>Ga0213834_100023_pt1 | contig 386891 bp, 346 predicted proteins | sample SWPTP12_FD_160580 | JGI IMG/M metagenome (GOLD analysis project Ga0213834, IMG submission 160580) | Coastal seawater microbial communities from Marineland, Florida, United States - SWP TP1 #2 | ecosystem: Environmental > Aquatic > Marine > Coastal | place: USA: Florida | collected 2016-08-06 | reverse complement strand
CGGCACAACCGCGAAGCGCTCGATGCATTGCGGCTGCAGAACCGGGTGCTGTCGCGGCTGGATGGGGCAAGTACCGAGTGCGCGCTGTTCGGCGTGTCGTATGCGCATCCCATCCTGATCGCTCCCGTGGCCTATCAACGGCTGGCGCATGCGGAGGGGGAAGTGGCCATGGCGACCGGCGCTTCGGCAGTGGGGGCGGGCATGGTGATCAGCACACAGGCCAGCATGCTCCTGGAAGACGTAGCGGCGGCAACGCAAGTGCCGTCCTGGTTTCAACTTTATATGCAGCCGGATCGCGATCACACCTGCCAATTGCTTGCGCGTGCCAAACAAGCCGGTTGCGCGGCCATCGTCGTCACGGTGGATGCGCCGGTCAACGGCATCCGGGCGCGTGAGCATCGCGCGGGATTCGTGTTGCCGGCCGATGTCAGTGCAGTCAATCTGGTCGGCATGCAAACGCACGCTTCGTTTACTGCACCGCTGGGCGCCAGTCCATTATTTGGGTCGGGTTTGCTGACGGCGGCGCCCACGTGGAGCGACCTGGCCTGGCTGCGGCGGCAAACGGATTTGCCTTTGCTGGTCAAGGGCATCACGGCGGCGGACGATGCGCGCCGCGCGATCGACGCGGGCGTGGACGGCATCGTGGTGTCCAATCACGGTGGGCGCACGCTTGATGGGCAGCTCGGCAGTGCCGCGCAATTGCCGGCGGTGGTGCAGGCGGCGGCCGGGCAAGTGAGGATCCTGGTCGATGGCGGCATCCAGCGCGGCACCGATGTGTTGAAACTGTTGGCATTGGGCGCCGATGCGGTGCTGGTCGGCCGTCCGGCGGTGTATGCCCTGGCGGTGGCGGGTGCCTTGGGTGTGGCGCATGTCATGCATATCCTGCGTGCCGAGTTGGAGACGGCAATGGCACTGACCGGCTGCGCCACGTTGGCCGATATCGGCCCTCACGTATTGGCACAGACGCAATAGCGCAGGTCGTCAAGCCGCCCTGATCCGTCCCCAGCTTACAAAAAAAAGGCGTGATTTCGAGCATAAGTGGCTGATTTTTAAGCTGATCGTCAGAGTGCGAAAATGAACTGCCAAGAATATGTTGTATTTGCAGGAATCTCGGTAAGTAGATAAGAATCAAACGCATTTTCGCTCCTAGAATTGCTCCCGATAAGAACAATTCTCACTTCTTTTGGAGCAGCTTGCCGTGACTTCGTCCCTGACCGATAGCGCATCGCCATCCTCCCGCGCGCCGATGACCGGCGCATTGATGACTGCGTTCGCCACTCCCGCCTTGATGTTCACCGCAGCCGATGTGATGGCACAGAACGCCGCTGCGGTGCCGCAGTTGAGCCCGGTGCGCGTGGAAGGCGATAGCACGCCGACCTACGACGTGAAGTCATCGGCGTCGCAGAAATTCACGGCGCCGCTCCTGGATACGCCGAAGTCGGTGCAGATCATTCCGCAAGAGTTGCTGCAGAATCAGGCGGCGTCGACCTTGACCGAAGCCTTGCGCAATTCGCCGGGGATCACGTTCGGTGCTGGCGAGGGCGGCAATCCGCTGGGCGACCGGCCGTTCATTCGCGGCTCGGATGCGCAGTCGAGTACGTTCATCGATGGCCTGCGCGATATCGGCGCCACCTCGCGCGAGGTGTTCAACCTCGAGCAGATCGAAGTGATCAAAGGCTCCGACGGCGCCTATGGCGGCCGCGGTGGCGCCGGCGGCAGCATCAACCTGATCAGCAAGACGCCGAAGGCCGAAGACTTCAACGCGGCGTCCCTGGCATTCGGCACCGACAGCTACTACCGCGGCACGCTCGACAGCAACTTCGCGCTTTCGGAGTCGACGGCTTTTCGTCTGAACGCCATGTATCACAACGCCGACGTGGCCGGGCGCGATGTGGTCAGCAACGAACGCTGGGGCATTGCGCCCTCGCTGGCGTTCGGCCTGGGGACGCCCAATCGCGCCACGTTCAGCTACTACCATCTGAAGACCAACGACATCCCCGATGGCGGCATTCCGTATGCCTATCCGAGTACCCGCGTCACCCGCACCGGCAGCTACATGGGCGTCACGCGCACGGGGCCGGCCGATGTCGATCGCGACAACTTCTATGGCCTGAAAAGCGACTACCGGCGCACCAATACCGATATCGGCACGATTGCGCTGGAGCACGACTTTACCGACAAACTTACGCTGCGCAACACGTCGCGCTATACCTATTCCAATCAGAATTATGTGTGGACGCAGCCCGATGACAGCCAGGGCAACGTGCTCAACGGCCGCGTCTGGCGCCGCGCCAATACCCGCAGCAGCGATGTGTCGAGCTTCGCCAACCAGACCGAGCTCGACGGCGAATTCAATACCGGCGCGTTCAAGCACAAGTTCCTGACGGGCGCCGAGTGGTCGGTCGAGAATGGTCAGCGCGACACGCTGGCCGTCAATCGCGGCACCGGCACAAGCTGCAACGCCGGCATCGGTGCGCTGTCCCGCTACTTCTGCACGAGTCTCTATGATCCGAGCCCGTCGGATCCGTGGGTCAACACGCTGAGTGGCGAACGCGTGGGTCAGCCATCGAAGTCGCGCAATACGTCCGTGTCGCTTTACGCCTTCGACACCATGACGCTGAGCGAGCATTGGTTGCTCAATGGCGGCCTGCGCCTGGATGACTATCGCACCAAGTTCACCAATACGCCGGCCAACAACTATCAGGTGATCCGTCGCGACGACACCCTGGTCAATTACCAGGCCGGCGTCGTGTACAAACCGGTTGAGACCACGAGCTTTTACGCGAGCTTCGGCACCTCGTCCACGCCCACCAACGGCACGCTGGGTGAAGGCAGTGAAACGCAAGGCATTACGCCGGGCCGCGGGGGCGTCGGCATCAATGCCGCCGATCTGGCGCCCGAGAAGAACAAGACGTATGAAGTGGGCACGAAGTGGGAGGTGCTCGATCGCCGCATGAGCCTGACGGCCGCGCTTTTTCGCACCGAAACCGATAATGCCCGCATCACCTTGCCGTCGGGCAATTATGCGATGGCCGGCAAGCGACAGGTCAATGGTCTCGAGTTGGGGGTATCGGGCGCGATCACCCCGAAGTGGCAGGTATTCGGCGGCTACACCTTCATGAAAAGCGAGATCAAGGACGGCGGCCCCGCCGGCACCGACGAAGGCAATGATTTTCCGCAAACGCCGCGCAACAGCCTGAGCCTGTGGAGCACCTACAAGGTGCTGCCGCAGTTCACGGTGGGCGGTGGCGCGTATTACGTCGACAAGCAGTACGGCAACACGACCAACACGACCTACATTCCGTCGTACTGGCGCTTCGACGCCATGGCGGGCTATGAGGTCAACCGCAATCTGAACCTGCAGTTGAACGTGTTGAATCTCTTCGACAAGCGCTATTTCGACAAGGCCTATCCGGCGCACTATGCCAACGTGGCGCCGGGCCGGGCGGCGATCGTCAGTGTCAACGTCAAGTATTGAACCGCGAGCCGTTACGGCGCGGGACCTGAATCGGCTGGATGCGGCGGGATTTGCCGCGATCCTGGCCGGTCCGCGTGCGCACGCCATTCCCTGGGTGGCGGCCGCTGCGGCGCTTGGGGTCGTCGATGCCCAGGCGGTATACGGCCAATGGCTGCTCGATGGCGACGGCATACCGCGCGATGCGGCAACCGGGCTGGCGTGGTTCAAACGGGCCGCGCAAACCGGGCATGCGATGAGCATGAATATGGTGGGCCGATGCTACGAGAACGGCTGGGGGGTGACGCCCCAGGCGGATGTGGCGGCCTATTGGTTCCGGCTGGCCGCCGATGCCGGGCTCGACTGGGGCATGTACAACTACGCGACCAGCCTGGCGCTGGGGCGCGGTATCGCTGAAGACAAGCCGGCGGCCTTCTTGTGGTTGCAGCGCGCGCAGGCGCTCGGTCACATCAAATCCATCAACCTGATCGGCGGCTTCTACGAGGAAGGCTGGGTGGTCGCGCAGGATACCCGGGCTGCAATGCGTTGCTATGCAGAGGCTGCCGAAGGGGGCGATTTTCGTGGGCAGTTCAATTACGCCCGGGCGTTGATCGCGGCGGGCGACATCGCGAGCGCGTTGAAGTGGCTCGCGCGTGTGCCGGACACGGCAACACCCGCGTTCATGACCAAGCTGCGTGCTTATCTGAACGACTCGCCGCACGCCGCCTTGCGTGCGCTGGGCCGGTCGCTGCTGGATCCGACCGAGCAGGCAGGTGCTTATCGGATGCATGAATCGGGCGGCTGAAAATCATCCCGGCTGTTTCGCCTCGTCACATGTTTGCGGTGCAGCATGGGGAATTATTACTTTAAGCTCATTGTCAGTAAGGGGTTACTTTCCCGCCCGCCTGCCACTCGAGTCGATTCCCATGTCTTCTGATTCCCCAGCCGCCACGGCGTCGCCGTCCGCTGCATCGGTCGCGACCGACGCCCAGCCGAAACGGCTGCTTTCCACCATGGACGTGATGTCGCTGATTATCGGCATTGTGATCGGGGCAGGCATCTTCAGTTCACCCGCCTTGATCGCCGGCAACGCCGCGTCGATGCAGGACGCATTCATCGCGTGGACGCTGGGTGGCTTCATCGCACTGGCCGGCGCGCTGTGCTACGCCGAACTGACGACCTCGCATCCGCACGCAGGGGGCGACTATCATTTCCTCAGGCTGGCATTCGGCGAGAAGGTCGGCTTTCTTTTTGCCTGGGCGCGACTGACAGTCATTCCTACGGGGTCCATCGCGGTGCTGGGCTATGTGTTCGGTGACTACGCTACCGAAATCTACAGCCTGGGCGCGCATTCATCGGCGCTCTATGCCGTGGCGATGATCGTGGTGATGACCGCCCTGAATGTGATCGGATTGAAATCGGGCTCGCGCACCCAGAATATTCTGACGGCGCTGGAAGTGGGCGGCGTACTGCTCATCATCGTGGTGGGGCTGACGATGGCGCCCAGCGCGGCGCCGGCGGCCGCCGCTGCATCGAGCGCGCCGCAGGTCACGCAATGGGGGCTGATCCTCGTTTTCGTGATCTTCACGTATGGCGGCTGGAACGAGGCCGCGTACGCTTCGGCCGAGATCGTCAATCCGCAGCGCAATTTGCCGCGCGCGTTGTTCTGGAGCCTGGCCATCATCACGGTGGCGTACCTGCTCGTCAACGCCGCCTTTTTCAAGGTGCTGGGGTTGGCCGGCGTATCGGGCTCGACGGCCGTGGCCGCCGACACCTTGCGTGCGGTCATGGGCGACCGCGGCGCACAGATCATCAGCCTGTTGATCGCCATTTCCGCTTTGACCTCCGCCAACGCAACCATTCTGCTGGGTGCGCGCACGACCTACGCGTTCGGCTGCGACGAACCGATGTTCCGCTATCTCGGCAAGTGGAACGCACGCCACGACGTGCCCACGCGCGCGTTGCTGACGCAGTCGGCGATCTCGCTGGCGCTGGTGGCGTTCGGTGCCTTTACGTATAGCGGCTTCAAGACGATGGTTGAGTTCACCGCGCCGGTGTTCTGGCTGTTCTTCGTGCTGTCCGGTGTGGCGCTCTTTGTATTGCGTCGCCGCTGGCCCGATCACCCGCGTCCGTTCCGGGTGCCGCTGTATCCGATCACGCCGCTGATCTTCATCGGCAGCAGCCTGTACCTGCTGTATTCGAGTGTGGTCTACACCGGCCGCGGCGCCTTCGTCGGCGTGGCGGTGTTGATCATCGGCGGCATCCTGCTCTACGTTCGCAAGCATCACGTGGACCGTCGCGCCGTATCTTGAGTTGTCCTTGGAACCTACCGGAGAATCGACCATGAAGAAACGTTATGCCTTCCTGACGGCGGCGGTGTTGACCGCCACACTGGGCGTGCAGAATGGCGCCCATGCGCAGTTGGAAGTCACCAAGACCACGCAGCCGCGCAGCCCCGACGTGATCTATGTGCCGACGCCGCCTGCCGTGGTCGAGGCCATGCTGGAAGTGGCCAAGGTGGGTCGTGACGATGTGCTGTACGACCTCGGCTCGGGCGACGGCCGCATTCCCGTGACGGCGGCCAAGAAATTCGGCACCACCGGTATCGGCTTCGACCTCGATCCCCAGCGCATCAAAGAGGCCAATGCCAACGCGAAAGAGCAGGGCGTGACCGATAAGGTCAAGTTCGTCGAAGGCGATCTGTTCGAGCAGGATCTGTCCAAGGCCACGGTGATCAGCCTTTATCTGCTGCCGTCGCTCAACCTGAAGTTGCGGCCGAAGTTGCTGGCGCTCAAGCCCGGCACGCGGATCGTTTCGCACGCGTTCGACATGGGCGACTGGAAGCCGGATCAAACGCTGACGGTGGAAGGCAAGTCGGTGTATTTCTGGACCGTGCCGCAAAAATAACGATGGCGCGGACATAACCCTGCTGCAGCAATAACGATCGCGCGAAATACTGTGCTGCCGAACGCGCGTGGCGCCGCAATCGTCGCGGCGGGGATGTTGCCGCACCGGCATGAACAAGGGCTTCCCACGCTAGCGGAAGCCCTTTTCGTTTGGGGGCAAGGCGCACCTGCGCCTCGCCCTTTGAATGTCGCGTGTCAGCTTGCCAGCGCATCCAGCAGCGCGCGGTGGAAGCGTTCGGGCGCCTGGATCTGCGGCGAGTGGCCCAGATCCTCGAATTCGACCAGCCGTGCATTGGGGATACGATCCCGCGTGCGTTTGCCCAGTTCGGTGTACCGGCCCAGTGTGGGCTGCACATCCTTTGGCGCGGTGCCTTTGCCCACGGCGGTGTTGTCTTTCAAACCAATGAAAAGGGTGGTGGGCACGCGCAGCCGATCGAATTCGTACACCACGGGTTGCGTGTAGACCATGTCGTAGGTCAATGCGGAATGCCAGGCCACGCGGTCGCCGCCGTCGCCCTTGAACATGCCGGCCTGCATCGTCACCCACTTGTCGTAGGCGGGCTCCCAGTGCCCCGCGTAGTACGTGGCCTGCTGATATTTCTTGATGCCCGCAAAGGACGTCTTGCGCTCCGAGGCATACCACTGGTCGACGGTCTGGTACGGCACACCGAGCGCTTTCCAATCCTCCAGCCCGATCGGGTTCACCATCAGGAGGCGATCGGTGCTTTCAGGGTAAAGCAGCGCGTAGCGGGTCGCCAGCATGCCACCCATCGAGTGGCCCAGCACGGACGCGTTCTTCACACCCAGATGCGCCAGCAATCGATGCGTGTTGTCGGCCAGTTGCTGGAAGGTGTACTGATAACCGTCGGGCTTGCTCGATTTGCAGAAACCGATCTGATCCGGCGCCACGACACGATAGCCGGCGCGGCTTAGCGCAGCGATCGTTTGCTCCCAGGTGCCGGCGCAGAAATTCTTGCCGTGCAGCAGTACCACCGTGCGGCCGTTGGGCTGCGTCGGGGCCACGTCGATATAGGTCATCTTCATCGGTTTGCCTTGCGAGCGAAACACGAAATCCCGAACAGGGTAGGCGTAGTCGAAACCTTGCAACTCCGGGCCATAGGTGGGGCCCGATTCAACGGCGGGCGCCGACTGTGCCGCGGCGGGTGCCGCGGCGCCAAAAAGGCCGGCCATCACCAGCGCAGCGGTAGCGCCGGTGAGACGAGAGGGATGCGTCATCGATTAATTCCTTAAACGGTGCAGGGATTCTGCGCGCTGCACATTGCATGCCGGGCTATGATCCGGCAAACCGCTCACGTCATGGACATTCTATGTTCGCTCCCCTTCGTTTTTCCCGTCGTGCGCTGCTCAATGCGGCGCTGATTTCCCTGGTATCGCTGAACGGCCTGACGACCGCGCTCGCGGCCGAGAAACCGCTGCGAATCGCCGTGATTCCCAGCGTGGCCAACGAGGCGACCGAGCAAGCCATCGCGCAGGCCAGGCGCGAAGGGTTGGAGGTGCAATTGGTCGAGTTCAGCGACTGGGTGATGCCCAATACGGCGGTGGCGGAAGGTTCGGTCGACGCCAACTTCTTCCAGCACGCGCCCTTCCTGGAACAATTCAATGCCAGCCGCAAGACGGATCTGACGCCGATCGCTTACGGCTACTCGACCACGATCGGCCTCTTCTCGAAGAAGCTCAAGCGGGGCGATCCGATCCCCGATGGTGCCACGATCGGCATCCCGTCCGACCCGGTCAACACCGGGCGGGCATTGTTGCTCCTGCAGTCGATCAAGCTCATCACGTTGAAGCCCGGCGTGACGCATCAAGCCACCATCGCCGATATCACCGATAACCCTAAACGATTGAAGTTCATCCAGATCGAGGGATCGCAGGCGGCTCGCTCGTTCGACGATGTGACAGCGTCGGTGACCTACACCACGTTTGCCAAGCATGGCGGACTGGACGAAAAAGATGGTTTGGCATTCGACAACCAGGACGCGGATAATGTGCGACGTTACGCGATTCGCTGGGTCGCATTGCCTGCCCGTGCCAACGATCCGCGCTTGCAGCGTTTCATTGCGATCTATCAGCAGTCGCCCGAGGTCAAGGCAACGCTGCGCCGCCTGTATGGCGATCTCATCGCTTTCCCCTGGTAGGGCGATGCTATATTGTTTCGGTGGGTGGGAACGGATAGACGCGTCATCGTGGCCGCTACCGTTGTCTCTACATTCCGGAGTATCTCGTGACTGACGCGATCGAACTCAAGAGCAGTGGCCTGAAGGTCACGTTCCCCCGCCTCAAGATCCTCGATATCTTTCGCAACAGCGGCCAGCGCCATCTGAGCGCGGAAGATGTCTATCGCCTGCTGATGAACGAAGGCGTCGAGATGGGCCTGGCCACCGTGTATCGGGTACTCACGCAATTCGAACATGCCGATCTGCTCAAACGCAGTCAGTTAGGCGGCAACCGGGCGGTGTACGAGCTCAACGACGGCGAGCGTCATCACGGTCATCTGGTGTGCTCGCAGACCGGCGAGGTCAAGGAATTTTTCGATCCGCAGATCGAGAAGCGTCTGCAGAAGATCGCGCTCGACATGGGCTACAACCTGTCGGATTATTCGATCACGCTGTACGGCGATCCGAAGTAGGCCGCCCGCTGGCCGGCACCATCGGTGCGATTGCCGGCCTCGTCGCGGCGTTGTTGTACTGAAATCCAGCACGCCCGCCGTCCATTCAGTGCGTTCGATGCTTTGCCCCCGATGAATGCCAGACCAGTCCGGTACTATCGGCCTGGTCTTTTGTTTTTTGGAAACGCATCGTGGTGTGGCTCAAGGCATTACATATTGCGGCTCTGGTGATCTGGTGCGGCGGCTTGTTCTATCTGCCGGCCGTGTTCGCCGAGATCGCCCGCGCGCCCGATCGGAGCGCATTGCATCGTTCCCATGTGATGGCACGCGTGGTGTATGTCGTGCTGATCTCGCCGGCGGCGATCATCGCGATCGTAAGCGGTACGTTTCTTGCCGTCGTCGCGGGCGCCGGGGGGCTGTGGTTCGTCGCCAAACTCACGATCGTGGCCCTGATGGTGTTCTATCACCTGCAGTGCGGCCGAATGGTCACGGCCATCGACGTGCGACCCCATTCGTTCAAACCTGCGCGGTCGCTGGCCATGATGCTGGCACCCACCGTGCTGGTGCCGCTTACGCTTTGGCTCGTGATGGCCAAACCGTTTTAATTTTCATCCGATTCCTCGACGCCGACTTGATGCTCGAACACCAATTTTCCGCCCAGCCAGCCCGCCGTTCCCACCAGCGCTGCCCCCAGGCCGGAAAGGTAGATGCCCTCATACAGGATCGATTCGATCGGGTCGCGCAGCCGAAAAAGCCAGTTGATCCCACCTACCGACAACAGCATCACGGCGGCCACGAAGTGCGTCCAGCTGGCGGCGCGATGACGAATGTCGGCTACCCACAGCAATTCGATGGTGCCGGCCAGACCGGCCAGCGCGCCCATGACGGTGGCCGAACCCAGCAGCCACATCGACGCGCGTGCCCAGAACGGATCGCCCCAGAACCAGAAGGCGCCGTCGCTGGCGAAGGCGCCGAGATAGAAGGCGATCGGAAAGGTCACCAACATCGGATGCAAGGGGTGGCGCGCGATGGCCACATGGGTGTCGGTGCCCTTTGGCAGGGCGCGGTGAAAGGGCTTCATGACGACAGTACTCGGGAAGAAATGGGCCAGAACCAGGCGGCGCGCGCCCCGCGGGGCAACTGGTTCGCACAGTACCACAGGGGATTGTTGCTGCTGATCGCTTTGATGTGCGCGGGTTGCAGCGACGGCGCGTTGTCCACGCTGCAACCCGCGGGGCCTGCAAGCGCCTCGGTGGCGCGGGTGTGGTGGTGGATGTTCGGTACCGGCACGGCCGTGCTGGTGTTTGTGGTGGCCTGTGCTGCGTGGGCGATGCGCGCCCGGTCGCGCCGGTTGTCGACGCGCGGCGCGGGGCGCCTGATCGTGCTCGGCGGTGTGGTGCTGCCCACGGTGGCGATGACGGCGCTCTTGATCTGGGGCTTGCCGGCGGGCGACGCGCTGCGTAATCCCGCAACCGGCGGCACGCCTTTCGAGGTGCATGTGCGCGGGCACCAATGGTGGTGGGAGGTGCGCTATCCCGGCGTCGCGCAGGCACCTGCGCGCGATGCCAACGATATCCATATTCCCGCGGGGCAGCCGGTACGCTTCACGATCGAAAGCGCCGACGTGATTCACAGCTTCTGGGTGCCGAGATTAGGGGGCAAGATCGACGCGATTCCAGGCCGCGCCAATGTGCTGTGGCTGCAAGCCGATGAACCGGGCGAGTATGCGGGCACCTGTGCCGAATTCTGCGGCCTTGAGCACGCCGGGATGCGCGTGCGTGTGATCGCGCATGCGCCCGATGCATTACCGGCCGCGCTGCGTGCGGCGGCCGACGCCGCGCCGCGTCGCATTGCTATCGAAGCGACGCCGCGTACCGCGCAAGAGCGCAACGCCGCTGCCGTGGCGCTGCCCCCGCTCGAACGCGGCGCGCAGCCAATCGAAGAGGGCAGCCCGCAGCGTGCGCCCGAAGACAGTCCAGGCGCCGAAAGCACGCCGGCCTCACCCGCAGCGTCCCAAACGGCCCCCGCACAATCTGGAGCATCGCAATGAGTTCGCCGCTGTCCACCGCCGACGCCCAACGCAGCGCCTCCCCGATCGCGCGCCACCGTGCATTGGAATCCCTGTGGCGCGATCCCACCGGCTGGGGCGGCTTTGCCGCCGTCAATCACTCGACGATCGGCCGCCGTTTCATGCTGACGGCGCTCGTCTTTTTTCTGGTGGGCGGTGTACTCGCGATGCTGATTCGCGCGCAGCTGGCAACCTCCGGCGCCGGCTTTCTCGATAGCGAAACCTATAACCAGATCTTCACGATGCACGGAACATTGATGATGTTCCTGTTTGCGATTCCCATGCTCGAGGGGTTCGCGATGTATCTGCTGCCCAAGATGCTGGGCGCGCGCGATCTGGCCTATCCCCGACTGGGCGCCTATGCGTATTGGTGCTATCTGTGCGGCGGGTTGATCCTCCTCGGCGGGATGGCCCTGGGCCTGGCGCCCTCATCGGGCTGGTTCATGTACACGCCGCTCTCCGGTGCGCAATATAGTCCCGGGGTCAATGCCGATATCTGGCTCATCGGCATCACGTTTGCCGAGATCTCCGCCATCTGTGCGGGCGTGGAGTTGATTACGTCCATCCTGACGTTGCGTGCGCCCGGCATGCGGCTCGATCGCATGCCGCTTTTTGCCTGGTACGTGCTGGTTACCGCTGGCATGATTCTGATCGGGTTCCCGCCGCTCATCCTGGGCAGCATCCTGCTGGAACTCGAGCGCGCATTCGGGTTGCCGTTCTTCGAGGTGACGCGGGGCGGCGACCCCTTGCTGTGGCAGCATCTGTTCTGGATGTTCGGGCATCCCGAGGTGTACATCATCTTCCTGCCCGCCGCCGGCATGGTGTCGACCATGATCCCCACGTTCGCGCGTCATCCGATGGTGGGCTATCGCTGGATCGTGGCCAGCATCGTCTTGCTGGCCGTGGCGAGTTTCGGCCTGTGGGTGCACCACATGTTTACCGTGGGCATTCCGCATCTGGCGCAATCGTTTTTCTCGATTGCCAGCATGCTCGTGGCCATTCCCACCGGCGTGCAGTTTTTTGCGTGGATTGCCACACTGTGGATGGGCAAGCCGGTGTGGCGTCTGCCGATGCTGTACCTGGCCGGGTTTCTGTTCGTATTCGTGGCCGGCGGCCTGACGGGCGTCATGCTGGCGCTGGTGCCGTTCAACTGGCAAGTGCACGACACGCATTTCGTCGTTGCGCATATGCACTACGTGCTCACAGGCGGCCTGCTGTTTCCCCTGTTTGCGGCGGTGTACTACTGGATGCCGCACATGACGGGGCGAATGCCGTCGGAGCGGTTGGGGACGTGGTCGTTCTGGTTGATCTTCGGCGGCTTCAACGTGGCGTTCCTGCCGATGCATCTGACCGGGCTGCTCGGCATGCCGCGGCGGGTGTTTGCGTATCCCGAAGGATTGGGCTGGGACGCGATCAATATGGTGTCGTCAATCGGCAGTTTCGTCATGGCGATGGGCGTGGCGCTCTTCATTCTCGATGTGTTCGTGCACGCCCGTATCGGGCGCCTGGCGTCGCGCAATCCGTGGGGCGCCGGTACGTTGGAGTGGGCGATGCCCACGCCCGCGCCCAGCTACAACTTCGCGGCGTTGCCTCCGGTCGATGATCGCGACCCGCTCTGGCGCACGCCTGGCCTGGGCGGCGATCTGGCAGGTGGCCATGGCGCGTTGGCCACGTGGACGCCGGGGGTGCGGGAGACACTGGCCGTGGATATCGTCAACGGCGAACCGACTCACGTGGTGCGGTTGCCCGGCCCCAGCTACATGCCGTTTGCCGCCGCCATGGCCACGGCGGTGTTCTTTCTCTGCGTGCTCTTTAAGCTGTATATGGGCGCGATGGCGGGTGCCGCGATCGCGCTGGCGCTGTTCATCGTGTGGGCGTGGCGTACCGGTGCCGACGATCGCACGCGCATCACCCCCGAACAGTCCGACACCTTGCTGCCCCATACGCACGTGTCCGGCACCCCCGGCGTGTGGGGGGTGGGACTGGCGCTGACGGCAAACGGCACACTCTTCGCAGCACTGCTGTTTGGGTACGGCTTTCTGTGGCTGATCGCCCCGAACTGGCCGCCGGCCGCATTCATCGCCGTCTCGCCCGCGTGGTTTGCGGGCGCGGCGGCGGCAGCCGTACTGGCCTGGTTCGGTGCCAAGCGCGCCTTGCGCGCCGAGCAACGCGGGCGCATCGCCACGCGTGAGCAAGGCGTGCTGCTGTGCGGCGCAGGCGGATTGGCACTGGCAGGATGCATGGGAGCCATTCTGATTGGTGCACCCCCTGCGCGCGCACACGCCTACGCGGCCACCACGAGCGTGCTGGTCGGCTACATCATTCTGCATGCTGCAGTGGGCCTGGTGTTCAGCGCAGTCAGTTGGCGGCGGGGGCGGTCGACCCAGCATGTGGTGCTGACCGGCACCGATTTGCGCCTGTCGTTGATTTGGTGGCGCTATGTGGCGGTGACGGCCTTGATCGTGGTAGCCGTGGTGGCAGGCTTGCCGTATGTGGAGCCGCTGCGATGACGCATCGTCACGACATCGCCGCGTCACGTGGAAACAATGAACGCCGCTTTCGTTTTCGTTTTGGCGGCGGACTGCGACCGGTGGCGGGCCTGGCGCTTTGGGTGAGCGCTTTCGTCTTTCTGTATGGTGGCTTGTCGGTGGGCTGTCGCGCGGCACTGTCGCCCGCACCGTTGCTGAACACCGATAGCGTCACACTGTGGCTTTCCGGTGTGTGGCTGCTGCACGTGATCGGCGCTGCCGCGTTGCTTTACGCCAGCTGGCGCCGCCGCGATGACCCGCCGCGCCACGAGGGCGGTGCGGCCGGCTTTCTCGAGCGGCTTACGCTTTCGCTGGATGGCATTGCAATCGCGGCGATCGTCGCGATCGGGGTGCCGATCTTGCTGCTGCCACCGTGCAGTTAACTGTACGGTGATGCGATGTGGCACCGTGGTAAATGCAATCGAACGGTGCTGCGTATTCCCGCAACACCGTCTGCGCCTGCCTTAACGCAGGTTGTAGATGCGCATCGCTTGCTGGCGTTGCGCACCGTCAAGCACACGAATGGTGACCTGGCGTGACGTGAAGTTCGCGGGCACAGCCATCTGGCCGGAGACCTGCTCATATTTGTCGAGCTTGACCTTGATGGGTTCGGAGCTCAGCGTATTCGTGCGGCCATTGGTATAGCGGCCTTGCACCGCCAACTCGATCGTGCCCTCGAACGGCGCGCCCTTGGGATCGTCGCGCATGATCAGGATTTTGTAGTTCACCTGCCCAGGTTCGCGACCCAGATCGGCCGCGCGCACCCCGATGGGGCCCCCGCGCGGATCGGGCGGCACCGAATCCATGAACAATTTGACGTCGGCCTGCAGCGACGCGATCGTCTTTTGCGCAGTGGCGAGGTCAGTGGTCGTCTGCTGGCTGCCCGTACGTGCCGCATCGCGTTGCTGCGTGACTTCGGTGAGCTGGCTTTGCAAGCGCTGGCGATCGACGTTGGCCGCGCTCAGATCGCTGTGCAAGGTTTCGGATTGCTCGACCGTGAGGCGTTGGGGACCGTAGTTGGCCTGCAAAAACAAGACGCCGCCCGCACCGATGGCAATGCCCACCAATAGCAGGACGAGCCATCTCGGCATGCGACGCGACCGCTTACCGGGTTGGTAAACGGAAGGCTTGAAACTTGCGCGCTGCGAGCGACCGAACATCCCCATCTGAATCTAGATCCTTATCCTGCGAATTGCCCCGCGGCGCTCGACATGGGCGACTCCGGACAATCAAAATGCAAGAGCATACCCGTTTAGTCACACAAAGACGCGCTTCCGAAAAGGCTCGTTTCGTTCATTGATATTGTGAAATACCGTCGGCGGACAAGATGGTATCCAGTTCGCGCAGACGTTCCGGGGTGCCCACATCGGTCCAGTTGCCCTGATGACGCTGGCCCAGCGCGGCGCCCGTCGCGATGGCCTCGCGCAGCAACGTCACCAGCGGCGCCGGCTGCCCGGGCGCGATCCCGGCGAAGAGCGCGGGCTCGTAGATGCCGATGCCGGCAAACGTCAGCAGCGGCAGGGTCGGGGCCGAGGTCACCCAGCCTGATAGGTCCAGCGCGAAGTCGCCGCGCGGGTGATGCGCCGGATTGTCGACGAGCAGCAACCACGCACGTGCTTGCGCGCCTTGCAACTGTCTGGCGATCGCGGCAGCCTGACCCGGATCCCAATCGCAAAACACATCGCCGTTGATGACCAGGAAAGGCTGTTCACCCAGGAGGGGCAGGGCCTGCGCGATGCCGCCGGCCGTTTCCAGCGCGTGGATCTCGGGGGAGTAGCGAATGCGCGCCCCCCACGTGCTGCCATCGCCCAGGCCGGCTTCGATGCGCTCGCCCAGCCAGGCGTGATTGATGACGATGTCGGTGATGCCGGCCGCGACCAGACGCTCGATGTGCCACACGATCAATGGCTTGCCGCCCACGACCAGCATGGGCTTGGGCAGCCGGTCGGTGAGGGGGCGCATCCGCTCACCGCGCCCGGCTGCAAGAATCATGGCGCGCATCAGAACGTGAACCCGCTTGTGACCTGGCGATTGTCGACCACGTCGAGAATGCGGCGCAGCGGGCCGAAAGCGTTGTAGCGCTCGGCGACTTGCCGCACGTACGCGTTCACGCGCGGCATATGCGCCAGATAGTTCGACTTTCCGTCGCGGTGATTCAAGCGGGCAAAGACGCCGAGGATGCGCAGGTTGCGTTGCAAGCTCATCCACTCGTAGGCGCGATGAAAATCGCTGAAGTCGGCATCGACCGGCAGGCCAGCGGCGCGCGCGGCCTCCCAGTAACGGATCGCCCAGTCGAGTTGCTGCGGTTCTTCCCACGTGGTGCGCGCGTCCATGACGAGCGACGCAATGTCGTACGTGATCGGTCCGGCAAGCGCATCCTGGAAGTCTATGACTCCTGGGGCGCCGTCGGCAGCGTCGCCTTCGGGCACCATGAGGTTGGGCGAATGAAAGTCGCGATGCACCAGCACCACGTGCTCGCGCTGGCTGCTGCGGGCGAGCAGATCGAAGGTGTCGGCCAGGGCATTCTGTTGCGTGTCGGTCAAGGCAATGCCCTGGTGGCGCCCCACATACCACTCGGGAAACAACGCGAGTTCGGCTTTGAGCCGGTCGCCGTCCAGCGTCTGCAACTGGGTGGGCGCGGCCGACTGCATGCGAACCAGCTCGCCGACGGCGCGGCGATACAGGCGTTGCAGCGTGGGGTCGTCGATACCGCGCTGGATGCGCTGATAGAAGGTTTCCTGGCCCAGATCGGTCAGCAGCATGAAGCCCTGGCTCAGGTCCTTGGCAAGGATCTGCGGCACGTTGACGCCGCCCGCGGCGAGCAGGCCCGCCACATGAACGAAGGGCGCGCTGTCTTCATGGGCGACCGGTGCGTCCATGACGATCAGCGTGCCGGCGGCGGCATCCAGCCGGAAGTAGCGGCGGAAACTGGCGTCGCTGGATGCGGGCCGCAGCGTCTCCAGAGCGAGATTCAGCTCGGGGGGCAGGGAGGCGAGCCAGGTGCGCAGGGCGTCCAGGCGGGGGTCGGCAGCAGAGGTCAAGGCGGGTCCGAAACGTAACGGTTGAGCGAAAAAGAAGAAAAATGCGCACGCCGGTGCAATCAAATAGGGCATGTGGCGCAGCTTCTCTATAATACCGGGTCACTTGGGCTGGCACGGCTGCGTTTCGCGACGATTGCCCTTGCCTTATCTTTATCTTTCAAGGGTCTGGTTTTAGCGTGCGCAAGGTCCAATGGTTTGTCCTCTCCGCTGTATGCGTGGCTGGCGCGTCGCAGGCTCAAGGCCTGCGCGTGGCGCCCAGCTTGAGCGATTCGCGTGAAGAGCGCGCCGAGCAGGCGGCGCAGGCCGAGTCGCGCGAATTGCGCGTTTCGCCGCGTCTGCGCATGCACAAGCTCACCGACGATGAAATTTCGTCGTATCTCGAAGCCGATCAGATGGATGGCAGCCCCGATTCCAGAATCGTGCTGACGGGCAATGCGCAGGTGCGCCGCATCGATACGGTGCTGAAGGGCGATCGTATCGACTACAACCGCAACACGGGCGACATCAATACGCAGGGCAGCGCCCGGCTGCTGCGCGACGGCACGCTGGTGACCGCGCCCGGCCTGATCTACAACGTCGATAACGAAACGGGGCAGATCGAGAATCCCAATTTCTGGATGGGCGCGTCCGGCGGATTTGCGCGCGCCGAGCATGCCGATATTTTCAGCCGCACGACGATGCGCCTGTCGGGCGTGACCTACAGCGGCTGCGATTGCGAAGTGCCGTCTTGGTACATCAAGTCGCGCACGCTGGATCTGGATTTCGACGAAAACGAAGGGGTCGCGCGCAATGGCGTGCTGTACTTCAAGGACGTGCCGCTGCTCGCGTCGCCTTACCTGACGTTCCCGATCAAGAAAGAGCGCAAGTCGGGGTTGCTCCTGCCCACCTATGGATTGTCGAGCAACAGCGGTTTCGAATACGCGCAACCCTACTACCTCAATCTCGCACCCAATTACGACGCCACGATCACGCCTCGCGTACTGAGCAAGCGCGGCGTGCAGCTGGGGGGTGAATTCCGCTATCTGCAGCCGACCTACAACGGGGTGCTGACCGGCACGTATCTGCAGAGCGACCGCGAAACGGGCGAGGCGCGCTGGCTGTTTTCGAGCCGTCACAATCAAGTGCTGGGCGGCGGCTTTACGGCCGACTGGGACATCAACCGCGTCTCCGATGACGACTACTTTCGCGATTTCTCGACGATTGGGTTGAACGAAGCGTCACGCACCTACCTGCCATCGACCGGTGGCGTGAATTGGGCCAGCCGCTACATCCAGACGCGCGTGTCGGCCTCGAAGTATCAAACGCTGCAGGATCTGGATGCGCCGATCCTGCCGCAGTACGACAAATTGCCCGAGTTGTCGCTGCGCGCTTCGCGCTACAACTGGGGCGGCTTCGACACCGAAATGGACGTGTCGGCCATTCGATTCAGCCGGCCGAAGTTCCAGGGTCAGCGCTACGGGCAAAATGGCGATCGCCTGACGGCTTACCCGACGATTTCGTTCCCGGTGGTGCGGTCCTCCTGGTACGTCACGCCCAAGTTCGGCGTGCACGCCACGCAGTACCAAGGCACCGAGCGCTTCGGCGGCGACCCCAACGCGTTGGGCGATACGTCGTTGTATCGCCGTAGCGATTCGCGCACGCTGCCGATCGGTTCGGTGGACGCCGGGATGACCTTCGAGCGCGATGCATCGCTCTTCGGCAAATCGGCCGTGCAGACGCTCGAACCGCGTCTGTATTACCTCTACGTGCCCTATCGCGACCAATCCCGCCTGCCGGTCTACGACACATCGCTGGCTGACTTCAGTTTCTTGCAGGCGTTCCAGGAAAACATCTATTCGGGCGGCTGGGATCGCATCTCGAATGCGAACCAGTTGACGGCGGCATTGACCACGCGCTGGCTCGACGCCGACACGGGCTTCGAGCGCCTGTCATTGTCGGCCGCACAGCGCCTGTATTTTGCGGATCAACGCGTGACGCTGCCGGGTGAAACCCCGCGCGAGAACGTCCGTTCCGACTATCTCGTGGGCGCGACGGCTGCACTCACGGATACGCTGAGCACCGAACTCGCCGCACAGTACAACCCCTACGAAAGCCAGGTCTCGCGGGTACTCGCCAGCACCCGCTGGCGGCCGCAGCGTCTCACTTCGGTTACGCTGTCGTATCGTTATCAGCGCGATCCCACCACCAACATCGGTTTTCTGCCCACCGGTCAAAACCAGGTCAGCCTGGCGTTCCAGTGGCCGTTCACCAATCGCATCTACGGCGTTGGCCGGATCGATTATTCGCTCGGGCGCAACCTGCCGGCGAACACCGTGGTGGCCGATCCCGACCAATACAATTCGCGCATCACCCAGGCCATCGCCGGTCTGGAATACAAGGGCGATTGCTGCTGGACGGGCCGGGTCGTCTTCCAACGCTATGCCGTCGCGGCACAGCAGGAAAACACCGCGCTGTTCTTCCAGCTCGAGCTCAACGGTTTGGGTGCTTTGGGAACCGATCCGATGGGCTTGCTGTCCAGAAGCATATCGGGCTATCAGAGTGTGAACCCCTCCACGCCCGCCGGTACGTCATTTGAAAGGTATGAATAATGCGTAGTCCCCTTCCTCTGCATCGCCTGTCGCGCCCCGTGTTGATCATGGCGCTGTGCGCGGCGATGCCCGCCGTGCACGCGGCCGAACCGGTCAAGCGCACGCCGGCCCGTGCGGGCCAGACGGCCACGCAGGCGCCTGCAGGCGATCAGTTTGTCGACGGCATTGCCGCCATCGTCAACAAGGACGTCATTACGCTGCGCGAAGTCAATGTGGCGACCGCCGAGGCGCGCCGCGAACTGGCATCGCAAAAAATTCAGGCCCCCAACGATCGCGATCTGCAACGCCAGGTGTTGCAGCGTTTGATCATGGACCGCGTGCAGCAGCAGGAAGCCGCGCGCATGAACATCAAGGTGACCGACGAACAGGTCGATCAAGCCATCAACGGCATCGCCCAGCGCAACCGCATCACGATCGCGCGCATGCAGGACGAGATCAAGAAATCGGGCACCACCTGGGAAGCCTACCGCGATGGGCTGCGCAAGGAACTGCAACTCGACCGCATGCGCCAGCGCGCCGTCGATTCCACGATCGTCATCAGTGACGCCGAAGTGGATGCGTACCTGAAAGAGCAGCAACGGCAAGGTGGCGGCGCCATGAGCGCGCTGGGGCAAGCGGCACCCGCGCCCGCCCAGCAGCAGGCCGCGCCGAGCGCGCCCGCGCAGTCGGGTCCCGCCATGCTGGCGCTGGCCCAGATTCTGGTGCGCGTGCCTGAAGGCACGAGCGGCGATCAATTGACGGCGTTGCGCAAGAAGGCGGAAGGCCTGCTGGCGCGCGTCAAGGCCGGCGAGGATTTCGCTGCCGTCGCGGCCGCATCCTCGGATGGCCCGGAGGCCCTGCAAGGCGGTGTGATGGGCGGACGTGCCGCCGACGGCTGGCCCGATCTGTTCCTGCAGGCCGTCGCCAACGTGGCACCCGGCCAGACCAGCGGCATCATCCAGAGCGGCAACGGCTTTCACATCCTGAAGGTGCTCGATCGCCGTTCGCCGGGCGCCCAGCAGGCGCAACGCAGCAACACCGCACCCGCGCAACAGGCGCCCCAGCCAGAACAGCAGGCGCGCGCGCCGCAGGGCCCGATGCAGGTTACGCAAACGCACGCTCGCCATATCCTCATCAAGACGTCGACCGTGATGAGCGATACGCAGGCGCGTCAACGTCTGGAGCAATTGCGCCAGCGCATCACGACCGGTGGCGAAAACATGGCTGAACTGGCGCGCCAGTACTCCAACGACGGCACCGCCCCGCAGGGCGGCGATCTCGGCTGGCTCAATCCCGGCGAAACCGTGCCGGCATTCGAGCAAGCCATGAACGCGTTGCAACCCGGCGAGATCAGCCAGCCGATCCAGTCGCCCTTCGGTTGGCACTTGATCCAGGTGATCGAACGCCGCGAGCAGGATATCGCCGACGAATATCAGCGGATGCAGGCGCGGCAGGTGTTGTTCGAACGCCGTGCACAGCCGGCCATGGAAGATTGGTTGAGCCAGTTGCGCGACCGGGCGTTCATCGACAACCGCCTTGAACGCCAAGACGCCATCAACGCCAATAACTCCTGATCGACGACTCCCCGGTTTCATGGCTCAACATATCGCTCGCAAGCGCTTCGGCCAGCATTTTCTGGTCGACGAAAGCATCACCGACGGCATCGTCCGTGCCGTCGCGCCTGCGCGCGATGACCGGATCGTCGAAATCGGCCCGGGCTTGTCCGCGCTCACGCGGCCGCTCCTGCAGCGCGTCGATCATCTGCTGGCGGTCGAAATCGATCGCGATCTGGCGGCAAAACTGCGCAATCAGTACCCCCCCAATCGCCTCGAGGTGATCGAAGCCGACGCGCTTACCGTCGATTTCGGTCAGTTCGGCGATCGTCTGCGGGTGGTGGGCAATTTGCCGTACAACATATCCAGCCCCATTCTGTTCCACCTCATGACGGTGGCCGATCGCATCCGCGACCAGCATTTCATGCTGCAGCGTGAGGTGATCGATCGGATGGTGGCTGCGCCCGGCGAGTCCGACTATGGCCGCCTGTCGGTCATGCTGCAGTCGCGCTATCGCATGGAAAAACTGTTCGATGTGCCACCCGAGGCCTTCGATCCGCCGCCGCGCGTGGTGTCGGCCGTGGTGCGCATGGTGCCGCTGCCTGAAGATCGCGTGAAAGCCAAGGATGCCGCGGCACTCGAGCAGGTGGTCGCCCGTGCGTTTTCGCAGCGGCGCAAGATGTTGCGTCGGGCACTCGGCGACTGGGTGCCGCACATTCCGTGGGAAGCCCTCGGCATTCCCCCCACCGCCCGCGCTGAAGAAGTGGGCGTGGACAAGTTCGTCGCCCTGGCGGACGTGCTGCTCGATCATGGCCTGGTGGGACGCGATCGTCCGCACAGCGTGGAACTCGATCCCAGCGTGTGAGATCGGCTTAGCCGAAAAACCAGTAGCACACCCCGATCGACGCCAGCATCCCGGCCAGATCCGATAGCAGTGCGCAGCCGACGGCATGGCGCACACGCGAGATCCCGACGGCACCGAAGTACACGGCCACCACGTAGAAGGTGGTCTCGGTGCTGCCTTGAAGGATGGCGGAAAGCAGGGCGGGAAAGCTGTCCACACCGAAGTGCGACATCGCCTCCAGCATCATCGCGCGCGATGCGCTACCCGAGAAGGGTCGCACCAGCGCCGTGGGGAGCGCATCCACGAAGCGCGTGTCCCACCCGAGTTGGGTGACCGACCAGCGGATGGCGTCCAGAAAAAGGTCAAGCGCGCCCGATTCGCGCAGCACGCCCACCGCGCACAACATCGCCACCAGATACGGCAGCAGGCTCTTTGCGATGTCGAAGCCTTCCTTCGCGCCTTCGATGAATTGCTCGTAGACCTTGATGCGGCGCCATGCGCCCACCGCCAGGAAGGCAATGATGATGCCGAAGAGGGTGAGGTTGCCCAGCAGCGACGACAGGGCGGTGATCGCGGTGGCCGACAACCCGGCCAGTAATGCCATGAAGCCGCCGACGATGAGCGCGCCGCCGCCCAACCACGCCAGAACCACGGGATCCTGCAGCCGCAGGCGTTGACAGTAGGCGACGGCCAAGAGGGCCGCGAGGGTGGACGCCGAAGTGGCAAGCAGGATGGGCAGGAAGATCATCGCCGGATCGGCGGCACCCTGTTGCGCGCGATACATGAACAACGTCACCGGCAGCAGCGTCAACGACGACGTATTGAGCACCAGAAACAGAATCTGTGCATTGGTGGCGGTGTCGGGCGTGGGGTTGAGCTTCTGCAGTTCGCGCATGGCGCGCAGACCGATCGGCGTGGCCGCATTGTCCAGCCCCAGGCCGTTGGCCGCGAAGTTCAGTGTGATCAATCCGATGGCCGGATGGTTGCGCGGTACGCCGGGCATCAGCCGGGCAAAGAGCGGACCCAGAAATCGCGCCAGCCATTCGACCAGGCCGGCGGCCTCGGCGATCCGCAGGAACCCGAGCCAGAGTGTGAGCGTGCCGAACATCAGCACCATCACTTCCACGGATAGCCGCGCCATATCGAACAGGCTCGTCACCATGCCGGCGAAAACGTTGGCGTCGCCCAGGATCAGCCAGCGGCCCAGGGCCGAAACCGCGGCGATCAGGAAAAAAGCGAGCCAGAGAATATTGAGCATCGTAGGGCGGAGAGGCAATAAAGGCGCGTGGAAGCTGCGTCATTGTGTCAGAAAACGCCTACGGATCGGCTACGATAGCGCAACCCGTAAAAATAAGCGGTCGGCCTTGAGCCGGTTCAATCCAGGAGACAACAAATGATCAAGAAGTGGTGTTCCATTGTGGCTATCGCGGCGGTGGCAGGCTTGCCCGGCGCAGCATCCGCCCAGGACTTTCCGAACAAGCCGATCCGCCTGATCGTGCCGTTCACGCCGGGTGGCGGAACGGATTTCCTGTCGCGTGCCGTGGGCAACAAGATGGGCGACACCAAGGGTTGGACCGTGGTGGTCGAAAACAAGGCGGGCGCCGGCGGCACCATCGGCATCAACGAAGCCATTCGTGGCGAAGCCACAGGTTACGAGATGGTGATGGGCCAGCTCGATAATCTGGTGGTCGCCCCGCTGCTCTACAAGCAGGTGACCTATAACGCCGAGCGCGATTTGGCGCCGGTGGCCGCCGTGGCGGATTCGCCTGTGGTGCTGGTCACCAACGCTGCCTCGCCCTACAAAACCCTCGACGATGTCGTCAAGGCGGCCAAAGCCGCGCCCGGCACGGTCACCTACGCCTCGGCCGGTACCGGCACTGTGCCGCATCTGGTGATGGAGATCTTCCAAACGGCTGCGGGGATCAAGATCAACCACATTCCTTACAAAGGCTCGGCACCGGCCGTGGCTGACGTACTGGGTGGACAGGTGGCCTTGCTGTCGACGTCCGTGCCGTCGGCATTGGCGCAGATCCAGGCGGGCAAGTTGCGCGCCATCGCCGTCACCTCGGCCAAGCGCAGCGCCACGTTGCCCGATGTGCCGACGATTGCCGAGTCCGGCTACAAGGATTTCGACTACAGCGTCTGGTATGCCTTGTTCGTGCCCAAGAACTCGCCCAAGGATGTGATCGGCATTCTGAACAAGAAGGTCAACGACATCCTCGCCATGCCGGCCACGCAAAAGCTGATGGCGGATCAAGGCGTGGAAACGCGCCCGGGCACGCCCGAGGATCTGGGCAAACGTCTGAAGGAAGACAATGCCAAGTGGCGTGACGTGGTGGCCAAGTCGGGCGTGACGCTCGACTGAGCCACCGCCATGCGGCTTAATCTCTACTCGCTGCAGCTTTTCGTGGCTGTGGTGGAAGAGGGCACGATCGCCGGGGCCGCCGAGCGCGAGCATATCGCGGCCTCGGCACTCAGCAAGCGAATTTCGGAGCTGGAACGCGCGGTGGATACGCCGTTGCTGACCCGACGCGCAAGAGGTGTGGAACCTACCGCCGCCGGCCGAATCCTGGCACGCGGCGCGCGCTTGTTGCTGCATCATGCCGACGACCTTTCCACCGAGCTGCAGCATTTTGCGCTGGGGGCGTCGGGGCATGTGCGCATCGCCGCCAACCTCTCCTCGCTCACGCAGTTTTTGCCGGGCGACCTGAAACGTTTTACCGAAGCGCATCCACGCATCCAGCTGGATCTGGAGGAGCGCGTGAGCCATGTGGTGACGCGCATGGTGGCGGACAATGCGGCCGATATCGGCATCTATACCGACGCCGCGGACGACGGCGCGCTGGAAGTGTTTCCGTATCGGCGCGATCGCATGGTGCTGGTGACGCGCAGTGATCACCCCCTTGCAGGGGCCGACGCCGTTGCGTTCGCGCAAACGTTGCCGTTTGCGTATGTGGGTATGCACCCGGGCAGCGCCGGCAACGACCAGCTATTGCGCGCCGCTGAAGCGGCCGGCGCCGCGCTCACCATGCACTTTCAGGTCACGTCGTACGACGCAATGATCTCGATGATCAAGGCCGGATTAGGTATTGGCGTGATGCCGCGCGATGCCATTGCGTTGTTCGCCAACGAGGGCTTGTCCATCATGCCGCTCAGCGATGCATGGGCCAACCGGCAACTGAAGTTGTGCGTGCGTTCCAAGACTGCGTTGACCAGCGCCGCGCGTCGCCTGCTGGATCACCTGTGCGCGGCGGCGGCGGAGACGGCCGACGGCCCGGCCACTTCGGCGATCGCCGCCTCGTCGTAACCGGTCTCGCGCAGGATGTCTGCCGTATCGGCGCCGAGGTCGGGCGCCGGATGACGGATGCCGCAGGGCGCCTGCTTGAATTTGAGGGGAAAGCCGTTCATGCGCACTGTGCCGTGTCCGGGATGCGGCACATCCAGCACCATTTCCTGCGACCGGATCTGCGGATCGTCGTACACCTCGGCCAGCGACATCACTGTGCCGCACGGCACACCGGCGCGGTTCAAGACGTCGATCCAATGCGATTTCGGATGATGCTGCGTTACCGCATTGATCGCCGCATTGATCTGCGCACGATGCTTCACGCGCGCGGCATTGTTGGCAAAGCGGGGATCGTCATGCAGATGCGTCAACCCGAGCGCCGTCAGCAATTTTCCGTACACCATGTCGTTGGACGGCGCGACCGCGATGTCGCCGTCGAAGGCGGTAAACAGGCCATAAGGTGCGACGAGGGGATGATCGTTGCCGGTGGTGGGCGCCTGCTCACCGGTGGCAAGAAAGTTCGCGCTGGCGAAAGCGCCGTAGCTCAACAGGGAGTCCACGAGCGATGCGCACACCCGTTCGCCTTGCCCCGTCTGCGTGCGGCGAAAGAGCGCTGCCACCGTGCCCAAAGCCGCATACGTGCCGGCAACGGTGTCGCTGATCGGTAGCCCACTACGCATGGGACCGGTATCGGGCGTGCCGTTCATGCTCATGAAGCCGCTCATCGCTTGCGCGATGAAGTCGAAGGCGGGCCGCTTGGCGTAGGGGCCGGTCTCGCCGAATCCGTTGATGCTCGTATGAATGATGCCCGGCGACAAGGTGTTCAGTGTGTCCCAGTCCAGGCCCATCGCATCCATCACGCCGGGCCGGAAATTGTCGATCACGACGTCGGCCGTCTGCAGGAGATGCTTGAGCGCTGCCATGCCTTCCTTGCTGCGCAAATCGAGTCTGACTGAACGCTTGTTGCGATTGCACGCGGCGAAGTACCAGCTCATGCCCTCGAGGATCACGCCCTGCTGGCGCACGGGATCGCCCTCGGGCGGCTCGATCTTGATGACGTCGGCGCCCATGTCCGCCAGGAGCATCGAGCAGAAGGGTCCCGAGATGATGCGCGTCAGATCGACCACGCGAATGCCTGTGAGTTGCATGCCTGTCCTTGAATGCGGGCGAAGAGAGGTCAGTTGCCGGCGCGGTATGAACCCGGCAACTGAATCATGATCGCGATGACGGCATGGTGGCATGACGCGCCCGGCCCTGTCTCGTCGTATTTCTACGCCCTTGCGTCGCGGGGCGCGATGGCACCGTCGTGAAACGGCACTGGATCGGATCGGCGATCGTTCGTATGCTGGAGCGTCGATCCATTCAAGAGTTGATCATGTCCACAGCCTATCCTCGCCACGTCGTATTGACCGAAGTCGGTATGCGCGATGGTCTCCAGATGGAACACGCCTTCGTGCCCACCGAGACCAAGATCGCCATGATCAACGATCTGATCGCGACGGGGTTGAAGCACCTTGAAGTGACGTCGTTCGTTTCGTCCAAGGCGGTGCCCCAGCTGCGCGACGCGGCCGACGTGCTGGCGGGCGTGGACCGGCGCGCGGAAGTGACGTTGTCGGTGCTGGCACCCAACGTCAAAGGGATCGAGCGCGCGTTGGCTGCGCGGGCCGACGGGGTCGTGGTCTTTTTGTCCGCATCCGAAAGCCACAATCAGAAAAACCTCAATCGCAGCATCGAGCGGTCGCTTGGCGACATGCGCGACGCCGCCGCTGCGACGCGCGGTTCGGGCGTTCAGGTGCAAGGTGCGATTGCTGTCGCTTTTGGCTGCCCGTTCGAGGGCGATGTTCCGGTCGAGCGTGTGATCGAGATCGCGCACCGGTTTGCATCGCTGGGCTTCGATGGCATCACGCTGGGCGATACCACGGGCATGGCAACCCCACCTGTCGTGCGTCGCACGGTCGAGGCGCTGCGCGCCGAACTTCCCGATATGCCGCTCACCCTCCATTTTCACAATACGCGCGGACTGGGTCTGGTCAATGTCATGGAAGGGTTGCAACTCGGCATCGACGCATTCGAATCGTCGCTGGGCGGGATCGGGGGGTGTCCGTTTGCGCCCGGTGCGACCGGCAATATCTGTACCGAGGACACCGTTCATCTGCTGCACGCGCTGGGTATCGATACGGGCGTGAATCTGGACGCGTTGCTGGGCGTGGCCGCCCACCTGGAAACGGTGCTGGGTCGGCCACTGCCCGGTCAGGTGCTGCGCTCGGGGCCGCGCCTGAGGCGCTATGGTCTCGAAGAGCAGGCCGCAGCCGTAGGCTGACCGACCATCCTTCCGCTTGTCCGATTTTTTCCGTTCTGTCATCGATGATTGCGTGAACCCTTTCTATACTTGAGGGGTCGTAAGGCAAAGTCATCGGGTTTGCATCGCGCCCAAGCTGTCGTAAATCATCGCACCCCGTGGAGGTAGCGGCGGCGATGAGGCGTATGCTCTCCCTGTCACAACGGAAAGGCGAAACAATGCTTGAAGGATGCCCCGACCGGCTCGATCTGGTCATATTCGGCGGCAACGGCGATCTGTCGATGCGCAAACTGTTGCCTGCCCTCTATATCTGTCATCGCGACGATAATCTGCCTGCGCAAGGCCGTATCGCCTGTGTGGGCCGCAACGATTTCGACGATGCAGCGTTTCAGTCCTTCGTGGAATCGCAGGCGCGGCCATTCGTGGACGACAGCACTTACGACGAGGCCGTGTGGAAGGATTTCCTCAAGCGCCTGCATTTCATCCGCGTCGACGCCACCAAGCCTGAAGACTACGCCACGCTGGGCGCCTGGCTCGAGCCGGATACGCTGCGCATCTTCTTTCTCGCCACATCGTCCGACCTCTTCATTCCCATCTGCGATAACCTAGCCGCCGCCAAGCTGATCCTGAAGGATAGCCGTCTGCTGCTGGAGAAGCCGCTGGGCAAGGATATCGCCTCGGCGCGCGAAATCAATGCCGCGGCCGACCGTTATTTCGACGAGTCGCGCATCTATCGGATCGACCATTACCTGGGCAAGGAAACGGTTCAAAACCTGATGGCGTTGCGCTTCGGAAATTCGATTTTCGAACCGCTCTGGCGCGCACCCACGATCCGCAACGTGCAGATCACCGTGTCCGAAACCGTCGGCGTGGGCACGCGCGGCGGGTTTTACGACCGAGCCGGCGCTTTGCGCGACATGGTTCAGAACCACTTGCTGCAGTTGCTTTGCATCGTCGCCATGGAGCCTCCGGCGCAGCTCGATTCCGACGCCGTGCGCGACGAGAAAATCAAGGTGCTGCGATCGCTCAGCCCGATGTCGCTGGCCGATATCTCGCGCTGGACGGTGCGCGGCCAATACGCTGCCGGTTCGGAGCAGGGGGAGGCGGTGCCGGGTTATCTGGACGAGAAAGGCATCCCGCCCGACAGCAATACCGAAACGTTCGTGGCACTGCGCGCGCATGTCAACACGTGGCGCTGGGCCAACGTGCCGTTCTTCCTGCGCACGGGCAAGCGGATGCCGCAACGCGTGTCCGAGATCGTCATCAATTTCGCCGACGTGCCGTATTCGATCTTTTCCAGCCAGGCGATTCTGCGCCCGAATCGGCTGGTGATCAGCCTGCAGCGCAACGAAGCCGTGAAACTGCAGATGATGGCAAAGGTACCGGGCGATGGCATGCGTCTCAAACCGGTCAATCTCGATTTCGACTTCAACGACGAGTTCACCTCGCGCCGGGCCGATGCCTACGAACGCCTGCTTCTGGACTTGATCCGCGGCCGGCAAACGTTGTTCATTCGCCGCGACGAAACGGAAGCGGCCTGGTCGTGGGTCGAGCCCATCCTGCGAGGCTGGCAACAGTTGGGTGATCGGCCGCGGCCCTACAACGCCGGAACGTGGGGCCCGGCGGCGTCGTCATCGCTGATGGCGTCCGAAGGTACGCAATGGGCGGAGGAACTGTGACGGACAATTCGTTCCCGCTCTCGGAGACCATTGCCGAGGCGCTCCCTGCCAACATCGTGGCGCACGGCAGTGCGACGAACGAAATCATGGCACGCGATCTCGCGGCGCATGTGGCCCGCCATCTGTCCGAAGCATGCGACGCGCGCGGCCAGGCGGTCCTTGCCGTGTCCGGCGGGCGCTCGCCGATCCCGGTGTTCGAAGCGCTTCGCCGTCTTGACGTGCCGTGGTCCAACGTCATCGTCACGCTGGTGGACGAGCGCTGGGTGCCCGACGATCATGCCGACAGCAACGCCGGGCTGGTGCGACGTCATCTCTTGCAAGACAATGCTGCCGCGGCGACCTTCGTGCCCTGGTACGACGGATCGGCCGATCCCTATGCCGGCCAAGCGCACTGCGAAGCGGCATTGCAGGCGTTGCCCTCGCCCTTTGACGTCGTGCTGCTTGGGATGGGCGACGATGGGCATACCGCTTCACTTTTTCCGGAGGCGCCCGAACTGGCCGCCGCAACCGATCTGACGCGCAACGCGCTGTGCGCGGCGATCATGCCGCCCGCGGCCAAGCAAGCGCGTTTGTCGTTGACACGCTATGCGCTCGCCCGCCGATCGGCACGTCTGGTGCTGCAATGGTCGGGCGCAGCCAAGCGCGAGGTGTTTCAACGCGCGGTCGCCGCGCCGACCCTGGCGCTCCCCATTTCGCTTTTTCTTCACCAAACCGCAGTGCCTGTGGATGTCTGGTACGCGCCATAACGCGCGATCGCCCGCAAGCCCGCCCGAGGTTCGTTTCAAGGATTTGTCATGACGCTTCACGCCACCGTTCGCCACGTTACCGATCGCATCGTTGCCCGCAGCACCGATACCCGGGCGCGTTATCTTGCGCAGATCGAGCACGATCGCAAGCAGGGGCCCACGCGCGCGGGCATGTCCTGTACCAATCTGGCGCACGCGTTTGCCGCTGCGCCGGTCAACGACAAACTGATGCTGCGCGAAGAGCGCCGTTTGAACATCGGCATCGTGTCGGCCTATAACGACATGTTGTCGGCGCATCAGCCTTTCGAACGTTTCCCGGGCATCATCAAGCAGGCCGCGCGCGATGCGGGAGGCGTGGCGCAATTCGCCGGTGGCGTGCCTGCCATGTGTGATGGCGTGACGCAGGGTGCGGCAGGCATGGAGTTGTCGCTGTTTTCGCGCGATGTGATTGCACTCTCGACTGCAGTGGCCCTGTCGCACAACGTGTTCGACGCGATGCTGTGTCTGGGGGTGTGCGACAAGATCGTGCCGGGGTTGCTGATCGGTGCGCTCAAGTTTGGCCACCTGCCAGGGATTTTCGTCCCGGCAGGCCCCATGACCTCAGGTTTGCCGAACGACGAAAAAGCCAAGATCCGGCAGCGCTTCTCGAAGGGTGAGGTTACGCGCGAGGCCTTGCTCGAAGCCGAATCGCAGGCGTACCACGATGCCGGAACCTGCACGTTTTACGGTACGGCCAATTCCAATCAGATGCTCATGGAGATCATGGGTGTGCATCTGCCGGGGGCGGCCTTCGTCAATCCGAATACGCCGCTGCGCGACGCGCTCACCGCGCATGCCGCCAAACGGGTGCTGGCCCTTGCGGACCGCAATAACTTCACCCCGCTGGGCCATGTCATCGACGAGAAGGCCATCGTCAATGGCATCGTGGGTCTGCACGCAACGGGCGGATCCACCAACCACACCATTCATCTGGTGGCCATGGCAAAAGCGGCGGGCATTCTGATCAATTGGGATGATTTCGCCGAACTGTCGAACGTGGTGCCGTTGCTGGCACGTATTTACCCCAACGGCAGTGCCGACGTGAATCACTTCCACGCTTCGGGCGGAATGGGATTCCTGATCCGCGAATTGCTGGCTGCGGGCTTGTTGCACGAGGACGTGCAAACCGTTGCCGGGCCGGGGTTGTCGCACTATAGCCAGGAGCCGTTCCTCGACGGTGAGAACCTGGTCTGGCGTGATGCACCTGCGCAAAGTGGCGATGAAAACGTCTTGCGTGTGCATGCCCATGCGTTTTCCGATAACGGCGGTCTGAAGGTGCTTGAAGGCAACATCGGCCGCGCCGTGTTGAAGGTGTCGGCCGTGAAGCCCGAGCATCGTATCGTGCGTGCGCCGGCCGCGGTGTACGACAGCCAGGAGGATGTGCTGGCTGCCTACAAGCGCAACGAACTCAACCGCGATGTGGTCGTCGTGGTCCGCTATCAGGGGCCGCGCGCCAACGGGATGCCCGAGCTGCACAAGCTCACTCCCGCATTGGGCGTATTGCAGGACGAAGGCTTTCACGTGGCGCTTGTCACCGATGGCCGGATGTCAGGCGCATCGGGCAAGGTGCCCGCCGCGATTCACGTGTCACCGGAAGGATTGGGCGGCGGCCTGATCGCCCATATTCGCGACGGCGACATGATGACGGTCGACGGCGAGGCGGGTGTGCTGCATGTTGACGTTGACGCCGCCACCTTGGCCGCGCGCGATACGCCCGAGCCCGACTTGTCGGCGCATGCAAGCGGTATCGGTCGGGAGCTGTTTGGCTTCTTCCGCAACAACGCCAGCGAAGCAGAGCAGGGCGCATCGCCGATGCTGTGAGCGCACACCGCGCCTGAGCGACAGGCGCTGTGGCCGACATCGATCAAACCGGGAGCCGATATCGACCAGATCCGTCGCGGATATCGATTGGTTGGGTCGCCGATATCGCTTCGATCTCTGATCGATACCGTTCAGACCCTGCGGCCTCAATTTCGGGTGCCGTTTGGGCAGCACCCTTCAATCCGCGCGCTTGCCTTCGCCTTCCGGGAACAGCACGTCTGTAATGCCAAAGCGCGTAAAGTCCTCGATGCGTGACGGATACAGGCGACCGATCAGGTGATCGCATTCGTGTTGCACCACGCGCGCATGAAAGCCTTCGGCTTCGCGCACAATGGGGTTGCCCTTCGGGTCGAAGCCTTCGTAGCGGATGCGCGAAAAGCGGGAGACCACGCCGCGCATGCCGGGCACCGACAGACACCCCTCCCAGCCCTCTTCATGTGTCTCATCAAGCGGTGTGATGACGGGATTGCACAGGATCGTGAACGGAACCGGGGGCGTACCTGGCAGCCGTTCCACGCGGTCGAAACCGAAGACCACCAGTTGCAGGTCGACCCCGATCTGAGGGGCCGCGAGGCCCAGCCCTTTGGCGTCGCGCATGGTGTCGAACATATCCTCGATCAGCGCGTCGAGCTCTGGCGTGTCGAATTGGGTGACGGGTTCGGCGATCTTGAGCAGGCGGGGATCGCCCATCTTCAGGAGGTCTCGGATCATAAAGCGTCCATGCGATGGTCTAACATGAGGGGTTGGGTGAGCCGGTGATCGCCGATCCGGCATTGGCGAACCCTTGGGTCTTTTGATGTTTTGACGGAAATACGAATTATGCGACTACTTCACACGATGCTGCGCGTTGGCGATCTCGATAAATCCATCGCGTTTTATACCGATGTTCTGGGCATGCGCGTTTTGCGCCGCAACGACTACCCTGAAGGGAAGTTCACCCTGGCGTTCGTGGGCTACGAAGAGGAGTCCACAGGTGCGGTGATCGAACTGACCCACAACTGGGACACGGATAAGTATGACCTGGGTTCGGGCTATGGCCATATCGCCCTGGAAGTCGACGATGCCTACGCCGCCTGTGAGCGCGTGAAGCAGCAGGGCGGCAACGTCGTACGCGAAGCCGGTCCGATGAAGCATGGCACTACCGTGATCGCCTTCATCGAAGATCCGGATGGCTACAAGATCGAGTTCATTCAGAAGAAAACCTGAAGACGCTTTGTCTCATGGGGCCCTGGTCGCTCAGCTCGACAATCGACGCTACAGGGCCTGGCGCTCAGCTCAACAATGGACGCTGCAGGGCAAAGCGCTTGGCTGGCCGTGCTGTTGCACCCTGTGCTCGGTTGCCGCGCAGAACGACGTTAAAACGCCGGCAAACTGCCTGGGTCGTGCTGCTTGAGCAGATTCTTTGCATCCTCGAAGCCCGGCAGGATATTGCCCACTTCCGCCCAGAAGTCCTGGCTGTGGTTCATCTCGCGCAGGTGCGCGAGTTCGTGCACGATCACATAGTCGATGATGCTGGGCGAGAAGTGAATCAGGCGCCAGTTGAGCATGATGTTGCCGTCGCTGGTGCAGGAGCCCCAGCGCGTGGCGGCACCCGATAGCCGCCAGCGCTTGATGCGCAGGCCGCTCAGTTCCAGAAAGTGCGACAAGCGCACGCCAAACCAGGCACCCGCTCGACCCTGCAGCCACGCCTGTGCGGCGTCGCGCACGCGGGCGTCGTCGGCGTTGCCGGGCAAGGGAAGATGCAGTGTGTCGCCGTCTTGCGGGTCGTTCATGTCGCCCGTCATGAACGCGGCCGATCGTCCCGAACCCAGCGCAATGCGAATGCGCTTACCCAGATAAGGCATTTCCCCATCCTGCTGCCAGAGCGTTTGCGCCAAAGCCAGACGCGATTGGCGTGCATGCCAGTCGCGCAGTTTGTTCAGAATCCAGCGTGCCTTCTCGACCACCGCTTCGTCGATCTGCGACAACGTCACCCAATTGGGCGCCGTCACCCGCAGGCCGTCGTCGGTGATCAAGAAGCCGATGCTGCGGCGCTTTGAGCGCTGCAGTACGAAACCGATGGTTTGCTGCTCAGTACGCACTTCGCGCCAGCGCGCGTTCGGCGGCAACGTTGCCGGACAGGTGGTCTGGATGCGAATCGGTGTGCTGTCGGACAGGCTGTTGCTGGAGTTCAAAAACGGCAGCTCGCCCGCATCGCTTTTCAGTAACGCACTCGCGTCCAATGCCGCAGCACCGGTCGTCGCCGGCGGCACGCGGCCTGGTGTCGGCGCGGTTCCAGCCGCGGCATCGGTGCCAGCCAAAGCATCGATACCAGCCGAGGCATCCACAGCGGGCGATGCAGTCCCACGCGGTGTGGCACCAGGTTCCGACACCGGCCGCGAAGGCGATGCCGGGTCATCTACCGCCGGCGCCGACTCGTCGACGCGCAACGGCGTCGAGAACAGGTCGAGCTGATTAGTTCGAGACATACCTTTCCGGGTTCAGACGGCGCATTTCGTCTTCGATCCAGGTTTGTACTTTTTCGTTCAATTGCTCCGGCGTCAGCCCAACGGAGGGAATGACGGGGCCGATCGACACGGTGATCAGTCCGGGGCGCTTGACGAAGGCGTTGCGGCGCCAGCATTCGCCCGAGTTGACTGCCACGGGGATGACGACCGCACCGGTGCGCGACGCAAGCAACGCGCCACCCATCTTGAAGCGGGCGGTTCGTCCGGGCGGAACGCGGGTGCCCTCAGGAAACAGGATGGGCCACCGGCCTTCAGCGAGCCGCAATTTGCCTTGTGCGACGACCTGATCGAACGCGTCCCGGCCGCGCGCGCGATCGATCGGGATCATCCGCAGCAGCGCCAGGCCCCAACCGAAGAACGGCACCTTGTGCAGTTCGCGTTTGTAGACGAAGCACAGATCGCGCGGCATATAGGCGGGAAAGAAAAGCGTTTCCCAGGCCGATTGATGCTTCGACAGCAACACGGCGGGGCCGTCGGGCAGGTTTTCCCAGCCCTTCACTTGCCAGCGAATGCCGCAGATGACGCGCGCGCCCCAAACGGCCAGGCGAGGCCAGCCAACGGTGAGCCGATAGCGTTGATGCAGCGGCAGGAACGACCACAGCAGACACGCGAAAGCATAGGGAATGACGGTGACCGTCAGGAACAACGCATAAAGCAGGGAACGCAGGCGGGCCAAGTCAGGCTTCCTTCAACAGATCGTCAACGACGGCCGACAGATCGGCGCGTACATGGGTGCCCTCGGGCAGGTCGCCGCGTTCGGCGGTCGCCGCGCCTTTACCCGTTTGCACGAGCCATGGCGTGCAGCCGACTGCAGCGCTGGCCTGAAGATCGCGCAGCGAATCGCCTACGGCCGGTACGCCGGTGAGCGTACGATCGTAGCGCAGCGCAATTTGCTGGAACATGCCCGGCAATGGTTTGCGGCACGTGCAGCCGTCATCGGGGCCGTGCGGGCACAGAAAGATGGCATCGATCACGCCGCCGAAGGCGGTGAGTTCGCGCTTCATTTTCTTGTGCATGGCGTTGAGCGCGGCCATGTCGAACAAGCCGCGCGCCAGGCCGGACTGATTGGTCGCGATCACAACGCGCCACTGCGCCTGCGTCAGGCGTGCGATGGCTGCCAGGCTGCCCGGCAGTGCAATCCATTCGTCAGGCGTTTTGATGAAGGCATCGCTGTCTTCGTTGATGACGCCGTCGCGATCGAGAACAATGAGTTTCACTGGGCCAACCTGGAAATGTCCGCCACGCGGTTCATCAAGCGGTGCAGCTGAGCGAGCAACGCAAGACGATTGGCGCGAACGGCGGGATCTTCGGCCATCACCATGATGTCATTGAAGAAGGTGTCCACGGCAGCACGACCCCGGGCCAGCGTTTGCAGGCTGCCGGCGAAGTCGCCCTGGGCGAACTGGGCCGCCGATTGCGGTTCGAGTTCGGCGATGGCGGCCGCCAGGGCACGCTCGGCCGGCTCGGACAACCGCGCTTCCTCGACGTTGCCGATGTCGCCTTCGGCTTTCTTCAACAGATTGCCGATGCGCTTGTTGGCGGCTGCCAGGCTCGCCGCTTCGGGCAGGGCGCCGAAAGCGACCACGGCGCGCACGCGCTCGGCCACCTGGTGCAGCGGGGGCGACACGGCGATCACCGCATCCACGCCACTGCGGTCGAACGTATTGGCCAATTGATTGCGGTAGCGTTCGAACAGGAACGTGCGCACCTCGGCGATGACGGCGGCGTCGATCTTGCCCGCACCGAAGCCTTGCGCTGCGTGTTCGAGCACGGCGTTCAGCGTGAGCGGGCCATCGTCGCTGATCTTCAACCGGCCGCCTGCGGCAAGTTGCTCGAACGCGCTGATCAGGCCGAGCGCCGCGCGACGCAGGCCGAACGGATCGCGTTCGCCCGTGGGCGCGCCGCCGATGCTCCAGATGCCGATCAGTGTTTCGGCGCGATCGGCGATGAAGAGCGCCACGGCGGGCAACGTGGCGTCATCGACCGGTTGGTCCCAGCGGATGCGGTACTGCTCGCGCAGCGCCGTGACGACCGAAGGCGTTTCGCCGTCGGCTTGCGCGTAGTACGCGCCCATCACGCCCTGCAACTCGGGAAACTCGCCCACCATGTTGGTGCCCAGATCGGCTTTGGCCAACAGCGCGGCGCGGTCGGCCGCTTGCGCGTCGCCGCCCAGGGTTTGCGCCACGAAGGCCGCAAGCGCGCGCACGCGGGTGACGCGGGCACCCTGGGTACCGAGCTTGTTGTGATAGACCATCGTATCCAACTGCGCGACACGGCTGGCCAGCGGCATCTTGCGGTCGGTGTCGAAAAAGAACTTGGCGTCGGCCAGGCGGGGGCGCACCACACGTTCGTTGCCGCCCACGATATTGACCGGATCGGCCACGCGCATATTGCTGACGATCAGGAAGCGATGCGTGAGCTTGCCCGTGGCGGGGTCGAACAGCGGGAAGTATTTCTGATTGAGCCGCATGGTCAGAATCAGGCATTCCTGCGGTACATCGAGAAACGCTTCATCGAACGCGCCCACATATACCGTGGGTTGTTCGACCAGCGCCGTCACTTCATTGAGCAACGCGGGCACTTCCGGATCGTCACCCAACGTGGCGCCCAGCTCGCGCGCCTTGGCTTGCAGTTGGGCGTCGATATCGGCGCGGCGCGCATCGAAAGACGCAATCACACTACCGAATTCGGCCAGATGCGATTCGTAGCTGTCGGCGTCGGGCAGGATGACCGGATCGGTCGAGACGAAACGGTGGCCGTGCGTGCTGCGCCCGGCGGTCATGCCCAGGGCGTGGACTTCGATCACGTCGGCGCCGAAGAGGGCGATCAGGCCGTGCGCGGGACGCACGAAGCGCACCGAGGTCACGCCGTCGGCCAACTGATAACGCATGACCTTGGGGATCGGCAGTCCGGCAATCGCCGTATCGAGTGCATCCTGCAGCCCGTGGGCCAGATCGGCCCCTTCGGACGTGCCGCGCGCCACCAGATAATCCTGCTTGCCGTCGGATTCGCGGGTGAGGTCGGCGGGCGTCAGATGCGCCCAGCCCTTGGCGGCGAGCTTCTTTTGCAGCGCGGGGGTGGCGGCGCCGTCTTGCGTGAGGCCCACTTTGACCGGCATCAGGCGCTCGGTGTAGTCGCGATCGGCGGCACACGCTTGCACGGCCGACAGGCGCACGGCCAATCGGCGCGGCGTGGCGAACGGCGTCACGGTGCAGCTGGCGGCCAGCAGACCATGCTTGTCCAATGCGGCGCGCAGGCCTTCGGCGAAGGCCAGGCCCAGGTTTTCGAGGGCCTTCGGCGGCAGTTCTTCGGTGAGCAGTTCGACCAGCAGGGGGCGAATATCGGCGGGGGATGCTTTGTCAGTCATTTATGCGGCCTCCGGCTTCTGGCTGGCGGCCAGCATGGGAAAGCCCAATCGTTCGCGGGAATCGTAATAGGCCTGCGCGACGGCGCGCGACAGGTTGCGGATGCGGCCGATGTACGCGGCGCGTTCGGTGACGCTGATGGCGCCGCGCGCATCGAGCATGTTGAAGGCGTGTCCGGCCTTCAACACCGCTTCATAAGCGGGCAAGGCCAGCGGCACATCCATCAGGCGCTTGGCTTCGGCTTCGTAATCGTTGAAATGCGCAAACAGCATCTCGGTGGACGCATATTCGAAGTTATAGGTCGATTGCTCGACCTCGTTCTGATGATAGACGTCGCGATAGAACACGCGTTGGCCATTGTGGCCTTCGGTCCAGACCAGATCGTAGACACTTTCGACGTTCTGCAGATACATCGCCAGACGTTCCAGCCCGTAGGTGATTTCACCCGTGGTCGGCGTGCAGTCGATGCCGCCCACTTGCTGGAAGTAGGTGAACTGGGTGACTTCCATGCCATTGAGCCAGACTTCCCAGCCCAGACCCCAGGCACCGAGCGTGGGGTTTTCCCAATCGTCTTCCACAAAGCGGATGTCGTGCACGAGCGGATCGATGCCCAGTGCCTTCAGCGACCCCACGTACAGATCGAGGATGTCGGCCGGGGCGGGCTTCAAGACCACCTGATATTGATAGTAGTGCTGCAACCGATTGGGGTTTTCGCCATATCGACCGTCTTTGGGACGGCGCGACGGCTGCACGTAGGCGGCGCGCCATGGCTCAGGGCCCAACGAGCGCAGGAAGGTCGAGGGATGGGACGTGCCGGCACCCACCTCCATATCGAGGGGCTGGAGCAGGGCGCAGCCCTGTTTGTCCCAATAATCCTGAAGGGTGAGGATGATCTGCTGGAAGGTGAGCATGGAGCTTTGCGTTGCGCCGCTGCTTTTGCAAGCGTCGGCTGGTCATGACAAACCGACGATTTTAACTGGCTTCGGCCGGATGCGGCGGATAGGGTGTACAGGCCGGTTGTATGATGTTTCCGTTATTCGACAGTGGGGTGCCTGAGCCGCGTGCGCCCCGCGCCCGATTCCCCGACAAAAAACAGGAGAAGAGACATGTCCGACCTGATCCACGTGGACGTCGCCGATGGCATCATGACCATCACGATCAACCGCCCCGAAGCGCGCAACGCAATCAACCTCGAGGCCGCCCAGGCGCTGGCCGCTGCGCTCGACCGTCTGGATAGCGACGACAGCGTACGCATCGGTGTGCTCACCGGTGCCAACAACACCTTCTCGTCAGGCATGGATCTCAAGGCTTTCGCCGCTACCGGCCAGCGCCCGTACGTCGAGGGCCGCGGATTCGGCGGATTGACCGAAGCGCCGCCCAAAAAGCCGCTGATCGCCGCCGTCGAAGGCTACGCGCTGGCTGGCGGGTGCGAACTGGCGCTGGCCTGCGATCTGATCGTGGCCTCGCGCGCCGCCAATTTCGGTCTGCCTGAAGTCAAGCGCGGCCTGGTGGCCGGTGCCGGCGGCATGATGCGCTTGCCGCGCCGCCTGCCGTACCACATCGCCATGGAAATCGTGCTGACCGGCGACATGTTTCCCGCCGAACGCGCCCATGGTTTCGGACTGGTCAATCGCCTGAGCGAACCGGGCCAGGCACTGGCCGACGCACAAGCACTGGCCCGTACCATCGTGGCCAATGGCCCGTTGTCGGTACAGACGGCCAAGCGCATCGTGTCCGAATCCGGCGATTGGTCGCGTGAAGAAATGTTCGATCGCCAGCGCCCGCTCGTGGCACACATCTTTACGTCAGCCGATGCCAAAGAAGGCGCCACGGCATTTGCCGAAAAGCGCGCGCCTGTCTGGCAAGGCAAATAACCCATCGTCCAACGCCGCCACCTGCGATCGTGTGCATCAACCATGGACGTGAATCACGACGGTGGGCATCGACCGGCCATGCCGACAGGCCCCTGTCGTCATGGCCGACATCGTCGAATCGCCCTCGGTTGTGCCGATATCGCGGCATGGCCACATCGATGACAGCAACGACACGCTTCACACGGCGTTCCTCCAATTTTCTCCTCTCTCTGCAAGTGCTCTCATGTCCGTCCTGATCAAAGAAGAAGACTTCATTCAGTCTATTGCCGATGGCATCCAGTTCATCAGCTACTACCATCCCGTCGACTACATTCGCCATCTGGCCCGCGCCTATGAGCGCGAAGAAAGCCCGGCCGCGAAAGACGCGATGGCGCAGATTCTGACCAACTCGCGGATGTGCGCCGAAGGCAAGCGCCCGTTGTGCCAGGACACCGGGATCGTCAATGTGTTCCTGAAGGTGGGCATGAACGTGCGCTTCGACTCCTGTAGGAGCTTGCAGGAGCTGTGCGATGAAGGCGTTCGCCGCGGCTACCTGAACAGCGACAATCCGCTGCGCGCGTCGGTGCTGGAGGATCCGCTCTTCACGCGCAAGAACACGCGCGACAACACGCCCTGTATTCTCAACGTCGAACTGATCCCTGGCGATACGGTCGACGTGCAGATTGCCTCCAAGGGTGGCGGTTCGGAAAACAAATCAAAATTCGTAATGCTCAACCCAAGCGATTCGCTCGTGGACTGGGTGCTCAAGACGGTGCCCACGATGGGCGCCGGCTGGTGCCCGCCGGGCATGCTGGGCATTGGCGTGGGCGGCACGGCCGAGAAGGCCATGTTGATGGCCAAGCAATCGTTGATGGAAGACATCGACATGTACGAATTGCTTGCGCGCGGCCCGCAAAGCAAGCTCGAAGAGCTGCGCATCGAGCTGTACGAAAAGGTCAATGCATTGGGCATCGGTGCGCAAGGCCTGGGCGGCCTGACGACCGTGCTGGATGTGAAGATCAGCACGTTCCCCACGCACGCGGCCTCCAAGCCCGTGGCCATGATCCCGAACTGTGCGGCCACGCGCCATGCGCATTTCACGCTGGACGGTTCGGGTCCGGCGCGTCAGGATCCGCCGGCCTTGTCCGAATGGCCCGATGTGCATTGGGCCCCCGACTACAACGCTTCACAGCAAGTGGATCTGAACACGTTGACGCGTGAGCAGGTCGCGAGCTGGAAGCCGGGCCAAACGCTGCTGCTGTCGGGCAAGATGCTGACCGGCCGGGACGCTGCGCACAAGCGCATCCAGGATATGCTGGCCCGCGGCGAATCGCTGCCGGTCGACTTCGCCAATCGCGTGATCTATTACGTGGGCCCGGTCGATCCGGTGCGTGACGAAGTGGTTGGACCCGCCGGCCCCACGACCGCCACGCGCATGGATAAATTCACCGACATGATGCTGGCCAAGACCGGTCTGATCGCGATGATCGGCAAATCCGAGCGCGGTCCGGTGGCGATCGAGGCCATCAAGCAACATGGCTCGGCGTATCTGATGGCCGTGGGCGGTGCGGCATACCTGGTGTCGAAAGCCATTCGCGGCGCCAAGGTGGTCGGCTTCGAAGATCTGGGTATGGAAGCCATCTACGAATTCGACGTGAAGGATATGCCGGTGACGGTGGCAGTGGATGCGCAGGGGACGTCCGTGCACAACACAGGCCCCAAGACGTGGCAGGCCAAGATCGGCAAGATTCCGGTCGCCGTTGCCTGATGTGCCAGCGCGCCAATGTGCTCGTTGCCTGATGCATCAGGCACTGCAAGGGTGCCAGACACGACGAAACAGCGACCTGCGGGTCGCTGTTTTTTTGCCTGGCGGTTTCACCCTGTCTTGCCCTGCGTTTCGGCGCGGTGAACACAGGGTTGTACAAATACGAATTCCCGTCCTCATGCGCATGGAGCATCATGCGGCAACACGATAAGTAAGGATTGTCATGACTGCATCGGACCCCTCCGCCTGGATTGGCCACACCGAAACCGTGGCCGATCGGCTCGACCCGTCGCACACGCAACGCATCGCAGCAACGCTCGGCGAGCCGCACCCCGGCGAGGGCGCGGATCTGCCATGGTTGTGGCAGTGGGCATTCTTCATGAACCCGGTGGGCGTCGAGGCCCTGGGGCCCGACGGACACCCGGAACGCGGCGGATTCCTGCCCGAGGCCGCCGGCCGCAATCGGATGTGGGCCGGTGGCCGACTGTCGTTTCACCAGCCGCTGAAGGTGGGCGTTGAGGCCTCGCGCACGTCGACCGTGATTGCTGTGAAAGACAAGGTCGGCAGTACCGGCGCGCTGCGCTTCGTCACCGTGCAGCATGAGTACCGTCAGGCCGGCGTATTGGCCATCAGCGAACAGCAGGACATCGTATATCGCGAGCCCAGTCCACCGAAGCTCGTCGGCACGCAGCCCGAGCCCGAAGGGCAATGGCGCGAGGCGATTACGCCGTCGGCCGAACGACTGTTCCGCTATTCGGCCGTCACCTTCAACACCCATCGCATCCACTACGATTATCCGTACGTGACCGATACCGAAGGTTATCCGGGGCTGGTCGTGCATGGCCCGATGATTTCGACATACATGCTGGCCGGACTTCTGCATGCCCATCCCGAGCGCCGTGTGAAGGAATACGCCTATCGCGGTCTGCGGCCGTTGATCTCGCCCGCCGAATTCCACGTCGGCGGCACCATCGGCGAAGACGGCAGGGCGCAAGTGTGGGCCGCGCAGGACGGCACGCTGGCGCATCAGGGCGAGGTGACCTTCGAGTGACGACACCCACGCAGAACACGCGCGCCCCGCGGCCGCTCGACGGCATTACCGTCATCAGTCTGGAACACGCCATCGCGGCGCCATTTTGCACGCGGCAATTGGCCGACATGGGCGCGCGCGTGATCAAGATCGAACGCCCGGGTGGCGGCGACTTCGCACGTCATTACGACGAGCGCGTCAACGGGCTCTCGTCGCACTTCGTGTGGACCAACCGCTCCAAGGAAAGTCTCACGCTCAATCTCAAAGAAGCGGGTGCCATCGATGTGATGGCGCGGCTTCTGGAAACCGCCGACGTGCTGGTGCAGAACCTGGCGCCCGGTGCGGCGGCCCGGTTGGGTCTGGATTTCGATCAACTGCACGAACGCTTTCCGCGCCTGATCGTGTGCGACATCTCGGGGTATGGCGAAGGCGGCCCGTACCAAGACAAGAAGGCGTATGACCTGTTGATCCAGAGCGAAAGCGGGTTCTTATCGGTTACCGGTACGCCGGACGAGCCCTCGAAAGCCGGGTGCTCGATCGCCGATATCGCAGCGGGCATGTACGCCTACTCCGGCATCCTCAACGCGCTGCTGTTGCGTCACCGTACCGGCGAAGGCAGCCGCCTGGATGTGTCGATGCTGGAGAGCAGTGTGGAGTGGATGGGCTACCCGATGTACTACGCGTACGACGGGGCGCCGCCGCCGGTGCGCGCGGGTGCGTCGCACGCCACCATCTATCCGTACGGCCCCTTCCCGGTGGGCGACGGTTCCGTCGTCATGCTGGGACTGCAGAACGAGCGCGAGTGGCGCATCTTCTGCGATCGCGTGCTGGCCAACGCGGCACTGGCCGACGACCCGCGTTTCAACACGAATTCGAAGCGCAACGAAAATCGGGCGGCACTGCGCGCCCTCATCGTCGAGGCGTTCAAAGCGTTCGACGCAGACGATGTGGCGCAGACGCTCGAAACCGCAGGTATCGCCAACGCGCGCGTCAACGATATGGCAGGCGTTTGGGATCACACGCAGTTAAAGGCGCGCGATCGTTGGCGCACGGTCGATAGCCCCGCAGGCGCGCTGCCGGCGTTGTTGCCGCCCGCCACCAACAACCGCTTCGAGGCGCAGATGACAGCGGTACCCGGTGTGGGCCAGCACAGCGATCGGATCCTCGCCGAGCTTGGGTTCGATGACGCCGCGATCGCCGCGTTGCATCAGGCAGGGGCGGTCTAGCCGCTCTCAACGGTCGCCCGGTGCTGTCGGCCGGGCGTCAAGGGCGACCGCGATCGTCGGACACCTGCTGTTGTTCATGAGGCGATCTCCATCAGCAGCCCACGACAGCGAGCGTCGTCGGGCTCAAAACCGTGTCGGCGGCGGTCGATTCGGTGACCCGCGTCCCGTTGTGCGAATGGGTAGCGGCACGCGGGAAAAAAGGGTGAGCGTCCTCGATTTCACTTTTATGTAATGGTTAACGCTAAATTGACCTAAAAATGAAATAGGAATATATTTTTGTGAAATTGCACGCGATGTGGTGACCATCCTCTTCGCTACGCGTGAATTTCCGCTCTCAGACTTGACCAATGCCCATCATCCCTCCTGCTGACGTTCCGCCAAGTGCTGTCGATCACGACGACAAAGCGCTCGGCGAGCGATTGCGCGCGCGGCGGGTGGCGAAGGGTTTGACCCTCAAGGACGTAGCGGCGCGTGCCGACATGTCGATCGGATCGATCAGTCAGATCGAGCGCGGCGTGAGTTCGCCATCGATCCGCACGCTGCGTGGCATTTGTCACGCGCTGGGCATTGATGGCGCCGAATTGTTTGCTCCCGCCGACATTGTTTCCGATGTGCCTGATGCTGCATCGGCATCGCGCATCGGCATGGATGCCGATGCCGGCGCGAACACAAACACCCACCCCAGAATCACCCCTTCGATGCTCACCGGGAAGGCGGCACCATCCGCGCCCGCTGATACCGGGCGCGCGGCCGTACGGTCCAACGATGCCGCGGTATCGGGCGAGTATCTGGTGCGTGCCGATCGGCACAAGCCATTGCGCCTGCATGGCACCGGCGTCACCAAGTACCGCGTTACGCCGTCCAGTTGCAATGCCATGGAAGCGTATCTGATGGAGCTCGACCCGGGCGCCTTTTCCGATCCCAACTTTCTGGTGCAGACGGGCGACAAGGTAGGCTATGTGATCGAAGGCAAATTGCAGTTGTTCGTCGGCGATCAATCCTTTCTGCTCGAGACCGGCGACACCTATGGGTTTGCCGCCAACCAGGCCTACCGTTGGATCAACGGGTGGGATAAGAAGACCCGTTTTCTGGTGGTCAACAGCAACCACTTCTATGTGTAAGTTCCCCCCATCGCGTTGATCGCGAGTCTCCCCTTTTTCGTCTAACGCGCAGGCCGGTCGCCTGTACTTTTTCCGCATCGACAGATACGGCGGGTATTTCTTGCGCCCGCATTGAGGCCAACATGACTTTGACAACGACGACAGCGGGCGCTCTGCCTGCCGGATCGGCAACCCCCGGCGCCCCGCGCAAGGGGATGGTGCGCGATATTGTGGCGGCCAACATCGGCGCTTTTTTCGAGTGGTACGACCTGCTCGTCTACGCGATGTTTGCGGTAACGATCTCGGCCCTGTTTTTCCCGTCTGCCGATCCGCAGACGGCATTGCTGTACAGCTTGCTCACGTTCGCCAGCTCGTATCTCATTCGTCCGCTGGGCGCCGTGTTGCTCGGCATCTATTCCGACAAGAAAGGCCGCAAAGCCGCGCTGTCATTGACGGCCACGTTGATGCTGCTGGGCACGGCGCTCATGGCGGTGGTGCCCACCTACAGCGCCATCGGAGCTTGGGCGCCGGCGATTCTGGTGTTTGGCCGCCTGATGCAAGGATTTTCGGCCGGCGGCGAATTCGGTAGCGCCAATTCGTATCTCACCGAGCAAAATCCCAAACTCAAGGCTTTTCTGGGCAGCTTGCAATTCGCGACCACGGGCCTCGCGATTGTGGTGTCGTCACTGTTCGCCTATTTGATCAACCACTATCTGCGCACCGATCAGGTGAACAGCTGGGGCTGGCGCGTGCCGTTCATTTTCGGTTGCCTGATCGGGCCGGTGGCGTTGTACATCCGTTTCAAGATCAACGAAACGCCGGAGTTCGATGAGCAAAAGGCGAAGACGGCCAAGCCGCTTTCCGAAACCTTCAAGTTTCACAAAAAATACCTGCTGATCGGCGCGCTGATCACGGCCGGCGGCAACGTGGCGAGCTACGTCAACATCTACATGCCGACGTTTGCGACCAACAACCTCGGTATCACCAAGGACGCCGCGTTCATCGCCTCGTTGTGTAGCGGTCTGGTCTGCACGATCTTTCCGATGGTGGCAGGCCTCGTGGCGGATCGCGTGGGCGCGGTCAAGACGATGATGACCGCCATGATTCTCGGTTTGATCGTGATCGTGCCGGCGTTTTATGTGTTGACGCAAACGCCGTCGTTCGGCTCGCTGGTGTTCTTCCAGTGCCTGATGTCGCTGGTGTTCTTCAGTTTCTACTATGCGCCCATCGGTTCGGTGCTGGCACAGCTGTTTCCCACCTCGTGCCGCACCACCGGGGTGTCGATCGCCTACGTGGCATCGCAGACGTTTTTCGGTGGCGTGACACCGTTGGTGGTGGGTGCGCTGGTAGCGGCCACGGGCAGCATCATGGCGCCGGCCTACTATCTGATCGCCGTGGGCGCGGTGGCGTTTTGCGCGCTATTGATGAGTCGCTCGCGTGCGCACTGACGCACCGATTTCAATTTGCACCGGCGCGGTTGCGATGCGCCCAAGGACGTTATGACTGTTGCATTACCGGAACGCGTCGACGTGGCCATCGTCGGCGCGGGGATCATCGGCATGAGCACGGCGTGGGCCTTGGCCCGCAGAGGCCTGCGTGTGGCCGTGTTCGAGAAAGGCACGATCGCAGGCGAACAATCGTCGCGCAACTGGGGCTGGATCCGCACGGTGGGACGCGATCACGCGGAGCTGCCGCTGTCGTTGCACGCCAATGCACTGTGGCGCGAGATCCAGCACACGGAAGACGTGGGCTATCGGCAGACGGGCCTCGCGTATCTGGCCGCCAGTGAGGCGGAAATGGTCAAGCATGCGGGCTGGCTCGAACGGGCCCAGGCGCTCGGTGTGACGGCGAGGTTGATCGGGGCGTCCGGCCTTTCTGAGATCCTGCGCCAACCTTCGCGACGTGCGTGGGCCGGGGCGCTTTACAGCGCCGATGACGGCGTGGCCGAGCCCACCTTGGCCACGCACGCCATTGCGCGTTTGGCGCAAGCCGCAGGGTGCCAAGTGTTCGAGCAATGCGCCGTGCGCGGGCTGGATCGGGCGGGGGGCAAAGTGGCGGGGGTGATCACCGAAGCCGGACGCGTGGCGGCCGATGCGGTCGTGCTGGCCGGCGGCGCGTGGTCGCGGCTCTTTTGCGGCAATAGCGGCGTGTCGTTTCCGCAGCTCAAGGTGCATGCATCGGTGCTGCGCACGGCGCCCCTGGAAACGGGATTGGATCTGGCCATCAACGGGGGCGATTTCACGTGCCGCAAGCGGCTCGATGGCGGGTATTGCGTGTCGCAATTGGGCGCGTCGTATGCCGATCTCACGCCGGACAGCATTCGGCTGATGCGGCAGTTTCTGCCGGCATGGTTGGCCGAGCGCAAATACCTGAAGTTGCGTTTCGGCAGACGATTCTTTGAAGAGCTCGCCATCCCGCGCCGCTTTCCGCTGGATCGGGAAACACCGTTCGAACGCCAGCGTACGCTGGATCCGGCGCCCACCATGAAAACGATCGATGTGGCGCTGGCGAAGCTCAAGCAGGCGTTTCCTGCATTCGATGCGGCAACGGTTGCGCAGGCTTGGGCCGGCTTCATCGACGTCACGCCCGATGCCATTCCGGTGATCTCCGGCGTCGATCATGTGCCAGGATTCTTTCTGGCGTCCGGTTTCTCCGGCCACGGCTTCGGTATCGGGCCGGCCGCCGGCGCGTTGATGGCCGATCTGGTGCAGGGCCATACCCCGCTCGTCGATCCCCATCCTTACCGGCTGGCGCGATTTGCGCGCTAGCCGTTTTCAAGCCTCGGCGCGTCTGCGTTGGACACGCCCGGGCTACCCTCACTCATCGCGATCGGCATGTGCCGTCGCCCGTTTTGCATTGGAGCTTTGCATGTCGACGACTGAACCCAAACTGGTCCGCATTCCCACCGGCCCCCTGGCCAATCCCAAGGCCGCCGCACCCAAGCGCCCGATTTCAGGCGATGCCAGATTCAACGGCATGAAGGTGTTCGAAGGCCGTGGCGGCAAGGTGCGTGCAGGCGTGTGGGAAAGCACCAGCGGCGTGTTCCAGGCCGACACCACCGGCTATATCGAGTACGGCCATATCGTGGAAGGCGACTGCCGCATCGTCGATCCGGACGGCACCGTGCACACGCTGAACGTGGGCGATCCCTTCATCATGCCCGAAGGCTACAAGGGCCGTTGGGAGATCGACAGCTTCGTGAAGAAGGTCTACATGGTGGCCGAAACGGCTTGACCGTCTGGCTTGACGGCGACAGGACAGTCGCGTGGCGCCCGCTGTCAGTCGACGTACTGGCCGCTCTCGCGCAACGCCAGCTCGATCTTGTTGCGCGGCACGGTGGTCTTGGGCACTTTGAACGGAAACCAGGTGCGCACGTCTTCTTCAAGCCCGATGCCGTGCATGAAGTTGTAGATCGCCTTGCGCAGCGCGCGGCCGAGTTCATCGTGATCCACGCCGGTGGGGTCGTGAAAGCCGATGTCGTTCTTGGCGAAGCTCACCGGCGGCAAGGGTTGCAAGGTCACGCCGTATTCTTCGGGATTCAAGCCGACGGGTGAGTGCACCGTACAGGCGAAACGGTGGAAAAAGCCGCTCTGGATGCAGCCATTTTCGAACAGCTGGCGCACGTATTCCAGTGCGTCCACGGTGTCCTGCACCGTCTGCGTGGGAAATCCGTACATCAGGTACGCGTGCACCAGAATGCCGGCGTCGGTAAAGGCACGCGTGACGCGCGCGACTTGATCCACCGACACGCCTTTCTTCATCAGCTTGAGCAGGCGATCCGATGCGACTTCCAGTCCACCGGATACGGCAATGCAGCCGCTGTCGGCGAGCAGATCGCACAGATCGGGCGTGAATGTCTTCTCGAAACGGATGTTGCCCCACCAGGAAATGCCGGTGTCGCGCGCGATGAGCTCGGTGGCCAGGGCCTTGAGCGACTTGGGCGGCGCGGCTTCGTCCACAAAGTGAAAACCGGTTTGACCGGTTTCGCGCACGATCGCGTCGATGCGATCGGCCAGCACGGTGGCGGACGCGCCTTCGTAGCGGCCGATGTAGTCCAGGCTCACGTCGCAAAAACTGCACTTCTTCCAGTAGCAGCCGTGCGCCACGGTGAGTTTGTTCCAGCGGCCATCGCTCCACAGCCGGTGCATGGGGTTGAGCATGTCCAGCAGCGAGAGGTAGCGGTCCAGTGGCAAGCCGTCCCAGGTGGGCGTGCCCACTTCGGCAAACGCCACATCGGGCTCCACCATGTTGACGTATTTCACCTGCCCCGTGTCGGCATCGCGCAGAAACGTGCGCACCAGGCGCTGACGCGAGCGCTTGCCCTGGATGTGATCGAGCAGGGCCGACAGCGGCCGTTCGCCGGCGTCCAGCGACACGTAATCAAAATAGTCGAACACGCGTGGCTCGCTCAACTCGCGCAGTTCGGTATTCACATACCCGCCGCCCAGTACCGTGACGATCTGCGGGTGATGCGCCTTGATGGTTTGCGCGATGCGAAAGGCGGCGTAAACCGAGCCGGGAAACGGCACCGAGAGCAGCACCACGGTGGGCGTGTGGCGGTCGACGGCATCCAGCGTCAGCGCGCCAAGCGTGTCGTCCACCAGATTGGTGGGCGCGGCCAGCGCCTCGGCCAGGGGGTCGAACGTGGGTTGGCTGCCGGCCAGCGACTCGGCATAGCGCACGAACTCGAAGCGCTCATCGATCGCGTCGCGCAGCACATCCGCCAGGTCGTTCAGATAGAGCGTGGCCAGATGCTTGGCGCGGTCGTGCAGGCCCAGTGCGCCGAAGGCCCAACCCAGCGGGTCGCCGCCTTCCTCGTCCATGTACACGTCGAGCGACGCGAAGCGCGGGCCTTCCGGCAGGAAGTTGCGTCCCGCGATGCGGTGGGCCAGCGTCGAATCCCGCCCCTGCAGAAACGCGATCGCGGGCCCGATGGTGGCGAAGTAGCGCGTCTGTTGCGCCACGAACGCCTGGATCGGCTGCGTGTGATCGCGAGGATCGAGCGCCTCGATCTGCTCGGCCACGGCATGCAACCCCTCGCGCGAGAGCAACCGCAGCACGAGCGCCAGGGCCAGATCCTCCTGATACGCGGTAATGTCGCGCGAGCGCAGATAACCGGTCAGGTAAGCGGTGGACGGGTAGGGCGTATTGAGCTGCGTCATCGGCGGGATGACGGACAGGACGCGGAGCGGCAGAGCGGACATGAGACGGGGCAGGCGTGCCCACGAAGAGGATGTGCAATCGGCGATTATAGGCGGGCGGCAGTTGCCGAAGCACCGGCGACGGTGGGCGGCGGTTGGTACGCGGCTGGTCGGCCGCTCGCCGGCGCCCTCGATAGCGGGCGAATTACTCCCGGGCCGCGTCGCGCAACCAGTGTTTGAACGCCAGCATCGCGGGCGTTTCGCCGCGGGATTGCAGCCGGGTGAGCCAATAGCTGCCGCAGTCGATGGATAGATCGAAGGGCTGCACCAGCTCCGCGCGGCGCAGTTCGCGTTCAAAAAGCCGCGCCGGCAACAGCGCCACGCCGGCCCCCTGGGCGGCCGCCTGCGCCAGCGCCAGCGACGAGTCGAACACCGCGCCGTGAACCACCGGGCAGGGAACGGCGGCCGCTTCGAACCACAACGGCCATTCATCCGCGCGGTACGAGCGCAGCAGCGCTTCGCGTGCGAGGTCGCCGTGGGCGCCGATGCGTGCCGCCACTTCAGGGGCGCACATAGGCGAGAGGGGCGCGTCGAGCAGCGGCTCGGCATCGGTGCCATGCCACGCGCCATGGCCGAACCGGATGGCGTAATCCAGGCCTTCGCCGGCGAGATCGACGGTGTTGTTGTTGGTGAAGAGGCGGAAGTCGACGAAGGGGTGCCGGCTTTGGAAGGTGCGCAGCCGAGGCAGCAGCCAACCGGTGGCAAAGGTGCCCACGACGCCCACCGACAGCACTTCGCGGGAATGCTTGTTCTTGCACTGCTCCAGCATCACTGCGATGCGCTCGAACGCATCGGTGAGCACAGGCAGCATCGCAGTGCCTTCGTCGGTCAGCGCCAGGCCACGGGGCAGGCGCCGAAACAGCACCACGCCCAGGCGTTCTTCGAGGTTCTTGACGTGCTGACTGACGGCGGTCGGCGACACATTGAGTGCCCCGGCGGCGCGCGTGAAGCTCAGGTGCCGGGCCGACATCTCGAACGCGCGCAGCGCGTTCAGCGGTAACTGCATACGGGTCTCCAGGGCATCGTTTTTCTTAGGGGTGGGCTCAATTATCTGCGATTGTGGGGCCAGGGCCGGCCCGGTATCGTGGCGGCTCGCTTTAACCGTATCGATAAGGACAGATGTAAATGAACACATGGATGATGGCCGGCGCGTTGATCGTCGGCAGCGCGATGCTGGCGCCAGGCGCCATTGCGGCGCCGACCTGCTCGGTCGTGGTCGATACCGTGTCGGGTCAGGTCCTTCACCGCGCAGGCGAATGCGACACTCGCGAGAGCCCGGCGTCGAGCTTCAAGGTACCGCTGGCTGCGATGGGGTTTGCGAGCGGCGTGCTGAAGGATGCGCACGCGCCGGTGTGGAAGTACAAGCCCGAGTACGACGCCTGGATGGAGGCGTGGAAGCAGGATGTCGATCCCACATCCTGGCTGCGCGACTCGGTGGTGTGGTATTCGCAGGAGCTCACGCGGAAGATGGGCATGACGGCGTTCCAAGGCTATCTCGACGCCTGGTCGTACGGCAATCGCGACGCGACGGGCGACGCCGGCAAGAACAACGGCCTCACGCATGCATGGCTGAGTTCGTCGCTCGCGATTTCACCGGACGAACAAGTGGCATTCTTGCGCCGCCTGCAGCAACAGCAGCTTGGATTGCCGCAGGCGGTATTCGCCCACACGCAGGCCGCCATGCCCACCTTTCCGGTGAAGGCCGGCTGGACCTTGTACGGCAAGACGGGGTCGGGGTTTCAAAAGGATGCCAAGGGTGCGATCGAGCGCGCACGACAGTTTGGGTGGTTCGTGGGCTGGGCGACGAACGGCAAACGCACCGTGACGTTTGCCCGACTGGTACGTGACGACAGCAAAACCGAAGGCTATGGCGGCCCGCGTGCACGCGATGGCATGTTGAAGGATCTGCCGGCGTGGTTGCCGGCCGATTGAGCGATCGCGGCATCGGGCCGCGTCGCGCACACGAATCGCTAGATCGCGTCCAGCCGTTGCAGCGCTTGATCCGCGCAGGCTGCGAGCAGCGCCGTCAGGCTGCCCTGCGCCAGCACCAGATCGGGCGCCAGGTCCTGCAGGGGCCGCAGCACGAAGGCGCGCTGGTGCGCGCGCGGATGCGGCACGGTGAGGCGCTCGGTGTGCATCTCGATGCCATCCATCAGCAACAGATCCAGATCGAGCGTGCGCGGGGCATAGCGGTAGGGCCGTTCACGGTGGTGCGCGTTCTCGATGGCCTGCAGCACGTCCAGCAAGGCCAGGGGGGCGAGCGTGGTGTGGATGCGGGCGACGGCGTTGATGAAGAGCGGCCCGTCGGTGTCGATCGGCACCGTGCGATAAAAGGGTGACGCCGTGCAGTCGCCGATGCCCGGCTGCGCGGCGAGCTCGCTCAGGGCAGCCCGCAGCGTGGCCGCCGGGTCGCCGAGATTGGCACCCAATCCGATATAGGCAGTGACGGGCGTCACATCGGTGCCTTCAAAAATGAGACCTCACGGGCTCGGATCAAATGACCGGGGGCGGCGCGGCCGGTTTGCGGCGCGGCTTACGGCGGCGCTTGGCCGGATCTGCCGGTTGACCGGCAGGACGCGGCAGGGCCGCGGCATCTTCGATCATCTCGGCGCGCTTTTCGTCGTTGGCGTTGGCCAGATCCATCCACCATTGCGCCAGGACGCTGTCGAACTGACCGGCGGCCGCGCGCAGTTGCAGGAAGTCGCACGAGGCGCGAAAGCGCGGTTGCTCGATCATGCGATACACGGTTTTGCCGATGCGGCGCTCAAAACGCGGCTGCATGAACCAGATCTCGCGCATGTCCGACGAGAAGCGGCGCTGGATGGCCATCTTCTCGGTCTGTTCGTCCAGTACCGAATCCACCGCCTGCGACAGCGCCGGGATGGTGGGCTCGCCTTGTTCGAGAAACTGCTTCCAGCGCACGTCGACCTGCTGCCACAGCAATGCGGCAAACAGGAAGCTCGGGCTGATGGTCTTGCCGGCCCGTACGCGCGCATCGGTGCGTTCGAGCGCGAGTTCGACGAATTGTTCGCCTCCCGGCTGTTCGAGCACGACGTCGAGCATGGGCAGCAGGCCATGATGCAAGCCGTCGGCACGCAACTGGCGCAGGCAATCCATCGCATGGCCGCAGGTGAGCAGCTTGAGCATTTCGTCGAAGAGACGCGAGGCCGGCACGTTGTTGATCAGCGTGGCCATGGTGGCGATGGGTTCGCGCGTGGCCGGATCGATGGTGGCATTGAGCTTGGCGGCGAAGCGTACGGCGCGCAGCATGCGAACCGGATCTTCGCGATAGCGTTGCGCCGCGTCACCGATGATGCGAATGCGGCGGGCCTTCAGGTCGGCCACGCCATCGTGATAATCGATCACTTGTTCGGTGACAGGATCGTAGAACAGCGCGTTCATCGTGAAGTCGCGGCGTTCGGCGTCCTGCTCCTGATTGCCGAAGGTGTTGTCGCGCAGAATGCGGCCGTGCTCGTCGGTTTCCTGCGTTTCATTGGCGGGCGCACGGAAGGTCGAGGTCTCGATGATCTCCTGGCCGAACACCACGTGCACGAGCTGAAAGCGACGGCCGATGATGCGGGCGCGGCGAAACAGCGGACGCACCTGATCCGGCGTGGCGCTGGTGGCCACATCGAAATCTTTCGGTTCCATGCCGACGATCAGGTCGCGAACCGCGCCGCCGACGATGTAGGCCTCGTACCCCTCGTGCTGGAGCACTTCACAGACTTTGATGGCATGCCGCGACACATTTCGCCGGTCGATGCCGTGGGTTTCCGGTCCGATACGCAAGGGCCCGGTCGGCTTGGGGGTGAGCAGTCGGCTGACGAATTTTTTTATTGTGTCGGTGATCATTAGGACTTCGCATCCTGTGTCGCTTCAAACAGCGACAGAATGGGCCAGGCTTGCGCTTGCGCGTATTTGCGCAGGGCGTCGCTGGGGTTGACGGCAAAGGGACGGCTGACCTCGGCCAGCAAGGGCACATCGTTCATCGAGTCGCTGTAGAAAAACGATTCGCTGAAATCCTGCCACGAGAGGCCAAGTGTGTCGAGCCAGGCGTTCACACGCGTGACCTTGCCTTCCTTGAAACTCGGCACGCCTTCGATGCGGCCGGTATAGCGCCCGGCCACATACTCCGGATCGGTGGCGATCAGGTGCGGAATGCCGAAGGCGCGCGCGATTGGCGCCGTCACGAAGCTGTTCGTGGCGGTGACGACGGCGCACAGATCGCCGGCCTGCAAGTGACGTTCGACCAGCTGGATGGCGGCCTCGGTCATGCTGGGGCGAATGACCTCCTGCATGAAGGCTTCGTGCCAGGCGGCCAGGTCGGACGGCCGATGCGGTGCGAGCAGGCCCAGCATGAATGCCGCGGCCGCTTCGGCCGTAAGATTGCCCGCGTTGTACTGCGCCATCAGATCTTCGTTGCGCGCCCGCGCCACCACGGGATCGCCGGCGCGGCCGGTGCGGGCCATGAAGTCGGCCCACTGATAGTCGCTGTCCAGCGGCAACAGCGTGTGATCCAGATCGAAAAGCGCGAGACGGCGAGTGGTCATGTGAGCGGAGAGTCAGGGTCGGCCAGCATGGCGCGTAACAGGGGAACGGTGATGCGGCGGCCGGTGGCCAGCGAATGCCGGTCCACGGCGATCAGCAAGGCCGACAGGCGCCGGATGTCGCGTTCGTAGTGGGTCAGCATCCACTGCAGCACTTCGGGACTCAGTTGCAGCCCGCGGTCGGCTGCTTGGGCGGTCAGCGCTGCGCGCTTGTCGTCGTCGGACAGCGGTTCGAGGCGAAACGCCAGATCCCATCCCAGCCGGGTGCGCAGATCTTCGCGCAAGGGCATGTTCAGGGGGGCGCGGTCGCCTGCGACCACGAGTGCAAATGCGCCGGCGGTTGCCGCGGATTCGCGCCAGCGATTGTACAGGGCGAAGAGCGCGGCTTGACCGGCTTCGTCCATGCGATGCACATCATCGACCGCAATGCGGGCCGGCAAGGGGGTGCCGCCTTCGGCATGCGCCAGCGCTTCGAGCGCCGCGGTATCGTCCGGGCCCATCAGGTAGCGGCCGTTGGACTGCGTAGTGGCGCGCGCGAGATGCGTGCGCCCGCAACCGGCCGCGCCATACAGGTAGATGGCGTGTCCGGGGGTGAGCGACTTGAGCGCCGCAAGCGCTTCCGCGTTCTGGCCAGGCAAATAATTGGCCAACGTGGGCGCGGTCACCGGCAGCATGTCGAGCACCAACTGGCGGGTCATGCGCGGCGCTCCCATAGGGCCAGGAAAGCCGTCGGACGGCCTTCTAACCCTGATTTGCGGGGTTGCGCACGCGCGTACAGTCGTGTCATCGTAAAATGGGCGATACCTAGTGAATCCCGCAATTGTTACATACCCCACGGTTTTTCTCATGACGAATGCAAACAACGCTCCTTTGACCTATCGCGACGCCGGTGTCGATATCGACGCAGGCGACGCCCTGGTCGACCGTATCAAGCCGCTTGCCGCCCGCACCATGCGTGCCGGTGTGCTGGGAGGCATCGGCGGTTTCGGTGCGCTGTTCGAAGTGCCCAAGAAATTTGCCGAACCCGTACTGGTGTCCGGCACCGACGGCGTCGGCACCAAACTGCGTCTGGCGTTCGAGTGGTCGCGTCACGATACCGTGGGCATCGATCTGGTCGCCATGAGTGTGAACGACATTCTCGTGCAGGGCGCCGAACCGTTGTTTTTTCTCGACTACTTTGCCTGCGGCAAGTTGTCGGTCGACACGGCAGCATCGGTGGTCGGCGGCATCGCCCGCGGTTGCGAGCTGGCCGGTTGCGCGCTGATCGGCGGTGAAACGGCTGAAATGCCCGGCATGTACCCCGATGGCGAATACGATCTGGCCGGCTTTGCCGTTGGCGCGGTCGACAAACCCAAGATCATCGACGGCAAGTCGATCGTGCCGGGCGATGTGGTGCTGGGCCTGGCATCGAGCGGCGCGCATTCCAACGGTTACTCGTTGATCCGCAAGATCATCGATCGCGCGGGCGCCAAGCCCGACGACGATTTCCACGGCGAGAAACTGGTGGACGTGGTGATGGCGCCCACGCGCATCTACGTGAAGCAGATGCTGGCGGCCCTCGAGGCGCATGGCGCCAATATCAAAGGCATGGCGCACATCACCGGTGGCGGCCTGACCGAGAATGTGCCGCGCATCCTGCAGAAGGGTCTTTCGGCCAAGCTGCATCGCAGCGCCTGGACGTTGCCACCGCTCTTCCAGTGGCTGCAAAAAGAAGGCGGCGTGGCCGACGACGAAATGCACCGCGTATTCAACTGCGGCATCGGCATGGTCGTGATCGTGCCGGCCGCGCGCGCCGATGCGATTGCCGATACGCTGCGTGCGCAAGGCGAGACGGTGTACGCGTTGGGCGAGATCGTCGAGCAGGCCGAAGGCGCTGCACAGACGACCGTGGAGTAAATTCGCCATTGGCGGGGCGGGGTCCGATGATGCCGCCCCGACCTTAGCCTCGAATAAAGCGTCGCTTGTACCGACGCTTTAATTTTATCTGAAATTATCGTAAGATATATCGAAAGACATATTGAAAGACATATCTTAAGTTATGTCTTAGCTCAGATTCACGTCATGTTCTAGGACATGGCTTAGTTCATGTTTCACGTCATGTTCAAGTCATGTCTACCTCCATGTCTTAGGTCATGTCGCAACGCATGTCGTGAGACGTGTCATTGGCGATTGCGCACGATGCTTCGAAAGAGATTCATGGCACGTGATCGATATCGGTCTGCAGGTCTTCGAAGCCTGTGGGCAATTCGTCTCTCAGGATTTTCCATGCTTGGTATTTCTCCGTCTTCTGCCGAGCCGCTCATGCGCGGCCGAAAATTCAGTGCTGCCGATCTCACGCTGATGTTGCTGTCGCTGCTGGCCGAACAACCCGCGCCGCGCCACGGCTACGAATTGATCCATGCGCTGAATGAGCGCAGCAACGGGTTTTACAAGCCCAGTCCCGGCACCGTCTATCCGGCACTCGCGGCGTTGCACGCCGAGGGTTTTGCCACGATGCAGGCGGCAGGCAGCCGCAAGCACTATTGCTTGTCGGACGCCGGCCGCGTGCATCTGCAGGCGCAACAGGAGCGCGCGGATCGGCTCTTTGCCGGACTGCGGCACGTGTCGCGCAAGATGGCGTGGATGCAACGCACGCTGGCAAACGAGGATATGGAAACCGGGCCCGAAGGTCAGGACCTCGCCACGGGATGGGTGCCGGCGTTCGTGCAGCAGCGCCGCGCGCTGAAGCAGGCGCTGTTCGAAGCAAGCGATGCCTGTCCCGACGAGCAGCGGCGCATTGCCGCCATCCTGGCGCGTGCCGTGGCCGAGATTCAGCGCAAAAGCTGATCTCGATGCGGCGCGAGCCGCAAGGCAAGGCGCTGATGGCAAGGCGGTGCGCTCATTCCAACATTCTTAAGATCGACGCTTATGACAAACCCCATTTCTGCAAGCGATACCCTGGCGGTGCACCGTGTGCGCCACCCCCTGAAATTTCGGCAATTGCGCGTACTGCGCACGCAGCAGGTCTCGGCACAACTGCTCCGCATTACGCTCACGGGCGACGACCTCGAGGGCTTCATATCGGCGTCATTCGATGACCACATCAAGGTGTTCCTGCCGGATGCAAATGGCGTGATGCCGCCGTTGCCCACCGCCACCCCTGACGGCGTGGTGTACGCGGAAGGGGCGCCACGCCCCATCGCCCGCGACTACACGCCGCGCCGCTACGATGCGAAGACGCGCGAGCTGGATATCGAGTTCTTTCTGCATGCGACCGGACCGGCATCGGATTGGGCGCGTGCCGCGCAACCGGGTGACATGCTTGGTGTGGGCGGCCCGCGCGGCTCGTTCGTGGTTCCCACCGGTTTTGATTGGCACGTATTGATCGGCGACGAAAGCGCGTTGCCGGCCATCGCGCGCCGGTTTGAGGAACTGCCGCCGCAAGCCAGGGTCGTGGCGCTGATCGAAGTCGCTGATGCGTCGGCGCAAATTGCATTGCCCACGCAAGCGCAAGCCCATGTGACGTGGGTACATCGAAGTGATGTCGTCGATGGCGGCGAACCGCTGCTGGCGCGCGCGGCACGCAAGCTCGTGCTGCCCGAAGGGGAAGGCTATGTGTGGGTCGCTGCCGAGTCGGTCGTCACACGTGCGGTGCGCCAGGTGATGGTGGATGCGCACGGTGTCGCGAAGTCACGCATCCGCGCGTCGAGCTATTGGAAGCGCGGCGCGGCTGGTGTGCACGAAACGATCGACGATTGATGGCGGCGTTACGCCCCTGGTTGTTTACGCCGCGCGCGGCGGCATCCAGGGCGTCATCGTGTCGATGACCTGATCGACGGCGTCGTCGGCCAGGCAATCGATCGCGATGCGTTCGGGCAGGGCGCGCAACCATGTGAGTTGACGCTTGGCCAATTGCCGCGTGGCGGCAATGGCCTGCTCACGTGCGGTGGGCAAATCGACCTCACCGTCCAGATACCCCCAGATCTGGCGATAACCAACGCATCGGATCGACGGCAAGCCGGTATGCAGATCGCCGCGGGCATGCAGCGCCCGCACTTCGTCCACAAGACCGCGGTCGAGCATGGCGTCGAAGCGTTGGGCGATGCGCGCATGCAATGCCAGGCGGTCCGACGGCTCCAGGCTCACCGTGACGAACTCGCGGGTGGACGCCACCGGGCGATGGGCCGCAAGCAGGGCCGACATCGGCTGACCCGCAATCATGCAGATTTCAAGCGCCCGTTGCACCCGTTGACTGTCGTTGGGCGCCAGCCGCGCAGCCGTCTCGGGATCGCGCTCCGCCAATTCGGCATGCAACGCCGGCCAGCCCAATCGCGCCGCTCGGGCGTCGAGCTCGGCACGAATGGCGGGATCAGCCTGAGGCAGGTCGCTCAAGCCCTCGCGCAGCGCCTTGAAGTACATCATGGTGCCGCCCGCCAGGATCGGCGTGCGGCCGCGGGCCGTGATCTCGTCGGCCAACCGATGCGCATCGTCGAAGAACTGGGCGGCCGAGTACTGCTCGAGCGGATCGCGAATGTCGAGCAGATGCTGCGGCACGCGCGCGCGTTCGTCGCGGCTGGGCTTGGCGGTGCCCACGTCCATGTGCCGATAAATGGTGGCCGAATCCACGTTGATCACTTCGATCGGCCAGCGCTCGGCGATGGCCAGCACGGCAGCACTTTTTCCGGCGGCAGTGGGGCCCGCCACACACAACAGGGGGGCGGTCATCATTGGCCGCGCAAGAAGAGTTTGTCCAGGTCGCCGATGGTCCAGTGGATCCATGTGGGCCGGCCGTGATTGCATTGGTCGGCGCGTTCGGTGCGCTCCATCTGGCGCAGCAGGCCGTTCATTTCGTCGATGTTCAAGCGGCGGTTGGCGCGCACCGAGCCATGGCAGGCCATCGTGGACAACAGTTCGTTGCGCGCTTCGGTCAGGCGATGCGACGTGCCGGCCGTGTCGATATCGCGCAGCACGGCCCGCACCAGGGTTTCGATATCGCCGCGCGCCAGGATCGCGGGTACCGAGCGCACCGCGATCGACGTGGGGCCGGCGGGGCGCAGCAAAAACCCCAGCGACTCGAGTTCGTCGGTAAATTCTTCGATCAGGGCCACGTCCTTCTCAGGCGCGTTGAACACCACCGGCACCAGCAAATCCTGGCGCGGTAGGTCGCGTGCGTCCAGATCGTTCTTGAGCTGTTCATACACCACGCGTTCGTGCGCGGCGTGCATGTCCACCAGAATCAAGCCGCGGCGGTTTTGCGCCAGGATGTATATCCCATGCAATTGCGCCAAGGCGACGCCCAAGGGGTTTTCCTCGGCCTGATCGCCGCCAGCGAAAGGATCGGTGGCCGTCCGGGCAGCGTACACGGTGCTCGCCGCCGGATCGCGCAAGGGGGAAACCGTATTCGATCCGGTGGGTATGCCGTAGGGTGTCGCGCCCGCCGACCTTCCAGGATCCTGGGTATCGGACGTCGCCGCGTAACGATCGGTGCCGGCCGAGGGATGACGGGCATCCGGAAATTCGGCGTCATCGGTGGCGTAGGGCGATGGCGGGCTGGAAGACGAGCGGCCCGGTTCATCGAGCGGGTGATGGGTTACGACGCCGTCACTGTCGATAGTCGTGCGAACGCGCGCGTCGGGTGCGTGCGGATCGTTAAGATGCGCGCGGTTGTGGGGGGCGTCCGAGGTGCCTTGACGCGTCGTCTCATCCAAGGGGCGATAGAGAGTGCGCCAGTCTTGCACCGGATTTCCGCCGGTGTCCGCCGGATTCAATCGGAACGGAACCTGATGGCGCGGCATGGCATGCACGGGCGCGCCGCCGCCAGTACCGCCGTATGCTCGGCCGGCACCGTTTGTGTCGTCACGCCCCATGCCGCCCGGAGGTCGCGCCGGCGCGCCGCCTGAACGGCCATGCGTCGCTTGGGCGGTATCGGTCGAATGCAAGGACGCATCGTGCTCGTCTCCCTGCGCCTGCCCGCCTGTCTGCGCCAATGCCGCGGTGACCGACTGCGAGACGAAACGGTGCACCGCGCCGCTATCGCGGAACCGCACCTCGCTCTTGGCAGGATGCACGTTCACGTCGACGGCGGTGGGATCGATATCCAGAAACAGCACATACGCCGGCTGGCGGTCGCCATGCAGCACATCGGCATACGCCGAGCGCAAGGCGTGGCTTACCGTGCGGTCGCGCACGTAGCGGCCGTTGACATACAGATATTGCCGGTCGGCGCGGGCGCGTGCTGCCGTCGGCTTGGTGACCATGCCGGAAAGCGTGACCAACCCGACCGAGTTGCTGAGCGCGATCCCTTGCGATGAAAACTCCGCGCCCAGTACGTCGCGAATTCGTGTGATGGGATCTGCGGGCAGCCACTGCCGGTAGGCGCGATCCTGATTGAAGAGGCGGAAAGCCACCTGAGGATGCGCCAGTGCGATGCGCTCCATGGCATCCAGGCAATGCCCGAGCTCGGTGGCCTCGGCGCGCAGGAACTTGCGGCGCGCCGGGACCGCATCGAACAACTGGCGCACGTCTACAGTGGTGCCGGGCGGGCCGGCCGCCGGCTCCACCGCGTGGCTTCCCGACTGGATCTGGAAGGCACTGTTTGCACCCGGCACCCGGGACGTGACGGTGGTTTGCGCCACTGACGCGATCGATGCCAAGGCCTCGCCACGGAACCCCATGGACGCAACCGACTCCAACTCCATCAGGCTGGCGATTTTGCTGGTGGCGTGGCGGGTGAGCGCCAAGGGGAGTTCGTCAGGCGGAATGCCGCCGCCATCGTCCGAGACCGCGATGCGGCGGATGCCGCCGCCGTCCAGACGCACTTCAATGGCGCGGGCGCCTGAGTCGATGGCGTTTTCGAGCAGTTCCTTCAGCACGGAGGCGGGCCGCTCGATGACTTCGCCGGCAGCGATCTGGCTGATCAGCAGGTCTGGGAGAGCGGCAATGGAACGGCGTGAAGACATGGCGTGGCAGTATTTTTGAAGCAACAGATGGCGGGTGCGAGCCCGGGAATAAAAAGAATTTTAGTCCGGGTGCAAAGTCCCGTTGAGCGTAGGCTATAGTGGCCTCAGCGTGTTAATCCTGATTACGGTTGTTACATGATCGACTTTTTCAACATGGTGCTGCATATCGACCAAACGTTTGGCCTTTGGCTGGCCAACTATGGCGTTTGGGTCTATCTGGTGCTGTTCCTGATCGTCTTCGGGGAGACCGGGTTCGTGGTGTTGCCGTTTCTGCCGGGCGACTCGTTGTTGTTCATCGCCGGCGCCTTCGGCGCATCGGGGCACATCGATCCCATTCTGCTTTCCGCGCTGTTGATTGCCGCGGCGATCCTGGGTAACACGCTCAACTATTACATCGGCCGCTGGCTCGGTGCCCGCGTGTTTGCCGGCCACTTCCGATTTCTGGATCGCACGGCATTGATGCGCACGCACGCGTTTTATGAAAAGCATGGCGGCAAGACGATTGTGCTGTCGCGTTTCGTGCCGATCGTGCGCACGTTCGCCCCGTTCGTGGCGGGCGCGGCGTATATGGACGTGCTGCGGTTCCAGTTCTTCAACATCACCGGCGCTGTGGCGTGGGTGGGCGGTCTGGTCGCCGCAGGGTACTTCTTCGGCAATATTCCGCTGGTGAAAGAGCACCTCAATACCATCGTGCTGCTGGGCTTGGGTGCCGCCGTACTGCCGCTCATCCTGGCGGGCGGTTGGAAACTGATCAAGCGCCGCCAGCGTCAGGCCGATATCCGCGCCGAGCAGGTTGCCGTCAAGACGGCACGCGAGCCGCTGTGAGGCGCCAGGCGCGCGATCCATCACGGGTCGCGCCGTCGCTTACGACGGTTCACTAGGCGTCGTGCTGTCGTTCGGATCGTTGATGAAACAGGGCCGCTTATGCGGCCCCATTCAGTTTTGGCACAGACGCGTCAATCAACTCACATCGCCCAGTCGCGCCAGGGGCGGATGGGTGTTGAAGTAATTGGTGATGCCCTTGAACATGGCGGTTGCCAGTTTGTCCTGGTGCTCGCTGCTGCGCAGCAGGGCCTCTTCGCGCGGATTGCTGATGAACGCCGTCTCCACCAGGATGGACGGAATATCGGGGGCCTTCAGCACCGCAAAGCCCGCCTGCTCGACGCTGTCCTTGTGCAGGCGGTTGATCTTGCCGATCTCCGCCAGAAAGGCGGTGCCCACGCGTTTGGAGTCGTTGATCTGTGCGGTGGTGGACAAGTCGAGCAAAACCTTCGCAATCGACTTGTCGTGCGAACCCAGATTGATGCCCCCGATCAAGTCGGCTGCGTTTTCCTTATCGGCCAGCCAGCGCGCCTGCGTGCTGCTGGCGCCCCGTTGCGACAGGGCGAAGACGGACGAGCCGTTGGCCGTCGGCTTGATGAACGCATCGGCATGAATCGAAATGAACAGATCGGCATTGGCGCGACGCGCTTTCTGCACCCGCACATGCAGCGGCACGAAATAGTCATCGTCACGCGTCATATAGGCGCGCATATTGGGCTGCGAGTCGATCAGCGCCTTCAAGCGACGCGCGATGCGCAACACCACATCTTTCTCGTGCATGCCGCTGGGGCCGGTTGCACCCGGATCCTCGCCCCCGTGCCCGGGATCGAGCGCGATCACGATATTCTTCTTGCGGCTGGCCGTCGTGGGTCGCGGCGCCATCGCCTGCGGCGGGGGCGCGGGAATGCTGCCCGGCGAGAGGTTGGGTACGGAGGGCGGCGGCGGTGCAGGCTGCATGGCCACCGGCGGGGCAGCCGGCTGAACGGTGGAACCGGGCGCGCGCGAGATATCTTCAAGAATGCGGGCGAGCGGATCGTCCTGGTCGATCGTGCTGGGCTTTTGCTTGAGCAGTGCCACCAGCGGATCTTGCGCGACCTTGGGATACAGGTCGAGCACCAGCCGGTATTGATAGTCGGCCACGGGCTTGAGCGTGAACACCTGAGGTGCAACGGCCTGCTTCAGGTCGAAGACCAGACGCACCACGCCAGGACGATTCTGCCCCACGCGCAGCGATGAAATATAAGGATCGCCCGTGCGGATCTTGGACGGCAACTGGTTGAGCGCCTGACTCATCGACAGGCCTTCGATGTCGACGACCAGCCGATGGGGGTTCTCGAGCACGAACTGTTCGGCTTTGAGTTCCTGATCGAGTTCGAGTGTGACGCGGGTGTATTCGTCGGCCGGCCACATCCGGACGGCCAGAATCGTGGCAGCGTGGGCCAGGCGTGGGATGACCGGCAACAGCAGCAGGGTTGCCGTCGCGCCAATCAGCCGCCGGCGCGTGGCAGCGTGGCTGCCCGCGGTGGGGGCAGCAGGGGGACAATTGCGTTCAGCCATGTTTGTCCTCTTTCAGTCGTTGCGCTTAGCGTAGCGTCGCGGCCCGGCTCGGCGTAATCCAGGGCAATCGTCAGATCTGGCGGGGGTAACAAGTCGCCTGCGCGCTGCGGCCATTCGATCAAAACGAGGGCGTCGTCACGCAGAACATCTCGAAATCCGGCGTCCAACCATTCTCGCGGATCGCTAAATCTATAAAAATCAAGGTGATAGCAGTATAAGTTAAAAACTTTATAGGATTCAAGTAGCGCGTAGCTGGGACTTTTGATTCGACCTGTTACACCCACCGCCCGCAGAAGCGCTCGCGAGAATGCGGTTTTGCCGGCGCCAAGGTCACCAACCAGGTGAATCCGGCCGCCTTGGTGGACGGCGCTTAAAGGATGAGTACTCGTCACAAGGGTGCCATCCGGGGCCGGCTGGTCCTTCGGTGGCACCGGGGCGATACAGGGTGCCAGCAAGGCCGCCAGCGCTTCTGTCGCGGCTTCGTCGGGTAAATAGCTGCGAACGGTTTGCAACACACGCGATGGGATGGGTGCCGACATGATTCGACCTGAAGATTGGAGAGTAAGCGTAGGATTATAGGTAGCGTTCGATCTGCTAATCTTTCAAGTGATTTTTATTCTCAATAACAGTCGGCCTTGGCCGACTAGCCGGAGTTGTTATCGCCATGAGCACGCGCACGGAAAAAGATACATTTGGCCCTATCGAAGTCCCCAACAAGCATCTTTGGGGTGCGCAAACGCAACGGTCGCTGCATTTTTTTGCGATCTCCACCGAGAAAATGCCGGTGCCCCTGGTTGAGGCGATGGCGCGTTTGAAGCGTGCAGCCGCTCAGGTCAATGCCGGATTGGGCGAACTGGACAAGACGGTGGCGGACGGCATCGTGCGCGCGGCCGATGAGGTCATCGCCGGCAAGTGGCCGGAAGAATTTCCGTTGTCGGTCTGGCAGACGGGGTCGGGTACCCAGTCGAACATGAACATGAACGAAGTGCTCGCCAATCGCGGGTCGGAACTGCTCGGCGGCGAGCGCGGCGAATCGCGCAAGATTCACCCGAACGATCACGTCAATCGCGGCCAGTCGTCCAACGACACCTTTCCGACGGCAATGCATGTGGCAGCCGCAATGCAGATCGAGCAGCATCTGCTGCCTGCGCTGAAGGCCCTGCGCGGCACCCTCGCTGCCAAGAGTGCGGAGTTCTGGGACATCGTCAAGATCGGCCGTACGCACTTGCAGGATGCGACGCCACTCACGCTCGGGCAGGAATTGTCGGGTCACGTGGCGCAGCTCGATCTGGCAGAACAGCAGATCCGCGCCACATTGCCCGGACTGCACCAGTTGGCGATCGGCGGCACTGCCGTGGGCACCGGTCTGAACGCCCATCCCGAATTCAGCGCCAAGGTCTCGGCAGCGTTGGCGCACGATACCGGCTGCGCATTCGTCTCGGCACCGAACAAATTCCAGGCGCTGGCCTCACATGAGGGCTTGTTGTTTGCCCATGGTGCGTTGAAGTCGCTGGCGGCCGGCCTGATGAAGCTCGCCAACGATGTGCGGTGGCTCTCCAGCGGCCCGCGCTCGGGTCTGGGAGAAATCAGCATTCCGGAAAACGAGCCGGGCAGCTCGATCATGCCGGGCAAGGTCAATCCCACGCAATGCGAGGCCGTCACGATGCTGGCCGCGCAAGTGATGGGCAACGACGTGGCCATCAATATCGGCGGCGCAAGCGGCAACTTCGAGTTGAACGTTTACAAGCCACTGATCATCCATAACTTCCTGCAATCGGTGCGCTTGCTGACCGACGGCATGCACAGCTTCGACACGCATTGCGCCTCGGGCATCACGGCCAACAACGAGCGGATCGCCGAGCTTGTGGATCGCTCGCTGATGCTGGTGACGGCGCTCAATCCCCACATCGGCTACGACAAGGCCGCTCAGATCGCGAAGAAGGCGCACAAGGAAAACCTGTCGCTGAAGGAATCGGCCCTGGCGCTGGGCTTCGTCACCGAGGAAGAGTTCACCAAGTGGGTGGTACCGGGTGCGATGACCAACGCCGCGAAGCGTTAACGACGAGGTAATCACGGCGCGGCATCGCCGCCGCGCGGTGAGCAAGGGCAGTGCGTGCAAGTCGCGCACTGCCCCTTTTCATTCGCCGTCAGCAGGCGCTGCGGTCATGTTGTCCTCATCCCCTCCGGGCGACGTCACATTGCGCAGTCTTCGGATTCGCTCGCGGTCAAGCTCCAGGGGTGTCATTGCGCGATGGCCAGCCACATCGGCAACGTGAAGGCAGACAGCAATGTGCCGGCGGAAATCAGCCAGGCCACCATCCTGCCGTCGCCACCCATTCTCATCGCCAGCACATAGGCGGCCGATGCCGTGGGCAACGCCGAGAACAGTACCAGCATCTGCGATTCGAGCGGACTCAACCCCAAGCCTTTGCCCACGAAGATGGCCGTGATCGGCAGCACGATCAATTTCACGGCAAGCATCCAGGCCAGCAACACGGGCTGGGTTTTGCCGCTTTGCCACGACAGGCTGGCGCCTACGCACACAATCCCCAGCACGATGGCGGCCGCGCCCAGTCGGCCCAGGATCACGTCCACGACCTGGGGCAACGTCAGGCCCGCGAAGTTCGCGATCAATCCGATCACCGTGCTGACGACCAGCGGATTGCGCAGCAGTTCGCGCCACAGCGAGCCGCCGGAGTGGCGTGCAAGGCTGTAGACGGCCGCCACGTTGGCCACCGGCACCGCAAAGCCCACCAGCAGCGCCATGACCGTTTGCCCTTGCGGGCCGCCCAGGCTGGCGGCCAGGCTCAAGCCGATGTAGGTGTTGAAGCGATAGGCGCATTGCGACACCGAAGCGAGCGCGAGGGACGGCGGCTTGAGCAAGGGGCCGGCCAGGCGTGCCAGCATGATTCCCACCGCGAGCACGATCAGCACGGCCTGAAGCAGCGTCAGCGCGCTACCTGCGGTGATCGGCGTCTTCAGGATCGACTGAAACAGGAGGGCCGGAAAGAGTACGAAATACGTCATCCGTTCGCAGCCGGCAAAGAACTCTCGAGAGAACGAGAGGCGGTGCCGCAGCACCCAACCGAGGGCCACCAGGAAGAAATCGGGAAGGACCAGCAGGGCGACTGTCATGACAATTGGTCTGGAGGAAAGCCGGTAGCGTACTACCAAGTGCTACATATCCCTGCTATTCTCCGCGGTTCAGCTATGCCGCGCGCCCGTCACAATAAAAGCGCGGCCCCTGTCAATCCGCCCGCTACGAGCGGGTATGAGTAGTTCGGAGGAAACACACATGAATAAGATTCGCACCCTGGTCACGGCAGTATCGATTGCGGTAGGGGGGGTCGCCGCCGTTGCCGGATCGGTTGCGCACGCCGCCGAAAACTTTCCCACGCGTCCCATTCGCGTGATCGTGCCGTTTGCCCCGGGGGGCTCGACGGACATCATCGCGCGTTTGGTCACGCAGCGCATGAGCCAGGAACTGGGTCAGCCGCTGGTCGTCGAGAACAAGGGCGGTGCGGGTGGCGCCATCGGCGCAGCCGAAGCCGCCAAGGCCGATCCCGATGGCTACACCTTGTCGATCGCCACCGTCTCGACGATGGCTGTGAACCCGGCCTGCCGTCCGAACGATCTGCCGTACGATCCGATCAAGGACTTCGCGCCGATCACGAATTTCGCCAATACGGCCAACGTCGTATCGATCAACCCGAAATTCCCGGCCAACAACTTCAAGGAATTTCTTGAAGAGCTGAAGAAGAATCCGGGCAAGTACTCGTATGGCAGCTCCGGCACCTGCGGCGTGCTGCATTTGATGGGTGAGTCGTTCAAGATGGCGACCGGCACCGATATCGTGCACATCCCCTACAAGGGATCGGGTCCGGCCGTGGCTGACGCCGTAGGCGGTCAGATCGGCATCCTGTTCGACAACCTGCCGTCGTCGATTGCGCAGATCCAGGCCGGCAAGCTCAAGGCCATGGCTGTGGCCTGGCCCGAGCGGGTAGGTACGTTGAAAGACGTGCCGACGTTTGCCGAAGCCGGCTTCCCGGTGCTGAACCAGCCGGTCTGGTACGGTCTCCTGGCCCCGGCCAAGACCCCCAAGGCGGTCGTGGACAAGCTGCGCGATGCCGCTGTGATTGCGTTGAAGGATCCCAAGGTCATCAAGATCCTGGACGAGCAAGGTTCGGCGCCGTCGGGCAATACGCCTGAAGAATTCGCCAAGGAAATCCAGACGCAATACGACTGGGCTCGCGATGTGGTGAAAAAGCAGAACATCAAGCTCGACTAAGGCTTGGCTGTATCGTCGTGCCAGCCCAATCCGGGATGGCACGACACGCGATCTTCAACGAGATTGCGATCCCGATGGGCGCCGCGAGGCGCCCATTTTGCATAGAATGACGCTTCCATGAGCAAAGCCAAGCACGTCTCCGAAACGCCGGCCACCCAGCTGCTCAGGCAGCACAAGATCGCGTTTACCGAACACACCTACGATTATGTCGACCATGGCGGCGCCGCCGAATCGGCGCGCCAGCTGCAGGTCGACCCGCATGCCGTGGTCAAAACCCTGATCATGGAAGATGAGAAGGGCGTGCCGCTGATCATCCTGATGCACGGCGATCGTGAGGTCTCCACCAAGAATCTTGCGCGGCAGGCGGGCGTGAAGAAGATTGCGCCGTGCGCCATCGAGGTGGCACAGCGCCACTCGGGGTATCAGGTGGGCGGCACGTCGCCTTTCGGCACCCGCAAGAAAATGCCGGTGTGGCTGGAGGAAAGCATCCTAGGCTACGACAAGATCTACATCAACGGCGGGCGGCGTGGTTATCTGCTGGGCATAGCGCCGGAGGTACTCACCCAATTGCTGGGCGCCAAACCGGTGACGGTGGCATTGGAATAGAAATCGGCCGCAGGCGGATGCCGGGCGGCCGATCGATGGGGCGGTGCGCCGCCTCGTTTACATCATGGCGACTTCGTTCTGCACCAGGCGGCGCACGCGCACGGCGTCGCCGATACGCGAGTACTTGCCTTGCGAATTGAGCAGCACGATGGCCAGATCGCGGCCGTTGATGCGGGTGAGCATCACCAGGCATTCGCCGGCTTCATTGATGAATCCGGTCTTGGAAACCTTGATGTCCCAATCGGCGCTGCGTACCAGCGCATTCGTGTTGCGGAACGTCTCGGTGCGGCCACTGCGCACGGCGACCTCATATTCCGTGTCGGTGGAATAGCGGTGGATCAGGGGGCGCTGACCGGCGGCGCGCATCATGCGCACCAGATCGCGCGGCGATGAGACGTTCTGGCTCGACAATCCCGTGGGTTCCACGAAATGCGAATCGTACATGCCCAGCGACTGGGCCTTGTTGTTCATGGCGCGGGCAAACGCCGGCAAGCCACCGGGGTAATAGCGACCCAGCGAGTGCGCCGCCCGGTTCTCCGACGACATCAACGCCAGATGCAACATATCGGCGCGGGTAAGGCGCGTGCCTACCGTCAATCGCGACGGCGAGTGGCGGACGCGATCCACATCGTCTTCGGTGATTTCCAGCACTTCATCCAAAGGCTGGTTGGCATCGATCACCACCAGCGCCGTCATCAGCTTGGAAATCGAGGCAATCGGGCGAACCATGCGGTCGTTCTTGGCGAACAGCACGGTGGACGATTCGAGATCCTGAACGTACGCGATGCTCGAACGCACGGCAGCGGCTTCGGCGCGCGTGGTGCCGGCCGAGAGGATCGCGGGCGTGTCGGTGTCGGCGGCAGCAGCTGCGGCAGACACCGCAAGGGCGTTGCGCGAGCGGGAGGCCGTGGCGCGTGCGGTTTTCTCGGCGGTGGCGCGCGAGGCTGCCTGGCGATCGGCCTCGTCGGCAGCAGACTTCTTGGAGCGCAACACCACCTTGACCTTCGCGTTGGACGCGGCAGCCTTGCTGTTTTTCGCAGTCGTGGTCTTGGTCGCAGATGCCTTCGAGGTCGACGCCGTCGACTTCGAGGTGGACTTGGCGCTGGTCGACTTCGCCTTCGAGGTCTGGGTCGCCTTGCAGGCGGCCGATTTGCTGTTCGTTTTGCACGGGTCGGCGCGGGCGGCCGTTGCGGGCGTGGCGCCGAGCACCAAGGCGAGCGCAGTCGCTGCGCCCGTCCCAAACTTTGCCATCCGTGTCCAAAATGACGTCATCGCCACCGCTCACTTATTGAATGTAAAAAACTATTGCTTCAGGCGACGCCCGAAAAACACTGACGAATTATAGGGTTACGGCCCAAATCTAAACGAAAAATGAAGTTAAGTACAGGCCGGCCGCCATGATGGCAGATTTTTGACCGCCGTGCCGCTCGGAAACCGTGACAATTTGCATACAAACGACGAAAGCGCGACGTTAGCCGACATTCGACAGCCGGATTGAACAAAACACGTTAAGTCCGCCGAACGACCGGTTTTGCGGCCGGCGCCGTCGAAGTGGCCCTGACCGGCTTTATTTTTTACCTCATGCGGGCACGGTGGACGGGTTTGGACGCGCCGCCTGAAGTCGATTGCAGCATCTGTTGTGTAAGCGCGCGGGTTCAGCGCACGGGTTCGGTGCGCCGGTCCAGCGCGCCGGATTCAGCACGACGGGCCCCCGCCGGCACACCGCTCATCACCCGGGGAGCGGGTGCATGGCGCCGTCCATGGTGATCATGGCACCCGTCACATAGCTCGCCCGGGCCGAGGCAAGAAACACTGCCACGTCGGCGACCTCGTCCGGGCGCCCGTAGCGGCCGATAGGAATCCGTTTTTCGCCTTCACGCTGCAGGGTGTCGAGATCCTCTCCACGCCAGTCGGCCTCGGCCTTCAGCAGTTGGGTAAGGCGATCGGTAATGGTGGCGCCGGGGTTGATCACGTTCACGCGCACATTCTTGCCCGCCCAGGCGTTGGCCAGACCGGCCGAGGCCAGCATCAGCGCTGCGTTGGCCGCGCCGCCGGGCAGATGAATCGGGCTTGCCACCCGGCCGCCGGCACCCACGATATTCACGATACTGCCCTGATTGCGCTCGACCATTCCCGCAAGAACCGCCTGCATGGCATTGATATATGTGAAGTATTTGGCATCCATCGCCTTGCGCCAAATGGCCGGGGTCAGGTCGGGCGGGGCGGTTTTCTGTGCGGCACCGGCCGAATTGACCAGCACGTCGATGGGGCCCAGCGCTGCCTCCACATTTCGCGCCGCCCGCTCGGCCTGCGCGTCGTCGCCCAGATCGGCGGCTTCGGCGTGTACCGCGTGCCCCAGTCCCTTCAGGTGTTCGACGGCCTGGCGCAGGTTGGCCTCATCGCGCGACACGATCGCCACACGCGCGCCTTCCGCGGCGAAGGCCGCCGCACATGCCAGGCCGATGCCTTTGCTGCCACCTGTGATCAATACGACTTTACCGGTCAATTCGAGGTTCATGCCTGGTGTCTCCGTGATGGACGCGCGTCGCGCAACCGCGAGCGGCGTGGGATGCGGATCACTATAGCGTCAGGCGCAGGCGCGTGCGTCGCCCAGCAATGCGGCAAACACATCGGGCGGCCCCATTTGTCCACCCTTGAGCATGAGTTCCACCCCGTCGAGGGGCGACGCCGGCGCGTGGATGCGGCAAACGGCCACGCCGGGGCTTAATGAGAACGCATAGGTAAGCGCCTGGATATGCCAGGAGGCCACCGCAATGCTCGAGGTATCGCCGCCGGCGAAGCCGACGCGCCGCAAGGGATGCCGTGCCAGCACCTGGCGCATCAACTGGCCGCAACCGCGTGCCAGCGTCTCGGTAAAGCCGGGCTGCCGGCTCTGACTGCCGTCGCTCAACGTGCTGTGCGCGATCACGCTCAAGCCGGCACCCAGCGATTGCGCGATGGTCTCGGCCAGCACATCGATGTACCAATTGGCCTGCGACACCATCGCCTGCGCATCGATCGCTAGCGATACGAAGCCCGCGGCTTCGGCAGCGTCGATCTGCGCGGCAGTGATGGGGGACCGGCTGCCCGAGATGATGAAGGTCTGGTCGACGGGATCGGGTGACGAGGCTGCGGATGTGCCAGGTGTGGCGGTTGGGCGCCCGGGCGGCAAGGAAGCACGGTTGGGTGCGGAACCGGCCGGGGGCGGGCTTGCAGCATTCGACGGTGCGGGGCGAGGTTCACCCTCGTCCGACAGGGTCAACGCTTGCAGCACGCCCGTGGGTCCCACCAGCAGCTGCGGCCCGCTCACGGCTCGCGCGCGCTGGCGCAGCAGCGTGCCGATGCGCGCAAGATGCGCGGTCGACATGGCATCGAACAGCACCGCAGGCGGACCCGCCGCCACCATGGTCTCGAATCCCGCGCGCCGCGCCGCGTCGTCGGCATGATCGAGTTGCAGGGTATCGAACGACACGACGCCTGGTGCGCCCAGTGCCGCGAAATGTTGCCGCAGATCGGGTTCGAGCATCGGCGTGACCGGGTGGCGCGACATGGTGGGATGACGGTCGATGCGGTATATCGCCGCGTCGTGGCCGGCGCGTGCATACAGCGTGGCAAACGCACAATACCGGCCCAGACTGGGCTGGCCGCCCACGATCAATGCCGGCGTCGAACCCAGTACGCGGCGCGCGATCGCCATCGCATGGGCAATGTTGCCGATGTGCGCCGCACTGTCGAACGTCGAGCACGTTTTGTATTGAATGAAAGGCGCACCGGTGGCTGCCAGGCCACGAAAAATGGCGGGCAGCGTCTCGTCCATTTGCGCGGGCGATTGCGCGCGCGACGTGCCGGCGATGCCGATGCAGTCCAGTGGACCGAATGCGGCCAGATCCTCGGCCGAGGGCACGCGCATGAACAGGGCCGCGCGCCAGCCGGCCTGCACGGCGCTCGCGAGCGTATCGGTCGACCCGGTGAAGTCGTCGCCGTAGTAGGCAAGGGTGACCGTGCCGCGGCCGGCGGAGCCAGCGCGCGCTGCCCCATCCGGCGTCGTGACGTCATCCACAGCAGGCATGACCGTGTCAGCCATAGAAGGCGAGCGCATGGGCCAGCGCCGGACGGGTCTCGGCGTATACCGGCAAGGGCACGCCTTCGCCGGCCGCGCGCCAGGCGTCACGGATGCTCTGCACACCTGCGGCCGCGCCGTCGGGGTGGCCCAAAATGCCGCCGCCGGAGAGGAAAATCAGATCGTCGCTCTTGACCGCGGCAAACGTGGGCGGCACGGTGCCCGCCCACTGGCCAGACGAAAACACCGGCATCACCGCGTCGTCGCCTGCCAGCGGTTGCAGGCAGGCGCGTGCCGACGCGACGACGCTGTCATCGCTTTCGTAGAATTTGCCGGCCAGGCCATTGACGTGCAGCTGGTCCACGCCGGCCAGGCGCCACAGCACCTGATACGCCCGAAAATCCATGCCCAGCAAGGGATGGCGCGACATCATCGCCATGCCGTTGCGGTGCCCGTGCAGCGCCAGCGAGGTCGTGCGCCGCAGCGACTGGATCGCCGCGTAGCCGCACCAGTTCAGGCTCGCCATCACGCACGTGCCACCGGCCTTTTCGATCAGATCCGCGTGCCGCCGCATCGCGTCCAGGTCGTCGGAAATATTGAACGCATACATCACCTTGCGCCCTGTTCGCTCGGCATGACGATTGATCACTGTCATCACCGCTTTCACGCGCTCGTGCAACGGCGAATGCGGCGGATTGGCCATCACTTCGTCATCCTTGATGAAGTCCACGCCGGCCGTGCACAGCTCGTCGACCACCCGCGCCGTATCCTGCGGCGTCATGCCCACATTGGGTTTGACGATGGTGCCCACGATGGGGCCCGACGTGCAGCCGGTAAGCAATCGCGTGCCTTGCACCCCGTGACGCGGCGCGTCGAATTGCCGCACGTATTCGGGCGGCAGCGCGAGCGTCATCAACTTCACGCCGGTCATCTCACCCAGATCGTAGATGTTGCCGGCCACGGTAGCGGCCAGCGTCGGCAGGTTCGCACCCACGTTGTCGATGGGAAAACGCACTGTGATTTCGGCACGCCTGTACGGTCCACCGATCTGGCGCCGCTCAAGAAACGCGTTGGGCAAACTGGGCGTGTGCACCGTGCCCAACTCGCGGATGGCAGTGACGTTGGCGCGCGAGCGGGCACGCAGGTCGGCGGTTTCGCCGGCCACTTGCACGAAGGTGCCGCTAGATTGCTCGCCCGCCAGCACGTTGGCCGCCTGCTCCAGGGCAAACGGCGTTTCGATCAGGTAGGTGGCTTCGAATTCGGGACGCGGGGTGGCAGTCATGGTGTTACAACGTCGAGAGATCGGGGAAGGGGCGTACGGGTTGCGTGCCGTCCCAATCGAGCGACGCATCGCGAATCAATTTGAAGAGTTTGCCTTTGGGGCCCGCCACTTCCGATAGTTCGATCACGGTGCCCGGGTGGGTTTCGGTATCGAAGTACACATAGCGTCCGCGCTGGCCGACTTCGCCGCTCATGCCTACCGCCAGACCTTGTTGCGAGAGCCGTTCGAGATCGGCGTCGAAGTCCTCGGTCCAGTAGGCCATGTGCTGCAGCCCGGTGCGACCGGCATCGAGGAAATCCTTGTACATCGACGGCGCATCGTTGCGCTGCTGGATCAATTCGATCTGCAATGGGCCGGAGTTTGCCAGGGCAACCGAGACCTGAATGGGCGAAGGCACACCACGATAATGAAAATTCTCGACCGGCACGCGATCCGCATAAAACCACGGGCCGATGCCGAGCGTTTCGCTCCAATAGGTCATGGCCTCGTGGATATCGTGCACCACATAACCGGCTTGCCGCACTTCACCGAAAAAACGACTCATGTCATGCCACCTTATCAATGTGTTAATTACAGAAAACCGATCGAGATCCATGGGATGAACGCCACCAGGAAGATCCCGATGATGAGTGCACTCAGATAACCCCACATATACGGAATCGCGTCGTCCGGATTGACCTTGCTGATGGCGCACGCGCCGTAGTACCCCACGCCGAAAGGCGGTGCGAACAGGCCCACGCCCATCGACAGAATCACGACCATGGCGTAGTGCACCTCATGCACCCCCACGGCGCGCGCAATCGGAAACAGCAGCGGTCCGAACAGCACGATCGCCGGGATGCCTTCGAGCACGCTGCCCAGGATCACGAAGGCGATGATCGACACGATCAGAAAGCCGGTGGTACCGCCCGGCAACGACGCCATGGCAGTCGCCAGATCGCGCGAGAAGCCCGATTGTGTGAGCCCCCAGGCCATGCCGGTAGCCGCACCCACGATGAAGATGATGGCGCCCGACAACGCCGCGGTTTCGATCAGCATCGTGGGCAAGCGGCGCCAGTCGAACTGGCGATAGATCAGCAACCCCGCCAGCACCGAATAGGCGATGCCGATGGTCGACACCTCAGTGGCGGTCGCCACGCCTTCGACCACCGCCGCGCGAATCACGAACGGCAAGATCAACGCGGGGATGGCGATGGCCATGGCTTTCAGGATGTCGCGTGCCGGCGAGCGCGTAACGTGGCTCAGATCCTGATGGCGGGTACGGGCCCAGACGATCGCGCCCAACGTGATGCCGAGCACGACGGCCGGCAGCAGGCCGCCGGTGAAAAGCGCTGCGATCGACACGCCCGTGACCGAGCCGATCGTGATGAGCACGATGCTGGGCGGAATGGTTTCGGTTTGCGCGCCCGTGCACGCCAGCAATGCCGCCAGGTCGCCGGGCTTGGCGCCGCGTTTTTTCATTTCCGGAAACAACGCCGGCGCGACAGCCGCCATGTCGGCCACCTTCGAGCCGGAGATACCCGAGACCAGATACATCGCGCCGATCAGCACATACGATAGACCGCCCCGGACATGGCCCAGCAGGCTCGCGAGAAACCCGATCATGGCGCGCGCCATGCCGGTCATTTCGATCAGCAGGCCCAGGAAGATGAACATCGGCACCGCCAGCAGGATCAGATGCGACATCCCCTCATCCATGCGGCCCACGATCACCATCAACGGCGTGTGCGTGGTGAGCGCCAGATAGCCGAACGTGGCCAATGCAAACGAAAATGCGATCGGCACGCCCATGAACACATTGGCCGCCACCACACCCACGAAGAAAATGATGAGGTTGAGTTTGCCCAATGGCATCAGGAGAGGCTGCGCCAGCACGAACACGCCCACGACCGCCGCCACGATCAGCACGGCCAGGCCGGCCTGCCGCAGGCTGCCCACACGCAACAGGCGCACCACGCCCACGATCAGCATCAACCCGAAGCCGGTGGGCAACGCAGCTGCGCGCCAGGCATTCGGAATTTCCAGCGCGGGCGTCACGACCACCGCCTCTTCGATCGCATAGTCGAGGGCCTGCGGGAACGCCATCGCCAGAAACGCCAGCGAGGCCGCGATCGCCACCACATCGAGCAGTGCGCGCGTACTGGGCGACACGCGCGCGAGCAGGGCCGTCATCCGCATGTGCTCGCCGCGGCGCAACGCGACCACCGCGCCCAGCATCGACAACCACAGGAAGAGGATGGACGCGAGTTCATCGGTCCAGACCAGCGGTGCGTGAAACACATAACGCGCGATCACGCCGGCCAGAAGGAGAACGATTTCGGCCACGACCAGGAGGGCGGCCGGCACTTCGGTGATAAAACCCAACCAGCGATCCAGCGCCACCAGCCGGGGGCGTTGGACCGGTTGGGCGCCGGGTTGCTGCTGGGTAAAGGCGGCGACGGCGTCCATGGCGTCAGGCCAGCTTGCCGGACACGGCTTCGAGCAGACCCCACGCCTGATCGCCGAACTTGGTCTTCCATTCGGTGTAGAAGCCGGCGCGGCGCAATGCGGCCTGGAACGAGTCCGGGCTCGTGGCGTTGAACTTCAGGCCCTTCGATTCCAGATCGGCTTGAATCGATTGGTTCATCGTTTTCAGATCCTCGCGCTGCTTCATCCCGGCTTCGTTGAAGGCGGTCTCCCAAAGGCGCTGCAGATCGGGCGGCAGGCGCTTGAATGCGCGGCCGTTGGCGATGAACCAGTAGCCGTCCCAGATATGGTTGGTGAGCGAGCAGAACTTCTGCACTTCGTACAGCTTGGCCGCCTGGATGATGGGGAGCGGATTTTCCTGGGCATCCACGATGCGCGTCTGCAGCGCCGAATACACCTCGCTGAACTGCAGGCTGGCGGGCGAGGCCGACAGCGCCTTGAACATCGAGATGCTTAGCGGGCTCACCGGCACGCGGATCTTCGTGCCGTCCAGATCGGCCGCGGAGGTGACCGGACGATTGCTGGTGGTGGTCTGGCGAAAGCCGTTGTCCCACATCTTTTCGAAGGCATACAGATTGGCGCGGCCGATGGCGTCGCGCACATGGGCGCCCAACGGGCCGTCCATGGCTTGCCACACCTGGTCGTAGTTGGCGAAGGCAAAGCCCACCGCGTTGATGGCGGCCACCGGTACCACCGTGGCGATCACCAGTGCCGACGGCGTGAAAAGTTCGATGCCGCCATTGCGCACCTGCGACAACATATCCGTATCGCCGCCCAATTGATTGTTCGGGAAGATAGTGATGTCCAGCCGTCCGTTCGATTCGCGCTTGATCCGGTCTACCGCTTCCTGCGACCGCACGTTCAACGGGTGCGTAATGGGCAGGTTGTTGGCGTACTTGAAGTTGAACTCGGCGGCATGTGCGAATTTCGGGATGCCCAGGTACATCGCGGGCGCGGCAGCCATCGCACGCAGGACGGTACGGCGCGTCATCGTAGACATGTTGTCTCTCTCCTCGGGGGTTTATGCCGATGTGTGGTGTTCTAGATTTCGTGGGCCCGATCCAGCAGGCACGGTCACTTTATCGCGTGGCGTAGAATTGGTGAAACAGAAAATTCAGATCGATTAAGCGACACAACAGATAAATCGATCGTGCGGTGTTTTGTTGGCTGCCACGTCGGTCAAACGCCGGAATCCGGCAGGCAAGGCGGGCAAGGCAGGCAAGGCAGGCAAGGCAGGCAAGGCGGGCGGCAGACAGGCCGGCCACGCCGTCGCACCACGAATCAGCACGACGAGCAGCACAACGAAGTCGCACGATGGAGCAATGCCACACGATGAAAGAGATCAATTTATCCACGCGGGATCTTCGTGCTTTTCTGGCCCTGGTCGATCAGCGCAGCTTCACGCGCGCCGCGCAGCAGTGCAACTTGTCGCAGTCTGCGTTCAGCACGCAGATCCGTGCCATCGAAGAGAGCCTGGGCGACCGGCTGTTCGACCGCGACACGCGCAACGTGTCGCTCACGCCGCAAGGGCAGGTGCTCGAACAATCAATCCGCCGCATGGTCACCGAGTTCGACGACATGGTGGACGATTTTCGCGGACGTGCCGCGCGCGAAAAAGGGCGCGTGGCAGTGGCGGCCCTGCCGTCGGTCGCCTCGGGCTGGTTGCCCGGGATCGTGGCCGAATTTCGCCGTCGTTACCCCGGGATCGAACTGCGGCTGGCCGACGTGCTGTCGGCGCCATGCCTCGAACTGCTGCGCGCCGGCCGTGTCGACTTTGCCTTGGCCTCGTCCAATGTGCAGGCGAAAGATCTGCAGGCCGAGCTGCTGTGCGAGGACCGGTTTCATCTCGTGTGCCGGCGCGACGATCCGCTTGCCACCCAGGCCCGGGTGGGCTTGCGCGATCTGGCCGCCGCGCCGTTCATCCATCTGGCGCGCTCCCACAGCGTACGCCAGCAACTGGAGTTGGCCTTTCATCCGATGCCGCTCAATACCGTACTCGAGGTCGAGCAGCTGGCCACGCTCACCGGCATGATCGCGGCCGGCATCGGCATCACGGTGGTGCCGGCGCTCACACTCTTCGAGTTTCAGCGCCCCGACCTCATCAGCCGCCCGATCCGCGTGCGCGGACTGGTGCGGCGCCTGTACCTGGTACAGCGCCGCGGCACCGCACTGTCCCCCGCTGCGCGCAGCCTCTACGATTTGATGCTCGAGCGCCGGCCCACCGGGCCCTCGGTGTCGACGCCCTGAGGAACGGCGGCGTTTCCCGCGCGCTGCTGCTTATCGAACACCGCTCACCGGGTCTCCAGACGGGAGGCGGGAAATGCCCCCGATTTTGCGTCTACAATCCAAGGCGATGTCGCCATAGGTAAATGGATATACCCCGGTCCTCCTAAGACTGCATTGCAGGTTCGATTCCTGCTGGCGACACCACCGTATTACCCTCGCGCGCGCCGGATAACATGCCCTTCGAGACAAGGGGCAGGCGTGCAGCGGCAACCCCGCGGTTTCTCGATAACAGTCCCTTAGGACGCCCAATGAGCCCCTCTGACAGCAAGCCCCTGCGCATCATCATCATGGGCACGCTCGTTGTGCTGTTTGCCATGGGGGTGCGCGCGACCTTCGGCCTCTTCATGCAGCCGGTGGGCTTGCAAAACGGCTGGGGTCGCGATGTGTTCTCGATCGCGTTCGCGATTCAAAACCTGGTGTGGGGCCTCTCGTGCATCGGCATGGGCATCATGGCCGACCGCTGGGGTGCCGGCCGCACCATGGCGCTCGGCGCCGTCGTCTACATCGTTGGCCTGATCGGCATGTGCTTTGTCACGACCGAGCCGATGCTGTATCTCACCGCCGGCGTGCTGGTGGGCCTGGGGCAGGGCGGCGTCACCTTTCCCGTCATTCTCCCGGTGATTGCCCGCGCCGTACCCCCGGCCTCGCGCAGCACCGCCATGGGCATCGCCAGCGCCGGCGGCTCTCTGGGTCAGTTTCTGATCGTGCCCTCGGGTCAGTTCCTGATCAACGGCTTCGACTGGACCGGCGCGCTGTGGGCCTTGTCGGCCATGGTGGCCGTGATCCTGCCGCTGGCGTATTTTCTGCGCGGCAAGCCGGCACCGTCCGCGCCCGGTGAGGTGCATTTGTCGCTGGGCGGCGCGGTGCGCCAGGCGTTCCGGCATCCCTCGTTCCACTTTTTATTCTGGAGCTATTTCGTCTGCGGCTTCCATACGGCCTTCATCACGTTGCACTTGCCTGCCTTCGTCACCGATAGCGGGCTGACGGCCACGCATGGCGCCACGGCGCTGGCGCTGATCGGATTGTTCAACGTGGCCGGTTCGTTCGGCGCGGGCAAGCTGGGTGGCAAATACAGCAAGAAGCATCTGTTGGCGGGCATTTATTTTCTGCGGGCGTTCGGCATGGCGCTCGTCCTGCTCGTGCCGCTCACGCCGGTCGTGCTGTACGTGTTTGCCGCCTGGATGGGCCTTTTCTGGTTGGGCACCGTGCCGCTGACGCAGGGCCTGATCGGCCAGATTTATGGCTTTCGTTACGCGGCCACGTTGTCGGGCATTGTGTTTCTCGGGCACCAGATCGGCAGCTTCATCGGCGTGGGCCTGGGCGGCTGGCTCTATTCGCGCACGGGCAGCTATGACGCAATGTGGTGGATCGGTCTGGTGCTGGCCGTCGTGGCGGCACTGTTGTGCTTTCCAGTGCGCGAACAGGCGATTGCCGTTCGCATGCCGGCGCAGGCGGCGGCCTGATCATGCCCGGGCATCGCGCCAGCCACGGTTCCAATCCGTTGCCGCTTCGGGCGTCCGGCGACACCTCCCCTGGTGCGCGTAACGATTCGCCCGTCGAGACGGCTGCCGACGGACTGTCATGGTCGCGGGTGCCGCGCGGGTGGCGTTGGACGACGTACATCGTCATCGCCGTCCTGCTCGCGCTCGGCTTCTGGGCATATCAATCGCCCGAGATGCGGATCAACTGGGAAACCGTCGCTGCGCTGTGCGGATTCTGATAACCGGTCGACCATTGGCGCATAGTCTTGGCAGTGTTGTATATTCAGCTTTCCGTCATTTAAGCGACAAAAAGTTAATGGCCTGTTGTTGAAGAATAATAAGAAAGTTGGCTTCTTTATATTAAATAATTGACAAAAAACTTAAAGCCTACTGTTCTGCTCAAGCTTCGTGCGCTTTTGCGCACATCGCGCGGATAATCGTCTGGCCTTCTGTCGACACAGAAGGCCTTTTGCGTTTTTGGGCGCAAATGGTGTTGTCGCGAACCGCTCTGCCATTATTGAAAATGACGTGTTTGGCTACCGTGACAACGCAGATTGTTCACGGAGAATCACATGACAGAAGATACGCGACCGCGCAGACGCTTCCTGCAAGCGCTGGCGATCGTTCCTGCCTCGACCATGGCAGCTGGCGCCGCACTTACGCAAACGGCCTGTAGCAACGAGGCGCCTGTTGCGCGCCAGGACAGTAAGGCGTACTCCCCCACGTATTTCTCCAAGCAGGAATGGGCCTTCATCAACGCCGCGGTCGATCATCTGATCCCGGCCGACGATTACGGTCCGGGTGCGATCCAGGCCGGCGTGCCCGAATTTATCGATCGTCAAATGGAAATGCCCTACGGGCACGGCAAGCTCTGGTACATGCAGGGGCCGTTCCATCCCGAATCCATACCGGAGATGGGTTATCAAATCAATCAGAGTCCGCGCGAAGCTTATCGGCACGGCATCCAGGATTGCGATGCCTGGTGTCAGAAAACGCACGGCAAGGTGTTCGTCGAACTCGATCGGCCAACCCAGGAGCAGGTGTTGAAAGACCTGCAGTCGGGCAAGCCCGATTTCGAATCGGTACCGGCAAAAACGTTCTTCGATTTCCTGCTTTCCAACACCAAGGAAGGTTTCCTTGCGGATCCGATCTACGGCGGCAACAAGGGCATGGTCGGCTGGAAGCTTGTTGGTTTCCCCGGCGCTCGCGGCGATTTTATGGATTGGGTCGACCAGCCGAATGCGAAGTACCCCTATGGGCCAGTATCGATTTCCGGAGAAAAGGGCTAAGCGATGGCAATCAAAAAAGACAAAGTCGATGCCGTGCTCGTCGGTTTCGGCTGGACCGGTGCCATTCTTGGCCAGGAATTGACCGACGCGGGCTTGCACGTGCTCGCGCTGGAACGCGGCGAAATGCAAGATACGCCCAAGGATGCCGAATACCCGAAGGTGCTGGATGAGCTGGCGTATTCGGTGCGCGGCAAGCTCTTTCAGGATCTGTCGAAGGAAACCGTCACGATCCGCCACAAGGTCGACGACGTGGCGGTGCCGTACCGTCAGAATGGCTCCTTCCTCCTGGGCGATGGCGTGGGCGGTGCGGGCTTTCACTGGAACGGCATGCACTACCGCGCGTTGCCTGAAGAACTGGAACTGCGTACGCGTTACGAAACGCGCTACGGCAAGGACTTCATTCCCGAAGGCATGACCATCCAGGATTTCGGTGTCACCTACGATGAGCTGGAACCCTACTTCTCCAAGTTCGAGTATGTGTGCGGCACGTCGGGCAAGGCGGGTAATTTGAACGGTCAGATCGTCCCCGGTGGCAACCCGCTCGAGGGCAAGCGCAGCAAGGAATATCCGCTGCCGCCGTTGGCGACCACGCTGGGTGCGGAGTTGTTCGATAAGGCGGCCCGGGAAGTTGGATTCAATCCTTACCCCGCGCCTGCGGCAAATGCTTCTGCGCCATACACCAATCCCTACGGTGTGCGTCTGGGCCCCTGTAATTTCTGTGGGTTCTGCGAGAACTACGGGTGCTACATGTATTCGAAGGCGTCGCCGCAAACCACCATCCTGCCGGTGCTGCTGAAAAAGCCGAACTTCGAATTGCGCACCCGCGCGCACGTCATCAAGGTCAACCTCGATTCAACCGGCAAGAAAGCCGTTGGCGTGACCTACATCGACGCGCAAGGCCGCGAGGTGGAACAGCCTGCGGATCTCGTGATCCTGTCGGCGTACCAGATGCACAACGTGCGTTTACTGCTGCTTTCCGGCATCGGCCAACCCTACGATCCCAAAACCGGCGAAGGCACGGTCGGCAAAAACTACGCTTATCAGATGAACGGTGGCGTGAATGTGCTGCTGCCCAAGGGCACGCAACTCAATCCGTTTGCCGGTACCGGCGCCGGCGGCGTGGGTATGGACGACTTGAACGGCGATCAGTTCGATCACGGCCCGTTGGGTTTTCTGGGCGGCGCGAGTATTCGTCACGTGCGCACGGGTGGGCGTCCCATCAAGCAGGCGGCCACGCCTCCCGGCACGCCCAGTTGGGGAACCGCATGGAAGGCCGGCGTGCAGGACGCGTATCAACGCTATATGACAATCGGCATCTCCGGTTCCGTCATGTCGTATCGCGACGCTTATCTTTCGCTCGATCCCACCTACAAGGATCACTACGGTCAGCCGCTCTTGCGCATGACGTTCGACTGGCACGATAACGAATACGACATGCTGGGTTACATGGGCAAGCGAATGGAAGAGGTGGCGAAAGCCATGAAGCCCGAAAAATATTTCGTGGGCGTGCGCAAGAAGGGGTCGCATTACGACACGCGTCCCTACCAAAGTACGCACAACACCGGCGGGGCAATCATGGGCACCAATCCCAAAGAAAGCGTCGTCAACAAATACCTGCAGAGCTGGGATGTGCCGAACGTGTTCGTGATGGGGGCCTGTGCTTTCCCGCAGAACATGGGCTACAACCCGACCGGCGTGGTGGGCGCACTGGCGTATTGGTCGGCGCAAGCCATCCGCGACCAGTATTTGAAGAACCCCGGTCCGCTGGTTCAGGCTTAAGGAGACGCACAATGATCAAGCATGCCATTGTTGCGGCACTCTCCGCGATGTCGTTGGGCGCCGCGGGCGGCGTGTGGGCGGCTGAGGCCGTCTCCGACACCCCGGCCCTGGGCACCACCTCCAAAACCGAAGGCAATGTCGATCGGGCAGCCGCGGATACCAACGCCAAACTCGGCGCCGGTGCGGGTGCCGGCGCGGCGGCAGGCAATGCCGACGCGCAGATGATCAAGCGCGGCGAATACCTGTCGCGCGCCGGTGACTGTATCGCCTGCCATACCGCAGGCGGCGGCAAACCGTTTGCCGGTGGGCTGGGGATCGCCTCCCCGCTGGGCACGATCTATTCGACGAACATCACGCCGGATAAAGACACGGGTATCGGCAATTACACGCTCGAAGACTTCGATCGCGCGTTGCGCGAGGGCAAGGCCCGCGATGGGCATTCGCTCTATCCCGCGATGCCTTACACCGCCTATGCCAACGTCACACCGGACGACATCAACGCGCTGTACACGTACTTCATGCATGGCGTGACGCCCGTGAACCAGGCCAACAAAGATACCGACATCGTCTGGCCGTTGTCGATGCGCTGGCCGCTGGGCATCTGGCGGTGGATGTTTGCGCCCGATCCCGTGGCGGCGAACGCCTCGGCAAGCAAGGCCCAAGCGCCCAATGCCGCGCCGGCGAACGCGACGGCGTCGTCAACGCCGGCCGGGGCTTCCGGCACGAGCGCGGCTGCGGTCGGCGCGCAAGGTTCGGCACCCTCGGAGCACGACGCGTTGTTGCGCGGCAAGTACCTGGTCGAAGGGCTTGGCCACTGCAGCAGTTGCCATACGCCGCGTGGCTTTGCATTGCAGGAGAAGGCTGTCAACGATGCCGACGGTTCGGCATTCCTGTCGGGCGCGGTCATCGACAACTGGCTCGCCAAAAACCTGCGTGGCGATATGGTGGGTGGATTGGGAACCTGGACGAAGGAAGATATTGCAGCGTTTCTGAAGTCGGGCCGCAACAGCCACGCCGCGGCATTTGGCGGCATGGCGCAGGTGGTACAGGACAGCACGCAATACCTGACCGATGCCGACCTGAACGCGATCGCCGTGTATCTGAAGAGCTTGCCGCCGGTCGATGACAAAGCGACGACGCCGTTGGCGGCAAACCCTGCCACCGCGCAAGCCTTGCGCGTCGGTTCGGACAAAAGCGATGGTGCGATGGCGTTCCTGAACAACTGCGCGGCTTGCCACCGCTCGACCGGCCAGGGTTATACCGAGACGTTCCCGCAGTTGGCGTTGAGCTCGACGGTCAACACCGCCGATCCCACCTCGCTGATCCACATCGTGCTCAAGGGTGCGCAAATGCCGGGTACGGCAAGCGCACCCACCGAGTACGCCATGCCCGGTTTCGACTGGCGCCTGACGGACAAGGAAGTGGCCGATGTCGTGACGTTCGTGCGTAACAGCTGGGGCAACACTGCGGCCGCGGTATCGGCGTCGGACGTGGCAAAGGTGCGCAAGGATGTGGGCGGCGCACCAGCCCCGCAGCGCTAGACCGAACCGGCGATGTGCGCGCGCAGCCATCGATGCGCGGGATCGCGATGCACTCGCTCATGCCAGAGCATCAGCATCTCGAACCCGGGCACCTCGATGGGCGGCTCGACCACCTGCAGTGCCGGGTTGTCGCGCACCAGCCGGGAGGGCACCATCGCCACAAGATCGGTGCTCTCCAGTACCGATCTGAGAAAAAGAAAGTGCGGTACGGACAACGCCACGCGTCGCGTCAGGCCGCGCTCGGACAAGGCCGTGTCCGTCACGCCATGAAAGCCGCCGCCGTCCGGCGACGCGATCACATGATCGAGCTTGCAGAACTGCGCCAGGGTGGGGCGGCGCTGCAGGCGTGGATGTCCGGCACGTCCGGCGAGCACGTAGCGCTCTTTGAACAAGGGCAAGCGATGCAGGTCGGGCGGTGCTTCGGCACCGATCAAAAAAGCGAAATCGATATCGCCCTGCTCCGCCATCCGCGCCACCCGCGCGGGCATGGTCTGAAGCACCGCGAGCCGCGTGCCGGGTGCGGATGTCCGTAAGCCTGCCAGTGCGGGCAGCAGCACGGTGAACTCGCTATAGTCGAACGCGGCTGCGCGCCAGGTCTGTTGCGATAACGCAGGATCGAAGGGCGTCGAGGGCGCCAGCGCCTGGTTCAGTGCTGCCAGGGCCTGCTTCAGGGGTTCGCGCAGTTGGTCTGCGCGTGCCGTTGGCCGCATGCCGCGAGGGCCGGGCAGCAACAGCGGATCGCCAAAAAAATCCCGCAGTCTTGCAAGTTGCAGGCTCACTGTGGGTTGCGTCAGATGCAATCGCTCGGCCGCCCGTGTGACGTTGTGTTCGATCAGCAACGCGTCGAGCGTGACAAGAAGATTGAGGTCGAGTTGTCTCAGGGAAAAATGTGCTGCTGCACGTGACTTGGCGATAGCGGAAGGCCCCGGGGAAGACGGGGCGGCCGCCGAGCCAGCGGCAGGCGAATCGCCTGGCTTGGAATTGGGCATAGACATACCTGTCATTTCAGAAATTCATTTCCAATATAGCGCTGGCGACCCTATCGTGGGTGCACTTATCGTTGGAGTTGCCCTCATGAACATTCTTCTTGTCTATGCCCATCCCGAGCCCCGCTCACTGAATGGTTCGCTCAAGGATTTCGCCACGCATCGCCTGCAGCGCGCAGGCCACACCGTCCAGGTTTCCGACCTGTATGCCATGAAATGGAATGCGGTGCTGGATGCGGGCGACAACACGACAGCCGCGCCAGGCGCGCGCTTCGATGCGTCGCAGGACTCGAAAGCGGCGTTTGAAGCCGGCACCCAAAGCGCGGATATTGCGCACGAGCAAGATAAGCTGCGCTGGGCCGATGTGGTCATCATGCAGTTTCCGCTATGGTGGTTTTCCATGCCGGCCATCCTCAAGGGGTGGATCGAGCGGGTATATGCGTGCGGCTTCGCTTATGGCGTTGGAGAACACTCCGACACCCATTGGGGCGACCGCTACGGCGAAGGCACCCTGGCCGGCAAGCGTGCCATGCTGGTCGTCACCACCGGAGGCTGGGATTCCCACTATGCGCCCCGAGGCATTAACGGCCCGATCGACGACATCCTTTTTCCCATCCAGCACGGCGTGTTGTTCTATCCGGGTTTCGATGTGCTGCCGCCGCATGTGATCTATCGCACCGGCAAGATCGACGAGGCCGGTTTCGAGCGGGTGAGCGAAGCGTTGGGTGAGCGTCTGGATACCCTGATGAGCACGGCGCCCATTCCGTTTCGAAAACAAAATGCCGGGGATTACACCATTCCTGCGTTGACGTTGCGCGCCGCACTGGCACCCGATCGTGCCGGATTTGGCATTCATCTGGCGCCAAACTGACCGCCTGCGGGCCAGCGCGCCCTGCCATCTAGGGGTATCCTTTTCCCTCTTCGAAAAAGGCCGCCCAGATGCAGGAATCGCTCGACTTTTCGCCCACCGTCACGCTTGACGACCTGGCACGCCTGCCGGCGGCGTCCACCTGGGTGTTGACGGTCAACAATCGTTTGGCGCGCCGGCTCACGCTGGATCTTGCCCAGCGTGCGCGGCGCGAACGTCAGGTAAGCGAGCTGCCGCGCATTTTGCCGCTGTCGGCCTGGCTCGTCGAAGCGGCCCAGGAACTCAGCTTCGATCCGCAATGGCAGGTGGCACGCTTTCGCCTCGATGGCTTTGCCACGCAGTTGCTGTGGCGCGATGTGATTCGCGTCGCCGAAGCCGATCGCGTGTTGCTCGACATGGGCCAGGCCGCCAAGCTCGCCATCGATGCCGATATCCTGATGGACGAGTGGGCGATCCATGTGCCGTCAGGCGCCGAAACGGATGAGTATCGCGGATTCGAACGCTGGCGCGAGGCCTATCGCGCGCGTCTGCGTACGCTGGATGCGGAAGACGCGAACCGGGGTTATGCCGCGGTGCTGGACGCGGTATCGCAAGGAGCGTTGGCGCTGCCCGAGCGCGTGGTGCTGGCGGGTTTTTCCGAAATATCGCCGCGTCTGGCGAGTCTGCTGGGGGCGCTCGAACAACGCGGCACCCAGTGGTTCAAATTTGAGGATACGCTCGCGCAGCCGGCGCGTCCGCAACGCTATTGCGCCGCCGATCATGGTGCCCAGTGGCGTGCGGCGGCGGCGTGGGCCGCGCATTGGCTCGACGCCGAGCCTGAGGGGCGCTACGCCATTGTTTCGACGCAGCTCGATGCCGATGCGCCGTTTGCGCGTCGTGTGCTCACGCAAGCGCTTGCCGACGAGGGCGGTGCGCCGCGCCACAGTTTCAACGTGGCTGTGGGACGACCGCTCAACGCGTGGCCGGCAGTCCGGGCGGCATTGGCGTGGCTCAAGGCTTGGGCGGCGATGTTGCAGGCGGGCCACGCCGAACCGGGAATCCTGGGAGCGGCGCTATTGGCCGGGCATTGCGCAGGCGAGCGTCCGGAAGCCGCCGCACGTGCGGCGTGCGATGCGCAGTGGCGCCGCCGTGCGCTTTCACGTGTCGACCAAGCCCGCTGGCGTGCCACATTGGGCGGGCTGCCGCGCCTTGCCGACGCTTGGGACGCTTCGATTGCCGTATTCAATGCCGCACCGGCCGCGGCCGGCACCGATCGTTGGGGCAAGATCTTGCGCGAAGCCTTGACCGCGCTCGGTTTTCCGGGGGATGCCTCGCCCGACTCCGTTTCCTTTCAGGTGGTGGGTGCGTTCAGCGATGTGCTGGATCAATATGCGGCGTTGTCGCCGGCGGCAGGCAATCTCGACGCCGTGCATGCAGTGGGGCTGCTGGAGCAACTCACGTTGGCCACGGTGTTTCAGCCCCAGCGTGATCCGCTGGCGCGCCTGGACGTGCTCGGCATGCTTGAAGCCGAGGGCGGCCATTGGGATGGCGTGTGGGTGTTAGGTCTTACCGACGATGTGCTGCCGGCCTCACCCAAGCCCAATCCGCTCTTGCCGCTAGCCGTCCTGCGGCAGGCGGGCACACCGCGCGCCACGCCTGAGCGCGAGCGCCTGTGGGCTGAAGGCATGTTCAACGCGCTGTGCCGGTGCGCACCCACCGTCATCGCCAGTTATCCGGCAGTGGAGGGCGAGCGCGAACTGCGGCCGTCGCCATTGATCGCCAGCCTGCCCGATGCGGCCGATGACCTGCGCGAGATCTTGACCTCTGATCGCGAGACCATGGTTGCGCCGCTCGCATTGGCCTCGATCCAGGACGATCGCGGGCCACCGCTCACGCGCGCCACCCCCACGCGCGGCGGTCTTGACGTGCTGGAAGCGCAGGCGCGCAACCCGCAGTGGGCCTTCGTGCGTCATCGCTTGGGCGGACGCGCGTTGCTGCCTTATGGCGATGCGGCCAGCGTCAATGTGCGCGGCCAGTTCCTGCACAAGGCGCTTGAAGTGGTCTGGAGCATGGTGCTCGACCAGGATCGCCTGCACGAGGCGATCGGCGACGACACCTTGCCGGGCGTGATCGAGCAGGCCGTCGCGGCGGCTGCCGACAGCGAGCTCGTGGCCTATCCGCCCGCCTTGCGAGCGCTTGAGTGTGCGCGCGGCGCCCGCGTGTTGACGGCTTGGTTCGACGTCGAGGCGCAGCGCGAGCCATTTGCGATCGGTGAGGTCGAACAGTTGATCGAATGGCGACATGGGTTGTTGTCGCTCTCGGTGCGGCTCGATCGCCGCGATCGCCTGGCCGACGGGCGCAGCCTGATCGTCGATTACAAAACGGGCATGGCACCGCTGCGGCCCCAGTCCGATTGGTCACGCGCGCGGCCGGTCAATCTGCAATTACCGTTTTACGCCGCAGTGCTCGCCGATGGCGAGGTGGTCACTGCGGACGACGTAGATGCGGGCGATGTGAGCCCCGCGCATCGTGCGCCCGACGACGTGGCCGGTCTGATTCTCGCGCAGATCCATGCGCGCCGCATCGCGGTGCAGGGTCTGGCCGACACCGATCTGGGCATCGAAGGGGTGACCACCCCGGCCGAAACCGAAGCGTTTGCGGGCATGACCTGGGCGGCGATTCTGGCGCGATGGCGCGATGCCATTCATGCCCTCGCCGATGAGTACGCGGCGGGGCATGCGCCCAATATCGTCTTGCGGCCAGACGACCTGCTGTATTGCGACGCGCTGCCGTTTCTGCGGCTCGCCCTGGATGATGACGACCACGAGGAGCACGCAGCGTGAGCGATAGCCTTCACCCCCTCCAGGACGACGGCGCTTCGCAACAGTCCGCAGAACGCCTGCCGCAGGATCATGCCGCGCGCCTGGCGGCGCTCGATCCTTCGGGCTCGTTTCTCGTGCAAGCCCCGGCCGGGTCCGGCAAGACCGAACTGCTGACCGACCGCATTCTGGCGTTGCTGCCCACCGTGACGCGGCCCGAGGAAATCGTCGCCATTACCTTCACGCGCAAAGCGGCTTCCGAGATGCACGCCCGCGTGTTGCACAAGCTGCAGCAGGCCCACAGCGGCGTCGAACCGGAAGGCGGCAACGCGCGGCGCAGCTGGCTGCTGGCGCGTGCCGCCTTGGCGCATGATGCCGGGCAGGGCTGGCGTTTGCTGGATCACCCCGCACGGCTTTCGATTCGCACCATCGATTCCTTTTGCGCCGGGCTCATTCGTGCCATGCCCTGGCTGTCGGCCTTGGGGGGCATGCCCGCGATCGTCGATGACGCGCGCGAGCACTTTGCCGCGGCAGCCGATGCCACCCTGGCTCTGGCCGACGATTTCGACGCCGTTCGCACGTTGCTCGCGCATCTGGATGTGGATGTCGCCGCCGCGCGCGATGCCATCGCCGGCATGCTGGGGCAGCGCGACCAATGGCTGCCGCTGCTGGCGCACGCCGAAGATCGGGACGCCGTCGAGGCCGCATTGGCCGAAGCGGTAGCGGAAGATATCGCACGCGTCCATGACGCCATGCCGATCGGATGGGCGCAATCGTTGAGCGGCCCGGCGCGCATGGCCGCCGCCGCGCTGGATGCGTTGGGCGACCCGGCGCACAAGCTGGCCGCGCTGCGCGATTGGGAGCACGACCTGCCGGCCGACGCAGCCGCATTGCCGATGTGGACGGCGGTGGCCGATCTGCTGCTCACCGCGCAGGGCGGCTTGCGCAGCCCCAAAGGTGTGAACAAGAACCTGGGCTTCCCGGCGGGTAGTGCCCACAAGACGCCATTCACGCAGTGGCTCGAGGGGGCCGCCAGCGATCCGCACGCCTCGCGCTGGGTGCCGCTACTGGCCGGTGTACGGCACGTGCCGTCGCCGTTCCTTTCGGACGCGCAATGGGAAGTGCTCTCGGCGCAAATGATGGCACTACGGATCGCCGTTGCACAGCTGCGCATGCGCTTTGCCGAAACAGGCGAGGTCGATTTCATCGAAATCGCGCAGCGCGCGGCCATGGCATTGGGCAGCGCCGATGAGCCGGGCGAACTGCTGCTCAAACTCGATGCGACCATCCGCCACTTGTTGATCGACGAGTTTCAGGACACGAGTCAAACCCAGATCGACCTGCTTGCCACGCTCACTTCGGGTTGGCAAGAGAATGACGGCCGCACGTTGTTTCTGGTGGGCGACCCGATGCAGTCGATCTACCGATTCCGCAAAGCGGAAGTCGGGCTCTTCCTGAAAGTGCGCGATCACGGTCTGGGCCTGTTAGCGCCGAAGTTTCTGCAGCTCACCGACAACTTCCGTTCGCAAGCCGGTATCGTCGAATGGGTCAACCGCAATTTTCACGGCATCATGCCGGCGCGTGACGACGCGCCCAGTGGCGCCATTGCCTATGCCAGGTCGACGCCGTTTCATGCGGCGCTCGAGGGCGATGCCGTGTCGTTTGCGGCCGCGTGGAGCGGCGAGGATGCCGTGCTCACCGAGCGTCAGGCGCAAGCGCATGTGATCGACGTCATCGACCGTACGCGTGCGCAGTACGGGAGCGATCATCGTATTGCGATCCTGGTGCGCGCGCGCGGCCATCTGGGCGGATTGGCGCGGGCGCTGACTGCACGCGGCATTCGCAGCCGCGCCGTCGACCTGGTGCAATTGAATGCGCGTCCTGCTGTGGCCGATCTGATCCAGTTGATGCGCGCGCAATCGCATCCCGGCGACCGCATGGCGTGGCTGTCGGTACTGCGTGCGCCCTGGTGCGGGCTGACGCTCAACAGTTTCGAAGCGCTGTTCGGCGAAGATCATCACACGCCGATTCCGGCATTGATCGCAGCGGCCTTGAAAGACGATGGCGGCGGCAGTCTCGCGCAACGGATACTCGCGGCGCCCGAGTTTGCGCGCCTGCAGCGCGTGGCGCATATTCTGCTCGACGACGACAATGCCTCAGGCGCGTTGCCCATGGCTGCAGCCTTGCAGCGTACCTGGCAACGCCTGGGCGGTGCCGCGCTGTATGGCGGCGCGGCAACTGAACACGATGTGGAAAGCCTGCTGATGCTGATCGAGCGGCTGGCACCGCATGGCGGCCTGGACGCCGAGCGACTCGACGCGGCCGTGCAGCGCCTCTACGCCAATCCCGATCCGGCCGAAGCGGATGTGGTCGACATCATGACCATGCACAAATCAAAAGGACTGCAGTTCGATACCGTGGTGCTGTATGGCCTGCACCGTGCGCCGCGCTCGGATCAGTCACCGCTCGTGCGCATCGAGCAAAGCGGGGGCAGAGTGCTCTTCGGGCCCATCAAGGCCCGTGCGGATCAGGAGGCCGACCCCATCTCGCGTTATCTGGCCATGCGCGAAAAACAGCGCGCGGAATACGAAACCGATCGGCTGCTTTACGTGGCCGCCACGCGCGCCAAGCAACGCCTGCATTTAATCGCGCACGTGTCGCTGGATAACGCCAGCGGTGCGCCCAAGGCGCCAGCGGCCAGCAGCTTGCTCGCGCGCCTCTGGCCCAGCCTGCAGTGCGAAGCGCCGCCCACCAATGGCGACGCGCCGCAAGCCGGCGAAGTGGTCGATGTGGTGGCCCCGCCGGGGCAGCCCCTGTCACGTATCGATGATGCAGCCGTGGCGTGGCTGACCACGCAGGACGATACCCGCAACCGCTGGCGCGAACAACGCGCGCCCTTGCGCTACGCCGGCGGCGATCGCTCGGCCTGGCGCACCGAATCCACATTCGATGCCGCCATCGGTACGCTGGCCCACGCCTGGCTTGCCCGCATCGGACAGGACGGCATGGACCGGTGGCCTGCCACCACGCTGGCAGGCTACGGCCATCAACTCGAACGCCAGCTCACGCGGGCCGGGGTGCCGGCGGCTCACGCCGAGGAATCCGCACAGGCGGTGATGGAGACCCTTCTGGCCACGCTCAGTCACGAGCGCGGGCGTTGGCTGCTCTCGCAAGCGGGCGCCCGCCGAGAATGGCCACTGATCGATGCGGCCGGCAAGGTCTCGGTAATCGATCTGGCGCTGAGCACCGAGGCGGGGTGGTTGATCGTCGACTACAAAACCGGCCGTCAGCATCCGGGCGAAAGCGAAGCGGCGTTTGCCGAGCGCATGCGCGCCCGGCATGGAGATCAACTGGCGCGGTACTGCGCGCAAGTGACGGCGCTGGATGGCCGCCCGGCCAGAGCCGCGCTGTATTTTCCGCGGGCGGGGGCGTGGATCGATGTGTAAAGCAGCCCTCGCGCCGCTCTGTTAGAATTCACCCCGGCGGGCCCCTTCGCATGGTCCGGCGGTGAAACTGGTCAGGTCGGGAACGAAGCAGCCATAGTCGCTTAGGGTCAGTGCCGGAGTAAGGCTCGCCACCTTCGTTGTCCGTTTTTTCAGGGCGCGAAGCATCCATCCGCTTTTCAGATCGCCGCGCTGCAAGCGGCACGTCATTGGCTCTACAATCACGCCATGACTTATCTCGTACTGGCCCGCAAATACCGGCCGCGATCCTTCGATACCCTCATTGGTCAGGACCACGTGGTCCGCGCACTGACGCACGCGCTCACGACGCAGCGGCTGCACCATGCGTGGCTGTTCACGGGCACGCGAGGCGTTGGCAAGACGACGTTGTCGCGAATTCTGGCCAAGTCGCTCAATTGCGAAACCGGTATCACGCCCACCCCCTGTGGCGTCTGCCGGGCATGTACCGAGATCGACGCCGGCCGCTTTGTGGACTACCTCGAGCTCGATGCGGCCTCGAATCGCGGTGTGGACGAGATGACCCAGTTGCTGGAGCAGGCCGTGTACGCGCCGAGCGCCGGCCGCTATAAGGTCTACATGATCGACGAAGTGCACATGCTCACCGGGCATGCGTTCAACGCGATGCTGAAAACGCTCGAGGAGCCGCCGCCACACGTCAAGTTCATTCTGGCCACGACCGATCCGCAAAAGATCCCGGTTACGGTGCTGTCGCGCTGCCTGCAGTTCAACCTGAAACAAATGCCGCCCGAATCCATCGTCGGTCATTTGCAGGAAGTATTGAGTCAGGAAGAAATCGCCGCCGAAACGCCCGCGCTGCGCTTGATTGCGCAGGCGGCCGGCGGGTCGATGCGCGACGCGTTGTCGCTCACCGACCAAGCGATTGCCTATAGCGCCGGCAATCTCACTGACGACGCCGTACGCGGCATGCTGGGCACGATCGACCAGCGCCATCTCGTGCGCTTGCTCGAAGCGCTGGCCAGCCAGGAAGCGTCGGCCGTGCTCGACATCGCCAATGAGTTGTCCACGCGTGGGCTGTCATATAGCGGCGCGTTGGCCGATCTGGCCGTGCTGCTCTCGCGCGTCGCGATCGAGCAGCGGGTGCCCGGCGTCACTTCCGACGAGGATCCTGTTGCGGACGACATCGTTCGCCTGGCCACGTTGCTGCATCCCGATCGCCTGCAATTGTTCTACTCCGTGGCGGTACACAGCCGCAGTGAACTCGCGCTGGCGCCGGACGAATACGCCGGTTTCGTGATGGCGTGCTTGCGCATGCTGGCCCTGGCAGGCGAGGGCGAAGACGGCCCGATGCCCACGCCGCCGCCCGCTGGACGCAAGCCTGCGAGCGCGCCAGGTGCGGACGCAACTGCGGCGGCTTCGGCACCCGCGCCTGCTGCTGCACCGGTCAATGCCGCGTCGGCCGCGCCCGTGACTCAAGCTTCGGCTGCGCCCAGCGATGCGGCTGTTGCTGATGCGCCTGCCGCGCCGCAACCGCCTTCGATTGCGGCTTCGGTACCTGCGCCTGCCGCCGTGAGTGCACCTGCGCCAGCTGTAGCGCCCGCTGTCCCGACGGCCAAGCCCGCCACTGCTGCGCCTCAACCGCAGGCCGCCCCGCAACCGCAAGCTGCACCGCAACCGCAACCGCAACCGCAAGCCGAGCCGGTGCCGCCCCCGCCTTGGGATGTGGGTGGCTCCAGGATGGATCCCGGCGTGCCGGTGGGCGAAGCCTCCGTTACCGCCACCGAGCCTGCACCCGCCGAGCCGCCACCCGAACCGATCGATGCCACGTTGCGTGATCCGGAGCCTCTGGCGGACGTGCCGACCGCATCGGCCGCGGGTATCGATCCCGCTGCGCAAGCCGTGGCTGCAGCCAAAGCGGCCGCGGCCGCTGCTGCGGCCCGACCCTTGGACGATGGCCCGGCGCCAACGCTCGATGCTGTCGCCGCAAAAGCAGAACCGATGATGGCGCCTGCCGAAGCGGCGCCAGCATCCAAACCGGCGCCCGCACCTGCACCGGCACCCGCACCGGCACCGGCACCGGCAACGGCGTCGGCAACAGCATCAACATCGTCATCCGAACTTAAGTCGCGCCCGGTATCTACGCCGGCGCCGGCAAATGTCGCCCCGCCCGAGCCCGTGGCGATCCCGAGTGTGGCCGAAGTGGTCGCCACACCGGCGCCGCCGACGGCCGTGCCGGTCACGGATGACGGCCCGCCGTCGTGGGTCGATGAAGCCATTCCCGATGATGAGGATGGCTACACGGCGCCGCAGGGCCGGTCGGGCAGCGACGACGATCTCGATATGCGCTTTGGGCAGGATGACAACGCCTTCATGTCGAGCGCGGACGATGACGACGATTTCGAAACGTTGGCCGATGCCTCCGCCATGTCCGAGCCGGGTCTCGGCGCCGCGACGCCGGCCTCGCCGCCATTGGCCGGCCGTCCCATTGCGCCGCCGGTGCGCCGCGCCCGCAAGGGTTCGGCACCTCGCCTGAGCGACATGACCTCGGCCAATTGGCCCGCGCTGGCGGCAGTCTTGCCAGTGACCGGTCTGGCAGCCGAAGTGGCGCGCCAAAGCGAGTGGTCCGGCGTCACGGGCAATACCGTCACGCTGCGGATCGCCGTGAAAACTTTGGCCGACAGCGCCAGCCGCGTGCGCTTGCAGACCGTATTGTGCGAACATTTCGGTCAGGCGGTGCTGTTGGACGTGATTCTCGGCGCTACGGGCGACGAGACGGCCCACGCGGTCGAGAAGTCGGTGCGCGCTGCGCAGCAGGTCGAGGCCGAACAAGCCGTGGCCAACGATCCGTTCGTGTGCGCCCTGGTCGCGGATTTCGGCGGCCGTGTCGTCACCGATTCCATTCGTTACGTGGATGCGGCTCGGGCTGTCTGAGTACGCGTTACGTCATCTTTTTCATTCAATATATTCATTTTCCGAGGACGCTCCCATCATGATGAAAGGACAACTTGCCGGTCTGATGCGCCAAGCACAGCAGATGCAGGAAAACATGAAGAAGGCGCAAGACGCCCTCGCGGACATTCTGGTCGAAGGCGCTTCAGGCGGTGGCTTGGTCAAGGTCACGATGACCTGCCGTCACGACGTCAAGCGCGTCGTGATCGACCCGAGCCTGCTGGGCGACGACAAGGACATGATCGAAGATCTGGTCGCAGCCGCGTTCAACGATGCGTTGCGCAAGGCTGAGTCCACGTCGCAAGAGAAGATGGCTGGCGTGACGGCCGGCATGCCGTTGCCCCCGGGAATGAAGCTGCCGTTCTGATATGGATCCGCAACTGCCTGAGCCCGAACCGCTTACGGCCCTGATCGAAGCCCTGCGCCGGCTGCCCGGCGTGGGTGTGCGATCGGCGCGCCGGATGGCGTACCACCTGCTGCAGCACGATGTGCAGGGGGCAGATGTGCTCGCCCGCGCATTGGGCGGTGCAGTATCGCGGCTCAAGCATTGCGCGCGCTGCAATACGTTTACCGAAGACGAGATCTGTGCGACCTGTCTCAATCCGCGGCGCGACCAGTCGTTGCTGTGCATTGTGGAAACGGCCGCGGATCAAAACACGATCGAAGCGAGCCACGGCTATCGTGGGTTGTATTTCGTGCTGATGGGTCGCCTCGCGCCGCTCGAAGGCATCGGCCCGCAAGAACTCGACTTCGCGCGCATCGTCGAGCGCGCCACGGATGGCCAGGTGCAGGAAGTTATCCTGGCCACCAATTTCACGGCCGAAGGCGAAACCACCGCGCACTTCTTGAGTGAAGCGCTGAGCGAGCGGGGCTTGAAAGTCACGCGTCTTGCGCGCGGCGTCCCTGCCGGCGGCGAACTCGAATATGTGGACGCCGGCACGATCGCCTGGGCGTTGATGGAACGTCGTTAGCTTGCTGCGCTGGGCGCTTGTGCGTCGGCGCGCGGGCGATCTTATCGATCGGTGCAATCGCACAGGTATTGCGTCCGTCCGGCGTCGTCTCGACACGGATCGATGCGCACACTTGGCGATTCGCGAACTCGTCCATGATCGGCTCACGCCATTTGGTGCACCACGCGGATTCTGAAAACCGCGCCGCTTTCCGCGCACTGGTCAGGAAATTTCTTGTCACCGGTGTGTAAGTTCACGCTCACTTCTATCCCGTAGAATCGCTTCCGATCATTTGAGCCGGGGCATTGTTGCCTCAATTGCAAAGCGGAAACTTGACACCATGGCCACTCTGGACGCGACTGAAAATACCCCACTCAAGCGGGTAATGGGTCCCAAACTGTTGCTGTTATTCATTATCGGCGACATCCTGGGCACCGGGATCTATGCCCTCACCGGGCAGGTGGCTCAAGAAGTGGGCGGGGCAGCATGGCTACCCTTTTTGATTGCGTTTGGCGTGGCGTTGCTGACGGCATTTTCATACCTTGAGCTTGTCACGAAGTATCCGAAGGCAGCCGGCGCCGCGCTTTATGTGCACAAGGCTTTTGGCATTCACTTCCTCACATTCATCGTGTGTTTTACGGTGATGTGTTCTGGTTTGACGTCAGCAGCGACCGCCTCGCAGGCGTTCGCTGCCAATCTCTTCGTATCCATCGGTGTCGAGACCAATCCGCTTTATGTGACGGCGGGTGCGATCGGTTTCATGCTGCTGATCATGATCATCAATTTCCGGGGTGCTTCTGAGAGCGTGAAGTTCAACGTCGTGCTCACGCTCGTCGAGCTGACGGGGCTGCTGTTGGTGATCGGTCTGGGTTTTTACGCCATGGCCGGCGGCAACGCTGATTTTTCGCGCGTCGTTGCCTTCAACACACCTGAAGACAAGAGTGTTTTCCTGGCCGTTGCATCGGCTACCGGTTTGGCGTTTTTCGCCATGGTCGGGTTTGAAGACTCGGTCAACATGGCCGAAGAGACACATAACCCCAACAAGATCTTCCCGAAGATCATGTTGACCGGTTTGGGCATTACCGCAGTCATTTACGTGCTGGTGTCGATTTGCGCAGTCGCGCTGATTCCCGTGGGTGAGTTGGCCGCCAGCAAGACGCCGCTGGTATTGGTGGTGCAGCGTGCTGCCCCCAATCTGCCGATGGACACCATCATGCCGATCATCTCGATGTTTGCCGTGGCGAACTCCGCATTGATCAACATGATGATGGCCAGCCGCCTGTTGTACGGCATGTCCAACCAGGGCGTGCTGCCCAAGTTCCTGTCGCTGGTTCACAAACGTACGCAAACGCCCTGGGCCGCCATCGTGTTCACCACGGTGCTTGGCGCGGGCCTGATTGCACTGGTGGCCAACACCGATTCCGAGGCCATCAAGGCGCTGGGCGGCACGACCGCGTTGCTGCTGTTGGGCGTCTTCACTTTCGTCAACGTGGCCGTGCTCGTTCTGCGCCGCGACAAGGTCGACCATGAGCATTTCCGCACCAATACCGTCATTGCCGGGCTGGGTGCCGCTGCGTGTTTGTTCCTGGTGCTGCCGATCACGGGCCGCGACGCCATCCAATATCAGGTGGCGGGCTGGTTGCTGGCCCTGGGGGTGGTGATGTGGGGTGTGACCGTGCTGGTCAATCGCAAGAAGGGCGTGCATCTCGACCCCGCCAAGCTCGAGGATTAATGGGTCGACGTGGCAGGCTGCAGTGCCTGCCACCATCCGCACCAGGGCTCGACGCCGAAAAGAGCCAGGCGACAAAGCCGTACGCGCCAGGGTGCAAAGCCGCGCGCGCCAGGCTGAACTACGCGGCCACCGCGATCTCCAGCGTCTGCATGTACTGCTTCACATCGGCCAGCGACATGATGTCGGCATACTTCTGGCTCAAATCCCACAGCGCAAACTCATGCGGACCTTGTGCCCTGTCGCCCACGCAGTCGGCGACCACCATGGGGCGCAGTCCATAGGCTGACGCATCTACCGCCGCGGCGCGTACGCAACCGCTGGTGGTGCATCCCGCGATGAACAGCGTATCGACGTTGTTCGAAATGATCCATGACGAGAGCGTGGTGCCGAAGAATGCCGAGGCATGGCGTTTTTCGGCGACGTATTCGCCTGCGATGGGGGCCACGCTTGCCACGAAGGCCGAGTCGGGATGATCTGCCGTGAGCTCGCGCAGGTTCGGCACCTTCTCGCCGAAGGGGCCGATGTCGAAGCCGCCTTGTTGCGCAATGAAGCGCACGTGCGCCACCGGCATGTTCACCTCGCGCGCGGCGGCCAGTAGATCCACAGTATTGGCGATCGCATCGTTGATGTTGTAGCCGCCAAACTTGGCATCGCTGGTGAAACCCACCTGAAAGTCGATCACAAGCACTGCTGCGCGATGGCCGATGCCGAGCTTTTTACCAAACGCCTGTTTTTCGAAGATGTCCATGTCGGGCATTGAAGCCTCCTGTTGGAAAGCGGTTGAATTAGAATTGCATGCAATATTGGTGCATATGACAAAAATATTGCTCCAAAATGGTGCGGATGCACGAATTATCGATCGATATCATCGTCGACTCATTACGCATGCATTACGTTACTCCAGATAAGACCGTTGTATTGCATAGGGTTTCTCCCCGATAGTCGAGTTTGCATACCGTCGTATAAATTGCATGCATTCTGTGTGCGTTTGCACAAATCAGACCGACAAGGGGAATGGCATGGCGAAAGATCGACTGGGGCTGCGCATGTCGCGCCGCCGGTTCACTGCAGCAGCATTGGGTACGGCAGCCACGCTGTCGCTCGGTTTGGGACGCGTCGTGCATGCGCAGGAAGCGGGAACGGTGCGGATCCGGATTGCGTCGGATATCGGCAACCTCGATCCGGCCCGCATCTTCCAGATCGAGAACCAATCAGTCGCCACGCATCTCTACAGCGGGTTGGTCAAATACGATGAGGCCAGCAACAAGATCGTGCCCGATCTTGCCACCGGGTGGGAGGTGACCGACGGCGGCAAGGTGTACACCTTCGCTTTGCGCACCGGTGTGAAGTGGCACAAGGACTTCGGCGTACTCTCCGCCGATGACGTGAAGTTTTCATTCGAACGGGTGCTCGATCCCAAGACGGGCAGCAGCTACGCGGGCCAGTTCGCGTCCGTTGCCAGTATCGAGGCACCGGCGCCGGACAAAGTGGTCATCACGCTGAAGGCGCCCAACTCCGGTTTCCTGCACAAGGTGAGCGCGTTCAATCAAGGCTGGATCGTCAGCCGCCGCGCCGTCACCGAGATCGGCGAAGAAAAATATCGTTTGAATCCCATCGGCACCGGGCCTTTCGTGTTCGATCGCTGGACGCCTGGACAGGAAATCCGGCTCACGGCAAACGCCGACTATTTCGGTGGCGCGCCCAAGGTGCAGGCGGTCGTCTTTCGCCTTATCCGCGACGAAACCGCGTCGGCCATCGCATTGGAAAACGGCGAGATCGATATTTTCTTTGGCTTGCAACAGCCAGAAGTGATCACGCGGCTGAGCGCGTCCAAGGGCGTGACGGTGATGAATCGGCCCGCGAATCACACCATCAATCTCGTGCTCAATACCGAGATGAAGCCATTGGCCGACGTGCGCGTGCGCCAGGCATTGATGCATGCCATCAACCGCGATGCCCTCATCAAGGGATTCTTCAAGGGCACCAAGGGCGAGGCCTTCAATGTGTTGACCTCATCCTTCCCCGAATACACCGATGACGTGCCGCGGTATCCCTACGATCCCGCCCGCGCGCGTGCGTTGTTGAAGGACGCGGGTCAGACGTCGTTTTCGCTGGATCTGGTCACGCCGGCCGCCAATCCGTATGACAAGATCATTGTCGCGATCGCCAGCGATCTCGCGGCCGTAGGCGTGACTGCCAACATCAAGGTGCTCGAGCGCGGCACGTATCTGCAGGCGCGCAACAAGGGCAATATTCCTACCGCCATTACCGGCGTCGTGGGCGCGCCCGATCCCGATAGCCCGATCCTGTCCTTGTTTGCCCGCTCGTCGTTTCCGCCGGGCTTGAACACCTCGCACTATGCCGCCATCGAGGATCTGATTGCGCAAGCTGCCGCAGCGCCGGATGACGCGGGCCGCAAAACCGCGTACGCCGCCATTCTCAAAAAGACGATGACCGACGTGCCGGTGATTCCGCTTTACGCCGATAACCTTTACATGGCGCATACCGCGAAAGTGAAGGGGCTGGTGCAGAACTCGCTTTTTACCGTCAACGCGTATCCCGTCTCGCTCGGGTGACGGCATGGGAAGTTACCTCTCGCGCCAGTTGACGCAGCTGGCGATCACACTGGTCGGCATCATCACCGTCGCCTTTTTCATGGTGCGCATGATCCCCGGCGATCCTGCGCAATACATGCTCGGCGACTACGCGACCGATGCCGCGCTGGCCGCCCTGCGGGCGCAGATGGGACTCGATCAGCCCTTGTGGCGACAGTACTTCATGTACATGGGGCACGTGTTCACGGGCGATCTGGGCATCTCGGTGATCACCGGCCGGCCCGCGCTGGCCGAGATCTTCGAGAGCCTGCCGCAATCCGCCGCGTTAGCGTTCTCGGGGTTGACGCTGGCGGTGATCATCGGCGTGCCGATGGGCATCGTGACGGCCATGCGGCAGGGCACCTGGACCGACACCCTCATCATGCTCGTCGCCCTGGCGGGCATCTCGTTTCCGGTGTTCTGGATCGGCTTGGCGAGCATCGTGCTGTTCTCGCAGGAACTGAAATGGTTCCCGGCGTTGGGGTCGTCATCGGGGCAGGGGTTCTTCAATAGCCTGTACTACCTGACGCTGCCCGCCACGGTGCTCGGCGTGTCCGTCGCGGCCTATGTCACCCGGCTCACGCGTTCGGCGATGCTCGAGATCATCGGGCAGGACTACATCCGTGTGGCCCGCGCGATGGGCGTGCCCGAGCACCGCATCATCTGGCGCCTGGCTTTCAAAAACGCGTTGATCCCGGTGCTCGCCATCGTGGGCGTCACCTTCGCCTATTCCTTGGGCAGCGCCATCCTGATCGAAGTGGTGTTCAGCCGCCCGGGCGTGGGCTCGACGATTCTCAAGGCCGTGTCGGCGCGCGACTACCAACTGGTGCAAGCCGGCGTGGTGGTGCTCGCCATCGGTGTGGTGATCGTCAACACCATTCTCGACATGTTGTATGCGCTGGTCGATCCGCGCATGAGGAACCGATAATGCGCCACTTCCGTCACCCGGGTTTTCTGACCGGCTTCATCATCCTGGTCGTGATGACCCTGATCGCATTGCTTGCGCCCTGGATCGCGCCGTACTCGCCGCTGCACACCGATCTGGCCAACACCCTCGCCGTACCGTCGGGCGATCATTGGCTGGGTACCGATCAATATGGCCGCGACATCCTTTCACGCCTTATCTGGGGTACCAGCATCTCGCTCAAGGTGGCGCTATCGGTCATGGCGCTATCGCTTACGCTGGGCATGACCATCGGTGCCATGGCGGGCTTTCTCGGCGGCTGGATCGAGCGCGTCACCGTGTCGATCATCGATATCCTGCTCGCGTTTCCCGGCTTCCTGTTGGCATTGGCCCTGGTGGCGGCACGCGGATCGTCGCTGGAGTCGGTGATCCTGGCCGTGTCGCTGGCATTCACGCCGCGGGTGGCGGCTGTGATGCGCGCCGTGGTGCTCACCATTGCGCCGCGGCCCTACATCGAGGCCTCGCACGCCATCGGCATGACGCGCATGCGCATTCTGATCTTCCACGTGATCCCCAATAGCCTGCCGCCGGTGATCGTGGTGGCCACGGTGGGTGCGGCCACGGCCATCCTGGGCGAAGCCGGTTTGAGCTTTCTCGGCCTGGGGGTGCAACCGCCGACCGCCACCTGGGGCAACGTGATCGCCGATGGGCAGAGTTTCCTGCAATCCAATCCCATCATCTCCCTGTCGGCCGGATTCTGTATCGCGATGATGGTGATTGCGCTGAATCTGCTGGGGGATGGCTTGCGCGACACGCTCGATCCCCAGATGCGCAAAACCTCCAATGCAAAAATGATGTGAGCCCACGATGACGACGACATCATTGCAACCCGCGTACGTGGCCGCCACAGCGGCAGCACTATCCCCGCCGGCCCCACAGACGCGCAACCCGCATCGGGTGCTCGATATCTTCGGGCTCACCACGGCATTTCCCGGCGAAGGCCGTGCGATCACGGTGGTCGACGAAGTGTCGTTATGGGTCGAACCCGGCAAGACGCTGGCGGTTGTGGGCGAGTCGGGCTCCGGCAAATCGATGACATTTTTGTCAGCCATCGGGCTGGTGGCGGCACCCGGCAAAGTAGTGGCGGGCAAAGTCATTCTCGATGGTCACAGCCTCACGTCGTTGCCGGCGTCCGAGCTTCGCTTGCTGCGTGGCAAGGTGATCTCGATGGTGTTTCAGGATCCGCTCACGGCGCTCAATCCGGTGTTCACGATCGGCCAGCAATTGATCGAGGTGATCCGTGCGCACGAGTCCGTGGGCCGGCGAGAGGCGCGCGAGCGCGCAGTCGCCTTGCTCACACGCGTGCAGATCCCCGATCCCAGCCGCCGCATCGACGATTACCCCCATCAATTATCGGGCGGCATGCGCCAGCGTGTGTTGATCGCCATGGCGATTGCGCTCAAGCCCAAAGTGCTGATCGCCGATGAGCCCACCACTGCGCTGGACGTGACCGTGCAGGCGCAGATTCTCGATCTGCTGGCCGACATCCAGCGTGAGACGGGCATGGGCGTGGTGCTGATCACCCACGATCTTGGGCTCGTCGCCAAATACGCCGATCGCGTGGCCGTGATGTATGCGGGCAGGGTGGTCGAAGCCGGCACGCGCGACGATATCTTTCGCCGCGCCAAGCATCCCTACACGCATGCGTTGTTTCGCAGCATTCCGCGGCTCGATTCGATTGCGGGTGAAGATCTGCCGGCGATCGAAGGCGCGCCGCCCAACGTGGCGAATCTGCCGCCCGGTTGCGCATTCGAGCCACGCTGTTTTCATGGCGGCGGCCGCGACGATTGCCGCCGCATCAAACCCTTGTCCGAAGTGACGGACAGCCCCGAGCACCGCAGCGCCTGTCTGCACTGGCGCACGTTGCCCATTCTTGTCGAGGAGCATTGATGGCTGCAACCGACACCCTTCTCAACGTCGAAGACCTGCGCAAGACCTTCGGCGCACAAGGCGGCCTCTTTACCCGTCAACGCAAGGCCGTGCACGCGGTCGACGGCGTGTCGTTCACGCTGCGTGCGGGCGAAACGCTAGGCCTGGTGGGCGAGAGCGGCAGCGGCAAAAGCACGCTCGGGCGCCTCATCCTGCGATTGATCGATCCCACGTCCGGCTCCGTGCGCCTGGACGGCCAGGAAATCACCACCCTCAAACCTGCCGCCGTGCGCGCCATGCGCAGTGATATCCAGATGGTGTTTCAAGACCCCTATGGATCGCTCGACCCGCGCATGAGCATCGGCGCCACGCTTGCCGAACCCCTGAAAGTGCACGGCCTGTACAACGCGGATTCGCCGGCGCTCATCCGCGACATCATGCTGCGCGTGGGGCTCAATCCCGATCACGCAAGCCGCTATCCGCATCAGTTCTCGGGCGGGCAGCGTCAGCGTATCGGCATCGCGCGCGCGCTCACGCTCAATCCCAAAATTCTGGTGCTCGACGAGCCGGTCTCGGCGCTCGACGTCTCGATCCAGGCGCAGATCATCAACCTGCTGAAGAAACTGCAGCGCGAACGCAATCTGTCCTATCTCTTCATCGCGCACGATCTGGCGGTGGTGCGGCATGTGAGCGATCGCGTGGCCGTGATGTACCTGGGCAAGATCGTCGAGCTCGCCGATCGCGATGCGCTGTATACCCGGCCGGCCCACCCCTATACCGAGTCGTTGCTGTCTGCCGTGCCGCATCCCGATCCCTACGACGATCGCGCCAACAAGCCGGCGATCGCGATCGGTGAAATCGGCTCGGCCACGCAGTTGCCATCCGGCTGCCGCTTTCATCCGCGGTGCTTTCGGGCCCGCATGCTGGCCGAAGGTGGCGCCCGCGCCGACATCGCGCACGACCCCGCCGGCATCGCCGTGCCGGCGCGGTGTGCCAACGAAGATCCACCCTTGCGCGCGCATGGCACCGGTGCGGTGGCATGTCATTTTCCGGACACGGCGGTCTTGCACCGCATGCCCCTCACTTCACTGAATCGGGATCACTGATCATGGCTTTTTTAAGCGAAGACCTGAAGTCGAACTATGCCGGCTTGTACGAAACCCGAACGGGATTCGGCAAGAGCGCGGCCGTGCTGTCCATCGATTTCATCGATTTCTACACCGTACCGGGAGCGCCGTTCTACGGTCAGGGCGTGGTCGACGCCGTGGTGCAAAGCGCGCCGTTGTACGCGGCTGCCCGCACGGCGGGTATCCCGGTGATCTACACCAATGTGCTGTACGACAAGACCGCGTCGCAAGGCGGGATGTTCGTGCGCAAGGTGCCGGCGTTGCGCCGATTCGTGGCCGATGAGCCGCTTACGCGTTTCGACGCCCGCATCGCACCGCAACCGGACGATCTGGTGATCACCAAGCACCACTCCTCGGCCTTCTTCGGCACGCCATTGAGTACGATGCTGCGAGCGATGGGACACGACACCGTCATCATTACGGGCTGCTCCACCAGCGGTTGCGTACGTGCGACGGCAGTCGATGCGGTGTCCAATGGCTTTCACGTGATCGTGCCGGCCGAGTGCGCCGGCGACCGGCATCAGGCACCGCACGATGCCGCGCTCTTCGACATCAACGCCAAGTATGGCGACGTGATGCCGGTGGGCGAAGTGCTGCAATACATCAATGGTGTCAGGGCGTAGTGTGTGGGTAATGTGAAACCAGCCGTTCAGTGGGTGATGTTGTGTGTGTTGTCCGGCGCGATGGCGTTTGGACTGGTGCGGCTGGGCTTCGGTGCCGGGGTGCTGGTGGGGCCGATGCTGGTGGCGATGGCATTCGGCCTGGCCGGCGGCGGCATCGAAGTGCCGCGCCTGGGCTTCAATCTGGCGCAGGCGTCCACCGGCGCCGTGATCTCCAGTGCGATCAGCAGCAGCGTACTGGCCACGGTGGCTGCGAGCTGGTGGCAGATGATGTTGTCCGTGGCGATGACGGTCACGTTCGCCGCCCTGATCGGGTGGTTGCTGATGCGGCGCGGCAACTTGCCGGGCACGACCGGCACGTGGGGCACGCTGCCGGGTGCGGCGCCCGCGATGATCGCGCTGGCCGATGAATACGGCGGCGACGCACGCATGGTGGCCGTCATGCAGTATCTGCGCGTGGTACTGGTGGTGGGCTCGGGGTCGATCGTCGTGCACGCGCTGGCCGGCCACTTGAGCGGCGCGATGGGCATCGTGCCGCCGATGATGAATCTCGTGCGGCATGCCCCGCAAGGGTCTGACATCGTCGCGACGATCGTGGTGGTGGCGATCGGTGCCTATGTCGGCATGGCCACCCGGATTCTCGCGGGCGCCATTCTGGTGCCGCTCTTCCTGGGCGCGTTGCTGGGCGTGTCCGGGATTGCCGTGATGGCGGTGCACGACCTGCTGCTGGCGTTGGCCTTCGCCACGATCGGTGCCACCATCGGGTTGAAGTTCCGGCGCGATCTGGCGCGGCCCCTGATTCGGGCATTGCCCACGATGCTTCTGGCGATTGTCGCCTTGATGCTGCTGTGTGGCGTCTCGGCCTGGGTGCTCACACTGATCATGCCCATCGATGGCGTGACCGCATATCTGGCCACCACGCCGGGCGGGCTCGACTCGGTGGCGGTGATCGCGCTGGGCGCGCATGCCGATCTGGCGTTCATTACCGCGTTGCAGACCTTGCGGCTTTTCGCGGTGGTCGTGGTTGGTCCCATCATTGCGCGTCGCCTGTCGCATCGGCACACGGCGCGCATCAGCCGCCAGGCTGCGTCGTCTTTGTAGCGCAACGGCGGATCCACGCCCGGCGGCAGCGTACCGCCTAAAATGCGCAATGCGACGAGCAATGCGCTTCGCGCTGCGTGCACCGATGACCGTGGCGAGTGGACGAGCAAGACGAGCGCGCTAAGCAGGGGACAACATGCTGGAAGAGTTTTTTTCGAATAATCAGAAGACGACGACGCCGCTCAAGACCGATGAGCTGCTCGAAGCGTTGCGCACCATGATCGTCGACGGCACGTTGGCGCCGGGCAGCAAGTTGCGCGAGGTGGATCTGGCCGCGCAATTTGCGTTGTCGCGCACGCCGGTGCGTGAAGCCCTGGTGGCGCTCGAACGCGAGGGCATGGTCACCTATGCGCTCAACCGGGGTTTTCGGGTCAGGCAATTCAGCCGGCAGGATATCTACGAGGCGTACGAAATGCGCGCCTTGCTCGAAGGCTATGCCTGCGGCGTGGTCGCGCAGCAAGGTTTGCCCTATGCGGCGATTGCGGAGCTGCGCGCTTGCGTGGATGCCGTCGACGGCCTGCTGGCTGCCGATCTCGACGCGCATGCGCTGGTGCAATGGCGCGAATTGAATATCCGCTTTCATGCCTTGCTGATGGCGCAGGCGCCCGGCGGCTTGCTGGAGCGCACCCACCGCAGCATCGGCCGTATGCCGCGCGTGCACGATGTGGTCGGCGCCACCGCCGATCAGGCGCAGATCCGCGCCAGGATGCAGCGCTACAACGAAGAGCACGCGCGCATTCTCGAGGCTGTGGTGCAACGCCATAGCGGCCGCGCCGAGTTTCTGATGCGCGAACACATCATGCAGGCCTGCGCGCTGCTGGGCGGCGCCATGCCGGCGCGCGGCATGGCAGTGACCGGATGATCGATCAGCGCCCGGCAGCCGCCTCGATCAAGCCATCGAGCTTGATGGCGTCAGCGACGAACTGACGGATCCCGGCGGCCAGTTTCTCGGTGCCCATGGCGTCGTCATTGAGCAGCGTGCGGAATGCCACTTCATCGCACGCGATCGGGGTGGCGGGTGCCACGCTGGCCGGCGTGAGCGCCAGTGGCACGTCACCTTCGGCCTCCGACAGTGCCTTCAGCAGGTCGGGGCTGATGGTGAGCAGGTCGCAGCCGGCCAGGGCCAGAATCTGGCCCACGTTACGGAAGCTCGCGCCCATGATTTCGGTCTTGATGCCCAGCGCCTTGTAGTACTGATAGATGCGGGTCACGGATTGCACGCCCGGATCGGCGGCGCCGGCGCGATCGGCTTCCACCCACTTGGCGCCTTCCGATGCCTTGTACCAGTCGTAGATGCGGCCGACGAAGGGTGAAATCAGCTGCACCTTGGCATCGGCGCAGGCGATGGCCTGCGGCAGCGAAAACAGCAAGGTCATGTTGCAGCGGATGCCTTCGGCTTCCAGCACGCGGGCAGCCTGGATACCTTCCCAGGTGGAGGCGATCTTGATCAACACGCGTTCGCGGTCGATGCCGGCGTCGGCATACAGCGCGATCAGGCGGCGGGCGCGGTCGATATTGGCTTGGCTATCGAACGACAGGCGGGCGTCGACTTCGGTCGACACGCGGCCCGGTACGATCTTCAGGATCTCGGTGCCGAAGGCGACCAGCAGGCGGTCGAGCAGATCTTCGGTCGATGCGCCCTGATGCTCCCGCACCACCCGTTCGAGCAGGTGGCGGTAGGCATCCTGCTGCACGGCCTTCAGGATCAGCGAGGGATTGGTGGTCGCGTCCGTGGGACGAAACAGCCGCATGGTCTCGAAGTCGCCCGTATCGGCAACAACGGTGGAGTGGCGGCGCAAAGCATCGAGCTGACTGGACATAGGTTCTGTTTCGATCAACTATTTGGAAGGAGTCGGCGGGCCACGAAACGCGGTTCGCAACGGTGCCGGACGAGCCCGCTAGCGTATCACTCCAGGCCCTTATTCCCCCACCGTTCGCCGGGCTTACAGGTACTTAAAGCCAAAACGGGTATAATCGATAGGTTTGATTGTCGATTCTTAATTCCGGGGTGTGACTGTGCTGCCGCAACTTTTTCCCGAGGGAACCAACGGGTTTTCTCCTGCAATCTTGGCTTTGGCGGACGGTACCATCTTTCGGGGCGTGTCCATCGGCGCCGAGGGACATACCGTAGCTGAAGTGGTGTTCAACACCGCCATGACCGGCTACCAGGAAATCCTGACCGACCCGAGCTATTCGGGTCAGACCGTCACGCTCACCTACCCGCATATCGGTAATACGGGCATCAATGACGAAGACACCGAGTCGCGCAAGGTATTTGCCGCCGGCCTCGTCGTGCGCGATTGCCCCGCTCGCGTGTCGAACTTTCGCTCGACGAAATCGCTGCCCGAGTATCTGAAAGAGCAGGGCGTGGTTGCCATTTCCGGCATCGATACCCGCAAGCTCACCCGTATTCTGCGCGAGAAGGGCGCCCAAGGCAGCTGCATCCTAGTGGGCATCGACGCCGACCGTGCGGTTGAACTGGCGCGCAGCTTTCCCGGCATGGCCGGACAGGATCTGGCCAAGACCGTGTCGATCACCGAGACGCAAACCTGGACCGACGGCACGTGGCAGTTGGGCCAGGGCTTCACCAAGCCGGCTGAAACCCCGTACCACGTGGTGGCCTACGATTTCGGCGTGAAGAGCAACATCCTGCGCCTTCTGGCCGACCGCGGCTGCCGCATCACGCTGGTGCCCGCGCAAACGCCCGCCGAAGACGTGCTCAAGCTCTCGCCCGATGGCGTGTTCCTGGCCAACGGTCCGGGCGATCCGGAACCGTGCGACTACGCCGTCGCTGCCACGCGCACGTTCCTGGATCGCAAGCTGCCGGTGTTCGGCATCTGCCTGGGTCATCAGATCCTGGGTCTGGCCGTGGGCGGCAAGACCATCAAGATGAAAACCGGCCACCACGGCGCCAACCACCCAGTGCAGGACCTCGACAACAAGCGCGTGTTCATCACCAGTCAGAACCACGGTTTTGAAGTGGATGCGGCCAGCCTGCCCGGCAACGCGCGCGTCACGCACGTGTCGTTGTTCGACGGCACGCTGCAAGGATTCGAACTGACGGACCGCCCGGCGTTCTGCTTCCAGGGTCATCCTGAAGCCAGCCCCGGTCCGCACGACATCATCGTGTTGTTCGACAAATTCATCAGCCTGATGGCCGGCCAGAAATAAAGATTGCATCATGCCTAAGCGTACAGACCTCAAAAGCATTCTCATCATCGGCGCCGGCCCGATCATCATCGGTCAGGCCTGCGAATTCGACTACTCCGGCGCGCAAGCCTGCAAGGCCCTGAAGGCCGAGGGTTACCGCGTCATCCTGGTCAACAGCAACCCCGCCACGATCATGACGGACCCGGAAACGGCCGACGTCACCTATATCGAGCCGATCACGTGGCAAGCGGTGGAAAAGATCATCGAGCGCGAAAAGCCCGATGCGCTCTTGCCCACGATGGGCGGCCAGACCGCGCTCAATTGCGCGCTCGACCTTGCCCGCCAGGGCGTGCTCGAGAAGCACAACGTGGAGCTCATCGGCGCCAACGAACACGCCATCGAGAAGGCTGAAGACCGCCAGAAGTTCAAGGTGGCCATGAGCGCCATTGGCCTGGAATCGGCCAAGTCGGGCGTGGCGCACACGCTGGACGAAGCCTGGGAAGTGCAGCGCCGGATCGCCGCCGAAGCCGGTACCGCGGGCTTCCCGGTCGTGATCCGTCCCAGCTTCACGATGGGCGGATCGGGCGGTGGTATCGCCTACAACGCCGAAGAATTCGAAACGATCTGCCGCCGCGGCATCGAAGCTTCGCCCACCAACGAGCTGCTGATCGAAGAGTCGCTGCTCGGCTGGAAGGAATTCGAGATGGAAGTCGTGCGCGACCGCGCCGACAACTGCATCATCGTCTGCTCGATCGAAAACCTCGATCCCATGGGCGTGCACACGGGCGACTCCATCACGGTGGCCCCCGCGCAAACGCTGACCGACAAGGAATACCAGATCATGCGTAATGCATCGATCGCGGTATTGCGCGAGATCGGCGTGGATACGGGCGGCTCGAACGTGCAGTTTGCGGTCAATCCGCAAAACGGCCGCATGATCGTGATCGAAATGAATCCGCGCGTGTCGCGCTCGTCGGCACTGGCCTCCAAGGCCACGGGTTTCCCGATCGCCAAGGTCGCGGCACGCCTGGCCATCGGCTACACGCTGGATGAGCTGAAGAACGAAATCACGGGCGGCCAGACCCCCGCGTCGTTCGAGCCTTCGATCGATTACGTCGTCACCAAGGTGCCGCGTTTCGCCTTCGAAAAATTTCCCACCGCCGATGCACGCCTGACCACGCAAATGAAATCGGTCGGAGAAGTGATGGCCATCGGCCGCACCTTCCAGGAGTCGTTCCAGAAAGCCTTGCGCGGTCTGGAAGTGGGTGTCGATGGTCTGAACCAGAAAACCACCGACCGCGAGAAGCTGCAGATCGAACTGGGCGAGCCCGGTCCGGAACGCATCTGGTACGTGGGCGACGCCTTTGCACAGGGCTTCTCGCTCGACGAAGTGCATGCGCTCACCAAGATCGATCCGTGGTTCCTGTCGCAGATCAAGGAAATCGTCGACATCGAACTCGCGCTGGAGCAAAAGACGCTCGCCGATCTCGACCGCGACACGATGTTCCAGCTCAAGCGCCGCGGTTTTTCCGATCGTCGCCTGGCGTTCCTGCTCGATACGGTTGAAGCCGAAGTGCGCAAGGTGCGCCATCAGTTCGACGTGCGTCCGGTGTACAAGCGCGTGGATACGTGCGCGGCCGAATTCGCCACCGATACGGCCTATATGTACTCGACCTACGAGGAAGAGTGCGAAGCCAAGCCCACCGATCGCAAGAAGATCATCGTGCTGGGCGGCGGCCCCAACCGGATCGGCCAGGGCATCGAGTTCGACTATTGCTGCGTGCACGCCGCGCTCGCCCTGCGCGAAGATGGTTTCGAAACCATCATGGTCAACTGCAACCCCGAAACCGTATCCACCGACTACGACACCTCCGATCGCCTGTACTTCGAGCCGCTGACGCTCGAAGACGTGCTCGAGATCGTGCACGTCGAGAAGCCCGTGGGCATGATCGTCCAGTACGGCGGCCAAACGCCGCTGAAGCTGGCGCGTGCGCTCGAAGCCAACGGTGTGCCCATCATCGGCACCAGCCCCGAGTCGATCGACATCGCCGAGGATCGCGAGCGCTTCCAGAAGCTGCTCAACAAGCTCGGCCTGCGTCAGCCGCCCAACCGCACGGCCCGCACCGAAGCCGAAGCGCTGTCGCATGCCGCCGAAATCGGCTATCCCCTGGTCGTGCGCCCCAGCTACGTGCTGGGCGGCCGCGCCATGGAAATCGTGCACGAGCAGCAAGACCTCGAGCGCTACATGCGCGAAGCCGTCAAGGTGAGCAACGATTCCCCCGTGCTGCTGGATCGCTTCCTGAACGACGCCACCGAAGTCGACGTGGACTGCTTGGCCGACGGCGAGCAGGTGTTCATCGGCGGCGTGATGGAACACATCGAGCAAGCCGGCGTGCACTCGGGCGACTCCGCCTGCAGCCTGCCGCCGTATTCGTTGTCGCCGGAAGTGATCGCCGAGATCAAGCGCCAGACCAGCATGATGGCCCGCGCGCTCAACGTCAAAGGCCTGATGAATGTGCAGTTCGCCATTCAAAAGGGCGACGTGTACGTGCTGGAAGTGAACCCGCGTGCTTCGCGCACGGTGCCTTACGTGTCGAAGGCCACGGGGCTGCAGCTGGCGAAGATCGCCGCCCGTGCGATGGCCGGCATCACGCTGGCCGCGCAAGGCGTGACCGAAGAAGTCGTGCCCGAGTACTTTTCGGTCAAGGAAGCGGTATTCCCGTTCGTGAAGTTCCCGGGTGTGGACACGATCCTCGGCCCGGAGATGAAGTCGACCGGCGAAGTGATGGGCGTGGGCAAGAGCTTCGGCGAAGCCTTCGTCAAGTCGCAGATGGCGGCCAGCGTGCGCCTGCCCGAATCCGGCACGGCGTTCATCAGCGTGAAGGATCAGGACAAGACCCGCGCCGTGGAAGTGGCACGCGGCCTGCACGGTTTGGGCTTCAAGATCGTGGCCACCCGCGGTACGGGTGCGGCGATCGAGGCGGCCGATATTCCGGTCCAGTATGTGAACAAGGTCACGGAAGGTCGTCCGCACATTGTCGACCTGCTGAAAAACGGCGAGATCTCGCTGGTGGTCAACACCGTCGAAGAACGCCGCAATGCCATCGCCGACTCGCGTCAGATTCGTACGCAAGCCTTGGCCGGCAATGTGACGTTCTTCACGACCTTGGCCGGCGCCCGCGCCGCCGTGGAAGGCATGCAATACTTGCGTGAAGGGCATGGCCTGCAGGTCTATCCGCTGCAGGAACTGCACGCCCAATTGTTGAAAAAATAAACGGTACGGTAGTACATCGGGTTCAGGAGACCGCGATGAAGTGGATCATTCTCGCAATATTCGTTGTGTGTGGTTTCATCGTTCATTACCGCGGAAAGGTACGACACCGATTTTCCCGGCAAGCGCTCGACCACTCGACGTTTACCGGGCCGATCAACGTGTTCATGTATGCCTTCTCCGGTGTGCCCAATCAGCCGTATTTGCCGCTGGCCGCGTTTCCGGAACTTGAGGTTCTGAAAGCGCGTGCCGACGACATTCGCGCCGAGGCCCTGCAGTTGTTTTCCGCCGGGCACATCAAGGTGGCGGGCAGCTACAACGACGCGGGCTTCAACTCGTTTTTCAAGAGCGGTTGGAAACGCTTCTACCTCAAGTGGTACGACACCGATCATCCCTCGGCGACGGCCTTGTGCCCGGTCACCACGCAATTGCTCGCAGGTATCCCGTCGGTCAAGGCGGCGATGTTCGCCGCGTTGCCGCCCGGCAGCAAACTGCCGCGCCACCGTGATCCGTACGCCGGGTCGCTGCGCTATCACCTGGGTTTGATCACGCCCAACGACCCCGCCTGTTTCATCGAGGTGGATGGCGAGCGCTATCACTGGCGGGACGGCGAAGCGGTGATGTTTGACGAGACCTACATTCACTACGCCGAAAACAAGACCGATGTGAACCGCATCATCCTGTTTGCCGACATCGAGCGGCCGATGCGTTATCGCTGGGCGCAGGCGATCAACCATTTCTTCAGCGTGATCCTGTTGCGTGCCGCGGCGTCGCCCAACCAGGAAGGCGATCGTACCGGCGGCATCAATCGCATTTTCGGCACGGTGTACGCCGTGCGCCGGTTCGGCAAACGGCTGCGCAAGAAGAGCAAGCCGTTGTATTACGCCTCGAAATGGCTGCTGGTGATGGCCATCCTGGCATTGATTTTCCTGTGACATCACCTGCGCAACACGTCTTCATTACGGGCGCCAGCAGCGGTTTGGGCATGGCGCTCGCCCGCGAATATGCCGCCCAGGGTGCCGTCTTGGGCCTGGTGGCGCGCCGCGGTGAGGTGTTGCAGGCGCTCAATGCCGAACTCGGCGGTCGTCACGTCTGCTACGCGCTGGATGTGCGCGATCGCGCGGCGCTCCACGCCGCCGCGCACGATTTTCAAAATCGCCATGCGGGCCGCGTGGATGTCGTGATCGCCAACGCCGGCATCAGCGCCGGGACGCTCACCGATCAGCGCGACGACTTCGACGTGTTCGACGCGATCATCGCCACCAATGTGCTGGCCACCGTGGCGACGTTCGAGCCGTTTATCGAGGGCATGCGTGCGCGAGGCGAGGGCAGGCTGGTGGGCATCGCCAGCGTGGCAGGCATTCGCGGCCTGCCTGGCGCGGGCGCCTACAGTGCGTCCAAGGCGGCTGTGATCACCTACTGCGAAAGCCTGCGCAACGAACTGCGCGGCGACGGCATCCGTGTCGTCACCATCGCGCCGGGCTATATCCGCACCGCGATGACGGCGAAGAATCCCTATCGCATGCCGTTTCTCACCGATGCGGATGTCTTTGCCCGCCGCGCCGTGCACACGATCGCGCGCGGCACGTCATACCGCGTGATTCCGTGGCAGATGGGCATCGTGGCGAAGGTGATGCGGTTGCTGCCGAATGTCGTATTCGACCGGTTCGCGCGCAACGCGCCCCGCAAACCTCGCCGCCAACCTTAAATCCCGGCGCGTCCTGCCACCACGTCGTCGCCCACCGCGCCGGCATCGGACACGTGCGACACATCGCCCCAGCTCTGCATCGACCATTGGCCGTCTTCGATGGTGACGCGGTTCACGCTCACGTTCAGCATGGGCGTGCGGCGTGGATCGTCCAGTTTGATGCCCTGGGCGTGGCGCCAGATGATGTCGAGCGCACCGCCGTGCGTCACCATCAGGATGCGTTCGCCATCGTGGCGGGCGGCGATGTCGTCCACCGTGCTCGTCACGCGCGAATGAAACTGCCGCAGTGTTTCGGCGCCTTCGATCACGCCATCCACCTCGCGGCTGGCCCAGACCGGGTAAGCGGCGGGGGCAAGCTCTTCCAGGCGATGCGCTTCCAGCCCCTCCAGAACGCCATAGCAGCGCTCGCGCAGGCCGGGCTCAGGGCGCACCCGCAAGCCCAGCTGCTCGCTGGCGGGCTGGGCAGTGGCCAGCGTGCGGCCAAGGTCGCTGCTGTACAGCGCGGCAAAGGGCTGCGTTGCGGCATCGCGCACCAGACGCGTGGCCAGGCGTTGCGCCTGTGCGTCGCCTTGGGCGTTCATGGGGATGTCTTTCCAGCCTTGCAGGCGTCGCACACGGTTCCAGTCGGTCTCGCCGTGCCGGATAAACCAGATCTCTGTCATTGAAGTCTCTCAAACGAAGCACGCATTTTAGTGAAATGCGGCGGCGCTATGAGTACACTCCCCGTTTTTCCCACTCACCGGTCCGCACATGTCCTACTTTCCCACTTGGAAACGCGTCGATCACGCACCCGAGGGCGCGGTGATTGCGCCGGATGAAATCCTGTCCTGGCCGCGCAATGTGGCCATGGGCGCTCAGCACGTGGTCGCCATGTTCGGATCGACGGTGCTGGCGCCGTTGCTGATGGGGTTCGATCCCAACGTCGCCATCCTGATGTCCGGCGTCGGCACGCTGATCTTCTTCCTGTTCGTGGGCGGGCGGGTGCCCAGTTACCTGGGGTCGAGCTTCGCGTTCATCGGCGGTGTGGTCGCCGTCACCGGATATGCGGGGGGTGGAGCCAACCTCAACATCGGCGTGGCGCTGGGCGCCATCATCATGTGCGGCCTGGTCTACACGCTCATCGGTCTGGCCGTTTGGGCGGCGGGCGCGGCGAGCGGCGGCGGTTCACGCTGGATCGAGTCGCTGATGCCGCCGGTCGTCACCGGTGCCGTCGTGGCCGTCATCGGCTTGAACCTCGCGCCGATCGCCGTGCGCGGCGCCATGGGCACCACCACATTCGAAGCCGTCATGGCGCTGGTGACCGTGTTGTGCGTGGGTGGCGTGGCCGTGTTCACACGCGGCATGGTGCAGCGGCTGCTGATCCTCGTCGGCCTGATCGTGGCATTCGTCTTGTATGTGCTGGCCACGAATGTGATGGGGTGGGGCAAGCCCGTGGATTTCAGCATCGTGGCCAATGCGGCCTGGCTGGGATGGCCCACGTTTTCCGCACCGGTGTTTCAGTTCTCGGCAATTTCGGTGATCGCGCCGGTCGCCATCATTCTCGTGGCCGAAAACCTTGGGCACGTTAAAGCCGTGAGCGCCATGACCGGCCGCGATCTTGATCGTTACATGGGCCGCGCCTTCGTGGGTGACGGCGTGGCCACCATGGTGTCCGGGGCAGTGGGCGGCACTGGCGTCACCACCTACGCCGAAAACATCGGTGTGATGGCGGTGACGCGCATCTACTCGTCGCTGGTGTTTGTGATCGCCGCCTTGATTGCGATCGTACTGGGCTTTTCGCCCAAATTCGGGGCCCTGATCCAGACCATCCCGCAGCCGGTGCTGGGCGGGATGTCCATCGTGGTGTTCGGTTTGATCGCCATTGCCGGCGCTCGTATCTGGGTGGTCAACAAGGTCGACTTCAGCGACAACCGCAACCTGATTACCGCCGCCGTTACCCTTGTACTGGGTGCAGGCGATTTCACCCTCAAAATCGGCAATTTCGCCCTGGGCGGCATCGGTACCGCCACTTTCGGCGCGATTATTTTGTACGCGCTTCTGCGGGGGCGGTCGGCTTGCAATTCTGCCTGAGTTTGACCACAATATGACCTCATCACCCCGGTTCATATCCGAGCCGGGGTTTTATTTTTGACCGATCCGAGGCGTGCCCCACGGCTTGGCCGAATCCGACCTCTTTATCCGGGGTGACCGGGTTCCCAGTCGCCGCTTGCGGCAGCCGTGCCGAGGCCCCGCCTCCCAAGACGCTCCCCCTCTCGGGAGCGTCTTATCTTTTGTGTGGAAAACTACATGTCTGCCATCCCTCTCACGGCAAGCGGGGCTGAGCGCTTGAAAGAAGAGCTCCATCGCCTGAAGACAGTCGAACGTCCGTCAGTGATCACGGCCATTGCCGAGGCGCGTGCCCAGGGCGATCTGTCCGAAAACGCCGAGTATGATGCTGCGCGCGAGCGCCAGGCCTTCGTGGAAGGCCGGATCGCCGAGCTCGACGGTACGCTCTCCAATGCCCACATCATCGATCCGAAGTCGCTGGATGCCGAAGGCCGCATCGTGTTCGGTGCCACGGTCGATATCGAAGATCTGGATTCGGGCGAGCGCCTGATCTATCAAATCGTGGGCGATGCCGAGTCGGATATCCGCACGAACAAGATTTCCGTCTCCAGCCCGGTGGCCCGGGCGTTGATCGGCAAGTCCGAAGGTGACGTGGTCGAAGTGCAGGCGCCGTCCGGCGTGCGCGAATTCGAGATCATGAACGTCAACTACGTGTAAACACGAGTACGCCTGCGGGTTGCGCCTCGGTGCGGCGACCCTGTGGATGTGCCCTTGGTGGCCCCGTGCGTCTGCCGGTTGAAGATGGCCGGTGTACGTATTGGGCCCGATCGGTAACAGACGTCGCGTCCATGCCCGGATACAGACGGCTCGGACGAAAAAAAGCCGGTGTTGCGCACCGGCCGGTCGATCCCGAAAGCGAAACCCATACGTTTCGCTTCTGACGAATTGCCTACTTTTTGACGGTCTTGCGGGCGCCGCCCGCCAGACGGGCGATGCCGGAACCGGCGCCGCCGCTGCGAGCACCGGCTCTCAAGCTCATGGCGCTACCCGCGCGACGGGGAATGCCGGTCGCCACTTTGCGCGTGCCGGGACGCAACGGTTTGCCGTTTTTATTGACCGGGGCAAACGGATCGAAGCGTTTGGGCTTATTGTCCGGTTCTTCTTCCAGCTTCTTGGGCGAACGATTCGAGCGTTTCTCGAGCGTTTTGCCTTCGGCAGCCAGCTTTTTGGGCGTATGGGGCTCAGAGGCGCGGCGCTTGGCGGCGGCAGCCGGCGTTTCCGGTTCGACGCCGGGTACGGCCTTGGCCGAGCCAGGGCGATACAGGATGAGCATCTTGCCGAGGTGGTGAACCGCCGCGCAGGACAGCTTGTCGCAGATGGTTTGCAACATTTCATCGCGGGCGTCGCGATCCTGACCGCCGGCACGAACCTTGATCAGGCCGTGGGCATTCAGGTTAAGCTCGATTTCCTTGAGCACGGCGTCCGACAGGCCGTTGTCGCCGATCAGGACGACCGGACGCAGGGGGTGAGCCGCGGCGCGTAGGGCGCTGCGCTCACGCGGAGTAATTTCTAATGTAGGCATGGCGGAATTGTACGGGAATGGCCAAGAATAAATTTTCTAAAGAGTGGGTCATGCAGCACATCAATGACCCATATGTGAAACTGGCGCAACAAAAAGGCTACCGCGCGCGGGGCGCCTTCAAGTTGATCGAGATTCTCGACGAAGAAAAGCTGCTGAAGAAGGGCGATGTGGTGGTGGATCTGGGCGCGGCGCCCGGCAGCTGGTGCCAGGTGGTGCGCGAGCGCCTGGTCGGGGCCGGCGGCGTCGTCGACGGTCGCATCATCGGATTGGACATCCTGCCGATGGAACCCATCGCCGGGGTGGAATTCATTCAGGGCGATTTCCGCGAAGACGAGGTCGGCGAGCAGCTCAATGCGCTCGTGGGTGATCAGGTCGTGGACCTTGTTATTTCGGATATGGCCCCCAACTTGTCCGGCGTAGGGGTCGCGGACTCCGCGCGCGTCCAGCATGTTTGCGATCTGGCGCTCGAGTTTGCCTGCGAACACCTCAAGCCCGACGGCGCCTTGATCGTCAAGGCGTTTCACGGCAGCGGCTTCTCCCAAATCGTCGAAGCGTTCAAACTTCGCTTCAAACGCGTCGTCGAGCGTAAGCCGAAAGCCTCGCGTCTGAAATCTTCGGAAACGTTTTTGGTAGGGCGCGGTCTAAAGAAGCAGTCTTAAATAGGTACGCACGTTAGTGTTTACGCGAGCATCCCTGGAATCCAAAACGCGACCGCGTTTACCGGGGTAGAATCGATTATTGACTTAATTATGTGAACGTGCCCCAAGGCATTGCCACAGGTCGGAAGCGAGAGCGGGAGATCGACCTTGAACAACTCATTTTCGAAAGTCGCGGTATGGATGGTCATCGCGCTGGTACTGTTCACAGTATTCAAGCAGTTTGACGGCCGCGCCCAGTCGCAAGACGGCGTGAGCTATACCGAATTCATCGATCAGGCCAAGGCCGGTCGTGTCCGTAAGGTCGACGTGCAGGGCGATGTCCTGTACGTCACGCCCGATACCGGCCGTCCGTACTCCCTGACGTCGCCGGGCGACATCTGGATGGTGTCGGACCTGCTCAAGTACAACGTGCAAGTCTCGGGTAAAGCCCGTGAAGAGCCGTCGCTGCTGATGAGCATCTTCGTCTCCTGGTTCCCGATGTTGCTGTTGATCGGCGTGTGGGTGTTTTTCATGCGTCAGATGCAGGGTGGCGGCAAGGGCGGGGCATTCAGCTTCGGCAAGTCGCGCGCTCGCATGCTCGATGAAAACACCAATCAGATCACCTTCGTGGACGTCGCCGGCTGCGACGAAGCCAAGGAAGACGTGCAAGAACTGGTCGACTTTCTGCGCGACCCCACCAAGTTCCAGAAGCTGGGCGGGCGTATCCCGCGCGGCGTGCTGATGGTGGGCTCGCCGGGTACGGGTAAGACGCTGCTGGCCAAGGCCATTGCCGGCGAAGCCAAGGTGCCGTTCTTCAGCATCTCCGGTTCAGACTTCGTCGAAATGTTCGTTGGTGTGGGCGCAGCCCGCGTTCGCGACATGTTCGAAAACGCCAAGAAGCATTCGCCTTGCATCATCTTTATCGACGAAATCGATGCGGTGGGTCGTCAACGTGGTGCCGGTCTGGGCGGCGGTAACGACGAACGCGAGCAAACGTTGAACCAGATGCTGGTCGAAATGGACGGCTTCGAGTCGGGCCAAGGCGTGCTGGTCATTGCCGCGACCAACCGTCCCGACGTGCTGGATCCCGCGTTGCTGCGTCCGGGTCGTTTCGACCGTCAAGTGGTTGTGCCGTTGCCCGATATCCGTGGCCGCGAGCAGATCCTGAAGGTGCACATGCGCAAGGTGCCGATGTCGAACAACGTCGACGCTCACGTGCTGGCGCGCGGTTGCCCCGGTTTTTCGGGTGCCGATCTGGCCAACCTGGTGAACGAAGCGGCACTGTTTGCTGCCCGTCGTAACGGCCGCACGGTCGATATGTCGGACTTCGAAAAGGCCAAGGACAAGATCATGATGGGCGCCGAACGCCGCTCCATCGTCATGCCCGAGGAAGAGCGCCGCAATACGGCTTATCACGAGTCCGGTCACGCCATCGTTGCCCGTTCGCTGCCCAAGACCGATCCGGTACACAAGGTCACGATCATTCCGCGTGGCCGTGCGTTGGGCGTCACGATGCAGTTGCCGGAAAGCGACCGCTACAGCATGGACAAGAGCCGCTTGCTGGATACGATCGCCGTGCTGTTCGGTGGCCGTATCGCTGAAGAGCTGTTCATGAACCAGATGACCACGGGCGCTTCGAACGACTTCGAACGTGCCACGGCCATCGCTCGTGACATCGTCACCCGTTACGGTATGACCGACGAGCTCGGCCCGATGGTGTATGCCGAGAATGAAGGCGAAGTGTTTTTGGGTCGCAGTGTGACCAAGACCACGCATATGTCGGAAGCGACGATGCAGAAGGTCGACTCCGAGATCCGCCGCATCATCGATGAGCAGTACGGTGTTGCGCGCAAGATCCTCGAAGAAAACCGTGACAAGGTCGAAGTCATGACGGCCACGCTGCTCGAATGGGAAACCATCGACGCTGACCAGATCAACGACATCATGGAAGGTCGCCCGCCGCGTCCGCCCAAGGTGCCGCAAGGCTCGGATACGCCGGACTCGCCTCCGCCGCCCGCCGCCGGCGTGGCACCGGGCAGCGGTAACGCTCCGGCCGCTGTCTGAGGTTCCAGTTGTTGAAGTATGGCCAATAACTTCCTGTGCGGGCGCTTCGAGTTTGACCTCGAGCGCCCGTTGGTTATGGGCATTGTCAATGTCACGCCGGATTCGTTTTCCGACGGCGGCCAGCACAATGATCCCGACCACGCAATCCAACATGCCAAACGTCTGATCGCCGACGGTGCCCACATTCTGGACATCGGCGGAGAATCGACACGTCCCGGTGCGCCCGCGGTATCGATGGAAGACGAGCTCGCGCGCGTGCTGCCGATCGTCGAAGGGTTGCGCGACTGCGGCGTGCCGCTGTCGATCGACACCTTCAAGCCTGAGGTGATGCGTGCGGTGCTCGACGCCGGTGCCGACATGATCAACGACATCTACGGGTTTCGTCAGCCAGGCGCCATCGAGGCGGTGGCCGGCTCGAAGTGCGGGCTGTGTGTCATGCACATGAAAGGCGAGCCTCGCACCATGCAGGACGCGCCCGAGTACACCGATCTGTTGGGTGAAATCGGCGTGTTTCTGGGCGCGCGTGCACAACGCTTGCGTGCCGCGTGGGTCGACCCGCGCCGCATCGTGCTCGATCCGGGCTTCGGATTCGGCAAGACGGTCGATCAAAACTATCAACTTTTACGCCGGCTTTCGAACTTGCGCGTCTCGAGCTATCCCATTCTGGTGGGCCTGTCGCGCAAATCGATGATCGGTAACGTCACTGGCCGCGAGGTGGGGGATCGTCTCGCGGGCAGTCTGGCAGGTGCCCTGGCTTGCGTGGCGCGCGGTGCGTCCATCGTACGAGTGCATGATGTTGCCGAAACGGTCGACGCGTTAAAAGTCTGGCAAGCAGTAGAAATTGGAGGCACACAATAATGAGCGAGCGTAAGTATTTCGGCACCGACGGCGTACGCGGCGAAGTCGGTGGACCGGTGATCAACGCCGAATTTGCCCTGCGTCTGGGCTATGCCGCCGGCCGCGTGCTGGTCCGCGAAAACGCGAATTCGGGCTATAGCCGCCCGCGCGTCTTGATCGGCAAGGACACACGCATCTCGGGCTATATGCTCGAGTCCGCACTTGAGGCGGGCCTGTCGGCCGCCGGTATCGACGTGCTGCTGGCCGGCCCGCTGCCCACGCCGGGTGTGGCCTATCTCACCCGCACGTTCCGCCTGGCGGCAGGCGTGGTGATCAGCGCGTCGCACAATCCGTTCAATGACAACGGCATCAAGTTTTTCTCGTCCAAGGGCATGAAGCTGCCCGACGCCACCGAAGCGGCAATCGAGGCCGAGATCGATCAGCCCCTGGGCTGCGTCGGCTCGCAGGAGCTGGGTCGCGCGCGTCGCCTGGACGACGCCGCCGGGCGTTACATCGAATTCTGCAAGAGCACGTTTCCCAACGATCTCAACCTCAACGGCTTGAAGATCGTGGTCGACGCGGCCCACGGTGCCGCGTATCACATTGCCCCGCACGTGTTTCGCGAACTGGGCGCGCAAGTCTTCGCCATCGGTTGCGAACCGGATGGCTTCAACATCAACGAAGGTGTGGGGGCGATGCACCCGGAATCGTTGGCGCGTGAAGTCAAGGCCCGTGGTGCCGACTTCGGCGTGGCGCTCGACGGCGACGCCGACCGTATTCAGATGGTCGACCGCGACGGCCGCATCTATAACGGCGATGAGCTGTTGTTTGCGATCGTGCGCGAACGCCTGGAGGCCGGCAAGGTCGATGGCGTGGTGGGGACGCTCATGACCAACTTCGGCCTGGAGCGCAAGTTCAATAGCATGGGTGTGCCGTTCGAACGCGCCAATGTGGGCGACCGCTACGTGCTGGAGCAGATGCAGGCGCGCGGCTGGCTCTACGGCGGCGAAAGCTCGGGCCATCTGCTGTGCCTCGATTGCCACACCACCGGTGACGGCATCATCGCGGCCTTGCAAGTGCTCAAGGCCTTGCGCCGCAGCGGTCAAAGCCTGCCCGAATGGCTGGGCGACCTGAAGATGTATCCGCAAAAGATGATCAACGTGCCGCTCACGCCGGGCGTCGATTGGCAAACGCATGCGGGCCTGGCCCGCGCGCGTGCCGAAGTCGAAGCCGATCTGGGCGAACGCGGCCGCGTGCTGATTCGCGCGTCGGGCACCGAGCCCAAGCTGCGATTGATGGTGGAAGCCGCCGACGCTGAGCTTGCCGAACGCTCGGCGAAAAAACTGGCTGCCGTGAGCGAAGGTGGCTGGCAGTAATCAGCGCCTGTTGTCGGTGGTCACAGGCGGTTGGCGCCATGCGCCACCGACCTGCGATCATCGTCAGCCCGCGCCGAAGATGTTGTTTGGTCACTTTGCCAACAGTTGAAAGTCTGCATCCGCAGACAGCCGTTGCACAGGCGCTCACCGCGTTCGACCCAGAGCCGCTTCAGGTGAAGCGGCTTTTTCTCGTTCGTTGCCTTGACACTGCGCGATGCAAATGACGATAATTCTCATTTACGAATTCGTACATGGGCGAATGGTGACCTCCGCGCATTCTTCGGACCGCGCCGCATCGCGGTTCTATCTCGCGCATCACGCTTGGCTGCAGGAGTGGCTGCGTCGGCGCCTCGGGTGCCGGCATGATGCTGCCGATCTGGCGCACGACGCGTTCGCTCGACTGCTGGCCGCGCGGGAAATCGATGCCATCCGCGAGCCGCGCGCGTTTCTCACCACGCTCGCGCAGCGCCTCGTCTACAACTTCTGGCGGCGCCGCGATCTGGAACGCGCCTATCTCGACGGATTGACGTTTACGGCACCGGCGAACATGCCCTCGGAGGAAGAGCGCGCGCTGGTCGTCGACGCCCTCATGCACATCGATCATGCGCTCAGGCGATTGCCGCCCAAGGCACGGTCGGTATTCTTGCTCAGTCAGATCGACGAGTTGAGCTATCCCGAAATCGCGGCACGCCTCGGGCTTTCCGCCATGACGGTGCGCCGCTACATGAAGCAGGCCATTACGCTGTGCGTGCTGGCAAACGCGGCGTGAGCGCCTTCTTGTGCGCATTCTCGATGCCTTCGCCGATGCCTTTCCCGCATACGTTCCCGATCACTTTCCCGATCATTCGCCTGATCACCTCATGATCACCTCATGACCGCCGCTGCCTCACCCCGCGCCGTCTCGGCCGCAGCTGGTTCGCCCGACGCCGCGCTCGAAGCGGCCATCGACTGGATGGTGCAGATGCGCTCCGGCACGATGACCGACGCAGAGCGCAGACGCTTCGACGCGTGGCGCGCGGCCGACCCCCGCCATCATGCGGCGTGGGCGCAGGTGAGTGGCGCGCTGAACGATGCCTTCGAACCCTTGCGGCGCAGTGGCTCGGCACAGCTCGCCGATACAGCGTTGCGCGTGCGCCCGAACCGGCGCCGCGCACTGAGGAATGCACTCGGGCTGTTGATCGCCGCCGGCGCGGGCGCTGCAATCGTCAACCGCCAGATTCCCCTTGCGACGCTTACGGCCGATTTGCGTACCGGCACTGGCGAACGCAAAACGTTCTTTCTTCCGGACGGCAGCGAGGTCACCCTCAATGCACGGTCGGCCGTGAATGTAGCGTATGGCAACAGCGAGCGCCGCATCCATTTGCAAGCCGGTGCGCTCTTCGCGCGTGCCATGCATGACGCCACGCCTTTCGTGGCAAGTACCGAGGACGGTCAGGCGCGCACGGCAGGCGCGCAGTTCATGCTGGCACGCGAGACAGAAGGCAGCACTGTGGCCGTGATCGAGCACTCGGTGGATATCATCAACGCCGCAGGATCGCGGGCAACCGTGGCCGCAGGCACGGGGCTGCGCTTTACGCGCCAGTCGATCGAAGCGCCGCGCGCTCAGTTGTCGGATCTGGCGGCGTGGCGCTCCGGAATGCTCGTTGCCCGCGATGTATCGCTCGGTGAGGTGATCGACGCCATGCGCCCATATCGGCGTGGACTGGTGCGGGTATCCGGCGCCGCCGCACGCTTGCGGGTGTTGGGTGCATTTTCACTGGACGATACGGACGGGATGCTGGTGTCGCTGACACAGACGCTGCCGATTACCGTCCGACGTTTCAGCGATCTCTTGGTGATGGTCGAAACGCGAGAGACATGAGGAACGGGCAGGTCAGATGCGAGACGTGAGAAACGTGCACGTGAGGTGTGAGACGTGAGAAGCGTGAGACGTGAGACCTGAGAAGTGTGAGACGTAAGACGTGAGACCTGAAACGCGAGACACGGGAGGCGAAAACGTGAGGCGAAAACGTAAGACCCGGGGGCGGTGCCCGGCGCCCGCTACTGCACCGCCTGGTCTATCGCCGCCGCCTCGACAAGCCTCAGCGTTACACATTAACTGAACACATTTTCCGAGCTCGTTGCACAGACATGGAAACCTCGCCCTGAATCTGGAGTTTCCGTCCATGCCCCGCTTGTCCAAGATCCGTGCAGCGCGCACGTCCCCCCGCTGGTTGGTCGCAGGATTGACGATCGCACTCTCGACGTCAGCCCTCGGCGTTGCCGCCCAACCTGCCGCCGCCAACCGCGGTGACGCCGTCACGGTAACGCGCTACGACCTGCCGGCCATGCCGCTCAGTGATGCCCTGGTGCGGATCGCGCAGCAAAGCGGCCGCTCGGTATCGGTCGACCCGGCGTTGGTGAGTGGCCTTCGGGCGCAGCCTGTGCAAGGCACATATAGCGCAGAAGCGGCCGTGCGCCGTGCCATGCAGGGCTCGGGCCTGGAGGTGTGGGTCACCTCGAATGGCACCCTTACCGCGCGCCGCGCGCCGCCGGTTGCCGCAGCGGCCGAACTGGAGCCGGTGCGCGTGCTCGGTACGGCCGAGACGGCGTTTGCCCATGTTGACGGTTATGTGGCGCATCGCGGCAGTGCGGGGATGAAAACCGATACCGCGCTCGTTGAGACGCCGCAGTCGATTTCGGTCGTGACCAGCGATCAGATTCGTGCCGTGAAAGCCAGTTCGGTTGCCGATGCGTTGGGCTACACGCCCGGATTCGCGTCCCAGTCGCCTGCCTTCAGCCGAATGGTGGACGATTTCATGCTGCGCGGGTTCAACGTCGCGGCCGGCAACAGCGGGCAGTTGCGTGACGGGTTGAAATTGCAATCCAGTGTGTATGACGGCGGTCAGGAGCCATACGGTCTCGAGCGCGTTGAAGTGCTGCGCGGTGCGGCCTCGGTGCTCTACGGCCAACTGGGGCCTGGTGGCGTGGTCAACACCATCAGCAAGCGGCCCACGACCGAGCCCTTGCGAGAGCTCAACGTCGAAGCGGGAAGTTATGGCCGTCGCCAGTACTCCGGAGATTTCTCGGGGCCGTTGACGGAAGACGGGGTGTGGTCATATCGGTTGACCGGACTGGTGCGCGATGCCGATAACTGGATGGATCATGTGCCCGACGATCGCACCTATCTGGCGCCGGCGCTGACCTGGCGGCCGTCGGCGGCGACCTCGCTGACCTTTCTGGCCAGCTACCAACGCATCCGCACCAAATTTGCCGCACCCTTGCCTGCGTCGGTGACGCTGAATGGCGCACTGCCGCGCGATCTGTTTATCGGTGAACCGAATTTCGACCGCTACGATACCGATAGCTATACCGCAGGGTATGTATTCGAGCATGCCTTCAATGACCGCGTGAAGGTGCGCCAAAGCGCGCGGTATTTCACCGCCGACGGCAACTGGGATTATCTGTCGTTCGGCGGCTTGCAGGCGAACGGCCAAACCCTGCGCCGCGGCGTCATCAGCCGCACCGAGAAATCCTATGGTGTGGCAGGCGACACCTCACTCGAATGGAAGGGCGATACCGGACCGCTCGACCACACGGTGCTGGTGGGCGCCGATTACTACAAAAGCAGCTACACGTCGCATCGTCACAGCGGCAGCGTAGCGCCGCTGGCCAATATCTACGCCCCGGTGTATGGCGCGAGACCATTGGTGCAGACGGGGGCGGACTACGGCATCGCCACGCGCAGCGATGCGTTCGGCTTATACGCGCAAGACCAGATCAAGCTGCACGACCGGTGGGTCGTGGTGGTGGGGGGACGCCACGATTGGGCCGACACCAAACAGAAGAGCTATCAAACCGGCGCGGACACGACGCTGCAGGATAGCGCGACGACCGGGCGTGCCGGTGTGGTCTATCTCGCCGACAACGGCCTGGCGCCGTACGTGAGCGCAAGCCAATCGTTCTCCCCGACGATCGGCGTCGACCGCAGTGGCAATGCGTTCGAGCCGACCAAGGGCACGCAGTACGAACTCGGCCTGCGTTACGAACCGCCCGGTTCGAACATGCTCTACAGCGCGGCCATCTACGACCTCACCCAGCGCAATGCATTGACGGCGGATCCGGCCGACAGCACCTTCTCTGTGCAAACCGGCAAAGTGCGTTCGCGAGGCCTCGAACTCGAAGCCAAGCTCGGATCGGGTCCGTGGAACGTGACTGCGGCGTATGCCTATACCGATGCACGTACCATCAAGGCGAACGATCCCCTGCTGGTGGATCAGCGGGTGTCGCTCGTGCCGCTGCATAGCGCATCGTTGTGGGTGGATCGCGATATGCGTTCGCTTGGCCTGACGGGCCTGAAGTTGGGCGCAGGCGTACGCTACGGCAGCTCGACCAATCTGGCGGGATATGCCGGCAACGTCTCCGGGCAGTTTCTAGTCGATGCACTCGCCAGCTACGACTTCGGCGCGGTGTCGCCCGACATGGCTGGCTTGAGCCTCACGGTAAATGCGCGCAACCTGTTCAACCGCGGATTCGTCACGTGCTCGGGCGCCACGGGGTGCCGGTACGGCGATCCGCGTACGTTGTACGCCACGGTCAGTTATCGCTGGTAAGGATGCGCGTGATCGCCGCTTACGCCCGATCTCGCGGCTCGCGCGTTTCGCGCTCGGCGTCCACGACCGACTGGCGCCGAAAGCGCCCGGCAGCAAGGTGGTAGAACGGTTGCGGGCAGAACTGGCGCGCCACCATCGATGCCGTCAGGCAGGCAAACAACAACCAGAAGAGCGCCGGCTGATTTCCGGTCATCTCCATCACCACCACGCTGGCGGTAAGCGGGGCCTGGGTGGCGGCGGCGAGAAAGGCCGCCATCGCGATGAGCACGATAAAGCGTTGGTCGACGGCGCCGCCTGCCAATTGCCAGATCTGTTCGCCGATGCCGGCGCCGGTGGTGAGGGCCGGCGTAAAGATACCGCCGGGGATGCCTGCCCAGTATGACGCCACCGTGGCGGCCAGCTTGGCCAGGCCGAATCCCTCAGGCGCAGGATGTTCGCCGGCCAGCAAGCCACTGGCAATGCCATATCCGGTACCATAAACCGACCCCTGCGTGAGTGCACCCAGGCACGCGATCGCCAGCCCGAGCAAGCCCGCGCAGTAAATGGGATGGCGCCGCACCCATGCGCGGCATCGCGCGGGTGCCACGCCCGCCAGACCTTTGCCCAGCAAACGCGCGAAGACACCGCCGAGCACGCCGCACACCACGCCGCACAGCAGCACCCACCACACCACGCTCTCGGCGATCACCACGCCAGTAGCGCGTTCGAAATAAGGGTTGTTGCCAGCAATGGCGACCACGATGAAACCCGCAGCAAGCACGCCGATCAGCACCAGCCGCTGCCAGCGCAGCACCGTGCCGCGCCCCAATTCCTCGATGGCGAAGATCACGCCGGCGAGCGGCGCATTGAAGGCGGCGGCCAGCCCGCCGGCTGCGCCTGCGGCGATCAACTCATTGGCATGAAAGCCACGTAGCGACCAGCCGCGGGCTTTCCAGAACTGGCCCCAGGCAAGCATAAGGGCCGCGCCCACCTGCACGGACGGGCCTTCGCGGCCGATCGATGCTCCGGCCAGCATCCCCAGGAACGTCAGCGGCACCTTCCAGAGGCATTGCGCCAGGCCGACCAGTCGCGATTGCGCCGCGCCCGGTGGCAAACTCAAGGCGGCGATCACCTGCGGGATGCCGCTGCCCGACGCATTGGGCGCCAATCGCAACGTCAGCCAGCGAATGATCGGCAGCCCGATGGGCAGAAGCAGAAAGGCCCACAGCCCGTTGTGCGAGATCCATTCGGCATTCTTTTCAAGGGCCCAATCGGCCATTTGCGCAAACGCCAACGACACCAGACTGACCAGCGCGGCGCCGCCCAGCAGCAGGCCCATCTGGGCGCTTTTTCTGGACAGGCGACCGGTCTGACGCGCCTTGCGACGTGCCAACCGGCGGGTTCGTGCGGAGAGATAGCGCCAACGTTCATCTGGTTTCACGACAGAGATGTTACGCGTGTAAGTTGACAGTGCGGTAAATTGCGCCAGCGAGTCGCCCCTGCACCGAGCGCGGAGCGTTCCGGGCGTCGCGCCAAAGCAACGATGGCCTGTGTGCGCAGGATCGATGAATGCGCGTCCGCGGTGGCGACGGTCGGCCTGCGTAAAGCAACAAATACCTTCACATCTTGAATACAATCAACGGTTTGCAACATTGGTATCCCAGTCAGCATACTAAAGGGCAAGCGGCGGTAGACTTTCACAGTCTTGTCATTCAACCGTCAAATACGTGACATGTGCGACCGTCAGACTTCCATGAACGTCCTGGAGGGATTGATATGCACGAACTTGTCCGCATTGAAGCGCAACGCACCGTGTTATCCGCTTTACCTCAAGTCGAGAGCAACGGCCTGGTCGTCGGTCTGGCTCGCTCGTCCGACGAAATCGAAGACATCCAACGTCTGCGCTATAACGTCTTTACCGAGGAAATGGGTGCCGTCTTCCCCCATGCGAAAGACGGCATCGATCGTGATCGCTACGATCAATGGTGCGAGCACCTGCTGGTGCGTGAGCTGAGCACAGGTCGCGTGGTGGGCACCTACCGCATCCTTACGCCTGAAAAAGCGCTGGCTGCCGGCGGCTACTACTCCGAATCCGAATTCGATCTGAGCGCGCTCGCGCCGATTCGCAGCGGGCTCGTCGAAGTGGGCCGGTCGTGTACCCATCCCGATTACCGCAACGGTGGCGTGATCATGCTGCTGTGGACCGGCGTGTCGCAGTTGCTGCGCGCGGGCGGTTACCGCTATGTGCTGGGTTGCGCCAGCGTCAGCCTGCGGGATGACGGCGTCACGGCCGCGCAAGTGTGGCGCGAGGTGTCGTCGCGCCGTACCGAAGGCGAACACCTGCAGGTCAAACCGCTGCATCGCTATCCGTTCGAACGGCTCAACAGCACGCTGCCGGCACGCCTGCCGCCGCTGATCAAAGGCTATATGAAGCTGGGCGCCACGGTGTGCGGTGAGCCCGCATGGGATCCCGATTTCAATGCGGCGGATTTTCCGGTCATGCTCGATATCCTGAACATGGATCCGCGCTACCGCCGTCATCTGGGGCTGGAATACACGCCCACCAAGCCCGCCGCGTTGCAGGTTGTGGGGGGCACCGGACACGTGGCGCCAGCCGGGCCGGGTACCACGGCGAGCAACACAGCAGGCACCCCAGCAAGCACCACGTCAAGCACCACGTCAAGCACCACGGCAAGCCATGCAACTGGCGACACCATGCGCAACTCCGAAGCGCGCGAGACGGCCCGTTGGACCGCCGCGCCCGATCTTGTCCTCACGCCGCGTTTCTCGCGCTAGGCCACGCCATGATGCGCGCCTGGCGCCGCCTGAAGGTAAAGACGGTACGCCGTCTTACCTGGGGAGTGCGATCAGCACTCAAGCAACTCGAACGAGAAACCAACCTTCTTCCATTCTGACTCCTCCGCCCGCAGGGTGAAGTCGCTCAGCGGGTGCTTGGCCAGCCAGTCCTGGTCGATACGGATCTTGATGTCGTCGTGATCCACCGATAGCGAGAGCGGCAGCGGCGAGATCGACTCCCGGCGGCGAGCCAGTTGTACGGCGAGCCGCAGGCACAGAATCGCCAGCCAGTGCTTGTGCTGGCGCACGAGCGGCTCTATCTTGTTGAGCTTGCCCTGGTGGGCCAGCGCCAGGAGCGCGAGCAGTTGCTGGTCGGCGCGCGAGAAGCCCGGCATATCCGCGTTTTCGAGGATGTAGGCGGTGTGCTTGTGATAGGTGTTGTGGGCGATCGAAATGCCCACTTCGTGCAGGTCGGCGGCCCAGCCCAGGGCCAGGCGCAGTTCGGTTTGCTGACCCTGCGGCACGATGCTGTCGAACAGCGCGATCGCCGCATGACGCACCCGTGCGGCTTGTGCCGTATCCACGTGATAGCGCTTCGTGAACTGCCGCACCGATTCGTCGCGCTTGTCATGCTCGGCGTCGCGGCCCAGCAGATCGTGCAGCACGCCCAGGCGCAGCGCCCCGTCGCCGGTGTACATCACGTCGATATTCAGCTCATCGAAGATGGCCGACATGATCGCCAGCCCGCCCGGCAGCACATCGCTGCGTTCGAGCTTGATGCCGGGCAACTCTTCGGGCACCACGCGGCCCGAACGCACGATGCGGTCTTTCAGGCGCGCGAGACCCGCGCGGGTAATACCGGTTTCGGAAAACCCGCACTGCGTAAGAATGGCAAACAACGCCTTGGCGGTGCCGGACGAGCCGTAGGCTTCCTTCCAGCCCACCTTGCGGTACTGGCGTGCGATCACTTCGATCTCGCGCCGAGCGGCCTGCTCGGCGAGCTTCATCTGGTGGGCATCGACGATGCCGTCGGCAAAGAACTGCCGGCTATAGCTCACGCATCCCATGTACAAGGACGACATCAACTGCGGCTCGAAGCCCTTGCCGATGATCACTTCGGTCGACCCGCCGCCGATATCGACCACCAGGCGCTTTTCGGGGGAGGGCGGCAGCGTGTGCGCCACGCCGTTATAGATCAACCGCGCTTCTTCGCGTCCGGCGATCACTTCGATGGGAAACCCCAGCGCCGCTTCGGCACGCGGCAGAAATTCGGGGGTATTGCGGGCCACGCGGAACGTGTTCGTCGCGACGGCGCGCACGCGATCCGGATGAAAGCTGCGCAAGCGTTCGCCGAAGCGTTCGAGCACCGCCACGGCCCGATCGATGGCCTCGGCGCTCAGGCGCTTGTCGGCGTCCAGACCGGCGGCCAACCGCACCGTTTCTTTCAGGCGGTCGATCTGATAGATCTGCGGCACGCCGTCTTGCGTGACGACGCGTCCGAGCGACAGGCGAAAACTGTTGGAGCCGAGGTCGACCGCTGCCAGAAGATTGTTCATGACATCCATGTTCAAAAGCTGAAATGTGGGGGGATTATAAGTACGTCATATGACAGTCCCTGGGCCATGAAGGCTTACGCTCTCATCCATCGGCGGGAGCGCACCAGTGGGCGCGGCTTTTGCAATTGGAAGGGCGCATTCGGGGGGCGAGCGGTCGCGTTGTGCTTTAAGGTGAGCGCCCCGTCAAGCGTGCGCAACGCCCTTTTTAACGCGCTGTCATGGAAGCGTCACGAAATTGCAGTAAAACTGGATGACTTGTCACAAATGGACCTTGTATGACGACGCGATTGCCTGCTGAGCCTGTTTTTCTCAATCGTGAGCTGTCCCTGTTGAAGTTCAATGAGCGTGTATTGGCCATGGCCGAAAAGCCCAGCACCCCATTGCTGGAGCGGCTGCGGTACGTATGCATCGTGAGTTCGAATCTGGACGAGTTCTTCGAGATCCGTATTTCGACCCTGAAAGTGCAGCAGCGCACCCATCCGCAACTCGTCGGCATGGACGGCATGAATGCCGACGATGCGCTGGACGAGGTGGAAAGCGCCGTGCATCGTCTCGTGCAGCGCCAATACGCGTTGCTCAACGACGATATCTTTCCGCGCATGCATGCCGAAGGCATCGTGCTGCATCACGCCTCCGAATGGAACGAAGCCCAACTGCAGTGGGCGCGCGAAACCTTCAATCGCGATGTGATGCCGCTTCTGACGCCGATCGGGCTCGATCCGGCGCATCCGTTTCCGCGCGTCTACAACAAAAGCCTGAACTTCATCGTGCCGCTCTCCGGCGTGGATGCGTACGGCCGCAAGGCGACGATCGCCATCGTGCAGGCACCGCGCGCCTTGCCGCGACTGCTGTCGATGCCCTCCGAGATATCCGGTCATCCGCATGGTTACGTGCTGCTGACGTCGCTCCTGCGCGCCTTCGTGGGCGAGCTCTTTCCCGGTCTGGAGATCCAGGGCTGTTATCAGTGGCGCGTCACGCGCAATAGCGATCTGTTTGTCGATGAAGAAGAAGTCACCAACCTGCGCCATGCCTTGCAGGGCGAGTTGTCGCAACGCCATTTCGGCGCGGCGGTGCGGCTTGAGATCGACAAGCTCACGCCGCCCGAGCTCGAACTCTTCCTGCAACGCGAATTCTCGCTCACGCCTGACGACACCTATCGCGTCAACGGCCCGGTGAACCTGACCCGCCTGATGCAGCTGTGCAACGTGGGCCGGCCGGATCTGCTGTTTCCCGACTATCACGCCATCATGCCGGCGCCGTTCGACGAGGTGGACGACAAGCCAACGGCCCTGTTTGCGGCGATTGCCCAGCAAGACCGCCTGCTGCACCATCCGTATCAATCGTTCCAGCCTGTGATCGATTTCCTGACGGCGGCGGCGCTCGACCCCGACGTCATGGCCATCAAGCAGACCATCTACCGCACCGGGGAAGACTCCGAGCTCATGCAGATCTTGCTGCGGGCCGCGCAAGCCGGCAAGGAAGTGACCGTGGTGGTGGAGCTGATGGCGCGCTTTGACGAGCAGACCAACATCAACTGGGCCGCCCGCCTCGAAGAAGTGGGGGCGCACGTGGTGTATGGCGTGGTGGGCCACAAAACACACGCCAAGATGGCACTCGTGTTGCGTCGGGAGAAGGGCCGCCTGCGCCGTTATGCCCACCTGGGCACCGGCAACTACCATCCCCGCACGGCCAAGCTCTATACCGATTTCGGCCTGCTCACCGCCGACTCGGCGCTGTGCGAAGACATGGATCGCGTGTTCTCGCAGCTCACGGGGCTCGGCGCACGCCGCCCGATGAAGCAACTGCTGCAGGCGCCGTTTACCCTGCACGAGAAAATGGTGGCGATGATTCGCGCCGAGGCCGAAGCCGCCAAGGCCGGCCGCAAGTCGCGCATCATGGCCAAAATGAACTCGCTGCTCGAGCAAACCGTGATCGAGGAGCTCTATCTGGCCAGCCAGGCCGGCGTGAAAATCGATCTGATCGTGCGCGGCGTGTGCGCGCTGCGCGCCGGTGTGCCGGGTTTGTCGGACAACATCCGCGTGCGCTCCATCATCGGCCGATTCCTTGAGCATGCCCGCGTGTTCTATTTCTACGCCGAGGGCGAAGAGCGCGTTTATCTGTCGTCCGCCGACTGGATGGACCGCAATTTCTTCCGTCGCGTCGAAATCGCATTCCCGGTCAATGATCCCGTGCTCAAGAAACGCGTGATCAACGAATCGTTCACCTATGCCTTGCGCGATAACCAGCTGGCCTGGGTGCAGCAACCCGACGGCGACTATGCCCGCGTCAAGGGCCGTGGCGAACCCGTCAACCTGCATCAGGAGCTGATCCGCGTCCTGGCCTAAGCCTGATTGCCCAGATGCCCGGGCCTCTTGGCCGGTGGCCCGGCAGCCCAGCGCCGGCTCAATGCCCGCGCTGGGCTGTTACGTTTTGCGCCGCCCACCTGCATCGCTCCTCCCGGGTCGGCTAACGCCTGCCACCCAAAAAGACATGTTTTTTACTGTCACTATCTTGTCATCTTCGGTGTTTACCATTCGTTCCGTTGATGGCCGATCACAGCGGTGACGGCCTGCAGACAGGAACAGCGGCGTATCAGCCGCGGTCGCAATCTCCAACGAACACTGAAGGGAACTGAAATGTTCAACCGTGTTATCAAACAAGTTACGATCGGCGCAGCTCTGGGCTTTGCCGCTTTCGCGGTGCACGCGCAATCGACGTCCGTCACGGGCGCCGGCGCTTCGTTCCCGTACCCGATCTATGCCAAATGGGCATCGGATTACAAGGCCGCCAAGGGCGTGGCCGTCAACTACCAATCCATCGGTTCGGGCGGCGGTCAGCAGCAGATCATCGCCAAGACGGTCGATTTCGGCGCATCGGACGATCCGATGAAGGCTGAAGACCTGTCGAAGAACAACCTCGTTCAATTCCCCGCCGTCATCGGCGGCACGGTGCCGGTCGTCAACATCGACGGCGTCAAGCCCGGCCAGCTCAAGCTCTCCGGCGCACTGCTGGGCGACATCTACCTGGGCAAGGTCAAGAAGTGGGACGATCCCGCGATCCAGAAGCTGAACAGCGACGTCAAGCTGCCCAGCGCCGACATCGTCGTCGTTCACCGTTCGGACGGCTCGGGCACCACCTTCGGCTGGACCAACTATCTGTCGAAAGTGTCTCCCGACTGGAAGTCGTCGGTGGGTGAAGGCAAGGCCGTGAAGTGGCCCGTGGGTCAAGGCGGCAAGGGCAACGAAGGCGTCGCTGCCTACGTCGGCCAGCTGAAGAACTCGATCGGCTACGTCGAATACGCCTACGCCAAGCAAAACAAGTTGTCGCACACGCAAGTGCAAAATGCCGACGGCAAGTTCGTGCAACCCGAGCAATCGGCCTTCGCCGCCGCCGCCGCCAACGCCGACTGGGCCAGCGCCCCGGGCATGGGTGTCGTGCTGACCAACGAGCCGGGTGCCGCGTCGTGGCCCATCACCAGCGCCACGTTCATCCTGATGCAGAAGTCGCAGGACAAGCCCCAGCAAGCAAAGGCTGTGATGGACTTCTTCAACTGGGCCTGGACGGACGGTGGCAAGTCGGCTTCGGCACTGGACTATGTGCCCCTGCCCAAGGAAGTGACGGACAAAATCGTCGCTACCTGGAAGACGGACATCAAGGCTGCCGACGGTTCGGCGATCTGGAAGTAATCGTCAGCGGTTCAAGCAGTAACGAGTAAAGCGTAAACATCGCGCGGCGCGTGTGGCCCTCCAGGGTGCGCGCGCCGTGTCGATCATCGGTCTCCTGTCTTTCTGTCTGGTTCTACCTTAGGAACGCGCATCCATGAGTGCGGTAATGAATCATAATGGGCCGATATCAAACCCCAAGTCCGGCGCCACGGTCGGCACCCCCGAGCCCATGAAAAAAAGCCGCAACGCGTTGTTCGATGCGATTTTCAGAAACCTCACGCGCACGTTTGCGTTTCTGGTTTTCAGCCTTCTCGCCGCGATTCTGATCTCGCTCATTTACGGCAGCTGGGACGCCCTGGTCGGTTACGGCCCGTCGTTCCTCTGGACCAATGACTGGGATCCCGTCAACACCACATTCGGCGCGGTCGTGCCGATCGTGGGCACCTTGCTCACGTCAGCGATCGCCCTCATCATCGCCGTGCCTGTGTCCTTCGGCATCGCGATGTTCCTCACCGAGCTTTCCCCCACCTGGCTGCGTCGCCCCTTGGGCACCGCCATCGAAATGCTGGCGGCCATTCCGTCCATCATCTACGGCATGTGGGGCCTGTTCGTTTTCGTTCCGATCTTCCAGGTGTATATCCAGCCCACCATGATCGCGGTGCTCTCCGGCATCCCCTTCATCGGCGGCTTCTTCACCGGCCCCCCGTTCGGTATCGGCATCTTCACCGCCGGCCTGATCCTCTCCATCATGGTCATCCCGTTCATCACCGCGGTCATGCGCGACGTGTTCGAGTTGGTGCCCCCGTTGCTCAAAGAGTCGGCCTACGGCCTGGGCAGCAGCACCTGGGAAGTCATGTGGAAAGTGGTCCTGCCCTTCACCAAAACGGGCGTGGTGGGCGGCATCATGCTGGGCTTGGGCCGCGCGCTGGGCGAGACGATGGCAGTTACCTTTGTGATCGGTAACGCCTTCCGCACACCGGATTCGATTTTCTCGCCCGCCAACTCGATTGCATCGGCACTGGCCAATGAGTTCAACGAAGCAGGCGGCTTGCAGAAGGCCGCCCTGATCGAACTCGGACTCATCCTGTTCCTGATCACCACCATCGTGCTTGCCTTGGCCAAGTTCATGCTGGTGCGACTGTCGAAATCCGAAGGCACGAAGAGCTGATCGCGCTGCGCATCGCTTACACAAGGAAAAAGCATGGCCGCCAATCCCGTTCTCTCGATGAACAACAAGGTGTACAAGACCCGCAGCCTGGTCAACAAGATCATGCTCGTGCTGTCGCTGATCGCGCTGCTGTTCGGCCTTTTCTGGCTGTTCTGGATCATCGGCACGCTCGTCTACAAAGGCGCCGGTGCCTTGTCGTACACGTTGTTCACGCAAATCACGCCGCCGCCCGGTCAAATGGGCGGGCTCGCCAACGCCATCTTCGGTAGCGTCATGATGGTGGGCGTGGGTACGCTCATCGGCACGCCGATCGGCATCCTCGCCGGCACCTACCTGGCCGAGTACGGCCAACGTGGCTGGCTCGCCCCGGCCACGCGCTTTCTGAACGACGTGTTGCTCTCGGCCCCGTCCATCATCATCGGCCTCTTCATTTACGCCGTGTATGTGTACCAGGTAGGCCACTACTCCGGCTGGGCCGGCGCGATCGCCTTGTCGATTCTCGTCATCCCCGTCGTTGTGCGCACCACGGATAACATGCTCCTGCTTGTGCCCAACAGCCTGCGCGAAGCCGCGGTGGCGTTGGGTTGCCCCAAATGGCGCATGATCATGATGGTGTCGTATCGCGCCGCGCGCTCGGGCATCATCACCGGTGTACTGCTCGCCGTGGCCCGCATCGCCGGCGAGACCGCACCGTTGCTGTTTACCGCGCTGTCGAATCAGTTCATGTCGTGGGACATGAATGCGCCGATGGCCAACCTGCCGGTCGTGATCTTCCAGTTCGCCGCCAGCCCCTTCCCCGACTGGAACACGCTGGCCTGGGCTGGTGCGGCATTGATCACCTTGTTGGTGCTCGCCATCAACATCATCGCCCGCAACTTGTTCCGTCAACAATAAATGCCAAACCCGGGCGCATCGGCGCCCGTACAGGATTTTGCCGTCATGGATAAAACCGCTATTGCCGCCACGCCGTTGCGCTCCAAGTTGCAGGTCAACGATCTCAACTTCTACTACGGCAAGTTTCACGCGATCAAGAACGTAAGCATGCAGATCGCCGAGAAAAAGGTCACCGCCTTCATCGGCCCCTCGGGCTGCGGCAAATCGACGCTCCTGCGTACGTTCAACCGTATGTTCGAGCTCTACCCGGGCCAGCGCGCCGACGGCGAAATCCTGCTCGATGGCGAAAACCTGCTCACCTCTAAAACGGACATCTCGCTCTTGCGCGCCAAGATCGGCATGGTGTTTCAGAAACCCACGCCGTTTCCCATGAGCATCTACGACAACGTCGCCTTCGGCGTGCGCCTGTTCGAAAAGCTCAGCAAAGGCGAAATGGAAGAGCGTGTGGAATGGGCGCTCTCCAAGGCCGCGCTGTGGAACGAAGTGAAAGACAAGCTTCACCAAAGCGGCAACAGCCTCTCAGGCGGCCAGCAACAACGCCTGTGCATCGCGCGCGGCGTGGCCATCAAGCCCGAAGTGCTGCTGCTCGACGAACCGTGCTCGGCACTCGATCCCATTTCCACCGCCAAGATCGAAGAACTCATCGCCGAAATCAAGAACGACTACACCGTTGTGATCGTGACCCACAACATGCAGCAAGCAGCCCGTTGCTCGGACTTCACTGCCTACATGTACCTGGGCGAGTTAATGGAATTCGGCGAAACGGATCAGATCTTCGTGAAGCCCTCGCGCAAGGAAACCGAGGACTACATCACGGGTCGATTCGGTTAAGAATTGCTTGAGCGCGTGCGGCGGCGCTTCAGCTCGCCGCACCCACAAAAGACGCCGATGCATGAAGCGTTGACGCAAATAAAACAAAAGCGCCGATTCTATCGATTCGGCGCTTTTGTTTTGTCGCTGCAGGGGTGCGAACACGGCTCGCTTATCGGCGAGTCGCGGCATGTTGCCCCATCATCACAGCAAATAATCGCCGCTCGCTTCGGGCTGGAAGGGAATGCCGTCCACGCGGAGTGTGGTTTCCTTGCCGTTGGGCGTAGCAAACGTGGCTTCTTCACCCACGCGGCGGCCCAGCAACTCTGCGCCGATCGGCGACAGGATCGACAGTTTGCCCTGAGCAATATCCGCATCCTTGGGATAACACAGCACCACTTCGCGCTGGTCGCCGGCGGTGTCGCTGACCAGCACGCGTGAGTTCATCGTCACCACATCGGGCGGGATATCGCGCGGCGGTACGGTGTCGCCCTCGTCGAGCGTATCGACGATGGCCGGCGGATTGCCGTCAGCCGATACGTGCTGTTGCGCCAAACGCGAGATGCGCGCGTGGTCGAGTTCCGAAAAAATTCGGTCGGGTCCAAATGAGGCTGGCATGGCGAGCTCCGGATAAACGCCCGGCATGATTGACGGACGCGTGACACGAGAGAACTGTGGCCCGGCGGTCCAAAACTGCAGGAGGGGATGTGTGACAGGCCGCCGGGCTTAAATATGTGCGTCGCGGTCCGGCTTGAGAATGTACAGCTGGCCGCACCGACGACCCATCGCCCGCGCGCGATCGGCGGCAGGCAACACGAGGGTTCGGGGGCAAATGGAGTACATCAACCTATCGTACAGCATCGCGAGAGTGATGGGGATGCGCAACAACCCGGAATCGCGGCCCGTTTTGTGGCATGCTCAACCTCATCCAAACGAATGACATCCGCCGCGTTGCCCGTCATGAACGATTTCAATCTTTCTGCCACCACCGTGCCCCTCGGGCTCGGCGTCGAAAGCGCACTCGACCCCCACGATTTCGTCACGCTTACTCGTTCTGTCAGCCAGTCTGACGCCGCCGTGGTCGTGGCTTGCGCGCAAGGATGCCTGGAGCGCCTGCTCAACGTCTGGGCTTCCAAGATGACCGCCGACTCGGATATGTTTACGCGCCTGGTCGTGCCGTTTCCCACTAAGGTCATGCTCTGCGGCAAACTCGGCATGCCCAGCGGGTTCGGATTTGCCTTCAACCAGTTCAACGTCTTGGCCGATGCCATCCAGTTGGGCGAACCGCTCGTGGTGCGCGGCGAGAAAGTACTGGCAATGGCAACTGCCGTGGACACCTGCGAAACGGCCGGATCGGTGGGGGCCTGCGCGAGCTTTGCGCAAACCCTGGCGGTCGACGAGCACGGCATTGCCGAAGACGGACTGCTCGAATGGGCCACGGCAGATGCTGCCGGCCGGTTGGCGATCTGCTTTCTCACGCTCAATCTGAAGTTTGTGAGCTGGATGCTCGCTGTGCTCGATGCGCGAGAGATGGAATTGCCGCTGGAGGCCTTGGCGCTACAGCGCCCGAACTAAGGAAGATCCTCCCTTAAGGAAACCAGCGACTGAGGAAATACCGCCGGCCTGACGACGCATTACCTGCCTGACGAAACACCACCTGCCTAAGGGAACACCACCGGCCTAAGGGAACACCACCGGCCTAAGGGAACACCACCGGCCTAAGGGAACACCACCGGCCGCGCCGCGGGTGATGGCAGTACGCATTCCACCTTGTGCCCACAATCCGGCACCACCGTTACTTCACGGTTCTTCTGCGGCGCGATCAGCTTGCGATCATAGGCTGCGTAGGCCAGACCGCGCTCCAGCCGATAGGGCCCTTGAGCCTGCGCCGCGCACGACTTATCCAAAATCTTGTAATAAGCCGCTCGGCCATCACTCGTATCCAACGCGCCTTCCATGTAGTGCACCTCGGCCTGCGCATAATGCGCGCGCGCCTGCACTGCGGTGCGGCCCAAATTGGCCGGCAGCTTGTCGACGCCGTACTTCCAGGCGTTCATCGTGGGGCAGCTGGCGGGATCTGTCGGTGGGTAAGGGCGGAAGGCGTCGAAGTAGAGCCACGTGCCGGGATCGGATACAACGAAGCGCAGGCGGACGGTGCTCGCCGCGCTTGGGTTGGCGAAACCGATGTAATGCTGAATGGTCTGCGCGCCTGCGGAGAAGCCGAATACGGTGATCGTTTTGATCGTGGGGTATCTCTGGTGCAGGTCGTCGATCAAGGCGTCTAGCGCCGCGAAGGACGTGATGCTGGGGGCGGAAGCAACCTTGCCCGCGCCGCCCGCCATCCAACTGCTGCAGGTCCACACGATATTGCCGGGTTGGGCTGCGGGGGCGCCGGGAGTTTCGCAACGGGAGGCGTTCTCGGCCGCGACCTGGAAGAGGGGGGCGATGATCAGGGTATCGGCGAGGCGTCCGGCGGATCGCGCGGCGGAGATGGCGGCGTTAAAGGTCTTGTTCGCGTCTCGCGGGTGGCCGTGCAGCGCAATCAGCGCGGCGGTGGGGGTGGAAGGGCTTGGGGTGGGTAGGGAGGTGTAGTAGGTGAGCGTTCCTGCGGCGCCTGGGGGTGTGAAGGTGGTGAAGCAGGCGGGGGCGGCCGTGGTGCAGGCTTGGGGAGCGGGTGGCAACGTGGCTGCTGCGGCTTCTACGCCACTCGAAAACGTGATCGTGGCCGCTGCCGCCAGGAGACCTAGCGCCCGTGCAAAGGCGCCGTACCGTTGGTTAATGCGCGTTGTGTGGGCAAGGGACATGGCGGCTTTGCGGTTCGAAAACGTCGACGGGGTGCAGAAGACATTAGCACTAATGGACGCAGTCAGAAAAAGGTATCGCCTGAGTGATGTACAATCCGCTCCGCATCAACAGTCGGGGCGTAGCGCAGCCTGGTAGCGCATCTGCTTTGGGAGCAGAGGGTCGTGAGTTCGAATCCCACCGCCCCGACCATAGGAATAAGAATTTGCCGCGGTTGTATCCTTGCAAATTTTGCGCTTTACGATTGGATATCTAGTTCACGGCTTCGGAGCGATGAATTGAGCTTAGAAGCCTTTTCCTGTGCTTCGCAGATGGTTGCAATCACTTGTGTTGCAAAGCAAACTTAAACTGAGCTACCGCTTAGCTTGAGGAGTTTGCAAAGATCATTGGTCAATTTTTACCTGCAATTTTTGATGCTGTATCGTCTCCAGTTCAATGAGACGACTGGATGCCCAGGAATTAGCTGGATCTAAAGTCGAGAGAATGCGCAAGGTATCTCGCTCGGCAACTTGTTGACCCGCTTCGCGCAACAATTCACTCAACTTTCTCAGGCAATTGCTGTTTTTTGGTTCTGCTGCAAGAGACTGTTTAGCAGCCGCTATAGCTCCTAGAATATCGCCTGTTTGATGCAGAATGCGGCAGAGTTGTCTGGCTGCCCAAGGAGCGTCAATCTGCTTTGAGATGAGACGGCGTAAGAGTACCTTTGATTCGTCAAGTCTATTTGCGTCGAACAAGAGCCCGATCTTGAGTCGAGTGAAGCCGATGTGGTCTGGGTTAATCTCCGCGGCTAGATCCACCCAATCGATTGCACCATTAATATCGCCGCGTGTTTTAAACACCGAGCTGAGCAATCGATGCGCCCAGAGGAAATTGCAATTCATATCTAAAGCAGCTCGAGCTGCTTTCTCACACTCATCCAGGCGATCTTTTTCTAAAAAAAATTCGCCAAGTTGACGCATGATGCTTGGGTCTTCAGGCGAATGCCGGATGATTGCGTTAAGCGCATGAGTCGCGCCCACAGTGTCCTCTTCGTGAACAAAAATATTTGCTAGGCGTTCTTGAAACCAAATTGACGGAGGATCTCGTTCGATTATCTGTTTTAGCAGATCTTTCGCCTGATCGTAACGTTTCATTAGCAACAGACGGCTGACTCTCTGCTTTTCAATTTCAAAATTTAACTGGTCGTGCTTTGCGCCCGAGGACTTGGGAGGAAAACCGAAAACATCGGCCAAATCTTTGGTTTTATCGAGGCTTGGCTTGACTTGAAAGTCCGGCAACTGCGATACCGAATCGCTCGCGCTGAGTTCAGCAGCTTTGTCGAATTCTCCAATTCGTTCGTATAGATGAATCAGATGTGCTCGCCATGCAGAGTCTTGGGGCGACTGTTGTAGCGCCTCCTCCGCTTGCTTAATGTCTGACTCCGTTCGTTGTTGCGTTGCCCGCATATAACCTATCTGCGCATCAACCCATTCCCTATCGGGTTCTTCTGCGAGAATTGCACGAACCTCTGATTCTGACATCGACAAAAAATCTAGATTGTATTTATTGATTTTTGCGTTGTGAAATATATTTGGAGCCCTACGATCCCAATAAATGTCCTTGGAAATAATTTTAGCCGGGCAGCCACCTATTGCAACATTCGCGTCAAGAAACTTCTTGGAAACTAATGCGCCAAATGCAACAATCGAGCCGTTTGAAACTGCGCACCCACGAGATAAACGTGCGCTGCGACCAATCCAGACATGGTCGCCGATCGTAATATCGGCTGACCAGTTCTTAATGAGCTGTGCGGAGTCGTCTGTATAAATGGAATGCCCGTCACCGCACAATACAGTGATGTCGGACGACAACATACAGTCTCGCCCAAAGCTCACGCGCGCCCTAGGTTCAAGCATTAGAATTGTCACGCCGCCTGCTGAAAAACCCTCCTCAATCAGGATGCTTTGCCCGTCTCCGTTCTTAATATTTAAATTTAAGCAAACGAGGCGCCGCGAACTTTTAATCTCGATGTGAGAGTCGTTTGCATCAATGATAATCCGACTGGATCTGAAATTTGTTGGTTCGGCGACTTTAATAACGTTGTTGTTACCGAGGACCGAAACAGATAGATTCTTTATCGGATTGTCTAAAACGTCGTACACCGTTGATTTATCTGCTCTGGTGACAATGATCTTATTATGCATCTTCGAAAGTCAATCTCGGTTACGTCAAATTTGATTTGCGCGTAAATTATTTGATGTGCGCGGGTAATTTTTAACTCTGACCAGAAAATTCATATGTCTGACGGGGCGGTCATCGCAGGTGTTGTGTTCGCTGAACGCGTAACAGACTTACTCTTACTAGCCCTATATTGTTACTGCTTTTTCTATTGGTAGAAAGCTGATCGCCTCCAATCGATACGTGCATCAGCCATTTGCGATGGCGGTATGGTCAAAAAACAACACTGTGCCATAGCGCTTTCGCATATCTCGTTACAAGGTGGGCGAAGCATCGCCATTCCGCAGATCTTATCGCCACAATGCCACATTGCCATGGGCCAACTGGATAGGCGAGACAAGAAAACGGCAATGTGGCTACAGGCAGGGGGCGGCCCGGCTGTCTTGCACCGAATTTCCTGAAAATTTCCGCAAAATCTAGTCTCATTGCTTGGCGATCGTAGTTAATACAAATACAATCGGTGACTTCTGAAACGCCCGGATGCGCCGCAGATCTAAGTGTAACTTATACGACATTAAGTTACCGTCAAATAAATGCTTATTGAGCATTCGGTAAACAATAAATGAAATTTTCATCTAAGTTTAAAATTGGACCATTGGCAATATTGATTGTTGTGGTTCCCGCCATTGTGAGTTCGATATATTTTGGATTTTTCGCCATTGATCGCTATGTTAGTGGCGCTAAGCTTGCGGTGAGGCAATCCGGAGGACATGAAGCACCCCAGCTTCCTGGGCTCGCTATAATGCTCGGCGGCGTTAATCCGACCTCACGAGAGGAAACGCTCTACCTTAGAGAATTCATAACTTCTGCGGATATGCTAGCTGCGCTAGAGTCCGATTTCCCTTGGTTCGAACATTATTCTGGTGTTTGGCGTGATCCTCTTTATTGGTTACCTACCGACGCAAGTCGCGAGAAAGTTGTTGACTATTACCAGCGTGTGGTGAGGGCTAATTTTGACGAAGAAACAGGTCTGCTGTCTGTCGAGGTGCAGGCATTCGATCCAAAATTCTCGCAACTATTATTAGCTGCAATACTCAAGGAAAGTGAACGGTTCATTAATGAGCTTTCGCACAAGATGGCGAGAGAGCAGATGAGCTTTGCCGATGGGGAGCTGCAAAAAGCGAGAGATCATTACGAAGATCGCCGTAAAGCTATGCTTGAATTCCAAAGCTTAAATAATTTTCTAGATGCTGAGGCTGCTGCGACTTCCCGCGCCGCGGTAATCGCGGAACTTGAGGCGGCCATTACCATGGAGCGTGCAAAGCTAATTGCCCTCTTGTCGACGCTTAATGCGTCAGCACCCCAGGTCGCGAGTCAAAAAAATAAGATTGAATCGCTCGCGAAGCAGCTACAAATTGAGAATAATAGACTGCTTTCAGAGAGTGGTAACGAAAGATTGAACGTGGTTGCATCCAAGTTTCGTGCGCTTACAATTGACGCTTCCATAGCTGAGGAAGCCTATAAATTTGCGGTGACGAGCGTTGAAAGTGCTCGCATTGAGGCCAGCAAGAAAATAAGAAGCTTGGTCACTGTAGTTAGCCCAAACCTCCCTGACGCCGCTATCTACCCAAGGCGAATTTATAATATGCTCGCTTTACTAATGGGGCTCTTATTAATTTATGCGATAGTTCGTGCCGTAATAGCGACTGTTGAAGATCATAAAGATTGAGCGTGAAAATGTATTTCGAAAGAGCTGTTTTTGACGCTGCCAAGCGATCTTTGTCGATTTCGGTTCTGTTACTTTTGGCCGGTTGTGGCAGCCTTTTATCAAGTGCGGGACCCGGCAGTGCAGCTATCACAAGCAATTCCGAATCTGGTGCCTACGAATTAGTCGATATTTCGTCTTCGACAATCGGAAAATACATGAGGCCGTCACCGAGAGAAATGGCGGGTAACATCGCACTTCCCCAGGTGTCGGAGGTTCGCTTGCTGCCCGGTGACGTACTCAAAATCTTGGTTGCGGACAGTGCCGCCGAAGGTGCGGTCTTCGCTCCCCTCTCAGGTGGCGGCACGACTTTCTCAAACGTCAGAATTGACAGTAAGGGGACTATCTCGTTCCCGTACGCAGGTCGTACTAAAGTCGAGGGCATGACAATTTCAGAGGTTCAAGACGCAATAGTTAAAAAGCTGCGTGGAGTTACGACTGACCCGCAAGTTCAAGTGGAGCTTACAGGCGATATTTCGGGGTCAGTCTTGGTCGTTGGTGCAGTTAAGACCCCGGGTCGTTTCTCGGCGCTTCAAGGGCCGCTAACTCTCTTAGATGCAATCAATATGGCCGGAGGCCCAGTCCTTGAGCCACATCTCATTCGGGTGGTAGTGAGAACTGGAAAGGCTGCGTATCACTTTAATTACGAAGATTTACTCACTGGCAAAAACCAGGTGGTCCCACCCAAGTCCGAAATAACCGTAGAGCGCGCTCGACGGCGATTCGTTGCCATGGGTGCAGTAGGTCAGCCCGGATTGCATGATCTCCCATCCAGCAACCCAAGTCTTCTCGAAGTTCTCGGAGCGGCCGGCTGGTTGAGTGAGTCCAAAGCAGATGCTAGTGGCGTATTCATCTTTCGTATGGGCGAATACGACGCCAACTCTGATCAACCGCATCGCAGTCCTCCGCAGGTGTTCCGCTTGAACATGAAAGATCCTGCAGCTGTATTTTTGGCGCGCCAGTTTCTCGTCGAGCCTGAGGATGCTGTATATGTGACAAATGCGGCCGTCTATGAATGGCAAAAAATCATCTCTCCGATCGTCCAAGTGTTAGTGCTAGGCCGCATGGCCGAGACCTTTTAATTGATTTGCGATGGAAATCCGGCGAAGAACTGCTCACCAAATAATGCGCTCGACAATTTTTGCACTGGTTTTACGTGAAATCAGAGGAAAATTTGGTGCCAATAGATTGGGTGGGTTCTGGTTTATTTTTGAGCCATTGGCCCATATTTTGGGGCTTTTGGCTATATTTGTTTTCTTGAAAGGCCATGCGTCTAATGTGCCGGCACAGCTTAAATTTCTTATAAATGGCGTGGTCCCTTTCATCCTTTTTAAAAACATTGCTCTAACCGGGATGGAGTCGGTGCGCGCTAACAAAGGTTTATTCGCTTATCGCCAGATAAAACCTTTCGACATCATTTTGGCGAGGGCTCTTGTTGAGTTGCTGTTGATGTTGTTTATTTATACAGCATTAATTTTTTTTGTTAGTTTTGTTTTCGAATTTAACGCATTTCCTATTGACCCGATAAGTTGGGCATTTACATTTTTTATTGGAATATTGTTCTCGGTGGCCTCTGCAATTATATTTTGTATAGCTACTAGAAACTATCCCGAGTCGGCCGCTCTTATCCGTCTCATGTATTTTCCGCTTTATTTCATCTCTGGCGTGATATTTCCAATCGCATTGATGCCAAGAAAGCTCATGGAATTTCTGCTTTGGAACCCATACCTGCATCTTATAGAGCTTCTTAGGGCCGATAGCATCGACCGCTATGTGCCGCACTCAGGAGTAAATATTATGTATCCACTTTATTGCACCCTGATAATAACGGCTTTCGCGTTGATACTGTATCGAAATAATAGATATAGGCTGATCGCCGGATGATCGAAGTCGTCGGAATCACAAAGTCCTATCGTACGGCGAAAGGCCGCAACTTCGTTTTCAAGGACTTAAATTTCACAATTCCAGATGGACGGAGTGTAGCGATACTTGGTCGCAATGGTGTCGGTAAGTCGACGCTCCTGAGACTGCTGGGCGGGCAGGATGCACCAGATAAAGGTTACATACGATCTTCTAGTTCAATATCGTTCCCAGTTGGGCTGTCCGGTGGATTTCAAGGTTCGCTAACCGGAAGACAAAACGTTAAGTTTGTCGCTCGAGTGTATGGCAAGTCACAGGCTGAACTACGTGGAATAGTTTCCTATGTAGAAACATTTGCCGAGCTAGGAAAATATTTTGATATGCCCGTCAACACTTACTCTGCAGGAATGAGAGGGCGACTAGCTTTTGGGCTTAGCTTCGCTTTTCCGTTTGATTATTATCTGATTGATGAAGCTTTATCCGTCGGTGACGCAAACTTCAGAAAGAAAGCCGAAGACGAATTTAAGAAGAAAATTGGTTCGGCTAACATGATACTGGTAACTCATGGCGTCGGCCAGGTGAAAGTATTTTGCGATTTGGTGATACTCCTTGGGAAAAATGAAGTCAAGGTATTCGACGATGTTGACGAGGGAATTAGGGCTTACATCGCTGCATAGCCGATGTATTGATAAAATAACCTCAAGCCTCTACGATAAAAGTTAAACGGGATTATATGAAATATTTGATAATCAATCCATTCAGCGGCGGAAGCAGCGGTGTCGACAATTACACGAAAAATCTAATTGATTGGCTTGAATCAGCCGGGATTGAGTACGATTTATTCATAAACGAAAAAAATCGAAGTCCTGATATTTTTAGACAGGAAGTAGCTGCGTATGTAACCAAGAAATTTGGCGTTGATGATGTGATTATCGAGGCGCCCGAGACTAAGGCGGCGACCATGCTGATCCCGCGCCGCTATAAGGTCCACGTCCGGCTACATTGTCCTTTGATTATCGCGCAGCGCTACGACAAGAAGACTGAAGATCAGACAGCGTTTTCTCATGAGCTTAGGGCGATTAACAAGGCGAGTATTGTTTCATCTCCGTCTCACGCGCTGATCGATCATTTGTCTGATGAAATTGATGTCGGAAATACCGTCGTTTATAAGAATCCATTTGTGGTGAACCACAGATCGTATCTGCGCGAAGAGAAAGATATTGATGTTGTTTTTCTTGGTCGATTTCAAATTCTCAAAGGCATTGATTATATAAATCCGATACTTGAACGGCTCCCTGCTACGTTCTCAGTAGTGCTCATTGGATCAAACAGTAAAGATTTCATATTAAGTGAATCTGTCAGATGCAAAGTCGAAATCAAAGAGCATATCGGCGGTGATGAGCGGCTAGATTATGTGGGGCGTTCCAAGGCGTTAATGATGTTGAGTCGCTTCGAGAATTGCTCGATGGTCGTTTTGGAGGCGCTGGCGGTTGGGACAGTCGTCCATGCATGGAACGTTGGGGGCAATGGGGAAATCGCACCTCCGAGCGTGCTACACACACATCCATTCGAGGATATCGACCATATCGTTGAAGGCCTTCGTCGTACGTGTGTTGAGATTAGCCAGTACCCAAATCCCACAGAATTCCATGCTGCCCTTGACAGGATTCGACGAGATTTCCAGTTTGGGATTTCGTCAGTTATGGCTCGCTTTACTCATAGGCAGCAGTGGGCGAGCTTAGATTGCCGACCGAGCCACGCTGTACGCAAGGCAGAGAATAGGCCAATCGCGTCGTACAGCCACCCATTTGGCCGTCGGGCGCTGGGCTTCAGTATTAGTAACGAGCACATTGAAGAGATGTGGGAGCCGGTGTTAAAGCGTCTAGGAATCGATCGACGATATGTCAGCCTTCGAGATCGTGGTCATCGCCGCCTTTTTACGACAGCCCATAGCATTTCCGATGCACACTATGCCAAGTACGACTGGATCAAGCATACGGACCGTTTGCTAGTCAACATAAAAAATTATCGTCCTGACTTCCTACTATTCCATAATGGCTTGCATCCCTCGTATGCGCTAGCTTTGGAGCGCGTGAAGGAGTTAGGAATTCCGATTATTTTCACCGAGTTGGGTTGGTTTCCGCAAAAAGAACATATCTATTTTGATGACTTGGGTACCAATGGAAAATCACGCCTTGCCACGTTGACCGCAAGAGATATCGATGGTGCAGAGGATCTTGACGCAGTGGCCCTTCCACTCCCTGACGGTCCTGTTGTAGTCGCCTTACAACTCGAAAATGACACAAATTTGATCGTCAATTCGCCGCGCTTCAAGAGCAATGCGGCATTTGTCAATTATCTTTTGCGTGAGATTCCATCGCATGTTGAAATCATCATAAAGCCGCATCCATTGGACAAGTCGACCGATTGGTTATCGGAGATTGATGATGCGCGTACACGCGTTGTTAGGGACGTTCCTATCGGTGACCTGCTCGCGCAGGCATCTGCAGTGGTTGGCATCAACTCAACAGTGCTAATGGAAGCGCTGAGTTATAACATAAATATCTATGGGTTCGGTCGTTCACTTCTCGATAATAAAGGTGTCGTAATAGACTGCACGGATAAAGCCCTAAGCGAGGTCTGGAGCAATTCTTTGTATGGTTCGAGACACCGGCGCGATGCGATTATTAAATTCTTCCGATCGATGCAGATCAATGTTGAATCGATTCTGACTATTTCGGATGAGGATTTGTTTTTGCATCCAGGTATTCAATCTGTGCACTCAGTCGCTGTGAAAGGGGTACGTCTAAATGATCGACGCGCTAGGCTTGAAAGTCGTCGCAGTAACGGCAATGTAGAAGGGGTTATTAAGTCCATGCCTAATACAAAGGCAGGAGAGGTAAGCTCGGTTATCGCAAAGACAAACAGTTTAAAGAAGACTTCTACTGCTGGTTCTGAGAACATGAGCAGTTTTCGGCGAAAACTGAGAAAACTGAAACGTGACCCTTATAATTTTTTCGTGGATATGTTGAAGAACAAGAAGAAGCAGCGTTCAATTGGCCGTCAAAAAGAACTTTAATGCAAATATCCCGATAGGTTGCTGCGAATTATGAGTCGCTTCCTATGCTAAATAGTGGGTGCCTTGATCCAAGGGCATGTGAAGATGATTAAAATACTGAATTATGGTAGCTGCTTCGCAGGAAGTGTTGCTCATTGCTTAAGTGAGATCTTTAGGACGCGATATGATCGAATATCGTCCGTTCAGCACAACCGAATCGATAACTTTGTGAAGGCGTATGTCGAGCAATCGGAGTCGCCGGTGCTTTTGGCTGATATTGATTTTAAGTTAAAGCCTTCGGCACAGCTGGTCGTGGATAATCAACTCTCGGATGTTTTGCTGGGCAAGTCTTTACCCTATGGATTATCACGAGATAAACTTTTGCATCCTGTAGGTGCAGTTGCGGAAGGAGTTGACCTCCTGCTCATCGATAATTTTGCCGAACTGTTGTTTCGATCTTTCAAGCACGTGGAGAGCAATAAGCGGCTTTATTTTCATCCCGACCATATCATTGGAAAGATGAGTGAAGGATTCACGCTTCCTTCCGATCGATTAAGTGCCGAGACTTCGATCACCTATTATTCGGACTTGCTTGCGTGGTGCCGTCGATCAAATCCAAACGCGTTAGCAATATTCCTAAACTTTCCAATTGATATGCGCTCCAAGTCGGGGCTGCACGATCGGATTTTGGCTTTTCGAACCGCTTCTCAAACACTTACGAGGGAGTCGGGATTTGGCGTGGTGGACCTCTGCTGGCCAGTCGAAACGGACTTTAAAGATCCGTATCATTTTACTTGGAAGCGATACCAGCAATATGCATATATCGTCGAGGGTTTAATGCGAGATCTGCAGGATGGATCGGAGTTCCATGGTCACGGCTTGGATACGCGCGAGGCAATATGACGAAGATTGACTGGCCATCTTAAAAAAGTTTTGCTCATGATGGGGCTTTTCCCCTATGATCTGTTTTCAATGGTTTTTGAAAGGCCAGAATAAATATCAATCATTGGCTCGGTAATCAGCTGATTAAGGCGATCAATGCTCACGGAGGAGTTTTTGATATCACCGTCTTTTGCCGGCTCGTAGCTGCGTTCTACGTATCGTCCATTTACCTGAGATATAACGTCTAGCAACTCATTCAATGATATTGAGTTTCCAGTGGCCACATTGGCAGTACCGACCACATTGCTGCAAAGCGCTGCTAGATTGACCCTCGCAATATCTTTTACGTAGATGAAGTCTCGGCTCTGCGTCCCATCTCCAAATATGCTTACTGGTTCGCCGCTGAGACTTGCGTCTAGGAACTTGCTAATCACTCCTGAATATGGCGATTTCGGGTCTTGTCTTTCGCCGTACACGTTGAAGTAACGCAACCCCATTGTGCTTATTCCGTGAAGCGTCCGATATAGCGTTGCGTATTGATCATTAATATATTTTTCTAAACCGTAGGGCGATAGAGGGGAAGCGCTCGTCGAATCGTCTAAGGGAAGTTTTGCGGGCGTGCCATATACTGCGGCACTCGAAGCATAAACCAATCTGTTAATGCCATTCTCGCGTGCCGCTTCTAGGACGTTGAGAAATCCAACAATATTCGTTCTTTGAGAGTGGATTGGATTCGAAATGGATTGTTGAACGGACACCTGAGCGGCTAGATGGATCACGTGTGTGGCCCCGGCAATTGCGCGTTTTAGCGCGCTCATGTCGCATATATCGCCTTCAACGACGTTTGCATCTCCGCACCTCTTGAGGTTCGATAACTTGCCGGTGCTTAGATTGTCGAAAACTGTCACCGGGATACCTTTTTGAATCATTAGCTCTGTTGTGTGCGAGCCGATGAAGCCTGCGCCTCCGGTTATTAATACGTTCATTTCGCTTTGCTCTGATGTGGGGATGACCAGATTACCTGGACAAGTGTTGTTTTCAGCTGAAAGTTGTAAGTATATCGACGAAAATTTTGTTGCAACTATAGATGTTAGTTATAATAGTGTAACATCGATAGATGCTTACATTGCTGGTTGTCTGATTTTCGCATCTGCAGACGATGCTCGGGCTTAGCGCAATTAGGCTTTTTTTAAGGACTTGACAGGTTATCTCCATGACGAAGCTACTAAACAAAGGTAACCTTTTCTTTTTTTGTGGGCCCTGCGCGATTGAATCAAAGAGTTTTGCGCTTGAGACGGCTAGCGAGCTCAAGCAGATCTTTGATGATCTAGGTCTGCAATTTGTCTATAAGTCGTCGTTCGATAAAGCTAATCGGAGTTCTTCTAAGAGTTTTCGCGGCGTTGGTATCGACGTTGGGCTTTCGATACTTGCCGATATTAGGGCTCTGGGGATTCCCGTAATCACAGATGTTCATGAAGCATGGCAGGCGAAGCCTGTCGCTGAAGTCGTGGACGTCCTTCAAACCCCTGCTTTCCTCTGCCGTCAGACCGATTTCATCAGTGCCGTGGCCGCAACCGGAAAACCAGTGAATATCAAGAAAGGGCAGTTTGCTGCGCCGTGGGACATGGCAAACGTTGTGGACAAAGCCAAGGCTGCTGCTAGGGCGGCCGGAGTAGACGACAGTCAGCTCATGGTATGCGAACGCGGTACGACTTTCGGCTACGGCAACTTGGTCGTCGACATGCGCGGCTTACAGGTCATGGCGGAAACGACAAACGTCCCCGTTGTTTTTGATGCAACGCACTCTGTTCAGCTTCCGGGTGCTCAAGGTACGTCGAGCGGTGGTCAACGCCAATACGTGCCTCATCTTGCGCGGGCGGCAGTTGCAACAGGTGCTGTCAGTGGTGTATTCCTCGAGGCACACCCTGACCCCGATAGCGCCCCTTGCGACGGTCCTAATATGATTTCGTTTAAGGATCTGCCGAAGTTACTGCAGCAGCTCAAAGCTTTGCATGCTATTGCACGGGCAGAAGCCTGATGCGTTGTGTTGTCGTCATACCCGCGCGATATGAATCAACTCGTTTGCCGGGTAAGCCACTGGTGGATATCGCGGAGAAGCGCATGATCCAGCATGTCTACGAGCATGCCCTTCTAGCAGAAGGTATCGACGATGTGATTGTGGCTACGGATGATATCCGTGTGCTGGACGCGGTAGCGGGATTTGGCGGCAAGGCCCTAATGACGCGTCTGTCGCACCAGTCAGGTACCGACCGCCTGGCTGAAGTGGTGCATGTTCTCGATGCAGATCTCTACGTGAATCTCCAGGGCGATGAGCCACTCGTGCGGCCTGCGGACATTGAGCTGCTGGTTCGGTCCATGACCGAAGATGAGTCTGTGCATGTGGGCACGCTGTATCACGAGATTGCGGCAGAAGAGGCGTTGGACCCAAACAATGTGAAGTTGGTGTGCGCGCAGAATGGCGATGCACTTTATTTCAGCCGTGCCCCTATCCCGTTTCCGCGTGATGGTTGCGAAAAGGCGGTGTACTCGAAGCACGTGGGTGTTTACGCTTACCGTAAGGAGGTGCTTGCAGCATACGCTAGTCTCGAGCAGCCGCTTATGGAGAGGATGGAGAAGCTTGAGCAATTGCGTCTGCTTAGCGCCGGGTTAAAGATCCGGGCCTATCAAGTGTCGCCCACAGGCCCGGGCGTAGACACGCCTGCATGCTTGGAGCGCGTTCGTGCGATCGTCCCTGGCGATGTATGTTTGCCGGCGGAAAATTTAGAAGGTAGGTTGGCCGCCATCAAGTTGGTCGTCACCGACATCGACGGTGTGCTCACTGACGGCAGCATTTATTACGATGCAACCGGCGAGGCGTTGAAACGGTTTCATGTGCGGGACGGTCTGGGGATACGCATGCTGGAGGAAACCGGTGTACGTGTGGCCTTTTTATCTGGACGTGACTCCGCCTCGCTGCGTAAGCGTGCGAGCGATTTAGGTGTCAGGCTTTGTTCTTTCGGTGTGAAAGATAAAGCCGTGGCAATTCGTAGCCTTATGGAGGCCGCGCAGGTTGTAGCTGACGAAGTGGTTTGTATCGGCGACGACTCAATCGATCTCCCGGCTTTTCAAGCGTGTGGTATTTCGTTCGCAGTGGCGGATGCTCCCGACTATGTAAAACGTGCTGCGACGGCAGTTCTTGATTCGAAAGGTGGTGAGGGCGCTTTTCGAGAGTTGTCCGATCGGATCTTGGCGGCTCAAGGTAAGCAGGCAGTGTTTGAAACCGCCGATGGATTTGCCCAAGTAATGATGCGAGTGAGCCAGTAGGCTTTCAACAACGGATAGGTGTAATGAGCGCAATTGACGGAATCGACGCAGTAAAGGCGACGCACGCAACCGAGGTGGGTGTGCAGGTGATCGATATGGAAATTCAGGCGCTTCGCGATATGTGCGATCGCTTGAAAAGTTGCGATATGTTCGAGCGATCTGTCGACATGATCCTGAACAGTTCGGGTCGCGTCGTAGTAATCGGGATGGGCAAATCCGGGATCATCGGTAAGAAAATTGTGGCGACGCTCGCCTCGACCGGTACGCCGGCATTTTTTGTGCACCCGGGCGAAGCCTTTCACGGTGATCTGGGCATGATCCAGCCGGAGGACGTCATCATCATGATCTCCAACAGTGGTGAGACGGAAGAGCTAACGCGGCTGATCCCGTTCATGAATTCCAATCGGATCATTGCCATGACAGGCGGTCTTGATTCAACGTTGGCAAAGGGTGCTGAGACGGTACTCGACATCTCTGTGCCACGAGAGGCTTGCCACAATAATTTGGCACCTACTAGTTCGACAACAGCAACACTGGTGATGGGCGATGCGCTTGCCGTCGCGCTCGGATCGATGCGTGGTTTCCAGCCGCATGACTTCGCTCGATTTCATCCCGGAGGCAGCCTTGGGCGCCGTCTGCTGACGAAGGTTCGCGATGCGATGCGTTCAGATAATCTGCCGTTTTGCTCGCCAACGACTGATTTCCGTGAAGTCGTTCATACGATGACTGTTGGCCGTCTGGGTTTAGCGCTAGTAGTTGAGGACGAGCTTTTACTCGGTATCATCACCGATGGCGATGTGCGACGCGCTTTTGAGTTTGAAGGCAATCCGATGACGCTGACGGCGATCGAGATGATGACAAAGAATCCGCAGACGATCACTCCCAGTGCAATGTTTGTGGAGGCTGAGGAGCGCATGCGCGAACACAAGATAAATTCGCTGGTTGTGATCGGCGATGGTGACGATAAGACGCCCGTGGGTGTCATCCAGATTTTTGCGTGACGTCTAATCTCATTGATGACCATGGAAGTGCGGCCCGTTCTGGATGCCGCTTACTTGTCACATCTACGGGAATCAAAAGAATTCCCACACTCCCCGCGCTATTGGCGGATTTCAACCTGATTTTTAGCAAGTCTATTCCGTCTGCGGGGGTGGACGGTGTATTGGCGTGGGGCAGGCGCCCTAGCGCGCTTAAGGCCAAGCTTATCGCTGATAGGGCCAAATTACCGTTCATCACGGTAGAGGATGGGTTCGTACGTTCTGTAGGACTGGGCAGTGAAGATCCTCCCTTGTCGTTGATTGTCGATGACATCGGTGTTTATTACGATGCTGCTACTTCATCACGCTTGGAACGCATGGTTCCGCAGAAGCTGGACGAGGCAGATGTCGCTCGTGCCCGAGCATTGCGCGATCTTTGGTGCTCGTGTCGCGTGTCGAAGTACAACGCTGCGGCTCAACCATTTAATCCTTCATCGACATCATTTGTGCTGGTTGTCGATCAGACGGCGGGCGACGCGTCGATAAGTGCGGGACAGGCCGGTCAAGAAGCGTTTGATGCCATGCTAAGCGCAGCGCTGCACGATCATCCACACAGCAAGATCCTCGTCAAAGTACATCCCGAGGTGATCGTGGGCCGCAAGCGGGGCCACTACGACTTGCATACACTTGCTGCCACACCTCGCGTGGAGGTTTTGGCTGACGACGTGCACATGGCAGACGTGCTGATGCACGCCGCCTCCGTTTATGTTGTGACGTCACAAGTCGGCTTCGAGGCACTGCTGTGGGGTAAAAATGTCAACGTGTTTGGCGTGCCTTTCTACGCAGGTTGGGGACTGACAAACGATCATGGGCCTCGGCCCGAACGCCGAGGGTCTGCGACGCTGGAGCAACTGGTTAACGCAACATTGATTCAATACCCGCGCTACGTCGACCCTGAGACTGGACAGCGCTGCTCCGCTGAAACGGTGATCAGGTGGATCGGCGTGCAGCGTTCTCATCGCTACCGTACACGCGCAACGGCAATAGGTTTTTCCCGCTGGAAGAAGCCATTCGTGCGAGATTTTTTGGGTTGCAGTGACGTCAAGTTCGTTCCTCGGCCCAAACGTGTTCCTGCAGGTTCTACAGCAGTAGTCTGGGGCTGCAAGCATGACGAGGCGCTCGTACAGTGTGCGAACGTCTCTGCGGTATTGCGTATAGAGGATGGTTTCTTGAGATCGGTAGGCTTAGGTGCCGACCTGATCCGGCCGCTATCCTGGGTGCTCGACCCGACGGGTATCTATTACGACGCGCGCCGGCCGTCAGCGCTTGAAACCCTGTTGCGCACTTACGCATTTCAGCAGGGCGATTGTGCGCGAGCTGCGGCACTCAGGCTTCGGATCGTGAGGTCCAAAATTACCAAGTACAACCTCAGCGGCTCCGATAATTGGGTGCGTCCCGACGCGGCCAAGCATGTGATCCTCGTGCCAGGTCAGGTTGAGAGCGACGCATCCATTCGATACGGGAATGGTGGTATCACGCGAAATGTGGAGCTGCTTACCGCTGTTCGTCGTGATAATCCAACGGCCTATATTCTTTACAAGCCTCATCCAGATGTTGTCGCGGGCTTGCGCGAGCGCGGAGAAGGGGAGGGGTGTGTGCTCGACGTGTGTGATGAGGTCGTGCGTGACGCGTCGATGGCGTCGTTGTTCGACAACGTAGATGAGGTGAACGTACTGACCTCCTTGGCAGGCTTCGAAGCGTTGCTGCGCGGTAAAAGAGTCGTAACGTACGGGCAACCCTTCTACGCCGGTTGGGGATTAACGGACGACCGCCGGCTGGGTCAAGATACGCTGGTTCGTAGAGGGCGGAAACTCACGTTGGACGAATTGGTTTTTACGACGCTGGTGCTCTACCCAACTTATGTGAGCCGCGTGACGCGCCGCTTTACGACACCAGAGCGAGTGCTGGATGAATTGGAGGCTTGGAGAATCGAGGCACCCAGCATGCCATCCTGGCGTCGTGTGATCAGCCGGCTCTTCAAGAAGAAATGATGCGATCGTTTCTTTTTTTGCAGGGCGTTTGTTCGCCGTTCTTCTCGGACTTGGCCAAAGGTATAGGCGCAAGCGGCGCCACCGTTGCTCGAGTCAACTTTACGGCGGGCGATAACGCATTCTGGAAAGGGCGCAACGCCGTTGCATTTCGTCAGCCCCTAGCGAACCTGCCGAAGTTCATCGAAGGCGTGTTCGATGATAGACGCATTACGGATGTGGTTGTATTCGGCGATACTCGTCCAGTTCATCGCCCTGCGATCGAACTCGCTTCAAAGCGTGGCATCCGCGTTCACGCTTTCGAAGAAGGCTATTTCCGGCCTTATTGGGTAACGCTGGAACGCGGCGGGGTGAACGGTTACTCGTCGTTGCCCAAGAGCCCCGAGTGGTACCTCAACGCTGCAAAACAGGTGCCAGCGTACGACAACGGACGGGCGTTCTCGTCGTCTTTTTTCGCACGCGCTTGGCATGATCTTCGGTACAACGGGGTGGGCATCGCCAACCCTGTATTCTATCGTCACTACCGCCACCATGCGCCCGTAGGCCCGTTTGCTGAGTATGCGTACTACATCAGACGTGGTGCAAAGGTATCGCTGGCAAAAAGAAAAATTTTGGCGAGTGTCTCGGACTTGATCGCCAGCAATAAGCCGTTTTACTTGCTTCCACTTCAGTTGAATAGCGACTCCCAGATCCGAGTGCATTCAACCTTTGCGAATATGGCTGAAATGATGGCCTTGACGATGCGGTCCTTCGCACTGCATGCCCCGCAAGATTCGCTGATTGTGCTCAAGAACCATCCTCTCGATGCAGGTGTTGTGAATCACGCTGCAAAGGTTAGACAGCTGACAAAGGAGCTTGCGCTTGAAGGTCGCGTGGTTTATCTCGAAGACGGTAGTTTGCCTGAGTTGCTGCGACACACACGTGGCGTTGTGACGATCAACAGCACGGTGGGGGGATCGGCACTCGTGCATAAGTGCCCCACTATTGCATTGGGCAAGGCAATCTTCAATATGCAAGGTTTGACGTTCCAAGGCGATCTCGACCGCTTCTGGCGAGATGGTCAACCACCTGATAGCCGACTACTACACAGCTTTCGCAACGTTGTCATTCACACCACACAAATCAATGGCGGCTTCTATACGAAGGATGGAATAAAGATGGCCGTAGAACGTGCGGTGCCGACCATATTAGGCGAGCGTTCGCCATTGGAAGCTTTGCTGTGAGCACAATCCCGCCTAAGCAGACAATCGTGATCACTGGTGCTACCGGTGGAATCGGTTATGCGTTGGCTGTTGAATACGCAGCCCCCGGCGCAACATTGCTCCTTCACGGAAGACGCCAGGATGTACTCGACCGATTGGCTACGGTGTGTCGCGGTGCTGGCGCGACGGTTGAAACAGCGGCATTCGACATCCGCGATCAAAACCAGCTCTTGGCCTGGCTAGGAGCGGCATCCGCACGGATGCCGTTGGATCTCGTGTTCGCCAATGCGGGCGTAAATATCGACGTTGGCCCAAATTCCGAGGGAGAGCATTGGGAAGACGTGCAGATGCTGTTCGATGTAAACCTTCGAGCAGTGCTGGCTACGGTCCAAGGCGTGTTACCCGCCATGCGCGCGCGACGATCTGGCCAAATCGTGCTGATGAGTTCGCTCGCTGCTTATCGCGGCTTACCTATCACTCCTAGCTACAGCGCCAGTAAGGCGGCGATCAAGGTGTACGGCGAAGGCCTTCGCGATTGGCTGGCGGCGGACGGTGTGAAGATCAATGTGGTAATGCCCGGATACGTTGAATCGAAGATGTGCCACGAAATGCCTGGACCTAAACCATTCTTGATGAAGCCTGGGCAAGCAGCCAAGCTGATCCGCCGCAAGGTTGCCAGGAACCGTGCACGGATCAGTTTCCCATTCCCGCTCAATTTTGGATGTTGGCTGCTGTCGGTCATTCATCCTTCAATATCGAGCTTTATCCTGCGAAGGATGAAGTACGGTGCTTGAGGATTTTGCGGGGTCGCTTCTTTGGCCCTACGTTTTGGGACTGATCGCAAGCTTTGCATTGGAGGGTGCGCTTCGTCCCTCCGTCTCGATCCTGTGGCGGCGCCCGCTGTCGGCCATCGGCATTCACCTTGGCGTGTGGACGCTGCTCTTTGCCTTGGAACTCATGCTGTTCCGGCGTCCGTATTTCGGGGCGCTAAACGTGCTCGCGATTCAGTTCCTGCTTGTTCTCGTCAACAACGCCAAGTTCCACTCGCTGCGCGAGCCGTTCGTATTTTCGGATTTTGAGTATTTCGCGGATGCGGTACGTCATCCCCGCCTTTACCTGCCTTTTTTCGGCGTCGGGCGGGCTGTGCTTGCGGGCGGTGGTTACGGTGCCGCCCTATGGGCGGGCATGTTCTTTGAGGAATCTTTGACCGCCGGTGCGGGTCTGTGGCTCGCGTCGTTTCTCGATCTTTTCGAAGAATCGCCGGTCGATGTGAATATGCCGCTGCTGCCATTCTTTTTATTGAGCAGCCTGCTCGCGCTAAGCGGGTTGTTGCTTTGCGTGGTGTGCGGGCTGCGCCGTCCATCTTTGAGTTTTGACGCTGCAATGGACATGGACCGCCTCGGGATGGTCGCCTCGCTGTGGCTCTATGGCGCACGCGAGCGCCAGTCGACGGAAGCCTTGCGGTGCAGTGCACCCTTTGAAGGTGATCGATCGATTAAGGTAAGTCCGCATGCGATGCCCGACCTCGTCATGATGCAGAGCGAATCGTTCTTTGATGTGCGCAGGCTGGCTGGCGACATCCGATCGAATGTGTTTGCGACCTACGACGCGTTGCGTGCCAATGCGTCTTTTCAGGGGCAGCTTGATGTTCCCGCTTGGGGTGCGAATACGTTGCGCACAGAGTTCGCCGCCTTGACCGGGCTGAAGCCAGAGATGCTCGGCGTTCATCGTTTCAGCCCCTACCGAAAGTTCGCCTTAAAGGGTGTGGCGTCGATCGCTTCGTTTCTGCGATCGCAAGGCTATCGGACGGTCTGCGTGCATCCGTACCCTGCATCGTTCTACCGTCGTGATCGCATCTTTCCTGCGTTGGGATTCGATGAATTTGTGGATCTTCAATCGTTCAAGGACGCAGCTCGATTTGGTCCATACGTCAGTGATGTGGCCGTGGCGGAGTATGTGCGTAGTCGCCTTAGCGGTCAGCAAGCTCAACGGTTATTCATTTACGTAATAACGATGGAAAACCATGGGCCGTTGCATTGGGAGAAGACTGAGGCTGCTGACGTGGAACGACTGTTTACTGCGCCACCCGCAGCAGGGTCTTCCGATCTAGTCGCGTACGTGCGGCACATTGCAAACCACGATGCGATGCTGGCACATCTGCGCGAGACGTTGATTTCGTTGGGCCGGCCTGCGGCGCTATGCCACTTCGGCGATCACGTGCCTATCATGCCGTCGGTTTATGCCCATTACGGCACGCCGGCAGGCGAGACTGATTACTTTATGTGGCGCAATGCCGAGCTGGCTGCTTCGATGCAAGTGGTCACCGGAAAAGGCGAACTGCGAGCATTGAGCGCACATGAACTGCCGATGTTGTTTCTGGCAACGGCTGGGCTGACCTAAGCCTCTTGAGGCTAAAGCACTTTCGCAAGTAGATCGATGGTGGCCGAGATGTCTTGTTCGGTGTGCCGGCACGACACAAAAAAGCGCAATCGTGCTGCCTTTTCAGGCACCGCAGGATAGAGAATCGGCTGCACGTTGATGCCGTGCCTGAAGAGTTCCGCCGAGGCTTTAGCCGCCTTGAGCGAACTGCCGGCGATAGCGGGGATGACGGCCAAGCCGGTACTCGTCCCCGTATCGATCCCCCCAGCCTTTGCCTGCTCAAGAAAATAAAGGCCCCGCGCCTGCAGCAAACCCACACGTTCCGGTTCACGCTTCATCTTGCGCAGCGCTGCTAGCGCCGAAGCGGCTACAGACGGCGGCATGCCCACGCTATACAAAAAGCCCGGTGCCAGAAACTTGAGATGCTCCACTAGCGCTGTCTCGCCGGCGATATAGCCGCCGCAGCCCGCCAGCGATTTGCTGAGCGTACCCATCCAGATGTCGACATCTTTGCCGGCCAGGCCGAAATGCTCGCGAATACCGTAGCCGCGCTTGCCCATCACGCCGAGCGAGTGCGCTTCGTCCACCATCAGAAACGCATGATGGCGTCGCTTCACATCCACGAACTGCGGCAGGTCGGGGTAGTCGCCATCCATGCTGTAGATGCCTTCGACCACGATCAGTACGCGCTCGAAGTTGCGTCGTTGTTGCGACAGGATGACGTCGACGGCTTCCCAGTCGTTGTGCGCAAAGGGCAGGCGGCGCGCGCCGGACAATTGAATGCCTTGCAGCACGCTGTTGTGGATCAGTTCGTCGTGCAGCACGAGATCGCGCGGCCCAAACAGGTGCCCGATCGTGGATACGTTTGCGGCATGGCCACTGACGAACGTGATGGCGTCGTCAACCTGATACAGCTCGGCCAGCTCTTGCTCAAGTTCACGATGGATCGGCCGCTCTCCTGACACCAGGCGGCTCGCCGACACGGAAGTCCCGTAGCGGTCGATCGCGTCTTTGGCAGCTTGCGCCACTTCGGCGTCGCCTGACATGTCCAGGTAGTTGTAGCTGGCGTAGTTGATGTAGCGCTTGCCGGCAATCTTGGTCGCTGCGCCGGCGGTGCCGTCGTGCAGCTTGAAGAAGGGGCTGGAAACGCCCAGCCGTGCTGCACCATCATTGATGATGCGCAACTGCTGATAGCCGGGGTGCATGCTGAAGCGGTAGTGCTGCTCAGGGATGGCAGACTGCGGTTTCGGCGAATGGGCCGCGGCGGGTAGTGTGCTGCCTTCCACTTGCTTCAACTTGCGCTCGAGCGCCTGTTGAATCAATCGGTCTTTGATCTGGCCGGTCAGGCCCGGTTTACGCGATACAACGTCGTTCACTGAATCATCCGCGAGGTAGAGGCCGACGTTCCGGATTTGATGGATTGGGTGAGCAGCGCAATTTCATCCTGGCTCACGTCTTGTGAATGTTGGGCGGCGATCTGGTTCGCTTGCGCGGTGAGCGCATCGACCACGATCGGGGCGTCGTCGCCCTTGAGTATCGTGATCATGCGCTCCGCCAATCGATTGATCGTTGGGCTTTCGCTCAAGGCCATCACGGGCAGGCGCACGCCGAACCGGCTTTCCAGCGCCACGACCAATTCCACACCCATCAGCGAATCCAGGCCGATGTCGTACAGCGAGCAGGCCGCGTCGATCTTGTCGTTCGATACGCGCAGGATTTCGCCTACTTCACCTTTCAGCATGTCGACAAACCGCTCGTGCAGCGCCTCGGGCGCCAGCGTTATAAGCATGAGCGCGATGTCTTCGGCACTGCCGTCGTCGCCATCACCGGCGTGATTGCGGCGGGCCAGGGCGTCGAACTTGAGGCTTTCCGCGCTGGGCAGGAAGCGGGCCAGGGCGCGCCAATCAAGGTCGAGCACGCCCAGGCCCGAGGCGTCGCTGAGCATCATGTCTTCGAGCGCGCTCAAGGCCACGTTGGAGTGCAGGGCATGTCCGCCCATGCGGCCTTGCAGGGCGTCCTTGATTTTTTCGTTGCGGGCCAGGAAGCCCACGTCATCGATTGCGCCCCAACGTACGCATGTGGCTGCGAGGCCATTGGCACGGCGATGTTGCGCCAGCGCTTCGAGCCAGCCGTTAGCGGCGACGTAATTACCTTGACCAGGATTGCCGAACAAGGTGGTGGCCGAGGAAAACATCACGAAGAAGTCGAGCGGCACATCCAGCGTGAGTTGATGCAGGTGCGTGGCACCCACGATCTTCGGGCGAAGTACGTTGTTGATCTGGGCAAGATCGGTACTGCGGATCAAGCCGTCGTCGATCACGGTGGCCGCGTGCACGATGCCGCGCAATGGCGGCAGGGTGAGCGCTGCTTGAGCGAGCAGGCCGGCAACGGCATCGCGATCGGTCACGTCGCAGGCGGCCGCCAGAATCTTCACGCCGGCGGCTTCGAAGTCGCCGATGGCGGCTTGGGCGACTTCGCTTGCAGGGCCGGATCGGCTAAGCAGTACGAGGTTGCGCGCGCCTTTTTCAACGAGCCATTGCGCCGTGCGCAGGCCGAATCCACCCAAGCCGCCAGTGACCAGATAGGTGGCATCGCTTTGCAAAGCCAGCGCGGGCTTGGCGGCAGCACGTGCTTGCGCCACATGGCGCAAGGGCTCGCGGTACGTGACCACGATCTTGCCGATCTGGCGGGCTTGCTGCATGTAGCGGAACGCGTCGACCACTTGGTTGGCGTCGAATGCGCGGTAGGGCAGCGGGTGCAGAACGCCTTGCTGGAACAGCGCCATCATCTCGCCGAAGAGGCGATGCGTGAGGGCAGGGCGTTCGTGCATGAGCTGATCGGCATCGATGCCGAAGTAGCTGATGTTGTTACGGAACGGGCGCAAACCGATGCGGGTGTTCTCGTAGAAGTCGCGTTTGCCGAGTTCCAGGAAACGCCCGAAGGGCTTGAGCACATTCAGGTTGCGGTTGATGGCTTCGCCCGCGAGCGAGTTGAGTACGACGTCGACGCCGCGGCCGTCAGTGGCGCGCAGGATCTCGTCGGCATAGGTCAAGGCCCGCGAGTCGTAGATGTGCTTCACACCCATCAAGCGCAGGAAGTCGCGCTTTTCCGGGGATCCCGCGGTGGCGTGGATTTCTGCGCCACGCCATTGCGCGAACTGGATCGCGGCGATACCCACGCCGCCGGCAGCGCCGTGGATCAGGATCCTTTCGCCGGCTTCCAAGTGCGCCAAGTGATTGAGCGCGTAGTACACCGTGAAGAAAGTGCTGGGAATGGTCGCGGCCGCCTCAAACGAGAAGCCGGCCGGGATGTGCGAGATGGCACTGGCTTTCGTAAGGGTGCGGGCACTGAAGCTTGTGGGTCCGAAGCCAACCACAGCTTCGCCGATGGTGTAGCCGCTCACGTCGGCGCCGATGCGCGTGACCACGCCTGCGAACTCGAGGCCAAGCGAGGGACCGGCAAAGCCGTTTTCGATCGCTTCGTCGGAGAGCAGACCCAGCGCATACATGACGTCGCGGAAGTTCAGGCCCGTGGCTCGAATCTCCACTTCAAGTTCGTCATCGGCCGGTGCAATCGAGGGGCAGGCCTCCCAACGCAAGTTACGCAGTTGGCCGGGAAGCTCGAAGCCCAGGCGCACGTTATCGGCAACCGCGCCGGTGGTGTCTGCGACGGCAGGGCGCGATTGCGGGCGCAGGCGCGGCGCATAGCGGCTGCCGTCTGCGGTCAATAGCACTTCGTGTTCATCCGTGGGATGAAGCAGCTCGCGCGCGAGGGCACTCATGACGTCTTGTGTGCTGGCCGACTTCGATTCGCGTGCATCGAACGGCAAGTCGACCAGACGTACGCGGAAGTTGCTGGCCTCGTTCATCAACGTGCGGCCAAAGGCCCACAAGGCGGCATCGTTGAGCGCAGCCAATTGCGAGGCCGGTTGGGCGGGCACTTCGGCAAACGCCAGCGACTGCATGGCGTTGCGCGTGATGAGCCAGAGTGTGGCTGGTACTTGCTGGCGTTCGAACACCTGCACGAGCCCGGCCGTGTGTGCGCAGCGCTGCGCTTGTTGTGCGACGAGTGCGTCGGCGTCGGTCGTGTCTTGCGCCAGTTCCTGGGGCAGATTGAGGCCGGCGAGCATGACCACGTTCACGGCCGCTTTGGCATGCATCGTGATCGCCGAGAAGTGGGCGGCGATGGCAGTGGTGTCGTGGGCGGCGACGATGCGTGCGCGAGCGCCGGCTTGCACCAGGTGCGCCAGCAGCGTGACGGCGATATCGCGGTCGGCGCCGTTCTCGTCTGCGAGAAGCAGCCAACTGGCGCCAGCGGGTAAGTTGCTGCCTGCCGTCGATGCGGTGCTGCGCAAAGTGGATCCGGCGGCGACCGGTACGGATGCGGCATTTCCTACCAGCACATAGGCACCCGCACTGGCGTCGGTGATGAAACCGAGGGGCGGCATGACTTCCGTGCTGAGCGTTTGCGCGAGTTCCTGTCGCCAGAAACTGATGCCTTGCGCGCTGGAGACTTTGGTTTTGGTGGGGCTATCCACCCACCAGTCGGCCTTTGCGCCGAAAATGAAGTCGAGCCAGCTTGCGGGATGCTGGCCGCTGAAGAGCAATACGCCATCAGAAGCGAGGTGTTGGCTCGCGTACTCCAGCGCCGCGCGGGTTGCTGCAAGCGAAGCGAAGTCTGCGCTCACGATGGCCAGGTCCACGCGTGCACTGTCGTCGTCCGCTGCCGAACGCGTCATCACGTCGGCATCGGGAAAGCGCTCATGCAGGCGCTGGGCAGCTTCCGGCACACTGTCGTCCAGACTTACATAGCGGTAGTCGCCGCGCAAGGGGTCGATCGCGTTGCAGCAGGCAACCCCAAATACGGGGCCTTCCGCGCCAAGTTCCAGCACGCGCACGCGGCGGTGCGTGGTGCGCAGTTGGGCATCGCGCAACTGGCGGGCGACCGTTTTGGCGATGTGTTCCCGAGCGTCGGTGCCTTGCATCAAGGCGGCCAACGCGGCGGGCGTGATGTGCGCGGGACATACGTCATCCAGGCCGATCTTGCCGCGCAACAGCGCGGTGAGATGCAAGCCGACGCGACCCACTGCCTGCACAGCAGGGAAGTAGTCAGGATACTCGCGTACCAGGCTGTTCCAGATGTCTTCGGCGCAGGGGCTTTCCTCGTCATCGGGCAGGATGGTCCAACCGGACGGCGTGGCGCTTGCCATGCCATCTTCGATGGCACGCGCAAGCAGGCGATCGAGCAGCACTGCAGCATTTTGGCCCTGCTTGCGGCACGTCATTACCGTAGCCGAACTCAGGTGGACGCCGTCGCTGCACAAGTCGCGCAAGGCTTCGATGGTGAATCGCGCGCACAAGCTGTCGAGCAGCGGGTCGACCTCATTGGCGTACCGCTGGCCGCTGAGCAGATCGCCCGCCGTTGAGGCGGCGGTTGCCAGGGCAGCATGCAGCGCGTCCGCCATCATCGGCGCAGTGCCGTGCTGCGCACGCAGCGGATGGGGCTGCAGCGTGCCTGCGTAATCCAGAAAATCGAGGTGTTCGGCGGCGCTTTTACGCAAGCGGATGCTGCGGAAGCGGGCGTCACGAATCGCGGCGATCTGAACCCCTTCGGCATCGAACAGTTCGAATTCAGCCACCAGCGAATGGGGTGCACGGCGCAGCAGACGCGCGCGGACGGTGTGCGGCACGGCATTGCCGGCGCGTACGATAATGCGGCCCATCTTGGCGGGCACGAACGCCATGCCGAGATCGGCGGCGCAGACGTCCGCCAGCAACTGAATGATGAGCTGGAACGTGCAATCGAGCAGCGCCGGATGCAAATGCAAGGGCGTTTTTTCACCGCTTTGATCCGCGACGAGCGCAGCAGGCAATGTCAGGCGGGCGACGACCACGCCTTCGGCCTCGTGATAACCGCAGGCGATCGCCTGGAACGCGGGGCCGTAATCGAGGCCCGCTGCCTGCGTCATGGCCACGTGCTGTTCGCCGGTAAAGACGATCGCGTCTCGCGGGGCGGGCATGGGCTCGCGTGCCGTCAATGTGGCGGCGTTGGCCTGCTGCAAAATGCGTGCAGTGGCGTGGCGCGTCCAGGGCTCATCGCTGTTGAGTTCCTTGGCGCTGATGTCGATGCGGCCGTCCGACGCATCAACCGTGATGCGCAGCAATTTCGAGGGTTCTTCGGCAAGCAGCAGCGGGGCGTGAATCTCGAGTTCTTCGATGTCCACCACGTCGGTGGCGTGTGCCTGAAGGGCCGCGGCCAACGCAATCTCGGCGAAGCCGGTGCCGGGAAACACGGTGGCGCCGCCGACCACATGATCGGCCAGCCACGGGTGCAACAACGTGTCGAGCTTTACTTCCCAGGTATTGGCGTGCTGGCGCAGCGGATGGCCCAGAAGCGGATGCACGTTGTGGCGTTCGAGCAGGCCCAGCGATTGTTGCGTGACCGGATGCCAATGACGTTCGCGCTGCCAGGGATAGCCCGGCAGATCGACGTGTGTGCCCACCCACGGAAAGATCGACGACCAATCCGTATCCACACCGGCCACGATCACCGAACCCGCTGCCGCGCGCACGCGTGCGGGGTCGTCGTCGCCGCGAGCGGCCGTCACGAACACCTGGCCTTCGATCGCGGCATCTTTGAGCGCGTGATTGAGATAGGAGCGCAAGACGGGATGCGGCCCGACTTCCACGAATACGTTGTGACCCGCGGCAACCAGGGTATCGATGGCGGGTTGAAAGAGCACCGGTTCGCGGATGTTGCGCCACCAGTATTCGGCATCGAGTTGGCGACCATCGATCGGCTCGCCGGTGACGGCGGAATAGAACGGAATCTTTCCGGCCTGTGGGCTGACATCTGCCAATGCATCGCGCAGGTCGGCTTCGATCTCGGCCATCGCCGGACTGTGAAACGCGTAATCCAGATCGAGACGTTTACAGAAGATGCGTTGCTTGGCCAACGCGCTTTCCAGCACGGTGAGCTGATCGGGGTGGCCGGCAACGGTGGAGCCCGACGAGCTGTTGCGGCCTGCCACGCAAACGGCGTCGAGCTTCAGGCTGGCGATCAGGGTCGCGACGGCGTCGCCATCGATTCCCACGCCTGTCATCTGTCCACTGCCCTTGGTGGTGCCTTGCAGACGGCTGCGGTGAAAGATCACTTTCACGGCCTGCGCCAAAGGCAACGCCCCGCAGGCCCAGGCAGCGGCCACTTCGCCCACGCTGTGGCCGGCCACGGCGATCGGGGTCACGCCGCGCTGGCGCAGCATGCGCGTCACGCCGACTTGAATGGCGAACAGGGCCGGTTGAGCGATTTCGGTGAAGGCGTAGCGGTCGTCGCCATTGCGGCCCGCCAACTCGTCTTCAAGCGAATAATCGGCAAACCCTGCGAACAGTGCGTCGACCTCATGAATCGCTTCGGCAAAGACCGGGTCTTCGAGCAGGCGGCGGCCCATGCCGGCCCATTGGGAACCGTTTCCTGAGTAAATGAAGACGGGTCCGTGCGCATTGGGCACGGCGGTGCCACTCTGCACGCTGAATTTGGGTGCGTCGTCGTCGGCAAAGTCGGCCAGCTTGCGAGCCACGTCGCGGCCGTTGGTGCCGAACACCAACGCGCGGTGCTCGTGCCACTCGCGGCGCTGCACGGCGTGGTAGGCGATGTCGTAGAAGTTGGCACTGTTGCTGTCGGCGAGCACGGCGGCCATGTCGTGTGCGGCCGCCTTCAGCGCATCCATCGTCTTACCCGATACGATCATGGGGATCGGCGCAGTCTTGGCCAGCTTATTGACCTTGGGCGCGCGCGAGCTATCTTCGCGCAGCAGCACGACGTGCGCGTTGGCGCCGCCAAAGCCGAACGAGTTCACGCCCACCACCAGGTCGCCGGTGGCGCGAAGCGGCCGCCGCGCCTGCACGACGTCGATATTCCAATCATCGAAGTCGATGAGCGGATTGAGCGTTTTGATGCCGATCGTGGCCGGTACTTCGCGATGCTCCAGGCAGTGCAACGCTTTGACCAACCCCGCCACGCCTGAGGCGGCTTCGAGGTGGCCCATATTGCTTTTCACCGAGCCGATGGGCAAAGGATCACCCTTGGGGCGCGTCTTGCCGAGCGCCTCGCCGATGGCGCGCGTCTCGATCGGATCGCCCACTGCAGTGCCGGTGCCATGTGCTTCGAGGTAGTCGATGCGTGCCGGATCGATGCCGGCTTGCTCGTACGCGCGGCGCATCAAGGCGATCTGCGCATCGGCGCTCGGTACAGTCAGGCCGGATTTCTTGCCATCAGTATTGACCGAGGTATTGGCGACGACGGCGATGATGCGGTCGCCATCGGCCACGGCTTGGTCGTAATCCTTGAGCAGGAACAAACCACCGCCTTCGGAACGCACATAGCCGTCACCGGCTGCATCAAACACTTGGCAGCGGCCACTGCGCGACAGCATCGACGCTTTGGAGAACGTGATGAAGCCATAGGGATGCAAATGCAGGCTTACGCCGCCGGCGACGGCATGGGTGCTTTCGCCGGACAGGATCGACTGGCACGCCTGGTGAAACGCAACCAGCGACGATGAGCAGGCGGTGTCGACGGCCATGCTAGGGCCACGCAAGTCGAATGCATACGACAGGCGATTGGCGGCGATGCTGGCAGTGTTGCCGGTGGCGATCGATGAATCGACCGCCGACAAATCGTCGGCAAAGCGATAGGAGTAGTCGGCGCTGGCGATGCCGATATAGACGGCGCAATCGCTGCCTCGCAGCGTAGAGGGCTTGACGCCCGCATGCTCCATGGCTTCCCAGCACAGTTCCATCAGCACCCGTTGCTGTGGATCCATGAGCGCGGCTTCGCGCGGGGAGATACCGAAGAATGCGGCGTCGAAACCGGACACATCGCCGATCGAACCTGCAGCAAAGGTATAGGCCGTCCCGGGCTGCGATTTGGCGGGATGCAAATACGCATCGTCGGCCCAACGCGAGGATTCGACCTTAGTAACGAGGTCGGCGCCGTTGAGCAAGTCTTGCCAGTAATTAGCCGTGGTCGTGCCAGGAAACCGGAATGAGTAACCGATTATTGCAACACGCTTACTCATTTACTCTCTTCCTGGTATCTGCTGAGGTGATTTCATGAATCACCTGAATCGGGAAACAATTGGAACGCAATCACATGCAATCAGTTGCGTGAATAGGACGTCAATTAATTGCGAGTCAAACGTCAATTGTTAGAAAGTCCGATGTATAAAGATGTATCCTGCTTAGTCATTTTAAGGCTCAACATCTAACGGGGATAGATAGTATTACAACTTTAGGATGATTTCGGCGGTGTAGACACGTTTGGACCGAAAATTGGCGGCATGTTGACAACAGTCGCTAATGGCGTGGCATCTTTCGTTGGGGGCGAGATAATCGTCGAAATCGCGCGCCATTAGCGGGGATGATAAATTTAGAAACACTTGCGTAGATTGGCCGGAATAAGCGCTTGTTTTTCTCGCGCTATCCGCGGTTCAGCGAGATTTCAGCGCGGCGGGAAATGCGCATTTCCGATTTTGCCGAATCCCGGCGTGGCGCGATCGACAACGGGAAGTTGCAGACCAATCCGGGTTTGACCTGAAGCGTCAGCACGCAACGATCGATGCGTTCGACGCCGCCGCTGCAGCGTGGGCGCCTGAGATCGTGAGATGAGACGGCTGAGTCGATCGAAGGTGAAGCGATGGGCGCGGACCGAAGGGCGAGTGGCCGGAAGAAGGGCCAGAGACGGTGAGTGCGAGGTGGGCGGTGTCAGGCTGAATGCGAAAGAGCGCGTGCCCGGCCTTGCAGGCAAGCCGCTAGCGCGACCACCAACATCTCCTGGCGAAGGCATTCCCATGCACGCCGGAGAGGTGGGCGACGCTGGATCGACTGGCGATCCCGTCCTTCAAGCTTCTTCGCGACCCCAGGCACTACGGCAGATGACGCCAGCAGCAAAACCGAGCGACGCGGCAAAGAAAACAGCGATAACAACAAACATGGCGCGAGACTCCAAGCGGTATATCTCTTTATAAGCTGCTCCCGCGGGATTCGTACGAAAGAATTACGCCCTCATCCTTCCTCAATTACAAATTCAACCGACTTCGTCTGTTTGACGCGACGAAATCCCGTGGGAAAGACCCGTCTCCTGTGTTGCCAATTTTCGCCGCAATGCAGCATTGGCGCGGGGTGCGAGCGAGGGCGCCATTCCGCGCCGCTGATAAGTAGACCCATTCGATAACCTGCCTGATAACGTAACAGGGAAGGGCGCGCGCAACTACCGCGATGGCAGATACCGCTGCGGATCGGTCGGCACACCTCCGGCTCGCACCTCGAAGTACAGGGTGGGTGCGCCGCTGGCACGGCCACCCACCTCGGCAATCCTTTGCCCTTGGGAAATCTTCTGTCCTTCCTTCACCAACAGCCTGCGGTTGTGTGCATAGATCGTCAGAAAATTACCGGGATGGCGCAAGATGATGAGGTTTCCATATCCGCGCAACGCATCGCCCGCGTAAGCGACATCCCCCGCAGCAGCGGCCGTCACCGGCGCGCCCGCTGTACCGGCAATATCGATCCCCTTTTGGGCCGAGCCGTCGAAGCGACGCGACACGGTGCCGGCTGCAGGCCATGCCAGGCTGATGTTGCCGACCGGCCCCGAGGGAGCTTCGGGCGCACTGGCGGGGGCGCGTCGGCTCGGGCTGCGTGTGGGTGCCGAGGGCGATGGACTGGTGGCGGTAGCCGTGCTCCCACCGCCTACCTTCAGCACTTCTCCGACACTGATGCGATTGGCGTTGGACAAGTTGTTCAGCCGCATGATCTGGCTGACCGTGGTGCCATTGCGGCGCGCGATGGAGGTTAAGGTGTCGCCAGCCTGGACGCGGTACTCACCGGGGCCGACAGGGCCCGTGGATGGCGTAGACGCGCAAGCGGTGAGCAAAGCCAGCACGCTGGCGGCGAGAACGGCGCGCGTGCGCGCGAAAAGATGGGGTGGCGTCGCGGTGGGGGAAGCGACCGTGTGGGAAAACGTCAGGGGAAACCTCGGTTGCGCTGCGGCGCTTTACGCGCCGGTCGTTATCTCGGGCAAAAATTCAGCCCCGTAGGATAGCGTGCGTCTCCTTAATTCGCGCTGGGTAAATACACAATGTCACGCTCGCAATATTCATAGGACTACTATGGGTATTCACAAGCGAACGGTATTTAAGGAAGGCAATGACGACGATCACCGCAATGACGGCCTACGAGCGGGCCAAAGTGGACAAGGCGGAGCGTGCCCGTGTGTCCGAAGCCGCTCGCGTCGACCGCCAGCGTGCCGAAACCGCGCGTACTGAAAACGTGAAGCGCCGCTTGGCCGGGCCGGCTGCCCGACTGGAGCAGCAACTGCAACTGGAATCCGCGGCGATCCTGCGCGATGGCGGCAAGCCCACGATCGAAGGCCCGATCTATCGCGGCGAGCGCCTCTATGTGGCGCTTTCATTCACGCTCAACACCACGCCCGAAGATGTGCGGCGTAATGTGATCTACAAATTTACGGTGGACGTGCACGCCGATCAGAACCTGGCGTACGCGGCCGCTCAGCCCGTGGGCGCGTTGACGTCCGGCAGCGCCGGCTCGGGCGAAACGCGTTGGAGTCTGGGTGCACCCGACGCGCCGGAATTCGAGGCTAACGTGCAGCGTGCGCTGGAGACGTTCATGATGCACGTTGTGGATCCCGGCCACGCGGGGTGAGAGGGGCCAGGTCGCTGCATTGTCTGAATTCGTGATTCCGCCTTAGCGGGATTTAGCGGCAAGCGCGTCAGAGGCTAATGAGCCCGATCGGCAGTCTTGCCGATCGGGCTCTTGTCTATCTGCCTCTTGTCTATCTGCCTGCGACGTGCGCTATGGATTCAATTCAACGGATCGCGCGTGGCATGTTCGGGATGAAACACCGGCGTACTCAGCTTGTCCACATAAGCAATCCCGATTGCGGACAAGATAAATACGACATGAATAATCGTTTGCCACATCACCCCCGCTTCGGTGAAACGAGAGTTCTCGATGCCGATGCTGCCGGCCTCGATGAAGGTGCGCAGCAGGTGAATCGACGAAATGCCGATGATGGCCATGGCCAGCTTCACCTTCAGCACGCTGGCGTTCACGTGACTGAGCCATTCCGGCTGATCCGGATGATTCTCCAGCCGCAAGCGCGACACGAACGTTTCATACCCGCCCACGATCACCATCAGCAGCAGGTTCGAGATCATCACCACATCAATCAGGCCCAGCACGAGCAGCATGATTTCCAGCTCGCCGAATGACGATGCATGGGTGACCAGATGCCAGAGTTCTTTCAGGAACAAGAATACGTACACGCCCTGAGCGACGATCAAGCCAAGATAGAGCGGCAGCTGCAGCCAGCGCGAGCTGAAAATCAGGGCGGGCAAAAAGCCCAGGCGGGCAGGAGGCAAAGTCTTCATGGGCGCGGAAGGTTTGATCAAAATCAAGTACTTACGTTTGGACTGGGCGCTTAGTGTATCGCGGTATTCGATGGAATGCCGCGCTGCAACATCGGGTTGCGCGACGTATCCACAGGCAGGGCAAACGATGACGAAATGCCGTCTGATGCGGTATGTGGGGGTCGCGGCCGCAATTGCAATTGCGCCAGGTTGCGTGGCTCGCATATGACGGCACAGGCGCGTGGCCCGCATACAACGGCCCACGATGGGCTGTCGAAGCATTTCGGGATGCCTGTGAGCATCCCGATAAATACCGTGCCGCGCGGCATGAGCGGCGCATCCGTAACCTCGATCGGCCGACGGATGCGCCTTGACGTCATTGCGGGATCAATTGTCTTTCAGATCGTCCGGCAGCTTGCCGCCGTTGGCGGCCAGTTTCTTCATCACTTCCTTATGAAGCCAGATGTTCATGGCAGCCGAGTCGTCGGTGCTGCCGGTGTAGTTCAGTTCGGCGGCCAACTGTTTGCGCGCCGTGAGGCTGCTGTCCAAACCCAACAGCTTGAGCAGGTCGACGATCGACGTCTTCCAGTTGAGCTTTTCGCTATTTTGCGATTGCATTTCGGTGAGCACGGCATTCACGTCCACCGGCGTCGCAGTGGCGGCAGGGGCACCGCCCGGCGCTGGGGTGCCGGCCGGGGGCGCAGCGGCGGTGCCGGCTTGCGTGCCCGGCACGCCACCGGAGGGGGCGCCGCCTGCGCTTTCGGCATTGGCGGGATGATCGGACGGGAAGATTTTATTGAGGATTGCTTTGAATATGTTCATTGCCTATCTCCAGGGAAGCACGCAGAGGTGACGGCGAAGCCGCGGCGTGGGGCAGCAAGGACCGCGCCCGTCGACGCGGCACATTCTGCACACATCGATTGAATTACCCCTCATCTCCGGTATGGTTCAATGGCCGCTCAAGCAGGCCCGTATTGACGCGCCACCCCGTTCAACCTTTTACGGCCGGCAGGAATGCAGATGCGGCGTGCGGTGAAATTCATCCTTATAGCGGTGACCGTGTTGGTTATCGGATCGTGGCTGTCGCTCTATGCGTACGGTCGTTTCGCCGACTCGGCGATGGGCGAGCCGAGCGAGTCGATCGCACCGGGCGGCCCCACGACGATGATCGACACCGCGGTGGCCCCTTTGGTGGCAGCCCATCCCGATCGAAGCGGCCTCGTGCTGGTTGCCGACAACGCCGATGCCTTTGCGATCCGTGCGCTGTCGGCGCGCCACGCGGGGCGCACGCTGGATGTGCAGTACTACTTGTGGCATGACGATTTGACGGGGCGCTTGCTGGCGGGCGAACTGCTGGCTGCCGCCGATCGCGGCGTGCGCGTGCGGATGCTCCTGGACGACATCAATGCGCACGGCAGCGACGATGCCATGCGCGCCATGGTCAAGCATCCCAACATCGAGATTCGGCTGTTCAATCCTTCGCGCAATCGCGGTGGCACGATCGGCCGTGCGGTCGAGATGCTGTTTCGGGGATTGAGCCTGAACCGGCGCATGCATAACAAGGCCTGGATCGTCGATGGGCAACTGGCGGTGGTGGGCGGGCGCAATATCGGCGACGAGTACTTCGATGCCGCGCACGCCACCAACTTCCTCGATGCCGATGTGCTGGTGTTGGGCCGCGCGGTGGGAGAGGCGGCCGGGATCTTCGATGCGTTCTGGAATAGCCGCGCGGTACTTCCTATCGATGCGCTGCGGGAGCGAACGCCCCTGACACTCGATGGGTTGCGCGATAGCTCGCGCGCGCTTCGTGCGAGTGCCGAGGCCGAGCCCTACCTCTCGCACGTCGCCCGTTCGGCCACGGTGGGCGCTTACCTCGATGGGTCGAAGCGTCCGCACTGGACGTCATCGGCACGCATCGTATCGGACCCGCCCGAGAAGGCGCTGGGGGAGGGTGACGAAAGCAACTGGTTGATCGAGGATATTCTCGCGGTGGGTCGTACCGCGACACAGAATATGTCGATCATTTCGCCGTACTTCGTGCCGGGCGCTGAGGGTACGCAGCAATTGATCGATGCCGCCCAGCAGGGTCGTCAGGTGACGGTGTTGACCAATTCGCTGGCATCTAACGACGTGGCGGCGGTGCATAGTGGCTATTCGCGTTATCGCGAAGCCTTGCTGCGTGGCGGCGTGCAGTTGTATGAGCTCATGCCGTTTGGCGATACCGAAACGAGTTTGTTTGGATCGAGCGGGGCCAGCTTGCATACCAAGGCGTTCATCATCGATGGACAACGCGGATTTGTGGGATCGTTCAATTTCGATCCCCGATCTGTGCGGTTGAATACGGAGATGGGGTTGCTCTTCGACAATGCCGACGTAGCAAAAGAATTGATGGCGCTCTTCACCCTGCATACTGGGCCTGACCACAGTTATCGCGTGCAATTGAACGACGATCGCCTGGTGTGGGAGGATCGCCGCGCCACACCGCCCACGACGTTCGATGTGGACCCCGAAACCTCATGGTGGCAGCGTGCCAGTGTGCGGGTGCTGAGCTGGCTGCCGATCGAGAATCAACTGTAGCGGGTTGGCCAGTGGCCCGGGTACGCCTTTTTCAGTGAACCGCTCGCGGCGCCGGCATCCTGGCGGCCATGAGCGTTCCCGATTCAGCACCTTGCTTCATTTCGGCATTGCCACACCCCGTTCATATTCGCGGGGCAATATGACCGCCTTTCATGAGTTTGTAAGGTGGCAGCAATGTTGGGATTTCAAAAACGCCGGCTGGCGGTGATGTTGGCCGCGGCGTTTGCGTTGACGGCGTGCGGTGGTGATGACGATGACGATAACGACGCGGTCACGCCGCCGGTCGTCGAGACGCCGGGTGGCGGCACCCCACCCGTGGTCGAGGTTCCGGGCGGGGGTACGCCGCCCGCCACCGGTACGCCGCCGACCACGCCCGTCGATCCCGATCCCACCACGCCGCCCGTCACGGCGCCTGGAGGCGAAACGCCCGCGAAGCCGTCGGTGAAGGTGGCGTTCATTTCAGATGTTCATTTTCACGATGTGTATGGCCAGTTCGAAGACGGTTCGTTCGCAGGTCTGCCCACGCGCGCCAGTAATCAAAACGCGACGATCCGCACGATGTACGCGCAGCTTACGTCCACGCGCCTGTTCAATGAAAACTACTTCGCATTTCGTGCGGCGCTGGACGACGCGGTCGCGAAAGGCGTAAAGCTGATCGTGTTGCCGGGCGACTTCAGTGACGATGGCCAACCGGTGCATATGCGCAGCTTGAAGCGCATCATGGACGAGTACGCAGCACGCCATGGCGTTGAGTTCCTCGCCACGTTCGGCAATCACGATCCGGTGCGCCCCTTCACAATGGCGGCGGGTAAAAGCGACTTTCTGGGAGTGGGCGGCAAAACGCAGCGCATTTACAGCAAGGGCGGCGCCTCGGAGTGCGCCAATTACACCAGCTCATGGGCGTTGAAGCAGGCGGCCGGCGCCGATCTGCCCACGGTGTGCACCGAAGAAATCCAGCAGTTGGGCTATGAGCCGTTGATGGCCTTCATGAGCTTGTACGGCTCCTCGCCGCAGGCCAAGTACACGTATTGGGAAACGCCTTACAGCTCGTACCGCACGGTGGAGGGCTACAGCCTGCCGCAGGCGCAACGCGAGTCGGGCGCCGATACGCGTCAATATGAAATCTGCCGCGAGGGCACGGGCGATACGTTCAAACAGGCGGACTACACGCAATGCCTGAAGACGCCGGATGCGACCTATCTGGTCGAGCCCATCCCGGGCGTGTGGGTGATGGCGGTAGATTCGAACGTGTATATCCCGCAAGCCAATGCCGATCTGGCCCAGCGCACGCGTGCCGATAACTTCGCCGGCTCGGGCGACGCAGGCTGGAATCGCATGGTCACGCACAAGCAGCATGTGGTGGCGTGGATGCAGGATGTGTCGGCGCGCGCCAAGGCGCAAGGCAAAACGCTGATCACCACGGGCCATTATCCGATGGTGCAGTTTTATAAAAACAGCAACGAGCAGATCGCGCAGATTTTCGGTGAAAGCGGTCTGGACCTGAAGCGCAAGCCTACGGATGCCACCACCGTTGCCGCAGCGGCGACGGGCGTGCAGTTGCACTTCGCGGGCCATTTGCACACCAACGATACGGCGATCTACAACGGCGAAAACTATCTGGTGAACGTGCAGGTGCCGTCGCTGGCCGCGTACGTGCCGGCTTATAAGCTGGCCGAGTTCAAGGCGGGCAATCAGGTCGATATCGACACGGTGGTGCTGGAAAATGTGCCGCGATTCAATGAGCTGTTCGAACATTACGCCACTGAACACGCTTATCTCCAATCGCAAGCCGGCAGCGTCTTGTGGAACAAGGATGCATTGAATGCGAAGTCGTACCGCGAGTTTGCGTCGTGGCACATCGCCGAACTCACGCGTTTGCGTTTCCTGCAGAACAACTGGCCGTGCGAGATGCGTGAGATGGTGACCAAGCTGACGGCAGATCAGTTGCTGATGCTGGCGGTGCTGCAAACGCCGGTGACGCTGGCGCAGTTGCAGCGCGATGGCGGCTTTCCGGTAGATCTCACGACCTGCACGGTGGCCGACGGCCCGGCGCCTTCCGCGAACGACACGGCGCGCTTTATCGCCGATCTGGACGCGGCGCGCGTGCGTGCGACGCAGCTGGCAAGTGCCCAAGGCCTGGCGATGAGCGATCTGGCCGCGGTGCCCGGTATCGATCTGGCCACGGACTTCCATCGCTTGTTTAACGCAGGTGAGTTGGCCTACGCCGATGTGCAGCCGCGTGCCGGGTTGTACCGCGCATTCAATGCGGCATTGGGATCGTCGGCGGCTACGGTCAAGGTCACTGGCGGTAAGCCGGCCGATAGCAATGCGATCGGCACGGTATTTCAGGCGCGCTTCAAGCCGTTGTTCGAAGCGATGAGCCGCGTGACCCAGGCGCCGCCGAACATGAAGTTTGCCGTGGACCTGAACGGCCGCACGGTGACGCCGGTGGGGCAGCAGGCCTTGACGCTGAAGTAAGCGCGAAATTACCTGCCACATCGTGAGATGAACCGGGAGCCGCACACGACTGGCGCTCCCGGAACAAAAAAGCCGAATCGTTCTCTTTGAACGGACTCGGCTTTTCTTTTTGCGTGTCGCATATTGCCGCGATGCGCATACTGCGCTGACGTCATCGCTTAACGCACACCGCACAACGATCGCGCGGTCGATGAGGGCATCGCCTCGCGGCGATGCTTGGGCGCGATTTACGCCAGTCGCTTGAGCGTGAATTGCCAGAACTTCAAACGCTCGGGCAAGGTTGCGATCAGGATGTGTTCGAAGAGCGTGTGCGCGCCGTCGCCGTCTGCACCCAGGCCGTCCAGCGTGGGCACGCCCAGCGCGGCGGTGAAGTTGGCATCGCTGCCGCCGCCGGTCATCGGCGCTTCTTCCAGCGCAAAGCCGGCTTGCGCTGCGTACGCTTGCACGGTCTTGAGCAGCTCGCCGGTGGCTTCAGTGCGGGGCATCGGCGGGCGATTGAGGTCGAAGTTCACGACGAGTTTCACGTCGGGACCGTGTGCCTTCAATGCATCCACCTTCGCTTTCAGTTCCACGCCCGCTTCCGGGTCGGGGATGCGGAAGTCGACCGTGATCTTGGCAAACGAGGGCACCACATTGGTGGTGGTGCCGCCTTCGATCTTGCCCACGCTTACCGTGATGCCGCGTTGATAATCGGTCATCGCTTCGAGTGCGAGCACTTGATGAGCGATTTCGCGAATGGCGCTGCGGCCTTTCTCATGCGCCACGCCGGCGTGCGACGGACGGCCATGCGCTTCCACGGTGATGAAGCCTGTGCCCTTACGAGCCGACACACAGCGTCCGCCATTGGCGCGCGCGGGTTCGCACACCAGCGTGTACTTGGCGCGGGCTGCATGGGATTCGATGGTGGGGCGCGAATGCAGGCTGCCCACTTCTTCGTCGGGCACGATCAAAAACTCGACCGGCAATTGCGTATCGCCGGCGCCGGACAGGTCGCCCAGTGCAGTCAACGCGAGGTAGGTGCCGCCCTTCATGTCGTAGGTGCCCGGGCCGAACAGCTTGCCGTCTTCGATGCGGCAGTCATTCTTGGTGAGCGTGCCCACCGGATGAACCGTGTCGTAGTGCGCGAGGATCAGAATGCCTTTGCGCTCATCGCCCGCGGCGCGATTGGTGATCGTGAGCGACGGACCGGTGGTGGCGCCGTGGTCGGTTTCGGTCACGGTCAGGCCGGCGGCGCGCGCCTGGTCGCTGATCAGTTTGGCCATGGCCCTCAGCGTGTCGGGGGCGTGCGAGGGCGATTCCAAGCGTACCCAGGTGCTGATGCCGTCGACCAGCTGGTCGGCGCTTCGTTCTACGGACATGCTTTTCTCCACTATGAAATTAGGCGACCTGGCTGCCTGCCAGGCGAACAAGTTCTTCATCGGTCGGCATCTTGCCTTCAAACCACAGGCTGGCCGCCACGGCCGACATCGAACGGCCATCGTGGCCGATATGCGGCACGTTCTGCACTTGCCAGTTGAAGGGTAACCCCAGGCGTTCGGCGGCGGCTTTACCTGCGGCGAAATAGTTGTGGCCGCGCGCGAAGCGGTGCGGCCCCTGGCGCAAGGCTTCGGGGTTGGCCGGCAGGTTGGGCGCGTTGACGTCGTTGTCGCATTCGCCCAGCAACAGCAGCAGCGGATAGCCAAGCAGGCGTTCGAGGTTCGCGTCGCTCAAGCCCGCGATGTTCAAGCCTTCGGGGAAATCGAGGCCGCGATCGGGCAGGGTGTACCAGCCCGAGTTCGACGCCACGACGGCTTCGAAGGGGGCATGCGATTGGCTGCTCATCAGACGATGCACGAATTGCCCGCCGGCCGAGTGACCGAACAGATGCGCGCGCTCGCGTTGTGTGACGCCGGTGGCGCGCACATCCGCCCAGAGGCGTTCAAGGATGGCGTAGGTCCAATCTTCAACCGGGCGCACGTGGCCCGCGGCGTCCGTCACGCGGCCGTTGTTGTAGCTGTCCAGCCCTGGCCAGTCGGCGTCCGAAAACGTGGGTGCGATGATCAGGAGGCCGTGCTTGTCGGCCGCCGGGATCCAGAAGTCGCAGTAGTCGTCGCCGTTGCGCAGCACGCCGTGCTGCACCAGCACCACCGGGCGATCGGGGGTGTAGCCCTTACCGCGATAAGTGTTCAGCGCCAACGGGCGGTCGGGGTTGCCGGCCTCGTCGACGTAGGCCACACATTGGCGGCCAGATTGCGACAGCACGTCGCGCAAGGCATTGATATCGGTCATGCGGCACTCGTATCGTTAAGGAAACAGGCGGAGCGGTGACCCGGCGCGATGTCTTCGAGCTTGGGCGCTTCGACCTTGCAGCGGGGCATGGCATGCGGGCAGCGCGGATGAAACGTGCACCCGGAAGGCGGGTTCAACGGCGACGGAATTTCACCCTTGATGGGGGTGAAGTTGCGGCCGCGTTGTGCCACGTTGGGCATCTCGGTGAGCAGGGCCTGCGTATACGGATGATTGGCGCGGGCAAAAATCTCGCGCGCCGGGGCGATCTCGACGATGCGGCCCAGATACATGATGGCCACGCGATCCGAGATGTGGCGCACCACGCCCAGATCGTGACTGATGAAGAGATACGTGAAGCCATGGCGGTCGCGCAGATCCATGAACAGGTTGATTACCTGCGCCTGGATCGAGACATCGAGTGCGGCCACCGGCTCGTCGCACACCAGAAACGAGGGCTGCACCATCAACGCACGGGCGATGCCGATGCGCTGGCGCTGACCGCCCGAGATCTGATGCGGGAAACGATCGCGGTATTCCGCACTCAGGCCCACTTCCGACAAGGCCTGATCGACGCGTGCCGGCACATCCTTGGCGGCGGCCAGCTTGTGCACGCGCAGCGATTCGCCAAGGATCTTGTGCAGACGCTGACGCGGATTGAGCGAGGCTTGCGGGTCCTGGAAGATCATCTGCACGCCGAGCGTGTAGTCGAGCTTGTCGCGGCCGGTGAGGGTGGCGGCGTCGCGTCCCTTGTAGGTGACGGTGCCTTCGGTGGGGCGGATCAGCCCGGCCACCATGCGGCCCAGCGTCGATTTGCCACAACCGGATTCACCTACCAGGCCCACGACTTCGCCGCGTGCCAGCGTGAGGTCTACACCGTTGACGGCGTGGACGGTGCGCTTGGGCATCGTCTTGCCGGCCATCGTGAGGATGCGCTGGGCGAGATCGGGACGGGGTTCGAACCGCTTGCGCAGGTCGCGCAATTCGATAACGGCGGTATCGCTCATACAAGCTCCTGGACGAGGGGCACGTAGCAGCGATAGCTACGCTCGCCTTCGACCGTGTTTTCAGGGGGCACTTCGGCGCAACGCGCGATCGCGTTGGGACAGCGAGGGCGAAAGGCACAGCCGATTTCGCGGCCGGCAAGCGTCGGCGCCATGCCGTCGATCTGGTGCAGGCGCTGGCCGGGTTCGGCGGTGCTGGGCATCGAATCGAGCAAGCCGCGCGTATAGGGGTGACGCGGTGCGGAAAGCACCTCATCCACCGTGCCGGTTTCGACGATGCGGCCCGCATACATCACGGCCACCCGATCGGCCAGCTCGGCCACCACGCCCAGATCGTGCGTGATCCAGATCAGCGCCGTATCGTGCGCGCGGCACAGCTTCTGCATCTGATACAGGATCTGGCCTTGAATCGTCACGTCCAGCGCGGTGGTGGGCTCGTCGGCGATGATGAGTTCAGGTTGGTTGAGCATCGCGATGGCGATGGCCACGCGTTGGCGCATGCCGCCCGAAAACTCATGCGGATAGTTGTCCAGGCGCGTGGCGGCACTGGGGATGCCCACCATTTCGAGCGCTTCCACACAGCGCGCATCGGCTTGCTTGCGCGTCGTCTTGGGGTAGTGCGTGAAGATGGCTTCACGCATTTGCTCGCCCACTTTGAGCACGGGATTGAGCGTCATCAGCGGATCTTGAAAGATCATGGCGATGCGGTCGCCGCGCAGTTTGCGCAGCTGCTCTTCCGTCTGCTTACAGAGGTCGACGCCGTCGAAGATCACTTCGCCCGCGACCACTTCGCCCGGCGGGTCGATGAGGCCGATGAGCGAAAAGCCGGTCACGGATTTACCCGATCCCGATTCGCCCACCAGGCCCACGATTTCGCCGCGTCGAACGGTGAAGTCCACGCCATCGACCGCCGGCCAGGCACCGGCTTCGGTATGAAAGGCCGTGCGCAGGCCGCGCACGTCAAGGAGAGTTTTGTCTTGGCTCATCGCGGATCCAGGCTGGCGCGCATGCGGTCGCCGATGATGTTGATGGACAGGATCAGCAACAGCAGTGCGATGCCCGGGAACATGCTGATCCAGTAGTCGCCGGAGAGCAGGTACTCGAAACCGCTGGCGATCAGAAGGCCCAGCGACGGTTCGGTCACCGGCACGCCCACGCCCAGGAACGACAAGGTCGCTTCAAGCACGATGGCCGTGGCGATCTGGATGGTGGCAAACACCATCACCGGGCTCAGGCAATTGGGCATCAGATGAAAGAGCATGATGCGCCAGGCCGGAAAGCCCAGGTTTTGCGCGGCTTCGATGTATTCCTTGCGGCGTTCCTGCAGCGCACGGCCGCGCATGATGCGTGCGTAATGCGCCCACTGCACGACCACGAGCGCGATCACCACCTTGTCGACGCCACGACCCATGACGGCCAGCAGCACGAGGGCCACGAGGATCGTCGGGAAGCCCAGGATGAAGTCGACCAGACGCATGATGGCGGTGTCGATCCAGCCGCCCTTGAAGGCGGCCAGCAGCCCCAGGAACGACCCGATCAGGGTGGACAGCACGACGGCCGACAGGCCCACGAGCAGGCTGATGCGCAGGCCGTAGAGGATGGCGCTCAGCATGTCGCGGCCTTGCGAGTCGGTGCCGAGCCAGTAGCGCCCGCCTTCCATGCTTTCGGCGCCGGGGGCGAGCCGGCCGTCCATGATGTTCAGCGCCATCAGGTCGTAGGGGTTCTGCGGCGCGAAATACGGCGCGATCAGCACGAACAGCATCAGCACCGCCAGTGCGATGGCCGAACCGCGCACGGTGGGGCGCGCGTTGAGTTTCTTGAGAATGGCGTTGCGGCGCGGCGTCTCCAGCATGGGGCCGCGCGTGGGCACGCGCTTGGTTTGATTGGGATCTGCCATGGTCAGTGCGCCGGTTCGAGGAGTTGCACGCGCGGATCGAGCACGGCGTAGAGAATGTCGACGATCAGGTTGATCACCACGAAAATCAGGGTCACGAGCATCACGTAGGCCACCACCACTGGGCGGTCGAGCTGATACACGCTGTCGATCAACAGCTTGCCCATGCCGGGCCACGAGAACACGGTTTCGGTGATGGTGGAGTAGGCGATCAGGCTGCCGAACTCCATGCCGATCACGGTCACGACGGGGATCAGGATGTTGCGCAGGATGTGACGGCGCACGATGCGCCCGGGCTTCACGCCCTTCGCACGCGCGAACTTCACATAGTCTTGCGAGCGCGCCTCGACCACACCGGTGGCGGTGAGGCGCAGCACGAGGGCGATATTGGCGATGGCCAGGTTCACGGCGGGCATGGCCACGTGGCGCCAGCCTTCGGCGGTGAAAATGCTGAATGGCACGCCGAGCACGTCCACCGTTGGGCCGCGGCCCGAGGCGGGCAACCAGCCCAGCCAGACGGCGAAGAGCAAAATGAACACCATGCCTTGCCAGAAGTTGGGCAACGAAAAGCCCAGCACCGAGGTCGCCATGATGCCGCGGCCCAACGGGGCGTCGCGGTACAGCCCGGCCACCAGGCCGAGCGGGATGCCGATAATACAGGTGAGGGTGATGGCCACGACCACCAGTTCGAACGTGGCCGGGATGCGCTGCACGATCAGCTCGACCGCGGGCATCCCGTGCACGAACGAGTTTCCGAGGTCGCCATGCAAGGCGTTCCACAGAAAGTGGCCGTACTGCTGCCAAATGGGTAAGTCCAGACCGAGCCGCGCGATCAGCGCTTGACGCTCGGCCTGCCCGACCTCGGGGCTGACCAGCAGTTCGATGGGGTCGCCCACCGCATACACGGCGAAGAAGACGACGACCGATACCGCAAGAAGAACGAACAGGCTTTGCAGCAGCCTGCGTAGGATAAACAGCGCCAAGGTACGGATTCCTATAACGACTTGAAAAGCGGGCTTTTACTTGACCGGGCGGGTCGCCATGGCGGTCGTGCGCTGATCGGCGCGGCCTTCATAGCTCAAACCTTTGCGGAAAGCCCACACGCCGCTTTCGAAATGTAGCGGGATATTGGGCATGTCGTCCAAAGCGATTTTGATTACGTCGTTGAGCAGGGCGGCGCGCTTGGTGTCGTCCACCGTGCGCAACGCTTCCACGAACTTCGTGTCGAGCTCGGGCTTGGAGAACGCGCCGTAGTTGCTGCTGCCCAGGCCGAGTTGCGTATTGGTGGTCGTGGTCCAGTACTGGATGAAGTTGCTGGCTTCGCCCGTTTCCGAACCCCAGCCGCCCAGCGACGCACTGAAGTCGCGCTTGGCGCGGCGCGGGAAGTACACCGAGCGCGTCATCGTATCCACCGTGGTGCGGATACCGATGCGGCTCAGATACTGGGCCACGGCTTGCGTGATCTGCGCGTCGTTGATGTAGCGGTCGTTGGTCGACGAGAGGGTGAGCTCGAAGCCGTCGGGATAACCAGCTTCGGTCAACAATGCCTTCGCGGCCTTCGGGTCGTACTTCAGCTCGGGCGCGTTGGGCAGGGCACCGAACATGCCATCGGGCAGGAACTGATACGCCGGGGTGGCGACGCCGTCCATGATGCGTTCGACGATGGTCTTGCGATCGATGGCCATCGACATGGCGCGACGCACACGGGCATCCTGCAACGGGTTATCGCCCTTGGGCGACTTGACCATCGGACTCGGATTGCGGCCGGCGTCCAGTTGGAAAAACATCACGCGAACCGACGGCTTGATCGTATAGCCCAGGCCGGCTTCCTTGATGCGTTTCAGGTCGCGGGCAGCGGGGTTTTCGATCAGATCGAAGTCACCGGCCAACAGACCCGTCAAACGCGGACCGGCGGACGGCACGGACACCATGCGCACGGTTTCCCAGGCCGGCTTCTCGCCCCAGTACTGATCGTTGCGGGTGAGTTCGATGGCATTGCCCTTCACGTAAGACTTGAGCGTGTAGGCGCCGGTGCCGATCGTGGCTTTACCGCTGTTGAAATCGTTGACCGTGGGCCAGGCGCCCGTCACGCCGCAGCCTTTGGCCGGGTCGAAGTTGAGCTTGCCGTGTTCGGCGATGCCATTCCACACCATGGCCACGCGCGCCAGTTCGTTGGGCAGCACGGGGTAGGGCGACTTCGTCGTCATCTTCACGGTGTGCGCATCGGGCGTTTCGATGCTGGCGATGCGCTTGACCACATTCATCGCACCGCCGCTGATGGCGGTTTCGTTGTTGATCACGCGGCACAGCGAAAAAACGACGTCGTCGGCCGTAAAAGCCTGGCCGTTGGAAAACTTGACGTCCGGGCGCAGCTTGAACGTCCAGGTCGTGTCGGTGGTCGCTTCCCAGGAGGAGGCCAGCACGGGCTGCAGCTTCATGTCGCCGTTCATGCCCACCAGCGGTTCGAAGATATGCGCGGTCAGCGCGTCGTTCGGCGTGGCTTGGTGATAATGGGGGTCGATGGCAGTCGGCTCGGAGGCCAAACCGATTTTCAACGTCTGAGCGTGCGCGCCGGTGGCGACAACACAGCCTAAGCTACAGACGAGCCGGGCAAGAAGCGAAAAGCGTGCGGACATGACGAGTTTTATCCCTTTGGGGGCGAAAAGGGGTCGATTCTAGAGACGCATCGCTTTGCCAACAATTAGAATGATTCGCAAAGCATTTGCTTTTATTGGAAATTTCGGGTTAACCCCAATGCTCAATTCCGGACTCAAATATTTCTTGGAAGTGGCTCAGGCGGGTAGTTTGAGTGCCGCATCGGCCACGCTGCACGTGGCGATTTCGGCAATCAGCCGGCAAATCACCCGACTCGAACAGGAAGTGGGGGCGCCGCTTTTCGACCGTGCCTCGCGCGGCATGTCGCTTACACCGGCGGGACACGTGCTGCTGGCCCACGCACGCCGCACGGCGCTTGAATCCGAAGCCACGCTCAATGCGATCGCCAGCTTGCACGGCTCACCGGGCAACCTGATTCGTGTGTCGTGCGCGCAGGGATTGTCCAACGATGTGATTCCGACCGCGATTGCGCATTTTCGAAAGCGCTTTCCCGATACGCGATTTTTTATGTGGGTGGGTTCGGCGAAAACCGCGACCGATCGCGTGATGGAGGGCGAGTCGGATATTGCCGTCACCTTCAGCGTCGAGCCCGAACCGGGTATCGCCGTGCGGCATGCGATTCAATCGTCGGTGATGGCGGTGATGGCGAAAGGGCATCCGCTGGCAGATTGCCGCGCCGTCAGCATGGCCGAGATCGAGCAGTATCCGCTGGCTTTGACCGACAAGGGATCGATCACACGCAAAATGTTTGATCATTCGCGCGGCATGGCGGGGGTATTCGTGGAGCCGGCGGTGACGACCAACTATGCGGGATCGCTGCAGGCGATGGTGCGTGAGAGCGATTCGATTCTGCTGGCCGGCTATGTGTCGATGGCCGACCGTCTGGCACGCATGGATCTGGTGGCGGTGCCATTGACCGATGCGGAAATGCATTTTCGCAGCGTGCAGATTCAGGTCATGACGGGCCGACAGTTACCGGAGCGCATGGAGGCCTTCATCGCGTTGGTGACCGCGGCTTTGAATGACATCGAGCGCCGGGAAGCGGCGCTCGATGTGAAAGACGACGCGGCTTAACTGCGCGCGTCGAAAGCCGACTCTACAGCATGCACATCGGCATGATGGAAGCGAGCACGAATCCGCGGATGGTCCACGGTTTCGCTGGTGTACGTCGTCTGACCCGAAATCGGCGTGTTGAAAATGACGCGGCTGCGGAACGCAGGGCCGTCGACCGGCTTCAGGTAGACGATGTCGCCGACGTTGATCGCAGCACGATCGAGTCGATCGTCGGTCGTACGACGGGTCAACTGGTCACGCCAGATGTTCTTGATCGCAGGTGCGGTAAACGACTGCGAAAAGAGGTTTTTGGTGGTGGTATTGAGTTGATTGGTGTTACGCATAATTTTTATCATCCATAAGGCGTCACGCCTTTATGTACGTTTCCGTGTAATCCGGATTAGGGACTGCCAGCGTAGAACGACATGGCCCGGCACCGAGCAATCCCGGGCAGGGGCAGACGTTCGTGGCTGTATGACCGTTACGCGTTGCGTATCGGACGGAGACATGACACAAATGAAGCGCGTTGGTTTTCGGTGACCGTGCGCATCTTGCGCAATCGAATTGCCGACCGGGTGAACGTGGCGCCGTGACTACAGGTAAATCAGGCTTTTTTCTTAAGAAATTATTTGCCTGATGGGTAAAGCTATATCAGTGGCAGCGTGTGCTGCCTGCTCGTGCTGCGGCTGTGAGGTCACCGGGTAAGGTTTCCAGTTGGCTGCTTGTGGCCTGATGCCACAACGAGGGCCCCTTGGGTGAGGCTGGTTCGTAAAAGCATCGTCCGGATCACGCTAGAGGGCATAGCCCTGCGGGTCGATATAGCGGAAAGTTTTGCCTGTAAACAAAGGTCGTCAGGCAGAACGGCATTAGAGAATAACATGCGCGACTTGCCAAATCAAGCCTTTTATTTAGCAACACGGTCAGGCCCGCCACTTGCTAGGGCAATGACCAACATGCCTTTGCGACGGTGTGGATCGTCGTCGTGCAGCCATGCGCGGTTCGATCGAGCCGCCGCACCACGGTGTGCACCATGCGCTTTTTTTAATTTGAGGGAGAGAACAATATGAACGGCATTATCTATATCGTGGGTCTGGTTGTTGTGATCGTTGCTGTGTTGAGCTTCTTCGGCCTGCGCTGACACTCGCGCGCGTCGCGGATCTGCAGAGATCCCCGCACGTTGCCGAAGATACAAAAGAGCCCGTTCGCTTCATTGCGAGCGGGTTTTTTTTTTGAGCGAAAAGAACGCGTTTCAAAATGGCTTGGTGGGCTAAGACCCTTTGTTTTGTAGGGTTTAGTTCAAGCGCGCGCTCTGCGCGTCGCGACCCATCTGTTCCTGCTCTTTCTGATCATGGTCAGCATTGTCTTTTTTCTCTTCGCCGCCGCGCGCTATCGCGGCATGGTCACGAGCCTCGAGCGCGAAGCTACCCAACGTATGCAGGTCGAAGCCAGCGGCATCGTGTCGACGGTGCGCATGTACAGCGCCACGGCGCAAACCGAAGTCGGGCGATTCATGGACGTATTCGCGGCCGATTACGGCAGCACGTTCGCGGTCGACGCCACCCGGCCGATTCATGCGCGCTCAACAGCAGGGCGAGGAGCGTATTCTCGCCTTCGATTGCGCGCCAATGGCAGCGGTTGGTGGTGGGCAACGCCAGCAGGTCGAAGCTCACGGCCGGCATGCGGCAAGCCCGCCTTTTTACGCCGAGGCCGCGCGATTGGCGTTGATGGTGTTGGCGGCATTGCTGTTTGCGCTCGTGCGGCACCTCATGGGTAAACGACTCAACGCTGTCATGGCCATCGCGCAGAAACTGGCGCAGGGAGATCTGCGCGCCCGCGCCAGCGTGGGTCGTCCGGATGAAATCGGCCGATTGACGCAGGCCGTCAACGGCATCGGCGATGGGTTGATCGGAATCGTGGACTGTCGTCGGCTGCACCGAACTGACACGTTTCAGTGAATTCGGTGCTGACCCTCGAGCTTTCGATCCAGATTGTGCAAATGGTACCCATATAATCGGGCCATGATCACAATTTCTCCTCTGTGTACGCCCGCCCATCCGCCTCTCGCGGCATCCTTGTCGCCGGTGCGCCTATGAAAGTCCCCAAGCGCCTGGCGCCGTTGGTTGAAGAGGGCCTGATCGACGAGGTGATCAGCCAGTTGATGAGCGGCAAGGAAGCCACGGTGTTTGTGGTGCGCAGCGGTGACGATACGCGCTGCGCCAAGGTCTACAAGGACGTCCAGCAGCGCAGCTTCCGCAAGGCGGCGTCGTATCGCGACGGTCGCAAGACCAAGAATAGCCGCGAAGCGCGCGCCATGGAGAAAGGCTCGCGTTATGGCCGCCAGGTGCAGGAAGCGTCGTGGCAGAACGCTGAAGTGGATGCCTTGTTTTTGTTGGCCAACGCCGGCGTGCGCGTGCCGCAGCCGTATATCTGTACGGATGGCGTGCTGCTCATGGAGCTGGTGACCGACGAGAATGGTGACGTGGCGCCGCGTTTGGGCGATGTCGATCTGAGCGAAGCCGATGCGCTGACGCTGCATGGCCAATTGCTGGATCAGGTGGTGTTGATGCTGTGCGCCGGCGTCATCCACGGCGATCTGTCGGAGTACAACATCCTGTTGAGCCACGCAGGACCGACGATCATCGATCTGCCGCAGGCCGTGAACGCGGCCGGCAACAGTGAAGCGCAGGTCATGCTCGAGCGCGATGTGGACAATCTGGCGACCTACTTTTCTCGCTTTGCCCCGCAATTGCTCACGATGCATTACGGCAAGGAAATCTGGCGCCTGTTTGAAGCGGGTGCCCTGGTTCCCGGCGTGGCGCTCACCGGACATGTCGAGATCGACACCACGCCCGTCAAGCTCGACGAGCTGATGGACGAGCTTGAAGACGCGCGCTTCGAACACGAAGCCATGCAGCGCGGCGAGCCGCGATAGACGACATCAGGGCGTCATGCCCGTTCAACGCATTCGCGGAATGGTGGGCGTTCGTGCCGACGTACTCGCGGCCGGACCCGTCCGGCCACGCCTCTGGTCATCGTCCCATCGACGCCAGCAGTGCAGCGCGCGCTGTCACAAAGTCACGTACGTCGTCGTCGTAACGGTGGTGCCGGCCGCCCGTCACCCGTTGTACGCCTCGTGTCCACACTTCCGCGATCGCCGAGGTGCGATGGCTGCCGAATACATGACCCGACAGCATATCGGCAGGCGCGAGCCCGGCGAGGGCGGGATGCTGCGCGTCGAGCACCACCCAATCCGCTGTCGCGCCCACCTGCAGGCCGCTTTGCCGCGCACCGTTCGATGCGCGGCCGGCCGCTTGCGCGCCACCCGCCGCGGCGGCGTGCGTCATGGCTTCGGCCACGTGCGGATGGGCGTCTGTCGCCATGACGTTGCGCTGGCGCGTGGCCCAGCGTTGGCTGTACTCGAGCAGTTGCAGTTCTTCGGCAACGTTGACGCAGGCATGGCTGTCCGAGCCCACACCCCATTGGCCCTGGCCGGCACTCCATGACGCCATGTCGAAAATGCCATCGCCCAGATTGGCCTCGGTGCTGGGGCACAGGCCGGCGATCGCACCGCTTGCCGCGGCACGGCGGGCTTCGATCGGCGTCATGTGCGTGGCATGCACCAGGCACCAGCGCGAATTCAACGCGGTGTGATCGACCAGCCAATCCACAGGCCGCTGACCGCAGAAGGCCACGCAGTCGTCGACTTCCCTGGTTTGTTCCGCGATGTGGATATGCACGGGTGCCGTGGGATCGAGGGTATCGAGCATGGCGAGCGCCGCCTTCAGCGCATCGGGCGTGACCGCCCGCAGCGAGTGCGGGGCGAGGCCGAGCCGTGCATCCTGACTCGCACATAACGGCGCCAGACGTTCGAGCAGGCGCTGCATGCTGTCCACATGATGTCCGAAGCGCCGTTGACCGGTGGAGAGCGGTGCACCGCCGAAGCCACTGGCCTGATACAGCACCGGCAGAAGTGTCATGTGAATACCGGTGTTGTACGCGGCGCGCAGCAACGCTTGCGCGAGCAGCGCGTCGTCCAGGTAGGGATGGCCATCGGGATCGTGATGCAGATAGTGAAACTCGCACACGCTCGTATAGCCGGCAGCCAGCATCTCACCATACAGATAGGTGGCGACGGCCTCGACCTGCTCAGGCGAGATCGCGTTGGCAAAGCCGTACATCAAGGTGCGCCAGCTCCAGAAGCTATCGGCGGCTTCGGCGCGATACTCGGTCAAGCCCGCAAAGGCCCGCTGAAACGCATGCGAATGCAGATTGGTGATGCCCGGCAGCACCGGACCGGTGGCACGCATGGCATCCGCCGGGCAATCGGCATTGGGCGCGATGCGCGTGTAGCGGCCGTGCGTGTCCCAATTGAAAAGAACATCACGCGCCCAGCCCGTAGGCAGCAACGCGTGATCGGCAAACAGTGCGAGCGAAGAAGACATCGTTTAGGGTGCTGCGAGAAAAGTGATGCGAACGGCGATCAAAGCGGCGTCGGGGGTGAGCGGGGCTAGGTGGAGGTCATCGGCGGGCGGGCACAATGCGCCAGTATCTCCTCGCCGTTCATCCGTGTGGGGGGGACGTTGCTGGGGTGAAGCCCGCTGCGTCGAATCCCGATAGGCGCCTTGCCCAAAGGTCCATCTCGTTGTGGCGCCGTCATTGCGCGGGTCGATCACGCGCCATGTTCCGCGTGCGACGATGCGCATTTCCACCGTGGGGTTTGAGGGCGGTGCTGCCTCACTGGCGACACTGCCTGTGGTCACGACCGCGATCGTTGCTTCGCAACGACCACGCCGAGTCATCACATTGAGGACGCGTGCGGCATTGTCCGCACCGTCTTCAACCCAGGTGGCATCCAACGCGATATCGCCGTCAAAGGCATAGGGCGCGAGCGATGTTTCGAGGCGGTGATCGAAGGCGCCGTTGTGGGCGGTAAGCCGCACGCCGGATCCATCGAGCAACGTGATCTGGCGATCGATGCCGGGAAACGCCGAGAAGGGGCCGGGGTGCGCGATCGTGGCAACACTGATGCGCGCATCGAATGCCGCGGCGGTGCCGGCGTTGCCGTCGGCGCGATCGCCATCGCGCGCAAGCAGGGTCAGCAGTTCGCACGTCGTGCCGCCGCCATTGCGCCACGGCATCGCCGCACTTGTGGCGGCATCGAACGATATCCAGTTCATGGTGTCCTCACCGATCTCACGCACGGCATGAATCAACCCAATGGGTTGGCCGCAGCAGCGGCATCGGCTGAGGCGGCCGGCGGCAGGGCGTTCGCCACGCTTCCTTGCGCGCTCAACACGGCATGCAGGAATTCACGCGTGCGGGCTTGGCGCGGTGCAGTGAAGATGACTTCCGGCGCACCCAGCTCGATGATCCGGCCGCCATCCATCACCGCCACCACGTCGGCCACGTCACGGGCAAAGCCCATTTCGTGGGTCACTACCATCATGGTCATGCCTTCCTTGGCCAGGAGCTTCATCACCTGCAGCACTTCACCCACGAGTTCAGGGTCGAGCGCGGAGGTCGGCTCGTCGAAGAGCATGACCTTGGGCTCCATCGCCAGGGCGCGTGCGATGGCCACGCGCTGCTTTTGACCGCCGGACAAACTGGCCGGCATCGCCTCCGTTTTGTCTTGCAGGCCCACTTTGGCGAGCAGCGTTTTGGCAAGCGCGTCGGCCTCGGCGCGACGCATCCCGCGCAACGTGCGTGGGCCCACTGTCACGTTCTCCAATACCGACAGATGCGGGAACAGGTTGAACGACTGGAAGACCATGCCCACTTGCGTGCGCAGGGCGTTGAGCTGCACCTCGGGGAGCAATCTGCCGTGCTCGAGCAGCGCGCGGCCATCGATCTCGATGGTGCCTTCCTGCGCCACTTCGAGGCCATTGCAGCAACGTAGCAGCGTGCTTTTGCCCGAGCCGCTCGGGCCGATCACCACCACCACTTGCGACGTGGGCACGCTGAAGTCGATGCCTGTCAGCACCTTGTGGCTGCCATAGGACTTGTGCAGGTCGCGGATACGGATCATGTCTGATGTGCTCATTGCACCATCCCTCCGGCGCGCAATCGTTTTTCGATATAGCGCAAAATGGTTGTCGTGATCGTGGTCAGGACGAGATACACCAGGGCAATCACAAGATAGGTTTCGAGCGAACGGTACGACACGGCGATGATCTTCTGACCCTCATGCATCAGGTCGTGGATCGTGAGCAGCGATACCAATGCCGAGTTCTTGATCAGGGCGATGAACTCGTTGCCCAGCGGCGGAATCATGCGCACGAGGGCTTGCGGCAGGATGATGATGCGCATCGCCTGACCGGACGACATCCCCAGGGAACGCGCCGCCTCAGCCTGGCCGCGATCGATCGATTGAATCGAGCCGCGTACGATTTCAGACACATACGCACCCGAATACATCGCCAGACCCAGCACGCCGCAAGCAAAGGCCGGCAACTTGACGCCGAATTGCGGCAAACCGTAAAACCAGATGAAAAGCTGCACCAGGAGCGGCGTGCCGCGAAAGCACAGCAGATAGAGGCTGCACAAGCCATAGACGATACGCCGCTGCGGATTGAGACGGCCAATGCCGACCAGCAGGCCGATCACGCAGCCCAGCAGCAACGCGAACGCCGTGATTTCGATCGTGACAAGGGCGCCGCTGGCCAGCGACTCCCAGTCGGCGAAGACGGGAGAAAAGTCCAGGTTCATTGTGCCGGCGCCTCGAACCACTTCGCGACGATCTTGTCGTACGTGCCGTTCTGTTTGATCGTCTTGAGCGCGTCATTCAGGCTTTGCGTGAGCTTCGGCGCGTTCTTCGATACGGCGATGCCATAGTCTTCTGTGGTGATCTGTTCGTCGAGCACCGTCAGGTCCTTCGTGCTTTGGGCGAACAGTTTCGCGGCAGGCTTGCCGGTCACGGCAGCATCGGCACGGCCGATCTGCACCAGGTTGAACATCTCCTGGTTCTTCTCGACTTCCACCCGCTTCACGTTGGGAAATTTCTCTTTCAGGAAGTTGACCGACTTTGTGCCGACCTGCACCGAAACGTTCTTGCCGTCGAGATCCTTCAAACCCTTGATCGGGCCGTCTTTTTTGGTCAAGACCACCAGGCCACCGGCGTAGTATGAATCCGTAAAGTCGACCACCTTGCGGCGTTCGTCCGTGATGTAGATGGCCGAGACGGCAATGTCGGCGCGGTTCGCCAGCACGGCAGGGATCAACCCCTTGAAGTCGACGTCGATCCATTCGACCTTTTTACCCATGGCTTGACCCAGGGCTTCGACGAGTTCGATATCGAAGCCGGTGCGTTTGCCATCACGGACGAACTCCATCGGTGGGAAGGTGGCGTCGGTCACGGCACGGATCGTGTCTTGGGCGTGTGCCACACCGGCGGAGGCGGCGAGTGTGAACGTAGCGATAGCGGAAAGAAGACGGCGGCGGGTCAGCATGGGGACATCCTTCAGGCAAAGGGAGGAGAAAAGGTAAAACGAGTCGCGCGAATCACTCGGGCGTCAAAGACTTTGCAAACGGGCGGAAATACGTTGTGCGGCTTGAACGGTGAGACTGATGAGGTGCGGTGCGCGGTCGGCGGCGCGGGTAGACGGTGCCATCAGCGTGAGCGAGGCCACCGCTTGCTGCGGGCGCTGAAAGATCGGCGCGCTCACGCCCCAGACACCCGGATCCACCTGGCCGTCGGTAACGGCAAAACCGGCGGCGCGGATATCGGTAAGCGCGGCGTTCAACTGCCCCAATGCGGTGGCGTCGAGCGTGCGGCCAATCTGGTGCAACACGGATTGGCGCTTGCCATCCGGCATGAAGGCGATGAGCGACCTTGCCGAAGCGCCATTGATCAACGGCAGACCTCGGCCCTTCACGAACGAGCAGCGCAGCGGGTGGCGGCTCTCTACCATGTCGAGGCACACTGCCTGATCTTTTACCGCCGCCATCAATCCGACGGTTTCACCGGAGGCATCGGCCAATGCGGCCATATCGGCTTGCGCTTCGTGCACCAGAAACGAAGACTGATCGAATCCCCAGGCGAGCTGCAGACAAAGCGGACCCGGACCATACTCCCCGGCGTGCTCGAACACGAACCCCCACCGCTTGAGCAGCGCGATCTGACGATACAAGGTGCTCTGTGCCAATCCGGTGCGCTCGACGAGCGCCGCGATGCTCAGCGGACGGTCGTGCTGGGCCAATGTGGCAAGCACCGACAGCACGCGATCGGCGCCGCCGGTAATGGCGCGGTCTGGTGGCATGGATAAAACCCCTTGTAGATCTGTTTTTTTAAATCATAGGGGTCGATTCTCATTCGTCACATATCTAATTCTCAATAAATGGGAATTGCCGGGGAAAACCCTGAGGATTTGTGATGCATCGCAGCAAATTGCGATGCGCAGAAAGCGCGAGCCCTTCGCCGGTTAGGCGGCAACTGACGAATGCCGAGCGAGATGCAATGTTGCGGTCACAGGCGAAGCGGCGATCGAGGTGTACAACGAAGCGAAAAGGCGACTACGCGCCGGGATACCGGACGGCAGTGTAGGTCGCAATGATGTGCGGCAGATTGAGCATGACGTGTTCACGCTTCAGTCTGGCAGCCTCGGCGAAATCGCGATGCGCCAAAGCATCGATGATGCGTTGCGTGTATTGGGGCGACACGCTGGTGCGGATTTTTTGCGAGAGCAGATTGTGCCGCAACGGCTCTGCCGTCTCGTTGAGTTTGCCCAGTACCTCGCAAAGCGGGGTGTTGCCGGTGAATGCAGCGATGCTGCGATAAAAATCCAGCAGCGCGGCGAGATAGGGGCGCGGCTTACCCCGCGCATGGGCAGCAGTGAGCTGACGGTGCTGAGCGCGCAGATCGTCAAGAAGCGGCTCTAGATCGGGAACCTCGGCCAGTTGTGTAATGGCGTAAGCCTCGAGTTCGGCGCGCAAGAGATAAAGATCGCGCACTTCGCGCTCGGAGAACACTTTGACCCGGAATCCCCGGCGCTGGCGATGCGTCACCAGTCCACGCACTTCGAGCATCCGAAGCGCCTCGCGAATCGGGCCACGGCTGGCACCGAACCGTCTTTCGAGCTCCTGCTCGCGCAGCGGCTGCCCGGGACGGTATTCGCCCACAACAATCAATTCCCGGATTTGTTCCTGCAGGTAATAGGGGATGGTGCCGGGCGCTTTCATGCGGAGAACTCTCGGAGAATCAAGTCGGGGTGGCGACGCCTGCCCCGGCGTTGAAGGCGTTCAGCACGTCCTGCATCGGAACCACGTCGGCGAACTGCCGATCCATGTCGAACAGCGAAATTGCATGCGAGATGGGAATGCGATCGAACACCGCTTCATGCGGCACGATCGTGCGGAAATTATAGGAGGAGGCGTCGAACACCGTTGCGCGTATGCAGTTGCTCGTGGCGCCACCGACCACAATGACAGTGTCGATCTGGCGATCGATCAGATAGCCCAGTAACGGCGTGCCGTGAAATCCGCTCGGTTTCTTCTTCACGAACACGACATCGCCTGCGGACGGTTGCAACTCAGGTACCAGTTCGGCGCCCAACGTACCGGCCAGGCACCAATGCGGACTGTCCAGCAGATCGCGCTTGCGCCCATAGACGCCGATATCGCTGCTATCCGAAGCCAGCTCGAAGCGGGAAAAGAAGCACGGCACCTTCGCGGCCTGCGCAGCGCGCACGAGCGTTGCAATGGCGCCAACGGCCCGCCGTCCGATATCGCCGCAGCTTGAGGGCCATTGCGCGTCGTCGCCAGGGGCGCCCACCATATATCGCTGGGCATCGATCACGATCACGGCGGCGTTGCGGCCAAACCCCATTCGCCGGCCAAAGCGTCCTTTCTTCAGAACGGCCCGGTCCGCGTCGGTGAGGTAAGTATCCCAAGGGGTCGTGTCAGTCATGTCGATTCCGTAGAAGGTTCATTGAAGTCCGTTGCCAACCGATGTCACCACTCAACGCATGCGCCATTGCAAGCAGGCGCGCTTCGGCGAAAGGTCGCCCGATCAATTGCACGCCGATCGGCATGCCGTTGCCGTCCAGGCCAACGGGCATGCTCAACACCGGCAGGCCGAGATAGTTGAAGGCGCGGGTAAGGCGAGTGAGCGCTGCAACGACGTCAAACACGCGATCGCCATGTTCCATATCGGCCGCTTCACGCGTGGGTACCGGGATCGGTACGGTGGGAAGCATCAGCACGTCGCAATTGGCCATCGGGCCGCGAAGGAAGTCATCGAGCAAGCGCGCCCGCAGCGACAGCGCTTCCAGGTAGCGCACCGCTGGAATGTGCAGTCCGGGCTCGGTGCGGGAATACACGGCTTGTGAGTAACGATCGGGATATCGCCGCATCCAGCTGCCGTGCAACGTCGCGGCTTCCACCTTGGAAACGATGTCCCCCATCGCATAGCACGCGTCGCGATCTTCAAACGCCGCCTGCTTTGGCGCGCCATAGCGTGCGGTGGCCGTGACCATGAAGGCGGCGAACGCGGCAGCAATGTCGTCATCTAGCGCATCGTGCTCGGTAAGCGTACCGATCCGACTGCCGCGATCGGCGGTCTGCAATAGTGCGCCGGCGTAATCGAGTGCAGGTGCGGGCAGACTGGTGGGATCGGCCGCGTCTTGTCCCGCGATCGCGGTCAGCAGCAGCGCGCAGTCTTCAGCGGTACGGGCTAGTGGACCGACACAGTCCAGTGAGAACGCGCGGGGGAAACATCCGTGACGTGACACTAGCCCATATGTGGGTTTCAGGCCGAAAACGCCGTTCATCGAGGCGGGCAAGCGGATTGAGCCTCCTGTGTCCGATCCCAACGACCCGAAAGCCGCACCCAATGCCACCGCAACGGCAGAGCCGCTTGAAGACCCGCCCGAAATACGAGCGCTGTCCCACGCATTGGTGCAGTCGCCAAAATGGGGATTTTGTCCGGTTGGTCCGCACACCATTTCATTCATGTTGAGCGGCCCAAGGTCAACGGCGCCCGCAGCGGACAGGCGCGCGAGCACCGTGGCCGTCACGGCATGCGCGGGCATGGCCGGCACGTTCGAACCCACTGACATTGGAGCCCCGCCGCGCTCGAAGCAATCTTTGTGTGCGAGCGGAATGCCGTGCAATGCGCCTCGTGCCTTGCCCGCAAGCCGTTCCCGATCGCACGCTTGGGCGTGCGCGATGGCGGCTTCGGCGTGCAGGGCGATAAAGGGACGATGGCGCGCTTGTGCAGCCCGTGCGCGTGCAACGGCACGCCGGGTGAGTGACTCCGACGTGATTGCGCCAGCGGCGATCATCCGCATTGCGTCCGCTAGCGTCGCAGGTTGATTTTCCTCAGGCGACTCCGTTAATGGTTGGGAACTTGGAGCCCGCACGTCTCGCGTCGATGCCGCGGAGTCATCCAATGCGTAAACGTCGGATGCCGTCATCAGCAGCGCGCCGAAATCGCCCGGCTGCATGCGGCTGTCGAGTTGTCCATCGGCGGCTGTGCGTACGGCCGCATTCAACCGCAGCACTTCGCTGGCGATGTGCGTGCCGCCGGTGCGGGAACCGATGCCATGCAAGGCGTTGGCCGTGCTTTCGATCGCATGGTGCATGGCGGTTGTCGGGGGCGAGGGCGGGCTTTTTTGTGTCACAGGTATTCCGAAGCGTAGAGGGCCGGGATCTAGCGTTGGCTGATGCCGACGCGTTTGGCGACGTCGGACCATGTCTTGAAATCTTCGCTTAGCGTGGTCTGTAACGCCTGCGGGGTGGAGGGCGTCGCCTGGGCCCCAGCCGTCTTCAGAAACTGGGCGAACGCAGGTTCAGCCACCACGCGCGCGATTTCCCTGTTGAATCGGTCGCGAATGCCTGCCGGTATCCCGGCCGGCGCAAAGACCCCCCACCACACCTCGACCACGTAATCGATACCGCCTTCTCGAACGGTGGGAATCTGCGGATATTCCGGGTCGCGTTGTGCCGTCGTGAACGCAAGCTTGGGCAACTGGTCCGCGCTGGTGCCCTTGATCGACGCCACCGTCGTAATGACCATGTCGAGACGTCCGGCGAGCAGATCGAGTTGCGCGGGGGCGATGCCGTTGTAACCCACCTGTTGAACGTCGATGCCGGCCGCGCTCTTGAACAGCTCCGTGGCCATCTGGGTGCTGTCGCCCAGGCCCGCGCTGCCATAATTGAGAACGCCGGGATTGGCGCGCGCATAGGCGACGAGTTCGGCAACGGTTTTCACAGGTAGATCCTGCCGCACCAGAATGACAAACGGCGCGGTGGCGACACGCGACACTGCTTCGAAGGCGCGTTCGACGTTGTATGGTGTTTTCTGCACCGCGGCGCTTGTGGCGATCGATCCGGAACTGAACAGGAATGTGTAGCCGTCAGGTGGCGCGGTTGCCACCGCATTGGCGCCCACGACACCGCCGGCACCCCCACGATTTTCGACAATAACGGGCTTGCCGGTGTTCTGGGTGAGGCGATCGGCCAGCCGCCGCGCAATGACGTCGTTGCTGCCCCCGGCGGAAAACGGAACCACCAGCTTGATGGGCCGATCGGGCCAGGGCTCGGCAGCGTGCGCCGCGCCAATGATTCCCAGCGAAAACGCCGCAGCAGATGCGGTGTAAAGAAGGTACTGCAACAAGCGACTCGGCATGGCAGGACTACCCCTTGATTGTTGTTTCGTCGCGGCTCGATCAGCCTGATGTGCCGTTCAATCTAATGCCAATAATGTAGATTGTCTACAAAATGGCCGATGTAATTTTCCAGTGGTTTTCCCTGGTGCCGTAAGTTGGAACAGCGCTTGCGCTGCCCTCGCAATCAACGAATGGCACGATCCTGTGCCCCCTCACAAAGGATCCAGGCATGACTTACGACTTATGGTATTGGGACGGCATTCCCGGGCGCGGCGAGTTTGTGCGTCTTGCGCTCGAAGCAGCCGGCATCGACTACCGCGAACGCGGCCGTGCATCGGGCGGGGGGAGCGCCGATGCATTGGTGGAAGATATGCAATCGCCTCGCAAGCATCCGCCTTTTGCACCGCCTTACCTGGTGGCCGATGGCCAAACGATCGGCCAAACTGCGAACATTCTGTTTTTCCTGGGTGAAAAGCACGCGCTAGCACCGAAAGACTTGGCCGGGCGATTGTGGGTCAACCAACTGCAGTTGACGCTGGCCGATCTGGTCGCCGAGGCGCATGACGTACACCATCCGATTGCGGCAAGCCTGTATTACGAAGATCAGCAAGACGAAGCCAAACGCCGCGCCAAGTCGTTTCGCGAAGAGCGTATTCCGAAATTCCTCGGTTATTTCGAAAGCGTGTTGAAGGAGCAGGGCCAGTGGCTGGCTGGAGGCGATACGTGGTCATACGCCGATCTATCGCTTTTCCACGTCGTGGATGGCCTGGCGTATGCGTTTCCGGTGACGATGAGCAAGCAGTCGCGGCGCTTGAGCAAGGTGATGGCGCTGCATGCCCGTGTGGGCGCCATACCCAACGTCAAAGCCTATCTGCAAAGCGATCGGCGACTGCCCTTTGGCGACGGTATCTTCCGTCACTATCCTGAATTGGATGGTTGAATGACGAAGGGCGGTCGATGATGCCGGGAAAGCACGGATCGCTGCAGACGTGGCGCTGATCAGTCCGTTGATACGGCGATCGAATGCAAGGCCTCGATGATCGTGTCCATTTCGTCTTCGGTGACGTGCGTCAGCTCCAACGTCACGATGCCGTTCGCCAATGCATGGCGGCCGACCACAATCGATGGCTGATGTTGGCGCAAAGCATCGGCCAGGGAGGCGGCCGCTTGAGCGTTGCGACAGGTGAGCGCCACGCGCGGATACGGGCCATAGTCGGCTCGGTCGAGCAGATCGAAGCGATACGGCAAGTCGTCACATGCCGCAATCAAGCGGTGCGTACGTGCCAGGTTGGCTTCGCGGACATCCCAAAGCGAAAGCGCGGACCGCACCTGTAGTGCTGCGGCCACGCCGGCGAGCGCTTCCTTGGTCGGTTTCATCCCGCGCCCGATGCCGCCGAGGTTGGCGCGTGCGGCGGCAATGGGGCTGGCCTTTCCGGTCAGCACACCGCAGGTGGGGGCGGCAAGATACTTTTGCGCGCTGAAAATCGCGATGTCGATCCCGTCGAACCAGTCGCGATCGCTCAGGCGCCAGTCCTGAGCGGCAGCATCCACGATGAATGGCACGCGAGCCTCGCGCGCGTGCCCGGCGAGCGCCGCGATGGCGATCGGTGCGGGCTTTTTGACGAGTGTGGAAGACACGCCCACAACGGCTGCCAACGTGCCCGCCGCGCCATGGTCGGCGAGCTGGCGCAGGCGCTGCTCCACCGTACCATCGAGAACCAATACGCGGGCACCGGCAAGCCGTATCGCCTGCGTGATCGGATGGCCATAGTTGACCTGATGCTCGGCCTGGATCGCAATGACGCTTGCGCCCGCGACATCGGGCAACGCGGCGATACGGCCCGCATCGGAGCCCGTGAGCGCCGCGGCCACCGCCAGCGTGACGCCCGCAGCGGCGCAGTGGCAAAAGCATGCGGCCTCGGTGCCCGCCTGTGCCGTCACCAGCGCGGCGACGGCATCGTGCACGCGTTCGATGTCGGTGTGCCGGGTGAGCGCCTCGGCTGCTGCGGCCGCCACGACCGAAGGCGATCGCGACACGCCAAACGGCGTGGGTGTGCCCCACGCATTGATCACCGCAAACGAGGCCGTCATATCTGTACGCGCGTTCCCAGTTCGATGACCGCATTATCCGGCAACTGGAAAAACGTGACCACGTTGCCGGCATTGCGCGACATCGCCGAAAACAGATGCTCTCGCCAATTGGCAATGCCCGAGCCTGAGGTGGGCACGACGGTTTCGCGGCTGAGAAAGTAGCTTGTCTCGAAGGCGTTCACGGCCAGCCCATATTTGCGGCAGCACTCGAGTGCTTCGGGAATATCGGGTTTGTTCATGAATCCGTAGTTCACGCGTACGCGCCAGAAGCCTGCGGCGGCATCGTCCACGTCCACCCGTTCGTCGGCGTGAATCCACGGTACTTCGTGGAAGATCACACTCATGATGATGTTCTGCTCATGCAGCACGCGGTTGTGCTTGAGATTGTGCAGCAGGGCTTGCGGCACGGTCTCCTGGCTGGCCGTGGCATACACGGCCGTACGCGGCACGCGCGGCAGCTCGGGATCGAGCACGATCGCTTCGATGAACGGCTGTAGCGCCGGGTCATCATCGCGCATGCGATTGACGAGCAGTTCGCGGCCGCGGTACCAGGTCGACATCACCACGAAAATGGCGATCGCCAACAGCAGCGGAAACCAGCCGCCGTCCGCGATCTTCAGGCTGCAAGACACCACCAGCAGCACATCGATCGCCAGGAATACGCCGGTTGCGCCGATCGCGATGTAGCGCGGGAAATGCCAGGCGTGCCGCACCACGAAGTAGGTGAGCACGGTCGTGATCATCATCGTGCCGGTGACGGCGATACCATAGGCAGACGCCAACGCAGAGGAGCTGCCGAAGCCGATCGTCACGATCACCACCGCCAGCAACAGGATGCGATTGACCTGCGGCATGAAGATCTGACCCGCTTCGCTGGCCGATGTGAAATGCACCTGCAGGCGCGGCAGGAAGCCGAGCTGCATGGCCTGGCGCGTCATCGAGTACGCGCCCGAAATCACGGCTTGCGACGCAATCACCGACGCCAACGTGGCGAGAATCACCGCAGGGATCAGCCAACCGCTGGGAAACATCAGATAAAACGGATTTTCAAGCGCGGTTGGCGTGGAAATGAGCAGTGCGCCCTGGCCCATGTAGTGCAGCGCCAAGGCGGGCAGCACAAAACCCAGCCATGCCAGGCGGATCGGCTTCTTGCCGAAGTGACCCATATCGGCATATAGCGCTTCGGCGCCGGTGAGCGCGAGCACAATGGCGCCAAATGCCGCGAAGACGCCGGGCCCGCGGTCAATCAAAAATGCCAGGCCGTGCAGCGGATTGAGTGCCATCAGAATCACGGGTGTTTGAATGATCTGGTGAATGCCCACCACGGCCAGCGTGGCAAACCACACCACGATGATCGGGCCGAAAAGCTTGCCCACCGTGGCCGTGCCATGGCGCTGTACGAGAAACAGACCGATCAGAATGCCCACACTGATCGGCAGCACAAAGCTGTCGAAGGCGGGTGTGATAAGGCTCATGCCTTCCACGGCGCCCAGTACGGAAATGGCCGGCGTGATGATGCTGTCGCCGTAGAACAAGGCGGCCCCGAACACGCCCAGGAGCAGCAGGGTGTGACGCAGTTTGGGATTATTGCCGGTCGCCCGTGCCGCCAACGCCGACAGCGCCATGATGCCGCCTTCGCCGCGGTTATTGGCGCGTAGCACCAGGATCACGTACTTGAGCGTGACGACGATGAGCAAGGCCCAGAAAATCACGGACACCGCGCCCACGATATGCGTGATGTCCAGCGGCACGCCGTTGGCGGGCAAGAACACCTCTTTCATGGCATAAAGCGGGCTCGTCCCGATATCGCCATAGACGACGCCGAGGGCGCCGAGCGATAGGGCAGCGAGGTTTTTAGGAGATTCGGAGGTAGACATCTTGAATGCACAGAACAGGCCAGCCGCCGTTATAGGCGGGGGCGTGTAAAGAACGCATAAAGATGGGGTGGGGTGTGGCGGTTACGCAAACGCGTGGCTTTTGCCATCGACCAGATTCAGTTAATTGGCTGTCCAGTCTTCGAGCCTTAAGCCCGGCACGCGCTTGAATTCGCCGATATTGTTGGTCACGATGATGAGTCCGCGGGAGCGTGCGTGCCCGGCGATCATGTTGTCGTAAGGTCCGATCGGTGTTCCCAACTGCGCGAGTTCGGCCCTGAGCTGCCCCGTATGCGTTGCTGCGTCATGATCGTAATCGAGCACATCGAGACGCGCTGCGAGTCCCTCAACAACGGAAAGATTCTTTTCTGGTGCCGCCGATTTTTCAGCGCCGTAAATAAGCTCCATCAGCGTAATTGCGCTGATGCACATTTGGCCAGTGTGACGTCCAAACGCGGCGCGTACCGATGCAGGCTTATTCTTGATTGTGAAAATACATATATTGGTGTCGAGCATGAATTTGAGCATTCAGAACGAATCCCGCTCTTGCTCGGCTGGTTGCTCCCGATCCACCATAAAGGTGGGGTCAGCATCATTGCCATCAAACCAGGTATCCCAAGATTGGCCGACAGGCGTGATAAGACGAGCGCGGCCAATGGCGACCACGTCTACACGAGTGACGTCTGCGGGGAACGCCACGGATTTGGGCAGTCTCACAGCTTGGCTGCGATTACTTTTGAATATAGCGCCTTGATCCACTGCGCTCTCCTTCAGGATATACGTAATGTATATCCCAGTGTACGACGGGCTTCACTCCACGGCAAGCCGATATCCCACCCCCACCTCGGTACGCACATACCTTGGATCGGTAGGGTCGCGTTCCAGCTTGGCACGCAGGTTTCCCATATACACCCGCACGTAATGGGTGTGCTCGGCGTAGTCGGCACCCCACACATCGATCAGCAATTGCCGGTGCGTGACCACTTGGCCGGCCTTTTGCACCAATCGCGCCAGCAGTTTGAACTCGGTTGCCGTCAATTTGATTTCCACGCCGTCACGGGTCACGCGATGGGTGGTGAGGTCCACGCTCAACCCTTCCAGCTCGTAGGTGGTTTGCGCCGGCGAAATCGACGTGCCGCGATGGCGCAGCGCCACGCGCATGCGCGCAAGCAGCTCACCGACCCCGAAAGGTTTGACCAGATAGTCGTCGGCGCCAGCATCCAGCAGCGCAATCTTGCCGGCTTCGTCTTCGCGTGCAGATACGACGATGATCGGCACTGCCCGCGTGCGCCAGGCCGCCAGCAGATCTTCGCCGCGTCCGTCGGGCAAGCCGAGATCCAGCAGAATCAGATCCGGCGCTTCGTGCTCCACCATGGCGCGCGCTTCGCTCACGCTCACCGCAGTCGAGATCTCGAAGCCTTCCACGGTGAGAACGGCGTGCAGCAGGCTGCGAATATCGCGGTCGTCTTCGACGATCAGTACCCGGATCGCCACCTACACCCCCTCGTCGGCCGGCGTGGGCGGTGAGGGAACCAGCGGCATGAAGATGGAAAAGCGCGACCCGCCGCCTTCGCGAGGGCCCACGCTCAGCCGGGCGTCGTGGGCACTGGCCACTGCCTGAGCGATCGCCAGGCCGAGTCCGGCGCCCCGTTGCGCCGGGGGCACCGCGCCACGATAGAACGTCTCGAAAATACGGATCTCATCACCCGGGGCAATGCCGCGTCCGCGGTCCAGAATATCGATCGTGATCGTGTCGTCGTCCGCATAAGCCGTGAGCGCCACGTCGTCGGCCGAATACTTGAGCGCGTTGTCCAGCAGATTGGTGATCAATTGCGCGAAGAGCACGGCATCCACCCTGATCAACGGCAAGTCCGCCGGCAGCGTCGCCGTCACATGACGGTGCGGATGGCGCGCACGCAATCGCGCGATACAGGTGCCGGCAATCTCTTCCAGCGCTTCCCAGTCCATCTTCAGCACCGGATGATCGCCGGAAACGCGCAGCCAGTGCAGGGTGTTGTCGGTGACGGCGGTGAGGTGGCGGGCTTCGCTTTCGATCAGCGCGAGCAAGCGTTGATGGCTTTCCGCATCCAGGCGATCGCCCTGCCGTTGCATCGATGTGGCTGCGGCCAGGATCGCCGCCAGCGGCGTACGCAGGTCGTGCGAGACGGAGGCCAGCAACGTGCTGCGCATGTGTTGCGCTTGCGCCTGATCGCGGGCCTGGGCCGCTTCAGCCGCATGCCGCGCGCGCAACAGGGCGCCGGCTGTGAGATCGGCGATGGCCTGCGCGTGCTCGCGCCGCTCTTCCGCCCCCGGCAGCAAGGCCGTTTGCGCGGGTGCTGCAATCGCGATGGCACCGATACGACGCTCACCCGCACGCAGCGGTAGATACCAGGTTGCCAGGGCGTCCCATCGCCCGGTGCCCGGGCCCATCGCGTGGCCGCTCTTTACGCAATGCGCAATGGCATCGTCACGCCGCTCGGCGGGGGCGGTAGGCGCCTGCATCGCGCCGTGCATCACCAAATCGCCATCGCGAGAGATGAGCGCCAGGATGCCCTGGCCGAAATCTGCTTCCAATGCCCTGACGGCGGCATCGACCATAGGGGCCTCGTCTTCAAGCAGCGCCATGCTCGCGGCCAGGTGTTGCAACGTGCGCGCGCGGCGTTCGCGGGACACGGCCCGACGCGTCGATGCGCGTAGCCGGGACGACAGATTCGTCGCCAACAGGCTGACGAACAAGAGCGCCACCAGGGTGATGGCGTGTTCGGTGGAATCGACGCGAAACGCACCGCGCGGCTGGACGAACAGAATATTGAGCGCCGCGACCGACAGAAAGGCACAGGCAATCGAGAGCCAGCGATTGGTCACGTAAGCGACCAGCATCACGGCCGCCAGATACACCATGGCCAGCACGGTGACCGACACATGATGATTGAGCAGGTGCGCAACCCCCGTGGCCGCGCCCCATACCAGCAGCATGCCGCCCCACGCTCGCACGCGGCGCAGGGGCGGGGCGGGCGGCGCGGATCGCTTCATGCGTGGGGGCCTGGGTTACGGCACCAGCGACAAGCCAATGCGGAACTGCGAGCGGTTGCGCTCGTCGTAACCCAGCAGCGTTTCGCCATAGCCGTTGAAGTACTGCAGATAGACGTAGCCGTTGGCGTTCAAGCCCATTTGCTTGAGCGGGTAGGCCAGGTCGACTTGGGTCGTGCGGCGTTTTTGGTCGCCCTGACGGTACATGGCAGAGACGACCGGGCCGTTATCCTGCGCCCAACGCACGCGCCAATCCACATGGCCGTTGTAATCGGAATAATCACTGTTCTCGCGTGCCACGGCCACGTACGACATGATCTTGGGCGCAAACGACAACGTACTGCCGCCATCGAAGCGATAGTTGAACGACGGCTGCAGGTAGAAGTCGTTCAGCGAGCGGGAATCATCACCGGCCTTGCCGTTGGACTTGTGCTCGATACCGGCGGCACTGCCGAAGCGCCAGTTTTGATTGCCCGACGTCCACAGGTTCTCGTTCAGCCAGAATGCGCTGGGGTTGAACGTGGTATCGATGAACGGCTTGGAATCGCCCTGCAGATCCCACAATGAAGTTTGCGTGTAGCCCAGATACAGATTTTCATAGAACTTCGGCGCGGCTGCATCTTCGGGCGTGAACAGCCGGTACTTGGCGCTCAACTGGAAGCGGGCCGTGGTACCGCCGCGCGTTCCCACCGCGAAATACACCGGCTGATAGGCCGATAGCGACGACGTAAACGAATTGAAGGCCGTGGGAATCGCAGCCGGTTGGGTCATCGCCGTTTGCTCCGGGGCGGGACCGGTGTCCGGGGAAGCACCCAACCGGGTGACTTCCGCCGTCGGCAGCGGCTCGCCGGTGCGGGCATCCACGACGGGCGTATTGGCAGCCATCGTCGCCGGTGTACCGCTCTCGCGACCCGTCGCGTCCAGCGCCATCAGGGCGGATTGTCCTTCGATCGACACGGCCTGCAGGCCGCGCGCTTGCGTGGGCACCACGGCTTGCCAGCTCATGCGGGCAAAGTTGTTGACCGGCACGTTGAATTCGGTGGCAGCACTGACGGCGCGCGCCGTGGTACGAATCGGCTGGCCCGTCGTGCCACGCCATTGCACCACGATGCGGCGCGGAGCGCTCCAGGCGGCGCCCGTGGGCGTGTCGTTGAAGAACACCGCTTCGATCAGTACGGTTTCGCCCGGGGCAGCGCTGGGACGATCCAACCGGTAAGTCACACCGGCATGAGCCGCCGGCACGGCGGCCGCGAACGCGACCATTGCGATACCCACACGCAGGGTGGGCACTAAGGAGCGGGAACGGCTCATGACAGATTTCTTGCAGAATAGGGGACGAACGCAATGTAGCATCGTCGACCCCCCGCTCGGAAACCGTGTGTAATAGTGTGGCGTGCCCGCATCGCCCCGTATACCGTCATGAGCGACTATCCCGATACTTATTACCGCCGCACGGTGTTTGACGCCGCGGCTTATCCCGCATTGACTGCCGACAGCGACGTCGACGTGTGCGTGGTGGGCGCCGGGCTGGCCGGGCTGACGGCTGCGCGCGAATTGGTAACGCGAGGCCGCTCCGTCGCGGTGCTCGACGCCCATCGCGTGGGGTGGGGGGCGTCGGGCCGCAATGGCGGGCAGGTCTCCAGCGGGTTCGCCGCCGATGACGATGCCGTCTTGAAGCAGGTGGGCCAAGCGCATTTCGACGCGCTGTACCGGTTGTCGATCGAAGGCATGGAAATGGTGCGGGAAACCGGTGTGAGCCTGGGCGCAGGCGCGGGGGGCCTTTCCCCCGGCATTCTGAAGGTATTGCGCTACGACGATCGGGCCGGGCTCGCGGCCCATCGGGACCGCATGGCAGCTTACGGACGGCGATTTACGCTGCTCGATCGCGACGCCGTTCGTGCGCGGGTGAATTCGCCTGCCTACGGTCCGGGCTTGCTTGACGCCGATGCCTTTCACATCCATCCCCTCAACTACACCCGGGCCCTGGCAGCCGATGTGGCGGCACGCGGGGGGGCGGTGCATGAGCGCAGCCGGGTGACGCAATTGAACCGTTCAAGCGACCGTCACACCGTGAGGGCGAACGGTGCGGCGATCCGCGCGCGTCATGTGGTGATGGCAACGGGGGGCTATACGGATGCGCTCGTGCCGGCACTGCGCCGCGCGATGCTGTCCATCGCCACCTATATGTTGGCGACTGGCCCGCTGGGGCCGCGAATCGGCGATGCGATCGACACCACAGCCGCCATCATCGACGACCGTCGGGCCGGCAACTACTACCGCGTGCTCGACGGCGATCGCATCTTGTGGGGCAGTGGGATCAGCGTGCGAAGCAGTCCGCCGCCGCAACTGGCCGCTCGGCTCAAGCGGGAGCTGCAGCAGGTGTTTCCGCAATTGGGCGACGTGCCGGTGGAGATGGCGTGGTCGGGGTTGATGAGCTATGCGCGCCATCGCATGCCGCAAGTGGGGCAATTGTCTCCCGGCCTTTGGTATTGCACGGCGTTCGGCGGTCAGGGATTGAATACGACGGCGATTGCCGCACGCCTGGTGGCGGAGGCGATCACTGGCGAAACGGACCGCATCGCGGCCTTCGCTCCGTTCGGGCTGACCTGGGCGGGCGGTGTCGTGGGGCGCGCGATGGCGCAGGCCACGTATTGGGGATATCAGGCCGGCGACCGCTGGCGCGAACGCATGCGTCCCGTTTGATGCCACGTCGGTTAAACTACCGCGCTTTCCAAGATCTGCCCTTAGCTCAGTTGGATAGAGCACTCGCCTTCTAAGCGAGCGGTCACTGGTTCGAATCCAGTAGGGCAGGCCAGCATTTACACACCATGCGCGAGATTCCTTTCGAATACGAGTGGCAGCGCTGCAGGATGACGTTGACATCGGGAGTGCTGCGGTAATGCGGATCGTGACCCAGCGGGCTGGATTCATCTCGGATGACCACGCGAATCGTCTTGCTCGAGCCCTTCGGGCCGAGGGTGTCCGGCGGCATTCATCGTCATGTATGGTCTATACACTGGCCCCGTCTGCTGACCAAAAAGCGCTTCATGCGTTATGCAGTGACGACGACGTCGATAGCGCAATTTTCCCTGAGTCACTTTCCTTGAGCGACTTCAAGCTGCTGGTCTTCGACATGGACTCGACGCTCATCAATATCGAGTGCATCGATGAGTTGGCGGATCTGGTGGGCAAAAAGCATGAGGTGGCGGCACTGACCGAGCAAGCCATGCAAAGCCGTCAAGTGGATTACGACACGAGCCTGCGCATGCGCACGCGCCTGTTGGCAGGCTTGTCCGTGGATCGCTTCGATGACTTGTACGCGCAGCGTTTGCAAATTACGCCGGGCGCTCATGCACTGGTCAAGGCGGCGAAAACGGCCGGTCTGAAAACCGCGATTGTGTCGGGCGGATTCGACTACTTCACAGGGCGGGTGCGGGCCGAACTGGGTGTCGAGGAAGAGTATTCAAACCATCTCGAAGTCGTCGCAGGAAAACTGACGGGCGAGCTGGTGAGTACGCTGATCAATGCGGATGTCAAAGCGCAGCGTGTCCAAGCGCTCTGCCACGACCTAGGTATCTCGACAAGCGAGGCCATCGTGGTGGGCGATGGCGCCAACGATTTGAAGATGATGGCGCTGGCCGGGTTAGCGGTTGGCTATCGCGCCAAACCGGTGGTGCGTGCTGCGGTAAGCGTCAATATCGAAAGACTGGGTCTGGATTCCCTTCTGACCGCATTGGATGCTCAGGCGGTGCCCGGCATCTCAGGTGTCGAGCCTCGGTAGATGAGCTGACCGGGCAATACGCGCCGTTCGTTCTTGTCGCTGTCTTGCAATAACAACTCGATGGCGGCGCTGATCATGTCTTCCACCGGTTGCCGAATGGTCGTCATGTGATACGCGGCATTGGACGCGACGGGATGATCGTCGAATCCGAAAACACGCACATCTTCCGGCACGCGTTTGCCTACCGCATAGCGCAAGGCATCGATGGCGCCGGAAGCGATCTCGTCATCCGCGCAAAACAGGGCATCGATGCCCGGATGCCTGGCAAGCAACATCTGAGTGGCTTCGTAGCCCCAGCTGTAGCTGAATTCTTTCTCAAGCTGCGGTATCGACGTCATGCCCAGTTCGGCCAACCGTTCCATGAAACCGGTGCGCCGATCGCGATTGGTCGACACCAGAGGCATACCGCCGAGGAAGGCGGGTTCCTTGCTGCCCGATCGCAGCAAGACGTCCGCGGCGAGTCGACCGCCGCCGATGTTGTCCGTGGAGACGGAATGGCCGTTGCCGATCTGCGAATACCGGTTGAACATGACCACCGGCACGCCTTGCCGCACGCATAGATCCGCGCCGGAGGACGTGAGTGAGGCAGTCGTGATGATGACGCCGCGCACGCGATACTGAAGCACGAGCGGCATGAGATCGTCGACGGTCTGGGGGGGCGTGGCGTTGAAAAGCAATGTCTGCAGGCCATGCCGATGCAGTTCGCGCGTGATCGTTTCGAGCACGATCGGATACCAGGGATTGGTGATGTTGGCCATCACGATGGCGATGATGTTGAACTTCCCGCTGCTCAAGCCGCGCGCCAGGGGGTCGGGTTGGTAATTGACCAAATCGACCACCTTCAGGATTTTCTCGCGTACCTCCTGCGAGATGGCGCCTTTTCCGGAAATGAAACGCGAAACCGCGGCTTGGGATACGCCCGCAAGCTTTGCCACATCTTTCTGCGTAGGAGTTTTCTTGGTCACGCCAATCTACAAAATAGGTTCAAGTCGCCGCGGATGTTGCGGACGAGGATTTGGACAGAAAGTGCTGCAGGCAATTCTCGACGATGCGGGACACGTCGTTATCGCAGCGATTGTGCGCGAGGCTGCCCAGGAACGTGATCGATCCCACTGCAAACAGACCGCCGCCGCGCTCGGCCACTCCCACGGCCATGTGGGCGCGCACACCCTCGTATTTGCGGGGAATCGACGCGGCGATGGTCCACGTCAGAATTTCTTCGGGCACCAGTTTAAAGCTTGGGCCGTGATTATCCGACACGCCCACGATCTTCAGGTAACTCGGCGAGCCTAATTCCGGTACGACCTGATCGAGCTCGAAGCCCGCGGCGCCGCCGCCGGACAGGCCAAAGTCGCCGAATGTGTCATCTTTTACCCCTTCGAATAGCCACGACACGTCAGGCTCGTACGATTCGGCAGTGCGCCGGTAGCCCGTGCCCTCGAACCCGCCCTGCACGGCAAATCCAACACCGGCTGTGGTCTGGGGAGCAATCCCGTTTCGCCGCCACATTCCGCCATAGCCGCCGTCCAGCTGGTGGTAGTACTCTCCGGGTTCACTTGCCCAGGCACGTATGCCACCCTCGGCACGGCGTATTTCCAGCATGTGCGGTGCCGATTTGGGGCGAGCGATCTTCCAGTAAAAGCCATTGGCGCCGAGATACATCAAGTAGCCCCCGGTCTCGCGATACGCGATAAGCGCCTCGATCATGCGGCGGGTGTGATATTCCGGGTGCGACCCGGTCAAGACGACGTCGTAGTGCCGCAATGCTTCCACGCCCTGGTCGTCCAGGTCTTCGTCCGTGATTACGTCGTATTCATATCCTTTCTCCAACAGCCAATGCGTTAGATGCGAATCCGCTGAAAAATGGCGCAAGCCCGAGCCGTTGGGGTCGGGAAACGTCAGGTAGCCCGGTCGCATCGTCAACATCGGACGCAGTCGCGACGACAGGCTGATGCCCGCCATGTCCTTGTGCCGGTTATACGTGGACGCGCCATATTGGGTGACGACATCGGGGTTGTGAGGATAGGCATCCCACTGCGCAATGCGCTCGGCCAATGCGCCGGCGTAGTTGTTGCGGGCGTGATTGGCGTACGCCTGGTAGGTCAATGTGGGGGCGAGAAACAGGATACGGGCGCGCGGGCCACCGGCGGCGGGGGTGACATAGAACGGGATGGTGTCCTGACCATCAGGGTGCGTCACCTCCAGCCCGTACACGCCGGACGCCATGCCGACAGGAATGTTCAGGCTCAGGCTTTCGTCCCAGCCGCAGTCGGACAGCGCATCGGCATGGAAATAGATGGCGGCATATTGCGCGGGGGCGGTCTTCCAGTCCAGATTCAGGCCGGTCCAATCGGCCGATCGCACGGCTCGCACAGGCATGTTGATCAAGGTCAACGCGGGCATGTCCTGATGAATGCCTCTGATCGATTGTTCCTGCATGTCATCGGCCAGGCACCATTGCGCGATGAGGTCAGGCTGGACGGCATCGTCAGCGCCATGCGCGGCATGAATCTCAGGGGCCTCCATCAGACCGTTGTAGCCTGCGGCGGGATGACCGAGCCAGCGCGCACCAAGACAGAGAAGCACCGGGGCCAGGCGGTCGATCTGTTCGGGCAGGTCCAGGCGAGCGGAGCGTGCTGGGTCGGCGGGCGCCACTCCGGGCGTACCCACTGCCACCGGGCCGATGTCGAGCGAGACATTGCCCGCGCCGATTTCCAGGCGCAAGCCTATCGACTGCCAGCGATCCTGCTGCGCGCGCAGCCCGCTGCGCAATGTCGTGATGCGCTCGGCAGCCGCGGTAAATACTTGCACGACGAACTCGCCCTCATCGATCGCCAGCGCGATGCCGTCGTGCCCGGATGCATCCTGAAGACTGCAGACAGTTTGCGTGGGATGTGCGACGAGGGTAGGTTTGATGCGCAGGCGCACGTAAACATACTTTCGCGCCTTCAATGCGGGAAGGCTCGCCATGGCGCAGGAACCCGGATGCACGGCCTGTTCCTTGCCGGCGTATTTGGCATCAAGCGCAAATGGGACGGCGTTCAGTCTCATCCCCGGGCCGGCGGGATTCGGGTCGGCGCAATGGATGCGCACCACGCGCGCGCTGAACGGCTGATTGCCCGCCGAGGTGATCCGAAACGACAGGGACTGACCCGGCTGCGCACTCAACGGGGTGACGTAGCCGAGAATGGGGGGATGTGAGAGGGGTGTGGTCATGCGTTTCTTTGGTTGTTCGATGGCGATGATGGCAGGGCAGTCGCCTCTGCCTGAAAGGAGCCGGCAAGCCGCAGCTCAGTGCACCGCAAGGTATTGCTCCAGGCGGCTCGGGTTGGCGCGGCCCTCGGTACTGCTGAAGGTGTCTGCGACGGCGCCGTTCTCAAGCACGACTACACGATCGGCGATGTCCAGCGCCATGCTCAGGTTCTGTTCCACCAACAATATCGTCAGGTCGTCTTGCTTAAGTGCATTCAGCACGCTCGCGACCGTCTTCACCATGATGGGCGCCAGGCCTTGCGAAGGTTCATCCAGCAGAAGCAGGCGAGGGCCCATGGCCAACCCGCGCGCCATCACCATCATTTGCTGTTGCCCGCCCGAAAGTTCACCGCCCTTTTTCTTCAACAATTCTTTCAGCAGCGGAAAAAGATCCATCAGTCGATCGAGTGTGTAGGGCGAGCCTTCGCGATAGCCCAGAAGGATGTTTTCCCGAACGGTCAGCAGAACGAAGGGGTCGCGGGTTTCGGGCACCAAGGTCACACCCAGTCTCGAGATCGACTGCGGCGAGCTGCGCGAGATGTCTTTGCCATCCAGCGTAATCGAGCCCTGCGCGACGTTGTTCAGACCCATGATGGAGCGCAGTGTCGTCGTCTTGCCTGCGCCGTTACGACCCAGCAGCGCCACCACTTCACGCGCGCCGATGTCGAAAGACACATCGTGGATCGCCTGGCTTGGGCCATAGAATGTGTTGATCGCGTTCACCTGTAGCAGCATGGTCAAAGTCCAAAATAAGCAGCGTGCACTGCCTGGTTCTGCGATATCTCGGCGGCCGTGCCGGCAGCGATCAGCGCACCCCGGTTCATGACATGGATGCGATCCGAGATCTCCATGACGACGTTCATCTTGTGTTCGATCATGACGATCGTGTACGCGCTCTTGATCGACGCGATGAACGTTTTTACGCGCTCGGTCTCCCGCTGCGATAAACCTGCCGTGGGCTCGTCCAGCAGCAGAATCTCGGGTCGCGTGGCAAGCGTGACCGCGATTTCGAGCAGGCGCTGATCGCCGTACGACACCGAACGCGCCAGGGTGTGCTCGTATTGTTCGAGTCCGAGCTTCGCAAGGAGTTGGCTGGCTTGCGCGCGTAGTCCGTCGTAATGCTCGACGCGCCGCCACCAGCCGATGCGCCCGCCATGTGCAGCGCGATAAGCCGCCAACCAAACATTCTCTTGAAAAGTCAGGTCCAGATAGACGCTCGAGATTTGATAGGATCGACCCACGCCACGCCGGGCGATCTGGTGCGGCTTCAGCTTGGTGACGGTGTTGCCGTTGAGCAGGATCTCGCCCGAGGTGACGGGCAGATCCCGCGTGAGCAGGTTGAAGAGGGTGGTCTTGCCTGCGCCGTTCGGACCTAGGATGCTGTGCAGCATGCCGGGCTCGAATCCGATGGAGAGGTCTTCGATCACCATGTTGGCACCGAACTTCTTGGTTACGTTTCGCGCTTCGAATGCGTAAGGGTTTGCGGTCATGGTGCGCTCCGCTCGCCGCGAGCGCCTGTCACGAGGCGTCGGACGCGGTCGAACAATTCGATGGCGCCGCCTTTCAGAAACAGCACGACGAGAATGATGAATACGCCGAAGAGCAGCGGCCAGCGTGCCCACATCAAGCTGAAGAAACCTTGCAGCCAGATAAAGATCGCGGCGCCGATGACGGGGCCGAATATCGATGACATGCCGCCGATGATCACCATGAAGACGGCCGTGCCCGAACTGTGCCAGGAGATCGCATCGATAGGCATGATGCGATAAAGCATCGCGAAGAGAGCGCCTGCGACGCCCGACGCCGCGCCTGCGACCACGAAGGCCAGCAACTGTGCGCGATAAACCGAAAAACCCAATGAGTCTGTACGGCGCATGTTCTGTTTGGCCGCACTGAGCACCAGCCCCAGCGGACTGCGCATCATCTGGTAGAGGCCCGCGAAGACGACGACAAACAACACTGCGCAAAGCACGTAGAAGTTCACGTGATTCGACAGGTCGATCTTGCCCACACCGGGGATGGTGATGTCCGGTCGCCGGATGCCGCCCAGGCCATCTTCACCGCCCGTGACGCTGTGCCAGCTGTAGGCCAGGTAGAAGATCATCTGATTGAAGGCGAAGGTGAGCATCATGAAATAGATGCCGATTCGCTTGATGCTCATCATGCCCACGACAAGCGCAGCTACGGCGCTGCCAAGTGCCGCGAGGAGCAGGCCCACGAAGAGCGGCACGTCGGTGTTGATGTAGAGATAACCCGCGATATAGCCACCGACGCCGAAGAACGCGGCCTGGCCGAATGAATACAGACCTGCAACGCTGATAAGGAGATACGTTGCCAGTGCAAAGATGCTGAAGATCACGATCTCGGTCGCGATGTTGATGGGCATGCAAAATGGAGCGATGAGCGCCAGCACGGCCGCCACCGCGGACATCAGGTAAGTGGATGGTTTACGTTGCATTAGCGTTCCCCGAAAAGTCCCTGGGGACGAATCATCAGCGTGGCAACCATGGCCACATAGATAAGTACGGTGCTGGCCGAGGGTGCAAACACCGATGACACGCTCTGAATCACGCCGACAAGGATGCCCGCGGCGAGCGCGCCGTATAGCGATCCCAGTCCGCCGATGACCAGCACGACGAACGCAATCGACAGCATCTCTGCGCCCATCGTGCTATTGGCGCCAAGCAGCGGCACCACGAGGCCGCCGGACAGTCCGGCCAAACCCGTTCCCAAAGCGAATCCGGCGGTGATCAGCCGGGATACGTCGATGCCCAGGCACTGCGCCATTTCACGTTTGTCGATCCCAGCACGAATTTGCGATCCCAGACGGGTGCGCTCAATGAGCAGCCAGACCGCAGCAATCGTGAGTGCCGCCATCAAACCGTTGAACGCGAGGTACTTCGGCAGATAGGTGAAGCCAAGGTCGAAGGCGCCCTGCAGCCACTCGGGCGGCGTTACGCTCAGCCCCACAGTGCCCCAGACGATGATGATCAACTGCTCAAGTATCAGCGCGGTGCCGAAAAGAAAGAGCAGTTGGTATAAATAGGGGCCATTCATGAGACGCGCGACACCCAGCTTTTCCACCACGGTGCCCACGACGGCAGGTGCGATGAACGACAGGGCCAGTGCAAGGGCGAACGGCATGCCGGCATGCATCGCGGCGTAGCAGACATAGGCGCCCAACGCGTAGAACGCACCGTGCGCGAAGTTGGGCACGTTGAGCAATCCCTTGATGATGGAAAGCCCGAATGCGGTGAGCGCGTAGATCATGCCGATCGCCAACCCATTCAAGAGTTGTGCGGCTAACAAAGAAATCATGGTCGACCTTTCGGCAAGGAGAATGCGGGCCGCCGGAGCGCCCGCGTCCAGACATGTGGTGGCATCACACCGTGCGTTTGCACTGATTCAGCTCGGCAGGCTGGGGCGTGTCGCCTTGTGCCACGATCTTCGCCAGGTCGAATTCGTTCTTCATGGCGTCCGGTGCCTTGCACTCGACCACGTAGTAGGGCCGTTGCGTCTGGTGCGTGCGGGCGTCGATCTGTGTAGGACCGAAAATGCTGTCGAACTGCATGCCTTCCAGCGTTTTGATCACGGCTTCGACATCCGTGCTTTTTGCTTTGTCCATTGCCAGGAACAGGGTTCGCATCGAGTCGTAGCCATACGCCGCGGCGTACGACGGCACATTCTTGTACGCCTTCATATAGCTGTCCACGAAGGCTTTGTTTACGGGGGTATCGATGTCCTGGTAGTAATTGAGGCCGAGGATCATTCCGGTGCGCATGGCAGGCGAAAGCTCGCGTAGCTGTTCGACTTCCAGGGTCCAAGGACCGACGATCTGAACGGTTTTGACCCCGAAACTCTGAAATTGACGAACGGCTGATACGGCATCGGCACCTGCCGTCAGCAAGCAAATGATGTCGGGGCGAGTGGACAGCGCCTTGGTGAAATACTGCGTGAACTGACGTTCGCCGGACGGATGGTTGTCGTTGCCGACCAGTTCCAGGCCAAGCTCCTTTGCGGCGACTTGTGTGTAGTGCAGCAGCGATTGACCGAAGGCGTAATCGGCGGTGATGGTGTAGATCTTCTTTTTGTCGGGATGGACTTTGCTCACGTATTCCAGCGTCGCACGCAACGCCGTATAGGCATGTGCCGACCATTGAAATGTGTACGGGCTGCAGCGCGAACCCGTGAAGTCTTCCGACCCGCCTGCGGCGAATTGCAGCACCTTTTCCTGCCGGGCAACTTCCAGCTCAGCCAGGCCCACGCCGCTAGAGAAGTTCCCCATGAAATAGCTCAGCTTGTCCGAAGCGATCGACTCGGTGAGTCGGCGCACCCCCACGGCAGGCTTGCCTTCATCATCGCGCACGATCAAGTTGATCTTCTTGCCGAGTACGCTGCCGTTGCGTTCGTCGATGGCCAGACGCGCACCCTTGAGTACCAGGTCGCCGGCATAGGCAAACGTTCCGGTTTGTTGCGAGATCACCCCCATCGTCAGCGTGTCGCCGGCGCCTTGCGCCCACGACACGCCCGACAGTGAGGAGCCCAGCGCCGCCACGCCAGCTTTGAGAATAGTGCGTCGATCGATTTTTTTGCTTGAAGTCATGATGGTTCCCCTTGGCGCCGCGTATTCGCTGGGCGCATTGCCTGCGATGGATGACGCTGTTCCCGCATGCGAGACCAGCTTGTTGGCTACGACGTAAATCCCATTTCTGCACCGAAGCTGACCAGACCGCTTTCAAGTCGTTGCAGCAGCACGTTCATTTCTGCTTCGGTGATCACCAGTGGCGGCGCGAGCAAGGTGGCGTTATTGAGCGGTGCAATGCCAGCGGTGTAGACGATCAGGCCAGCGCGAAAGCAATGCGCCGTGAAAACAGCATTCGCATTCAAGCCCGCATCGGGCGGCGTCTTTTTCATCGCGTCCGTCACGAACTCGAAACCCCACAGCAAGCCACGTCCGCGCACATCCGCCATCCACGAAAATCTTTCAGCGAGTTTTCTGAGGCCAGCCTCGAGTTGCTTGCCCCGCGCGTCGACATTTTCGAGAACGTTCTTCTCGCGCATGAAGTTCACGACAGCCAGGCACGTGGCGGCACTTAAAGGATTGGCACTGAACGTGTGTCCGAAAGGCACCGTTTTTCCGTTGGCACGAAACGCTTCGATGATGCGCTCATGAAACAGCACGGCACCCATCGGCGTGTAGCCGGACGTCATTCCCTTCCCGGTGGCAATCATGTCTGGTGCGATGCCATCATGGTCGCATCCGAACCAGGCCCCGGTGCGGCCCATGCCCGTAATAACTTCGTCCGAGATGAGCAGCACGTTGTGGCGGTCGCAAATGGCGCGAAGCGCCCGCATATAGCCCACGGGCGGCGTGAGTGCGCCGCCGGCGGCACCCACGACGGGTTCAACAATCACAGCAGCTACTTTGTCCGCGCCATAGTCGCGGATGATGCGGTCCCAGACATTCGCCCCAAAATCGTCTGCATCCGTACCGGAAAGCGGAAAGCGGTAAGGGTAGGGCGGCGGCGCGACGGCAAACGTGTGCAGCAGGTTGCCATAATCCGAACGGCGAGCGGCATGACCTGACATCGACAGTGCTCCCATGGTCATGCCGTGATAACTGATGGCCCGGCCCAATACATGGGTCTTGCCCGGATGACCGCGATCGCGCCAGTATTGCTGTGCCGTGCGCATGGCAAGTTCGGTTGCTTCGGAGCCGCTATTCACGAAGAACGCGTGACTGACACCTTCAGGTGCCAGCTCGACGAGCGTCGCCGCCAACTGTTCGGCAGGCGCGTTCGTGAAGTGGGAGCGATAAGTGAAACAGACCTGCTCGGCCTGTTCATGCATAGCGTCCAGCACCTCCCGAACGCCATGTCCGATCGACACCGTCATCGCTCCACCAGAACCATCCAGATAGTCACGGCCGTTGCGATCGTAGATGTAAACACCCTGAGCACGATCTACCACAGGGAGTTCCGCTTTGAGGGGCTGCTTGATCAGCATACCCGCGTTGGCTTGCGTGAATACGTATTCAGTCTTGGGCATGATTTCTTGTTTGGCGCTGGCGTTACGAAGAAAAATCGGACGATTGCGCCTGAGGAATGGCGGAGAGTTTGATTTTTCGCGCTGAAGATGCGGATGCGCGAGGACTGAATACGAATTCTATCGAAATGCGGATTGCGGGATATGGGGGTTTTCCCGTTAGACCAATCTGCACCCGCCGGGCGTCTTGCACGGGGAGGTCGAAGGCGTATCGGGCTGCGGTGCCGCGACGTCTCGCCAGGTATGGAGACATCAGTCTGGCGATGTTTGCCGCGCAGGAATGGGATAGAGGGAAACGGATGGCTGCCGCAGTGACGGTGTCGCGTTCCCCTCTCTTGCGCTTGCGTTACTGCTGCGTCGCGTACAGATAGATTTCAACGCGACGATTCGTCGCACGTCCTTCGGCGGTGCCGTTATCGGCAATCGGATCGGTGGCGCCGCGACCTTCAGTGGTCAGTCGCGTTGCACCCACGCCTTGCTTGGCCAGATAGTTGGTCACACTGCGCGCGCGATTCTCGGAAAGCGTTTGATTGTGCGCGGCGGCACCCGTGCTGTCGGTGTGGCCAACGGCCTTCGCGCGCAATTCGGGATGCTGCACCAATGCGCGTCCAACGCTATCGAGCACCGGCAACAATGCAGGCTTCAGATCCGCACGATCGGTGTCGAACGACACATTGCTGGGGATATTCACCTTGAGACTACCGTCGGGCATTTCGACCACGTCGATACCCAGCGACGAAGCGCCGGATTGCTGCACGTCGTCTTTTACGACCTTCCAGTTGTAGCCCACCACACCGCCCGCGACGGCGCCGATGCCCGCGCCGATCGCAGCGCCTTTACCCTGGCCGAAGATGGCGCCGATCCCCGCGCCCAGCGCTGCACCTGCACCGGTTCCTACGGCCGTATTGTTTTGCTGCTGGGTCGCGCACCCGGTCAGCAAAAAGCCTGCAGTCGTTAAGCACACGAGATGTTTGGATATGGTTTTCATAGCTGTGACTCCCAAAGTCTGAATGTGCCGCAAATTCAGCGACGCGGGGCGACAGCAAGTAGCGCGCCTCGCCTGGGCGGGTCGACGATCTTCACGCGCTGTGTATCGAACGCAGGTGCGGATTACACGGGCCCGGACCGTTGCGCGGCCAGCAACTTTTCGAACATTGCGCCCGACACCGGGCGACCTAGAAAATAGCCCTGTACGTAGTCACAGTTCGAGGCTTGCAAGGCGCGAAGTTGCTTGGGATTTTCCACGCCTTCGGCCACGATATCGATCTGCATCGACTGGCCGAGCGCGAGAATGGCGTCGATGATTGCCATCGTGCGCGGGTGCGTCAACATGCGATCCACAAAGGAACGGTCGATCTTGATTGCATCCATCTCGAAGCGATCGAGATAACTGAGCGAAGAGTATCCCGTGCCGAAATCGTCGAGCGCGATCCGGATGCCTAACGCTCGAAGGTTCTCCAATACCCTGCCGGCTTCTTCCGGATTTCTGAGGAATACACTTTCGGTGACTTCCACCTGAAGCATCGTCGGCTCGACGCCAGCTGTCGTCAATGCTTCCACCAGCGCCGGCTGAAAGCGCGGATCCATGACTTCATCTGCCGAGGCGTTGATACTCAGACGAAGATCGAATGCGGGAAATTTATCGAGCCACCTCCGCATCTGCAGGCAGGCCGCTTGTATGACCCAGCGTCCGATATCTCGAATCAGTCCCGTCTCTTCGGCCAAGGGTATGAAATCCGCAGGCGGCACCACACCGCGCGTCGGGTGGCGCCAGCGCAGCAGCGCTTCGGCACCGGCGATGGCTTGTGTCCTGGCATCGCAGATGGGTTGATAGTCAAGAAAGAACTCGCCGCGCATGATGGCATTCTTCAGATCGGTCTGAAGGGTCAATTTGCTCATTGCCACGTTTGGTATTGTGCTGGCGTAGACGGCATAGCTGCCGGTGTCGTTTCGCTTGGCTTGATACATCGCGAGATCTGCATCGCGCAGCACATCCTCAGGCGTTTTGTATTGATCGGTGCCGATCAGGATCCCCATGCTGCATGTGCAGAAGATTTCCTGGTCGCCCAGCCATATCGGCGGACGCAAGGCGTTGACGATACGTTTGGCGACGTCGACGACCAGGCGTTCGGCGCAGGCGTCTTCCCCTTCGATCAAGAGCGCAAACTCGTCGCCACCCATGCGTGCGAGGGTGTGGTGAGCGGCCATGCAGTGCTCTAGCCGCCGCGCGACTTCCAGCAGCAAAACATCGCCGGCACGATGTCCAAGGCTATCGTTGACCAGTTTGAACCGGTCGAGATCCATAAAGAGCAAGGCATATCGAGAACCGCCCGCGCGATGTTTCGTGTCATTCATCGCGTCGACCAATCGGCCCATGAGATAGGCGCGGTTGTGCAATTTGGTCAGATCGTCGTGGAATGCCGCAAACGCCAGCTTGGCCTGCACCTTTCTGCGCGCCGCCACTTCCGTTTCCAGCACCAGATTCTGGGCCTCGGTGATACGCGTGCGGGTGGCCGACTCCTCCGACATTTTGCGGCTGCTCACATCACGCTGCACCGATATCCAATGGGTGAACCAGCCCGTTTCGTTGGCGACCGGAACGATGCTCAACTCAACCCAGAATTGTGTGCCGTCCTTGCGCGCATTCAACAGCTCGATTTCGATGGGCCGCCAGGTTTCGAGTGCCTGCCTGAGGCGATCCAGTGCGGCGCGGTTGGTTTTCTCGGTTTGCAGCATTCGGGGTGTTTTTCCGAGCACTTCCGCTTCCGAGTACCCCGTGGCGCGCTCGAAAGCGGCATTGCAGTAGACGATCCGAGGTCCAGGCAGGTCGATCGGCTCAGCCTCGGTGATGAGTACCGCGTCGTTGCAATTCACGACAACAGATTCAAGCAGGCGCAAGCGGTCCGTATTGGACCAACGAGGATCTGCTGTTTCCGATCGCGCTTCTTGATGGGCAAGCTCTCTGATCGCAGCCACGACCGCAAGCTGCATGGCATGGGTCTGCAACACATATCGCTTGGCAGGGCTCAATCCGCTATGCGGACTGTGATTTGCCACTACCAGCAGGCCGAGCGCGACGCCGTTGGTGTCACACACACACGCAGCCGCCAGGAACCGGATCGGGCCGGCGATGCGGCCGAACATAAAAGATTGGTCCGCGGTGAAATTCGGATGTCGCGCGACGTCGTCGATGATAAAGATCTGATCGCCGCCTTGACGCAGCGCCTCTCCCAATACGGCATGCGGTGTGTGGTTGGCATGGTCGAGCGAAAAGCCGAAAACGCTTTTCAGAACGAGGCGTTGCTCCTGAATCCCGTAGAACGCCGCCAGTGGGCATTGCAGAGAGTAGGCTGCACTTCGTACCAGTTGACTCGCGTTCTGGTCGCGATCTGCCGCGATATTGAGAAACTTCGAAAGGGTCATGGCGCCTGCAAAGCTTGAGTGTCGGGAGGCGAACAAGTCGCCCGCAATGTGATGCGATGCAGCGGGGGAAAGCCATAGGCGCGTGGATGCCGGGTACGAGTGCGGGCTGCCTCAAAAACGCTGGAGGCAGACGCGACACGTGCCGCATCGCCGCCGTGCTATGTCGCGTGCCGGCATTCGGGAGAGAGCGATGAGGCCGGCGTGCTGAAGCGCCGTGAAGCTGAGGTGCAGAAGCTGAACTGCGGTGCGGCGATGAGGCGGGGAAGCGGGAAGCGGGAAGCGGGAGGCGGGGAAGCAGGGGAGCGGTGTTGCGTTAGCGGTACTGCTGAGGCGAGCGGGAATCGAATCTCTTGCGGCTGCGCTCGCAGTTGTCTTTTGCGGCAGCACACGCGACTGGCAAGCTGTGAGCGCCGAAAGCGTGTGTACCGGATACGCAGCAATGGCCGTGCCGCGCTATCGAAATCACCGAATTTGCCAATTTATGCGGGGTATTCAACAGCATTGCGCGGGATGCTGGTGTTCCTTATGCTGGGTAATCCAGGACGATGGGTAACCCAGGACGATGGGTAATGCGCGACGATGGGTTATTCGGGACATTGCCTGTCGCGCCCCAACCGCCGCAGTTCATCGAGTGTTTGTTGCGCCAACCGGGTTGCGCGGTAATCCCGGCGAACGAACATCCCGACGGAGCGCCTCAACGCACCCTGTAAATACGTTTTGGCCACGCCGTGATGAACGGTTTGATCGAGCGACGACTCGGGCAGCAATGCGATGCCGCAATCGTTTTGCACAAAGCGCGCGATGGTATTCAGATCGCGCAACGAGTACAACGGATTGAAGGGCTGGGATTCACTCGAAAACGCGCGCTCGGTAAGCACGCGCACACTCGTACCAGGCGCCATGCTGATCAACGGCAAATGTGCCAGGTCGGCCGGAATCCAATGGGTGACGTCGATCCTGGTGTCACGGCTATGAAAGAGCACGAAAGGCTCGGTGAAAAGTTCCTGATAACGCAAGTCAGGCGAGCCGTCGTTGCCCATCGCCGTGACTGCAATATCCACGCGGCGCTCTCGCAGCAATTGCAGCGCCTCGTTCGCAATCGGGTCATACACGTCGATATGCGCTTGCGGATCGACGATCTTCAGATTCTTGATCAGCTGCGGCAATAGCGATGCGGCCAAGGTGGGCAGCGCTGCCACGGCCACGCGATTGTGCCGATCGCGCATGCGCTCATTGAGTTCCAGCATGCCCTGGTCGTACCGCACCGTGATCTGACGGGCGACGTCCAGTATGTCCTGGCCCTCTTGAGAGAGCCGCACCATGCGCGTGCTGCGTTCGAAAAGCTTCATGCCGATCGTGGTCTCGATTTCCTTCAGCAGCTTGCTCAGGGTCGGCTGCGTAATGTGCAGTCTGTCTGCCGTTTTCTGAAAGCTCAGTGTCTCGGCGAGCAGCACGAATATCTTCAGTTGGCGTGGTGTCAGATTCATTCTTGTTATCTATGAATAGCGTTCGAATCGGAACTTAACGTGCAAGTATCGCCGCCTTAACCTTGGCTCCAGCTAAAAGACTTGGAGTGCACATGTTTCGCCTCGATGGAAAGGTTGCCCTGGTCACAGGGTGCGGTACGTTGGGAGACGGTTGGGGCAATGGCAAAGCCACGGCCGCCGTGTTGGCAAGGCTTGGCGCATCGATTTTCGGTTGCGATCTGGATATGGATGCCGCGCAGCAATCAGCGGCCGCGATCAGGTCCGAAGGCGGCACGATCGAGGTGCTGCAATGCGATGTGCGCGATGCGAAACAGGTCGCCGACCTTATTGCCGCCTGCATGGCCAAGTACGGGCGCATCGATATCCTCGTCAATAACGTGGGCCGTTCTGAACCGGGCGATCCGGTCACGATGTCTGAAGAGGCCTGGAACGACCAGATCGATGTCAATCTGACATCCGCATTTCTCTGCTGCAAGCACGTCATTCCATTGATGGTGGAAGCGGGCGGCGGATCCATCATCAACATCTCATCGATTGCGGGCCTCAGGTATGCAGGCAAACCCCAGGTGGGTTATGCCGCGGCCAAGGCGGCGCTGATGCAGATGACCGCCACCACTGCCGTCATCTACGCGAAAGACGGCGTGCGTTTGAATTCGGTGGTGCCGGGTTTGATCTTTACCCCCCTGGTACATCGACTGGCCGAAAAATACGCCAAGGGCGACTTCGATGGATTTGTGGCACACCGACACCAGCAGGTGCCCACGGGCCGCATGGGCGAAAGCTGGGATGTCGCAAATGCCGTGGCGTTTCTGGCCTGCGATGAGAGCCGCTACGTTACCGGCCAGCAGTTGGTGGTCGATGGCGGCATCACAATGTGCACACCATGAGCCAGGTCGCCACCATGAGCGAAACAGATCCGACGGCGGACACGGAGGGATCGTCTGGACGTGAACCCGATCCCGCGGTGGAACGGCGATCGGCAGGACGGGTTGCAGGCAAGGTGGCGGTGGTGTTCGGCGCCGGCTGCACCGGCCCGGGTTGGGGCAACGGTCGTGCGATTGCCGTGCGGCTGGCGCAGGAGGGTGCGCAGGTGATCGCCGTCGATCGCGATGCGGCGTCGCTGCCCGAGACACTCGCGCGCGCGGGTGACAGCGCCGTGCGCATCGACACGCAGATTTGCGACGTGGAAGATGCGGCGCAGATCGCCGCGCTCGTCGAGGCCACGCTGGCGCGCTATGGCCGGATCGACATTCTGGTCAATAACGTGGGCGGCCCGGCGGCGGGCGGTGCCGCCGATCTTTCCGAAGCAGCGTGGCAACGGCAGTTGTCGTTGAATCTCACCAGCGTGTTCACGACGTGCCGGCATATTTTGCCGATCATGGCGCGGCAGGGCAGTGGGGCCGTGGTGAACGTGTCGTCGACCTCTGCGATTCGATGGACCGGTGCGCCGGCAGTGGGCTATGCCGCTTCCAAGGCGGGCGTGATGCAGTTTGGCCGCGTTGTGGGCGTGGAGTACGCCAAGCACGGAGTGCGCATCAATACCGTGCTCCCAGGCCAGTTGCATACCCCGTTGGTCGACGCGTTTCTCGCCAAGCAGCAGGGCAGCGATCTGGAAGCGTTGCTCGAGAAGCGTCGCAAGCGCATCCCGCTTCCTGTTTCCGGCGATGGCCGCGATACGGCAAATGCGGTTCTTTTCCTCGCTTCTGACGAGGCCAGATTCATAACCGGCACTGAACTCATCGTCGATGGCGGCATGAGTGCACGGTGCGATTGATCGGAAGCGCATCACGATGGCAAGAATCGATTATGCAGATATCACGAAACCGGAAACGCAGCCGCTGGTTGCGCGCATACAGCGCGAGCGCGCCAGCCTGCCCAACCTCTACAAGATGCTGCTCAACAGCCCGCCGATTGCGGAAGGCTGGCTCGACTATCTCACGGCCGTTCGCCAGAAAAGCAGCTTGCCGCCGCAGTTGCGTGAGATGTTGATCCTGCGCGTGGCGGTGCTGAACGAGGCGGACTACGAGTTCGAGCAGCACTTGCCGATCGCGCTGAAGGAGGGGTGCACCGCGCAGCAGATCGAGGCGTTGAAGGCGAATGACCTCGATGCATTGGATGGGAAGTCACGTGCGGCGCTGTCGTACTGCAATGAGATGACACGCGATATCCGGGTGAAGAAAGAGACCTTCGCTTCATTGCGCGAGGTTTACAGCGATCGCGAGATCGTTGAAATCACGGCCACCATCGGCGCCTACAACATGGTGTCGCGCTTTCTGGAGGCCATCCAGGTCGATCACGAGTAAACGAGCGCCAGGCATGCTTCACATCGTCAGGCGCCATAACGATAATTGGAGACAACAATGCACATTCCCCTCAAAGGCGTTATCGCGTCATGCGTGCTGGGCGTCGTTCTCGTCGCGCCGAGTCATGCGCAGCAGACCTTTCCCACGCGGCCTCTGCAACTTGTGATTCCCTTTGCACCTGGCGACACAGATCAAATGCTGCGGCCCATTACCGAAAAGATGGGGCAGTACCTCGGGCAGCCGATCGTGATGAGCTACAAGCCCGGCGCGGGCGGCGGGATTGGCGCAGCCTTCACTGCGGGCGCCGCGCCTGACGGCTACACCGTCGTGGGGAGTTCGCCCGGCGCGCTCGTGGTGGTGCCGCTTGCCAACAAGGAGGTCAAATACACAACCGACTCGTTCGCGCCGGTGGCGGCAATCTCACTCGGCGGGATGATGATCGTGGCGCAAGCCAAATCCAGGTATCAAACGCTGCGTGACGTGGTGGACGATGCCAAGGCCCGGCCGGATGCGATCTCGTACGGTACGTCGGGCGCGATGGGGATCAGCCATCTGCTCGGGGAGATCTTCGCCTCCGAAGCAAAAATCAAGCTGCGTCACATCCCCTTCCAGGGCAGCACGCCGGCGGTAACGGCGCTGTTGGGTGGGCACACCGATATTGCCGTCTCGGCAGTGGGCCCGGCCCAGGCGCATATTCTGGCGGGTGGATTGCGGCCGCTTGCAGTCTTCAGCGACAAGCGTATGCGCGCCTTCCCGGACGTGCCCACCGTGCGCGAACTGGGCTACGACGTGGGCAGTCCCACGATCTACGGGCTGATGGCGCCCAAGGATACGCCGCCTAAAGTGATCGATACGCTGTACCAGGCCGCGCGCAAGGTGGTCGCCGAGCAAGGACCGGAAGTGGAGAAGACACTGGCCGGGATCGGTGCGGAGGTGAGTGTGCTCGGTCCCAAGGAGTATGGTGAATATCTTCAGCGGCAGCGCGCGCTGTTCGCCCGTGGCGTGAGCCTGGTGCGCGAGTGACGGCATGCCCGCTTGCGACCACCCAACTTTCCAGGGAGACGAGATGACCGATCCACACCCACCCGAATGCCGTGCCATCGTGCTCGACCGATTCGGCGATGCCGACGTCATGACGCTGCGGACGGCGCATCTCGTCGCGCTGGCGCCTGACGAGGTTCAGCTCAGGCAAACCGCCATCGGCTTCAACTACATCGACATCTACCAGCGGGCCGGGAAACAGGGTCTTCCGTTGCCGACTGGGCTTGGCCACGAAGCTGCGGGCGTGGTCGAGGCTATCGGCGCCAACGTGACCGATTTTCGCGTGGGCGACAGGGTGATCTATATCAACGCCGGCATCGGCGCCTACACGGATCGTCGCAACGCTCCTGCGGTCAAGCTTGTGCCCATCCCCGACGATATCAATGACGACGATGCCGTTGCTGTGTTCTTCAAGGCGATGACGGCCCAATACCTGGTGCGAAAGACGTTCCCGATCAAACCGGGCGATATCGTATTGGTACATGCTGCCGCAGGCGGCGTTGGGCAAGTGCTGAGCGCTTGGGCCAAGGCGCTGGGCGCCACCGTGATCGGCACTGCCGGCTCGGCAGAGAAATGCCGAATTGCCATGGAGGCGGGCTGCGATCACGCAGTGAACTACAGCGATGAAAGTTGGGTGGAGCGCGTGATCGAAGCCAGCGACGGTCGCAAAGCAGATGTCGTCTACGACTCGGTGGGCAAACATACCTTTTTGGGATCGCTGGACTGCGCAGCGAAATTCGGCACCGTGGTGTTGTTTGGTTCGGCCTCTGGCCCCGCACCGAACATCGATCCCGAACTGCTCAATAAGAAGGGCTGCCTGTTTCTCACGCGGCCGTCTGTCTTTCCGCACAATGCCGATGCCGCCACCTTTCGTGCAAATGCAGCCGAGGTGTTCAAGGCCATGCAGGACGGGATCATCAAGGCATCGATCGCCTCGCGTTTTGGCCTGGATCGCGTGGCCGATGCGCATCGATTGGCGGAGAGCCGAAAGAACGCGGGGGCGATCGTTATCGTGCCCTAGAAAGGAGACAACATGAAAATAACAATCAAAGCATTCGCATCGCTGGCAGCGACAGCAGTCGTTGCCGCATCGGTATCACTTCCGGCTTCTGCCGATGACACCACGCTGCAGGTAAAGGAGATCGGCAGTTATTACGTGGGCGGCAAACGTATTTCGCTTACCGGCTTGCCCGATCGGGAAATGACTTTTAGCCCAGGGTCGCCGCCCGTGAAGGTGAATCAAAACGGCGAATTCGTCGCCGGCCAGATGTATGTGCATTACATCCGCCTCGAGAAACCACGCGCTGCCTATCCGATGCTGATGTGGCATGGCGGGGGCTTGACCGGCGCGAATTGGGAATCGAAGCCCGATCGCAAGCCCGGCTGGGAAATGTTCTTCCTCAAACAAGGCTGGGATGTGTACACAAGCGATGCCGTGGAGCGCGGCCGATCCTCGTGGGCACGTTACCCCGAGATCTATCAGGATGCGCCGTTTTTCCGCAATGAAAAGGAGGCGTGGGAGCTCTTTCGAATCGGCAAAGCCTATGACCCCGATCCGAGCAAGCGCGTGGCGCAAGAGGGCACCCAGTTCCCGATCGAGTCGTTTGGCGAGTTCGTCAAACAAAGCGTGCCGCGATGGGCGACCAATGACGAGCTGACGCAGGCGGCCTATGACCAGTATGTCGAGCAGGCCTGCCCCTGCGTCATTGTGGTCCATAGCCAAGGCGGAAACTTCGCCTACAAGGCGGCGATGAAGCATCCCGATAAGATAAAGGCGATGGTGATGGTCGAACCCAGCGGCTCGCCGGATCCGGAGAAGACGGATTTCTCGGTGTTGAAGGGCGTGCCGATGTTGTGGGTGTGGGGCGACTACACCGAGGCGTCGCCGTTTTGGAGTGCGATCGTGGCACGCCAGGAAAAGGTTCGTGCGAAGCTCACTGCGCTAGGCGGGCAGGCAGACTTGCTCATGCTTCCCCAGAAGGGCATCAAAGGCAACAGTCATATGCTGATGATGGATAAGAATTCGGATCAGATTGCCGGATTGGTCAATGCGTGGCTGATCGCGCGTGGCGTCACGCGCTGATGTGGAAACGCCTCGCGATATCCGCGAGGCGTCGGTTGCCGTCTAGACGCTCAGCAGCGAGTTACCACTGGGCGCGGTAGTCGTCATACCCCCGGCGACCATCATCGTCGTCGCATTCCTTTTGCCGGCGTCGCCGCTTGGAATATGTCGCTTACCGATCGATCTGGCGGCATCCAGGCGCATTGCCCGGATGCATCGTCCTGCCTTAGTCGTGCTTCTTGGTCTTGCCGTCGAACGGATAAGCGCTGGCCGTCACCTCACCCTTGGGCTTGATGTAGAGCGAAAGAATCATCGTCAAGGCCAGAATGGTGACCGTCGCGCCCAGTGACCAGGCCACCGGAATCTTGTAGATGTCGATCAACAGCATCTTCGTACCGATGAACACGAGCACGATCGCCAGGCCATAAGGCAGCAGGTGGAAGCGCTCTTGCATGCCGGCCAGAAGGAAATACAGTGCGCGCAAACCCAGGATAGCGAACACGTTCGAGGTCAGCACAATGAACGGGTCGGTCGTGATGGCGAAGATGGCAGGGATGGAGTCGACCGCAAAGACCACGTCGACGATACCGATCAACAGCACCACCAACAGCATCGGCGTGGCCACTTTGACGCCATCGATCTTGGTGAAGAAACGCTCACCATCATAATCCGGGGCGATACGCACACGACGCTTCACCCAGTTCAGTGCGGGGTTCTTGTCGAGATCGGGTTCTTCGCCCGACGCCATCCACATCTTGATGCCGGTAAACACGAGGAAGGCACCAAACACGTACATGATCCAGTGGAATTCCTGAATCATCCACGAGCCGACGAGAATCAGGATCCCGCGCAGCACCAGTGCCGCCAGAATACCGATCATCAGCACGCGCTTCTGGAACTGCGGCGGCACACCGAAATAGGTAAACAGCAGCAGGAACACGAAGATGTTATCGACGGCCAGCGCTTTCTCGACCAGATACCCGGTCACGAATTCGAGCGCTTTTGAATTGGCCATCGAGCGGGCGGCAACGTCGTCGCCCATGCCGCCGAGCATCCACCACAGAAAGCCCACGAAAACGAAGCTGACAGCCACCCAGATCGCCGACCAGATGGCGGCAGCGCGCATGGATACTTTTTGGGCCCCCTGACGATTGAGGGCAAAGAAGTCGATCAGCAGAGCGACGACGACGAAACAGGCAAACAGAGACCACAACAGTGGCGTACCGACTGAAATCATGGCGAAACCTTTAGCGGACAGGTGGATAAAACCCCGTTCGGTCTCGCCAGCCGCATGTGTATGGCATGCGGTCCGTAGTGCCGGGTATGGCGTGCTGGTGCCGATGCTCCAACCGCTTACCGTATTGACGACACTGCGGGAGCGTTGGGCGCCCCGGCTACTCCCCGTGTGAGTACGAGAAGGATTCTATTCAGCCAAGTGTAAGCTGTCAAACACTGATCGTTCCAGTGTGTATCGGCGCCGTTTGCATTCAATTCGCGCCAGTTGACGACACGCACGCGTTTCGTCTGCGACCAAGCCCATAAGCGAGTGGGAAAGGTTCAGCCGGTGTACTTCTTCGAAGAACCGGTGCTCTCCAACGGCGACAAGCCCATGTTGGTCCGTACGCAGGTCGCGCCTCAGGTAACGGTGTTGGTTCCCCACCTGCCGCACACGTTGAGCGATGGGCAGAAAGTCGATGCGCAGCGTCGTCTGTTGCAAGAATTGATCGATACGGAGCGCCTCACGCGGCGCACGTTCTGGTATTACACGCCGATGAGTCTTGAATTCTCGGCAGATATTCAGGCCGATGTGGTGGTGTATGACTGTATGGACGAGCTGTCTGCGTTTCGGGGCGCGCCGGCATCGCTCATCGCTTGGGAAAAGAAACTGTTTGCCAGGGCCGACGTGGTATTTACCGGCGGCTTCAGCCTGTTCGAGGCCAAGCGCACCTTGCATCCCAACGTGCATGCATTTCCAAGTAGCGTGGACATCGATCATTTCAAGCAGGCGCGTTCGGCTACGACGGCACCGCCTGAAGCCCAGGCGGCGATTCCAACGCCACGCCTGCGCTTTTTCGGTGTGATCGACGAACGTTTCGATATTGAACTCGTCGGTGCCCTGGCAGCCGCGAGGCCTGACTGGCACTTCGTGCTCGTGGGTCCGGTGGTGAAGATCGATCCGGCAACCTTGCCCCATCACGCAAACATTCATTATCTGGGCAGCAAGTCGTATGAAGAGCTGCCGCACTATCTTGCCGGCTGGGATGTGGCGCTAATGCCTTTTGCGCGTAACGAGTCCACGCGCTACATCAGTCCCACGAAGACGCCGGAATACCTCGCGGGTGGACGTATCGTGGTCTCCACGCCGATTGCCGATGTGGTCTCGGATTACAGGGATGGCCGCGTCGTGAAGATTGCCGACGGCCCGGACGCTTTCGAAACCGCAATCGTCGCGGCGCTGGCGCACGGGTCCAGTCCGGCTGAGATCTTCGCGGGTTGCGACGCCGCGATCGAAGGCAAGTCGTGGGATCACACCGTGAGCGAAATGCGCAAGCAACTCGTTCGCCTCGATCCGGTGAAACCGTTACCGGCGGCCAGCGCGAATACCGCCGTGAATGTGTTGAGCGCCATCCCGCAACATGCCGATTACGATTATTTGATCGTGGGCGCGGGGTTCGCGGGCAGTGTGCTGGCGGAACGGCTGGCGTGCCATTCGGGAAAACGTGTGCTGGTTGTCGACAAACGGTCGCACATTGGCGGAAACGCCTATGACTACTACGATGCGGCAGGCATCCTGGTACATCAATACGGCCCGCACATTTTTCACACCAATGCCAAACGAATCGTCGATTATCTTTCGCAATTCACGCAGTGGCGACCCTACGAGCATCGGGTGCTGGCCAGGATCGACGAGCAACTGGTGCCGCTGCCGATCAATCTGACCACGCTGGAAATGCTGTACGACCGCACGTTCACGCCCGAAAGTGCACAGACATTTCTCGACGGTCTGGCCGTTGCGGTCGAGAATCCGAAAACGTCGGAAGATATCGTCGTTTCGCGTATCGGCCGTGACCTGTACGAGAAATTTTATCGAGGCTATACGCGCAAGCAATGGGGACTCGATCCGAGCGAACTCGACGCGGCGGTTGCCGCGCGCATTCCCATTCGTACCAACGACGACGATCGCTATTTCGACGACGAGTTTCAGCAGATGCCGGCCAACGGTTATACGGCGATGTTCGAGCGCATGCTGGCGCATCCCAACATCGACGTGTTGCTCGATACGGACTTCGCCGCCGTGGCCAAGCAGGTGAACTACCGCGAGCTGGTGTATACGGGTCGGGTGGACGAGTACTTCAATTATCAATATGGCCCGCTGCCGTATCGGTCGCTGAGGTTCGAGCACAAGACGGTGGACACCGAAACCTTCCAGGCCGCGGGCGTGGTCAATTACCCAAACGTGTCGGTACCGTATACGCGCGTGACGGAATACAAATACCTCACCGGTCAAACGCACCCGCAGACAAGCCTGACGTATGAGTTTCCCGGCGACGAGGGCGATCCCTATTATCCCGTGCCGCGTCCCGAGAATGCCGCGCTCTATGCAAAATACCGGGACCTCGCTGATGCTTCACCTGATGTGACATTCGTCGGGCGGCTGGCGACGTACCGGTACTACAACATGGATCAAGTGGTGGCTCAGGCACTCGCGACCTACGACCGCATGTGCACGAAGGTAACGCCCACGGACGGGTTGGAAGCGGTGGCATAAGGTGCACGTGCCGCGATTTCGAAGCTTCATCCAAGGCGGCTTCGAGTGCGCCAGTCACCACTGGCCCGATGGACGCCGGCTCGATCTCAGTGCGTCCACCGGGCACGCCTACCATCCCGCACAGGATTTCGAAGCGGTTGCCGCACACGGGATTCGTGCCGTTCGCGATGGCGTGTGCTGGCATCTCATCGAAGCCGTGCCGGGCCGGTACGACTGGCGCAGTATGCGGCCCACCGTGTGCGCTGCGCGCGATGCGGGAATCGAAGTGATGTGGGATCTGTGCCATTACGGCATACCGCCGCACGTCGATGTCTGGTCGGACCGATTTCCGGATCGCTTCGCCGCATTTGCCCGTGCGGCGGCCATCGAGATCAGGCGCCTGTCAGGCCAGACAGCGATATTCTGTCCGATCAACGAGGTGTCGTACTGGGCTTGGGCCGGTGGCGACGTCAATCATTTCGGACCGGGTACGCATGGACGGGGCGCTGAGCTGAAACGTCAGCTCGTGTGCGCCAACCTTGCGGCCATCGATGCCATCCGGGACGTCGCGCCCGAGACGATGTTTCTGAGTGCGGAGCCGGCGATTCACGTGGCGCCGCAATCGTCGAATGACGTCGATGTGGCGCGCCATTTCGATGCGCTCCAGTACGAAGCCACCGACATGATGTTGGGGGTAACGCATCCTGAATTGGGAGGGCACGGCGCGTGTCTGGATGTCGTGGGCGTCAATTTCTATCCGCAAAACCAATGGTTCTGGGGCGGTGAGTGCATCTCGCGCGAACGGGAAGCTTATCGTCCCCTGAGGCACATCCTTGAATCGATATTTTTGCGTTACGGACGACCCCTGCTGATCTCGGAAACGGGCGCGGAGGGCGACGCACGACTGCCCTGGTTTCGCTATGTATGCGATGAAGCGTTTGCCGCAATGACCGCAGGCGTGGCGCTGACAGGAATCTGCGTCTATCCGATCACGGACTACCCAGGCTGGGGCGACGACCGGCATTGCGAAACCGGCCTGCTGGGGTATCCGGATGGCACCGGCAGACGACCGGTATATCGCCCGCTTGCGGACGCGATCGCTGCACAGAATGTTCGCTTCAATGCCCTTTTGAGCGGCGTGCCGCGGCCGTCGCTCTGCTCGTCCAACGTCGACACACACGAAACCGAGCGATGCGGGATGGCGAGCGCGTAAGCCTGCCGCGCAGCCTGTTAAGATTCCTCGCGAAATTGCGCGACGTTCCGGAAGGGTCGAAAGAACAAGATGATGCCTGTCAATTCCCCGTTTAGCCCCGCCTGGCCGGAATCGAGATCCGGTCGCCGGTGTCGTTCGATCACTGCGATCTTCGTCGTTATAGGGCTCGTGGCAGGGGCGGGCCACGCGGTTGCCAGCCAGCAAACCGATGATGCCTTGCTGCTCATCGAGCAGCCCGAGCGGTTGTACCGGCAAATGCCGGTGGTGGCACGAACGCTCGACTGGCCGCTGATCGAGGTGCGCGACAGAGCTGCCATCCCTGCGCTTGCCAAGCATGGCGGCGAGCTCGCCGAGCGTCTTTACGATGCCGACCGAACCATGGCGCAGATCCGCAGCGAATTGAAAGCGATCGATGACGATGTACGGCACGATCGGTTGCCTGCCATCGCCTCCCGGCTGCGTGCTGCTGAGACTGCGTGGGATGCGCTGAGCCTTGAGGCCCATCAGGCCCGGGAGTCGGCCATCCAGGCCAAAGTGGACGCGCGACCAGACAAGGCCGTGATTGCCGGGCTCGCAAAGAAGATGGCTGCGCCAACCCTGGCCGGCGAGACGGCGCTCACTGCACAGCGTTTCAAATGGGTGTACGAAGCGCGTATTGCGGGAAGCACGAGCGAACTGGAGAAGATGAGCCACGACGAATTGGATGCCGGCGTGGCGTCTATCGTCACCACGACGCGTCGTACGCAAAACGACATCCAGCGCATACCGTTGCTGCAGCCCGGTTTTCACGAGACGGGGCTGCGAATGCGTCGTCAGGCGATCCTGTCTGAGTTGCCGGCGCAGGATGTGGCCGATCTCGCAGCCTTATACGACAGCGCAGCGGGACGCGCCAAGCTGGCCGCGATGATCGATGTCTTTCGCCGGCGCAATGACGAAGATGGCCATGCGGTACTGCTGAAACTCGTGGAAGAGGCTCAGCATCAGTCGGTCCAGGCGCCGCAGGACGCCCCGCAGCAAACGCAATAGATCGTCTTGCTTCTCGCCAACCATCGCCCATCCCCCAACCCTTCGAACCGGCTTATCGACATGCAAGCGCTCACGATCACGACTTACGGCGGACCCGAGGTCGTTCACCTCAGGCAGGATGCGCCTGTTCCGGCGCTGGAAGCGGGCCATCTGCTCGTTCGCGTGCGCTGTGCCGGCATCAACTTCATGGACATCCATACGCGGCAAGGCAAGTATGCACACTCGCGCACTTACCCTGTGCGGTTGCCGACCACGCTCGGTATGGAAGGCGCGGGCGATGTTGCGGGCGTGGGCGAGGGCGTGACCGGCTACGCCGTGGGCGATCGTGTGGCATGGTGCATCGCGTGGGGCAGTCACGCCGAGTATGTGTCCATCCCGGCTGCGCGTGCGGCCAGGCTGAGCGACGATGTGGAATACGATCTTGCGGCCGCTGCCATCTTTCAAGGCGCGACGGCGCACTACCTGGTGGAAGACGTGGCCCGATTGGCGTCCGGCAGTACCTGCCTCATCCACGCCGCAGCGGGCAGCATCGGCCAGTTGCTGGTGCAGATGGCGAAACGCAAAGGCGCCACCGTTATCGCCACCGCGAGCGATGAAGCAAAACGCGCGGTTGCTCGGGCGCGTGGCGCCGACGTCGTCTTGCCCTATGACGATGGCGGATTTGCCGATGCGGTGCGCGAGGCCACCAACGGTGAAGGCGTCGACGTCGTGTTTGACGCAGTGGGCCGCGCGACGCTGAGAGACAGTTTTCGGGCCACCCGAACCCGCGGTCTGGTGGTGAACTATGGATCCGTGTCGGGAGCCTTGAAGGATCTGGATCCGATCGAGCTGGGCGAGAGCGGGTCGTTGTTCCTGACGCGTCCGCGGCTTGCCGATCATATGCAGACCGGGGAAGTGGTGCAGGCGCGTGCCGACGCCGTGTTCGCCGCCATACGGGAAGGCGATCTGACCATTGATTTCACCGCGCTGCATGGCTTGGAAAGCGTCAGGCCGGCCCATGCGCGCATCGAGGCACGACAGCAGATCGGCAAGGAAGTCGTCTGGATCTGACACCCGATGTACGCTGTCAGGCGGTGCATCTGCGTATCTCGAAGACGCACGAAGGGCGGTTGCGGCGATTACGCAAGATGTTGGTCGATCCATGCCGAGGTCGTCGTCACGGCAATGTCGTGCGTCGCATTGAACGTCGTGCGCTTGTCCCACGCCACGCCTTTCCCTTCGGCAAAAACGGCCCGGTATTTCTTCATCTGATCGCCGGGATGTTCAGCGAGCTCCCGCTGCAATTGAGACACGGGCCATGCCACGCGCAACAGGGTTCGGCTCAACTTCTCGTCCAGGGTGTCCGCCAATTGGCGGTAGCTCAAGGTATCGCCAGCGGTATAAACCACTTCGTTGGCGATGCGCGGCTCGGCGAACACGATCTGCGCCGTCAGCATGCCGATATCGTCCGGCGTGGTCACAGTAACCTGCGTGTCCCAGCTTCCCAGCGCGTGTACGGTATTCTGCGCCAGGTCGACCACGCCAAACGCGGGCTCAAACAGGAAGCTTGTGAACATGCCCGTGGAAATGATGATCCATTCGGTGGCGTGCTGCGCGCGAAGCAGCGCTCGCACGTCGAGTTGTTCATCGAAGAGATCCTGCGGGCTGCCTTTGCCGATCACGTCGTAATCCACGCCAAACTGCCAGGGCAGGTAGCGCTTGACGCCTGACTGCAGGGCCGCCCGCGCAAGCTTGCGTTGCGTGCCCGCGCCGGCGACGAAGCCGACGCAACCGATGACGGTGTCGAATCGCGCGAAATGCGCGGCAAGGGCCTCGATCGAATCGTGGGCGATGTCGGCCTGGAGGATCTCGATCCCCAATTCCCTCAGCGCGTCGAGGTCGCGCTTTTTCGCGGTCTCACGATCCTTGGCGGCCGACGACCGCAGCATGACGGTGATCTTCACGCGCAGCCTTTCAGGTGCCGCGTCGACCAGTGCGCGGATCACCGACATGCCGAGTTCGCCGGCCCCAAGCACCAGGATGTTGTCGTCGATTTGAGCGCGTTCGATGGCGTGCATGGCATTCCTTTTTTTTGCTGTTGAGCAGCGAGTGGTTATGATTCTGTCAGGATTGACGCTCGTGCATAAGTAGGCACACGAGTGATCCTGGGGGCGAATGGATAACGAAGAAATCATCAGACAGTCGCAGGCGGCATGCGATGCACTCAGCGAAGCGGACGATGGTCTGAAGCGCGAAGTGCTTACCCATGCGGGCAATCGGTGGTCGTTGGGTATCGTCCACACACTCGGTGTGGAAGGTCGGTTGCGTCATGCGGAAATTGCGCGTCGCATGGGTGGCGTCACCCAGCGGATGTTGACGCGCAGCTTGCGTCAGCTGGAGCGCGATGGCCTGGTGCTGCGGCGCGATCACAATGAGGTGCCCCCGCGGGTGGACTACGAGCTGTCCGAGTTGGGACGGGGTTTGCTGGCGCGGATGATCCCGCTGTGGATGTGGGTGGCGGACAACGCCGATGGCTTTCGCGCGGCACGTGTCCGTTACGATCAGGACGATGCCGCTGAAGGCAATGCCGACAAGCGCTGAACCGACGTCTTGCGAGTTTCTCGAAGGGTGATTCGTCACATGCCGGGGTTATCGGGCTAGTCGACGACGCGCACAATGAGCGCAAGGCGATGGCTTGCGGAATGCATCGTTGATCCTGGAGCAAATCACCCTTGCCTGAGCCTGCGTTTATCGCAGCGATGCACGGCGCTACGATCTCCTCCTCCTTATCCTTCGGCAGACCCCTCATCATGAAACCCATCTGGGCACTTTTCGCGCTTGCCATCGGCGCTTTTGCGATCGGCACTACGGAGTTCACACCGATGGGGTTGCTGCCCGTGATTGCCAAAGGTGTTGAAGTGTCGATCCCCACCGCGGGGATGTTGATCACCGCCTATGCACTGGGCGTCATGATCGGCGCGCCCATCATGACGCTGGCTTTCGCGCGTTTTCCCACCAAGCTTGCGTTGATGTTGTTGATGGGCATCTTCGTGGCGGGCAATCTGTTTTCCGCGATTGCGCCGGGCTATTGGACGTTGCTGGTGTCGCGCCTCATTACGAGCCTGAATCATGGCGCGTTCTTCGGCCTCGGTTCGGTGCTTGCCGCAAGCCTGGTTGCGAAGGAAAAGCAGGCGAGTGCCGTTGCAACGATGTTTCTGGGGCTCACCATCGCCAATATCGGCGGGGTGCCGGCGGCAACCTGGATCGGGCAGCAGATCGGCTGGCGCATGGCATTCGGCATCACCGCAGGGCTGGGCGTGATCGCGATCGTGGCGCTGGCACTCACGCTGCCCAAAGGCAAGCCAAGCCCGATGCCCGATGTGCGCGCGGAGTTGAAGGTGCTGACGCGTCCGACCGTACTGATGGCAATGGCGACCACCGTGCTCGGTGCCGGTGCCATGTTCACGCTCTACACCTACGTGGCGCCCGTGTTGGAAAGTTTGACGGGTGCCTCGGCTGCGTTCATCACCTTGGCACTGGTGTTGATCGGTTTGGGTTTCACCATCGGCAACACCTTGGGCGGCCGCATGGCGGACTGGTCATTGGACGGCAGTACGAAGATCTTTCTGGCTTTGCTTGCCGTGGTGATGCTGGTGCTGCCGCTTTTGCTGACCAGTCATATCGGTGCGGCAATCGGCTTGCTGATCTGGGGCATGGTGACCTTCGCGATCGTGCCGCCGGTGCAAATCCGCGTGATGCAGGCCGCGCATGAAGCGCCCGGCCTGGCGGCCTCCGTGAACGTGGGCGCATTCAATCTGGGCAACGCGCTGGGTGCGGCAGCGGGCGGGGCGGTAATCTCGATGGGCCTGGGCTATGCGGCTGTGCCGATTGCGGGCGCGATCCTCGCCGCAGCGGGGCTGCTGCTTGTGATGGTGAACCGCGTCGCGAAGGTGTCGCCGATAACGGCATAACGCCCACGCCTCATGCCGCGGATCGATTCGGATGCAGAGAGTCGTTGTTGGCCAAACGCCGTTGCGGGCGATCAGCGGATGATCTGCAAATGGAAGCATCCGCCAAGCAGGCAGGACAGCACGATCGCGGCGAGGAATGCTTGGGCTCGCATGATCTATCGCTCGCGCGACGTTGAGAAGAACGTGCCGCCCTTGCCATCGGGCGTGAGCGTGACGGCGAACGGGATCGTCTTGCCGCACAGCTGAACGGTCCACCTTTCATCGACGCTGCCGTACTGGCGTGCCGCAGCGGACTTGCCTGTTCCGATCGGATTTTCTCTCAGCAGTTGGGTCTGGATGGCGTCCACCTGCTTGCACCCGGTCTCGACCTTGGCCCAATTGGACACGTGTTGCGCCACATCCGATTGCAAGGTGGCACCGGCGCGCGTGTCGCCGGTGACGGCCATGCGCGCGGCGCAACCGGCCAACGCCACGAGGGCCACTACGATGAAGGGATTGCGGGCGTTGTGCAGCATCGTCACTCCGGTACTTATTTTGTTGGACCGCAATTGTGCCTCAAGTCGCGCGCCCATCGGGCAAGCAGGCGCTGCACGGGCGCAGCACCTGCTCGCCCACGCTGCGCGCTACGATGCGGCGCGGCTTGCCCAGCTCGGCATCTCCCCGGCGACCACGCCTAAGAAGGTGACGAGCAACCAGTAGTCCATGCCCGTGATCACGACAAGCGACAGGATGTTCATCAGGAAGCCGTGCTTGGCTATCTGCGGGAGGGTGAAGTGGCGGCTACCGCGAGCAGGCGCCAGGCTTCGGGCGACATGTCCGCCGGCGCAGGCAGGATCAATACGACAGCGAAGAGTGCAAGTCCCGCATAGACCGGGATCGGCTTGACACGGGTCTTGTCCGGCTCTTTTTTTGCGGTGTTATCGGCACTACATTCCGCCGCAAGCGCCCAGCACATTCGAAGCGATAGGTTGTGCGTGTTGGATCAGACCGACGCGCCAAACAGCTTGCCGACGCCCGCCGTGATGCCCATGGCAAGAGCGCCCCATATCGTGACGCGCCACGCGCCGGCAAAAACACTCGCACCGCCCGCGCGTGCCGCGATCGCACCCAGCAAGGCGAGAAAGACGAGCAGGGTGAGCGGCAGCGCGGTCATCAGCAGCGGTGTCGGCGACACCACCGCGACCAATAATGGCAGGGCAGCGCCCACGGCAAAACTGGCGGCCGACGCTAGCGCAGCCTGGAGCGGCTTCGCACTCATGGTCTCGGAAATGCCCAGTTCGTCGCGGGCATGGGCACCCAATGCATCGTGCACCATCAGTTGCTCGGCGACCTGATCGGCCAGTGCCCGATCCAGCCCCCGGCCCACATAGATCGCAGACAATTCACGCTGCTCTGCTGCGGGGTTGGCGTGCAGTTCCAGGCTTTCGCGGGTGAGGTCGGCACGTTCCGTATCGGCTTGCGAGTGCACCGAGACGTACTCGCCCGCGGCCATCGACATGGCACCGGCGACCAGCCCGGCGATGCCGGTAAGGAGAATGCTGCTTTGCGAAGCGTTCGCGGCGGCGATGCCCATCATGAGGCTGCCGGTAGACAGGATGCCGTCGTTGGCACCCAGGACCGCCGCACGCAGCCAGCCGATTCTCGAGGTGCGGTGATCCTCGGCGTGACGATTTGACTTGTGGGCGTGCGGGCTCATCGATCGATTCCTTAGTTGCCGGTTTTGACTTCTGCCATCAGTTTACGGATATCGTCGCGTCTGCCGGCATCCGCAACCTCACGTCCGGGTCGCGGCGGGGCGGCTAACGCTTTTTGCAGGTACGTGACGGCGGTGGCCTTGTCGTTGCGATAGGCCAGATAATCCGCATAGAAGAAATTGGTGTCGATGGCATTCGGGCTGACGGCCAGGGCTTGCTTCAACAGCGCTTCGGCTTTCTTGTTGTCGCCAAAACCTACCGGCCATCCCGGAACCTTGTAGTACAGCACCCCCAGGCTGCTGAGTGCCGAACCATCGAGCGCCTTGGGATCGATGCCGATGGCGGTTTCGTATTCTGCCTTGGCTTGCTTTGCCAGTCCAAGGGCACCGAGGCCGCCGCGCGCGTTTGCCCATGAACTGAGCACGATACCTTCCCAGATATGCGGCTCGGCACGCTGCGGATATTGCGCGGTGATCGTGTGGGCCCGCGCCGCAAGCGCTTCGAACTTCGCCTCGCGGGCAGGGGCTTCGGTTTTGTATTGAATGAGGGCCCACTCTTGCTGGATGCTGGCCACGCCAGCCTCGGCACTTGCGGCCTGCGACCAGGCGGGTGGGGCGGCAAAGGCGCTCATCAGCGCCAGTGCGGCAAGCGGTAGACGATACAGTTTATGGCGCATCAGATTTCTCCTTCGGCGTGCAATGTTTGGGGCAGGGTTTTGAGGGCTTTGCGGTGTTTGGCGAAAGCGCCGTCCAGTAAGCGGGGTGCCAGCGCATTCAGGCGCGCGGCGATGCGCTCGCTCAAGCCGAGATAATGTTCGGCACCTTCGCTTTCGATCATCTTCAGAATGGCGCGCGCCACGTATTCGGGCTTGTCTATGTGCGAACCGGTGGCGTGGTTGAACGCATGGGCCTGCGCATCGTTGAAACCGGTGTCTACCGCGCGTGGCGCCAGGTACTGCACGCCAACCGAGGTGTCGGCGAGCTCGCGGCGCAGGGCTTCGGAAAATCCGCGCAAGCCGGCTTTGCTGGCACCGTAGGTCGAGAAGCCGGGGACGCCGATGCTGCCCAACGTGGAGCCCACATTGAGGACCAGCGCCCGGGGTTGCTTGAGCAGGTGCGGCAGGAGAGAGGACGTAAGCAGCATGGGCGCCAGCAGGTTCGTTTCCACACTGGCGGTGATCCCTGCGTCGGTGAGCGTGCCGAGAGCGCCAAAGCTCGATACGCCGGCGTTGTTGATCAACACGTTGACGTTGCGCATTTCGGCGGCATGGCGAATCGCGTCGCGCCCGGCGGGCGTGGTGACATCCGCGATGAGGGCATCCATTCGGACGCGATTGGGAATGCGCGCTTCCAGTTCCGCAGCGAGGCGCAACAGGTTTTGTTTGGATCGGCCCACGAGCAGGACGCGAGCCCCTTCGAAAATGAGCAAACGGCTGGTGGCCGCGCCAATGCCGCCGGACGCGCCCGTGAGCACCACACTTGCCTGGGCGATTTTCATGCGGACACACCCGCGGTGGTTGCGTGCACCATGGGCAGGGCGCGGAAGATGTCGCCATACAGCCGGTAGAACATGCGTGCACCGTGCACCACCGCCTGCTGGTCTGCCGGATCTTCCAGACCGTCCATCAACAAGGCGAAGTGGGCGGTGTGCTCCTGGTCCAACGTGCCGTGCGAGCGCAGATAGCTGAACGCGTTATCCGGCAGACCCAGGTGCGTCTGGATCTGGTCGGCTGCGGCCAGCGCCAGGGCGACGCTGGTACCTTCAAGCACATGCACCATGCCGAAGAAACCCACGGGATTGTTGCGCGCGATGGTGTCGTAGGCGTAAGCCACCATGATCTCGGTTTCAGGGCCCGGCCGGCCATGGCGCACTTTGTTGGCATCGCTGCCGCAGGCGTCGATATCGTTGAGAATCCATTCGTCATGGCCGATCTCTTCCTCGACATATTCATCCAGCGCATCGCCCAGCCAGGCCAGTCGCTCGGGCATGCGCGCCCGGCATGCTTTCAGCAGCGGCACCGTGTGATGAACGTGGTGATAAGCCTGCTCGAGAAATGCCAGATAACTCTCGACACCGACTTCACCGCGCAGGCAGGCTTGCACGATGGGGGCGGACACCAGACGTTGGCGGTCGCTTTGGGTGTGGGACACGAGTTGTTCGAAGAAGGGCATGTGATGTCTCCTTATGCGGGATTGGGTGCGGCTGCACGGGTGGGCCGTGCCAGAGGCGGGAAGAGTTGCGGGTAGGTGGCGGCGATGACATCGCGCCTGGGCCGGCCGTTGGCGGTTGCCAGGCCGGTAGCGGTGGTGAATGAACGATCTGCGCGCAGCCAGGGTCCGATGCGCGCGTAATCGGGCAGGCTGGCGTTGGCGGCGTCGATGGCCGACTGGATGACGCCATCCGGAATGTCGTCATGCGTCGGCCAGATGACGGCACCCAGCGCCGGTTGCGCATCGCCCATGACGACGGCCTGCAGAATGGCGGGATGACTGCGCAGTGCCGTCTCGACCCATTCGGGCGACACGTTGCGCCCGAAGCCGGTGATCAGCAGATTCTTCTTGCGGCCCTGGATGTGCAGGTAGCCTTGCGCATCGATGTCACCCAGGTCGCCGGTGGGCAGCCAGTCGGTTTGCTGAGCGGGTGCGCCCAGATAGCCCAGACTCGCGGCGCCGGCGACCTGGATTTCGCCGTCCACGATCCGCACCTTCGCATGCGATAAGGGGCGGCCGGCACTGCCGTGCAGGTGGTTCGACGGCACATTCAACGTTTGCACCGAGGCCCCTTCCGACAACCCGTAGCCTTCATAGGCGGGAATCCCCAGGGCGTGCGCCTGGGCGAGCACGGCGCGGCCTACCGCCGCGCCGCCGACCGCCACAAAACGCAGGGCGGGCGGCGCCGTGAGCCGACATGCGGCAAGCATGCCGGCGTAGACGCGCAGCATTTGCGGCAGCGTGATCAAACTTTGGGCATCGTGGTGCTCGACGACGGCGTGCAGGCGCATCGGATCGAATTGCGACGAGCCGATCAGGCCGACCTGCTCCAGTGGCAGCGCGATGCAGGTGGCACCTGCCAGCAACGGGGCGTAGACCCCGGCGATGTTCTCGAGCAGCACGGCAAGCGGCAATGCATTGACGTGCCGAAGCAGGCCGAGGTCTGCGGTGGCGGAAACAAGGCTTTCCGCGACCGCGAACATGCTGGCGGCCGTCAGGCAGACCCCTTTTGGCTGCCCGGTGGATCCGGACGTGAAGGTGATCTTGGCCGTACCTGCATGTATCGCCACGGGCGCCGTCTGCCGGTGCAAAAGCACCAAGTCGCCTTGGAGCGTTTCCTTGGGCGCGAAGCCGAGCGCTGCAAAGCGATCGGCTACGCCAAGTGGACAAATGAGGGTATCCGCGCCACTGGCCACCAGCGCGCCCGCGATTTGTTCCGCGGTAAAGAACAGCGGCAATGGCACGTGGACGACTTCGGCCAGCAGCGCGGCCAGGTCGGCCGCGATCCATATCGGGCCGTTGTCGAGCAGGGTGGCCACCACGCGCGCACCGGCTTGTTGAAGCTGCCCCGCCAGGCGTGTCGTGGCAATCAACAGATCGGCATAACGCCAAATCGTGCCGTCGCCGATTACCGCAGGACCGCGCGCCCCCGATGTGTGCGCGACAAGCTGTTCGAGGAACTGGGTGGTATTCATGCTGCCCTCAATTGGCGCACCACCAGCGACAACCGCTCGGCGACCACATGTGGCGTGTGGGCGTAGTAGGTGCCCCAGGCCTCGCGCTCGGCCGTCGTCAGGCATGCCGGGTCGGCGGCGCCCAGTACGAGCGGCGTCAGGCCCATCCGTTGGAATAGCTGAGCGAGTTCACTGGTTACCGTGCTCACGGCCCAAAGGAATCCGCTGCTTGACAGGTGCTGGGCCAGCAGGGGCACCAACAGCCGGCCCGCTGAGCGATCCGACGCAAATTGGCCGGTCTCCACAATCTGCGACCGGCCGGGTGATGGGCTTTCACCCGCGGCCAGATAAGTCTGGATCGGCTGCGGCAGATACCGTTCGAGGTACAACGGGTGGGCGGCCGAGCGGTAGCCGGCGGCGGCCACGATTTCGCCGTGCGCCTCGAGGCTGACCAGATTGGGCAGCCAGTCGACGATGCGGGCGCCGAACCGTTGAAGGTATCGCGCCTGGATGTAGTCTTCGATGGCGGCGCGACCGGCATCTTCCGGGCCGTGGATACACAGGCGTGCCGCGGACGTGCGGGGCTGGCGGCGGGCCGGGGTGCTGGAGGCCAGGACGCCCGCGGCAGTAATCGAACAGGCAGACATAAGCAGATTCCTTTGAAGATGCCCGCACGATAGACAGCCAAAATTAACGCGACATTAAGTGCGACCTTGCGCGCCACATTGAGCGTGAACGCCTGAAGCCTGACAATAGAAGCAGGTCGGACGCGGGGCGCTCGTACGTCGGCGCCGCGCGCCGCCTCCTTGGCCCAGGGAGTGCTACGCTCGGCTTGATTGGGCAGTCCACTGAAAGGATGAGTGTTTTCCCATGCGAATCTTGATCGTCGAGGACGACCCCTTATTGGGGGATGGCATCACCCGCGGGCTGAAACTCATGGGCTACGCCGTGGACTGGTTCAACAACAGTGCCGATGCGGATCATGCACAGCAAATGGTGCATTACGACGCCATCGTGCTCGATCTCGGACTGCCGGGCGAAGACGGCATGGCGCTGCTCAAGCGCTGGCGCCAACGCGGCAAGCAAACACCGATCGTGGTGCTCACGGCCCGGGATGCCGTGGAAAGCCGCATCGGCGGGCTGGACGCCGGCGCGGACGACTACCTCATCAAACCGGTCACGCTGGACGAGCTTGCCGCGCGGCTGCGGGCGGTCACCCGCCGCAGTGCCGGCATGCCGGAACCGGTATGGACCCATGGCGAACTGCAATTTCATCCCGCCTCGCGTCAGGCGTACTGGCAAGGGGCGGCCGTCGAGCTCACCAATCGTGAGGCCGCGCTGCTCGAGTTGCTGCTGTCGCATCCCAATCGTGTGCTCACGCGCGACTTCATCCGCGAGAAACTCTATGACTGGAACGACGACCTCGAGAGCAACGCACTCGACGTCCACATTCATCATCTGCGCCGAAAGATTCATCCGAAGATCGTTCGCACGCTGCGCGGCTCGGGCTACACGCTTGGCTGACGGAGGCCTGCCATGACATTGCAACGCCGCTTGATCCTTGCCGTGCTGATCGCCGCGCCCTTTGCCTGGCTGCTCACGCTGGGCGTCACGTACTGGCGCGCCCAACACGAGATCAACGAGCTTTACGACACCGATATGGTGCGCCTGGCGCAGCACATGCGCGCGCTGCTGCCGCTGCTTGACGATCGCCGCCTTGGCGCGCCAGACACCGTCGAGAATGTGCCGCTGGGCAATCTGGGCGACGCGGGGCTCGCCGATCTTGCCGTGTCGGCCTGGGCACCGGACGGGCGCCAGTTGCACGTCGATCCCGACGGCGATCGGCTCCCCGCATCGTCCGGGTTAGATGGCTTCAGCGCGACTGCGATCGATGGTGTGCCATGGCGGCTGTATTACCTGGAGAATGCGTCCAATGGCTGGCGCGTGGCGGTGGGGCAGCGCCTGGGCGAACGCGAAGAGCTGGTCGAGTCTTACCTGATCGGCCAGGCGTTTCCGTGGTTGTTCGGTCTTCCGGTGCTGTTGGCACTGCTGATATGGGCGGTGCGGCATGCCCTGCGGCCCGTGCGGGATCTGTCGCACCAGATCGCGCAGCGCGATCCGGAGGATCCGATACCGCTCGACGCGTCCGCAGCACCCGGAGAACTTCAGCCGCTCGTGCACGCCATGAACCAGTTGCTGGCGCGGGTGGCAGGCGCGATCGAGCACGAACGCCGCCTGACGGCGGATGCCGCGCATGAGCTGCGTACCCCGCTGGCTGCCCTGCAGTCGCAGTGGGACGTGGCGCAACGGGCGACCGACCCGGCCGAGCGCGCTCAGGCACAGGCCAATATGGAGGCGGGCATCGAGCGTCTCAATCGATTGGTGTCGCAGCTTCTGGCGATGGCGCGCCTGGAAAGCGCCGTGCAATCCGGCTTCGGCGACGAAGTGCACTGGCCGCATATTGCGCAGGAGGCGCTGTCCGACTCGTTGGCCCTCGCTCGCCGCAAGGATGTCGACGTCGAGATGCACTGGCCGGCGCCCGGCGTGGCACCGCTGCCGCTGGTGGGCAATGAATATCTGTTGGGATTGATGCTGCGCAATCTGCTGGACAACGCCGTCCGATATGGCCCCGCTGGCGGCGTGGTCGCCTTGCGTTTCAGTGCGGACGCCATCACCGTTGATGATCAGGGACCGGGCGTGGATGCGTCCGCGATCGGGCGGTTGGGTGACCGTTTCTTTCGCATCGCCGGGCAGCAGGAAAGCGGCAGCGGCCTGGGACTGTCGATCGCGCATCGCATTGCGCACCTGCATGGCTTGCAGGTGCAGTTCGAAAATCGGCAGGCTGACGGCCGCGTGATCGGGTTCAGCGCCGCGATCCGCCGCGCAGCCGCTTCACCGCGACGAACCATCGCGCCTTTCGACGAAGGGTCAGTTCGTCGCTGAGGCGGCTGGCGGCGCCGTCCGCCACCGCAGCAGCGCGGCACCGCACAGTGCGGCCGTCACCGAACCCAACAGCACCCCCAGCTTGGTGGCATCCTGCAGTGCAGGGGCATCGGCGAACGCCAGGAGCCCGATGAACAGACTCATCGTAAAGCCGATGCCGCACAACAGCGCGATGCCGTAGAGCTGCACGCCATTGGCGCCCGCTGGCATCACGGCCAGCCGCAGGCGAATGGCCGCCATGGCGAAGCCGAAGACGCCGATCTGTTTGCCGATGAACAGGCCCAGTGCCACACCAAGGGGCACAGGATCGCGCAGACTATCCAGCGACATGCCGGCGAACGACACGCCGGCATTTGCAAAGCCAAACAGCGGAATGATCAGAAACGTCACCCAGGGCACGAGCGCGTGTTCGAGCCGCAGCAGTGGCGCGACGGGGGAGGTCTTGCCGGCGTTGGCGGCCGGCACGCGTAGCGGCACGGTCAATGCCAGCACGACGCCGGCGAGGGTGGCATGCACGCCGGACTTCAAAAAGCAGAACCACAGCACGGCGCCGACCAGCGCATAAGGCAGCAGGCGCTGCACACCGCTGCGGTTCAGGCCGATGAGAACCGCTGCACCCAATGCCGCGCCGCCCAAGGCGAGCAGATTGACGTCGGACGTATAAAAGGCGGCAATGATCAGCACCGCGCCGAGATCGTCGATGATGGCCAGCGCCGTCAGAAAAATCTTGAGCGAGACCGGTACGCGGGGGCCGAGCAGCGAGAGCACGCCCAACGCGAAGGCGATATCGGTGGCGGCCGGAATGGCCCAGCCCATGGGCGATCCATTGGCGCCGAGGTTGACCGAAAGATACACGATCGCAGGCACCACCATGCCGCCCAGGGCGGCGAACCCGGGCAGGGCGCGTTGCGACCAGGTGGAAAGTTGGCCGAGAAGCAATTCGCGTTTGATTTCCAGGCCGACCAGCAGAAAGAAAATGGCCATCAGCGCATCGTTGATCCAGTGCAGGACGCTCAGCCCTGCAACGTAGCGCGACAATGTGCCGAAATAGAGTGGCGCCGCAGGGCTATTGGCCACGACGAGCGCCAGCGCCGCGACCCCCATCAGGATGATGCCGCCGGCGGCTTGCGATTGAACGAAGGCGCGCATGGCGCCGTAGACCGCCCACAGGCGGCCGGTAAAGTTGCCGTTCTTCATGAAATTCAAACCTTGCTTGATTGGTGCGCAGTGGCTACCAGCGCAACCAATCGAACGAGTGCACCGAGCCTTGCTCGAGCACGATGACGTCTTCGTCTGCTCGCAACGCACGCAAACGCTGCCGCTTAGCGCGGCGTTGCGAGAAATACTCGATGCAGTTCGATTGGGATCGAAGGTAGCGAATGAAATAGAAGCCGTTCCCGGTGATCGAGATACCGGGATGCGTGACACGCTGGAGTTGAATCCGCAACATCGCTTGCTCCCGGCGCCTGCTTTGCCAAAGCAGGAACCAGATGAGGAGCATGCAGGCGAGCCAGATGCCAGCGAGCACAAGCCAGAATATGAGATTCAAGGGCCTTGGCATAACGGCAGATCGGCACGCGCGAAAGCGCGTTCGGCTGTGAAAGACGGTGTGGCGCGAACGTCATCGTTCACACAGAGGATAAGAGGCATGGGCGTGAAGGCTCCGCGCGGCGGCCCGACCAAGCGCATGAACCTGCCCGTTCGCAGACGTGCGAAGCAGACACCCAAACCAATCGTATCATGCCGTTCACGGTGCCAATCTCCGATCACTTCAGGCCCAATTCCGACCAACTTCTCGCCAATCCCCAGCCAATCGGTCGCCGTCACGCGCCATTGTGGGCGTGTTCATGGGTGCAATCAAACGGCGCGGGCGGCCTGGCTTTCGCCGCTTCTAGAAATGGCGGGGAAGATAGATGCTGACCTGCGTGCCCGTTCCCGCGATCGACGAAATGGTGACCTGGCCATCGGACTGTTTCGCAAATCCATAGATCATCGATAGTCCCAAACCCGTGCCTTTGCCGATGGGCTTGGTGGTGAAGAACGGTTCGAACGCTTTCGCGACGACATCCGGCGACATGCCCGATCCTGTATCGCTAACTGTCATCACCACATAGTCGCCCTCGGCAATTTCCAGCTCGCGCGCAAATTCGGCGACCACACTTCGATTGGCGGTGTCGATCGTGATGTGCCCGCCATCCGGCATGGCGTCGCGGGCATTGATGCACAGATTGAGGAGCGCGTTTTCGAATTGCGAGACGTCTACGACGGCCGCCCACAGGTGCGACTCGGGGCGGCAGGCGACCGCAATGCTGGGCGTTACGCTTCGCCGGATCATGTCGAGCATGCCGTCGATCACGTCGTTGAGGTTTGACGCCTTCGGTGTGAGCGGCTGCCGCCTTGAGAACGCCAGCAACCGGTGCGTAAGCACGGCAGCCCGCGCGGCCGCTTCGTGTGCGGCGTTGCGATATTTTTCGAGGTCTTCCAGCCGGCCTTGCTTCATGCGCACCCCCATAAGTTCGAGCGCACCCGTGATGCCGGCCAGCAGATTGTTGAAGTCGTGCGCAATGCCGCCCGTCAGCTGGCCCACGGCCTCCATCTTCTGCGCCTGACGCAGCGAGGCCTCCGCGGCGAGCTGGTCGGTCACATCGCGCCCGACCGCGAAGAAGGCCTCCATGTTGTCGGCGGGATTGGCGGTCCATGTGATCGAGCGCCGTGTGCCATCCTTGGCAATGAACCGGTTCATGAATCCGGAGATTTCCTCGCCTGTGGCGAGGCGGCGGAGGGTCTCATGGGTCGCTTCGTGATCCTCGGGGTCGATGAGCGACATGAAGGGGCGATCGAAGAGTTCGGCTTCGCTCCAGCCGAGCAGGTTGGTCCAGGCAGGATTGACCGCGCGAATAAAACCGTCCAGCCCGGCAGTGCCCATCAGGTCGTTGGTGCGCTCCCAGAGCCGGTCGCGCTCGGCGGTGCGTTTGACGAGGTCGACCTGCCGGTTTTTTTCGGCTGTGATGTCTCGAGCGGAGCAGTAGACCTTGGTGCCGTCACGCACGGCCACCCAGGACAACCAGCGCCAGCCGCCATCGCAATGCCGAAGCCGATTTTCGATGGCGAGCGATGATTGGCCGCAATCGAACGTGTCGCTCCAGGCACGGCGGGTGGCCGGTTCATCGTCGGGATGCACCAGACTGAAGAACGTGCACTGGGCCACGGTTTCTTCCGGCCAGCCGAGTGTGGCGAGCCAGGCAGGATTGGAGGCCTCGATATAGCCGCTCGCGTTGATGACGCCGAGGATGTCGGGGCTGAGGTGCCAGGTGCGACCGCGGGCCAGGGACTGCGCAATGACCTTCTGCTCGAGCTCGGTATTCAACGATCGCAAGCGTGCGATGGCGTGATCGCGTTCGGCTTCGACGGCGCGCCGGCCTTCGACGTCGATCAGCACGCCGGGAAACCGCACGCCGGCGCCGCTGGGTGACAGTTCGACCTGGCCGTTGGCCTCGATCCAGTAATAATGGCCGTCGGCTCGCCGCACCCGGTATTGATGCGCATAGGCGCCGCCGCGCACGATTGCCTCATCGATCGCGCGCACGAGGCCTTCGCGATCGTCGGGGTGTACCGTGGCAATCACGGTATTCAAGCTGAGACCGCTGCGGCCCAGCGCGGGATCCAGCCCAAAGCTTTCCGCAAACGCCTCATCGACGGTGAAACGGTCTTCGACCAGATCCCACATCCAGGTGCCGATGATGGCGCCGGCGGAGAGCGCAAGCTGCACGCGTTCCGCGTGCGCGGCCGCCTGCTGTTGCGCCACGATCATTGGTGTGGTTTCGGTTGCGACGTTGAGAAAGCCGCAGACCTGGCCTTCATGGCGCAGCGGGCTGTACGAAAACGTCCAGTAGGTATCCTCGTCGTAGCCGTTGCGCGTCATGACGAGGTGCATGTCGTCAAAACGTACGGACTCGCCTGCCATGACCCGATCCACCAGCGGGCTGATATCGGGCCAGACATCCTCCCAGACAACCTTCAGCGGCTGACCGAGTGCTTGCGGATGACGCGTCCCGAGGAAGGAGGCGTAGGCGTCGTTGTATATCAACGTTCTTTCCGGGCCCCAGGCGAGGCACATGCCAAAACCGCTGGACATCACGATGTCGGACGCGATCTGTAGCGATGCCGGCCACTGTTCCCTGGGCCCAAGCGACGTTTGATGCCAGTCAAACGTGTGGAAGTTGAAATGCACCGAATGTTCCTGTTCATGGCGGCTCGTGGGGGGGAGCGCCACTTCTGTCCGTAAGAAGTTAAGTGATTTGACGGCTGGGAGTTTACTCTGGCGGCCCCAAGCGGCCCCAAGCGGCCCCAAGCGGCCCCAAGCGGCCCCAAGCGGCCCCAAGCGGCCCCACGTCACCGGGCGACACACAATGCGCTGCGGGTGCTTATCTCGATTCGCGCATCGCGCCAACCGCCTTGGGTTGACGACATCCTGCATTTTAGCCAACCAAACTAGTCCGTTTTAGGCTTCGACGAATTGGACAGGATGTGTAATCTGCGGGAAAAGCAGAATACGAGAGACTGACCAATGTCCACAGATCCCAACATCGATGTGTTCAAGACCGAGCAGGGCCGATTTTTCTGCTGGGTAAGTTGGGTAAGCAGCGAGGCGGTGGCGCGTGATGGTCGCATGCGCCTTCGGACAAAAAACTTCGCCTCCAGAGAAGAGGCTTTGCTGGACGCGGAAGCTATCGCGGCACTGGTCCGTTGATGGGCAGTCCGTCGTCGCGGTCGCATCGTTGCGCCAATCGGTGCCTTTGAGGGGCGGGGCGCGGCGTGTGCGGCGAGCATGCGCGACAAGCAGGCATGTGCGATGCGCGCGGAGTGCGTTTTCCGCCCATCCAAGGATTGTCATGCAACAAGACCACACCATCGCCTTCATCTTCCCCAGCTTCGACGCTGCCCAGGCGGCACGTCAGTCATTGATCGACGCCAATAAGGTCGATGCGGATTGCATTCGTGTCGATGTGCGTGAGGATGAGGCCGGGCCAACCGAAGGCAACTTCGTGATCGGTACGAAGCGCCACGACGGCAAGCAAACCGGTGACTACGAAGAACAGTATGCGAATCCTCGCATCGACGGCTCGGTCACCTTGTTTGTGAGCTGCGCGTCGGCCGAAGTGGCTACCGAAATGCGCAGCGATTTATTGGCCCGCGGCGCGATCGATCTGGCCGATCGGACCGATCATTGATGTCGGCGATGCGCCGGATGGGCAGTAGGATGGCTTACGGCTGAGCAAGATGCTGCAAGCTCTTTTGTATCGCTGCAACTGATCAAGGGGTATTGCGGCGTGCATAAATCCACAGGACACATGGTGTTTCGAATAAGGGGCGCGCGCTATGAGCCGGCCTCGACATTCGGCAAATTCAGCGCCGCGCAGGCCTGTATTTTCGCTGGTTAATGATGATGCCGGTCATCGCGGCACTGCCCGTGCGTGAAGGTAGGCACTGGATCTAAACGATCTCCTCTGCATGACGCCGCACGTATTGCGTCGTGCTCAACGCATCGACAGTCCGCCGCGCATTTCGCCCCGTGGATATCAATCAACTGGAGCTATCCATGTTCGCGCACAACAAACGCTTGCAGTACACCGTACGAGTATCCGAATCGAATCCCGGTCTGGCCAACCTGCTCCTGGAGCAGTTTGGCGGTCCGCAGGGCGAACTGGCAGCTGCCTGTCGCTATTTCGGTCAGTCATTGGCTGACGATGACCCGGGCCGCAAGGATCTGTTGATGGACATCGCGACCGAAGAGCTGTCCCACCTCGAGATCATCGGCAATCTGGTCGCGATGTTGAACAAGGGTGCCAAGGGTCAGTTGGCTGAAGCGACGGCGAGCGAGGCCGAAATCTACAAGGGCCTCAATGGCCCGGGTAACGACTCGCACACCACGCAATTGCTGTATGGCGGCGGTCCGGCGCTCACCAATTCGGCCGGTCAGTTGTGGACCGCGGGCTATATCGACAATGTGGGTGATCCTTCGGCCGATCTTCGTTCGAACATCGCGGCTGAAGCACGCGCCAAGATCATCTATGAACGACTGATCAATGCCACGCAGGACCCTGGCGTCAAAGACACACTGACGTTTTTGATGACGCGTGAAATTGCCCATCAGAAATCGTTTGAGAAGGCGCTGTATGCGATGGAGCCGAACTTCCCGCCGGGCAAACTGCAAGGTGATCCGCGGTTTACGTCTGTCTACTTCAATATGTCGCAAGGTGAAGGCGATATGCGCGGTTCGTGGAACAGCGACGAGAATTTCGAATACATCTCGGACCGTGAGTCGCAGCGCGCGGTAGATGGTGGCGACGGTACGGCAACGGTTGCGCTTCAATCCTATGAAGTCGACGACTTGCAAGCCATGGTGTCGCGCACCGTGTCGGATCCCAACATCGATCCGCAAACCGGTGCCGAATTGGGTGCCGGCGACGTTGCCGTCATCAAGTAAGTTGATTCAGGCCTTCAGGGGCAGCCGATTCAAGCCTTAAGGGGCAACTGATTCCGGTCCTTGGGGCTGATCGCGATGGGGCGGAGATGATCCGCCCCATTTTTGCGTCCAGGCACCTCCCGCCTGAGCGCGTTTTGCGAGCGCACCTTTCGCGTGAAGGCGTCTGGCTTGAAGACGTTGCGCCGGCGTGCGTTCTCGAATCAGCACTCCACGATATTGACGGCAAGCCCGCCGCGCGCCGTCTCCTTGTATTTGTTGAGCATATCGGCACCGGTCTCGCGCATGGTCTTGATGACCTTGTCCAGACTCACATGGTGCGCACCATCGCCATACAGTGCCATGCGCGCCGCATTGATGGCCTTCACCGAGGCGATGGCGTTGCGTTCGATACAGGGGATCTGCACGAGGCCGCCAACCGGATCGCACGTCAATCCAAGGTGATGCTCCATGCCGATCTCTGCCGCGTTCTCGACTTGCTGCGGCGTGCCGCCGAGCACGGCGCACAATGCGCCTGCCGCCATCGAGCACGCCACGCCGACCTCCCCCTGGCAGCCCACCTCTGCGCCACTGATGGATGCGTTCTCTTTGTACAGGATGCCAATGGCGCCGGCTGTAAGCAGGAAGTCGATCACGCCTTTCTCGCTGGCGTGAGGGATGGCCTGCATGTAGTAGTGCAGCACGGCGGGAATGATGCCGGCGGCGCCATTGGTCGGTGCCGTCACCACCCGGCCTCCGGCGGCATTTTCTTCATTGACGGCAAGCGCCCACAGGTTGACCCAGTCCAGCACGCGCAACGGATCTTCCGGGTTCGCGCTGAAAGCGCCCAGGCGTTGCGCCAAACGGGCGGCACGCCTGCGCACCTTGAAGCCGCCCGGCAAGATGCCTTCGGTGCGGCAGCCACGCCGCACACAGTCCTGCATCACTTGCCAGATATTCAGCAAGCCGGCATCGATCTCGCGATCGGTGCGCCAGTGACGTTCGTTGCCTCGCATGAGCGTGGCAATGCTGATCCCGTGCGCCTGGGTCAGGCGCAGCAGATCGTCGGCATGGTGAAAGGGATAAGGCAGAATCGTCGTATCGGGTGCGATGATTTTCTGCCGGCTGCCGTTCGACGCGACGGCATCGCTCACCACAAACCCGCCGCCTACCGAGTAGTAGGTGGCTTCGCGCAGCACGTTATTGTCGCGACGGTATGCCGTGAACGTCATGCCATTGGCATGAAACGGCAGCGATTGGCGGCGATGAAAAACGATGTCGTCGACGTCGTTGAACGCCACAGGATGGCTGCCGCCGAGCGAAATCGACTGCCCGTCGCGGATAGCATTCAGCAGGTTGGGGACGTTATCTACATCGACGGTATCGGGCTCGTGCCCGGCGAGCCCCAGCATGACGGCCGTGCCGCTGCCGTGACCCTTCCCGGTGGCACCCAGTGATCCAAAGAGCGCCACGCGCACCCGCGCGACCTCGGCGATCTGATCGTGATGCTGGAGTGCTCGCGTAAACAGCACCGCGGCCCGCATGGGCCCCACGGTGTGCGAGCTCGATGGGCCGATACCCACTTTGAACAGGTCGAATACGCTTACGGCCACGGTACCAATCTCCCTTCCTGCGCGTTGCGATGCCACGCAATCATGCGTCAACCATGGCATGGTAGGAAGCCGGTATCATTACGTCTACTGATAAAAATTCAGCATATTCGTTAGAATATCTATTGATTAATCGTGTTGACCGACGGTGACGCCATGGATATGAATCGTCTGCTGACGCTCCGCGCGCTGGCCACTTGCGGCACCATGGCGGCGGCTGCAGAGTCGTTGCACCTCACACCCTCGGCAATCTCGCAGCAGATCGCCCAGCTCGAGCGCGATCTCGATACCCGATTGACCGAACGGCGTGGGCGGGGCGTGGCGCTCACGCCCGCAGGGAATGCGCTGGTGCGTCATACAGAACGCATCATGGGCGTGCTGGACGAAGCGAAGGCCGAACTGGCGCAACTGCGCAGCGATATCGCAGGTGAACTGCGCGTGGCCGCCTTTCCTTCCATCGCCGTAGCCGTGTTGGCCGACACGGTGCGGGCATTGCAGGATAGCCATCCGCGGCTGCGAATCGTGGTGCAGGAGATGGAGCCGCAGGAGGGTTTGACGGCGTTGGGTGCCTGGCACACCGATGTGGCGGTCATCGATGATCTGGCTGCCGATCCGGGTGGGCGCCACGATGCGTACGATCTGCTCCCCGTGGCGCAGGATGTCTTGCACGTCTTGTTGCCGAACGACCATCCGCTGGCCGGTCGCACATCGCTGCGCATGGTGGATCTGCGTGATGCCGCGTGGGCGCTGGATTCAACGTCCAGTTCTTTCGGCACGTTCATTGGGGGGTTGTGCCGCCGGGCCGGTTTCGAACCGCAGATCAATGCGCACTGCACAGGTTTCGGGATGGTGGCGGCGATGGTGGCATCGGGATGCTCGATATCGCTTGCATCGGGACTGCGTTTGATCAAGCCTTTGCCTGGCGTGACGGCAGTACGTCTGCGTCCTGAGATCCAGCGGCGCATTCTGCTGGCCTATCGCAAAGGTGAGCGCCAGCATCCGGCCGTGCAAACCTTTGTGAACGCCATGCAGGAGAGCGCGGCGCGGGTGCTGGTGAAAAAGTGAATGAGCCGCGCACGCCGGTGCAATGTGGCAACAGCGCGGCTTCGCGCGCCCGCGGCATGAGGATCAGATCATGTCCAGCACTTGCGCCAGCGGGCGTCGCGGCTTTTGCGGCCAGTTCTCCGGTTTGGCATGGCCTACGGCCAGCAGCATGACCGGGATCTCGTTGGGCAGGAGATCGAACGCATGGGCAACCGCCTCGTGGTCGAAGCCGATCATCGGTGCCGCGCCCAATCCCATGGCGTGGGCCGCGTAGATCAGTGTGGTGGCGCCGAAGGTGGCCGTGCGCACGGCCTCGTCGCGCTGACGCCAAACCTGTCCGGCATAGAGCATCCTGGCGCCCGCCTCCCAAGCCGGCACCATCCCCGCCGGCATGATGCCGGCGTCAACGGCAGGCGCCAGCCGATCGGCCAGCACGCGTTCATCGGTCAACTGACCGCAGACGATGAACGTGACCGCGGCTTCTTCTACTTTCGCCTGGTCCCATGCCACCTTGCGCAACCGTTGCTTGGCCTCGGGCGTGCGTGCGGCGATGAAGCGCCAGTTTTGAAGATTGAACGCGGTGGGCGCGCGGGTGGCCAGGCGCACAAGTTCGGTGATTTGATCGTCGCTGATGCTTTTGGATGCATCGAATAGATTGATCGTATTGCGTGCTTCGATGGCGGCGATGATGGGGTGAGTCATGGCGTATCCGTGTGTTGAATGCAGGCTAGATGCTCTCGATCACGCCGCCATCCACGCGCAGCGCGGCGCCCGTGGTTGCCGACGCCTGTTCGGAACTGACGTACAAGACCATGTTGGCCACTTCGTCGACACGCGCGGCGCGTTTGATGATCGACGAATTGCGGTGCGCGGCGATGAAGTCGGTAGCGACCTTGTCAAGGCTATCGCCGGTGCGATCCACATCGGCTTGCAGCATGGCAGCCACGCCCTCGGATAATGTGGGGCCGGGCAGCACGGCATTGACCGTGACGCCGGTTCCGGCCAGGCGCTTCGCCAACCCGCGCGAGACTGAAAGCTGCGCGGTTTTCGTGAAGCCGTAATGGATCATGTCCGACGGGATATTGATGGCCGATTCGGATGAAATGAAAACGATGCGGCCCCAGCCACGCGCGGCCATGGCCGGGGCATAGGCCCGTGCCAGCCGCACGCCCGACATGACGTTGGTCTGGAAGAAATTCTCCCAATCGTCGTCGGCCGTGTCGAAGAAATCTTTGAGGCCGAAGATGCCGAGATTGTTGATGACGATATCAAAATCGGGATGCGCGGCGATGAGTGCGCTGCACGCGGCCGGCGTGCTGAGATCGCCGGCAAAGCCGGTGAGCCGGGGGCCGACACCGCCAAGTTTCGTCAATGCGGCATCGACGCTCGCCTCACTGCGGCCGTTGATGACCACGTTGGCACCCGACGCCAGAAAAGCCTGGGCCGTGGCGAATCCGATGCCGCTCGTGGATCCTGAAATGAAGACATTGCGATGGGTGAAATCGATGATCATGATGAATGCCTTGTTGAATTGGACTCATTCTGTGGGACTCATTCTGTACCTTCCATCAGGGTGGGAGAAGCGGTTACGCTCGAAATGACTGTTCGAATATCTCGAACGATGCGCCGGGTATGCTGCAGATTCGCGGCATACCTCGCTCAACCTTCAAGGCTCCGAAAACATGGATCGTATCGATGCATTGCGTTTGCTGATCGACGTGGCCGACACAGGCAGTTTCTCGGGTGTGGCCAGGCAACGCGCGATGGCGACGTCGACGGTTGCGCTTGCCGTTACCCAGCTCGAGCAGGAAACCGGTGCCCGGTTGATGACGCGCTCCACGCGCCGGCTCGTGTTCACACGCGAGGGCGAATCGTTGTTGAACGATGCGCGCCGCATGGTTTCGGATTGGGACACGGCGCTGAGCGAACTGCGCGAAGACGGACCGCTGTCCGGCTCGATCCGCATCAGCACCACGAATGATTTCGGACGGCGTCAATTGCGGCCGCTGCTCGACCGGTTTCAAGCCCGTCATTCCAACGTGCACGTGAGTCTGGTCCTTAGCGACAGCACGGCAGACTTGATCGAGGAGCGAATCGATCTGGCATTGCGCAATGGCCCGCTGCGCGATTCGGGTATGCGTGCGCGGCTGCTGATCGCCGGCAAGCGCCTGGTCTGCGCCTCGCCGGCATACTGGGCGCGTCGCGGCAAGCCGACCCATCCCGATCATCTCGCCGACCACAATTGCCTCATTCTGGCGCGGCCCGGTGCGCCGCTGGCGGCGTGGCCATTTCGCGATGGCGACCGGTCCTTCAGCGTCAAGGTATCGGGCGATCGGCAGGCCAGCGATGGCGGGCTGCTGCGCGAATGGGCGGTGGATGGCTTGGGCGTCATCATCAAGAATCGCTGGGATATCCAGCAGGAGCTCATCTCCGGTGCCCTCGAGGTGGCGCTCGACGATTTCGTGGTGGGTGCCACCGATATGTATGCGGTCTATCCCGGCGGTCCGCCGCCGCGCCGCGTGGCGGCATTGGTGGATTTTCTGGCTGAATCGCTGGCGGAGCCGAAAATCGCCTAGCGCTTTCGATCACGCTCGGCGGTGCGCGCGGGGCTTGTTGCGCGAGAACATGCACCTATCGGAGGGTGAGCAGCGCCGCGCCAAGCCCGCTCACAAGCCACGCACGACGCCCTTGTGCAGGCCGTGTTGGGGCATCTGCGGCATCGGCTCAAAACGGGGTGATATCGCACCCCCCCCCGCAACCGCACCCTCACTTGCCGGTCTCGGGAAACACCAGCGCGCGGTGCAGTGCGGTGCCGGCCATGACGCCGTCGCTGGCTGCCCATGCCACGCTGTGCGGCGCGCGGGCAATATCGCCAGCCGCGTAAACGTTGGGTACTGTGGTGAGCTTGTCGGCACGGGTGCGAATCATCGGGCCGAACGGGCCGTCGTCGATCGCGCATCCGAGCTGCTCGGCCAGATTGCTGTTGAGCCGAGTGGGCGCAGCGATGAACAAAGCCTGCAATGCCACGTTGCGGCCGTCTGCCAGCACCGCGGCAGCGAGTGCGGTGTGCGGCCCTTCAAGCCGCAGCACGGGCGCCGGTTCGATCGCAATTCCGCGCGAAAGGAGTTTTTCGCGCACGGTGTCGTCGGGCAGCGTGTGGCCGTTGAGGAAAAGCGTGGTGGGGCCCCATTCGGCAATCAGCAATGCCTGATGAATCGAGCCCTCGGCCGCGTACAGCACACCGAGATCCGCGTCGGCGAATTCAAATCCGTGGCAGTAAGGGCAGTGCAGAACGCTCCTGCCCCAACGCTCGCTGAGCCCAGGCAACGTTGGCAGCACATCCTTGACGCCGAAGGCGAGTACGAGCTTATGCGCGGCGAGCGTTTCGCCGGTCGTCATGTGGAGTTCGAAGCCGTCTTCGTGAGGGGCTACGGTAACGGCGGCGCTGGAATGCCACTGCACAGTGGGGTACTGCAGCAGTTGATCTCGCGCCTGCGCAATCATGGTTTGTGGCTTGCTGCCGTCCTGACCGAAGAACCCGTGCGAAGCGGCCGCGAACCGGTTGCGCGGTTTGGCGGTATCGATCACGCATACCTTGCGGCGGGCGCGGGCGATGTACAAGGCGGCGGAAAGGCCGGCGAAACTTCCGCCAACGACGATCGCATCATGTGTCATGCATGTTCTCCAAATCGATTGAGGTACCGCTGGCGATCCGGCGCGCATGAAAATCCGCGCTCAACTGGGCGAGCGTGACCTTTTTGAAGCGCGCAAGCAGCAGGGCTTCTGCATCGTTGAAAGCACTTGCCAGCGCTGCATTGACGGCTTGTTCGACGGCGCAGCCCGGCGCTTCGGTGCGATGCCCCATCGCAAACGGCTCCGGCTCGCCCAGCGCGCGATACACATCGAGCAACGTGATGCGGCTGAGGTCGCGGGCGATGGTCCAACCGCCGCCGTGGCCTTTCTCGGAGCGGACGAAGCCTTGGTCGCGAAGCCCGCTCATGATGCGGCGGATCACGACCGGATTGGTGTGCATCGTGCGCGCCATCGCATCCGACGTGACGGGGCCATCGATCTCGGCCATGTGCAGAAGGACGTGGAGAACACCGGAAAGTCTGCTATCGCGTTTCATATAACTTCAGTTGTTGCGTGAAACGATGATAACGATGCTTGGCGAATGAAGCAAGCGCGCGGGCATGGCGACCTGGGCATGCGTGGCCAGGCGGGTAGGCCTTTTTTTAGTGAGGTCTCTTCGATGTATACGTCGTGGCAGGAGCGCCCCGGCCAACATGGCTTGGGCAGTCATGCCGCGTATCGGTAGCCATGCGTATCACCGCCGGTCAGGCAGGTGAACCGATGCTATCGAGTACGGTCAATGCGTCCGCAGGCAATGTGAGCGACGCGGCACTGAGGTTCTCGTGCAAATGCGCTACCGACGACGTGCCGGGAATCAGCAGGATGTTGGGCGCGCGTTGCAGCAACCACGCCAGGGCCACCTGCATGGGCGTGGCATCCAGCTGCTTTGCCACGTTCGACAAGGCATCCGACTGCAAGGGCGTAAAACCACCCAGCGGAAAGAACGGTACGTAGGCAATGCCCGCAGCGGCCAGGTCGTCGATCAGCGCGTCGTCCTGGCGATGTGCCAGGTTGTACTGGTTCTGCACGCAGACGATATCGGTGATCGCGCGGCCTTCGGCGACCTGGGCGGACGTGACGTTGCTCAGGCCGATATGACGCACGAGTCCTTCGCGCCGGAGTTCGGCAAGTACAGCGAGGGGCGCTTCGATGCTGCCTTCGGCCGGGCCGTGGACGTCGAACATGATGCGCAGATTGACCACATCCAGTGTGTCCAGGCTCAGGTTGCGCAGGTTGTCGTGCACCGCGCGAATCAGGTCGTCACGGCCAAGGGCCGGCAGCCAGGAAGCGTCTGCGCCGCGCAACGCCCCTACCTTGGTGACGATCGTGAGGTCGGCAGGGTAGGGGTGAAGCGCCTGGCGGATCAGCTGATTGGTGATGTGCGGACCATAGAAATCGCTGGTATCGATGTGATTCACGCCTGCTGCCACTGCGGCCTGCAGCACGGCCACCGCGGCGCCGGGATCTTTGGGCGGGCCGAAGACGCCCGTGCCGGCCAACTGCATGGCGCCGTAGCCGAGCCGGTTGACGGTGCGGTCGCCGAGTGTGTACGTACCTGCTGATGTGGATGCTGAGGGGGTCATGGAGGGCTCCTTGGTCGGTGATGTCATCACTGTAGTGACGGCGTTGCCGTGCGACAATCCGTACAAATCGGCACGGCTTGTGCGGAATAGCGAACAATCGATCCTCATGACGACGAACCTCGGCGATATTCACGCGTTTCTGGCGGTGGCCCGTGCGCGGGGCTTTCGCGAAGCGGCGCGCTTGACCGGCAGTAGTGCCTCCCGGCTGAGCGAAGCTGTTCGCCGGCTGGAAGATCAGTTGGGCGTGCGATTGCTCAATCGCACGACGCGCAGTGTGGCACCCACCGAAGCCGGTGCGCGGCTGCTCGAACGACTTGAACCGGCACTCAAGGAAGTCGATGCCGCGCTTGATGTGGCCAACGGTTTTCGCGACAAGGCCGCCGGCACGTTGAAGCTGAACGTTCCAGTGAGCGCGGCGCGTCTGGTGCTGCCCCGAATCGTGCCGGCGTTCCTCGCGGCCTATCCCGATATCCGGCTCGAGGTCATCGCCGAAGATAGTTTCGTCGACGTGCTGGCCGCGGGTTGCGATGCGGGCATTCGATATGACGAGCGTCTGGAGCAGGACATGATCGCGATTCCGATCGGCCCACGCGAACAACGTTTTGCCGCAGCGGCAGCGCCGCATTATCTGCGTGAACGCGGCACGCCCGAACATCCACACGACTTGATGCAGCATGATTGCCTGCGAGGGCAATTCGCGAGCGGATCCATGCCGGCCTGGGAATTCGAGCGTCGTGGCGAGGTGATCAAGATCGAACCCACCGGGCCGCTGCTGGTCCGCATCGGCGCGGCAACCGATCTGGCAGTGGATGCAGCCGTATCCGGTTGCGGCGTGATCTATCTGTTCGAGGATTGGTTGCGGCCCTACATCCAGCGCGGGGAACTGCAACCCGTGCTGGAGCCTTGGTGGCCGCGCTTCTCGGGTCCATTTCTCTACTATCCTGGCCGGCGGCATTTACCCGCGCCGCTGCGGGTATTCGTGGATTTTGTGAAAGCATTGCCGCCCTGGCAGGTGCAATGCGCGCAGGCAGGTCACATAGGTCGCGTGACGGGATGACACTGACGTTTACAGGCTCAAAAACCGGTTGGCTGTATATTTTGGCGGGTGTCGGCGTTCAGCCTGCGGCACACGCCATGATTTTCGTGCTGCCAACTGGAGGGCCCTATGAAACACCTGTTCGGTGAGCAGGGATGCCTTTGAAATCCACATCCGACCTGCTCTTCTACACGGACCGCGACGCGAAGGCGGCCGTCACCGATCCCTACCTTATCGGACTGTTTCGGTCGCGCCATTGTGCGCGTGTCACCTCGCGCGGTGCGCTCGGCCGATGGCTGAGCCCGAGGTCCTTCAAGGGTTCCGTGCCCGATGACACGACGTTCGTGGCATGCGCCATGGTGGAAACCGTGGTGACCGGCGACCATCGGCTCCCCACGATTCATATGCGTGCAGTGGGGGCTGACGAGGGGTATGGCCCGACCTTATACGCCTCCATCCTGCAGTTTGCGCGCAATGAAGAGCTGGCGGGCGTACTGCCCAGTGCCGCCGTTGCGGCGATGCCGCCCAAGCCTGCGGCGATCTGGCGTCAGTTTTCCGAAGCCTACGACGACAAGATTTCGTTGGCACCTGCCGCACAGGAAGTGCACGCCGAACCCTGGCTCAACCAGATCTACTCGTTGAGCAAGGGAGCGGAACTGGTGGATCTTTCAGGAATGCGCGAGCGCTATGGCATTTATATGCGGCATACCCGTCGCAACGCATGGGCGTTGCACGCATTGCGCACGGCGGCCTATGACATGGCGCACAAGCGCGCAACGGTCAATTAAACGCACATCGCTTTGCCGTGCGCCACGGCTCAATTGATCTTGATACCGCGTTCCTTGACGAGGCGCTGCCACTGCGCCGCTTCCTGGGCGAGATGATCGCGCAATGCAGAGGGGGTGCCGCCGATCGGTTCGGCACCGATCGAATCCAGCGTGCTTTTCACCTTCGGGTCGTCCAGTGCCTGCCGCATGGCCGCGTTGAGTTTGTCCACAATCTCGGGGGGCGTGCCGGCCGGCGCAAATGCGGCAAACCAAGGCATCAGCTCGTAACCCGGCAAACCGCTTTCCGCGAGTGTGGGCACGTCGGGCAAGGCCGCCGAGCGTTTGCTCGTGGTCACGGCGAGGGCGCGAAGTTTGCCGGCGGCGATGTGCGGCTTGGATGACGTAATGCTGTCGAACATGTAGTCGACTTGACCGCCCAGCAGATCGGCAACGGCCGGACCGCTGCCTTTGTAGGGTACGTGCAGCAAATTGACCTTCGCCATCGATGCAAACAGCTCACCCGCCAGATGGATGGAGGTGCCGACGCCGGCGGACGCGTAGGTGTAATGTCCTGGCTTGTCCTTGGCCTGCGCGATGACGTCGGCGACTGTCTTCACGTCATTGCGGGCAGGATTGGTCACCAACACGTTGGGCACGACCGCCAGTAGCGAAATCGGCGCGAAGTCCTTTTGCGGGTCGTAGTTGAGATCGTCGTAGAGCGCCGGGTTGACGGCCATACCGTTGGCGACGATCAGGATGGTATAGCCGTCGGGTTTGGCGCGTGCCACGCTTGCTGCGCCGATATTGCCACCCGCACCGGCCCGATTCTCCACGATGAATGTGGTGTTGAGTTGTTTGCCCATCGACTCGCCAAGCGTGCGCGCGATGCTGTCCATGGCGCCGCCGGGGGGAAACGGCACGATCCATTTGACGGGATGATCGGGGTACGTTTGAGCGATCGTTTGGGCGGTGCCGAAAGCCAGGGTCAGCGCCAGGCCGGCCTGGGCCAGGCATTTGAATACGTGGCGGGGGGTCATGTTGTCTCCGTCATTCTTGATGTGATCGGTCGAGCGGCATCGGGGCAGCTTCGCCGTATGAGATAAAGCGCGTTCAACCGAGCGTGTGCACGGTATCGGCGCGATCGCGTTGATAGAAGGCGAGTTTGTCTTCATCGATCTCCAGGCCCAGACCGGGGCCTTCGGGCAGGTGCATGTCGAAGTCGGCGTAGCGCGGCGGGTTGGCGACGATGTCGTCCTTCAGGAGCAGCGGGCCGAACAATTCCGTACCCCAGGTCAGGTGCGGCAAGGCGGCAAAGCCGTGCGCCGATGCCACCGACCCCACCGAGCCTTCGAGCATGGTGCCGCCATACAACGCCATGCCGGCGGCGTTGCCGACTGCAGCGGTGCGCATCATGCCGTAGAGACCGCCGGACTTCGCAATCTTCAGCGCCAGCACATCGGCGGCACCCAGCCGCGCAATGTCGAGCGCGTCCTCGGGACTGCAGACCGCTTCGTCGGCCATGATGGGCACCACGAAGCGGGCGGCTAGTCTCGCCATGCCGGCGAGATTCGTGCGCGGGATCGGTTGCTCGATGAGATCGATGCCGGCCGCCTCCAGTCGCGCAATGGCGCCTGCGGCATCGGCCTCGTTCCACGCCTGATTCACATCTACCGTGACGCGTGCGCGGTCGCCCAGGGCGTGCTTGATGCGTGCGACGTGCGCTACATCGTCGGCAATCGCACGGCGGCCGATTTTGAGTTTGAACGTATGGTGACGGCGATTCTGCAGGAGGCCTTCCGCCTCGTCGATGTCGCGTGCGGTGTCGCCGCTGGCAAGCGTCCACAACACCGGCAGACGCGTGCGTACTGCGCCGCCCAGCAGGGTCGCGACCGACACGCCAAGGCGCTTGCCTTGGGCGTCGAGCAAGGCTGTTTCGAGTGCCGATTTGGCGAAGCGGTTGCCGCGGGCGATTGACTCCAGCCGCTGCATGGCGGCGTGGATGTTGTGTGCCGGCTGCCCGACGAGTGCTGGAGCAAGGTAGGTATCGATCGCCACCTTGATACCTTCAGGGCTTTCTTCGCCGTAGCTCAAGCCACCGATGGTGGTGGCTTCGCCGATGCCCTCGATATCGTCGCTGCAGCGCACCCTTACGATCACCAGCGTTTGCCGCTGCATGACCGTCATGGCCAATTGGTGTGCCCGGATGGTGGGCAGGTCGACCAGGATGGCCTCGATGCGATCGATCGTGATGGTATTCATACTTTATCTTGTCTCTTGACGTATATCGCTCAGTATGCGATGCGCGTTTTGCAGCGTCCAAGACTATATTGGTTCCGATAAATACCTTTTGGGTCCTAATCGACATGAAGCTACGGCACCTTTACTATTTTCAGGCGGTTGCTCAGGAGGGCAGCTTTACCCGGGCAGCAGCCCGTTTGCACATGGCCCAGCCGCCATTGAGCCGTCAGATCCGCGAGCTGGAGGCGGAGCTTGGCGTGGCGCTGCTGGAGCGTTCGACACGTTCGGTGCGATTGACCGATGCCGGCCGCTTCCTGCTCGATCAGTCGTTGCAACTGACGGCACGACTGGACGAGGTGATCGCAGGCACGCAGCGGATCGGCCGGCATGAGCGGCGCTGGTTCGGCATCGGCTTCGTGCCGTCCACGCTATACGGCTTCGTCCCCGAATTGATCCGGCAACTGCGTGGCGCCGATCCGCATACGGAGGTTGGCCTCTCTGAAATGACGACGTTGCCGCAATTGGAAGCGTTGAAGGCGGGGCGCATCGATATGGGCATCGGGCGCATTCTTCTCGATGATCCTGCCATCGCGCGGCGCGTGCTGATGACCGAACCATTGATGGCCGCAGTGCCGTTACGTCACCCGCTGGCCCGCAGGGCGAGTCTGACGATCGAAGACATGGCGAGCCAGCCATTCGTTCTGTATCCCGCGCGGCCGCGCCCGAATTACGCGGACCACGTGATGGGGCTGTTCCGCGCTGCCGGTCACACCCTGCAGGTGGTGCAAGAGGCCAATGAGCTGCAGACTGCCATCGGGCTGGTGGCCGCTGGTCTCGGGATTACGGTTGTGCCGGCGTCGGTGCAACGTCTGCATCGCGAAGACATCGCGCACGTGCCGATCGCGGCACCCGCCTTTGTCTCGCCAGTAATCGTGAGTCACCGCAAGGACGACATGGCGCCGTTCCTGCTCAAGGCCTTGTCATTGGCAGAGGAATTGGCGCTGAAACAGGATCGTCGCACATGATCAGCGATTGACCAATTATAAATTGAAACAATTAGAAATTTAATAACTCATTTGTTATGCCGTCATTACTGGTGAGACGTTTGAAACATCTGGAACGTCTGTATCGCAACGACTATGCAGGAAAGCATAATGAATCAGCTGAAAGTAGTTACCCGTCTAGCCATTGGTTTTGGCACCCTCTTGTTGCTCGTCCTGCTGATTGCGGGGGTGGGGCTGTTTGGGCTCAGCAGCGTTCGCGAACGTCTGCGTGAAATCGCAGAAGTCAACAACGTCCAGGGGCGCCTGGCTGCCGAGATGCTCGAGTCGGTCATGGACCGCAGCATCGCGGTGCGCAACATCGTGTTGATGCCCGATCCGCAGGCCGTCCGCACCGAATCCGATCGGATCGCGCGTCAAGACAAAATCTATGCTGCGGCCTACACCGAGCTTGGCCGCATGTTTGTCCAATCCACCTCGACGGTGCAGAAAGAGCGCGATCTGTATGCGCGCCTGAAGACCGAGGAGGCCGCCACCACGCCGTTGATCGCACGGGTGATGACGTTGGGCGCCAGCAATAAGGGCGCCGATGCCATGAAGATGTTGATTGAGGAAGTGCGGCCGAAGCAGACGATGTGGCTGACGTCTTTGCGGGAATTGGTCAACGTGGAAACGCAACTGAATAGGGATGCCGCGCAAGCGGCGGGCGAGGATTACGATCGCACGTTGACGATCACGTTATCGGCCGTGGCGTTGGCCTTGCTGTTCGGTGCGCTGGCTGCATTTTTCATCACCCGCAGCATTCTGCGCCAGTTGGGTGGCGAACCGCATACCGCGCAGGTGTCGGCACGTGAGATCGCGCATGGCAATCTTACGGTGAGGATGCATGTGGCGCGCGGCGATTCGAGCAGTTTGATGGCGTCGCTGGAAACGATGCGTCGGCAGTTGAGCAATGTGGTGTCGGGAATCCAATCGTCGGCCGAGTCGATCTCCAGCGCATCGGGGCAGATTGCCCAGGGCAACGTCGATCTGTCGCAGCGTACCGAAGAGCAGGCCGCGTCGTTGGAAGAAACCGCGGCGAGCATCGAGCAGCTCACTTCCGCGGTGAAGCAGAACACCGAAAGCGCACTGCAGGGCAGCAAGCTGGCGGCCTCCGCCTCGGAGACTGCAAGCGCGGGCGGTCAGGTCATGGGGCGCGTGGTGACCACGATGGAGGACATCAAGACGAGTTCTGCACGTGTGGCAGACATCATTTCAGTCATCGAGAGCATCGCGTTTCAGACCAATATCCTTGCCCTGAATGCCGCGGTGGAAGCGGCGCGTGCCGGTGAACAGGGACGCGGCTTCGCGGTCGTGGCCAGCGAAGTGCGCACGCTGGCGCAGCGCAGCGCCACTGCGGCCAAGGAGATCAAGCAATTGATCGAAACCTCGGTGCAACATGTGTCGTCGGGCTCGGTGCTCGTGGCCGAAGCCGGACAAACCATGGACGACGTGGTGCGCTCGGTCAGGCGTGTGACGGATATCATGGGCGAGATTGCATCCGCATCGAGCGAGCAGAGCACCGGGATCGAGCAGGTCAATATCGCCGTGTCGCAGATGGACAGCGTTACTCAGCAGAATGCGGCACTGGTGGAGGAGGCCGCTGCGGCGGCGCAGTCCATGTCCGAGCAAGCCGGCAGTTTGCTGCAGGCCGTGGCACGGTTTCGGGTGGAGGCGCAGCGGCGCGGCGGCGGCGAGCTCGATTCTGCCCTGATGGATACGGACGTCCGCTTGTTGCCGGCCTGATCTGTATCGTTCAACGTCGCTCGACCAATTCGAATGTGTGCCCCCATGGATCCACGCAATGGCGAAAGCCGGCCGATTCGTCGATATCCATGTCGACGTAGAACGGGGTGTGCAAGGTGCACCCATGTTCGCTGAGAAACGCCGAAGCCGATTCGATGTCCTGCACCTCGATGCCGAGGTGGCCGGCACCGATGCGTTCGCGCTGCACGGGCGCATCGGCAGCGCTTTCCGCATCCGGGAACGCGAATTGAATCAGCTGGATGCGAAAGCCATCGGGTAGTTCGACGATCGACAGCTTGAAGCGCGCGCCGGGCAGTCCCAGGTGCGCATCGGTCCAATCGCGGCCGTGTTCGTCGGGGATGAGGTCGGCGGGATCGATCGGGCCGATCCGATAGACCAGGCTGGCGCCCAGCACCAGGATATAAAAGTCGGCGGCGGCATCCACGTCGGCGACCGTCCACGTAATGTGATCGCAACGTTTGAAGCCGAGTGCAGCGTGCGCCATGACGATCCCCGAAAAGAATCATGGCCGATTATTGCGCCGAACGACTACCGAATGGAAGCGCGCTGTAGCGGGCGTCAACCGTGTCTCCACCTTTAGGTGGGCTACTCGCTCAACATCTCACGCACTTTGACCGCCAGACCATCGAGAGAAAAGGGTTTGGTGATCATCGACATATTCGTGCCGAGAAATCCCGCACGGATGGCAGCGTTCTCGGCGTAGCCCGTCACGAAAAGCACCGGCAGTTCGGGGCGGTGCTGACGGGCGATCTCGGCCAGTTGACGGCCGTTCATCCCGGGCAGCCCAACGTCCGAAATCATCATGGCCAACGGCCGCTCCGACGACAATATGCTGATCGCCGCGTTTGCCTCCTCCGCTTCCACGACGCTGTACGACAGCTCTTCCAGGCCTTCCCGCATCAACAACCGCACCGCGGCGTCGTCTTCGACGATCAGCACGTGTTCGCCCTTGCCCAGCGGGGCGAGGGCCGGCAGCACGGCGGCCGCCGTCTGGGCCGGCGCCTGCAAGGTACATGGCAGGTAGATCGACACCGTCGTTCCCGAACCGGGCACACTGTGCACCCGCACCTGCCCGCCCGATTGGCGCGCGAAGCCATAGACCATGGACAGACCGAGGCCCGTGCCCTGGCCGATGGGTTTGGTGGTGAAGAACGGATCGAAGATCTTGGCCAGAATGTCCGGCGTCATGCCGACGCCCGTGTCGCTTACCGCTACCACCACGTAATGGCCGGCAGTGACGTCCGGTTGCTTGACTGCGGTTGCCGCGTCGACTTCGATGAGCTTGGTTTCGATGGTGAGCGCACCGCCCTCCGGCATCGCATCGCGCGCGTTCACAACCAGATTGATGATGGCGTTTTCGAGCTGATTGGCATCGGCAATCGCGTGCGGCAAGCCGGGCATGCCCTCCACATGCAAGACGATGTTCTCACTGATCGAGCGATACAGCAGTTCTTCCAGCGACTGCACCAGCACATTCACATCGATGGGTTTGGCGTCCAGCGACTGGCGCCTTGAAAATGCGAGCAGACGGGCAGTGAGGCCCGCGGCGCGTTGTGCCGAGGACAGCGCCGCATCCATGAACCGGTCGAGGCCATCGGTGCGCCCGGCCGCCATCCGCCGCTTGACGAGTTCGAGCGACCCGGTGATCCCGGTCAGCATATTGTTGAAATCGTGCGCGATGCCGCCGGTCAACTGGCCGACCGCTTCCATTTTCTGGCTTTGACGCAATGCTTCCTCGACGCTTTCGCGGCGGTTCATCTCGTCGGTCAACGCGGCGGTGCGCTGCGCGACGTGCGCCTCCAGCCGCTCTTCGGTTTCCTTCTGGGCGGTGATGTCCTGCACGAAAATGTGGAAGCCGTCGACGGCGCCCGTCGCATCGCGTCTGGGCAATAGCCGCATATCGGCGTCGCGCCGTCGGCCATCGAAGTGCGGCCAACTGAGTTCGAGCCGCACATCATGGCCTTCAAGCGCGCGCTGGATCGACGGCAACCGCAAGGCAAAGCCTGCGTCGCCCACGAGATCGCGCACATGCTTGCCCACGATATCGGCGGGATCCATTCTCACCCAATGCTCGTAAGCGCGATTGGCAAAACGGTAACGCAGATCGAGGCCCACGAATGCGATCAACACGGGTAACGCGTCGGAGATGCGGCGTAGTTCGGCTTCGCTGGCCGCCAACGCAATGCGCCCGGCTTCCAGCTCAAGCATGCGGTCGCGCATATCGAACTGCCGCTGCCGTGAGCGCATCGCGGATGTCAGCGCACTCAACAGCGAGGCCAGGCTCAACGGCCGTTCGACGACGACCGCATTACTGATGAACGGCAGCAGCCGGGCGAGGACGTTTTCGCGTGCGCGCTCCATGCCGACACGTCGCGCGGTCAATATGATGAACGGGATGTCGGACCAATCGGGTTGCGAGGCCAGCCGCTGCTTGAGCGTTTCCAGCCCAACGGAGCGAATCGCCTCTTCAGTGACGAGCACCACACCCACATGTTCGTCCAGCGCCCGGGCCACATCGCTCATCGTGGATTGCGCCTGGGCATCGTACCCGTGCTGAGCAAGCAGCGTGACGATGCTGGTCGCGTCGTTGCCGTAGGGCGCCGCGACGATGACGCGGTGCCCCTCGGCTGCAGTCCTATGCGTCATCGCGCCGATCTTCCAGCAACGGATGCGATTTACCGACGTATTCGGGCGTGCCCGTGAGCACGCCACGGAAGTCGACCAGCGGCTCGCCCACGCGCACGCCTTGGGCGTCGATCCGGAATTCGCGGATCGTGTCTTCGTGGCGTCCGGCGCGGTTCTTGATCACCGAGATGGCCTTGCGGATGCGGCCCTCCGCCTCGAAAAAGCGCATCAACACGACCGCGTCGGCGATGTAGGAGATATTGAGATTGGTGGCCATCGAACCCAGCAGCCCCTGCTGTGGGTTGATCAGCAACGTCAGCACACCCTGGTGGCTCAGATAGGACAACAACTCATGCATTTGCAAGATAAGTTGCTGCTCCTGTGGCATGGCCGCAAGATAACCGTTCAAGCTGTCGATCACGATCAGGCGCGACTGCCGATCGGTGACCTGTTGCCGTACCCGATGCGCAAACTCACCGGGAGACATTTCGGCCGGATTGATCTGTTCGATCAAGAGACAACCACTGTCGACGTGTTTTTGCAGATCGAGTCCGAATGCCTTTGCGCGCGTCATCAACGTGCCGATCCGTTCGTCGAATTCGTACAGCGTGCTGGCTTCGCCCCGCTCGCACGCGGCAAATACGTATTGCAGCGCGATGGTCGTCTTGCCGGTGCCTGCCGGGCCCGTCAACAGGGTGCACGTGCCGCGCAGGGGGCCGCCGCTCAGGAGCGCGTCGAGTGCTTCGACGCCGCTGGTGACGCGTTCAGCGGTGAATTCAACCTGATGATCGGCGGCAATGAGACGGGGGTAGATATCGAGACCGCCGCGCCGGATCGCAAAGTCGTGATAGCCGGCGACGAAATCGACGCTGCGAAGCTTTTGAACTTGCAAACGACGTCGTGCCGCACCGAAATCCAGCGTGAGGCGTTCCAATGTAATCACGCCATGACACAAGCTATGCAGATGACTGTCTTGTCCGCTCTCGCTTGCCGACAGGTCATCGACCAGGATCACGGTGAGATTGAGCTTGGCGAAGTATTGCTTGAGCGCCAGCACCTGGCGGCGATAACGCAGCGGATCCTGCGCAAGCAGGCGCATTTCGGACAGGCTGTCGAGCACGACGCGGCTGGGCTTGACCCGTTCCACCTCGGCCTTGATCAGTTTGACCGTTTCGCCAAGCTCCAGCTCCCAGGGATGCAAAATGGACTGATCCCGCTCGCCGCCCAGCAGGTCTTCGACGGCGCTGAGTTCGAGCACGTCAAATTCGTCGAGGTCCCAACCGTGGGAACGAGCGACCACGGCGAGCTCATCCTTGGTTTCCGACAGGGTGACATACAGCGCGGTTTCGCCCACGCGCACACTTTCTCTCAGGAACTGCAGCGATAGGGTGGTCTTGCCCGAGCCGGGTGCACCTTCGAGCAAATAGAGCCGATCCTTGGGCAATCCGCCTTTGAGGATGAGGTCCAGGCCTGCATTGCCCGTGGAGATGGTTTGTACGGCGTCGTTCATCCGAACCCTTGATCGATGTGGGGCCCGAGCTCAACGCGTCACGGACTACCCTCTAGTTTAGACGGGCGGCAACAAACTGGCGACAAGCGCCGGACTTGCGCGGTAAAGGGCGACGTGGCCGCGCAACAAGATCTGTGCGCTGCGCCGGTACGCTGCGCTGCGTACGTCAAGCTGGTCGCCATGTCGCCTGGCCACCACTGTCGCACTCAGTATGCCCGCCGGGTTTTCGATGCCGATCTCGATATCGGCAAATGTGTGATCGATTGCCGGCACTTTTTGGGCCACACGGTGTGCCACGCTGCCCGGTATCAAGGTGGCGGCCGCCAGACAGCAGCCGCCCGACACCGCCATCGAGGCATGCCCGGTTTGCGGCGTGAAATAGCGCACGGCGATATGGCCGCCACTGCGAGGGGCGCCGACGATGCAGACCTTCGGCACGGTTTCGCTGCGGGCGATCTCGGCGGCCGTCATCAATTGACCGTCACGGCGTTTCAACCCCATGCGCAAGCCGGCTTCCACCCACACACGACGCAGGTCGGCCATGAATGCCAGGTCGGCCGTCAATGCATCGATTGGTTCGTGCGCCGTCTTTCCAAACGCGGCCGCATCGGCAATCACCATCGGCACGGCCACGTCCACACACGACACGGCGTGCCCCGCGATGATGTCCTGCGGCAAGCCCGTCGGCAGCAGCTGTCCGGTTTTCGCGCCCACCGGATGATGCAGAAAGAGATCGACGCTGGGGAAGGCGCCATCGACGCCAGGGATCTCGGCGGCGATGAAGCTGCCGTCCGCGCGTACGGTCATGCGCGAGGTGGTGATGACGCCTGTATTGGTGTTGCGGATGTCGGTATCGCAGGCGGCCGGTGCCGCAGGCTGGACGATACCGGCGTCGATCGCCCAAAGTTGCAGGGCGGACGACATGTTGCCGCAGTTCACACTCCAATCGATCTCGGCATGATTGCCGGCAAGTTGGGCCAAGGTGCTGACGATGCGCGGCCCGGCGTCGCCCGATTCCCAATCAGCGAAAAATACCTTGTTGCTGGTGGCCGTGCCGCGGCCCAGTCCCGTGATCTGACGGTTGCCGGGATGGGTGCCGGCGAGCGGCACGCCCATCAGATGCCGCAGCAACTCCTCGCGCAGCGCGGGATCGGGGGGCGCGTAACGCTCGTTGATGACCAGACCCGTCGATGTGCCGCCGCGCATGTGATGAACCGGAAACTCCACGACGCCGTTGCGGGATCGCGGAATGAAGTCGGGCAGGGCGGGCAGGGCGGCAAGTAATGCAGGCATCACGACGTTGATGGTTGAGCGCGCCGCAGAGGACGCAGGAGGGAATATTGACTCGACCGATGATACGCCTGTCGGTCCGACCATTCGGTAGCATGTATACTGTCCACACCATGAACGTTTGCCGTGACATCATTTCGATTGCGACCAGCCTACCAGCCACTTTGGGCTTGCTGGGCTGACCGTCGTATCTGCCGTCATTTGTTGCACGACGTTCATTCACTTTCAGACAAGCCCGCATGCTTATCGCTGCGGGCTTTTTTGTGTTCTTTTGTTCTGCTTTTTCCCTTTTCGCCATGACACCCGCTGATTCTGCCGCAGTACACCCCGCCGCCCGCCCGTTGGATCGCAACGACTATAAAACCCTGGGCCTGGCTGCCCTGGGCGGCACGTTGGAGTTCTACGATTTCGTCATCTTCGTGTTTTTTGCCGTCACGCTGGGTCACCTGTTTTTCCCGCCTTCGATGCCCGGCTGGCTGGTGCAATTGCAAACGCTGGGCATCTTCGCCGCGGGCTATCTGGCGCGGCCGGTGGGCGGCATCATCATTGCCCACTTTGGTGACAAGCTCGGACGCAAGAAGATGTTCACGCTGTCGATTCTGCTGATGTCGGTGCCCACCTTCGTGATCGGCGTCATGCCGACCTATGCCAGCATCGGCATCGCGGCGCCCCTGTTGCTGCTGGCGATGCGCGTGCTCCAGGGTGCCGCGATCGGCGGCGAGATGCCCGGCGCTTGGGTATTCGTGGCCGAGCATGTGCCGGCCAATCGCTATGGCTTCGGCATCGGCACGCTGACCGCCGGCATCACGGGCGGCATTCTGCTGGGCTCGTTGATCGCCATCTTCATCAATCGCACCTTCGCCCCTGAAGAAATTCTGAATTACGCGTGGCGCATTCCGTTCATCATCGGCGGCGTGTTCGGTTTCGTGTCGGTCTACTTGCGGCGTTTCCTGGGTGAAACACCGGTGTTCAAGGAACTGGCCGCCAAGCGTGCGCTGGCGCGTGAGCTTCCCGTCAAGACCGTGCTGCGCGAGCATCGCCAGGCTTGCCTGGTGACGGCCGGGATGACGTGGTCGCTGTCGACCGCCGTGGTGGTGCTGATTCTGATGACGCCCACCTTGCTGCAAACCCAATACGGCATCTCGATTCCGTCGTCACTGGTCGCCAACTGCGTGGCCACGCTGATGCTCACACTGGGTTGCGTACTTTTCGGCTGGTTGACGGACAAGATCGGCACGCGCCCCACCCTCGTGGTCGGATGGGGCGGCCTGGCGATCGCCAGCTATTGGTTCTTCGCCAACCTGCCCGGCATCACGCACGAAAGCCTGGTGTTTCATTACGGTCTGGTGGGACTCTTCTGCGGCGTGATTGCCACGATGCCGATTGTGGGTACGCGTGCGTTTCCGCCGGCCATCCGATTTTCCGGACTCTCGTTTGCCTATAACGTGGCCTATGCCATTTTCGGCGGCTTCACACCCGTGCTGACGCAGTTGTGGCTGCAACAGGATCGCATGGCGGCCGCCTACTACGTGGGCGGCGTGTCGATTCTCGCGATTCTGATCGGTTTGATTCCGCTGGCGGCGTTTGGCTGGAAACCGGTTCGCGAGGAGGACGCGCGGCCGGCGTAAGCAGTCAATGCCATCAAGCTGCCCGGTTCAAGTGCTTGATGGCATCAAGGCTGGGCGAAAGGTCGAAAGAGGCCGTCGCCGCGCGACGGCCTTGCCTTATGCGTTCACCCCGTTTCACGCCTTGGGTTGACCACCCGCTCGTGAGGCTTCACCCAAGAACGACAACGCGCTCGCCCGCGACAGATGCTGGCGCATCAAAGCCGCGGCCACCTCGGCGTTACCGGCTTCGACCTGATCGAGAATACCCAGATGTTCGCGGCAAGAAACTTGGACGCGCTCGGGACCGTGCTGCCAATTGACATTGACGAAGCGCCGTAATCGATTCTGCTGTTCGACGGCACGCTGGAAAAAACGGTTGCCCGACGCTGCGGCCAGCCCCTCGTGGAACTCGGCGTTGAGATCGAACAGCGCCACGGCCTGCGTGTCCTGCCAGGGGCTGCTCAGCATTCGTTCGTGACGGTCGCGCATATCGGCCGACCAGGCTGCATCCAGCGCATAACCCGGCTCGAGCAACGCTGCCGGCTCAATCACCATGCGAAAGCGGAAGCTCTCCTGGCGCGTCGACGCGTCGACGGCGGCCGATGCAAAGGTCCAGCCATGGCCGGTCTTGCGCTCAACCTGACCCACCTCCGCCAGCCGCGTCATGACATTGAGCACGGTGGGGCGGCTGACGTCGTAGCGGCGGATGAGGTCAGCCTCGGACACGTCGCCCGGCAATATGCCTTCCAGCCGATCGCGCGCAATTGAAATGAAGAGCCGTTCGGTATCGGCGATCGGCGGCGCGAGGTTGGGCCGTTGCATCGTGGCGGCGTTCTGCGCCACCCGCCACGTGCCGCGTCTTCCCTGTGCGGGCGCATCCTCCCTCGTAAGCACGCCTTCGGACTCGAGCAGCCGCAAGGCGGCGCGTACCGGCGTGCGGGAGACGCCCAACTGCTGCGCCAGTCCGAGTTCGGTGAGTGTGCTGCCCGAATCGAGATGTTGCCGTTGCAAAAACAGCACGATCTGGGCGGCGAGATTGCGTTGGAGCAGCGAAGCGCTAGGGTTAACGATAGGTCGGTTCATTCCGATTTAACTTGAAAACATGTTTTATGGAAAACATAATACATCTTAGCGAGGTTGCTTTCCCAATTACCCAAAGCGAATGTCATGGTCCAGCCCATTCAGTACATCGAGATTTCCGGCGCGCCCTTCGAACGAGGTGTGCAATACGGCCAGCAGGCGGCCGAACGTATCAAGCTCGGCGCCGAACACTACTTGAATCAGCTCGACCGCATCAACTTCGGCATGCCGGCGCTGATAGAGGCCGTAGCGCAGTATCTCCCATCCATCGAAAAATTCGATGCCGCTTATCCTGAAGAAATGCGCGGGATTGCGCAAGGCGCGGGAGTCCCGTTCGAAGTGGTGGTGTTGCTCAACGCCCGCACCGAGGTGTTGCAGATGGCCAAGCGCCGAGCGGCTGCAGCCGGCAAGCGCCAGGACGAACCGGTCGACGACGACCCCGACGGCTGCACCGGTGTGGTGGTGCTGCCGGAGGCCGCCGCCGAAGGGCGGCTCATCCATGCGTTGAACTGGGATTGGAAGGCCGAATGCGCTGAAACGTCGGTGGTGTTGCGCATCAGGCGCGATGATGGCCCCGATATTCTGACGTTTACGGAAGCGGGCCAACTGGCGCGCGTCGGAATGAATGCGGCCGGTATCGCGATCACGGCGAACTACCTCGAGTCCGAGCGCGACTACCGTCAGTTGGGCGTGCCGGTGGCGCTGGTACGCCGCAAAGTGCTGGAGCAAGCGCAACTGGCGATGGCCATGCACGGCATCTACACCACACCCAAGTCGGCATCGATCAACAACATCCTTTCGCACGCTCATGGCATTGCCCTCGACTTCGAGTGCGCACCGGATGAAACCTTTCTCGTGCAGCCGCAAGGAGGCCTGATCGTGCATGCCAATCATTGGCAAAGCCCCGTTGCACTCGCCAAGCTGCAAGACCGCGGCATAGCGAATATGCCGGACAGCCTGTATCGCGACACTAGAGTGCGCAGCTTGTTGCAGCACAGCACAGCCAAGCTCACCCGGGATGACGTCAAGCGGGCGCTGTTCGATACGTTTGAATGGCCATGGTCCGTGTGCCGCCCGCCACGGCCGAGTTTCTCAAACAATCTCAGCGCCACGGTTGCAATGGTAGTGATGGATCCGGCACTCGGCGTGATGGAAGTCGCGATGTTGCCGGCGATCGACAGTGCCTTCACGACTTTCAACCTGGATATGGCGATTCAGCCGGTGGCAGCGTAAGCACCAGACGTTCAGCGCGACGTTCAATCACGCTTTCATCCATCAAAAGGGATTACTCATGAATGCAGTTTCGGTACGAATGATGGCGGGGATCGGCGCAATGGTATGTGTGTCATCCCTCTGGGCCGCCCCACCGCAGGGCGCGCTGCGGGTGCAGATCAACTCTGACATTCGTTCGACGGAACCCGGCGTGAATCGCGACGACAACAGCGATATGGTTGTGCTGCACATCGTCGAGGGCTTGGTCGGACTGCGGGAGGATACGTCGGTGGGGCCGATGTTGGCGGAAAAGGTCGACATGGCGGACGACGGAAAAACGTATACCTTTACCTTGCGTGACAACGTCAAGTTCAGCAACGGCGCGCCGTTGCTCGCCGATGATGTGGTGTGGACATGGAAGCGGTATCTGTCGCCCGAATTGGGTTGGCGCTGTCTGCCGGAGTTTGATGGCCGTGGCGCGGCGAAGGTGCTCGACGTGAAGGCAACTGGCGATCGCTCGGTGGTGTTCACGCTCGAACGTCCCTCCGCCCTGTTCCTGTTCAATATGACGCGTGCAGATTGCGGGGCTTCGGGAATCTTGCATCGCAGCTCGTTGGGCGACGATGGCAAATGGAAGACGCCCGTGGGTACCGGGCCATTCAAGCTGGAAGATTGGAAGCGCGGGCAAGAGATCGATCTGGTGGCCAACGCCGAATATGTGTCGTTGCCGGGCAAGCGCGACGGCATGGTCGGCGGTAAGACCGCCGGTGTCGAACGCTTGCGTTTCATGGTCATCCCGGACGCGGCTGCTGCCAAAACCGCGCTCTACAGCGGCGCTGTCGATGTGTTCTCTTCCGGCAACTCCACTGACCTGACTGAGCTGAAGGGCCGCCGCGACGTGGGATATGAGGCGTCGCCGTCGATGAGTGTGGTCGGCATGTTGTTTCAAACAACGGATCCGTTGTTGAAAGATGTGCGTATGCGTCGAGCGCTCGCCATGGCACTCGACTATGACGGTATCGCCAGCGGTGTGACCGAGGGGGCGGCCGAGGCCAACAATTCGATCGTGCCGGCCACGAGCCCTTACTACACTGCGGCGCAGAAAAAGGGCTACACGCGCGATCTCGCGCAAGTCAAAAAGCTGCTGAGCGACGTGGGGTACCGCGGGCAACCGATCAAGATGATTGCCAATAAGCGCTACGAGGTCACGTTCAACTCGGCGGTCTTGATTCAAGCGATGGCGGCGGAAGCCGGCATCAATCTGCAGCTCGAAGTCCTGGATTGGCCAACACAGCTCGATCGTTACTCCAAGGGGCAGTTCCAGACCATGGTGTTCTCCTATTCTTCACGGCTTGACCCCTCATTGAGTTTCGAAATGATCTCGGGGGCCAAGGCGACTCAGCCCCGCAAGGTGTGGGACAACCCCGCCATGCTGGCCAAGCTTGCCGAATCGATGACGGTAAGCGACAAGGCAAAACGTCAGGCGCTGTTCGACGAGCTGCATGCCGCGATGATTCAGGATGTGCCCATGCTGGTGCTTTTCAACGGCACCGACGTGGCCGGCTTGCGCAAGAACGTCAAGGGCTACCAAACCTGGCCCGCCGACAAGCCGCGATTCTGGAACGTCGGCATCAACTGAGGAACATGCACCATGGTGCTCTATATCGGTCGGCGAATTTTGCTCACGCTCCCCACGTTGTTGTTGGTCATGGTGGCTGTGTTTGCGCTGATTCGCCTGATACCTGGCGATCCCGCGCAGTTGATGCTGGGTGACGCGGCCGACCCCGCGCAGCTTGAGCTTTTGCGCCGGCAAATGGGGTTGGATCAACCCCTCCTGACCCAATTCATGCACTGGGCCGGGCAGGTGCTGAAAGGCGACTTCGGCTCCTCCATCACCAACAACCTGCCTGTGTTGCCCCTGATTTGGGAACGGTTTCAGGTGAGCGCCGTCATCGTACTGATCGCGGTTATCTTGGCCACGGCGATCGCCGTCCCTGCAGGTCTTCTTGCCGCCTGGAAGCAAAACAAAACGCTGGATATCGTCATCGTGGCCACCGCGACCCTGATGCTCTCCATCCCGAGTTTCTGGCTCGGTCTGTTGCTGCTGTTGGCGTTCGGTCTGCACCTCGGCTGGCTGCCGGTCGTGGGCTATGTGCCGTTTTCCGAGAACTTTTCGGTAGCCATGACGTTCGTTGTGCTGCCGATCGTTACTCTGGCCATGGTGGAAACCGGCATTTTGACGCGCATGTCCCGGGCAGCCGCGATCGAGTCGCTGCGTCTTGAATACGTGTCTCATGCGCGCGCCAAGGGCGTTAACGAGTGGCGCGTGTTGTGGCGGCACGTGTTGCCCAATGCATTCGCGCCCACGCTCACAATGATCGGGCTGGTGTTGGGCAACCTGCTGGGCGGAATCGCCGTGCTCGAAACGGTGTTTACGTTACCTGGGCTGGGGCGCTTGCTGGTCGACTCCATTTTCGCGCGCGACTATCCCGTGGTGCAGGGCTGCCTGTTGTTCACTGCCGTGATCTACGTGTTCATCAATCTTATCGTCGACCTGTGCTATCCGCTCTTCGACCCGCGAGTTTCCGCCCAATGAAGCTGTCTGCCAACGCCATTATCGGCGGCGTCATCGTCGCCCTTGTCGTCACGGTGGCGCTCGTCGCCATTTTCTGGACGCCGTTCAATCCGCTCGCGCTCAACATGCGTTTGAAGCTGGGTGCCCCCGATGCCGCGCACTGGTTGGGCACCGATGAATTCGGTCGTGATGTGCTGAGCCGACTGATGGCGGGGGCATCCACGAGTGCGCTCGTATCGATTCTCACAGTTGGGTTTGCGGTGATCGTGGGCACCATCGTCGGTGTGGTCGCCGGCTTTGTACGCGGTTGGACCGATCGTATTCTGATGACCTTCAACGATACGCTGCTGGCGTTTCCCGGGATCTTGTTGGCGTTGGGCATGATGATCGTTGTGGGGGCTAACAAGTGGGGCATCGTGCTGGCGCTGGGCTTTGCCTACACGCCCACCGTAGTGCGCGTGGTACGCGGCACGGTGCTTTCGCTGCGCGAGCGCGAGTATGTGGAAGCGTCGCGCATGATTGGCAACTCCGCGGCTTACACGATGTTCCGGCATGTCTTGCCCAATTGCGTGGCGCCCGTCGCCGTGCTTGCCACCAGCATGTTCGGCTGGGTGCTGCTCTCCGAAAGTGCGTTGAGTTTCCTGGGTTTGGGGGTACCGCCGCCCGCACCCACGTGGGGCAATATGCTCGCCGGAGCGCGCCCATACATCCAAACGGCCGTATGGCTGGGCGTGGCGCCGGGCTTGTGCATCGCGCTTACGCTGCTCGGCATCAACCTGCTAGGCGACTACGTGCGCGACCGCCTCGATCCAAGAATGGCATGATCATGACCCCGCCTTACACACCCGATACCCCCTTTCTGTCGATCCGCAACATGCGGATCGAGGTGGCACGCTCCGGTGCGCCGTTGATCGAAGACCTGTCCTATGACCTACATCGCGGCGAATTTCTAGCCGTCGTCGGCGAGTCAGGCAGCGGCAAAACGATGGCGGCCCGCGCGATCATGCGACTGTTGCCTGCCGGCATTGCATGCACACGCGGCGAGATCCTGCTGGATGGCGAGGATCTGCTTAAAGCCAGCGCGCCGCGCATGCATGCAATGCGCGGCGGAAAGATCGGCATGGTGTTTCAAGAGCCGATGGTGTCGCTCAATCCCGCGCATCGCATCGGCGATCAGATGAGCGAAGGGATGCGGATTCACACCAAATTGACCAAGGCGGAGATTCGCCAGCGCTGTGTGGAAATGCTCAAGCGCGTGCAGATACGGGATCCCGAGCACTGCCTCAACGCCTATCCGCACGAGTTCTCGGGCGGGATGCGCCAGCGCATCATGCTGGCCAGCGTGATGATGCTCAGGCCGAAGTTGTTGATCGCCGATGAGCCCACCACCGCACTCGATACACTCACGCAGCGCGAAGTGCTTGATTTGATGGTGACGCTCGCACGCGAAGAGGGTACTGCGGTGCTGTTGATTACCCACAATCTGGGATTGGTTGCACGCTACGCGCAGCGCGCCATAGTGCTGGAGAAAGGCCGCTTCGTCGAGACTGGCGATGTTCATCGCATCTTGCGAGCGCCCCAGACCGCATACACGCGACAACTGGTCGAGGCCTTGCCAAAGCGCGGCGATGCCGTTGTGCCAACGTCCAACCGCAATGCCATCATCCAGGTGCGTGACCTTGCCGTGACTTATCGCGGTAACCGCACCGGTCTGTTCAAGCCGCGGCCTGCCTACCAGGCCATCGATGGGCTCGATCTGGATATCCACGAGGGCGAAACCGTGGCGGTAGTGGGTGGGAGTGGGTCGGGAAAAACCACTTTGGGACGCGCCATCCTTCGATTGGTGCCCGCCGCCCATGGCAAGATCTTGTACCGTGGCCGCGATGTGCTCGCGGGCGATCGCGCGAGTCTGCATGCGTTTCGCATGGCATGCCAATTGGTGTTTCAGGATCCGCATTCTTCGCTGAATCCGCGCATGCGCGTACGCGACATCGTGGCCGAGCCGTTGCGGCACTGCCCTATGATGAATGCGCAGGCGCGCCGCCAGCGTATCGACGAAACGCTAGACGAGGTGAGTCTGGGCACGTTGGCATCGCGTTTTCCACATGAGCTGTCGGGCGGGCAACGGCAACGCGTGGCGATTGCGCGCGCCTTGGTGCGACGGCCTGCCTTCGTGGTGGCCGATGAGCCCGTGTCGGCATTGGACATGACGATTCAGGCGCAAGTGCTCAAGCTTTTCCAAACGCTGCAGCAACGGTATGGTTTCGCCTGCCTGTTCATCAGTCACGATCTGGCGGCCGTCGAACAGATCGCCGATCGTGTGGTGGTAATGGAGCAAGGCAAGATCGTGGAGCAGGGCCTGCGGGATGAAATCTATGATCGGCCACAGCACGCCTACACCAAGTCGCTGCTGGAGGCGGCACCACAGATATGAACTCGCGGCGCATGTCGTGCGTTTGGTGTGGCGTACGTTACATGCCATAAACATGTGCCGCAGGTTGCAAACGGACCGATGTGCGGTCACCGGATCACAAATATGCCCTGCGTGCCGAAGGGCCGCAGGGCGTTTCGTAACGCGTTGACCTTATTCGATCGTTGCAATAACGTCGGCCAGCGTGCTGACCATCACATCGATTTGCTGCTTGTTGATGATGAGGGGCGGGGAGAGCACGATGTTGTCGCCAGCACCGCGAACGAGTAGGTTCTTCTCTAGGCACTTGATGTGGTTCTCGTACGCCCGCATCGATGGTGCCTTGGCGCGTGACTCGAGTTCGACAGCGGCCAGAAGGCCGATGGTGCGAATGTCGACCACATGCGGCAGACCTTTAAGCATGTGAACCTGTTCGGCCCAATACGTTTCAATCTCCGCTGCATGCTCGAACAGCTTGTCTCCCAAATAAATATCCAGTGCGGCGATGCCTGCGGCGCAGGCAAGCGGGTGGCCGGAGTAGGTGTAGCCGTGCGGAAACTCGATGCTGTTGATCGGGCCATGCATCAGCGCGTCGTGAACCTTGCTCGACGCAATGACGGCGCCCATCGGTACTGCGCCATTGGTCAAGCCTTTGGCGCAAGTGATGATGTCGGGATGCACGTCAAAGCGTGTGGCAGCAAATGCGCTCCCCACTCGTCCAAATCCGGTGATGACTTCATCGAATATGAGCAGGATGCCGTGTTGGTCGCAAATCTCACGCAAACGTTTTAGATAGCCGACGGGCGGCGGCAAGACGCCGGTGGAGCCGGCGACGGGTTCGACGATTACCGCGGCGATCGTGGAGGCATCATGCAGCGCCACGATGCGGGAGAGTTCGTCAGCCAGATGACCGCCCCACTCGGGCTCGCCTTGGCAGAATGCCTGGCTTTCGCGGTTGTACGTATGCGGGAGGTGATCGACAGCCTGTAGCAAATTGCCGAAGGGCTTGCGCTGGCTCCCGATGCCGCCCACCGAGATCCCGCCGAAATTCACCCCGTGATAGCCGCGCTCGCGGCCAATGAGCCGCACGCGTCCGGCATCGCCACGGGCGTGGTGATACGCCAGTGCGATTTTCAGCGCAGTTTCGACCGATTCCGATCCTGAGTTGGTGTAGAACACGTGATTGAGGTCGCCGGGGGCTAGTGCAGCCAAACGCTCGGCGAATTCAAACGCATTGCTATGACCCAATTGAAAGGCAGGGGTGTAATCGAGCTTTTGTGCCTGATCTGCGATTGCCTGGGCAATGCGCGGATCGCAATGACCGGCGTTGACACACCACAGTCCGGCGGTCGCATCGAGCACTTGCGTGCCATCGGCCCGGTGGTAATACATGCCGCGTGCAGCATCGAAAAGATTGGGCTTTTGCTTGAAGCGCCGATTGGCGGTAAACGGCATCCAGAATGCGTTGCTGGCGGGTGCGGCAGTGGGCTCGGACATGGCGGTGGCTCTTACTCGAGATCAAGATGAGCAGTTAGATTATCACTGTTCTTTATCGTCGCATAGTACATGTTGTCCGGGCTGCAGGGTCTGTTGGTCACTCTCCTCAGCTCCGGACGGGGCGGCGGGTTATGGGTAGTATCGCCAGCACCGTTCTTTCCACTGTCATGACATTCAAAGGAGACAAGGACTTTGGCCATTCATATTCGTCCCGCGCTTGAAAGCGACGTCACCGTCATCCTTCAGTTCATCACCGAATTGGCGGTGTACGAAAAAGCCGAACACGAGGTGCTGGCCACCGAAGCAAGCTTGACCGCTACGCTGTTCGGGCCGAACGCGGTCCCGAGCGCGTTGATCTGCGAGATAGACGGGCAGCCGGTGGGATTTGCGATCTACTTCTTCAGCTACTCGACGTGGTTGGCCAAGAACGGGTTGTATCTCGAAGATCTGTACGTGTCGCCAGGGGGACGGGGGCGCGGTGCCGGCCGGGCGCTGCTGCAGCATCTGGCGCGCTTGGCGGTTGACCGCGATTGCGGCCGCTTCGAGTGGAGCGTGCTGGACTGGAATGCCCCGGCGATCGACTTTTACCGCGCTGCAGGTGCCAAGCCGCAGGATGAGTGGATACGTTACCGTATGGCTGGGGACGATCTGAAAGCCTTTGCGGCATCCCCGGATATCACACAGGAAGTTTGAATCATGCTCTATGGACTTGAAAGCGGCGATCTCGACAAATGGCTGCGCGTTGTGGCTGAAAACGAAGCTGCGGGTCGCACGCGCACCCCCGTGCCTCAGAATTTCGTCGACATGCTGGTGAGCTTGCGCGTCGTTCGCCCGGATTCGCTTGGACTGCTGCGCGTGACCGAGAAGGGCCGCCTCTCCATGCGGATGGCGGCGCCCGATGCCCTCCACAAGCAAGATGATCCCGACGCTGCCAAGCGTAAGGACGATGGGGTCGAAGACGTGGACGGCCCCCAGGGCAGTGACGACCGCTGACGACCAGGTGGACCAGGTGCGTGTGCACGCTGAAGACCTAGCGCGCCGCTCACCCGGCGCATTAACGCGCGCTGACCCGCCAGATCACGTTGCCGACATCGTCGGCGACCAGTAGTCCACCGGTCTGGTCGACGGCGACGCCCACAGGCCGGCCGCGCGCGCGGCCGGCCTCATCGACGAAACCCGTCAGTACGTCAAGCGGGGCGCCTGCAGGGCGCCCGTTACTGAACGGCACATAAATCACCTTGTAGCCACTGCGCGGTTGCCGGTTCCACGAACCGTGCTGACCCACGAAAGCGCCGCCTTGAAAGCGCTTGGGCAGTTGGCCTGCCGTGTAAAACGTCAACCCCAGCGACGCTGTGTGCGCGCCCAGGGCATAGTCGGGTGCGATCGCCTGGGCGACCAGATCCGGGCGCGGCGGCTGTACGCGCGTGTCGACATGCTGGCCGTAATAACTGTAGGGCCAGCCATAAAAAGCGCCGTCTTCTACCGATGTCATGTAGTCGGGCACCAGATCGCTGCCGAGTTCGTCACGCTCGTTGACGGTGGTCCACAGCCTCTGGCTGACCGGTTCGAACGCCAGTCCATTGGGATTGCGCAAACCCGTGGCGAAGGGGCGGGCAGCACCTGTTGCGACGTCAACTTGCCAAATCGCGGCCCGTCCGGCTTCTTGCTCGATGCCGTTTTCGGCGACATTGCTGTTCGAACCCACCGTCACATATAGATGGACGCCGTCCGGGCTGGCAATGACATTCTTGGTCCAGTGATGGTTGATCGGGCCTGCAGGGAGATCCCGTACCTTGACGCCGGGCGCCGTGATCTGCGTATCGCCGCTGCGATAGGGAAAGCGCAACAACGCATCGGTGTCGGCCACGTAGAGATCGTTTCCGACGAGCGTCATGCCGAAGGGCGAATTGCGCCCCTCCAGCAACACCGTGCGTAGATCGGCCACGCCATCATGGTTCGTATCGCGCAACAGCACAATGCGGTTGGCGGAAGGCGTGCCGGCACCGGCGCGCTTCATCACGGTGCGCATGGCCCAGCCCTTGATGCCACGGCTGTCGTCGGGCTTGGGCGGCGCATTGGTTTCGGCGACAAGCACATCGCCGTTGGGCAGCACGTACAGCCAGCGCGGGTGATCGAGATCGCGCGCAAATGCGTTGACCTGCAGGTCAACGGCGGGTGTGGGCAAGGTTCCGTCAGGCCATCCTGTGGCGGGCGCGATATGCACCGTGGGAAGCAAAGTGATGTTGGGCGGCGGTATCGTCGGGCTGGGCCCGAACCCGGCCTGCTCGGGATATTTGGCCATTTCGCCACACGCCGACAGGGCAACGGCGAGCGCACCGTAAAGGAGAGAAACGAATATACGATGACGCATGGCGGTGACCTCGATGGGTGCGTGACGGCGGGCCTGCGAGGGCATGTAGCCACAGGCCGCCTGCGTCAGTATTGGCGTGCGCCGGTGGAACTGCAAGCGCGAGTTGGCGTGGCGGAGGCGCCGGATCGTTTACGTCGCATCGAAGGGCGCGTGTGCGAGGCCCGGCGCGCACCTCTTGCCAGCCGGCGCCCCGTATAATTCAAGCGGTCGCCAGGCACGGGAATCATGCCTTTTTCAGCGCGTGAAGCACCGCGGCGACGCCGACTTTGAGCCGTCCATTCGATAAAGGTGTTATGGCAAACGTGCGCGATGTGGTCTATGCGGAATTGCGGCGCAAGCTGATGTCGGGCGCTTTCCTGCCGGGCGAGCGTTTACGCGAAGAGCACATCGCAAGCGACCTTTCGGTAAGCCGCACGCCGGTGCGCGGCGCCATCCAGAAGCTGGTGGCCGACGGCCTGGTGCGGTTCGAAGAACATCGCGGCGCGGTCGTGGTGGGCTGGACCGATCGCGATATCGAAGAAGCGTTTGAAGTTCGACTGCTGCTCGAGCCGCATGCGGCCGGTGTGGCCGCTGTGCATGCGACTTCGGCCGAAGTGGACGCGCTGGAAGCACTCAACCTGCAGATGCTCGAGGCCGTTCAATCCGACGAGCCCGATCGGGTCGACCGCATTCAGCACATCAACAATGCGTTTCACCATCAACTGATCGACGCCTCGCATTCGGCGCGGCTCAAATCACTGGTCGAGAGCTTTCTCGACATGCCGATCATCATCGGGTCGTTTTACTTCTACACCACGCAGGACATGCTGACGAGTGTGGAACACCATCGTCAGATCATCGCGGCGCTGCGTGCGCGCGACCGCGCTTTCGCGGAAGTGGCCACCCGATATCATCTGGCGGCCACGCGGATGCTGTTCCAGAATCAGCGCAAGCACTGAGCACATAGGTTCACCCGTGGCCCGCGCGCCGTGACGCGCAGGCCGGCATCTCGTTCGATGCCACGTCAATCAAGCGGGATTGCCCCCGATCACATGATGCAGCCGAGTGCCTTCAAGCGCGCATCGACCCAGCTGGTGTCGAAGTTGCCTGAAGCAATATCGGCCAGCATTTTTTCTTCCACCACATGTTTGTCGCTGGCCGCCTTGTAGGCCGCCTCGACCTGGTCGAACGGTATGCTCAGGAGGCCGTCTTCGTCGCCCAGAATCAAGTCGCCCGGCTCGATGGTCATGCCGTCCAGCGCAATGGTGCAGTTGATTTCGCCCGGGCCGTCCTTGTAGGGACCGCGGTGCGTGATACCGGCGGCATACACTGGAAAGCTGCCTTTGCGCAACGTGCCGGCGTCGCGGATGGCGCCATTGATCACGATGCCGGCCAGTTTGCGCGTTTGTGCGTAGGCCACCATGATTTCGCCGATGATGGCGTTGGTGAGATCGCCGCCGGCGTCCACCACGATCACGTCGCCCGGTTGCGCGATATCCAATGCCTTGTGCACCATGAGGTTGTCGCCCGGGCGTGTACGCACCGTGACGGCGGCGCCGGCCAGCAGGCTGCCGTCATGCATCGGACGCAGACGTGCGCCGCCTGCCGTCATGCGTGACATCATGTCGCTGATGTTCGCCACGGGGATGGCGGCGAATTTCTTGACGGTGTCGGGGCTGACGGCGCGGGTGCGGCTGTGGATTTGAAAGCCAATCATGATGTCTCCAATGTGAAAAACGAAAGGGACGTATGCGGCTTGTCCGCATACGTCGCCCGGCATTAAAAATGACTGCTTATTGTGGCTCGATGCCGGCGTCCCTGACGATTTTGCCGAACGTGTCGTGGTCGGCCTTGTGGCGCTTGGCCAGATCGTCGGGCGTGCCACCGATTACCGTATAGCCGCCTTCTTCAAGTTTCTTGATCAATTCAGGATCGCGCAACGTGTCGTTGAGTGCCGTATTGAGCGTCTTGACCACATCGTCGGGCGTTTTCGCCGGGGCCATCAAGCCCCACCAGATGCTTTGATTGATGTCTTTGTAGCCGCCTTCGACGAAGGTGGGCACATCGGGCAAGGCCGGTGAGCGCTGCTCCGCCACCACGGCCAGCGCACGCACTTTGCCGGCCTTGATTTGCGGCAGCAATGACGCCACCGATCCCGTATACAACGCGATGCGCTGGCTCATCAAATCGGGGAACGCCTGCGACCAGCCGCGATACGGCACGTGCGAGAGTTGCATGTTTGCCGCCTTGCCCCACAGGTGCCCCAACAGATCGCCGGTGCCACCGACGCCGGGAATGCCCAGCGTGATCTCGTTCGGTTTTTCCTTGGCGGCCTTGACCACGTCGGCGATGGTCTTATAAGGCGAATCGGGCATCACCACGAACACGCTGGGCGAAGTCGCCACCAATCCCACCGGCGTGAAGCTCTTGAACGTGTCGTACGACAGTTTGGTATAGAGCCAGGGGTTGAGCACGATGTTGTCGGTCTGCGCCATGACGAGGGTATGGCCGTCGGGATTGGCGCGTGCCGTGCTGTCCAACGCGAGGTTGCCACCGGCGCCGGGCTTGTTCTCGACCACGATGTTCCACTTGGTTTTGGCCGAAATGCTGGTGGCCACCATGCGGGTGAGGGTGTCGGTGCCGCCGCCGGGTGGGAACGGCGAGATCATGCTGATGGGGCTTTGCGAGAGATCGGCGGCGGTCACCGAAAAGGCGCAGGCCGACAGGGTTGCCAGCGCGGCAAATTTGCTTAGTACGTTCATTGTCATCCTCCGGAATCTTGGTCTTTCTTTGTGTTTTGATCAGTACCGTCAAGCAGGCGGCCGAGGCGATTCGGCTTGGTGTCGTAGCCACGTCAAACTGCCTTCGATCGTGTTGTCGACCGGTGCTGTGTCGGCGGTCAACGCGTCGGTCGTGCGTTGAAACAGGGCTTCAACACCGTCCAACACCAGCGGCTCGAGATCGTCGAGCCGCAGTTGCCGTTTGGCCTCCTGCACTTCGACCAGACGACGTTTGGCGTGTACGACATGGCTGCGCACGCATGCTTCGAGAAAGGTGGGCAACGGCGTCTGATCGACGTCCGACAGCACGTCATACAAGGTGTGCCGCAGATCCTTCTTCTCAGCGGCCACCAGGCATTCGACGGCAAGCGCCTCGACGCCCTTGGTGAAAATGCTGCGCAGCAGTTTCAGCGTGGCGGCGTCGCCCGCGCGAGCGCCCACGGCCTTGATCGGCGCGCCTACCGAGGCCAGCAGGGTGCGAATATCCTCAGCGCCGATGCCGGCGCACAGCAGTGGCGTCTTGTGCCGCGTCATGCTGATGCCACCGGTGATGGCCACGTCGACCAGGCGCACATTGTGCGTGGCCGCTTCGGCGGCTGCGCTTGCCATGTGGGCTGGATTGGCCGTGGTGAAGTCGGCATAGATCGCACCGGGCGTCATCAGCGGCAGCGCTCGGTGGGCGACGTCCAACGCCACGCCGCCGAACACGGCACTGATCACGACGTCCGCGTCGGCGAGCCAGGCACCCGGCGCGGTTTGAACCTGGGCACCCAGCGATTCTGCCAACACGCGCAGCGCATCGGTGGGGCGCTCGTCGCAAAGATCCACCATCCGGTGTCCCGCTGCGGCAAGCGCCTCGGCATAGCATCTCCCGACCTCGCCGCATCCTATGAGGCTTATTTTCATTTTCATCAGTACAAAAAAAATACAGAACTACGTTGTAGCGTTGAAAAAGATGGCGATATATGAGGGATTACCCGTGGCTCAGCGTGCGGATGAAAACAAGTGAAATACAATTTGGCTTATTGGTCAATCCACGGCATCTGCTTCCACAACGCCTGGAATTCGGCTTCGCCGCGCGCGAGTTCGCGGGAATAGTCTTCAGGCGTCAGGTATCGCAGCGGGGCGAAAAGTTCAGCCGCTTTCGCTTGGAATTCGGTATCGGCAAGCGTTTTGGCGATGGCATCCACGAGCTGCTTGCGCACCTCCGGCGGCAATCCCTTGGGCGCGGCCAGACCGCGCAGCGACGCCAGTTCGTAGTCGTAGCCCTGTTCCTTGAATGTGGGCACATCGGGCAGAATCACCGAGCGCGTCTTGCCCATTTGCCCGAGAAAACGGATCGGCGTGCCGCCCTTTTGATAGGCCAGCGCTTCGCCCACGTTGATGGCCCCGATCATGATTTCGCCACTGGCCACCGCGCCGCGCACCTCACCCGCACCCTTGTAGGGAATGTGGCTGAGCTGCGTGCCGGATACCTTCTGGAATTGCAGCATCGCAAGATGATCGTCGGAGCCCGTGCCCGTGGTGCCTACCGTGACCTTTCCGGGATTCTTCTTGGCATAGTCGGCCAGTTCGGCCAGCGTTTTGATCGGGCTGCTGTTCAATACCGTAAAGGCGCCAGGATCGTCGACCACGTTGCCCAGCAGATCGAAGCTCTTCCAGTCGAAGGTCGACTTGCGTTCGATCGGGATGGTGAGCATGTTGGGCGTGTTGACAAAGCCGATGGTGTAGCCGTCTGCCGGTGCCCGTGCCACTTCCGCAAAGCCGATGGCGCCGCCGGCGCCCGGGCGATTGAGCACCACGATGCGCGCACCGTTGCCCAGGTATTTCTGGATGAAGGGCGCCATCATGCGCGCGACGAGATCGGTGCCACCGCCGGGTCCGTAGGAAACGATCAAATTGATGGGATGCTCAGGATATGTGGCCGCGTGCGCCGCGGGCGTGAGGCCCATCAGCATGGCGCTGCCAATGGCGAGCGAACCGAGTACGGCACGTCTGTTCTTGTTCATGTGTTGTCTCCTCAAAATCTATTTATGGGGTGGTGACGTCGATGGGATCAGCCCAGTTTCAACGCCTGGATTCGCGCCAGGGCGGTGGGCCAGACTTCCGGATTCACCAGTTTCGGCGGCCGCTGGCCATGCAGCATCGCCAGGATCTGTTCGGCGGACGACACGGCCACATTGCGCCGGGCCTCATGCGTAACGCCACCCGTGTGATACGCCGCGACGACGTTGGGCAGGTGAAGCAGCGGTGTGTCGCGCGGGGGCGGTTCCTGCACCCACACGTCCAAACCGGCACCGGCCAGATGGCCGTTCTGCAATGCGGCCAACAAGGCGGCTTCGTCGTGAATGCCACCCCGCGCGGTCGAGATGAAAAGCGCGCCGCGCTTCATCGCCGCGAATACCTCTGCACTCATCATCCCGCGTGTCGTGGCATCGAGCGGGCAATGCAACGACACCACATCCGCTTGCGCGATCAGGGCCTCGAAGGTGCGGGGCTCGGCACCGCGTGCGCGAATCTCGGCGTCGGTCAGATGGGGATCGAAGGCCAGCACGTCCATGCCGAAGCCGCGTGCGATGCGGGCGGTGCGCGTACCGATCTCACCCAGTCCGACAAGCCCCATCACGCGGCCATGAATCTCGTTGCCCATGACGTCTTCGCGCGAGAAGCCAACATCGCGTTGCAATCGCGTATGGGCTTCCACCACGCGTTTGACCACGCCCAACAGCAACGCGAAGGTATGTTCGGCAACCGAGTTGGCATTCGCGCCCGCCTGGTTGACCACGGCGATACCGGCTTGCGTGCAGGCAGGCACATCAACCGTGTCGAAACCCGCGCCGCCCGACGATACGCATACCAGATCGGGGCATTGCGCGATGAGCGCGGCATTGACCTGCCAGGCAAGGGGCACTTCATCTTTTGCCGCAGACACATGGTAGGCGTGCGCTTCGCGCAGGCCGCGCAAGGTGCGCGCGTCGTCGCCCCGCACGGGCAGGACGTCCAGCGACACATGCGGGTCGGCGGTGATGATGCGGTCGAAAGCGTCGTTCAGCCAAAGATCAAGCCGGCGCACGCGTGCCATGGGGGCGATGTCGTTCATAGTCTCCGTTCCAGATGAGGGTAGGCGCCGCGCGTTCTCGGTCGCGCTTGCTGCGGCCGGGCGGGCATCGGGCAGGTGGCCTCGATGCGGCCCGGCGTGGCGCAACGGTTCATGGCCGTCGCTGTTGCACCGCATTGTGCGCTTTCTTGCTTCTAAAAAACGCCGGGTGACTGTTGGCTTTTAGTGTGTCTCGGCACGTGTCGCATGCGGCGCCATCAGATCAGGCAAGTGGGCGCGTGGAAGTCGACGGTTTGCTGGGCGAGTTCGCGGATGGCCTGCACCATCGGGCGGGTGTCGTCGCGCCGCCATTGATAGGTATAGGTGAGCGGGCGCAGCGGCGGGAAGTGCGGCAAGGGGGCCAGATCGCCACGCGCGATCAACAACTCGGCCCACGCGGTTGGCAGGAAGCCTACGCCCAAGCCTTCACGGATCAAGCCCGCCACGGCGCCCCAGTTATTGCAACTGAGATGCCGCCCGGGTGCGGTGTGCTGATCGGTGAGCCACGTATCGAGCATGCGCACCGTGCCGGCGCTTTGCGGCAGCGTGACCAGCGTGAGGTCGGCCAGCGCCTCCGGTGGCAACGCTTCGGGGTGCGGCACGGCGCGTCGCGTGGTGACCCATTCGAACCGGGCCTCGCCGATCACGCTGGATGCGATGGCCGTGCGTGTGGAGGGGCCGGCAATGATGGCGAAATCCAGTTCGCCTTCTTCCAGGCCTTTTTCGAGCCACTCACCCACATCCACCGTGGGCTCGATCGACAGCGCGGGATGCGCGGCCTGAATGGCCGAGATGAGCTTGGGCATCCAACTGAGCGACGTCAATTCACCTACGCCAAAGCGGCATCGGCCCGAGAGCGTCATGCGATTGCTCGCGCGCCGTGTGAATTGATCGGCGCTGCGCAGCAGTTCCTTGGCGTGCGGCACGAGTTGCTCGCCCAGCGGCGTCAGCGTGGCGCTGCGCGCTGTACGCGTAAAGAGATCGGCGCCGATCGAGAGCTCGAGTTCGGCCAGCCGTTTCGACAACGAGGAGATCGAAATGTCGAGACGGCTGGCGGCGATCGCAAAATTGCGGCAGGTGGCTGCCCAATAGAAGGCTTCGAGCTGTTTAAGCGTCATGGAGAGACTCTGGCGCTGGCGAGAGCGAAAAAAAGTGTATGAAAAGCGATCGATAAACGCGCTTTATTCTGACCTCACCTTGGCCTATAGTCCATGACTTAAATGACAACATCTCGGAGTGGGGCCCAATCCGCGCCACTTTTTTCGATCCGGGGGAGACCCAAGCCGTGCCGAAGTCGCTGCGTCAATTTCTTAGCCTGAACGATTTCCAGCCCGCCGCCGAGCGGGCCCTGCCCAAGCCGATCTTTGCCTACGTGGCGGGCGGCGTGGAAGACAATATGTCGGAGCGCGCGAATCGCACGCAATTCGATCGATATGGATTTGTGCCGCGCGTATTGGTGGACGTATCCAAACGCGATCAGACGGTCGAGATTTTTGGCCGGACCTATGCGTCACCCGTCGGCCTGGCGCCGATGGGCATCTCGGCGATGTCGAGCTATCGCGGGGATATCGTGCTGGCGCGCGCCGCGATGGACGCGAACGTGCCGGCGATCATGAGCGGCTCCTCATTGATCCGTCTCGAAGAGGTGATGGAGCAGGCGCCCGGTACGTGGTTTCAAGCCTATCTGCCGGGCGACAGCGAGCAGATTCGGGCGTTGATCGATCGCGTGGCTGCAGCCCGGGTCCAAACCCTGGTGCTCACGGTGGACACGCCGGTATCGGCCAATCGCGAAAACAACGTGCGGGCCGGGTTCTCCACGCCATTGCGCCCGAGTCTGTCGCTGGCTTACCAAGGCGTTACGCATCCGCGCTGGCTCTTCGGCAATTTCCTGCGCACGTTGTCGCGTCATGGGATGCCGCATTTCGAAAACAACTACGCCAAGCGTGGCGCGCCGATCGTGTCGGCGAACGTGTTGCGCGACTTTTCGGATCGCGGGCACTTGAACTGGACACACGTTGCCGCCATCCGGCGGCAATGGAAAGGCACGATGGTGATCAAAGGCATCCTGTCGGCCGAGGATGCCGCGCTTGCACGCACGCACGGCATGGACGGCATCATCGTGTCCAACCATGGCGGCCGGCAACTCGACGGTACGGTGGCGCCGCTGATCGTGTTGCCGGAGGTGGTGGCGGCGGCCGGCGAGATGACGGTGATGCTCGATAGCGGTATTCGCCGCGGCACGGATGTACTCAAGGCGCTGGCGCTGGGCGCGAAGTGCTGCTTCGTTGGCCGGCCCTTCAACTTTGCTGCCGCCGTAGCGGGACCGGCAGGCGTAAAGCATGCGATCGATTTGATCGTGGCCGAGGTGCAGCGGGATATGGGGCTCTTGGGGGTGACCGATCTCAAGGCGCTCGACCCGGCGTTTTTACGCCGCTTGTAAGCGCCAATCCTCGCGCGCTTTGACGGAAATGGTGTACCCAAACCCCAAGAATCTCTCGCATAGAACCCAATAACTCGATGGTTTGACTGCGGCCGGCACTCCAATAATGTTGATGCGGCACCCCTTGACGGGGCCGCCTACGACATAACACGGAGACCAACCATGCCCCCATTCGTTTTCACCCAACGCCGCCGCATCCTCGGCGCCACGGGCGCTGCCCTCCTGACCTGTGCGTTGGGTGTGGCGCCTTTAGTGCAGGCCGCCGATTTTCCCGATCATCCGTTGCGGATGGTGATTCCTTATCCTCCCGGGGGCGCCACCGATGTCGTGGGCCGCGTATTGGCCGCCAAGCTATCTGACGAACTCAAGCAGCAGGTCGTGGTGGAAAACCGGGGCGGCGCAGGCGGCAATCTGGGGGCCGATGCGGTGGCCCGTGCAGAGCCGGACGGCTATACGCTGCTGATGGGGGCGATCACCTCGCACTCGATCATGGCGACGCTGGAAAAACCGACGATCTCGTACAAACTGATGGATGACCTGACGCCGGTGGCCACGGTGGCTGCCGTGCCGCTGGTATTCGTGGTCAATCCCAATGTGCCGGCCAAGTCGTTGAAGGAACTGATCGCCTACGCGAAAGCCAACCCGGGCAAGCTCACCTATGCCTCGTCGGGTGCAGGCGCGCCCCAGCGCATGGGTGCCGAGTTGTTCAAGCGCCAGGCCGGCGTCGATATGCTGCACGTGCCGTATCGCGGCAGTGGCCCGGCGATGACGGATCTGGTGGGTGGTCAGGTCAACACCATGGTCGAGACGGTGCCGGCGGCGTTGCCCTTCATCAAGAGCGGTCAATTGCGCGCGCTTGCGGTGACCACGCCCGAACGCATTTCGATGCTGCCCGACATGCCGACGGCCGCCGAAGCGGGTTTGCCCGGTTTCGAAGTGGCGTCGATGTTCGGTATTCTGGTGCCTGCGAAAACGCCCGCATCGATCGTCGAAAAGCTCAATGCGGCAGTCACGCGCGTATTGCAGATGCCCGATGTTAAGGAAAAGTTGTTGCAGCAGGGCGCGTATGCCGTCGCACCGGCCTCCGCACCGGAAGCGCGCAAACGTCTGCAGGCCGAGGTCGATATGTGGGCCAAGGTCATCGCCGACGCCAAGATCACGCTTGAATGAAAACGCATCCATGGAAGCACGCATCGATGGACGCACGCATCGATAAGCACGCATCAATAATCACGCATCAATAAGCACGCATTAATAGAAGCACGCATCAATACCTGTTTTCAGTACAAGGAAAGTCATGTCTTCGAAGTCATCCAAAGATAAGCCCGAGACCGAATCCGCGACCGGCATGCGCCGCGGCCTGACGAGCTACGGCGATACCGGCTTTTCGCTCTTTTTGCGCAAGGCCTTCATCAAAGGCGCCGGTTTTACGGACGACGCGCTGGGCCGGCCGGTGATCGGCATCGCCAACACCGGCAGCGGCTACAACCCCTGTCACGGCAATATGCCGCAGTTGATGGAAGCGGTGAAGCGTGGGGTGATGCTGGCGGGCGGCCTGCCGGTCGAGTTCCCCACCATCTCGATCCATGAGAGTTTCGCCGCGCCCACGAGCATGTACCTGCGCAATCTGATGTCGATGGACACCGAAGAGATGATCCGGGCGCAGCCGATGGACGCAGTGGTGTTGATCGGTGGCTGCGACAAGACGGTGCCGGCTCAGTTGATGGCTGCGGCCAGTGCACGCGTGCCGGCCATTCAACTGGTGACGGGCTCGATGCTGACGGGGTCGCATCGCGGTGAGCGTGTGGGTGCCTGCACCGACTGCCGCCGCTTCTGGGGCAAGTATCGCGCTGAAGAAATCGACGATACGGAAATCGTCGACGTCAACAACCAGCTGGTCGCGAGTGTGGGCACCTGTTCGGTGATGGGCACCGCGAGCACCATGGCATGTATTGCCGAGGCGCTGGGCATGATGGTGCCGGGCGCAGCATCGCCGCCGGCGGTGACCGCGGACCGCATCCGCATCGCCGAAATGACGGGTACGCAAGCCGTGCGGATGATCGGCAAGGATCTGACGCCGGATCGTATTCTCACACCCAAGGCGTTCGAGAACGCCCTGCGGGTGCTGCTGGCGATCGGCGGCTCCACCAACGGTATCGTTCACCTGACCGCGATCGCGGGCCGGCTGGGCATCAAGATGGATATGGAAGCGTTCGATCGCATCGGCAAGGAAACGCCCGTGCTGGTCGACCTCAAGCCGTCGGGTCAGCACTACATGGAAGATTTCCATAAGGCAGGCGGCCTGCGGACGCTGCTGCGCGAGCTGCGGCCTCTGCTGCATCTCGATGCGTTGACGATCACGGGCCGCACGTTGGGTGAGGAACTCGACGACGCGGGACCCGCCTTCACGCAGGACGTGGTGCGCCCGTTCAACAATCCCATCTACGCCCAGGGTGGCATCGCCGTGCTGCGCGGCAACCTGGCGCCGGGCGGCGCCATCATCAAGCAATCGGCCGCGTCCCCGGTGCTGATGGAGAAGGAAGGGCGTGCCGTCGTGTTCGACGATCTGCAAGATCTTGCATCGCGGGTCGACGATGAGGATCTGGACATCACCGCCGACGACTTCATGGTGCTCAAGCAGATCGGTCCGGTCGGTGCGCCAGGCATGCCTGAGGCCGGCTACATGCCGATTCCCCGCAAGCTTGCGCGCGCCGGCGTCAAGGACATGGTGCGGATTTCGGACGGCCGCATGAGCGGTACGGCATCGGGCACGATCGTGTTGCACGTGACGCCGGAATCCGCCATCGGCGGGCCGCTGGCACTGGTGCAGAATGGCGATCGCATCCGCTTGAGCGTGGCCAATCGTGAGCTCTCCTTGCTGATCAGCGATGCCGAACTGGCCGAGCGGAAATCGCAATGGCAGGCCAAGCCTGCGCGCGAAGAGGATCAGCGCGGCTACCGCAAGCTGTTCCTCACCACCGTCACGCAGGCCGACCAAGGATGTGATTTCGACTTCCTGCAAGGCCTGGGCGACGGCGGCAGCACGCCGGTGGGCAAGCCCTGAACGCCACCCTGAATGCGAGCACCGAACGTCGCCCCGCCGGTCGATGTCCGCAAGGCATCAAGGTGATTTTTTCCTTGGGCAAGCCCTGAACGTTCATTCGCCGTCGAGCGCGAGCGCACTCGGAAACACCGCCTGCGCTTCGCGCAAGAACGCTTCGGCCAATTGGGCGCGGGGCCCGCGTTCCTGCCAGACAAGTCCCACGCGCCTTACCGGGGCGCGACCGGGCAGCGGAATCCGCGCCAGTTCGTAGCGGGTCGACCAGAGCGAAGACCAATCCGGCAGCAGCGCCACCCCGAGCCCTTGATCGACCAGGGCAGCCACGCCGAGCAAGCTGTCGATCTCCAGACGCTGGTGCGGGCTGATGCCGTGATCGCGCAGGTAGCGGTCGGCGAGCTGCCCACCCAACACCGACCGGTCGTAGCGGATGAAGGGTTGGGTGCGCAACAGCTCCAGCGGATCGCGTCCCGCCATAGCGGCGGGCGCCACGACAACCAGAATCTCTTCCATCAACGATTGCCAGCGGCAGGTCTTGGCAAGTGAGAACTGCGGCTGCACGACGACGGCCGCGTCGAGCTCGCCCGCACCCACCTGACGACACAGTTCGACCGACGAGCCGGGCGTGACGAATACCGACAGGCTGGGATAAAGGTCATAAAAGCGTTTGAGCACGGGGGGCAAGACGCTCGTCATCGCAGAGACGAACACACCCAGGCGCAACTCCCCGTATGGTGCGGTGTCGTCCACCAGCGTGGCCAAATCGCGTGCATCCCGCAGAAGGGCGCGTGAGCGCTCGAGAATCCGCAGCCCGGCATCGGTCGGGCGTACGGAGCGGCCGGCGCGCTGGATGAGCGATAATCCAAGCGTCTGTTCCAGCGCTTTCACTCGCGCGGCGACGGCCGTGGAGGTGAGGTCCAGTTGCCGTGCGGCCTGGGCGAATGAGCCGCTGTCGGCGACGGTCACGAAACTCTGGAGGTACCGGATATCCACATTGTTTCCTGCTTTTCAGGGCTATTGCACCGCACAATTTATTGACAGATTTGCGACCGATACACATAATCGCTCACAGCGGTTTCTTTCACAGTATCTCGCCGCGCTTGCAATCCTTTGCATTACTTGCTCTCGGGTCCTCGCCTTCCTCCGTGCCGTCCCGACGTGTTCAGGGACGACCCTCTCGCTGTCACGACACCAGGGTTCACCATGCTCAGCCCCGCGTTTGTGTTTGCAGTGCCGCAAAATGCTGTTCCTCGCTGGTCATTGAAGCGGACGGTCACACCGCGCCAGTTCCTGGCCGTCGTAGGCGCATTATGTATCACGGTTGTTGGGGTGAGCAGCGGTCTGGGCTTGACCGGAATGCATACCGAAGCGATGGTGTGCCTGGCCGGCCTGCTAGTCATCGGTGTCGCCGCCTACGGCTTTGCGCGTCACGCCCGCGATGGGGAAACGGTCTTGCTGCGCAGCGATGGGCAATTGCAGATCGATGTGGTGCGCGGCGCTCAATGCAGCACGGTGCTGCTCAACCCGCAACGGGTGCGAATGTCGCCCTTGCAGGCGCCCGAAAATCTTATCTGGCTCCACTACGGATCGAATGCCCTGCAGATCGGGCGCACGGTCACGCCCGCGCGGCGTGCAGCGTTTGCCGCCGAACTCAAGCCGCTGCTCTCCCACGGCATCTCCTGATACGCTGCAGTCGATAGCAGACGACACGGTGGATGCTGGTCACTGCGTGTGCGGCGTCGCCTGTTCGATATGTGTTCAGCACGGCTGCGATGGCCTCGCATTCCCGTGGCAACGTCCTTAATGAACGATATTGAGGCTGCCGCGGCGACCCTGCGATCGTATTAATGCGACATCAAGGGAAATATATAGGTCACGTCTTAATTATCTAAAATTCGAGTCGTTAAAAGCGTTCAGGCTCTTTTTCGCTTTTGGTTAAAGCGTGAGGGTTCGCGTGGTGAGCGCAGCGTGAATGCGCCCATCCCTCGCCGCGATTTTTTGGCAGGACGAAATGAAAGACGATTCGAATGTGATGTACCGCCTTCTTGTGGAAAGTGTGGTCGACTACGCCATCTACATGCTGCTTCCCGATGGTACGGTCGCCAACTGGAACGCCGGCGCCGAACGCGCCAAGGGCTATACGCGCGACGAGATCGTGGGCAAGAATTTTTCGTGTTTTTACAGCCCGGAGGATCAGGCGCTTGGCGTGCCACAGCGGGGGTTGAAAACCGCCACCGAGACCGGCCGGTTTGCAGCCGAGGGATGGCGCTATCGCAAGGACGGCTCGGCATTCTGGTCCTCGGTCGTGATCGACGCGATTCGCGACGAGTTGGGTGAGATCATCGGCTTTGCCAAGGTCACTCGCGATATCACCGAGCGCCGCGCCTACGAACAGCAACTGTTGCAGGCCAAGGAACTGGCCGAGCAGCATAGCGAGCGAACGGCCGCGTTGTCGATCTTTCTCGATACGGTCATCGCCAATATCCCGTCTTGCGTGATGGTGCTCGATGCGGTCACGCGCGACATTCTGCTCGTCAATCGGCATGCCGAAGCGCTCTTCGGCCATCGTCGAGATGAATTGATCGGCGCCAAACCCATCGCCTGCATGGCGCCGCGCTTGAGCGGCTACATCGAACGGCTGTCGGATGCTGCCTTGCGCACCGAAGGCCGGCACAAGAACGAAGGGCAGGTCGAGACGGCGCAGGGGCCACGCATGTTGCGCACCACGACCATGGTGATTCGCGGCAGCGATTCACGCACCAGCTATGTGCTTCTGATCGCTGATGACGTGACGGATGAACATGCGGCCAATGCGCGCATCCATCACATGGCGCATCACGATAATCTCACCAGCCTGCCCAACCGCGAGTTGTTTCGTCAACGGCTCGACGATGCGCTGGACGAAACGCGTTCGTCGCCGCGGATGACGGCCACGCTGTGCCTGGACCTGGATAATTTCAAGTACGTGAACGATGCCCTGGGCCATCAGGTAGGCGACGAACTGCTGCGCGCCATTGCGGCCCGGCTGCGCACGGTCTTGCGCGAGCAGGACACCTTGGCGCGCGTGGGGGGCGATGAGTTTGCCATTGTGTTGCCGGGATTGAAGAGCGAGGAAGACGCGCATCAAACGGCGCGTCGCCTGATCGAAGCCGTTCGCCCTTCATTGATCGTCGATGGCCATACGCTGAGTGTGGGACTGAGCGTGGGCATTGCCACGACCGGGCGCGGCATGAACAGCTCGGACGAACTGCTGCGCAGCGCCGACATGGCGCTGTATGAGGCCAAGCACAATGGCCGCAACCGGTTCGAGGTATTTCGCGCCGAGATGGAAGAGGCGGCACGCAAGCGCCGTGAAATCGAAATCGATTTGCGCGAAGCGATTTCGCAGGGCCAATTCGCCTTGCACTATCAACCCATCACCGACAAGCATCATGAGCGTGTCGTGGGGTACGAAGCGCTGTTGCGGTGGCATCACCCCGTCAAGGGCATGATCATGCCGATGGACTTCATCCCGATCGCGGAAGAGACCGGGCTGATCCACAACATCGGTGCATGGGCGCTTTATGATGCTTGCCGCGAAGCGGCGACGTGGCCCGACGACCAGACCGTCGCCGTCAACTTGTCGCCCGTCCAGTTCAAGAACGTGGGATTCGTCGCCATGGTGACATCGGCTCTGCAGGATGCCGGACTACCCGCCAGGCGATTGGAACTCGAGATCACCGAGTCGGTGATGCTCGACAGCACACAGGGCAATCTCGAGATTCTGCGCGAGTTGAAGGCCATGGGCGTGCGCATTGCCCTGGACGACTTCGGCACGGGATACTCATCCCTCAGCTACCTGCGTTCCTTTCCGTTCGACAAGATCAAGATCGACAAGTCGTTCATCCACGACATGAAGAAAAGTCCGGAGGCGCTGGCGATCATTCGCGCCATCACAGGCATGAGCCGCAGCCTGGCGATCGAAACCACGGCTGAAGGGGTTGAAACCATGGATCAATTCACGCAACTGAAAGACGAAGGGTGCTCGCTGTTCCAAGGGTATTTCTTCGGCCGCCCACAGCCCGTATCGCTTCTGCTCAAGGGGTTCGCGCTGTCGGCGGCGATCTAGCCGCAAGAAGGACTGGCGCACGGCGCAGCGATCAGGCGTCGCCGTCCTCCATCAACTCGCCCACACGCTCCGCCAGTACGTTCAGGGCAAAGGGCTTGGTCAGCAGGTGCATGCCAGGTTCGAGTTGGCCATTGCCGATCACTGCGTTTTCGGCATAGCCGGTGATGAACAGCACCTTGAGATCCGGGCGATGCTGCCGCCCGCCATCGGCCACCTGACGGCCGTTGATGCCGCCCGGCAGGCCGACATCGGTGATCAGCAGGTCGATCGCGATGTTCGACTGCAGCACAGCCAAGGCGGCCGCGCCCGTGTCCGATTCGATCACGGTGTAGCCGGCCTCGGTGAGCGATTCCTGGACGAGCGCCCGAATCGCCGTCTCGTCGTCGACCAACAACACCGTGCCAACCCCGCTTACCGCCGGCGGCGCTTCGGTAACGGGTGCCGACTCGGCTTCGGTGCCGCGGGCATCATGGCGCGGCAGGTAGATGCACAGTGTCGTGCCCATTCCCACTTCCGAATAGGCGCGCACCTGACCGCCCGATTGGCGCGCGAAGCCGTACACCATCGAGAGTCCCAGTCCGGTGCCCATGCCCAGCGGCTTGGTGGTGTAGAACGGTTCGAAAATGCGGGCGATCACATCGGGCGACATGCCGGTTCCGGTATCGGTCACGCACAGCGAGATGTATTGCCCGGGCGGCAGGTCGCGCTCTTTCGCAGCGCGCTCGTCCATCCATTTATTGGCGGTCTCGATGGTCAGGCGGCCGCCATCGGGCATGGCATCGCTGGCATTGATGCACAGGTTGAGCAACGCGTTTTCGAGCTGGTTGCGATCGACCTGGCTGGACCACAGTCCGGTGGCGCCAACCACTTCCACCGATACCTGCGGCCCGATCGAGCGCCGGATCAATTCTTCCATGCCCCTGATCAACTGGTTGACGTCGGTGGGGCGGGCATCGAGCGTCTGACGGCGCGAAAACGCAAGCAGACGATGCGTGAGTGCGGCGGCGCGCTTCGTGGCCCCTTGCGCGATGGCGATGTAGCGCTCGAGGTCGCCCGTTTCGCCGCGTTGCAGGCGGCGGTGCATGAGCTCGAGGCTGCCGCTCACGCTCGCCAGCAAGTTGTTGAAGTCGTGCGCCAGCCCGCCGGTGAGCTGACCCACGGCTTCCATCTTCTGCGCCTGGCGCAGGGCGCTTTCCACCAGCTCCCGCTCACGTGCCTGCTCGCGCAGTCTTTCCAGGGCGGCTTCGAGGTCAGCGGTACGCTCATGAATGCGGGCTTCAAGCGTCTCGTTCGTGCGCCGCAATGCATTCTCGGCATCCACTTTCGCCGTGACGTCATAGCCTTCGGCAAAGATGCCGCTCACCGTACCCGTCTCATCCAGGATCGGTTGGAAGACGAAATCGAGGAATCGCTGCGTGGGCGCTTCACCGGGCGCGCCAGTGATCATGACCATCATGTCCTGACCGACGAACGGCCGGCCGGTGCGATAGACCTGATCCAGCAGATCAAAAATCTTCTCGTTGCCGCCCTGGGGGAGAATGTCGCGTGCCGTCAGCCCTTCCACGTTGGTGCGGCCCACGAGCTGACGATACGATTCGTTGACCAGTTCGTAGCGATGATTCGGCCCGCTCAGTACGCAGATGAATCCGGGTGCCTGCTGGAACAGTCCACGCAGGCGATCGCGTTCCTGCGTGCGGGCTTCCAGTGCGCCGATATGATCGAATGCCGCAGCAATCTGGCCGGCCATGAGTTCGACGAAATCGATGTCGCCATCCACGCCTGGCCGGTACGGATTCAGCCCGGCGACCAGGTAGCCTGTCGGCAATTCCGGTCCTTTGACCGCGAGCGGCACCACGGCCATTCGCCGAACGGGCTTGTACCACGGGCCCGCAGGAAGATCGTCGGCTTCAGGAAGGTCGATCAGATAGGTTGACTTGCCCGGTATCGGCGGATGTTGCACGCCGGGCGCCGCGTCGGATCGCCACATCGCCTGCGGCGCCAGCCGATGGCCGGCGGCGATGCCCACCGTGCAGGCAAGACGCGGCACGCCTTCCGCGTCATTGATATAAAGTGCCGCATAGGGGACATCGCAATTGGCATGTCCCAGTGCGTCGCATACTGCTTGCGTCAGATCGCGGCGGTTGTCCGTCTTGGTGATGGCGGCAGCCGTTTCACGCAGGCTGCGCAGCCTGCGCTCGCTGATCACGCGGTCGGTGTCTTCCGATACCGCGCAAAACAGCCCTTCGATTGCGCCGGTGTCGCCCACCAATGGGCTATACGAGAAGGTGTGATACGTCTCTTCTTCGTATCCCGACCGGTTGATGATCAGCAATAACGCGCGATCCCAGGTGGATGCACCGTCGTTGTAAACCGCGCCGACGCGGTCTTTCACGTCGTCCCAGATTTCGGACCAGACATCACGTGTGGGTCTTGCCAACGCGTCCGGGTGCTTGCGGCCAAGTGTGGGGCGATAGGCGTCGTTATAGAAAAACGCAACATCCGGGCCCCAGCCGACCCACATTTCAAATTTGGACGTGAGCAGGATACGAAGCGCCGACTTCAGGGTCTGCGGCCAATGCTCGGGGGGACCGAGCGAGGTCTTGGTCCAGTCATGCCGCCGCATGACGTCGGCCATCTCGCTGTCTCCGACAAAGATGTCGGCGTAGGGCACGGCGATAGGGCTGGCGTCTGTCATTGAAATTCGGGGAAGGGAGTTGGCCACCGTCGCCGGTCGCAAGTATCAAACGGTAATCGGAGGACGCATTCAAGCAAGTCTCGCACCCGGCCGTGTCTGAATGGATGACAGCTTACTGTGAAGTGTGCCCGGCGCTGTATCAAGATCCAGCAATCGCTTTACCGGATGAGGATGCAGGTTGGCGGTGTCGCGGATTTGCCTCAACTCGCGCTATTGCACGCGGGAAATCATGTAGTCGACCGCCGCCTTGATCTCGTCATCGGTACATGTTGAGCAGGTGCCCCGGGTGGGCATCGATTTATATCCCTTGATGGCATGGCGATAAATCACGTCCTTCTCCTGCGCGATGCGCGCCGTCCACGCTGCTTTATCCGACAGCTTCGGTGCGCCACCCATCCCCAGATCGTGACACGAGGTGCACTTGGCCGCATATACCTCGTCGCCGGGACGCACAGGCTTGGTCGTCGGCTCGTCCGCAAGCGCGGTACACGTCGCCAAGAGGCCGATCATCGGAAGACAGGCGTCGCGCAGAACTTTTATCAGGCAGGTCATGGTGGGCGGGCGAGCCGATCGTGAAAAACGGGAGCGTACAGCCATCAGCCCTTCAGCGGCAACGCTTTGTATGCGTCCTGCACGACGCTTACGCCGTACTGCCGTTCAAGCCGCCGTACGACGAAATGCCCGCGCGCCATATTCTGAAAGTGCGTGATGAAGAGCAGATTGACGGCGGCGCCGCCTACGGCACCCACCACTGGCACCAACTGCGCGGCCAGCTTTTCGGTGTAGGCCACGCCCAGGCGCTCCGCTACCTTCTTGATCAGTGCAACGAGGGCCGGCGTGGAGGAGTCGGTGCCGGCCTTGGTAAGAAAATCGGTGGCTGCTTTGACCTGCTGGGTCATGGCGGCGCGCACCGCGTAGTAGCCGCTGTCGAACGCATCGTCATCATCCGATTCGCCACCCAGCGCAAACACTTCCACGCACGCCAACAGCGTGGCCGCATCCTTTACCGATTCGCCTTCGCTGCGGGCGATATCGGCGATCGAGCGAAAGATGATGCCCGTGGTGACGGGCACCTCGGCCAGCAGCGCCCAGGCGCCAAAGAAACCACCGACGCCGCCAGACACTGCCGCGCCGAGCGTATGCAGCTTGGTGGAGGGTGCACCGCCGGAAGTGTCTTTCATCGTGCGAGCTGCGCCTGTGGCCACTTTCAGCAGCGCGCTTTCGATCGCATCGCCGAGTTTGCGATGGACGCCGTCAGGCAGGCGCTTCAAGGCCGCTTCGATCGGCGCGCCAACCACATTGGTGACCTGCGCGGCGAAGCCCGGGTTTTCGAGCAGCGTTTTTGCCCGCTGCAGCGCCGTCAGATCGAGTGGAGAAAGAGACATGATCACGCCATGGCTGGGAGACACGCCCGGGGGCGGAGGAATCGAAATATCGTTCATTCTGGGCCGATTGTAGGTTTGAAACGTGTCGCGCGCTGTGCGCAGGATCACGTCGCCGAGTTGGCCTGTGCAATAGCCGTGCCGATACGCGACGGGCCGCGGCGCCCGCGATATCATGCGCCAGGCGATGCGAGCCGCCTCGCCTGGCACCCCTGACCCACTCAAAGGAGCATGTATGTCGTCTACGACCGCCGCCGCAACTGCCATTGCGCAGCAGGTTATTTCACGCGATCGGGTTGCGGCGCAGTTGCCCGCGTGCGTGGCCGAAGCGGCACCCCTGGATAGCCTGATTGTGTTTGCCGTACCGGATGACGCGTCGGACACGGCCGCCTTCAGTGAGCGGTTCGGTTTTGGCCTGGATGACTGCGCCAACACCATCATCGTCAAATTCAAGAAGGCAGGGGGCGAGCATTATGCGGCGCTGGTGTCGCTGGGGTCGCGGCGCCTGGATGTGAATGGCGCGGTCAAGGCCGCACTTGGCGCGCAGCGCCTGTCGTTCGCCAAGCGTGAGGATGCCACCGAGAAAACGGGCATGGCGTTTGGCGGCATTACCGCCTACGGCTTGCCCGCCGATTGGCCGGTGCTGGTGGATGCGGCAGTGATGATGCGCGAGCAAGTGGTGATGGGTGCAGGCGTGCGTGAAGCGAAGCTGTTGCTCGATCCGCAATTGCTCGCGTCGTTGCCCAACGTAACGGTGCTGCCGCTGACGCTGGACGAATCTGCCGCTACTCCGGCTGTATCCCCGCCTCTTTGACCACCGCACCCCATTTTTCGATGTCGGCATGCACTTGCCGGTCCACGGCATCGTCTGCGTGCGGCGTCATTGCGGTTCGATCCCGGCTTGCTTCACCTTGTCGCCCCACACACCCAATTGCCGCTGCACATAGGGGCCGAATTCGCTGGCCTTGAAGGGCGTGGGCTCGGCGCCCATCTGCGTGAGCTTGTCCTGCACTTCCCTGGACGACACGATTTTGTAAAGCTCGGTGCCCAGCCGATCCGACACGGCCGGCGGCATGTTGGCGGGACCGAAGATGCCGACCCATGCCGCGAGGTCAAACCCCGGCTGGCCGAGTGCTTCGGAGATCGAGGGCAGCTTCGGCGCGAGTGCACTGCGCTTCTCAGTAGACACGGCGAGCGCCTTCAAGCTGCCGGCATCGATCTGCCCTGCAGCCGATGCCAGATCGACGAACATGAACGACGCGCGTCCGCCGATCACGTCCGTCATCGCCTGCGGGGTGCTCTTGTAGGGAATGGCATCGGCGCCCAGGTTGCTGATTTTGTTGAACGAGGCTGCGGCGATCTGGCCGGTACTGTTGCCATACGCGTAGTTCATCGTGTCGCGATGGGTTTTGGCGTACGAGACGAGCCCTTTCACGTCGTCCACACCCAGCTTCGAACTCACCACCAGCACGAACGGGAAATTGCACACCTGCACGAGGGGCGTGAAGTCTTTGATGGGGTCGTAGCGCAGCGTGGTGAAGAGATAAGGGTTGGACGAATGCGTGGTGTTGGTGGCCAGCATGAGCGTGTAGCCATCGGGATCGGCCCGCGAAACGAAGTCGCTCGCCACCTGGCCCGAGGCGCCCGGTTTGTTTTCGACGATCACAGGCTGGCCCAAGGCCGCGCCCAAGCGTTCGCCCAGCATGCGGGCGACGATATCGCTGGCGCTGCCGGCGCCGAACGCCGTCACCATGCGAATGGGCTTGTTGGGATAGGTGTCCGCCGCGTGGGCCGTGGCAGCAACGGCCAGGCACGCGGCAATGCAGAACGGTTTGAACGGGAATCGCATGGTTTGTCTCCTGGGTAGACGCCGGACTCTGACGGCCGATCGTCTTTACAGCGTCAGGCGGCGGCGGGTGCCGACGCCAGGGTGCGTTGCGCTTGCTTCAAATGGGGCCGGTCGAGCATCTCGCCATCGAGCTGCAGCGTGCCGACGCCAGGGGCGTCCGCAAACGCTTGCACGATGCGCCGGGCGCGGGCGAGTTCGGCATCGGTAGGCGTGAACGCCTCGTTGATGGGCGCCACCTGGTCGGGATGGATGGCGATCTTGCCGGTGAAGCCCGCGCGCCGGGCCAGCTTGGCGTCGCGCATGAGGCCATCGGCATCCCGGAAGTTGCCCCAGATCGTGTCGATCGGCGCCACGCCGGCGGCATGCGCGCCCAGCAGGCACAGCGAGCGGGCAAGCTTGTAGGTGAAGTCGTATTCGCCGTCTTCCAGCCGATTGCTGATGGCACCGACCGCTGCCGCCAGGTCTTCTGCGCCCCAAGTGAGTCCACGCAGGCGATCGGACCTGGCAAAGTAGGTGCCCAGTCCGAACAAGGCCTGCGCTGTTTCGGTGGCGACCGGCAGGATGCCGATCGTGCCTGCCTCGACACCGTCACGGGCTTCCAGCGCGCTGAGGTAATTGTCCAGCAACGCAATATCGGCGCCGCCTGCCACCTTGGGCAACAAGATGCCGTCGGGCTTGCCGCGGACCACGGCTGCAAGGTCGTCCAGTGCCAGACCGGAGTCGAGCGGATTGATGCGCACCCACAACTGCGCGCGGCGGGTGGTGTGGGCCGTCAGATACTCGCGCACCATCTCGCGCGCGATGGGCAGACGGCTGATGTCGACCGAGTCTTCCAGATCGAGGATGAGCACGTCGGCGCCAACGCTCTCGGCTTTGGCTTGCTTGCGCTCGCTGTCGCCGGGAACAAAGAGGAGGGATCGGAAGGGCATGACAAGGTCCTTGGTGTCGGGTTTGCCGGGCGTGGTGACGACGCCGGCGGCAAAGGGTGAGAGGGGGGTTAGCGGCCGTGAAAGACCGGCGGACGTTTCTCGGCAAATGCGTCGCGGCCCTCGGTCAGGTCTTCGGAGTTCTGCAGAATGCGCAAGAACAGTTGCTCCATGCGCAAGCCCGTGGCGAGATCGGCATCGCGGCTGCGCAAGGCCAGTTCCTTGGCGGCCTGCACGGCGAGCGGCGCGTTGGCGGCCAGCCTGGCGGCATAGTCCATGGCGGTGGGCAGCAGCTCGGCCGGCTCGACGATGCGGTTGACGAGGCCCCAGCGTTCGGCGCGCGTGGCATCGATGGCGTCGCCCAACAACAGCATCTCCATCGCAATGGGGTGCGGGAGTTGCTGCGCGATCCGCTGCGTGCCGCCATTGGCGGGAAACGCGCCGCGTTTGACCTCGCTCAAGCCGAAGGTGGCGGTGGGTACGCACACGCGCAGATCGGTGGCCAACAGCAGTGTCATGCCGCCGCCCAGACAGTAGCCGTTGATTGCTGCCACGACCGGTTTCCACACTTCGAGTCCGCGGTTGAGCAATTGCGATTGCTGCGTGTGCATCAGCGCGTTGAGCGGCGGCGCATCGCCCAGAAACGCCTTGATGTCGGCGCCGGCGCAAAAGGACTGATCGCCGGCACCGGTGACGACCGCTACGCGAATGGCGTCGTTGTCGCGCACTTCGCACCATGCGGCCGACAGCGCGTCGTAGTGCGCCTGATCCAGGGCGTTGCGTTTTTCGGGGCGGTTGATGGTAATGGTGGCAATGCCACCGGCAACTGACAAATCGATGGACACGACGATGCTCCTTTGAGCCGGTGGGCGCGCTAAACGGTGGCCGGGCGGCTGAACAACGCGCCGCTCGCGAGATGAGCTGCGATCTGTTCTTCGTCGTAGCCCAGGTCGCCGAGGATCGACCGCGTGTGCTCGCCGAGAAGCGGTGGTGCCCGCGAGGGTTGGGGCCGTTGACCATCGAACCGCAAGGGCTGCGCAATCACGTTGAGATCGCGATGGCCCGAGACGTCGAAGTGGTGCACCATGCCGCTGGCCTGGGTATGCGGGTGGTCGAGCACTTCGCCGATACCGTGGATCGGTGCGCAAGGAATGCCGGCCTTGGAGAACCGCGCGAGCCAGTCGTTGCACGAATGCAGCGCCAGTCTTGCGCCGACCTCCGCCAGCACCTCACTGCGATGCGCGACACGGTCGGCATTGGTGGTGAAGCGCGGATCCTGCGCCAGCGCGGGTGCGTCGACCTCGCGGCAGAAGGCTTGCCAAAGCGTGTCGTTCGCCACGCCAAGCAGCATCGGCTTGTCGCTCGTGTCGAACACCTGATACGGGCACAGCGATTCGTGGGCCGAGCCCCAGCGGCGCGGCTCGGTGTGACGCTCCCAATAGCTCTGCATCACGTAGCCCATGAAGGCGAGCGAGGTGTCGAACAGACAGGCGTCGATATGCGTGCCCACGCCCGTTTGCATGCGCTTGATGACGGCGGCGAGGATGCCGATCGATGCGTGCATGCCGGTGGCCTGGTCGATCGGCGAAATCGGGCTGCGCGCGGCGGGGCCGGCGTCATCGCCGGTGATGGACATCATGCCGCTGAACGCCTGCAAGATGACGTCGTAGCCTTTGCCGCGATTGAGCGGGCCCTCGGTGCCGAAACCCGTGATCGTGCAATACACGAGGCTGGGATATTGCGCGTGCAGCGTGGCGTAATCCATGCCGAGCCGTTCGGTGACGCCAGGGCCGAAGCTCTCGACGAGGATGTCCGCCGAGGCGATCAAGCGCTGTGCAACCTCTTTGCCCCCGGGCGTTTTCAGATCGATCGCGATGCTTTGCTTGTTGCGGTTCGCGCTCAGGAACACCGTGCCGTCGCCATCCCGAAAGGGCGGCCAGCGACGGGTGTCGTCGCCGTTGAGCGCCTCGACCTTGATGACTTCGGCGCCCATGTCGCCCAGATACTGCGTGCACAGCGGGCCAGCCAGCACCTTCGAGAAGTCGACCACCCGCAAGCCTTTCAATGCATCCATGTCAGTTGATCCCGGTCGATCAGAACGCGACGTTGTCGCGGCCTTTCGTTTGAATCATGGCGCGCGCCTCATCGGGCGTCGCGATCTCGAACGACAGTTCTTCCAGGATGCGGCGGATCTTGGCAACCTGCTCGGCATTGGACGTGGCCAGCTTGCCGCGACCCGCATACAGGCTGTCTTCCAGGCCCACGCGCACGTTGCCGCCGAGCAATGCACTCATCGTGACGAACGACATCTGGTGTCTACCAGCCGCGAGTACCGAGAGGTAGTAGTCGTCGCCGAACAGGCGATCGGCGATCATGCGCATGTGCAGCAGGTTGTCGGGATCGGCACCGATGCCGCCCAGAATCCCGAAGATCGATTGCACGAAGAAGGGCGGTTTGGCGAGCCCGCGATCGGCAAAGTGCGCCAGGTTGTAGAGATGGCCGACGTCGTAGCATTCGAACTCGAAACGCGTGCCCATCGCGGAGAGCTCGGCCAGGCCGCGTTCGATCTGGGAGAAGGTGTTCGACAGGATGAAGTCCTGTGTCATGTCCAGGTACGGCTTTTCCCAATCGTGCTTGAACGTTTCCAGCTTGCCGGCCGCGCCCGAGATATTGAAGTTGAACGACCCCATGTTCATCGACGCCACTTCGGGTTGCGCCCACTTGGCGGGTGCCAGGCGCTGGTCCAGCGTCATGCCCAAGCCGCCACCCGTCGTGATGTTGATGATGGCATCCGAGTGCTGCTTGATGCGCGGCAGAAACTGGGCGAACAGCTCGGGGCTCTGATCGGGTTTTCCGGTAGCGGGATCGCGCGCATGCAGGTGCAGCATGGCCGCGCCGGCTTCCGATGCGGCGATGGCCTGATCGGCGATCTCGTCCGGCGTGATGGGCAGATGCGGCGACATGCTGGGGGTATGGATCGACCCCGTCACGGCGCACGTAATGATGACCTTCTTGGCTTTCTTCAAGACTTGTCTCCTGTCGGCTCGTTTACGCGTGGCAAACGAATGCTCTGACGGCATGCAACCTCATGCCACTTTAGTACGACTTCGGCAGCCCCAGCACCTTCTCGGCGATGTAGCAAAGGATGAGTTGTGGCGACACCGGCGCCAGCCGGGGCAACATCGCTTCGCGCAGATATCGCTCTACGTGATACTCGCGGGCGTAGCCCATGCCGCCGTGGGTAAGCAGTGCCGTTTCGCAGGCCCGGAAGCCGGCGTCGGCGCAGAACAACTTGGCGGCATTGGCCTGTCCGCCGCACGGTTGCCCCTGGTCGTACAGCCAGGCGGCGCGCTGATACAGCAAGGTGGCGGCCTCGAGCTCGACCCAGCGTTCGGCGAGCGGGTGCTGGATGCCCTGGTTCTGGCCGATCGGCCGATCGAACACGATCCGTTCGCCTGCATATTTGGCCGCGCGCCGCAGAGCTGCACGCCCGAGGCCCGTGGCTTCGGCGGCAAGCAGCACACGCTCCGGGTTCATGCCGTGCAGGATGTACTCGAAACCGCGGCCCTCTTCGCCAATGCGGTCGGCCACCGGGATCTCCAACCCATCAATAAAGAGTTCGTTCGAATCCACGGCTTTGCGGCCATGCTTCTCGATTTCGCGCACATCGATTTTGCTGCGGTCCAGATCGGTATAGAACAGGCTCAAACCCCTTGACGGCTTATCGAGCTGATCGATTGGCGTGGTGCGCGCGAGAAGCAGAATCTTGTCGGCCACTTGCGCGGTCGAAATCCAGATTTTCTGACCATGCACGACGTACTTGTCGCCCTGCCGAACGGCGGTGGTTTTCAGCTTCAGGGTGTTCAGCCCGGTATTGGGTTCGGTCACGCCGAAGCAGGCTTTCTGCTCGCCTTGAATGATGGGTGGCAGCCAGCGCGCCTTTTGCGCGTCGCTGCCATACACCACGACCGGATGCAGGCCGAAGACGTTCATGTGGATGGCCGAGGCGCCGGATAGTCCGGCGCCGGTGGCCGAAACGGTTTCCATCATGAGCGCGGCTTCAAGAATGCCGAGCCCCGCACCGCCATAGGCCGTGGGCATCGCGATGCCCAGCCAGCCGGCATCGGCCATGGCACGATAGAAGTCTTCCGGGAAACCGCCTTCGCGATCGCGGCGCAACCAATACTCATCGTCAAAAGGCGCGCAGACGCTTTGCACGGCATCGACGATCGCGACTTGATCGTCGTTCAACGCGAAGTCCATGATCAGCCCTCCCGGTTGCGCGTGGGTTGCGAAGAATCGGGCAGCCTGAGCATCAGCGCCACGCGCTTGCAGGTTGCGACCACTTCGTCGCGCTGGTTGAACGCCACATGTTCGAACACCACGATGCCGTTATCCGGCCGCGATTTGCTGGCCTTCAACTCGAGTACCGTCGATTCGACGTGCAGCGTGTCCCCCACAAACACCGGACGCGGAAACCGCACCTCGTCCCAGCCCAGATTGCCTACCGTGGTGCCCAATGTGGTGTCGCCGACCGATATGCCCACCATCAGCCCCAGCGTGAAGGCGCTGTTCATGAGCGGTTTCCCGAACTCGGTGTGGCTGGCGTATTCGGCATCCAGATGAATGGCTGCCGGGTTGTGGGTCATGGTGGTAAACAGGACGTTGTCCGTCTCGGTCACGGTGCGCCGGATGTCGTGCGTAAACGTTTGTCCAACGCTGAACTGCTCGTAATAGCGTCCTGCCATGGCTGTCTCCTGCCGGGTATCGTTAGGCGTGCGGCCTTCGGGCCGTCGGTGCCGTTAAAATATACTGCCATATTGTATGGTTGCATACAATACCGGAAAAGGAGGATGTCATGTCATCGCCACTCATCAACCGCAAGGTCGTTCTAGCGTCGCGTCCCGCAGGGATTCCCCAGGCCGAACACTTCAAGATCGAAACCGCGGTCGTGCCCGCCCTCGAACCGGGGCAAGTGCTGGTGCGCAATGCTTATCTCTCGGTTGAGCCGGCCATGCGAGGCTGGGTCAACGCGGCCGCCAACTATTCGGACCCGGTGGGTATCGGCGAAGTGATGCGCTCGTTTGCCGCCGGTCAGGTAGTGGCGTCGCGCCATCCGGAGTACGTCGAAGGGGACGTCGTGATGGGCATGCTGGGCTGGCAGGACTACGCGATCACCGATGGCAGCCCGATACGGCGCAAGGTCAGGGAGCGTGACCTGCCATTGTCGTTGTCGCTCGGTGTGCTGGGTATCAACGGCGTGACGGCCTATTTCGCGTTGAAGGAATGTGGCCGGCCCCATGCCGGCGATACCGTGGTCGTGTCGACGGCGGCAGGCGCGGTGGGTTCGGCCGTGGGGCAACTGGCCAAGGGCTGGGGCTGCCGCACGATCGGCATCGCAGGTGGGCCCGAGAAGGTGGCGCTATGCCGCGATGTGTTCGGGTATGACGCGGCGGTGGATTACAAGGCCGCCGATTTCGAAGCGACGTTCAATGATGCGAGTGCGCGAGGCGTGGATGTGTACTTCGACAACACCTCGGGCCGCATCAGCGACCTTGTCGTGCCGCGCATCAACAAGAATGCCCGCATCGTGATCTGCGGCACGGCCTCGGTGTCGAATTGGCAACCCTGGCCGACCGGGCCGCGAGTGGAGCGTCATCTGCTCAACAAAACCGCCACCATGCAGGGCTTTCTGGTGTGGGATTATGAGTCGCGTTATGAAGAGGCCGTGGCGTATCTGGCACAGCAGATTCGCGAACGCCGATTGAACTATCGCGAAGAAGTGCTCGACGGTATCGAAGCCGCGCCGGATGCGATTGCCGGGCTGTACCGCGGCGAGAATGTGGGCAAGCGCCTGATCCGGTTGCACGACGAGATTGCGTGAATCGGCGGGTGTCATGTCGGTTTGGTGCGCGCGGCTCACTCGCGATGCCGTCAGCTGAACCGCCGCGGTACCGTGTGTTTATTCGCTTTTGTAGTCGAGAAGATTGCGTTTGACGGTGGTCAGCATCTCCGTCAGACGCAACCGATCGTCGTCGTCCAAGCCGGCCAGAATCACCTCGCTCATGCGGTCGCTCTGACCCCGCATGGTGTCGATCATCCCGCGGCCTTTATCGGTAAGGAAGACGAGTTTGGTGCGGCGATCGGCCGGGGTCGATTCGCGTCGCACGAGTTCGGTGGCCTCCAGCCGATCGACCAGTCCGCCAAGCGCGGCGCGGCCCAATTCCAGCACATCGGCCAGATCGCTCTGACTCATGCCATCGTGACGTGACAGGTGCGCCATCACCCACCATTGCGAACGCGTCACGCCAACGGGTTTCATCACGTCGTCGAACACTTTGCGACGCAGGCGCGAGACGTCATGCATGAGAAACCCCAGGCGTTGATCCCAATTTTCCTGACGCGGCGAGCTTGTTTTATTTGACATGGATCCGATGGTTCGTAGGGCGAGTTTGCGATTCTATACGGTGCGTGAGAGGACGTGCCGCACGATGTACTAGTACGCTTTGTAAACGATCGGTATGTTTTGCAACCGAGTGCGCGCGGGCCCTTTATCTCTTGGAAAAGCCATTATTTTTGCGCCTTTCTTGATCTCCTGGAATGGCAAACATGTACAAATCGCTGATTCGATTGGCCGCAGTGGCTGGTGTGTCGCTGCTGGTCGCAGCCTGCGGCTCGACGAAAATCAATATGACCGAGATGCAGACGACGACGGCACAGTCGCTCGGCTTGGCATCGTCGGATGAATTGACGGTGAGCAACGTTCAGTACAAAGAGAAGAACGCATTGGGCGGCCAGCAATTGACCTATGACGCGACCACCGCACGGGGCCGCAAGTTCGCCTGCTCGGCTTACGTGACGCCTGGACTGACGCCGTTCGACAAGGCGACTTACAGCGACGCGCAGTGCACGCCGAAGAAGAAGTAATCGCACCGTTGCCGATCGTGCTTCGTGCCGAGGGTTCGTGGCCGAGACGCGGTGTCGATATCGGGGCAAGCTTTGTCTGGAACGCGGGTTAGGGCAACGCCGCTAGCCTGCGCTGCGGATAGGGTTGCGCTATGGCACCGTTCTCGCACTGCCCGCGCATTCTCGCATTGCAGGCTGCATGGCGAGAAGGTATCTTTCTTCTCCTTGTAGCCGACGCACCGTAACGAGATGAAGCCCGCCGATCGCCCGATTGCTGCTCCCCCCGCTGAACGCGAACTTGCCCGGATTCGACTGCTGAATCAGCACGATATCGGCAGCTTTCGCATGTTGCGGTGGGCGATGTTGGCCGACGCGCCGAGCGCGTTCGGCGCAAGTCCGGACGACGAGGCGGTGCTGAACGAGGACGCATGGGCGGCCCGCATCGGGCCGGATGACAACACTGCGGTGTTTGGCGCATTCATGGGCGATCGCCTGGTGGGCTCGGTGGGGCTCTTTCGCCAGCGGCCGCTGAAGATGCGCCACAAGGCATTGATCTGGGGCGTTTTCGTGGATCCGGCCGCGCGCGGGCAAAGTCTGGCGCGCCGTTTGATGCAGACCATGGTCGCGCACGCCCGCACGCTGCCGCACATTCGCCAGGTCACGCTCAGCGTCACGGCATCGAACGTGCATGCGCGTGCGCTTTATGAAAGCCTGGGCTTCGTGCAGTACGGTCACGAGCCCGATGCGCTATACGTGGATGGCGCGTGGTTCGACGAACAGCAGATGGTGCTGCGGTTTACGTCCGAGGCTTGAAGATTCGGGACGGCGTGGACGTGCGGCGCCATGGCACGTCGCGCACGACGTCCGGTACGGCAAGCGCCAGCAGCAGCGCGGCCAACGGCACGACGCAGATGAAGCCGATGTACTTGAAGCCGAGTGCGCCGATGCTGCCGCCCACCACAAACATCATCATCAACCCGCCTGTCATGCCCATCCGCCCGGTGCTGTGACGCACGCCATCGCCCCGGGGCGACCGTGCGCTTTTCCAGTACAGGAATTTTCCGAGTTCGATGCCGAAGTCGGTCAGATTGCCGGTCATGTGCGTGGTGCGGATGCTGCCCTTCGATGAGTTGGACGCGACTGCATTTTGCAGCCCCATCATGAATGACAGCAGCAGCACCGTGATCGGCACGGCAAACGGTGTCATCCACTTCACGGTATCGGCGCCCGCCAGACCGAACGGCAACAGCAGCGCCGCTTCGAGCAGCAGCGGAAGCGCGTACAGGCTGTGCAGGCGATAGTGGCGGCCGAGGTTGATCAGCACTGCGCAGGTTGCCGCGCCAATCATGAAGGCCAGGATCGCGCCCAGGGCGCCGAGCAGAAGCCAGGTCTTGCCTGTGACGATCGCATCGGCCAATTGCGATGCAAACCCGGTCATATGCGACGTGTAGCGGTGCAGCACGAGAAAGCCGCCCGCGTTGATCGCGCCCGCATTGAACGCCAGCAGAAAGCCGAACGTTCGATTGGTAGACGGCGCGCGATGGCGGTTGGTGAGTAGAAGTAGGCTACGCAATGCGAGGCATCCCCATAGAATTCAGGATTCAGGCTACATGCTGCGACGCACAAATTCAATCGCTGGAAACGTGGTAAATCGTGACCAACTGCGGCACGAATCAGACCTCGACGCGATTGCTCACAGGTGTGCCGCAGCGCAGCGGGCTAAACTGCCATATCGTTTGCATTCCCTCACCGAATCCCCGCATGAAATCCTATGTATTCCTCCTGGGCGGCTTGACCGTCACCGGAAGCGCGTTCGCGCAGTCGACAACGGAAGTGTTGAACCCGATCGTTGTCACCGGCAGCCGGTCCGAGATCGCGAGTTTCGACGCGCCGTTTTCCGTCGATGTGGTGGATGCCCGGCAGATCGGCGAAGGCCAATTGCGCATCAACGCCTCGGAGGCGCTCAATCGTGTGCCCGGCCTGGTGGTACAAAACCGGCAGAACTACGCCCAGGATCTGCAGATTTCGTCGCGAGGGTTCGGGTCGCGCGCTGCTTTCGGCGTGCGCGGCATCAAGCTTTTTACCGACGGCATCCCCGCCAGCACGCCCGACGGTCAGGGTCAGGCCGCGACCTTCAATCTGGATACGGCGGATCGCTTTGAAGTGTTGCGGGGGCCGATGACCACGATCTACGGCAGTAATTCCGGTGGCGTGATCCAGATGTTCTCGCGCGACGGCAAGGGGGATCCCCGCATCACGGCCGAAACGCTGTTCGGCAAGTACGGCATGCGCAAGAACCGGCTTGGCGCGGAGGGCGAGGTCAACGGCATCGGTTTCGTGCTCGATGCCTCGCGCATGGATACCGACGGCTTTCGCGATCACAGCGAGGCGCGCCGCGATCAGCGCTTCGCCAAGATCACGACGCAACCGACCGACAGCAGCACGTTGCGCGTCGTGTACAACGGCCTGAGCCAGAAAAATACGCAGGATCCGCAAGGCTTGACGTGGGACGAGTACAAAACCGACCGCCGCCAGGCCGCGCCCAGCGCGCTGCTTTACAACACCCGCAAAAGCATCGATAACGACCAGGTCGGCATCGACTACACACAACGCATCGGCGCCGGCACGCTCAAGCTCAATGCCTATGGCGGCGAGCGTGACGTGACCCAATACCAGTCGATTCCCCGGGCCGTACAGTCCAATATCCGCCAGTCCGGTGGCGTGATCGATTTTTCGCGCCGGTTTTACGGCGGCGGTATTCAGTGGTCGCAACCGTTCATGCTGGGCGGCGGCGCACTGGAAGTGATCGCCGGTCTGGACTTCGATCAAAGCCGCGATGACCGTCAGGGCTACGAGAACTTCGTGGGATCCGCGCTGGGTGTGAAGGGGGCGTTGCGCCGCAACGAAATCGACACGGCCACAAGCCTGGATCCCTATCTTCAAGCGAACTGGTTGCTCGGCGACTGGACCCTGCAGGCCGGCCTGCGCTACAACACCGTCAAGCTGAAGGTTGACGACCGGTACCTGCTCAACGGTGACGATAGCGGCAGCCAGCGCTACGAGCGCGCCACGCCCGCGGTGGGTGCGATGTACGCCATCACGCCCGACGTGCATGTGTATGCAAGCGCCGGCACGGGATTCGAAACACCCACGCTTACCGAGTCGGCTTATGCAGCCAATGGGGCGGGGTTCAATGCCGGCTTGCAGCCCTCGCGCAGCGAGCAGCTCGAGACCGGCATCAAAAGCCGTTTCGGCAATACGCGCGTAAACGCGGCGTTGTTCCAGATCCGCACCAAGGATGAGTTGGTCGTTGCCGGATCACTGGGCGGCCGCACGACGTACCAGAACGCGGCCGAAACGCTGCGTCGCGGGTTCGAGTTATCGGTAGAAAGCCAGATCGCGCCCACCGTGGCGCTCAACGGTGCGTGGACCTACCTCGATGCCACCTACGATCGTTCGTTCGATTCGGGTACCACGCGCATCGACAGCGGCAATCGCCTGCCGGGCGTCCCCAAGAACAGCCTGTTCGGCGAGGTGGTCTGGACGCCGCAACCCTGGGTCAGCACAGCGCTGGAAGGTGTGGTGCGTGGCAAGGTGTTTGTGGAAGACACAAACCGCGATCGCCCCGCACCCGGCTATGCGCTCCTGAACTGGCGCACCACGTTCACGCAAAAGACGGGGCCGTGGACCTTCCGGCAAACCGTGCGACTGGACAACCTGACGGACCGCAACTACATCGGTTCGGTGATCGTGGGTGACGGCAATGGCCGCTATTACGAGCCCGCGACCGGCATGGCCTGGTACGCGGGTGCGAGTGTGCAATACACATTCTGATTGGGAATCGCCCACCGCGTTGGCACGGCCTCAGACGGCGTCCCTTACAGATACGGACTGGCCAGCCAGATGATCTTGTTGCGCAGTCGCTTGGCGAATGACTGATCCGCAAGATTGGCGAGCGTTTCGCGGCGGCCCGTGGCGATCAGGCCGTCGATGCGCTGGTTGATCCAGGTGGCCACGGCCGGATCGTAGATCTCGGTGTCCAGCTCGAAGTTCAACCGCAGGCTGCGGGGGTCGAGATTGGACGATCCGGTGTAAGACCAGGCGTCGTCGACCGTCATCAGCTTCGAATGATCGAACGCGCCGCCCGCGCGCCAGACGCGGCAGCCGGTGCGCATCACCTGATCGAGCTGGGCCGACATCGCGTAATCCACCAGCTTCAGGTTATTGACGCCGGGTATGACGATGTCGACGATCACGCCGCGGCGCGCGGCGGTCGCCAACGCTCCCACAAGCGCCAGATCGGGCAAAAAGTAGGGCGATTGAATACGCACGTGATGTTGCGCAATCGCCAGGGCGCCCATCAGCATCTGATGCGTGCTGCCGATGTAGCGATCGGGCCCCGAGGCTACGCAGCGCACCGGCGTGGCGCCGCTGGCCGGATGGGTGCCGTGGGGGAACCAGGTGTCGTTGGAAAGCGCCTCGCGCGTGGTGAAATCCCAGTCGTGGGAAAACACCGACAGCAGTTGCGTGACCATCGGGCCTTCAAAGCGAAAGTGCGTATCGCGATTGACGCGATCGCCCATCAGGCTGGCCATGAACGCCTCGCGCACGTTCATGCCACCCGTGAAGCCGATGCTGTTGTCCACGACCAGAATCTTGCGGTGGCTACGCAGGTTGGCGTAGGGCATGCGCCATACGCCCAGCGGATTCGTCATGAAACGCGCCACCCGCACGCCGCCGCGCGTGAGCACGCCCATGATGGGCGGATGCGAGTATTTGGCGCCGACGGCATCGATCAATACCCGCACCTGCACGCCCCGTTTGGCCGCATCGATCAACGCCAGTGCCAGTTCGCGGCCGATGCGATCGTTGTCGAAGATGTAGCTCTGCATCGCAATGGTGACTTTGGCGGTGCGGATCGCCGCGATCATCGCGGGGTACGTTTCGTCGCCGCCTGCCAACGGTTCGACCTTATTGCCGCCGAGCAGTGGAAACTGGCTGACGTGATCGCCCAGCACTTTGAGCGAAGCGAACTGCGGTCCGGAGATGGGCACCACGTCCACGTCGGCTGCTTCGCGCACGGTGGCGTAACGGAGCATGGTCGCATCGCGCTCTTGCGCCACCTGCGTGCGCCGCACGCGATTGACCCCGGCGACGAGATAAAAGAGGGCGCCGAAAAAAGGCGAGAGCAAGGCCACGCCGACCCACCCGATCGCCGCACGCACATCCTGTTTGGTCATCGCGGCATGAATCGCCGCGGCGGTACCGGCCACGGTACTGACGGTGAATACGATATGCGGCCAGTATTCGGCCAATAGCGCGCGGAAAGGATCCATAAGGCCAATAAGTGGTCGAGTCGATGCCGCGCTAGGATAACAAGTCCTAGGCGCGGCATCGCGAAACGCTTATGCATTTATCGCCTGTATGGGGCGCCCTGCCTCACGGGGTGGCCATCGCGGGATCGCTCACCGTGTGCCGGCCGGTTTCGACGCGTCCGGCAAAGCGGCGATAAAAGCCCGGATGGTTTTCGGCGGTAACGGCAAAGTCATACCACTGGCCGCTGGTGGCCAAAGGCCAATGGCGCGATGCCGTGGCGTTGGGTTCCACCGTTGCCGTCCATGGGCCATCGGTGCGGTATGCCATCGGCGCGATCACGAAGGTGCAGGCTTGCGTGCCTGCATTCATCATCTCGGCATACACGTGACCGTTGGCGATGTCATAGCACACGCGGATCTCGGGCTGCGTTTGCGTGGCGGCGATCTGATTGGTGTCGCCCTTGAAATGACGGTGAAAGCCATTCGGCCCCAGCACCCACAGATCGTATTGGCCCATATTGTCCTGGAACACGTTCCAGGTATCGGTCAACGACTTGCCCGGTTCCACGACGTAGCGGCGCGGCAGGCGTTCGAGGTTGTACTTGTCGTACACATGAAAGACGGCTGCCTGCATCCCCGTATTGGAAAAGATCAGGTCTACCGTGCCGCTCGCCTGGCACCGCGCACTCGTGTGCAATTCGTACGGCAATGCCCGCGAGGGCCGCGTGCCGCTGGCTTGCAGCGGCAACTGCATATCGAGCGGCAAGGGCATTGCAGGCAGGGCCTGCTGGGCCCGCCGCAGCTGATCGGCCGCGTCTCGCGTGGCACGCCCGTTGAGCGCCGGCAGGGCTTCGTTGTTCGGCGTGGCGAAGTTGAACGCCGTCATCAGATCGCCGCACACCGCGCGGCGGTATGGGCTGATATTGGGCTCATCCACCCCGAAGCGCTGTTCCAGAAAGCGCAGCACCGACGTATGGTCGAATACCTGCGAGTTGACCCAGCCGCCTCGGCTCCACGGCGAGATCACATACAGCGGCACGCGCGGACCCGGACCGTACACCCGGCCATCGGGGGCGGGTTGCACGCGACTGCCGGCAGGCGCCGGTTGATCGAAGTATTCGAAGGCCATGTCGGCGTCGCTCAACGTGGACTTGCCGGCCAACGAACGATCGGTGTTTCTCGACGGGGCCGAGGGCGAGGGCACGTGATCGAAGTAGCCATCATTCTCGTCGAAGTTGATGAGCAGCACCGTTTTGCTCCACACCTCGGGATTGGCGGTGAGCGCGTCCAGCACCTCCTGAATGAACCACGCACCTTGCACCGGACTGGACGGCCCGGGATGCTCGCAATAGATCGACGGCGCGTTCATCCACGACACCTGCGGCAGCGTACCGGCTTGGATGTCGCGCTTGAATGCATCGAGATACGCTTCGGGCGTCGTGCCGGGCAAGGTGTTCGCCACGCCTTTGTAAAGCGGATTGGCAGCGTTATCGGTGATCGGGTCGTAGGCGTGGTAGGGCAACGCCTGGCCCGTTTGCGCGTAGGGTTTGCCGGGTGCGCCACCGCTGGAGACGGGAAAGCCCGAGGCCAGATTGGCCTGACGAAACTGCTGGAATGCCCCCAGCATGTTGTCGCCCCATTCGTCGGGCATGTTCTGGTACGAGATCCAGCTCACGCCGGCCGCTTCCAGCCGTTCCGCGTAGGTTTTCCACGTGTAGCCGATGTTCGCCGACGATGGCAGACCGTCGATGGCATCCCATTCGTTGTTGACAAAGGCCGCGCCCGACGCGGTGGGACCGTTGGTGCCGGTAAGGTGAAAGGCTCGATTGGCATCGGTGCCGGTATGCATCGAGCAATGGTAGGCGTCGCAGAGTGTGAATGCGTTGGCCAAGGCGAAGGGGAAGGGGATCTCCTGTTCCTTGAAGTACCCCATCGAGATGTCTTTTTTGTGCTTGGGCCACTGCGACATCCGGCCGTGATCCCATGCATCCTGACTGTCTTTCCATGTGTGGTGGGCACCGTCGGCACGTTGCGCGTTGTTGGCGCTGCCGTCCAGGTGATAAGGCGTGAGGACCGCGCCGTTGCTGCGTTCCTGCTGCCATACCTGACGATCGTTGGGCATCGGAATCGTGAACCGGTCGCCGAATCCGCGCACGCCCTTGAGCGTGCCGAAATAATGATCGAACGAACGATTCTCCTGCATGAGAATCACCACGTGTTCGACGTCTTTGATGGTGCCGGTGGCGTTGTTGGCGGGGATCGCCAAGGCGCGACGAATGCTCGGCGGAAACGCGGCCAAGGTGGCGGCGGCAAATCCGGCGCCCGAAGCGGTCTGCAAAAAATTGCGGCGTGATGTCATTGTTTTGAAGAGGAAGGGGCGAAGGGCGAGTGGGCGTCAGGGTGCACAGCGCAATTGCGGCGCGGGCGAGGGCTCTGGGTCCGGCGTGGGCGTGGGCGCAGGGTCGGGCGTCGGCACGGGTGCAGGTGTGCCGGGATCCGGTGCGGGTGTCGGCGTAGGCGTGGGCGTCGGTGTAGGCGTGGGCGTAGGCGCCGGTGCGGGTGTCGGCGTGGATTCGACGGGCGGCGAATCGTTATCGTCACCGCCACAGGCGGTCAGGGCTGCGGTCATGATGGCGATCGCAACCAGCGTCTTGCATCGTTGATAGGGAAGCATGCGTCGTGGAGGAGCGTTGAGTGAATCTCGGCCGCTTGGCTACGCAGAGGTAAGCCAAGGGGTGCAATCGAATTCTAGGAACGCGGTGTGACGATGCGATGAACGCGCGGCGTGCAGGCCGGCGCGGCACAACTTATGCGGCGTGTTTCGGTCACAACTGTGCAATCAAACCAAGGATCGTCAATGTCCAATACATCGAAAGCAGGTGCCGTAACGGGTGCGGAACGATGGGATGTGAATACCATCACGCTCGAGTCGCTGCATGTCGACGGTTCGGGCACCTCAACGGAAATCGCCTGCCGATCGGTATCGTTTTTAGCCGCTGCGACCTTGCCGGAAACGACGGCCAGCCCTGGAGCGTTGATCGTGGAGGGATGCGAGCCCAACGCCTTCGACGGTTTCGACAGCAAGCTGCCGGCGCGCGTGCGCTTTGCGATCAAATATTTTTCAGAACCCCGTATTTTCTTTATCGAGGGTGTTGCGCACCAAGCTGATGGCAGCGTGCGACTCCTGCTGCCGGACGTTCATACGCCGAATGCGGGGACCGCAGTGGGAGACGGTGAGATAAATCGCTTCCTGCCGCCCGAAGAAACGTGAATCAGCTCGCTCGTTGTAGGTAATCCGCAACAAATGTCGATGTAGCCCTCGAATGAAATCGCCCAAGATGGAAATCGAGCACCGATTAAGCGGATTGTGGCGTTTATGCGAGGCGTTAGTGTCGCAATGTTGCGCCATCATTTGCATTGTTCAGCTTATTTACCGGGCTGACAGCACGTTGGGGGCATCGCTGGCGGCTTTGTCGTGCAAACACTTTCGTGACTTCAGTGTGGGTGGAGTAGGGTTTTTCAATGTCACAGTATGAATTCTGATTGCGTTCAATATCTGATGATTGCGCGCTAAATGCGTTCAATGTTGTTTATCGCGTTGTGATAATCGCGTCTGTGTGTGGGTATTCCGGACGAGCAGGAGTAAGATTTTCAGTTGACATGCCAAGAGATGGCGCTTGCGTGTGTCAAGCCCATTAAATTCGGCTGTCTAAGATTGCGTGACATACTCCAGGAGGAACGCGATGGCGTTAGGCACCTAATCATTTCGTCATAATGAATATGTCTAACAGTTCCGCGCTCCTCAAAGAACTAAAGAAATGCCTCGACCGCGCTCGAGTCATTACCGAGGCCCTCGCACAGGGTCGTGCCTCGAAGGCCATACCGGGGGTATGGGAGATCGATGCCGTAAAGGGTTCATTGACGGCGCCCGATGGTGCCGTGCTCAAGTTGGCCGCCGGTGAAACCACCGTCATATCGCTGCTTGCTCGTTCGCATGACCATCGCGGATCGTTTGAAGAGCTGCTCGATGCGCTGGACGATCATGACTATCGCGCGCGTAATCGGCTGGCCATCCTGGTTTCCCGTTTGCGCGCACGGGGCGGGCGCAACGACATGGTGATCCCGCTGATTGGTGAACGCTCTCGCGGCTACATTTTTATGGAGTCGCTTGTGGAAGCGTCGGAAGCGCAGGTCAGGTCGGCACGCCGAAGCGGGACGTAAGACTGCGAACGCGCGAGGCGTAAGAAGGTGCGAGAGGGCGGCGGCGGGCCGTTGGGATAGGCGATTGATGGTGCCGCCAGTTGAAGTTTTAACCGCGTGGCGATATGCCGCGCAAGCCCGCGGCCTTGGACGCAAAAACACCGCGTTCGCGACGCGCGTGACGCAACACGGGTAAACAACGACGATTGGATGAGGATTCGACGGCTAAGACGCGTCTGGATCGTTCAGTCTGGAGGACTCAGTCTGGACGATTCAGCGAGGAGAAGGTACTCGATGAACGAATGCAGCAGGACCTGCTGTATTGAATGTGCTGCCCTGAATAGGGCGCACTGCATAGTGCGCACTGAATCTGGCGCACTGGTGTGTTGTACTGACTATGGTGCACTGATGTGCTGCACTGAATCTGCGGTGCGGAGCGTGCGATGCAATGAATGAGATCCACTGAATGCGATGCAACGACTGCGATGCAAGATGGGGTGGCTGATGGGGCTCGAACCCACGACAACTGGAATCACAATCTGCGCTACTTTCTAGTGTTTATGCGGGTTGCGCGAGATTTTAGGTGATAACGGTAGTGAGAGAGCCCCAGCATTGGCGCGGCTCTCAGGGGTGCCGTCACCACGTATTTAAGCGCTCGTTTTGATCTTAACGACCCGGCGGCGATCGTACACACGCCTTGTGGTGGCCGGGTTTTTGTGAGTCTCCGGATCCTTTTCCGCGCCGATCATGACAGTGATGTAATAGGCGCGGAGATCATGAAAAGTGAACCGCTCGCGCGTCCGGTCTTCCGCGAGCCAGTCGGCCATGATCTTGGCCCACATCGCCTTGAAACCCTGCTCGGTGTACGGCTGACCTGAGCGATTGGTCCACATAAACATCGATTCCAGCACTGGCGCCCGCTTCTCAGATCGCGGATGCTCAATGGCCACCAATTCGTCAAAGACCGCGCGCAGGGACGGCGTCCACTCGATCAATCCCTGACGCTTTGCCTCTGACGCCTTCGCCTTGGCGAAGCCGACTCGGATGCCATCGTCTGAGAGATCTGTACGCCGCATTTCGATGAACTCCACCCTACGGCGTCCGGTAAGGGCGATAAAGCGCGCCATGAGTCCGATAACGTGACTGGAGCTGCCGCGCCGGCGCGCGGTGTCGCAGAAGCTGGCGATCTCCTCCCATGACGGGCAGCGCGTCCGGGGGCGCTCGGTGTTTCGCCGCACCATCCGGCAGGGGTTAGTTTCAGCCAGCCCCTGTTCGATCCCAAACTGAAATGCCGACGACAGGAACGCCATTTCGCGGTTCGCTCGCACCGGGGCGGCCTTGCGTTCAACGCGCAGATATTGAGCGATGTGGGTCGATTTGATTGCACTCACTTGCATTGCCGAGAAGACGCGAAGCACTTCTTTGCTCGAATTGAGGTAGTCCGCTCGGCTGGCAGGCGCCAGCTCGGTAAATAGTGTGCTTGCCATGTAGCCCCGGATCATCTCGCCGGCCGTGCCGGTGTCGGGGGCGCGATACTCCATCTCCAGCACCTTGCGGATCGCCTCAGCGCGGTCGTGTCCGAGATTGATGTATTTCCGGTCATACGTCAGGTATCGATAGGTGTAGCCACCCGCTTTTCGCTTGCGGGCGTCCATGCGGGGCAATAGCCCCAGCTTCGCGTTGCGGGTGCGGGCTGCGGTCACTAACGGCTCCAGTTTGGGGTTTGGTCGGACTTTTTGGACTTCGACATGGAAACGCCCGCAAGGCGGGCGTCATGATAGCTTCGGAGCACGCGCGGCCATCCATCTGGGCCGCCAGTGGCGTATGGCCAGGATCCGCGATCCAACCACCGAATGACGGCGGATCGAATCTGGTAGCCGGTCAGCTCCTGAAGCTCCGTTCGGGACAGGTAGTTGGACATTCCAATCCTTAGCTGTAGTTTTTACAATGCGGTTCATCTGGTCGGTCAATCGCGGCCCCAGGCAGCGCGGCAGATGACGCCGGCAGAGAAGCCGACGGTTGCGGCGAAGAAGGTGAGAAATACGATGCTCATCATGATGGCCTCACGTCGATTGCGTAAACGCGCACCGGCTCGGCGCCGAAGTGCGGATGGGTGATGGTTTGGATCTCGTAGCCGCGCCACGCGCGAATAAGGCGGCGCGCATCATCGGCGGCCGGCGGGTAGCCGAGTGTGAGCACGATGCGATCGTAGTGACGCCCGACCAGCCGTTTCGTCCAATAGTCGTTGGCGAGCCGAAACTCGAGGGGCTTAAGGCCGGCCTTGATCTGCTCGAAGTACTCGCGCTTAAGCGGCAGGATCAACGACCGCCTCATGGAATGCCCGCATTTGGGTGGGCCCTGTGAGTTGCGGCCGGTCATACAGTTTCCTTTACCGCTACTGGGGGAGTGACGGCCAGCGAACCTTTCCGGCGGCGCATCGCCGTCTCCTGAGCTTCCGGTATGGTCGGCTCAGGGCGATTAAATTCTTCGATTGCGCTGTTCAGGGCCAAGCTGGCCCGTGCCAGCACGGACTGAAGGCTGGCAAGCCCGCTGTACGTCGCTTGCACGCCTGAATCCATGAGCAGACGCACGGCGCGCACGAACAGCTCATCATCGAAACCATGGCTGCTGATGTCGATGCCGGTCTTTTCGCGGATGCTGTCCACCTTTGCCATCAGTTCGGTGGCTGCACGCGTGCGCGCCTGAACCTGCGCATCGATGCGTTTTTCATTGTTAGCTCGGATCCGCTCTACCTTTGCGCTCACTATTTCGCTGACCACCGATTCGTCGGCTTCGCTCGCACGGCGCAGCATTGCAGCCATGAACGTCTTTGTGGGCGGTGTCGCGTCCAACTTCGGCGCGGCAACCGCCTGGCGAAGCTTGCCGTTTTCCAGCAGCATCAGGCCCCACGTGGGCGGCAATTCGCCATCCTTTATGATTCCCGGGAGAGTGACGATCCACCATCGTTCGCAGTATTGCTGCACGTTCCACGATTTCGTAGGGTCCTTCAATTCGCGCTGCCAGTCGCTGCGGCTGGCCTTGAACTCGAATCCTTCGATCAGCAAACCGCGTGATGGGTACATGTTCATGCTCACGGCGTCGGCCCACCGGCGTTGAGCCGCGCCGGTTCCATCACCCACCTCGAACATTAGGGCGTACTCAGGCGCGCAGAATCGGGTGCGCATCGCTGCTTGTATTGCTGCTGTGCTCACGTCATCTCCTTGCTGGCCGCGATGGCGGCGTCCAGTGCCGCCTTTTTTTGGTCCAGTTGTTGCTCCAATCCGGCGACCTCGCGCTTCAAGAAGAACGTAGGATCTTGGACTTCGATCCACGTCCCGTTCTTTAGCCACTTCGTCACATCGCGCGTGTCGTAAACACCGTAATGGCCGCCATCCACTCCGCTAACAACGTACTTCTCCATGCCCACCATAGGGCGATGGCAAATCAGCAACCTGTCGGTCGGCTCATCGTAATGATGAAAAAGGAACTGTTCGGGCGGCGTGTAGAAAGCCCAATCAGCGTAGTGCGCGCAGTTGTATTCGAACTGCTTGTCGGTCAGAACGTCCGTGCGAATGTCGGGCAGCTTAGTTTGGTTGGTCTCAGTCATGATGATCCCCCACCGCATCGGCTGCGCTGGTGGGCGGCGTGCGTTCTAAAGCAAACGCGGCGTAGTAAAGCCGATGGTGGATTGCCCATGTCGGATCTTCGGCGTCGTCGCCACCATCTTCTTCTACCTTGTCGATGCAAGGGGAATAGGCGCTTGCGATCTCAGCGGCTCCTTTGACCGCATCGATGTAGGTTTGCGGCACCAGCCGCCAGCCATCCGGGACCGTCGCGCTTACCGTGGGCGGATCACCGTCAGAGCGCAGGAGGCGAAGCGCGCCGACGAACCGTTGCAGGATCAATCGGGCGCCAGGCGCATTGATGCCGTGCATGTGCTGGCGCAGGCCGGTAGCGCGCGCCACTTCGAGTAGGTCATCGCTTGCGTGCGCGCCGCCGCTTTCGCCTGACCCTTGGATATTTTCTGTCGAGGTGCTCATAGAATTCGTGTGCCTCTTTGAGGGATTGAAGCGCCTCGATCAGGGCGTCGAGGCCGTAATACGGGACGATCACGTCCTGATCGCGCTGAATCAGCGTGATGCACTCGTGATTGGGCATCACCACGATCGCGTGACCGAGGTGGGTTTTCTCTGGGGTGTCGTGTTCTGGCCAGACGACGATCGAGCCGTCCAGGATTCCGCCGATCTTGTATGTCATGACTGCCTGCCTATCTTTTTGAGGGGGCGGGCAGCCTACCGGCGATCGTCATCACGTTGGTGATTTCTGACCTGCCCCGATAGTGCAAAGCAGTCTTTGCCAAATTTTCCAAATTGGATAGGATGTCGGCCGCCGGCGGCTTGACCTGTCCGCACACGGCGCTGTCAATGTGTTTTGGAGGTGGGCGTTTTGGTCGAAGAGTTCAAATATCGTGGCGCGATCGTGAAAATTTACGTCCGCAGGGGTCACAAGCCTGAAACGCAACGCACCTTCTACGCTGATATTTGGTTCCTTCTGCCGACCGTCGAATCGATGAACGAAAATTGGCAGGTTCTCTACCATTCGTTACCTAACGGGCTCGAGGGCCAAGACGCCGTGAAGCTGAGCGCGCGCGAAGCGATACGCGCTCACCTCGACCACCTGCTTGATTGAAGCGACGGTCCTGCCTCAGGCCTCGAGCGAGACCTTGGCCTTTTCGTAGGCGGAGTTGAGCTCTGCGAAGGCGTCGTTGGTGCCGCCTTTGTCGGGGTGCAGCGTCTGCGCCAGTTGCCGGTACCGCGTCCGGACGACATCGACGTTGACGATCTCGCCGGCGGCGAATCCCATAACAGCACGCCAGTCGCGCGCGCCAGGTGCCGCGAGCGCCGTGAAGCCGGTGAAGGCCCGTTCGAGGATGCGCGCGCCGCCGTGCCGCTCGACGGCGCGCAGCGCGTCCAGCGTTGCGGCGATCGCGGCAAGGTTGTCGGCCACGCGGTTGTACTGGTCGATGGCCAGTACACGCCGCGCGCCGCCGCGCTCTTGCCAATACACCGCGGCGCCGGGATCGGTGGGCTCGCGCTCGCCAGAGCGAGGCAGTCCATCGAGACGCGTGCGGACGTTGGTCGAGACGATCGCGTCTTGACGGTCGATCCCCATGCGCTCCAGTTCGGTCAACACGCGCGCCACGCCGTCGGTTACCGTCAGAGCGTCGGCCCAGTTGCGGCTGCCTTTCTTGTGAAATCGGGCGCGTTCGCGCCTATAGTCGCTCGTACGGGGCCAGCCTTCTGGCCAGGAGAGAGGATAAGCGTTCATTATGAGAGCTCCTGGGATAGGGTTGGACCAATTAAGGAGTGAAAGTTGAGAAAAACTCAGCGAGTTTCCGGCGAAATGGGCCCGGTCGGAGGTGCCGTTTTTTGGTTGGCAATTGGAGCTGCCGCTGCTTGCCTGATCGTTGGCGTCAGCCGGGGAGACGCCACTTTCAATTTTTGGGAAGCCTTGGCAGCTATTGCCACGTCGATTGGAGTGATCACTGCGCTCCGTGAGGGACGATCAACTCGGCGAAAACAATTCGAACAAGAGCAAAGCGTCAAACGCCGTGCAGCCTCATCATTTCTAATTAAGTGCTTTGGCCTGAATGCAAAGCTATCGGCTACTCTGCTCTCCGTTAGGCGAATGGCCAAAGGGGAGAGCTACCCAGATGCCCACCGGTTGATTCTGGTCGCGGTTCGAGAGTTACAAGCCGACTTATCCGATGAGAAAAATGCGGCGATCTTGCATCTGGACGATCGCGTCGCGTACCGAATTGAAGCAGCAAATCAGATGTTGCTCGCGGCAATCGGTAACCATGAGATGAGCGCACCAGTCCACGGGTTCATGAATGAGAGCGGTGTTCGCGTCGTCATAGAAAATATGTTGGCGTTCGCTGACGCTGCCCATTCATTGCTGAAGGATGCGGTGATAGACGCTGCGAAAGATGGTGATGTCGAAGGCTTGATGCGATATTGGCCTGACGTCGGCACGACTGATCTGAGTAGCGCTCATTACAATCCTCCAAAGTTTTAAAGGTCTGTACGACAGGCCGCGTCGCTAGCAACAAAGTTCCAACTCGATTGCGTCAAAAAGTCCAGGCATGGACACATCGCGCTCGGCAGATTTGAGGTAATGGACCCCGTCCAGGAAATAGGCGGGGTTGAGCTCGCTGGCGCCGCCACGGCGGCCTTTGAGGATTGCCCGGTACGGAACGGTCATCAGGCCGCCGAACGGGTCGTAGACGGTCTCGCCGCGATTGCTGTAGCGCTCGATCAGGCGGTCCACAATGTCGAACTGTAGGGGGCAGACGTGTTGCTGGACGTTGCGCTGCGCCTGGTTGCCGTTGAGCGTGCGCATCCGGCTGATGTCGTGCCAGACCTCGGAGTGGTGGCTGCCGGGCGCCAGGCTCATGAAGGTGGACGGCAGCGCGCCGCGCGCGTCGAGTTCCTTCCCGATGCGCACGTGAGTGTCGTAGTCGTACACGCCGGTAAGACTCTGCTCGGTGAACAGCCTGGCCAGCTTCTCCGGACCCAGCGCGGCAAGCTCTTCGGCGGTCATCTGGCGGTTGCCGCTCGAGCGCCAGAATGCGTGCGCGTCGACCTGCCATTGCGCACGCGTGTATTCCGTCTTGGACTTGACCACCGGCACGTCGGCGTAGCCGCGCGACCGATCGGTTTGCGGTTTGCGGAAGATGAGGACGTATTCCGGGCTGCCGACACCCATCTTCGTGCCGTCCTTGCACTGCTCGGACCAGCCAAGGCGGTAGGTCTGGTTGTTCTCGCGCACGACATCGGTGATCACGGTGATCATGCCCATGTAGTCGAAGCCATGCTTGCGGCCGTGGAACAGCGCTTCCGCGTGGAATGGGCTGACGGTCGGTGCGCCGGCGCCGGTGACATTGCCGAACAGGATCCGGTCCTTGACGTGGCAGCAGTAAATGCGGCCGGGCGCCAGGATGCGCAGCAGTTCCGGCGTGAGGAAGTCCATCTGCTCCCAGAAGTGCGCGTTGTCTTCGGTGTGGCCGAAGTCGTTGTAGCTGGGCGTGTATTCGTAATGGTTGGCGAAGGGGATGGACGTGACGATCAGGTCCACGCTGTTCTCCGGCTGCAGCTTCGCCTCGGCCACGCAGTCATTGTTTGCCACTTTGAACAGATCGCTTTCGACCTCGATGCGCTCGATGCCGATGGACCTGGCCAGCACGTCTTTCATCGCCAACTGGCTCAATCCGTATTTCTTAATGATTTCGGTCATTTTCTGGACCATCTCGTTGTGCTGCCGCCACTTGTGCAGCAGGGTGCGCAGGATCTCGCGCTCGGCCTCCGAGTGGATGATGTCCACCCGGCACCGGTGCGGCTGCTGGAATCGCTGGATGCGATGTATGGCCTGGATGAAGTCGTTGAACTTGAATCCGATGCCAGTGAAGATCTCGCGGTGGCAGTGCCGCTGGAAATTGCAGCCGCTGCCGGCGATCACTGGCTTGGTGGACAGGATCCGGAACCGGCCGTCTCCGAAGGCGACGATCGATTCTTCGCGCGTGTCCAGATCTTGACTGCCCCACACGCTTACGGCCTCCGGAATTGCTTTCTGTATCGCGTGGCGCTCCATTTCCAAGTCATGCCACACCACGAAGTGATCGTCAGGATCTTGCGCAACGATTTCGGCAGCTTTCGCTACGCGTGAATCGAGGCTGTTGCGCTTTTCCGCGGACGCCGCCGTTATGCCCAGGGCGGGATCGTTGAACATGAGCGTTTGCCCGTCGCGGTCGGCGCCCGCCGTGCTGTAGTCGGTGGGCACTTCGTGGTACCGCACGTCGAGCTCGGGCAGGTCGTACCCTTCGTCGCTAAATCCGAGGTCGGACGGCTTCTGAATGAATACCGCCCAGCTGCTGACCCACAGCCAGAATTCCTGCTCTTTATGCGGGTAGAGGGTCAGGTTGCCGGCCTTTTCACTGTCGCGTTGAAAAAAGCGCGTCAGCGCCTGGCCGGTGTCCATCTGCCCTAAGAATCCGGCGTAGTGGATCAGCTCTTTAAACCGGTTGGGGCTGGGCGTGGCCGTGTTGACCAGCTTGAAGGGCACGCTGTCGAACATCGGCAAGAACTCTTGGTAGGTCTTACTGCCGTAGGAGCGCAGCACTGATGCTTCATCCAGGCTCGCGGCCGCGAAGTCGCGCGGGTCGAGCTTCCCGTCGCGCACGGTCTCGTAGTTGGTCAGATAGAACGCATGGCCAGGATCCATCTCGGCGCGCGATCGGATGAACTGCAGATCGACGCCGACCAGCTTTGCGTCGCGAATAAGCTCCTGGCGCACACCCAGAGGCGCAGTGATCAACGCCGGGCCGCCGGCGAGCCCAGACATCAGGCGGCACCACTCGGCCTGCATGATCGACTTGCCAAGGCCAAACGAAGCGAATATGCCTCGGTTGCCGCCCTTGACTGCCCACCGCACGATCTCCTTCTGGTGGCCGAACAGAGCCGGGTGCATTTCGTGATGGAGGATGTCGAAGCCGTCGTAACGGGCCATCTTTATTTTGGCGCGCAGAAATTCGGCGTAGCGGTCGGTACCGGATACGGTCATGATGTCCATTTTCCGAAGTGAGATACGATGCCGAGCCCAACAGAGATCGACATTTGGAGAACGTGATGGATCTGCCGGCGTTTTGGCTGCAGTCTTGGCAATTGGTTGTGGATTTAGTAGCTGCCCTTGCTTGGCCGGTTGCAGTGATTGCAATCGCAAAGATGTTCAGATCTGAATTCCAAGCGCTGTTTAATCGTGTGGTAACTCTTAAAACGCCTATTGGAGATTTAGGTTTCGCTGGTCAAGAGGCGAAAGAAGCGGTCGCGACAGCGTTGGCGGATCCTAAAAACGATGATGTGTCTGAGCCCGCAGAATTGAGCGAGCCAGAACCCGCTCGCCTCGTGCAGAATGGATTGGAAGTCCAAGCAGATAACAAAGAAGTCTCCCCTCAAAACTCTTCCGATGAGGACTTGGCAAAGAAGCGGCGGTCAGCAAGGATCATGAATTCCGAGCCATCAGACCTGTTGCGCCTTTATCGCAAAATGGACGCCCAGCTACTGAGTCCTCAAGTGGTTGTAGAAGAGCGCTGGATTCGCTTAGAAAAGCTCTTGCGAGAGATCTATCAGCGAGAGGATGCACTCCCGCCGATGCCGGTCAATTTTTCTGAGCTCATTTCCACTCTCACCTCGAGGAATGTCATTTCGGATTCAGTGGCCGTTGCGGTCGAAAAACTGCTCTGGCTGAGAAGGAAAATATCTGCAGGAGCACCAAACAGTTTTAAGGCGAATGATCTTTGGAGTTATCTAAAAATGTTCGATGAGATGGAGAAGCTTTTGAAACTTCAGCTCAGTCGAATCACTGACCGCAAGCGATAGAAACTAAAATGGAATATCGTCGTCCATGTCTGCTAGATTCGCGCCGTTATAGCCGGTGCCGGCCGTCTCCCGCTGTTGCTGAGGCCGTGACGGAGCAGGCCGGCTCATGCGCGGCTGACCACCGCGCTCGGGAGGCGTTCGGTTCTCGTTGCTGCCGCTTTCATTTTCTCGGCCGCCGAGCATCTGCATCTGATCGGCAACAATCTCGGTACTGTAGCGATCGGCGCCCGTATCCTTGTCCTGCCACTTCCGGGTCTTCAACCGACCCTCGATATATACCGGGCGTCCCTTGCGCAAGTACTCGCCGGCAATCTCCGCCAGGCGGTTGTACATGACAACACGGTGCCACTCGGTTTCCTCTCGGCGTTCGCCGGTCGCTTTGTCTTTCCATTGCGATGTGGTCGCAAGCGACAGATTGCAGATCGCTGCGCCCTCCGGGCTATACCGCACCTCCGGATCACGGCCCAGGTTGCCGACCAAGATGACTTTGTTCACGCTCGCCATTACGCTGCCTTTTTCCGTAAGCTTCCCTCGTACTGAGAGACAAGGCGGGCGAACTGCATCAGCTCGGTTTCCATCGCCTCAATGTGGTTGTCGTCGCGCTCGACGCGCAGCCGGGTGAAGTGCTTGCCGGCGGGCTCAAGGGCGGGGCAATAGAGGCATTGGTCCCACCATTTCCGCCCTGTGATCCACAAGCACCCTTGAACCTGGTCCACAAGATCGCTCCAATCGCTGTCAATAAGAATTGAACGCAACCGCTCCGGCGACACAAAGCACTTGTATTCGCTGCCGCCGACGTCATCGATAAGGCCATCTGCGCTCGCGCCGAATAGCCCGTCGTCGGTCAGCACAAAGCCTGCATGTTCAATCACGAGCCCGGTGGTGATTTCATGCGCCATCCTGGCTGCCGGTTCCAGTTCGTGCCCACGCTTCATTTGCCATGTTTCGAAGCCTTCGTCGAGTGGCGTGCCGCTGATCCGCTCAATTGCCAGCCGAAACGCATAGTCTTTGGCCGCCAAGCTGAAGTCGCCAACGTTCTCGCCGTCTAGGGCCCGTTGCACGGCCTCGGCTTTTGGTGCCGCCTTGTAGCCAGCCACGTCTCGCGCATACGTTTCGCTTCGGCCTGCAAGAATCGCATCGACATATTTCTGCTGTTGCTCTGTCAGGCCGCCGACGCGTGATCGCGCAACCGAGAACATGCTGGCCGTGATGACGCCAGCACGCGCTTGGTGCCATTCGGGGCTGCCTTGGTCGCAGTTGACGATGATCATTCGGATGCTCCTTGAGCGGTTGCGGCGTCAAAGCCTTTTTTGAGGGCAAGAACAACGGCCTTGAGCGCGCTGTAATCAGCGGGGGTGCCGTTGGCCTGAATGTCCTTCAAGCCGTCCTGCCAGACCGCCTGCAGGGACTCGTTGTCTTTCGCCGCATTCACCTTCGAAATCCAGGTGTCGCGCAGCGTCATGTCCTCCGGCTGCGTTGCGCCGGCGCCGTCATCGTCCATGCCTTTGGTGGACATGCCGGTAACCGCGAGCAGGGTGTAGCGCTCGAGGTATGTCACGGTCGAGGCAGACGCTTGGATAGAGTTCTTGCCGCCGGTGGCGTCAGGAGAGCCGGACAAGGTGACTTTCTTCGAGTACCCGCGCACATGGGTCAGCACGCAATCGACAGTGATCAGCCCACCGTCTTGACGCACCTCCCAGTCGTAGGTCAGGTCGTGCTTGGCGAGCGCTGGCCCGATCGCGTCAGTGACGTCGGACAGTTCGGCGTGGCTGTAGCTGGTGTTGCCCTTGCTCGTGTCGAAACTGACGTGCTTCCGCTTGAGGATGGTGATGGGCTCCGCCTTGAATGCGGTCATCGCGGCCGTGAATGCCTTCTTGGCTTCGCCTGCTTCCCAGCGTTCCTGCAGGTCCATCATCTTCTCGATTTGATCGAGCGGGATGCCTTCCTTGAACGCGGCGATCATCATGCTTGCCGGCGAGCGGTCGGAGATCGCCGGGACGGTGCCGTTGGCGGTAGGGGCGATCGGCACTTGCTGTCGGACGGGCGATTGGGTGGCAGTACTGGTGGCGAATTCGATTGTGTCGTTCATGATCCTCTCAGTAGTCGATGCGGATCGCCGGCACTTGGCCTCGCGCGATCAGCGTGATTGCGGTCTTTGCGCAGTCTTCGGTCAGGCCGCCGGCCATCAGTGCCGCCAGGGCGGCGCCGTTAATCTTGGCGCGGTGTGCGCGATCGTTCTCGCGCGCCACGCGCTGGCGCTCTTCCTCGGCGGCGGCGTCTGCCTGCCGCTTGCGTTCTGCCGCGGCTGCCGCATCTGCTTGCGCCTGAGCATTCGCGCGGGCCCGCTCGGCGGCCTGCTCGGCCTCCAACCGTTCCCTCTCGGCTTTCTCGGTGGCGGCGTTGGCCGCTGCAAGCTGACGCGCGGCTTCTTCCCGGGCGTTCGCCGCGGCGGTTTCGGCTCGGGCGCGTTCGGCGGCTGCAGCTTCGTCGGCGACGCGTTGCAGCCGGTCCTTTTCATCGCGTTCGGCGGTGATCTGCCGAAGGCGCGCCAGTTCCGCCTGGTCGGCGTCGTGCTTCTCACGCTTCACGAGCGCTTCGCGCAAGCTGGCCAGCGTGCGCTCTTTCGTGCGCACCGCCTCCGGTTCGTATTCTTCCCACGACTCGCCGACATCGATGCCGTCGATCGCGGCGATGCACTGGCGCAGCGAATCGGCGTCGACCTCGAGAGTGACGACGCCGGCGGCTCGAATCTTCTCGATCGCATCGGTGTGGCGATCGATCCGCGCCTGCTCTGCCGTTTCCCACGCGGTAAGTGGAGCGCGCACCTCGTCTTTCCAGGTGTCGAGCGTGTCGCGCATTCGCTTGCGCTCAGCGTCCACCTTCTTGGGCAGATCTTTGAGGTCTGCGACAAGATCCTTGCCCACACCGTCGAGCGCGGTTTTGGCCTTCGATACCTTGTGGGCGATCGAAGCAATTGCGTCGCGGCCCTTCTTGGTGGACACGTCCGGTTCGAAGGCGTCCAGCACCTCCCGGATCTGCTCCAGGTAAGGATCCAGCCCATTCGTAGCACTGAATACCTGCAGCGCGCTTTCCTTCGGCACTACGGCCAGTTCAACAATGTCGGCCATGACGGCTCCTATTTGGCGGCGTATGTGGTCGTGCCGCGATGTTCTTGGGCCATGCGAGCCTCGGCTTGGGCGTCGAGAGTCGGCATGATGATTACGCTGAAGAGGAAGACGGCAAGGAACGCCGCGAGGCACACGGCCAGTTCGCGCATGTCCATGTCGTAGCGATCGCGATCCAGCGGCGGCAGCTGGTCGCGGCGGGCGCAGTGAATGCGCCAGGCGTTGCAAAGGCGCTTCATACCGGACGCTCCTGCACGTCGACGATGCGGCCGTTGACCCAGTGAATCGTGATGTGCACGCCGTTCAGGTGCCAGAAGGTGATCTTCTCGTTATCGAACATCGTTTTTCCTTTGCGCCGTTTCCAGGACGCGCTGTGCATGGCGCAGGTCAAACGCGGCCTGCGCATAGTCGGCGTACGCCCTGGATGCCAGTGGCGCGGCCGCGTTGATCGTCTGGGATTGGTAGTGCGCGAGCGCCGCTTGAAGATAGGCGATCGCGGCGTCGAGCTCGGCGCTCATTCGTCGTCGTAGTGGCCGGCCAGCGCGTCATCGCCGGGATCGTCGCCGCGGCGGAAGTAGGGCGGCGGATCGTCGTCGTCTTGCGGGTCGACGAGGTGGGAGTGGAGGTCAGTCATCGCTGACTCCTGTGGCTTTGGCGATAGCGGCGCGGGCGCGCTTAACGTCTGACGTATTCAGGACAAGGGTGATTGACTCTTCGGACGAATTGCGCGTCACAAAGGGCTGTAGGGCTTCCAATAGTTCCGGCGCGGCGGCGATCAGTCGGGCATCCGCACCTTCCGCGCCACCATTGGGGAAACACAGATCGGGATGTTTGTCACTGTGCTGCAGCGTCGGCGTGCACACTTCCAAACCCCGAGAGTTCACGATGCGGCGCCATGAATTGCTCGTCGCAACAAGCCAAGGCCCCGGCGTATGGGCGTTGCTCATAGGTTTTCATCCTTGGGATTCGCCCGGTAGACCCGCCGAGCTTCGGTTAATGTTCACGACGCCGAAGGCTACGATTCGGCCTGCTTATGAAGCAATTCGCGAATATCGGCAGGGAACGGAAATCGTTTTCCGGTGCGAAGCCAGGATGCAAAGGCGTTGCACACGGCACTTGTATCCTCTGAACCAACGGCTCTGATGTAAATTTCGCAGTCGTCGCGATCAAGCTTGGGACCATCAAAAATTTTCAGGCAATGCCAAAGCCATCGGTAGAGCTTTTCATCATCTAAGGGACTGTTCATGTATCAAACTCCGTTGAAGAACCACTCTTTGGCAGAAATTGAAGAGGCGTTCTCAGTTGCGCTTTCCAATCTATGTGGTCGGCCGATTGCGATCGAACTCGGCTCGTTTGTGATTGAGAATCCGACGTTTGTCCAATGGAACGTGAAGATGGATTTGCTGGCAAAACAGGGGCTTTTCGTAGGGCCACCTGAACGTCGCGAAGTAATTCCGTTCTGAATAAAGTTGGAAGAACTGAATTGCGTACCGCCGCTCCACTGAAAGCCCCGTCTTTCCGGGGTGTCATCAGATCTCGCATCCTGAATGCGCCCAATACCTGGCGTGCGGTGTGCCGCTTTGTTGAGCCGGTTGGCGCCGGCCGGGTGCTCTCTCCGCGTTTTGAGTCGCTGCAGTCATCCCGCTTTCCGCCCCACTCTGAAAACACCGCGCGCGATGCTTTCAGAGAGGTGGCCGCTTACGCCGGCCAGTCGCCTGAGGGAGGAAGAGCGCGTATCGTGCGCCACGCGTCTACAGCGTCGGCCGGCGCGTCACTCGCGGTTCGAACCTTGAGGTGTTGCCCTGGCGTCGGAGTAATCTGTCGTATCACCATCAGGAGGTCGGCAAATGAGCGCCAATGAGCATCCGATCAGCGTATACATCGACAACAACGTCTGGGATTTTCTCTTCCTGCATCAGATTGATTTGAGTGCCGCGTTACCACGACCTGATTTTTGTATTTGCATAACGCGCGAAGCAGAGTTTGAAATTCCCCCGATCCGTGAAAACAAGCCGTGGCTAGAAGAGTTCATACGGGCTTCTATCAGCAAGTGCTTGGTAGAGGTTGACTCTTACTTCGGTTTTTACGATGAGAGGTTTCCGTTAGAGCAACAGCGTGTCAGCGGCTTCAATTCGGGCCGGTTTGCTGATATAGAGGAACTTGAATTCATGCAGCAACAGCGCACGCCGCTGAAGGAGCGACACAGCCGAATGCGACCGAAAACCGGCCTGTTTCAGGACGAGGCTGATATTTCTCTTGCCGCGCGAGCTAAGCATTCTGTGGTGCTGTCCTTGGATCAAAAGAAAGGTCCAATAAATGACGCTTATCTTCAGGGCGGCAACGTTGTGTTCTTGGCTGAGTTCGATCCGGCGAGAGCTTCCCTCGCGGAGTACATTCGAGCAGCACTAGACCGGCGCGCTGGGTAAGAACACCCAGGACGTGGATCGACTTTGGAGAGCACCATCAACCGACACACCCTGCACGGTTGTCTGATAATTCGGTCAATGGCGCTCGCCAAAGGCCGCTCTTGCGAACGGCTTGGTACTGCACACCGCCAGTTGCACAACACCCGGCGAACCGGCTTGCAATGGACAGTGGGTCCAGGACTATCCCCGTGGTCTTCATCCGATTACGCGCCATCGGCTGATACAGGCGCCGCGAAATCGCGGTCACCGTCCGCCGGCAGCTGCGCCAAGTTGCGCGCTGTGATCCGGCGGTCGGTTTTCTGGGTTTTGCTTCTACCCCCAGCAAGTCGGGTAGGCGTGTCCCTGTAGGTCGCGCTATTCATCGGTCAGGTTGTTAAAGAGCGTGGTCCTGCGATCCCATCCCCATCCGACTTCGTGGCGGTACGTCCTCCTGCATGGGTTGCAGGGCCGAGGGGGTCTTCCTACGCTGATGCACAGCGCGTAGAAAGAATAGTAGCTAACGCTACTCATTGAGTCAAGAGCAAATGCTACTACTGACGGACGGAAGTTGGGGATTGGCGAGCATGCCGGCGATGAATGCGGTGAATTGGATGGACGAAAAAAAACCCGCCATTGCGGGTCTGCCGTTCAAGCCGACTTCTCGGCTACGTCAGTGCGATCTGCATTGTGTGAAACCCTGCCAAGTGACGCAGGATGCCTGAGCGGGCATTAAGCTGCGCATGTATGCGTCGATTTCGTCTTGGTAACGAACCTCGCTAAATCGCATTTGGGTCACAGCTTCCGACTCTGAGATCGAACCGCGCTCAAGCTTCTCGCTGGTATCAATATCTTGCGCAAGTCTGCGCATCCAAATCACATCACTGCGATCGACTGGCGGTGCGGAAACGATCTCATAAAGCTGCTGGAGATACTGCGACTGGGAGAGTTGTCCGGCATCCACCGCAGCGGAAGCAGCGGGGCGCCATGCCGCAATCGCACTGAGCTTAGGATCTTCTGGGGCTTTAGTAGCGCAGCCGGTCATGGCCGCAAATGCAGCGCAGAGGCACAGGAAACGAGACATGTTGGTTTTCGCTGACGACACATTCATTGCAAGCGATCTCTTCTATCGACGCACCAGGCGCTCATCGACGCCATTGCGCAGATCGTAGGGTGACCACAAAATCCTCCCGACGATCCGCACTTCGCGTCCATCGTCTTCAACCAATGGAAAATCTTTGTGGCCTGGGTTGAGTGACCGCGCCATCCAAACTCCGTCTCGCGCGCGCACGAGACATTTCACGATCATCTTTCCGCCATGGTTAATGGCGTAGATGGTGCGGCTGTCGATTTGACGCCAGTCAGTCACCATTTCTTCAAAAAACAGCATTGGGCCTTGATGCCGGATCACCGGCTCCATGCTGTTGCCATCTGCATAGACGATCTTCATGCGGTCGAGGGGTAGTCCGAATGATTCAAGAAACGATCGTCGGAGCTGAATCTCACCGATTTCCGTCTCATGGTAGTTCTCGATACCGAGGGCACCCGCGGCGAGACGCACGCTCAATTCGGGAACCGGTACAAACTCATGGTCGTTCGCAGAGTAGCCCGCGTGCGCAACATGTCCAACATTCGCTGAGCTAATGCGCAAAGACTCGCGCGGCTCCGGCCTAATTGACGTTGCGGTTGGAAGCTCCCATGGCATCGGTTTAGAAGGGACAAATGGAAATGGCTCTTCAACCGAGCTGAGATCGATTGCCTTGCTTTGTGTAGCGCGCGCAACGGGGACGGGCGGGCTTACCTTCAAGTTGAGCTTGAGTTGGGCTATGGCGAGTGCCAGTGCCCCCTCAAGCGCCTTGAGGTCACCCGGTGCCAATTCTCGAACGTCTCGCTCGTCGATCGAGGCGAAGGGCCAAGAGGCGAGCGTTGGTGCAGGCGCGGACTTGTCGTTGGCTGACGGCTCGAACCAACCAGCCATGCCGTGCAAGCCTTCGATCTGACGAATAGTCTTCTCTGTGATGGGGCGCAGGCCACTCATCAGCTGCCGTATGAACGCGCCGTCTTTATAGCCGAGACGACGACCAAAGGCTGATTTATTGCCTTGGTCGAGCTTATCGATGGCAGCTTGCAGGCGCGCCATTCGGTACTCGGATAGTTTGATCTCGTTCATGGCAGAAACGTAGCATGCGCTATCAGAGCAAAAGCTACTTTACATCGGTAGCTAATGCTACTAGTATCGGCGTATGGACCTGAACTCATACCTCTCCGCTCCTGGTTCGCCGACCGTACCAGAATTGCGCCGACGAATTCTTCATCTTGGCTATGACGTCAAAAGCGACGCTCAGATACGACAGTGGCAGCACCGCTATGCCGGGCGTTTACCTTCGCCAGAAAACTGTCTGGCGATCGAGCGCGCAACTGACAAAGCAGTAACTCGCCAGGAACTTCGACCTGACGATTACTGGTTGATATGGCCAGACTTACCCGCCCCTGCGGGATCTTCGCCGGTGCCCGCATGAGTTCGCTAATCGTTTACAGCGGGTCAGCAGGCCTAATTTTTACCCGCGATGCTCTCAGTTCGCTTCTGTGGCTGTCGATGAATGAAGACAGTGACATGGCGGCCAACGATCCGGCGCCGGACAAGCGCATTCCGATCGGTCCGACAGACATTTGATCAATGGCAGGAGGCTCCGAGGCGTAGCTCCTGAGCCATGTCGTGCTCCACGCAGACACGCTGAAAGATCTGCATTACCGCCGCATCAGTCGGCTCTTCAAAAAATCGACGCGCTATGTCCTGGGCGCGTTCCAACAGCAGTTCAGTTTGGCACTTTTCCATTTCGTTCTCTTTTCAACGTAGTTGATTGGCAGAACCGCATTGCACTGGAAACGCACCGTTTCGTGAATGCGACCTTTATCCGATAGGTATCCGATGCTTCCCGAAATTGAGTCCCAGGAGTCGCGCATAGGCGGCGATACGAGCGGCGGCAAATGTACCGCCAGGCTTGATACGCCTGTCCCGGAGGATCTGTATGACGCGATTGCGTCGCTTGCGGGGCTTTCCGGCAAGACGAAGGCGGAGTATGTGCGTGCGGTGCTGGAACAGCATGCGTTCGGCTCGATCCGCTACATCCGCGCTCGCGTAGGTACGGTGGGCTGACCATGCGCACCAACGTTCGAGACACCAGCAGAGAGGCATACGCCCAGCTGCAGACGGAAGGGAAGCTGGGCCCAAAGCAGCAGCAAATTGTCGATTTCATCGCGAAGCGTCCGGGCTCGGACTTCTCGCGCATCGAGCTTTCGAGTGGGACCGGTATGGCCATCAATTGTGTCGCGGGGCGAGTGAAGGAGCTTCTCGACTTAGGCGTGCTGAAGGAAGGGCGCCGTCGGGCGTGCACGATTACGCACAACAACATCCGGCCGGTGATGCTGGTCCGGGGCCGATTGCTGGGAGGGCGCCATGGCTAAGTTGGCGCTTCGCGTGGACGAGCTCGGCAAGCTGGATGGTCTGACGCCGGCAGATTGCCGTGGATACGCGCGCTTTAAGAAGAAGCTCGGCCTACTGCGTCCGGGCGACACGATCACGTTCGAACATCGCTTCCCGCGAAGCCCCAAGTTCCACCGACTGCACTTTGCCATGCTCGGCGCACTGTTCGACAACCAGGAACAGTTCGCGAACTCCGAGGACCTGCGCAAATGGGTTGAGGTGGGCGCCGGGCACTGTACGTTCGTTCCAGGACCGAAGGGCCGATTGGTGGCGTTGCCTCTCTCAATTGCCTACGACAGCCTGGATGATGCGGAATTTTACGAACACCACATCAAGGTCACGTCATTTCTTCGAACGGTGCAGTCGACACGCTTCTTGTGGCCCGAGATCGGGGACGTTGCTGCCAGTGCTGCTATCGAAGGGCTGCTCGCGGGGTTTGGCGCATGAAACAAGGCAGGCTCGTCCGGAAGTCGCCAATGGCGCGCGGCACCGTATCGCTGTCGCGGTCCACCTTCAAACAGAAGAAGCGCACGCGCATCCGCGCGCCACGCCTTGGTGGTTTCCCCTACGTGCGCAGCCGTGCGCTGCTCGACATCTTTAAGACCCTACCTTGCCAGATTACAGGGCGAGTCGGGGAAACCGACCCCGCGCACAGCAACTGGGCTTGCCATGGGAAAGGCGGACGGATTAAGGCGAGTGATGTCTACGTAGCAGCGATCGCCCGCGATCTTCATCGCGAACTGGATCAGGGCAGCAGATGGAGCCGCCAGGAGCGCCAACGCATCTGGTGGGACGCACACGTGAAAAGCGTGCGTGCGCTGGTGGCGCTTGGCCGTTGGCCGGCGTCGATCCCCGTCCCTGACATCAACACATATCCGTTTTAAGGGCGCATGCAATGAGCGTCGAAGTAATGACCATGGTTTTCAAGCGATACCCGAACGGCGGCGGCGAGATGCTGCTCGCGCTCGCGCTTGCCGACCATTCGAGCGATGACGGATCCGGGATCTATCCCTCGATCAAGTCGCTTGCCGATAAGACGCGCCAGTCCGAACGATCCGTGCAGTATCAACTGCGTCGGATGGAAGAGGCTGGGTGGATCATCCTGGTGAACTCGGGCAATGGCGGCCGTAATCAGCGCCGTGAATACCGAATTTCACCGGACTGGATAAAGGGTGCAGAAATTGCACCCCCCGAAAAGGGTGCAATCCACGACGCAAAGGGTGCAACTAACAACACAAAGGGTGCAATTGGCGACGCTAAAGGGTGCAACGGGTTGCACCCGCATATAACCGTCAATGAACCATCAATAGAACCATCAATAACCATCAAGGCGGAGCGCAAGCGCTCGCGAGGGTTCGACGCCGAATCGATCGCATTGCCAGACTGGCTGCCTTCCGCACTCTGGGCTCGGTGGGTCAAGCACCGCGGCGAGATCAAGAAGCCCATCACCGAAGAGACCGCCCGTTCGCAGATCGGCAAGTTGACCGCATATCGCGCCGACGGTTGGGATCCGACCACCGTGGTCGAGCACTGCATAGCTGGCGGCTACCAGGGTTTGTTCCCGCCCAGCGGCCGTCCACCGATACAGGCGGCGGCAACTCAACTTAATCGCCAGGAAGCCCTGGAAGCAAGCAACCGCGACGCCGTGCAGCGTGCGTTAGGGAGGAAGTGATGCAAGAGTCCGAGCGTGAAGAACTCTACACGTTGGTCAGCAACGTACAGGCGTTTTACAAAAAGCCGATTTCGACTTTTTCGCTTGGCGTCTGGTGGGAAGCTACCAAGCCTTTCGACTTGGAGGCGGTGAAGGATGCATTCAACCGTCACTGCGTAAACCCTGACAACGGCCAATTTGCGCCAATGCCGGCCGACGTGGTGAAGCTGTTGCACGGATCGACCAAGGACGGTGCACTCGTGGCATGGTCGAAGGTTGATCTTGCGGTGCGCCAGGTTGGCCCCTACCAGACTGTGGCATTCGACGACCCGATTATTCACGCCGTGATCCAGGATATGGGCGGGTGGGTGGCGATCGGTGCGAAGGACGGAAAGGAGTGGCCGTTCGTGCGCAACGAGTTCGAGAACCGCTATCGCGGCTACCGACTGCGCAACGATGCGACGGACTACCCGCGCACCATGATCGGAATTGCCGAGGCTCAGAACGGGCGCGAAGGGTTCGACACGCCGCCGCCAGTGTTGATCGGCGACCCAAAGCGGGCGCAGGTGGTGATCGCACGCGGCGCCGATCGACGGGGGCTCGGTTTCACCCGTATGGATCCGGCAACTGCGGCGCAACTCCTGCCAAACCGACAGGCGCTATAGCGATGGATCAATCCAATCTGATATTGCTGTGCTTCGTTCTCGCCGAGTGCGTCGGCTTCGGGCTTTTGATGGGGAACCTGTCGCGTCATGGCGCGCGCCTTGGCGACATCTTCCGAACGGGTGCCGCCGGCGAGCAGGACTACGGCTATCGCCATCGTGGAGGCCGGTCATGACGGTCCAGTGCATCGACTGCACCAGCGCGGATCCGAAGGGCGCTGGCGCCATGGCCCGCCAGGGCTACGCCCGCTGCGCGCACCTGACCACAGCGGAATTCATGAGCCTGATCTACCCGCGCCAGTGCGACCAATTCAAGAACGCCCCGTCCGGCGTCGCCACAGCACGCGTCACCTGGCTGAAGACCCAAAGGAAGGCAGCATGAGCACCCGCATGAGCGCCGCGCAATACGTTGCCGGCCATCCCCGCATCCGCCCACCGCGCAAGAGCAAGTACCGAAACGAGAAGACCGCGGTGGACGAAATCCTTTTCGACAGCAAGCGCGAATCCGTGCGGTACCGCCAGCTGCGCGCATTGCTCGCCGCCGGTGCGATCAGCGACCTTCGGCTGCAGGTCAAGTTCACGCTGATCCCAGCGCAACGCCGTGCCGACGGCAGCGCTGAGCGCGCCTGCACCTACGTGGCCGACTTCGCCTATCAGCAGGACGGGCGCGAGGTGGTGGAAGACGTGAAAGGAGTGAAGACGCCCGACTACGTCATGAAGCGGAAGCTGATGCTTCACGTTCACGGCATCACCGTGCGGGAGGTGGCGTGAAGAACGGATACATGGCGCTCGAGTATGCGCTTTGGGCAGGCATCGCAATTTGGATTTGGTGGGAGTGGCTGCGCGATGGGAACCGGTAGGGCCGGCGTCGTGGTCAATTTTGAGATGAAACAGGGGAGCGGTATGGCGAAGGATCAGGCCAACAACGGAGCGGCAATTATGGAAGAACGGCTATTTACGAGTGCGCACGCCGCGCTAACGTTCGCATTCAATTACTCGGCGCAGGCGGTCGAGCGCCCGATGATGGCCAGGATGGCCGATAAGGGCGGAGGTAGCGGGAAGGGGCTCGGCGGGCTGGATGGAGCAGGGCAGGCGGGCATGATCCTGAGCAAGGTGACATCGCTGTCGCGCCTGCATCAGGCAATCCTTTGGGCGCGATTCGGCGAGCGCGTGGCGAACTGCCCGTGTTGCGGCAGCCCTGCGGACGATCATGATTGGTTGGCCGCGATACGCGTGATCTCCGACCATGCCGTGGCTGACGCCCTTTCGTCGCATGTCACCTCTCGGATACTGCGCGACGCGATCATTGCTCGATACTTCGGGAAGAAATTGCTACTGCAGGACGCGGCATCGCGAGCGAACGTGAGCACAAATACAGCGACGAAGCACAACGGCCTGCTGGTGACTTGGCTGCGAGGAAGCAGGACGACCAAGGAAGCAGATGGGCAGCGTGGCGCAGGAAAAAAGGGGGAAGAAGCTCGCGCAATGGAGGCGATCGCCGCGCTGTTCTCCGAGTGCGGATTAACCGGATAGGGACGCAACTGACGAAATATCTTGTCAGTTGTGATTTTCACTCCTAAAATACGCCTCGATTAGTCACTGTTCATCAGTGCGCCCCGAGCCCGCAGGCCTTCGCCGAGCGGGCTTTTTTATAGGTGAAAAGTAGATGCGGTGGTGGATCCCAGCTCTCGTGATTTTTGCGCTGGGTGCTGCTGGCTTTTATCAGATCAGCAAGCCAATCGTCCCCGAACCGCAGTGTGCCGATCGAACTCCTGAGGAACTCGAGCAGGCGGTGTTTCGCCACATGAAAAACCGCACGTCTTGGGCCTTTCCTCCGCATCCGGTCGCCACTCCGTTTCTTGAACAACACCGTTTTCTCCGTAACGAGTATGGCTATTCGCCCGACCCTCGATCGTGGATCGTCCCGTTCACTGTTGGAGAGGGTGCATCCACCAGTTCGAACACGATGATTGCGATCGTGCATTGCAGCGGCTATGTCGAACTCAGTTTCTGGCGGCCGACACCATAGTCGGTCGAAGAACGGCCAAACCTTGCTATCTTCCTTGCTCTGCCACTCGCTATCTGCTGATAGCTTGCACAACCGATAGGAAGAATATGCGGGCTTCGACGTCGTTTATTTTGACCATTGCGCTTGGGACGGTGTTCTTCTACTTTCTGAATCGGCCGTACGTGCCGGGACCGCCTTGCCCAGATCGGACGCCTGAGTTCCTGGAGCGGGCCGTAACGCAACGAATGGAGAGCAGCGGGACGCGATTTTTTAATCCCGACAAGCTCGCAGTAGCCTTCTTGGCACAACACCGCTTTCTTCAAGACGAAATTCAATACTCGCCAAGTTCTCGGCTTTGGGGAATTGCGTTCACAGTCGGTGAAGGTCAATCGACCAGCAAGAACTCCTGGACAGCGATCGTGGGCTGTGCCGGCTCGGTCGAACTGAGCGGATGGGAGCCGAAGCCAACGCAAACGGGATGGCGGCCGCCCAAGGATTGGATTCCACCCGATCAGCGATAGCTTTCTTTCTTTTTGAAGCCCGCAGGCATTCGCCGAGCGGGGTTCTTTTGCGTCTGGAGCGGCCATGTCCCACATCATCAACGATCACTTTTGCGATGCCGCCGACGGCCCGGTGACAGTGGCCGCGACCGACGAGCCGGGCAACGGGAACGCCAATCACGAGTACGTCATCGGCGTGGATCTGGCCAGCGGTCCGTCCAAGACGATTATTCGCTTCCAGGATGGCGCTATCCAAGAGGTAGGCGTCAACGGCCTCACCAATGAAACGCTACTGGCCATCGTGGCCGACCGCCTTCGAGGCTTCCAGTCCGGGCCCTACGCCTGCCTGGAAAATGCACTTGCCCTGAAGTGCGTGAACGAATCCATCCAATGGCACCACCAGCGCACCCGCTTGCGCCTGCGTCGCAGTGTGGAAGGCACATCCGAGGTAACGCCTGATGGCAACGAAGAAACCAGCGGCGCCGGCCAAGAAGCCGAAGGCGCAGCCCAAGAGCAAGACCCCACCGCCTGAGCGAGCCCTTACCGCTCGTCAGGAGCGTTTCGTCGCTGAGTACTTGATCGACCTGAACGCGACACAGGCTGCAATTCGTGCGGGATATAGCGCGCACACGGCGCAAGAACAGTCGTCCCGCCTGTTATCGAACGTTATGGTTGCCCGGGCTATCGAGTCGGGCAAGACGCGGATCGCCACGAAGCTGGAATTTACGGCTGAGCGCGTGCTGAAAGAGTTGGCCAGGCTCGTGACGTTCGACGTGCGCAGGCTATACAACCCCGACGGTTCGATGAAGCACCCGACCGAGTTGGACGACGACACCGCCGCCGCGCTTGCCCAGATCGAGGTCATGGAAGAGTTCGAAGGCGTCGGCGCCGAGCGCGAGCTGATTGGCCTCACCAAGAAGGTGAAGACGTTCGACAAGAACACGTCGATCACCACGGCGATGAAGTATTTCGGCCTGCTGGTCGATCGCAAGGAAGTCCGCTCTGGGCCGCTGGCTGCCGCCACAGACGAAGAAGTGGAAAGCCAGATTCGTGCATCCGCCGCCGAGGTTGCTCGCCTGGAAGGTGTGCCCGTCGAGCAGATCCTGTCGCGCATGGGCGTGAGCAAGGCCAGCGGCAAGACGGTGCACTGATATGGCAGCAGGTGGTATGGCGGTCGCGAATCCTCGCGTCGCGCTGGCTGCCGCCTTGCAGGAACGTGCGTACCGGGCGAAGCGCAATCGGCTGAAGTACTACCGGCCGTATGCCAAGCAGGAAGACTTCCACGCGCTGGGCGCCACGACACGGGAACGGCTGTTCTCTGCGGGCAACCAGCTGGGCAAGACCTACTCGGGCGCTTATGAGACGGCGATGCACCTCACCGGCCGGTACCCGGATTGGTGGGAAGGCAAGGTATTCGAGAAGCCCACGGCCGGGTGGGCGGCATCGGTCACCGCGGAACTGACGCGCGACGGCGTGCAGCGGCTGTTGCTCGGGCGGCCGGGCATCGAAAGCGATCAAGGGCACGCTGCTATTCCGGCCGATGCGATCGCTGAGGTGAGCGCCCGTAGTGGCATCGCCAATGCCAAGGCGCAGGTAGTGGTGCGCCACGGTGGCGGCGGTGATGTTCAGGCGGGCCACAGCATCCTGGGCTTTCGGTCGTATGACCAAGGCCGCGAGAAGTTCCAGGCCGAGACGCTGGATTTCGTGTGGTTCGACGAAGAACCGCCGCACGACATCTACATGGAAGGGCTGACCCGGACGAATACCACGCTGGGGCCGGTCTACCTGACGTTTACGCCGCTCAAGGGCATGTCCGAGACGGTCATGCGCTTTCTGGTGGATAAGGCCCCTGGCACGGCCGTGGTGTTCATGGGCATCTTGGACGCCGGCCACTACACCCGTGAGCAGGCCGAGACGATCATTGCGACCTATCCGGCGCATGAGCGGGAGGCAAGAGCTTACGGCAAGCCAGTGCTGGGAAGCGGCGCCGTGTTCCCGGTACCGGAATCGGACATCGTGGTGCCGGCGTTCGGCATCCCGGAGAACTGGCCGCGCATCGTCGGCCTCGATCTGGGATGGGATCACCCCACTTCTGCGGTTTGGATGGCGCTGAACCCGGACGCCGACATCGTCTACCTGTACGACGTGTACAAGGCGCGCCAGAAGACGGTATCGGTGCATGCCTCCGCGATCCGCGCGAAAGGCGACTGGATACCGGTCGCATGGCCGCACGATGCTTTGCAGGCCCAGAAAGACACCGGCGTGCCGATGCGCGATGCGTATCAGCGCGAAAACGTCAACATGCTGCCCGACCGGGCCAGCTTTGAGGACGGATCCTCAGGCGTGGAAGCGGGCATCCAGATCATGCTGGATCGGATGGTGAAAGGGCAGTTCAAGGTCTTTTCGCACCTGGAAGACTGGCTTTCCGAATACAGGCTCTACCACCGCAAGGATGGCGTGGTCGTCAAGAAGATGGACGACGCGATCTCTGCCAGCCGTTATGGCCTCATGTCGCTGCGATTCGCGACCGTCAGGAGCACACAGAAATTGAAGATACACCGCGAAGGATGGCGAGGATGAACGACGCTGTAAACGGCTTGGCGCTGCTGCACCAGCAGGACGACAAGTCTGCGTCTGCGCGCGACCATGCTCCGCGGGATCCGCACGCGCTCCAGCTGCAAAGCCTGGAACGCTGGATGGGCGAGATCCAAAATCAGCCGGCGTGGCGCCGCGAGGCGGACAAGGCGGTCGATTATTACGACGGCAATCAATTGGATGCTGACACCATCCAGCGGCTCGACAGTCGCGGGCTTGGCCCGCTGGTCACCAACCTGATCAAGCCTACGGTGGACGCGGTGCTCGGCATGGAGGCCAAGACCCGCACCGACTGGCGCGTGGGTGCGGACGACGAGCAGCACACCGAGGTGGCCGAAGCGCTCTCCGCCAAGATTCACGAGGCGGAGCGCGAGGCGAATGCCGACATGGCCACATCCGAGGCGTACGCGCAGCAGATAAAGGCGGGCTTCGGCTGCGTCGAGGTGTCACGCGACTCCAACCCGTTCAATTACCCGTACCGCGTCGAATCGGTGCACCGGCGGGAAATGTACTGGGACTGGCGCAGCAAGAAGCTCGATTGGTCCGACGCCCGATACGTGGTGCGCCGCCGCTGGTACGACGCCGATCATCTGGCGTCATTCTTTCCTGAACATGCCGATCTGATCCGCTTTGCGGGGCATGGCTGGCGCGATTGGGCCGATTTCCTGACCGTGGATAATCGTGTGAGCCTGAACCTCGCGCACGGGCTAGAGCAGGAGCGCGTGTCGTGGGACGATTACGAATGGCGCGATACCGAACGCGGCCGAGTCAGTTGCTTCGAGGTCTGGTACCGGGTTTGGATTCGCGGCCTAGTGCTGCGTCTGCCCGGCGGCCGGGTGATCGAGTTCAACCAGGCGGATCCGCAGCACCGCGCGATCGTCGCCACCGGCATGGTTCAGCCGAAGGTGGCGGTATACGACAAGGTGCGCGTGGCTTTCCACATCGGACCGCACCGAGTTCGTGACGTTTCCACGAATCGTCGGCGCTTCCCCTATATCCCGTTCTGGGGCTACCGGGAGGATCTGACCGGCGTACCGTACGGCTTGATCCGCTCCATGCTGTCGCCGCAGGACGAGCTCAACGCCCGCGCGCAGAAGATGATGTGGCTGCTGTCAGCGCGCCGCACGCAGATAGACAGCGATGCGCTGGACGAGAAATACAACACGCTTTCGGACGCGTCCCGCGAGATGGGAATGTCCGACGCCTTCATCGTGACGAACCCGATGCGCAAGGGCGGCCAGACGGCGATCCGCGTGGACGAGAACATGCAACTGTCGCAGTTCCAGTTCCAGATCATGCAGGAACGCAAGCAGGCCATTCAGGAAGCCGCCGGCGTCTACAGCGCAATGATGGGCCAGCAGAGCAATGCATCGTCGGGCTTGGCCATCCAATCGCTTGTGGAGCAGGGCACAACGACGCTCGCCGAGATCAACGACAACTATCGCTACGCCCGTCGTGGCGTGGGTTCGGCGCTCTTGGACCTGCTGAAAGAGGACATGATCGACCAGACGGAGATCATGGTGGACACCGGCATGACAAAGAAGCGCGTCATGGTGAACATCCCGATGACCGACGACGTGACCGGGCAGCAGTACAAGCGGAACGACGTACAGTCGGCACCGGTCAAGATCGCGCTGTCCGATGTGCCCAGCACCCCGACATATCGCGCCCAGCAATTCGGCCAGTTCGCCGAAATCCTGAAGTCGTTGCCGCCGCAGCAGCAGGCCTTGCTGGTGCCGTTCGCGCTCGAAATGAGCGACTTCGCGCATCGCAAGGATATGGCCAAGTTCCTGCGCGAGCAGATGGGCATCCAGCTCGATCAGGATTCGCCCGAGGCGAAACAGCAGCAGGAAGCCGTGCAGCAAGCCCAGGCAGCCCAGGCTGAACTCGCCATGCGCGACGCGGAGTCGAAGATTGAAGAGCGGCAAGCGCGCACGCGCAAGCTGCTCGCCGAGGCCGAGAAGGCAGCGCGCGACAGCGGCAACGACCAGTTGGCCGACCGCCTTGGCGCCGCGCAGGCCGAGCTCGAAAAGATCCGTCTGCACGAAGAGGCCGAGACGGGCCGGGCGGCGATGCGCGAGCGCGGCGAGACCGAGCGAGCGCTCATCGCAGCTGCGACCGCTGGCCAGCCAGCTGAGGCGCGCGCGGCCTGACATAGATTTTTCCCAGTCCAGGGATACGGACACCCCACAGCCCCACGGGAGACCGGCGGGGCTATTTGCATTTTCGGACCTATCCGAGAACTAGGAGCGTGAAAAGTGAGTACTGAAATCGACTTGAACCAAGCATTGCGCGATCCCTTGAGCCTGCCCGAAGGCTTCGACATGGATGCGTTCGCCGAGGGCGCCAGCCCCGACGACCTTGTCTCTGGCGAAGTATCAGAACGCGACGGTGATGGCGAGTCCACGAACAGCGAGGGCGATAACGACGGTGGTGCGCCCGACACCAGTGGACGAGACCAGCCCGGAGAGAAAGCCGGCGCGAAGGATGAACCCGAAGGCGGCTCGAAAGAGGATCCGGAAGGTTCGGTCATCAAGTCGAAGGACGGCAAGTACGAGATCCCCTACGAGGTGCTGCGCAGCGAACGCGAGCGACGCCTTGCGGCAGAGACGATGGCCCGCGAACTGACCGAGAAACTCGAGTTGGAACGCCAGGCTGCCGCATCGGGCCGCACCGCGAAGACCGCCGACCTGTCGGAAATCGTGGATGAGGATCTGATGGCGCAGCTGCGCGAGGAATCGCCACAGCTGGCCGAAGTGCTGGACAAGTTGGTGGACCGCGTGAAGACGCAACACGCCGAGATCGAAGCCGCACGCCCTGCCGCCGAACAGGCGCAGCGCGATCGGCAGGTCTCCGCGATGTCGGCGATCGAAGACGCGATCGAAGCCAACCCCAAGCTGCTCCACGCCCGTACTCACGACCCGGACCAGTTCAACGGCATCGCCGAGGTGGACGCCTATCTGCGCACGCAGGCCCGATTCAAGGACCTGCCGTTGGATGAGCGTTTCGCCAAGGCGGTGGCGATGTACGAAGCCGCCAATGGTGTGATCGAGTTGCCCAACGCAAAGCCGGCCGCTGTGCCGACCAAGACTGCGGCGACGCCAGCCGACACCCAAGCGCGCCTGGACGCGGCCATCAAAAAGGCCAACGCAACCACAGGCGGTCCCAACACGCTGTCAGACATTCCCGGTGGCGCATTGCCTGCCACCGACGCTGCTGGCGAGATCGAAGAAATGAGCGGTATCGCACTGACGAACAAGCTCCTTTCCATGACCCCCGATCAGCAGGAGGCGTATCTGGCGCGCCTCACGTAACCCACCCCTACGTGATCTGACCAGGAGACTCCATGTCTACCACCCGTATTCCCGTTGGCAGCAAGATGGCCCGCAAAGTGTTCGGCGCCGCTCTGTTCGCCAACACGTTGCGTCAAGCCTCGTTGACCAACAACATGACCGGCGCCGCGCCCAAGCAGTCCGACGCGGAAGCCAAGCTGAAGGGCCAAACGTCGCCGGATATGCCCTTCGTCCGCGTGACGGACCTTTCCAAAGGCCAGGGTGACGCCGTGAGCGTCGACCTGATCAACCAGACCGGCGGCAAGCCGATAATGGGCGATCGCATGGCTGAGGGTAAGGGCGAACGCCTTGACACCAGTTCGATGGACATCCGCATCGACTTGGCGACCAAGGTGGTCGATGCTGGCGGCAAGATGACCCAGCAGCGTACGGTGCACAACCTGCGCGGCTTGGCCATGGCCAACCTGCAGGGCTACTTCCGTCGGTACAACGACCAGGCTTCGATCGTTCACCTGGCCGGCGAACGCGGTTCGCAACTGGGCACCGACTGGGTTATCCCCAAAAAGGAAGACCCCGATTTCGGCGAGATCTTGATCAACCCGATCAAGGCGCCCACCTTCAACCGTCACTTCGTGGCGAACGGCAACACTGTCGATCAGGGCGGCGACAAGCTGAACGCGATTGACTCGACCGACATCCTGAAGCTCGAGCATATCGACGCGCTCGCCGCGATCCTGGACGACGCCGAGTTCAAGCTGCAGCCGATCAAGATCGCTGACGATCCTGCCGCCCACGACGAGCCGTTGTATCTGCTGCTCGTGACCAACCGCCAATGGAACAGCATCCTTACGGCGACGGGCCCGACGGCATGGCGCACGTTCATCCAGAACGCCTGGAACCGCAAGTCGCACGGCTCGAAGCATCCGTTGTTCACCGGCGAGGCCGGAATCTGGAACAACATCTTGATGCGCAAGATGGACCGTGCGATCCGCATGCCGGCTGGTTTCCAGACGAAGTACTGCACGGCTGCCGGTCGAGCAACCGCGCAAGAAGGGGTAGTGTCGGTGAACCCGGCACTGGGTGGCGGCTTTGCCGTCGATCGCGCCATGCTGCTCGGCGCGCAAGCGCTGGCGCACGTCTACGGCAAAAACCAGACCAGCGAGACGTATGCCAACTGGATGGAACGTCGCTACAACTTCGAGCGCAACCTCGAAGTGGCTGGCGAAGTGATGGGCGGCAAGGCCAAGCTGCGCTTCGAAGTGCCGGACGAAAACGGCGACAAGGTTCCGACCGATCACGGCGTGATGGTGTTGGACACCGTCGTCAATCTCAATCTCGGCGGCTGATAGGGCGGGGCCGCGGTGACGTGGCCCCAACCATCCTTCCCCAGAAATCAGGAAAACACCATGAATATCTTTGCTCCCGATTACGGCACCAAGCTGCTGCACATGGCCGAAGGCGGTAACGCCCTCGCCGAGGACTACACCGTGCAGGGCAAGCCGGGTGCCGGCGACAAGCTGTACTTCGGCATCATCCAGGCAGGCGTGCGCGTGCACGCCGTCCAGATCCTCAGCGGCGCCGCAGGCGCTGGCGCTTCGGTGAAGGTGGGCTTCGAGCCGGCCGACAACGAAGACCCGCGAGTGGCGGACGACGACTACTTCATCCCGGCGGGCGCCAGCCTTGCCACGGCGGGTGCCGTGTCGTCAGCGTCTCTCCCCATCACCTTCGACTATCCCGTCAAGCTGGTGGCCACGGTGGGCGCTACGGCATTCGCCAACGACACCAAACTGGTCGCGATCGTGACCGGTAAGGTGGTCGGCGTCCTGTAAAAGGACTGCCGATCGTAGAGGGCCGGGGCAACCCGGCCCTTTTCTTTTCAGGAGCTACGAATGACGACGAATCTCGTTGCCGTCGAATACATCGGCACCAAGCCGGTAAAGAAAGACAATGTCGCGGAGACCGGCTTGAGTTGGACGCCCGGCCAGGTGCACTACCTGCCCGTGATCATTGCCACGAAGCTGCTCGCTCACCCCTCGATTTGGATCGACGGCACCGATACTGCGGAACAGGATCCCTCACGTGTCGGCATGGTTGTGGACAGCACCCCTGACGAGCCCAACACGTCTGTCGAAGACGACAGTACCGCGATCGATCTGCCGAACCTGCAGAACATGACCAAGCCTGATATTCAGGCCTATGCTCTGCGCGCATTCAATGTGACGCTTGAGCCGGCCATGAAGAAGGACGACATGATCCAGCAGGTCGTCAGCCTTCGAAATGCCGAAGACTCCCACGGCGCCAATAAGTAAATGGCAGCGCTTGGCGATTTCGACCGGTACGTGCTGCCGTTCGTGAATGGCGCGCCGGCGCCGGCCATCGAAGACGCTATCCGGGACGCGTGCATCGAGTTCTGCACGCGCGCGGGTGTCCTGCGCGCGACGTTAGACCCGATCACTCTCACGCCGGCTGTGCCTGAAATCGAGCTGGATGCGCCGGAGGCAGACACGCAGATCGTTGAAGTGACGGCAGCATGGCTCCCCGAGGGCCCAGTCGATCCGCTCACACGGCCGGAGCTTGACGCTCTTTACCCGCTCGGTTGGGCAAGCGCCTCCGTTGGAGCGACGCGCGAGGTGCGCGGCTTCTACAGCCGGCGGCCTGGATTGCTGTCACTGGTGCCGGCGCTGAACGCCAAGGCACCACGGGCACTGCGCCTCGAGGTCACGTACGCGCCGACCCGCGACGCGCAGGAGGTCCCTGACCTGCTGTACCAGCGATACGCCGAGACGATCGCTGCGGGCGCGCTCGCGCGCTTGCATCAGCACCCCGGCGCGGAGTACGCCGATGTCTCTCGCGTGTCGGCGTACAGCGCTCGTTTCAACGACGACATCAACCGCATGGCCGACGACGCCCCGCGCGGCTTCGGTCGCAAGCAGCTTCGTACGGCGCCCGAAATCATATGAAAGCCAGCGACATCATTACGCGGGCACGCGACATCATCCAGGACGCAGGCGGCCATTACTGGACCGCCGACGAGCTCATGCGCTGGCTGGCCGATGCGCGGGCTGATGCGTACAAGCTGCGACCCGATCTGTACGAGGTCACCGAAGACCTGCCGCTGGTAGCCGGCGCCAGGCAAAAGCTGCCAAATGGCTCACGCTGGCTGTTCGAGGTGGTGAATAACGTGTCCGCTCCGCGTCGCCGCAGCGTGACCGTAGCCGACGGCAAGGTGCTGGATCGCCATCGGCCCTCATGGCGTGGGCAGCCTGGCGTCGCCGAGATCCGGCACTACCTGTACGACGACCGCAGCCCGTCGCAGTTTGAGGTTTACCCGCCCGCGCGCGACGGCGTGGTCGTGGCCGTCAGCTACGCCAAGCCGCCCGCAGCGACGATCGCGGCGGACGATGAATTGGTTCCTGAGGGCGAGCATGGTGCGTCGCTCACCGACTTTGTGCTGTACCGGTCCTTCCTGAAAGAGGCCGATACGGTACCGGCGTTCTTCGCTCGCGCCACCAACCACCTGACGCTCTTTCAGGGCGCAATGACAGGCGCAATTCAAACCAAGCTCGCCACGAGCCCGAACGCGAAGGCCTAAGCATGGCATCCGAGAAAATTAAGCTGGTGCAGGGCGACACCCGACCGCAACTCATCCTGTCGGTGACAGACCAGATCAGCAAGCGCCCCGTGGACCTGTCGGCTGCCGGCACGCAGGTGCGACTGCTTTTCCGTGAGGTCGGTGCGGAGGATCTCAAAGCGACGATGAATTGCTATCCGATCGTCGGCTACCTCAATCCGGAAACGCGCGAGGTCGAAACCCAGTCGCCCTACAACGTGCCTGGCCGCGGCGGACGTGTCGTGATGGGCTGGCTGCCGGACGCGCTGGACACTGCCGGCGAGTTTGAAGGCGAGGTCGAAACGACGTTTCCCGACGGCACCGTGCAGACGGTGTACGAAACGGTTCGCTTCACTGTGCGTGAGCAGTTCCGTGGCGGCTGATCGCCCAGGCGTCGAAGCCGAGGTCTGGTCGGTCGAGGCGGAGGTGGTAGCTCCCGCGCTCGATCTGCGCGGAACCGAGGTCTTCGCGTTGGCTCTCGAATGGGTTGCTGCACGCGTAACGGCGCAGCTTGACCCGCTCGGCCTAAACCCGGTGATCATAGATCTAGCCGAGGCGTTGGACGCCTTGCGCATGAAGTATCGATTTTCGGACGCAGCGGAAGCGGCTGACGCGCGAACGACGCGCGTGAGAGCAGCGCTGGCGAGCATAGCCAGGGCGGACGATTCGACCAAACTGATTACCCGCTCCCGATTTGCCGATAGCGTGCCGGCGGCGGACGCCGTGCAATTGATTGCAAAACAGGTTTTGGCGTCACCCTCGATTGCCGTCGATGCTTTCGCTGTGAAGATCATGCGGGCCGTCGTAAGTGAGGCAGAGGCGCTGGACGCACTTGCGACTCGCGCTCGAACAGCGATTCAGTCGGCAATCCGCGCAGCTGACGTTGGCCGGCTCGTGAAATATGACTACGTGGCCGATGGCTACGTGACACGCGGCTACGTCGCCGCGACGACAACATTCTAGGAAACTGCCCATGACTCCCACTCATTCCGATGCGATGTCGGACGGCGCACTGCCGTCTGGACAGTTGCGCATCACGATCCGCCGCGCCAATGGCACGACCGAACGCCATCTGGTCAAGAACCGGATTCTCACTGCTGGTCGCGCATTTATCGCCGAGCGGATGATTGGCACGCCAGCCGTCGTGTCGCACATGGGCGTGGGCACGGGCACGACGGCCGTCGCCGACGGCGACACTGCGCTTCGCACGCAGCTGGGCGCGCGTGTCGCCGTCACGGCCGCTGTCAACGGCAACGTGGTGACCTATACCGCCGAGTTGCCGCCCGGCACCGCCACTGGCGCGCTCACCGAGGCAGGCCTGTTCACGTCGGCCACGGCAGGCCGCATGACATGCCGATCCGTTTTCGGCGTGAAGACCAAAGACCCGGGCGATCACATCACGATCAACTGGGACAACATCATCAATCCGCCTGCGTAAGACATGCCGATTCCACTGATTCTTCGCGCACAGAAAGGCGCTGCGCTTACCTTCGATGAGGTCGATGGCAACTTCGTCGCGATCGCCGAGGTGGCCGATGCTGCAAAGGATGCGGCCGCGGCGATTCAGGACGGCAAGGGCCGGCCGAACGGGTACGCCGAACTTGACGCCTCCGGTAGCTTGGCGCAGCGCTCGAAAGTGGCGGCTGACACTGATGCGCTGGCCATTCGTGACGCGGGGGGCGCGGGCGCTGCAAAGTCGGCGACGATGGTAGCCTCGAGAGTGGGGACCATCACAGGTTCCATCGTCATCAAGACCGGTGTGTGGCAAGACGACGCGGATGCCACCTGCCATGTGCGCGCCAACGTGAACGGTAACGCCGCAGTGCTTAACAAGCTGCTGGACGTCACGCTGCAGTTCCGGAACTACTCGACGGCGAACGGGACGCGTTCCTTGGCTTACGTCAACAACGGCGGGCTTCCGCTGGTCGTCTTCGGCGCCAAGCACGCCGACGGCTATTGGTGCTGGATTCTCAGCCCGATAAGTGGCCAAGCTTGGACGTCCGTGGCAGTAGTTGAACTGGTCGCCACTCTCGTACGCAGTGGCAACGCCGCTCAGTTGACGGATAACAGTGCGAAAGCATGGTCCATTCTGTTTCCCACAGCATCCGAATTGGCGACGTATACAAACGTCGCGCCGGCTGTCGAGGATGCATGGGCTCTGACGCCGACCGACATCAACGTTGCTGGCGGTGTTGCAGGCCTTAACCCCGCGCTTCGCCTCAATTACGCCAGCGAGATTTTGGCGACCGCAATGGCCGGCAACCACGGCCGAACGTTTGTCGCACCAGCGGCGCTGCATAGCAATTCATCTGCAACGATCACCGGGTGTTTCGTCATCAAGCTGTCGAACGTCACCGCGATGCACACGGTGCGCGCCCGCGCCTTCAACTACGGTGCCGTGGCAACGCGGGGGGTGAGCGAGTTTACGGCGAGTCTTTACCACACGAACGGTCAGGCAAGCGGAAGTTGGGCGACGCTGTACCAAAGCCAGTACGGCACGTTACCGATCCCGATCTCGATGGCGAACGAAACCTCGACCGGCCGTCGTTGCGTCATTGTGGGCACACCCACAACGCCCTGGAATTTCCCTGCACTCAATGTGCTCGATTCGACCAGCCATCGCAGCACGATCGCTCAGGCCAACGGCGGCGAGTCAGTCGACGTCGAGTGGGCCACGAACCTCGACGCGTACAACAGCATTGTCGACGTCCCCGACACGGGGCCCAACAGCGGCAAGTTCACCATTGACGGATTTCTTGCGAATGGGGTCGATGCAAACACGCTTACAAAGCCGGGTGCGAATTACGGGATCAGTCGGAATGACACCGGCGCGACGCTGCTGAACTGGCCATTCGCGGGCGCTGGAGCGATCGAGGTGTTCCCGTGGGCGACCCAGGGGTACGTCGCACAGTTGGGCTTGAGCTACAGCGGCGGCGGCCGCCTTGGACTGCGCTTTCAGACCAATGCCACGACATTCAGCGATTGGCAGGAATTTGCGCGTCTGCAGTCAGTAGGCGGTACTTTGCCGCTCGCATCGATTCCTCAGCTGCCTTTGGCGCGTGTCACGGGTGCCGCGCCGCTTGCCAGTCCAGTGTTTACGGGATCGGCGAACGTGGGGCCAGACGTAAACCAACGCGCTACGGTGGGGCCTGGCCACGTCGATCTCAAAAGTTCCGTTCATGGCGGGTTTGTCGACATGGCCACCGCTGACGCTACCGACTTCGACTGGCGCATCAAGAATGATTCGTCCGGTACGACGCTGGGAACGCTCGGCCTTTACAGCCGCTCGGGCGGTTATGTGCTGATCAACCCGGACGGAAACATCTATTCGACCCGCCTCGGCGCCATGGTGCCGGGGCTTGGCTTCTACGTGGCTGATGCGATCAGCGCGTTGAACTCCACGCTGAATTCGGTGAAAGCTCGTACCGATGGTGGTAACGGTCTCGTTCACACGCTGACCGGCAATACCATCGATCAATACTGGAACGGCACTGGCGTCGTAGTTCGGATCGACGGGAACGCGAACACCGATCGCCGATTCTGGGACACCACCGCGCTGCCGAACCCGGCAACCACGGCAATCACCAATGACCTCCAAGCTCAAGTCACGGCACGTGTGATCCGAGACGGGGCCGATTATATGGGGTTCTTCGGCAACAACCCGTTGCGACCCTACATGCGCCAAAGCTCTTCGGGCAACTACATCGAGATTCCGGTGTCATCGGGCGTACAGCGTGTCGCACATGGCGGGTCGTACGTGGAAATCCTCGCCTCTGATGGCGTGGCGCGCGGCGTTTCCTACAACGTCTCGGATCGAAACAAGAAGAAGAACATCAAGCCGTCGACGGCCAGCGCGCTCGGCGTGATTGACCTCTTTCGGTTTTTCTCGTTCTTTTACCGCGCGGACTCGGGCATGGATCCGACGCTCGAGTATTCGATCGGTGCGATGGCGCAGGACATGGAAGCGATCGACTCCACGTTCGTGCAGACGCTTTCGGACGGGACGAAGATGCCCGTGACGATGCCGCTGCTCATGCTGGCCTTGAAGGCCAATCAAGAATTGAATGAAAAACTGCGCTTGCTGACTCAGCGCGTTGAAGAACTGGAGCGCCAGAATGGCTGACCTATCGAAAGTAGTGCTGAATTTCGCGAAAGCGGACAACGTCGTCCAATTCGACAACGCCGAGTTGACCGTGCTCGTGGAGACGCCCGCGCCGTTTCCCGGCTTACCGCCGATCATCAACTCGGCGAGCATGCGGACGAACTCGTTGGATGATCCCACGCTTGTGGCTATTCTTGGCCAGGCGAACGTCGCACTGGTGGCGAAAGTGGGCGAATTGGAAAAGGAAGCGGCTCGACTGCGTGACGAAGCGGCCTCAAATTCTGACGCTCACACGACCGCAGTGACGGAACTCAAAGCTGCGCATGCGGCGAAATTGGCAGAGCAGCAGAGTCTTTTCGACAAGACGGTCTCGCGCCTGAGCACTGACCTGGCGGCCGCGCAGCAGGCTGCGGCAGAAGAGAAGGGCGTTGCAGCCAAGCTCAAGCAGCAGGCTGCCGAAGATGCGGCCCAGCTCGAGCGGCAAGCGCACTCAATCGCTGAACTTGGGCGTGAGGACGCGCGCGTGAAGAAACTGCTCTTGGACGTCACCAAAGAACGGGATGAGGCGATCGATCAGCTCAATGAGCTTTCGGGCGTCACCGCGGCACCGGCGACGGATGGCGCGACGTGAGGATCCCGCTGAAGGCATTCGGTGGCATGCAGCCGCGTGTCGAGCCGCATCTGCTGCCGGATACAGCCGCGCAGCACGCGCTCAACGCACGTCTATGGTCCGGAAAGATCGGTGCCTTCCGCCAGCCTCAGTTGGTCACTGCGCTCGGTAAGCTGGGCAGCAAGCGCGCGATCTACCGCTTTGGGAAGGGCCTGGACGACGATGCGCGGTTCTGGTTTCACTGGTTGAACGATACTGACGTGGCGCGCGGCCCGATCGTGGACGACACGCAGGAGCGAACATACTTTACGGAAGCCGGGAAGCCGCCCATGGTGACGGATGCCACGATGGCCACGGGTGACGCCAACATGCCTACCATTGCGTATCGGCTGGGCGTGCCGGCGCCGACGGCGCGCGCGACGCTGACGGTCACGCAGGCGGTGGGCAACTCGGATCGCGAGGATGCGCAGGCGTGCCTTCTGGCCTACACGTTCGTGACTGGATGGGACGAAGAAGGGCCGCCGAACGCCGTCAGCGACCCGGTGAACCTTATGAGCGGCGATACGCTCAATGTGTTCAACATGGAAGGGCCGCCGGCGGGCGCTTACAACGTGACGCGCAAGCGCCTGTACCTCTCTGTCACGGACGCGACCGGTACCGCCGTCCTGCGTTACTGGGCTGAGGTGCCGGCCGGCGCAGTGACGTACAGAGGTGTGGTGGACACCACCATGCTCGGTGAGGCGCTGCCGGATGCGGCGCTGATCCCGCCGCCCGAGAATCTCTTTGGGCTTATGTCTCACCCGGCCGGATTCATGGTCGGTTTCTCCGGCAAGCGGGTCTATCGCTCCGAGGTATTCAAGCCCTACGGCTGGCCGCACTTTTCACCGGTGGCGGACGACATCGTCGGCGGTGCCATCCTGGGCCAGGGCACAGTCATCTGCACGAAGGGTCTCACATACTTCGCCACCCAGTCGGACCCACAGACGTTCGTGCCTGTCCAATTGGATGGATGGCAGCCGTGCGTGTCGAAGCGAAGTATCCAAGCGCTTGCCGGCGGCGTCGCCTATGCGTCGCCAGACGGCTTGGTGATGGTGAGCCCCACCGGCGTGATGAGTGTCGTGACTGAGGGCCTGATGACGCGCGATGAGTGGCAGGCCTACAAACCTGAGTCGATGCATGCGGCAGCGCACGACGGCCGGTATTTCTGCTGGTATGACACCGGGGCGAAACGTGGTGGCCTGATTCTGAATCTCGGCGCGGGTACGCTCGAGTTGGTGGAAACGGACGTATACGCCACGGCGGCGTATGCCGACGGCCGCCGCGACGAACTGTTCATCGTGCAGGCGGACGGCAATCTCTACAAATGGGATGCTGGCGCCCAGCCGCTCGCCATGTCATGGCGCAGTAAGCGGTTCATCCTGGAGCGCGCGCAGAACGTGGGCGCAGCAATGGTCGTTGCGGACGCCTATCCGGTGCCGTTCCGCCTGACATGCACGATCGAAACGGACGCCGGCCCGCAGACGCTGCAGGTCGATCGCACGGCGGTGAATGGCCGCCCATTTCGTTTACTGGGTAACTACCGGGCACGCGAGTTTGAGTTCACTGTCTCCGGCCCCAACGCCGTGCGTGAGGTGACCTTGGCTTCCACGTTGGCAAACGTCACGGCAGAGTAGCAATGGCAGTCTCGAAAAAGACCGGCATCCGTTATGCAGACTTGCCGGCGATCCCTGCTGCGCGGCTGGCGGGGGATCCGTCGGCCACGCAGATGCTCGACGCGGTTCGGAAGATGCTGGACATCCGGTTTGGAAAGGGTGGCCAGCAGCTCGACAAGGCGGTTACGTGGGGCGATCTGGTCGAAAACGGCTTTGCGTCAATGGTTGGCCCGAACGGCCGGCCGCTGGTCGTTCCGCCTGGTGGCACCTTTTTGCCGCCGCTCCCGGAAGTGGTAGACGGCGTGCCGCCGGCGCCAACGAACGTGACGGTGATGACCGGGCTGGCCAGCGTTATTGTTCAATGGGATAAGCCGGCGTTCAACTACTTCGGCTATGCCGAGGTATTCCGCAGCACTACGAACAATCTGGCTACCGCGCAGAAAGTGGGCGACACGACGGCATGGCTCTTTGCCGATGGACAGGTGGGCAGCGGTACCACGTACTACTACTGGGTGCGATTCATCAGCGTCGGCGATAAGGTCGGCCCGTACCACGGGGTATCGGGTGTTGAGGGCAAGGTGTCGCTGAACCCCGACTATGTGCTGGATCTGCTGAATGGGCAGATCGGCGAGTCGCAATTGATTAAGGGGCTGCGCGACCGAATCGACCTGATCGATGGCGAAATGCCCGGATCCGTTGCCGCCCGAATCTCGGCGGAATCCGAAGCACGTGCCGAGGGCGATGACGCCGTGGCACGATCACTCACACAGTGGGTGGCGCAATTCACGCAAGACAACGAGACGTTGATGGCCGCGCTCGAGCAGGAGTCGATCGTGCGGGCATCGACCGACGGTGGTCTGCTCGCGCAGTGGACCGTAAAGACTCAGGTGAATGGCCGGGTCACGGGATTTGGTTTCGCCTCAACAGAGCGCAACGGAGTCCCGTTCAGCGAGTTTGCGATTGTCGCTGATCGCTTTTCGGTGGTGCCGCCAACGGCGCCGGGCCAAACGCCGAAGGTTGTCTTTGCGCAGGCGCCGGTAGATGGCGTGTCCACCACGGTGATCGCCAATGCGATGATCGCGGATGCCGCCATCAGCCGCGCCAAGATCGGCTTGGCGGCCATCGATGACGCCCGCATTGCCAATCTCTCTGCGGTAAAGGTCACCTTCGGCGAGATGTCCGGCGATCGTATCGCGGCAAACACGCTCAACGCTGACCGCCTTACGACCAACACGCTGGCGGCCCGCCTGGCGATCCTAACGCAGGCGTACGTAGCAGACGCAAACATCGTGAGCCTGAATGCTGCCAAGGTGAATTTCGGGCAGATGAGCGGCGATCGCGTCGAGGCCGGCTCGATGGCGGCCAACCTGTTGAATGTGGGCTGGGCCTACATTCGGAGCGCGAATATCGAAAGCCTCGATGCCGGGAAGGTGACCTTCGGTCAGATGCACGGTGATCGCGTTGAGGCCAACACCATGGCAGCCAATCTTTTGAACGTTGCTACGGCGTATATCAAACGGGCCAACATTCAGGACTTGGCCGTGGACACGATCAAGCTGGCCGGAATGTCTGTGGTCGTTGCGGCGTCTGGCGAGGCTGGCCAGGAATACGGTGGCGCCACCGGCAACAACTCCGTCACCCTGGCGATCAACGCGCCATATCCATGCACGCTGCTTGTGATCTATGAGATTCGCCTGGGCGGGATCGTGGCAGGGCAAACTCAACCGGCCTACATCGGCGGCAACTTCATGCCGAACCGACAGTTGCGAGATACGGACTTCAAGCCGAACGTGAACGGTGGGGGTGGCTCGATAACAACCGGCTATCAGGTCTACATCACGCAAGCCGGTGTGAGCGGTCCGCTGCAGTTTGCAGTGGAGGCATTGCGCATCGGTGGCTCAAGCCAGATTTACGCCCGCATCGCGATGCTGGGCATCATGCGATAGGAAATAGATGATCGACGAAACTCTGTCCGCGCAAGCTTGGACGTTTTACGACGAGCAAGGCGAAGTTACGCTAAATGCGACGATGGATCGCAACAGTGCGCGCGTCACCAAAGAACTTGGCCGGTATCAGGACTATGTACCCGGTGTGTTCGACAGGGCAAAGACGTATTTCGCGAACGGCGAGCCGAAAGCGCGGCCTGCGCTCGCAATCGAACGATCGGGATCGTTGCTACGCGGTGTGCCAGCGGGTGCGCTGATCACGATCGAGGACGAGCAATACGCGGCGGACGGCAGCGACATCGATCTGTCTTTCGCGTTTCCCGGCACCTACATCGTCCGGATCCGAGCGTTCCCGTTCCAAGATATGGAGTTCACTGTTGAAAATCCATCATAAGGGCGACTATGCCGCTCGCCGGCGCGCTGAGTATCCAGAGATTGGAGAACAGTTGGACGCCGTATACAAGCTTGCCTCACAGCTGCGCGCCCGAGGCGAGCAGATGCCGCCGGAGGTCGACCTATGGATCGATGCCGTCGATGAAGTGAAAAAGACCTACCCGAAGAATTGACCGCCGCTGAGGCGGTTTTTTTATGGACACGACAATGCTTGAATCAATCGATAAGGCCCTGCGGGCGAATCTGGGAAACACGCTGAGTCATGAGCTCGCAGCTGGGCTGATGATGACGGTCGCGCACGCGCTGAAAGCCCACGACGAAGCACAAACGGCGGCCAACAACAAGGCGATCGAAAGCGCGGTCGCTGCCGCATTGGATCAGTTCGCGCCGCCGGCTGTCGCCGAGGCGACGGATGATTGACGGTACCCAGCGGCCGGAGTACTTCCGGTTTGCGTCGGACTGCTTGGGCGAGAAGTTCGAGCATGGCCCCTCGACCAAATGCGTCGCCAGCATCAGCGGCGACGGCCGGATCCTCGGCGTGGTCGTGTACGACGGGATTACGGACTTCAACTGCATGCTGCACGTCGCCTCTGACGGCAGCCGTCGCTTCTTGTCGCGAGAGTTCCTTCGCACAGTCTTTTGGGTGCCATTCGTGCAATGGCGCCTTGCGCGCGTCACCGGTTTGGTTCGCGCAACCAACGAAGCTGCGATCCGGATGGATCTCGGCTTGGGCTTCAAGCAGGAGGGGGTGATACGTCGCGCCTTCGGCGGGGAAGACGGAATCATTCTCGGCATGCTCTACGAAGAGTGCCGTTTCTTGGGAGACAAACATGGGCGGTAAATCGTCAACGCCGAAAGCGGACCCGGCAGTCGGCCGTGCCGCCGAGGCGAACGCGGAAATCGGCCGCGAAGCGCTCCAACTCTCGCGCGAGCAATACGCGGATCAAAAGGCGCTCAACGATCAGTTCCAGCCGATCTATGAACAGCTGTTGAAGGCGGCGCTGGACGAACAGGGTGACAACGCGGGTCGCGCCGACTCGCAGTGGGGCCAGTACGAATCAGTCTTCCAGCCCATCGAGAATCGGATGGCCGATGAGGCCATGACCTACGACTCGCCGGCAGAGGTCGCGCGCCGCGAAGGCCTGGCCGCCGCGACGGTCGGGCGACAGTTCGATGCCTCGACGGCTGAGATGGGTCGCCAGATGGGTCGGATGGGGGTGGCGCCGACGAGCAGTCTTGGACTTCAAGCCATGACAGAACAGGGCAACGCCAAGGCGCTTGCGACAGCGGGCGCAGTGAATAAGGAGCGCAGCGATACGAAGCTGTTGGGCATGTCGATGCGTCAAGAGGCGGCGCGCTTCGGGCGCAACCAAACTGGTACCGGCTTGGCGGCCTCGGCTGCCGCCCTCCAGGGAGGCAACTCCGCGCAGGGCGCGATGGCCGGGCAAACGAATCAGGCTGCTGCCGCCGGGCAGTCGGCGCAGGGGCTTATGGGTACAGCCGTGGGCGCAAACAATTCTTCTGGGAGTTTGGCGTTGAACCAGTGGCAATCGCAGGTCAACGCTGCTAACTCTGCAAATGCTGGCATCGGCAGCTTGCTTGGTACCGGGTTGATGGCGGGTGCAATGTACGCCAAGTCGTCCGAGACGCTGAAGGAGGACGGCCGGCCGGTCGATGACGCTGAGGCATTGCAAGGTCTGATGAAGGTGCCCGTAGAAGACTGGAAATACAAGGACGGCGTGGAGGACAGCGGGCGCCACACTGGGCCGTATGCCGAGGACATGAACGAGCAGTTCGGTGATGAAGTGGCGCCAGGTGGCCTGGGATTGGATATGGTCAGTGTGAGTGGCAAGCACCACGCCGCGATCCGCGCGCTCGGCAAAGACCTCGCGAAAATTAAGGGCCGGTTGGGACTTTCGCCCATACCTGCGCCTGAACGCGATCACCGCGACACCGAACCGAAGGAAGACCGGTCAACCCGCCTTCCGCAACACCTTCAGGCCGATATGGCCGCGGGCCTCGTTGGCCTGGAACGAATCTAAGGGGACTTCACATGAGTGGTAGTTTTGCTAGTGGCCTCGCCGACGGCCTGCGTAACGGTATGGTGATGTCGCAGATTTTTGAGCAGTCGACTGATAGGCAGGCTGCACGGGAGAAGGCTGCTGCTGCAGAAGCCAAGACGAAGGCAATAGCGGATGCGATGAAAGTGACATCCCATACGGGAGCGCCACAGGCAGCGCGCGGCGAAGCGCCGCTTGGCTTATCCCCAATCGCTGTCGCGCCCGCTTTCAACGTGGAGTCGCAGGCTGGCCTGACAAGCTCTCTGGGACTGGACATGGCCGTTGCGCACGACAACCAGCAAGCCGCCGTGCGCCAGTCGATGCCAACTGCAACGGCCGGGGGTGCTGGAGCAACTTTCGGATCCAGCAGTGGACTTCAGCCGATGCCGGTTCAAAAAAAAAATCTGACGACCGGTGATTTGTCACGAGGCGGCAACGACGACTACGCCGACATGGCGGACACCTTGACTCGCGGCTACCGGAAGGCCCTGGAATTGGGTGCGCCTGATCAGGCGCTCGATCTGTTGGTACGTCGCGAGAAGGTAATTGGCCAGCATCGAGAGACCGCGTTCAGCGCCGCAATGAACCGGTACCAGATGAGCAGCGATCCCAACGCGTTCGTTCCGTTTCTCAACCGGTTCAGCGAAACCGGCATTCAAGTCGAAGGTATTCGAGCTCGCGAGGAAACCGGCGGCGGTAAGCCGATCTATGAGATCACCGGCTACGACCCATCGAGCAAGGCCAAGTTCACGACTCCGTTCACGCAAGCGCAGATGGATGATTACATCCGTCGGATTGGCGATCCAGCCACAGCGCGCTCGATGATGGTGCAGCAAGCTAAGGCGCACATGGACTTAGCAACCGACCTGAAGAGGCAACAGCAGAAGGCCGAGCTGGAACGCCAGGCAGAAGCCGCCAAGCCGCGCGTGCTGGGCAAAGACGACATTCTTTATGCGCCGGGGGCAGACGGCCAGACGCGGGCTATCGCTTACGGCGCAGAGGCGGGCGATTCGAAGCCTGCGGCGAGCAACAAGGACTTCACCTCCTACGTCTTCAAGCTTAACGGCGTCGAAAGCATGACAGACATCGGCGATGACCAGCGAGAGAAGATTGGCCGGCAGATCGCGATCGGCGAAAACATTGGCGCGCTCAATCGTGGCATGCCGGGATCACGCGCGCTTACGCCCGCGAACTTGGCTACCCTTTCCGCAGCTGTGCGTGACGGCAAAGCCGAGCTGCGCGGGGTTCGCATGAGCGACGGGCGGCATGCAATTGTCACTCGGTACGAAGGGCACGACGTGATCGTTCCTCAATCAGTTGTGCCGCCGGCAGACCTGGAGCGTGTCAAGCAGCAACTCGATCCGAACTACCGAGCGCGAGGCACTGGCGCCCAGCAAGCGCCAGCCGCCAGCCCGGCAGCACCGACACCAGCGCCTCCGCGCCGCGGCACACCTGCGATCGCACCGTCCAGTGAATCTCCTGACAGCCCAGCGGGGACGCGCTTGGACGCTGCGCGGGCGCAGGTGCGGACGCTCGAACAGGAAGTGCATCGGCTGCGATCCAATCCGCCCGGGCTTAAGCGGCCGGCTGAAGAGCGAGACGCTCATAGGACCCGCCTGCAAGAAGCTGAAGACAAGTTGGCAATAGCTAAAGCAGGCGCCAAGGGCGCTGAAGATGAGTGGACGACCTCCGTGGGCGGGTCGGACATGTCGCGCGCAGCGTTCAACCGCAGCGCACAATAGGAAGAAAACGAATGCCTGAAATTCAGTTTTTGGACGTGCCGCCAGTCGATCAAGATGGTGCGGCGTTTCGCGGCGGCGTAGCGGATCGCACCGCGAATGTCCGGGCCAATGGCCCAAGGCAAGCCGAGCCAGCGTCGCTGCAATTCGTTGCGGAGACGGAGCCGTTCTTGCCGTCCCGTGCGCAGTCATCTGCGGAGGTCGAACCGGAGGGCATCCAGTTCATCGACGTTCCACTGAGCGTGGCTGGTGGCGCTGTGCGAGGTACAGGCAGTGCTATTCGCGGTGCTGGCAAGGTCGCGCAAGCGATCGGAGAGGTTGGCGCCACCGCTGTAAATCAAGCTTTCGACGCTGGCGTTGCGATGCCAGGTAATCTTCTCGATCCCGCAGCAGATACGGTGCAAGAATGGGGCGCTGGACTGTTGGAGTCCCGATCATCCGCGGCGAAGCGCGCCGCTGAGACGTCCAAGCCTGATGGGTCGCTCGCTGACCCGTCAAGCTGGACATTCGGCTCGGATCCGTCTACCGCTGGTCTTGCTTTGCAGGCCGCCGAAGCGCTGGGCTCGATGGGGCCTGTCTTGCTCTCTCGCATCGCAGCGGGCCCGCTTGGTTTGGCCGGGCAGATTGGAGCGAGCGCGGCTGCGGGATCGGCGCAAAGTGGCGGCTCGGCAATCGAACAGGCGCGGGAAATTATCGGCGGCATGGATGACGCTGAACTCGAGCGCGAGTCAAAGCCTTTCAGGGAGGCTTTACGAGATGGAATGAGCCCATCGCAGGCTCGTGCGAAGGTGCTGCGCCAAGCTGAGGACTTGGCCAGCGCCGCTGGCCTAGCGATCGGGGCAGTGACGGGCGGGGCCACAGGGGTGATCTTGTCACCAGCGGGGCGCGTCTTGGGCAACCGCGGAGTGATAAGCCAAGCTGCAGGACGCGCCGCTTTGTCGGGCGCAGAAGAAGGTGCGCAGGAGGTTGCCGAGGGCGTGAGCACCCGCGCAGCTGTGAACTCCGCCGGCGGCATGGATATGGATGTGCTGGAAGGGTCGTTTGGTAACGCAGTCATGGGGGCGATGGCAGGCACGGGCCCCGGGGTTGCACACGGTGCGATTGACGGAGCGCGAGTGCGCTCGATCCCGGTAGCTGGCCGCGTTGCAGATACGGACGTCACCTTCCGGAATGGCAAGCCATTTGCCACCGTTGAAGGGGCGCGGCGCGCGGCAGAGGGTTTGGGCGACGGCGCTCAAGTCATGCGCGCGGGCAATGGTTTCATCGTGCGCCCTGCGCCGGAGTCGGTGATGCCTCCTGAGATCGCCGATGCGGCAGCGGCTCGCGCGGATGAGGCAGCAGAAAGCGAGACGGCCGAAGCAAGCGAGCCATCCCCGAGCCCCGATCTTGGATTCGCGCGCGGGCAGCAGGTCTTCTGGCACGGCCAGCCTGCCGAGTTCATCGGCTACGAATCCGGCGGCGCTTGGGAAAACGGCCGACGAGCTCGGGTGCGCGTCAATGGTCAGAGCCGGTTTGTCGACCTGAATGATCTGCGCGAGCAACCCCTGGGCGAAGAGCAGACTCTGGCGCTGCCAGCGCCTGAGCGACTGGAGGCACTCGAAGGACCGCGGGAACGCGCGGCATTACCAGCTCCGGAGAATGTGCGTGCGGGCGGGGATGGGTTCGTGATGCGGCAAGGATCCGGCATGCCTCGGAATGCGCCGCGCGGGATCCGAAACAATAACCCTGGCAACATCGAGAAGGGTATCGGGTTTCAGGGCGAGGTGGACGGCGCCGATGGCCGCTTTGCTATCTTCTCCAGCCCGGAGGCAGGCATTCGAGCGCTTGCGCGCAACCTACTCACGTACCAGGATAAGCACGGCCTCGATACGGTAACCGCGATACTCAATCGCTGGGCCCCGTCGTCCGAGAACGACACTGCGTCGTATGCCCGCGCTGTCGCTGGCGAGATGGGGGTCTCGGCCACTGCCCAGCTGAACCTGCGCGATCCTGACACGCTGCAGCGTCTGACCGCCGCCATCATCCGCCATGAGAATGGCATGCAACCCTATGGGGCAGAGGCATTGACGGAAGGCGTCAACGGGGCACTGGAAGGACGCTCAGCGCGGCCCGCGCTGCCGGCGCCCACCGTTACTGTCGACGCACAAGGCACAGCACAGACTGCAGACCAACGTTTCGCATCCGCGGAAGCTGAACGCACGCAGGCGTCTGAGCGCGAGTCGCTTGGATTGACCGATGATGTTATGCGCGCTGGATTTGCTCATCCGGCGGCATCGCTCGATGCCGCCGCGCATGAGTCTGCCGAATCTGACTCGAATGACCTTGCGCCTCCGAGCGAGGCGCAGAAAGAGGCGGGTAACTATCGAAAGGGCCATATCAAAGTGGCCGGTCTGGACATCACCGTGGAGAATCCGGAGGGTTCGGAGCGCCGTGGGCGGTCGCCTGACGGGCAGGAATGGTCGAACCGCATGGCCGGCCATTACGGATACATCCGTGGTACGACTGGCAACGACGGCGATCATGTTGACGCATATGTTCGTCCGGGCACGGCCTCCGACTACGCCGGACCGGTGTTTGTGATCGACCAGGTGGACCCGACCTCGGGCGCTTTTGACGAGCACAAGGTCATGATGGGCTACGCCAATGAGGAAGCGGCCCGCGAGGCCTACCAATCGAGTTACAGCAACGACTGGAAGGGCCTGGGCGCGATGACTGAGATGTCAATGGCCCAGTTCAAGGATTGGACCAAGACGGGGGATTTTACGGCGCCGGCCGCGCGAGTTGATCGGACATCGGTCGATCCTGATCCCGGTCTGGGAACGCTGCAGGTCGAGAAGCCTGCCTCTGACATCCTGGCGAAGGGCGGGAAGCCGTTCCTTACGCGCAGCGCAGCAACTCGTGCCGCTGCTGCGCATGGCGATGCTGACGTGATCCAGCAAGGTGGCGGCTTCGTCGCCAGGCCCCGCACGATGCCTGCACGCGGTTCAGCTGCTGCGGAAACGTCCGTCGACTTCGGGCAAACGGCCCGCAAGTCGTTCGTCCGTCTGCTGAAGCAAAGCGGCGGCATTTCGCCGAAGTTGGCTGCCGACATTTATGGGGATCGTGCGCATTTGGCGAATCGCCGAGCACCGGGGCTTTTCAAACGCAACGGTATGCAGGAAGATGCGCTTGTCGCCGCGATGCAAGAAGCGGGCTACCTGCCGATGGATGCTGACTCGGTAGACTTGGGCCAAACGGCGCTTGACCGAGTGCGCGATGCGTTGGAGGGCGAGCCGGTCTACACATTGGCGCAGATGGATGAGGCGGCTCAGCGCGCCTATGCCGAGCGCGAGGCCGAAGATGCTGCGCGTGGTGACACGGCTTTCGCTGCGGATCTCGCCGATGCTGTGTTTGACGCTCTGGCAGCGCAGGGAGCGGGTGCCTCATTGGAGAAAGTCGGCCAGCGATTCGACGCTGCCCGCTATCTCGTCGAGAAAGGAATTACAGATGAAACCGGAATTGAAGCAATCCTCGAACGTGCCGCAATCCGAGCAGGAGACGACGGCGACTTCGAGGCCGCAGTTAAGCGAGAAGCAGCGCGATATGGTCTCGGGCACGATGGCGTTCGTCCGGGCATTCAAGGCGGCGCGGGCCAAGACGCCGAAGGGAAAAACCTAGATGTCGAACAGCCCCGAGACCAATACACCGCCGACATGTTCGGCGCCGACCCCGACCGTCGCGGCTCGTCGCAGCAGCAAGCAGTACCAGCTGCCCGAGGAAGCTCTGGGACCCAACGTCCCGGGGGTGATGCCCGACGATCACGCGACGTACCAAATCTCCCCGCCATCGGCAGCCCCGCGCGTGCGGTCTACCACGAAGAAGTAGAGCACGGCCGCTTTGCAGCATACGTCGAGGCGCGAGAGACGGGGCACCTGACGGCAGCCAATGGCCGAATCAGCTCGGCCGAGGACGCGGCGCACGCGCTCGCACAAATTCGTAAGTCGCCGCAGGAACAGATGGTCGCCCTCGTCACTGACGCCGATGGGCGGCCGATGAGCGTCATTCGATTCAGCATTGGGGATCGTTCCAGCGCAACCGCGCCGATCGGCCTTATCGCGGGACACGTGTCTCGGATCAAGAATGCGTCGAACGTCTGGCTGGCTCACAATCATCCAAGCGGCAACGCGTCCTTCTCCAGGGCGGACCGAGAGGTCACTAAGGCATACGCGGATCTGACGCGCGGTTCGCATGTGAAGTTGCGCGGCATGCTTGCCATCGGCAATCCAACCTTTTCTTTCTACGACCCAGCGACCCAAACGGAAAAGGCGAATCACGTCATACCGGCACGGTCGCGAGTCACACGAATCCCGGTCTCTCAGCGGGTCTTTAAGCGGTCGGGCAAGATGGGCGAGCCGGTCAACTCGCCAGAGCGTGCAAAGGTCGCTGTGCGCGAGCTTTCGAACGGAGAGGAAGGGCTGCTGTTCGTGAACGCTGATTTGCGCCCGTCAGCCTTTGTGCCGCTTTCATTGGAAAAGATGGCCTCGCTGCGCACCTCCGGCGGTCTGGATACAGTGCTTGGCGGGCTCGAGAAGTCGAACGCCGTCGGTGCATTCATCTCCGTGCGGGATACCAGCCCCGCTTCGATCGACGCCGCCGCGAATGTGGCCCGAGCCCTGAAGGCAGCCGACGTCTCGCCTACGGATGCCATCACGCGAGATGGGAAATCGCTCGGGGAAACCGGAGAATTTCGCACCCATGGCACGTCCTTTGAGTCTCGCGCCCACGATCAGGCCAGTCGCGTGTCGGTGGATACGGCGCGTGCCACCGCGCGAAAATTCATGTCGCAGCTCCCGGGGGCATCGCGGTTGAAGGTTTCGGTCGTCAAGACCGTGGGTGAAATCGGCGAGGCGGCGCGGCCGTCCCCATTGGCAGAGGGCGTGTATTACCCTCGAACCGAAGGAGGGGCGATCTACTTGGTGGCCGACAACTTGTCCAGCGAAGCGCGCTTGCAACAGGTGCTGGCACATGAGGTTATCGGCCACTTTGGAGTCGAAGCATTCCTGGGCGAACAGTTCCCTGCGATACTTGCCGATGTCCGTCGCTTGGCTCGGGCACCTGAGGGCGCGAAGATCCCGCGCGACGTGAAGCCCGGCCACCCGCTTTACGCGACGATGGAGGCCGTCTTTCTGGCTTATCCGGACTACACCCCGGCAAACCGCGCCCGCGAGGTGCTCGCCCGCATGGCGGAAACCGGACAGCGGCCGCATTTTCTGGTGCGGGTGTACGCCAAATTGCGCGCGGCGCTGCGAGCGATGGGTTTCGATCTCAAACTGACGAATGCCGACCTGCAGCAGATGGTTGTAGATGCTGGACGGTTTCTGCGTCGCGCCGGCGCCGATCGTGCGCAGGCGGGCATGCTGGAGGCGGCCGCGTCTCTTACCGCGAGCAGCCGAAAGACAGCCCTGGCCGCAGATTCTCGGCGCGGCCCTGAACCCGTCGACCTGCCACCGACGGTGATCGGCCACAACTTGGGCAGCGCAGGGAAGCACCCCACGCATGCCGCAGCAAAAGCTGGGGATGCTGCCGCTGCGGCCGAGCTCGTGTCCTCCCTGATGACAGAGGATGTGATCGAAAAGGTTCGTTCCGCTATCGGCAATGAGCGGCCGACCATCGTGCCGGTGCTGGCTGAGGAAGCGACTGGCTTCAATACGATTCCGCTGGCGTCCGCTCTGCAACTTGGGGATTCGCTGGGCCTTCCAGTAGCGCGAGCCATCTATCAATCAGTACGCGCAAAGCGCACTGCGTTGGGAGGCTTGGATCGAATCTTCCAGCAACCAGAATTCGATGGCGAAGTACGGCGTGGTGAGACGTACTTCCTTGTGGACGATACGTTAACGCAAGGCGGCACCCTGGCGTCGCTTGCGTCCCACATCACGCAGAATGGGGGGCGCGTTATTGGCTCTTTCGCGTTGACCGGGAAGCAGTACAGTGCTACCTTGCGCTTGTCCCCCGAAACCTTGAAAGCACTGCGAGAACGCTATGGAAATGTCGAATCAGACTTCCGCGCGGCCAGCGGCCGAGGCTTTGACGCGCTCACAGAATCCGAAGGACGCTATCTCGTCAAGCATGACTCGCCTGACGCCGTCCGAAGTCGAATCGCTGCTCTCGCACATGCAGGCGGCGGAGCCAGTGATCCTAAGCCGACTCCGCGAGCTACGAGCGAAGTAAGCAACTCGAATAGACCCGGAAACGACAAAGCCCCGCCAAATGCGGGGCTTTTTGATTCTGGCGGTCCGATGGAGTCGCGCGCGGCAGCGACCACGCTCTCCGGGCAACAACTGCACGCTGCAGGCCAAGCGGTACGCGATAGCGCGCTCAAGAAGATTGGGGCCTTCGCCGACCGCGAGCCGATCCGCGATAGGCTGAAGAAGCACACGCAGAATTGGCAGACCAAGCTGGTGCAGGGTGTGTTCGATCAGTTCGCGCCGATCAAGGGCTTGAGCGAACAGGCGTACATGCAGGCGCGCTTGTCAAAGGGTACAGACGGCGCTGCCGAGTTCCTGGTGCGCAGTGGAAAGGTCAAGCTTACTGATGGCGCGCTCGACGGTGTCGACGGGTCCAAAGGCCTGGCAGATGTGTTGGCCGACCTGAAGGGCGAGCACGATCATTTCATGGCGTGGATCGCGGGCAATCGCGCCGAAAAACTTGCCGGCGAGGGACGCGAGAATCTTTTCTCCTCGGCTGAGATCGCGTCCCTGAAACAATTGGCCAGCGGCAAGATGCCCGACGGCCGTAATCGCGCGGACGTATACCGCACAGCCCTGCGCGAGTTCAACGATTTGCAGACCTCGGTGATGGATGTCGCTGAGCAAGCAGGCTTGATCGACGGTGCCACTCGGCACCTCTGGGAGAGCGAGTTCTACGTGCCGTTCTATCGCGTCATGGAGGAAGACCAGACCGGCACGATGGGCCCCGGCCAGATCGGGGGACTGGTGGGTCAGAGGGCATTCCGTAAGCTGAAGGGTGGTAGCGAGAAATTGGGCGACCTGACGGCGAACACCGTGGCGAATTGGTCGCATCTGCTTTCCGGCAGCATGAAGAACCTTGCCGCCCAGGAGGCGTTGCAGGCAGCCAGCACGATGGGCGTTGCGGATCGTCTGGCGGGCGCCGAAAAGGGCAGCGTTCGGGTGATGGTGAAGGGGCAGGAGCGGCACTACTTGGTGCATGATCCGCTCGTGCTGGATGCGCTCACGTCGTTGCACTACGTTGGGTCGAATGATCCGATCATGAAGGGCATGCGTAAGTTCAAGCACGCGCTCACGGTTGGCGTGACGATCAGCCCAACCTTCCGTCTGCGCAACCTGATGCGCGACTCGATCTCCGCGGTGGCGATCAATACGGACATCTCCGCGAATCCGCTGCGCAACATGGCCGACGGCTGGAAATCTACAGGCAAGGATTCCGATACCTTCCGCCGGTTGCTGGCCGGCGGTGGGGCAGTGCGGTTCGGCTCGTTCCAAGATGGCCAAGCTCGCAACGTGAAGCGGCTGGTGGAGGACCTGGGCGTTGAGCGGGGGCAGGTGATCGGCTCGCCGGCAGCCCTCGGCCGTCATCTGCGCAAAGCGTTCGACTGGTATCAGGAGGTTGGCGATCGCGCAGAAACGGTCAATCGTGCCGCCATCTATAACCAGGCCCGAAAGAGTGGAAAGACCCACTTGGAAGCGAGCTACCTCGCCCGCGATTTGATGGACTTCACGGCTGGCGGCAAGTTTGCGGCGGTACGTCTGTTGTCGCAGGTGGTCCCCTTTATGAACGCGCGCTTGCAGGGTATGTACAAGCTGGGCCGCGGCGCCAAGGAAAACCCCGCGCGGTTCGTGGCCGTCACGGGGGCCGTCGCCATGGCATCGGCGCTTCTGTACCTGGGCATGAAGGACGATGACGAGTACAAAAAGCTTCCTGACTGGGTGCGCAACACCTATTGGGTTACGCGTATAGGCGACAAGTTCGTCTACGTGCCGAAGCCGTTCGAGGTGGGCGCCCTGGGCACGATCGTGGAGCGCGGCACTGAGCTGGCGTTCGCCGGAGACGATTACCGTCTGAAGGACTTCGGCAAGACCGTGGCAAGCGTCTTGGGCGATCAGCTGCAAATGAGCCCCATGCCCCAGATGCTTAAGCCATACCTTGAGGCGTCGTTCAATTACGACAGCTTCCGCGATCGCAACATCGACACGCCGTCGCAGGAGCGGCTACCGGAAGGCGATCGCTACACGTCGCGCACCAGTGCCGGCGCAGTGGCGCTGGGCAAGGCGCTTGGCTATTCGCCGCAGCGAATCGAACACTTGGTACGCGGGTATTTCGGCTGGCTCGGCACCCAGGCACTCAGCGCCGCCGACTGGGCAGCACGTCCAGCCCTCGATATGCCCGCAAATCCATCGCGCGATATGGCCAAGATCGAGAACTGGTTTGTCGTTGGCGATTTCCTAAAGGGTGCCGATACCACCAGCAGCAAGTACACCCAGCGTTTCTACGATCAGCAGCGCGAGATCGACCAGGTGTATGCCGCGTTCACCCAGGCGCGCAAGGAGGGCGACATCGAGCGCGCGCGAGAGCTCGCCGGCGACGACAAGCTCAAGCTGCGGGGCCTCTACCAGTCGGCCAATAAGCGCATGCAGGAGATTGGACAGCAGATCAAGCGGATCGAGACCAGCGCAACGATGCCGGCGGACGAGAAGCGCCTGCGGCTCGACACTCTCGTACAGGCGCGCAATCAGCTTGCGATGTCTGTGGATGAACGCATGCGCCGAGCGCAATAGAAGGACTTCGCCATGAAAGACCGGATGCCCGCTGTGCGGGTTTTTTTTCGTCCCTATCTGCAGTGCCCTCCATGACCCATCCAGACATGCACAACGCTGACAGCATGACCGGCGCGCAGGCCGCCACGATGATCGAGCGCATGTCGCACATCGTGGAGACGATGCGACAGCTTCAGGCTGGCCAGCTGAAGCAGACCGAAATGCTCGTCAACATCGCGACGATTCAAACCGAGGTGAAGCATGCCGACGCTCGCATAACGGAGGTGGAGAACGTCGCCCACCAGGTGCGCCGGGACAAAGAGCTCATCGAAAAGCGAATCGTCAGCCTTGAAGGCTGGCTGAAGCTCATGGCTTGGGGCGCGCCATTCCTTCTGGCTTTCATCTGCTGGGCTGTGCTCACTGGCGTCGACAGCATCCGCAGCTTCGACGCTGTGGTCGAGCGCGTGCGCGGCGTCGAGGGCCGGATGTCTGGCATCGATGGGCGCCTGACCAACACTGAAACCGTAGTTCAGTCCAAGGCGATCGAAAGCACCTTCGATCCGCCGTCACCTCCCGCAGTTTCCACACCTCAACGCAGGTAATCACCCATGAAGCTCTTTCCCGAACTCGTCCCCGACTGGCGATCCTGGTGGCGCATGTGGACCATTTGGTTCCAAGGCGCTGCTGCTCTCTTTTTCTCTTACCTTACGGCGGTACCTGATGCAGCATTCCAAATTTGGGCAATTCTTCCGAGCGATATTCGAAGCACTTTCCCGCCTGCGTACGTCCAGTACGGCGGCATCGTCCTCATCTTCCTCGGGATCCTCGCCCGTCTCGTCAAGCAGCCCAAGCTCGAGCAGCGCTATCAAGCTCGCGTGGGGCAACCATCCGAACGTGACGCCGGCATTCCGGAAGAGGGCGGTGGAGGTGGCATCGGCGCTGGGGATCGAGCCGAACCATCTGATGGCTTGCATGGCATGGGAGACGGGCCCGCGAGCCCGCTTCACCCCGACCGTTCGTAACGCCGCCGGATCCGGTGCCATTGGCTTGATCCAGTTCATGCCTTCGACGCTTAAATCGATGGGCCGGACCGTGGAGCAGGCTGCGGCGATGACGGCCGTGGAGCAGCTCGACCTGGTGCGCGAGTACTTCGAGCCGTATCGCAATCGACTGCATTCCTTGAGCGATGTCTACATGGCCATCCTTTGGCCGGCCGCGATCGGCAAGCCCGAGACCTCAGCGCTATGGACGCAGGAAGGCCGCCCCACGACATACCGCCAGAACAGCGGCTTGGACATCGATGGCAACGGCGTCATCACCAAGGCCGAAGCAGCAGCCAAGGTTCGCGCCACGCTGGAAGCGGGAATGCAGGTCCCGTACGTCTATGAGGGGCCGCTATGACGCCGCTACTGGCTGAATTTGGCCCTTGGCTGGCCGCTATCGCGGCGGCCGTGGTTACCGGGATCGGCATTTATTTCCGCGCAAAGGCCAAAGGGAGTAGCGAGGCGCGCGAAGAAGTGGCCGAGAAGACCAATGAACAAGCGGCAGTGGCCGCTAAGGAAGTTCGCAATGTCGATGTTCAGATTGACCGCCTGCCTGATGGCGGCGCTGCTGACCAGCTTAAGCGCGACTGGCTGCGCAAGTAGGCAGCCGGTGGGGCTTGAGTACTGCGCGATCGCGAAGCCCATCTTTGTCGCTGTCGAAGATGAATTCACAGATCCGACGGCGCGTCAGATTCTTGCGCACAACGAGCGTGGCAACGCGCTGTGCTCGTGGCGAGGGCGTGCATTCTAGATCGACCCAGCGCATTGCCCGAGTTAAAACGTCAGGCCTTTCGAGACGAACCGTGTGCAGTTGACGACATCCGTGGCAGTCACAGTCTGATCATGGTGATAATCAGCGCGGTCGCGCAGTGCTCTTGCTAGGCTTAGAAAAGTGCCGATACTGCGTGAGCGGCTTTGCACCGACACATCACGGACGCTAGGGTTACAGAGCCGATCAATCAACTGCTGATGAACGCCTCCTGTATGCGCGCGCAGGCCACCTTTTTCAGCCTCGGGGAGAGCGTTATGAAAATTTATCGCGTGATGATAAAGAGCGTAATAGCTACGCCCAATTTTGTTGCGCATCAATTCCTCGTCGCTCGTGGGAATCGTCTGCGCGTACGCCCAGAGCTGTTCGGCGCTACTCGGCATGATAGGCCGCAAACGAAAATACCATCGAGGACGGAATAACGACACTAGAATGAGCAAGACGCTCGACATACTCGACGGTCAGATCTAACGCTTCCTCATCCGTCACTTTGAGGAATATCTCATATCCGAAATACGGATGCTGGCCATCACGAGGACTCTCCACCGGCCGAATCATAGGATGTTTCCAAGCCTGGAACATTCCGTGATCTCGCAGCACCTCTCCAGCCACATCTAATGCCGCTACGACATGATCTTCGGTTTCGCCATTTTGGTTGAGGATCGAGACCACGCGACGTGCTTCATCCTCGCGCTCAAAAGTGCCAAGATCTGGAAACATGGTTTTTGCCTTGTCGATTGCCCGCACGTATGTTTCGAATCCGCCGTTAGGTGCGCCCTGATGCAAGAAGTGCGTCTCCCCGAACTCCGGGTCAATGATCACCCTGTAGTGCACCAACGATTCGCTATAACGCGCGAGCATAATCAATGTGGTAGCCGCAGTGGCCTCGAAGCGTGGCGGATCTCTACGCTTGAGGTCTGCGAGCACTTCCATCGTCGCATCATAGTCCCCCGTTGCGGCGATGAGAACCGCCCGAACGGCGGATGCCCACCCACGATCGGCATTGTCTAATTGCTCCGTGCTCCTCAAGAAGCGACGGTGCTGCAGATCTAGCCGCGAGCGATATTCCGTGGATTCGGCGAGCCAAATTTCAACATCCTGCTGAAGTTGGGCGCCTATCGTGGCAGGAGTTCCTATGGGCATTATGTCCAAATATCTTGTTTCTGTTACGTTCTATTACTTCGACGTGTTGAATTGCATTAAAACATATAAAGCTCAGCGGACTGTGCATCTGCTAACCGCGACTACGGGATTTACATATCCACGCTCGCAAGCGTTGTACCGCCGCAAAGCCAATTTGCCGATCCGATAGGTACGATGTCTAGTGCGTTAGTTGCAGGATGCATTGTTGATTCGCCAAAGCTACTACGGCATCTCAATTGGCGAGACGGCGTCGGCCATTTGATAGTTCGAGCTTCCAACCTCGGTGCGCACCCTGTGCCAGCGAAACGCATCGGATGGAAGAGCAGCCGCGATAATTTCGCGAGCTTGATCAGGTGTCGTGGCCGGGTCCGCCCATTCACGCGCAAGCGCCGGCGGAAGCACGACTGGACGGCGGTCGTGAATGTCGACCATCCCACCTGCGGAATCATCGGTCACGATGGCCATGCCGTGTTCGGCGTCTGTTTCGGCACCGGGGCGCCACGCGCAGATCGCTGCCATCATGATGGACTCGTCGCCCTCGGAGTGGATGAACCAAGGCTGCTTGCTGCCTTTCTCGCCGGTCCACTCGTACCAGCCATCGGCAGGCACCAGCATGCGGCCGTGTTTGAACGGTCCGCGCCAGAATGATTTCTTGGGATCGAGGATGGTGTCCAGGCGGGCGTTGCTCACTGGAGCACGCTTAAACCACAGCGGCTTGTAGCCCCAGAAAAGACGCGACACCTCCGGGTCGCCGGCCAAGCAGTGGAACGCCAACGGCTTCGTGCCGGGCGGCACGTTGTAGCGCGGGCCCAGCACGTCGGGCAGGCTGTAGGAATTCCAGGCGATCGTCTCCAGATAGTCGGCGACGGCGCGAGATTGGGCGATTCGTCCACACATGGCGTTCTCCTATGTGTGGAGTATAGGCGTCAAGCTTCGACGCGTTCCGCCCGGTAAACCAGCCAGTAATAGTGGCTGTGCTTCCCTTTTTTGGCGACGTGGCGCTTGTAGAAGACGCGAACAGGTCCAGCGTAACGCGCGTGCATCGTTACGGCGTACTCTCGATCTTCGGCCTTCTCGGGGTTTGGGAGGGAATTGGACCCGTGCGCGACTTCATCGCCGCAAATTTTTGCAAGAATTTCGATCTCTGACATAGCGACACCTGTATAAAAACACAGTATATGCATGTCAGACGCAGGGACGGAAGCGACGTTACAACGCCTCGAGAGTGCCAATGTTGGTGAGACGAAACAACCGCGCCCGGCGCAAGAACGGCACAGGTTTAAGAAAAAACGGGGAACGCTAGGGGGATTTTTTGAGCGATCGGCAGAACGCCGTACTCTCGTTTGTCACCAAAGCGGGATCATGTCACCACTTGGTTTATTGAAACAGCCCGGAGAACTAGGCTAGATGGGGTGGCTGATGGGGCTCGAACCCACGACAACTGGAATCACAATCCAGGACTCTACCAACTGAGCTACAGCCACCACTGTACTGCTGAGAACGAAATTCTAGCACGTTTTTTTCGCATCTGTCGCGGAGGCGTTTCACCTTTGGATGTTGCGGTTTGCCATCAACTGGTGCCTTGGCATGGCTCGAATGCGGGGCCGCCCCGCGATCATGGAAATCCACGATGCAAACCGCTATCCCACCCTGGCGATTCGGGCTACCATCAAAAGCTGAATCCATGGCGTGCAACCATGCGCCATGGGGGTTGGAATCTATGCACCTCCCTGTTGCCAAGGGGCGTGATGCTTGGCCTTGAAAGGTTTTCGTGTGCATCAAAATAACTTGGTCTACAAAGGCTTTCGCCTCAATGCGAGGGTCTCGCGTGAATTTCCCGGTGGGTCGTCGGATGACGGAACAGCACCGCAATTCACGGCCACCGTGCTCGTTACGCGCGCCAACATGATTCAGAGCTTCGGCGAAGATTACGTGGTTCCGAAATTTGCGCAGGGCAGTCGCGTCGATAGTCCGCGCGATGCCGTGCACGTCGCGGTATCGCATGGATGCGATATCGTGGATGCGCTGACGGATGGCGTGGTGGCGCCCTCGGCGAAATAAGCGCATGTCGGATTTTGCGAATTCGACCATCGGCCGTTTGCGTGCGCTCGTGGGCGCGCAGCCACTCCTGTGCCCTGTCGTTCGCATCTTCGTGGAAAATGCCGACGGCCGCTTCCTGATGCAGGCGCGCGGCGATTATGTGGGGATGTGGGGTTTGCCCGGTGGCAATATCGAATTGGGTGAAAGTGTGGTGTACGCCGCCCGACGCGAGACGCTCGAAGAAACCGGACTAACGTTGGGCGAGATCGAGATGTTCGGCTATTCGTCCGATCCCGATATCGAAACGATGACGCTGCCCAATGGGCACGTGTGCCAATATCACGCCGCGCTTTTGCATTGCCGGGATTACACCGGTACCGCCGGCTTCGACGGTGAGGAAACGGTGGGTATCGACTGGATCGACCCCGACGGCGAATGGCCCCCGGTGCATGCGCAGATCGCCCGCTCGATCGAAGCCTATCGGCAATGGCGCAAAACGGGCCGGTTCCAGAACGTGTGAAGGGGCTCAGCGTGCGCCTGCTTGGAGCGTAAGGAAACTTCCGTCGCGCGCAGCCATGTTGCACGCCTGCCTTGCCTCTTCACATTGAGAAGGTAAGGGCGAGTCGGTCAGCGCGTAGCCTTTGGCTTGCCCGAGACGAGAACTTGAGTGTTAGCATGCCTCATGGCTCAAATTTTCACTGTTCACCCCGATAATCCCCAACCCCGTCTGCTGAAGCAGGCCGCGCAACTGCTGGATAACGGCGGACTGCTGGCCGTGCCCACCGACTCCAGTTATGCAGCGATCGCGCACCTGGACGATCGTGAGGCCGCCGAAGGTCTACGCCGGCTGCGTGGTTTGGACGATCGCCATCATTTGACCTTGCTGTGCCGCGACCTGACCGAGATCGCCCACTTCGCCAAGGTCGATAATCGGCAGTACCGCTTGTTGAAGGCCGCGACGCCCGGTCCCTGGACGTTCATCCTCGAAGCCACCAAGGAAGTGCCGCGCCGCGTGTCGCATCCCTCACGCCGCACGATCGGGATCCGGGTGCCCAGTCACCCGGTCACGCTTAGTCTGCTGGAGCAACTCGGCGCACCGCTGTTGTCCACCACGCTGATTCCGCCTAACGAAACCGACGCACTCAACGACGCTGAAGAGATTCAGCGCCTGCTGGGCAATCATCTCGCCGGCATCGTGGATAGCGGGGCCTGCAGCC